>Ga0114999_10000001_pt1 | contig 543103 bp, 446 predicted proteins | sample ArcticOcean_MG_C_3_FD_89820 | JGI IMG/M metagenome (GOLD analysis project Ga0114999, IMG submission 89820) | Marine microbial communities from western Arctic Ocean - ArcticOcean_MG_CB8_126 | ecosystem: Environmental > Aquatic > Marine > Oceanic | place: Arctic Ocean: Canada Basin | collected...
CTCTCTGACTTTGTGCTGAGTTGGTGGAAGCATTTCTCGCAAGGCAGATCTCTGCGCATTCTGGTGGTCTTCGATGGTGAAAAAGTTGTCGGCGGATTGCCTCTCTATTCAGAAAAGGTAAACGGAATCGAGTCGCTCAGGTATGTTGGGGCCGCTGACTTCGATGTAGCAAACTATACCAATATTCTGAGAGGCAGTTCATCTTCTGAGTTGATCGAGGCGATCCTAGTTTCTTTGGTTCAGCGAAAGGACTGGGATATACTCACGCTTGATCGATTGCGTGCATCTTCAGAGAACTATCATACCATTACCCAGGCTGTCGAGGCATCTCCCCTCCTAACGCTGCGACAGGCGGAAATGCCATCATTTCAAATACAGGTTCCAGCGTCGCTCGAAGATCATTTGAAGCAGGTCAAAAAAAACCTACGATATAATGTTCGGAGGGCATACAAATCTGCTGAACAGATGGGGGGGCTGGATCTCAGGAAAATATCTGGAAGCCAAAGCGTTGAGCGACTGTTCGACACTTACGTGGAACTTTCTGTAGATTCTTACTCGTCACGCAGTCTCTCGAGTACGTTTGAGAACGAGCGCCTGTGTGCGTTCTTCAAGGATCTCTTCGTCCGGTTGGACCGTGCAGGTTCATTAGATGCATATGCGTTGTACCTGGCGGGCGAACTGCTGGCTATTGGATTCGGTTACTCCGTTAAGTGCAACCTGAACTACATCCTGACCACATTCAACAAGAAATACACCGAATTGAATCCTGGCCACTTGCTGATGGCAGAGCTTCTCAAGGTTGCGGTGTCCCGCAACTCGCCGGTGATGGATCTCTTTACAGGAAAACAATTGCACAAGACTCAGTGGACGAGTGATTCCGAGTTGGTTCGCTATCTGGAAATTGGCCGCCCTACTATTGTCAATAGGATGAAGGCTGCCAAATATTTCGCCAGTACAAGACTCGATGCTTCCGAGTTTGGACGCGGAGTCAAACGGATTATTGGTTCTTGAAGCCAATAGTTTTACGCAAGAGAAAATTGTCAGGTATTCACGAATCGGCGGCCTTGCACTCTGCACGGAGTGTGTGCTCCTGAGTGTTCCCAGTGCAGGTTAGATTCAAGTAGACCAATTGTTGTGAAGGATCGAGAGGCGGGGTGTTGAAAATCAGAGCCGAAATCTGGACACCTGTTCTTGCGATCCTGGGTGCATCCTCCTGCTATCTCTTTTACGTCAATGGGTTCGCCATTAATGTTCCTGACGATTGGCCATTCTTCTCTTATTCCTACAGGGTTCTCGAAGGTGATTTCGGTCCAGTTTGGGATGGGTTAAGACTCAGGAGACCCGTGCTTCACCTGATCTTTTACCCGCTAAATGCTGCGATGATCTGGACATTTGGATCGGCTGGAATTTACGTAAATGTGGTGCTGCAAATTACCATCTGTGCCTCACTTCTGTACGCGTATCTCAGAAGAAATGTGAGGTCAGTTCCGGCGCTCTGTACTGCGGTGTTCTTTATCCTTTACCCTTCGATCACCAACCAGACCGCCGCGTACATGGCGAATTACTACGTGGCGCTCAGTTTTACACTTGTTGCTCTTCTTCTGGTCGATCGAAGTGTTGTCTTGGGCGCTGTATTTCTGCTTTTGTCTCTATGGACTATAGAAAGCCTGTGTGTGGCTTTCCTGATTCATCCCTTTCTCGCAAAGGATCAATTTTGGAACCGGTTCAAAAGGACCGTTTGTTCCTTAGCCGGAGCCATGGTCCCATACGCGATCTGGAGAGTGCTGCTGCTGCCCACCTATTACCAGGACGACTATCTTCAGTCATACGGGGTTGTGACACCGCTTCGGTATATCTACCATCTGGCCAAGGGGTTTCAGGCCACATTTCTCATTTCACACATCACACTTCTGGAGTATCTGTCTCGAATCACAATTTTACACTATTGTGCAGGCATCCTGGTTGGACTGGTGCTGTTCATCATAATTCGCAAGGCGGATTCCGATGATGCCTTTGCTTTGAGGCTCAACTGGGTCGAGCTCTTTCGGGAGAAGTTGAACACTTCCTGGAGATCAAAGCAGGGCGAAGAGTTTTCAGTGAAGTGGGAAAAGCTAATCCGGAGTATCCTGATCCTTTGCGGGTTAGGCCTGCTTGGTGGTGGCTACTTGATATCGCCTTTGAGGATTGCCACAACATATTCCGGTGACGGCGTGCTTGAGCCGACCACAATGATGGAAATACAACTGCTCCGGGTGATCCTGGTTGTTGGAGGATGCATTTGCCTTTTTTCGGGATCAGCCCGAGGGATGGTGCTGGTTCGTAAAGCGGCAAGACGGGTTAGGGAGTTTCTGCTTTCGAAAGCGGATGCTCAGCGAAATATCAGGTCTGAACGACAGGTACATTGGTTCTACCTGCTGATTGTTGGTATGGTATTCGTGTGTCTCGGATACGTTCATTCCTTTCTGGGCAGCGTTCAAGTGACTACGAATACTCTGGGCGAAGCCTCACGGACAAATATTGCCGCTGTATTTGGGGCCGCATTGGCCTTTACCTCCTTGTCCGGTCTCATACACCTGAGCCGACTCAGAAAAGTTGGTCTGGCGTCAATATGTGTCTATGTCGGCGTTGTTTCAGCATATCATATACAGCTTCATTCTGAAGCGGCAGATATGGGAGAGCTGCAGCGCGACGTCTGGAACCAGATGATCGACGAGGTTCCCGGTCTTACGGGCAAGGTATGTCTTGTCATTTCTTCACCGGATACCGTAAATGTCAGTCGAAATTCCTATGCGAATGACTGGAATGGGACGCCTGACATCCCAACCCGGCAGGAGCTGCCCCTGGCGGCTGTCCGGGCATTCCGTGGTGTGCCCTGGGGAGAAAATAACGCACTCGGTCTGTTCTACGGCGTTCTGGATTCCTCGCAAGTGCTTCTACTTACACCAGCGGAAGTAGGGTTGTTTCTGAAGGATCAGGTGGGGTTTATTCGCAATGTATCGATACCAGAAAAATATCGTGGAGTTTCCGAGTATCTTCAGGAACCCTTGCCTAATGGACAGATTGTGCTTTTCAGTTATCGGAATGGTAAAGTACACAGGGAGGTTTCCTGGGAAGACGGAACGGGTCTTGAGGCAGTGACCTATGATGGTCTTGGAGTCGATGTTGTAACCAGCAAATTGGCGGATGACATACATATTCAAAGAACGATGCGAAGCTTGCTGTTGAGACGGAGTGGTGTTCTTTAGGCGAAGGGTATGCGGTGCGTATTTCGGTAGTTGTTCTGGCGTTCAATGAGGAGGAGCAGCTTGACCAGGTTGTTCGTGAGATCCAGTCGGTGCTTGTTGAGATCGGGGAGACTTTCGAGGTCATCATCCTGGACGATGGCAGTTCCGATGGAACCGCGGCCATTGCCGATTCGCTGGACGGCGAGTTAGCTGGAGTTCGGACGATACGCCATCCTGAGAATCTTGGTTTGGGAGAAGCCTACAGAACCGGGTTCCGGGAGGTGCGCGGCGAAATTGTGACCTTTCTTCCAGGAGACCGTCAATTCTCTGCGGATATCATCCCCCTTTTCCTACCGCATATGGAGACCTCAGATCTCGTGATGAGTTGTGTTACAGAACAGAACAGGTCTGTCTTCGCTAGAGCGCTATCGTTCGCCGAGAGGGTGCTTTACAGATTGTTGTTTGGTCCATTCCCCCGGTTTCAGGGTGTGATCATGTTCCGTCGCAAGCTGCTGGAAGAGTTGGAGTTGAAGTCTACCGGACGCGGCTGGGCAATTTTGATGGAGTTGATCGTACGTGCAACGCGAGGTGGTTATCGATCGGTTAGTGTGGTGGCAGAGATGCATCCCAGGACCAGCGGAAAGTCCAAGGTTGTGAATCTGCGCACCATATGGTCGAATCTTGCACAGACATTCGCCTTACTCAGGCATCTTTAATCATAAATGGTTGTGTCATGACCGGGCTCGGAATATACCAGAAGGTGGCACAAGCTCGGAATATTCTGGGCACGATTTTGAAGCGAAAGCTGGATCGGCACCCCAAGGTCTATATTCTTGTTTACCACAGGGTCCTGCCCGAAGTAGGGTACAATCCCTATTCCACCAAGATTTCCGAGAAGACCTTTCGAGCGCATGTCACATATCTCAAATCACGATTCCCGATTGTGGCTCTGTCGGATGTGGAAGCACAGTACCGGGCCGGACGATTGAAAGCGCCGGTTCAGGTGGTCCTCACCTTCGATGATGGCTACAAGGACAACTACGAATTCGCATTTCCAATTCTCACCGAACTTGGGGTTCCGGCAACTTTTTATCTCGTGACGGACTACATCGACAGCCAGGAAATTATGTGGGATCTTGAGCTGGCTCTCATGTCGCTTCGGCAGCAGATTCCGCCGGAAATAGTGGTCTCTGAGAACATGTCCTTGCTCAGACTGGATGAAGAATCTGACCAGTCGTGGCTGGGCAGACTCAACGAGGCGCTCAAGGCACTACATTGCCACGCACGAAAAGAACTGCTTGAAGAACTCAGATCATCTGGAGACCGGGGTATCATGGCTGAATCGGTAGACGAAAGATGCATGAGCTGGCAGCAGGTTCTGGAAATGCATCAAGGGGGTATGGAATTTGGTGCGCATTCCAGTTCACATCCTTCACTGGCAAGGATTTCAACCCGGGAAGCACAGTTGGAAATACAAAACTCGAAGCATGCGATCGAAAATCATCTTGGCGTATCATGTGGCTCCTTTGCTTTCCCCTTCGGGAGTCGGCATGATTACAACGAAGACCTGATCGGAATTGTTAAAGATGCAGGATTCAGTTCGAGCGTTTTGAATATCCGTGGATTCAATACCTGCAGGAACTCCCCCTTTCAACTGCACAGAATACCTGCCACAGAAGATCTTTCCCTTCGCTTCGAAATCGGGTAAGAGGGCAAGGGTTTTGGGGTCAATAGGTGACAACCTGCCTACCGTATCAGTAATCATTCCTGCATACAACTCCGCTCACTGGCTTCCTGACGCCCTGCGCAGTGTTCAGGACCAAACCTATACAGAATGGGAATGTGTTGTTGTAGATGATGGGTCGACCGATAACACATCCGAAGTCGTGAAAGGTTTCTTAGAAGAAGACGGCAGATTCAAGTATATTTCGAAGGAAAATGAAGGGCCATCCAGAGCCCGAAATGTTGGGATCGAGTCCAGTGACGGTGAATTTGTGGCCTTTCTGGATGCCGATGACATCTGGTTGCCTGAAAAACTGCACTGCCAGATAGATGTGCTTGCTGCCAGACCTGAAGTTGGGCTGAGTTGTTGCTATTTCGAAATCGTTGATGAACACCTTGTCACCGTGAAAACCTGGCAGGAGGTTGCGACGTCATCCGCCTTTCCTGATGAAATCCATTCTGAAGAATTCATACGGTGCTTTCCAAACAATATCGTGACCGGATCGGCATCGGCGGCTGTTGTTCGTCGAGCATGTTTTCAAGAGGCAGGAATTTTCGATCCCGATCTGAAGATTGGTGAAGATTGGGACCTGTGGTACCGAATCTCCCTGAACTCGGCCATTTTACAAGAAAAGCGAGTTCTCGTCAGGCTTCGTCGATACCCGAAGCAGCAAGACATCGATGCGTTCTTGTGGAACCGGGCCAAATTGCTGAAAAAGGTTCGCAGGATGATTCCAGTTGTACAAACAAGATCGTACAAGAAGTACCTGAGGCACAACGCATTCACCGAAGCCTTCGATCTGTGTCTTAAACATCGTCTTTTGCTTAAGGCGCTGAGATATCTCGGACAGCAGACTCTGCGTGCGCCCTTGAGAACGATCGGTTATATGAGAGACAGAGTGTCCTCCTTTTTACGGAACAGACAATGACTTTGGCATCAACCACGGAAAAACGCCTGGAACTATCGGCATCCTTGATTTTCCTGTGCATGTGTGCGTTATCTGTCATGCCGCTCTTCAGAGTGGATGCGCTGGATGCGTTCAGCATTGTACGTCTCCTGTTCATTCTTGGTGGATTGATCTATTTACTGAGATCCCCTTTTCTTCAGCGTTCGGCCCCAGGTGAATCTGCCGAACCGGACTCCGCCAAAGAAACAGATGACATCCAGGAGAACCAGCGCCTCATATTCGCACTAACCTATTGTTTCCTGCTTTCACAATTTTCCGAATCCGCTCCAGGACCGGGAGATCCTCAGGGTCACTACAGCTGGTTCCAACTCTCGAATCTGATTCTTGGAGCAGCAGGTCTCTTCGCTTGCTGGAAGTGGGTCTGCCTCCGTTCCGGAAGTGGGAAGGATAGATTGTCACTGTCTCAGTCCTCGTTTTTCGACGGACTTTCGAGAGTGGATAAAGGCGTTCTGTATGTTCTCGGATCGATCCTGGCTGTTTCGATTGGGTCACGTCTGTTGTCAAAGGATGAGTTCAGCCTTGAATCTGTGTTTGTGACCATCTGGTCAACTGGACGATACGGCCTGGTATACTTCCTTGCGATGGGGATCGGCGGAGAACTCTCAATTGGCCGTAACGTCAGGAGCCGTGTTCGTGTACTGTGGCTCATGAGTATGACTGTTCTGCTTTGTGTTGCAGTAGCAGGATTGTTCCGAATCGGTAGGGCGGTCCATCATGAAAACCGTGGATCGATCGCATTTGCCGATGCGGACTATCTCAACGCATATGATCATTTTTCTGCTTTGCTTAGCCTGAATCAAGGGTTGCGGATTTCCGGTTTACCTTCATACGAAGACAAGAAACTGCCAAAAGGACTAACTGCTACCCTGTTTTCCAGGGCGTTGGAGAAAGACCAGAGACCCAACAAGAGTTACCGATTTCTCTCTGAACTTTATCTTCGAGATCAGGATCTGAATGCAGCCCGGGAAGTCGCATTGCGAGCCCTTGGGGAGATTCTATCTCATACCGGATATTTCTCCTATGTGCTTGGTACATATCATCAGAACAATGGGGACCTGGATTCGGCAAGAGTCGAGTACGAGCAGGCACTCGCAAAGGATGAACACCACCTGGAAACCTATGCGGCACTTGCCTCTTGCTACAAACAAATGAACCTGGAACAAGCGAGCAGGGATCTTTTCGACAAACTGCAAAGTCTGCAGGCACCCCACGCTACGAAAAAAACGTTTTCATATTCAGCGGCGATCTCGGGGAACTGGGTCCTGCGGGGCATAGGATATGAACCGAAAGAGTCGGAAGACTCCGGGCCTCTCCAGATTACTTTTTACTGGAGGCGTGAAGCGGAGAGGCTTTCAGGAGACGTGGAGCAAATCTCCATTGTAGAAAAAGAAGATGAACTGACGCTTAGTGCGGGCAAAACCCTGATCCACAGAGCGTACGTTGAGAATTTAATCGAGAATGGTGGATTCGAGGATTACAGCGCCGGAGAAATGGCGATCGACGGCTGGGCTCAGAAAACGATATATGAGAACCAATCCAGATCATTCTACAGCATTGAGAAGGTGATGGGATTGGAGGAAGAAGGGTTCACCCGATCGCTGGTGTTCGAGGGACAACCAAAGAGGGACGGACTGGGTCGATTTACCAATTCCATTACTTTTGATCCGTTCCAACCTTATGTGGTAGGCAGTTGGGTAAGGGGAACAGGCCATGTGATGAATGGTATCGAGTGGTATGCGAAGAGCGGCGGTCTCAAGAATTTTTACAATATCGTTACATTTGATGCCACGACTGAATGGAATCTGGGATTCAATGCCTTCGAACTGGAGCCAAACTTCCAGAACGATGCCTCGAAATCCTGCCGCGTCAATCTATTCACCTGGACGGTTGACGGACGAATCAGCGTAGCGTTCGACAAGGTCTTTTTCTTCAAACTACCGATACCCGATTTCAGTGGACCTGACTCGGTATGAGTGATGAAAGATCCGGGGTGCTTGCATGAACCCAATGGAATTGACTCTTGTCGCTGCCGCGGTCTTGTTGCCGATGCTCCTTGTATGTTCTCTAAAAACCTGGTTCTATCTGTACATTGTTGCCCTGTTTACACTACCTCCTTTTTTTCAGGAATGGACATTTATAAGTTCGGGATTAAGGGTCGACCAACTGCTGCTGGCAGGAATATTCCTGGCGGCATTGAGCAGAGAACTGATACGCGGCCGGATTTATACGAATGAAGTCTGCAGAATATACGTTTCATATGTGGCGTTTTGCATGCTTTCGGTTGGTGTATCCCACTTGTTCCCGGGCAGTCACTCGGACATTGTTCATACGGTCAAACGGTCCTTCCTGTCAGAAATCATCACGTTTCAAGGTTTTGTCCGACCACTCATTGTCTATATGGCCTTCCTTTGGCTGTTCAGAGTGCAGGTAGAAGCGAGACGCATCGTATTCCTGATCTTTACTATGGGTGCGTTGGCAACGCTGTTTGGATTGTTCCAGTATCTCGCAGTGGAGCCAGTTACAGAGCTGACGAAAACCTATTATTTGAGGAAGAGCCACTGGGAAGAGCTCATCACATACAATCGTGCAGTCGTCTCTGTATTCGGTGGCGAGCCAAATGCATTCGCAACATTTTTCAGCCTGTTTGTGCCACTCACGCTCGCTCTGATCATGTTTCAGAGAATGCGGTGGACACTCAGGGCCTTGCTGATCAGCCTGTTGTTCTGTGAACTCGTGGTCTTATTCGGTACCAATTCAAGGGGAGGATTCATTGGCGTGGCAGCTGCTGTAAGTTGCTTTCTGGTGATTTCTGCTCGACCAAGGGTTTACATAGGGGCCCTGATTTTAACGCTCCCTGTTCTGTTTTGGGCCAGCACAGAAGCCATTCAGATGAATCTTGAACAGATGACGCTGCTAGATTGGGCAATTTCTCCCTTGCTCAGATTTGAATTTACTGCCAACTATCTAGAATTCACCGGAAGAAGTTATATTTGGGGAGAACACCTGAGGCGATTCTTTCAAAGTCCGCTACTGGGAACCGGTTTCAATTTCTATGGTGCGATGGACAGTCTCTACCTGGCGGAGGTGGCCCAGCGAGGACTTGCAGGGTTGGCGTTGTTTTTTGTTTTGATAGGCACTGTCCTCAAGCAGGCGTTCGCGCTTTTGAGAACTTCGAATAAATATTCGATTGAAAAAGTTGTGGCTACTACTGTTATTTCTGCGACCTGTGGGCTTCTAGTAAACGGCATATCAGATTACACCTTTATGCAGCCGAGGTTGATGGAAACCTACTGGATATTCGCTGGATGCGTTTCTGCGTGTGTGGGAAATACCAGAGTTATCAGGATTCGGGAATTGGCGATTGGCAAAACAGCGCCTTCGTACGGGTGATCGTTTTGGCGAAATTAGAAGAAGAAATTTTGATGATCAATTCAACAGTTTACTGAGGGAGGAAGTGTGAATAGCGATGAAGCATTTACTACCCGCACAAGCTGCCGGGTTTGCGGGTCGTCCAAGCTGGTGGATATCCTGTCGCTTGGAAGCCATCATGTTTCGGACTTTGTGGAGGAGAATCCTGGAGACGCGTTGAAGGTGCCACTTGAACTGATTCTCTGCGACCAGGCATCGGGAGGTTGCGGGCTGCTCCAGTTGAGACATACGACCAATCCGGCTTTAATGTATCGCCATTACTGGTATCGCTCGGTTGTAAATGATACGATGCGTCAGGCACTCGCCAACATTTGCGATGTTGCGGAGGTGCTGGTTCCTCTTGCTGAGAATGACATTGTTGTGGATATCGGGTGTAACGACGGAACCCTCCTCAGGTCTTACAGAGGTTCGGGTATTCGGCGTGTTGGTTTTGAACCGGCCCACAATCTAATTGAACATGCTGAAGTGGGTACGCATCGCATCATCAATGACTTCTTCAATTCCGATGCTTTTTTCGCGGAGTTTGGGCAGGACACCCGGGCAAGAATCGTGACCAGCATCGCGATGTTTTACGATCTGGAAGACCCCAATGCATTCGTTTCAGGCGTCAAGGAAGTGCTCGCAGAGGATGGCATCTGGATCATTCAGATGAGCTACCTGCCGTTGATGCTCGAACGCAACGCATTTGACAACATTTGCCACGAACATCTCGAGTACTATTCTTTGACTTCATTGAAAAATCTGTTGGATCGACACCAGTTTAAAATCCTGGATGTAGAGTTGAACGAGGTCAACGGGGGCAGTTATCGAGTATACATTCAACATGATAGTCACAAGGGCAGCCAGACAGATTTTCAGAGCGCACGCGTGAAGGCTATGGAGCTGTTCGAGGAGCAGTTGGGGTTGAATGAAGCCGGCATCTACCACGAGTTTGCATCTCGAGTTCACGAAGAAAAGGAAAAGCTGATGGACTTCGTGCATCAGGAGACTTCTGCTGGCAAGAGTGTCTATGTCTATGGCGCATCAACCAAAGGCAATACGCTACTGCAGTTTTACGGGCTTGACGACAAACTGATAAAAGGCGCAGCAGAAAGAAATCCTGACAAATGGGGAAAACGAACCGTTGGTACAGGAATTCCAATCGTGTCAGAAGCGGACGCCCGCGCTGTCCGTCCAGATTATTTTCTGGCATTGCCCTGGCACTTTCTACCCGAATTTATCCGGCGTGAGAAGGATTTTCTGGAGAGTGGCGGCAAATTCATCGTACCTTTGCCCTATTTTATCCTGAGTTCCTGAGCGATCGACTGTCGCAAAGCCTCACCGCAAGAAGGATTGTTCTCGTATGGAGACTCGCTGCCCCCGGGTGGGCATCAACGCAATTGGCATCACGCGGGACGATGGCGGGCGTTACCAGTACGCGGTTGAACTGACCAGGGAAGTTCTGCTGGCCAACAGGGACCAATTCCGTTTCGTGCTCTTTCACAGCGATCCGCAGTTCAGTCTGGATGTCGGTGTAGATGAATTCGACGAACAAGTTGTGTTCGTCGATGATTCTCCACCTGATCTGGTCATGAATCTGGCCCTGGTCTTCGATCGCCTCTGCCTCGGGCGAATCAAGGCGCGTTACACGAATCTCTGGATGATCACTGAGTTGATACAAGCGATCCTGGCCAGGTTGCTGGGCGGCGCGATTCGACATTCCTTTGCCCTGGGTCGATACACGAGTCTTACAACCTCTGACCTGGACGCGATTTTGCAGCCCGGTGACGGCATGGGAGCTTGTATTTCTATGCTCCCCTCTGTAATCGTCATACACGAAAGTCCACGCCGGTGGGGTGTGGAAATGTTGAGACTGAATTCTAAGCACTACCTGATCAAGGAAGCGTTGAGGCTGAGAGGCATTGGGCGATTGGCGAAGGCCGTGATGACGCATTCTGAAGAGAGCAAGTCTTCTCTGGTTCGGACCGGGATCGAAAGATGTAAGGTGCATCTTCTGCCTCTTCGTGCACCCAAATATGTTCGCCGAATTCCAACGGAGTCGGAATTTACTCAACTGCAAGAAACCTATAGTCTGCCGGAAGAGTATCTGTTTTTTCCGGGCGGATTCCACGTGGCGAAGAATCACGAAGTGATGGTGAAGGCGTTGCATCTCCTGCACCAGGAGTATGATCTGAAATTGTCTGCAGTGTTTGTGGGGTCGAAGGGCCCTACGTTGGAACCCACACTTGCAATGGCAGCAGAATTTGGGCTCTCCTCACATGTTCATTATCTGGGCTACGTACCGGATGAAGATATGGCGGGTCTCTACAAATTGGCGACAGTTCTTGTTTCGGCGTGGTTGGGTGGACCAGTGAATCTCCCGGTTATGGAAGCAATGGCGACCGGATGTCCGGTAATCTGTCCCGAGGACAGGGGCAGTGGGGGTGAACTTGGGGATGCCGCCCTCTTTGTAGATGCCAGGGACCCGCAGTCTGTGGCCCGGGCGATCGCCCAGGTGCAGCTCGATAAAGAGGTTCGAAAAAAGCTGATTCGATCAGGCGCAGAATGTTTCGAACGCCTGCATCACAGTGATCACGGCCAGAGAACGCTAAACGTACTCTCAGGTGTCCTACAACAACTGCAATCGAAATCAACAAAGGGTATCAAATTGGATTCCTGTAGATGAAATATCGACTTCTCGATCTCCTCGAATGTCCCCAGTGCAGGGGAAAATTGCAGTCACACGTGTTCGAATTTGAGGCGCAAAAATCAGAGGTGACAGTTGAAGAACCGCCCTGTCTCACCTGCAACCATCCGGAATTCTGTGCAAAGGATCTACCTCAGGTTTCAGATTGCAAGGCATGTTATGCACAGGAGATCGTTAATGGGGCCCTTGTCTGTGAGGACTGTAAAACGCTCTACCCCATCATCGATGGCATTCCCAGGTTTGTGCCTGATGCTTTCGAGGAGAATCCAAAGTATTGTAACAGGTTTGGTGAGGAGCTATCCCTATTGGGTTGCCAGGTCGCCCGTGAAAAAGATCTAGTCTTCCAAAACAGGTTCGGTGCCACCAAACGCAACTTCGGCTTCCAATGGCTTCGATATGAGGTGACGGATGAAGACGAGGATTTTCGTGTTTTCCTGATGAAGACGGATTGCGAAAAGAAATACTTCGAAAAAAAGGTGGTTTTGGAGGGCGGATGCGGCATGGGACGATATGTGCGGATTGCCAGCCGGATGGGTGCGGAAGTCGTGGGTATCGATCTGAGTGGCGCGGTTACAAGGGCTTACCGGGAGAATAGGGAATCGCCTCTGGTTCACATTGTTCAGGGTAATTTGATGGAAATTCCCTTCCGAAAAGGGAGCTTCGATTTCGTTTACAGCATCGGTGTCCTTCATCACACGCCGGATACTCACGATGCGTTTCGCCAGATCGCAGGTCTGGTCAAGCCCAGCGGTAAATGTGCCATATCGGTATATGGAAAGGTCCATCCGGTTGCGGAATTCACCTGGAAAATGTATCGGAAGATCCTTCACAAATTGCCTCTTCGCCTGGTCCACTACCTCTGCTACATCGCAGTCCCCAAGGGTTTCATCGACAGCTGGCTGCAGCGGCACCGGATAACACGGAAACTGGGCGCAATCAGTCAATGTCTTTTGCCCGTTTCACCGCATCCAAAGTGGCAAGTGCGCTTGTGCGACACCTTCGACTGGTATATGCCGCAGTATCAGCGGTATCATACCTACGGAGAAGTAACGGACTGGTTTCGAGGGTGCGGTTTCAGTGAAGTTAAAGAATTGCGCAATGAGGTCTGGCCGGTCAATGTAACTGGTGTCAGATAATGTGCGGTATTTGCGGGGTTCTTTACTTCGACCAGGGCCACCATGTAGATTCGGCCGATCTGGAGGTAATGAACAAATCATTGTATCATCGCGGCCCCGATGACGACGGCATGTACGTCGACCAGAACGTGGGGCTTGCGATGAGAAGATTGAGCATCATCGATGTTGCCGGCGGGCACCAACCCATTCACAATGAAGACCGGAGTATCTGGGTTGTTTTTAACGGAGAAATTTACAACTTTCAGAGTGTGCGAAGCGATCTCCAATCCCGTGGGCACAAGTTTAACACAGGGAGCGATACGGAGGTTATTGTCCATCTGTATGAAGAATACGGGGATGACTGCGTCCAGCACTTGAATGGCATGTTTGCGATTGCAATATGGGACACCAGGCAGAGGCGGCTGTTTCTCGCTCGGGATCGGGCTGGAGAGAAGCCGCTTTATTATTACATCGCCAGGGATCGCCTCGTTTTCGCTTCCGAGCTCAAGGCAATTCTTACAGACGCATCGGTCCCGAGAGTTGTTAACCCCGTTGCGGTCGATCAATTCCTGTCTTTCATGTATGTTCCCGCTCCTGCGACGATTTTTCAGGATATTTTCAAGCTTCCTCCGGCACACACCATTGCAGCTACTCAGCAAGGAGTTGAAGATCCTTCCCGATACTGGAGCGTGCCGTATATTCCGGATGCGCATCCAAGAGCTGCCCGGGACTACGCAGATGAACTCAGGGAGCTGCTACTCGATTCTGTAGAAAAGCGAATGATCAGTGAAGTACCGCTGGGCGTTTTTCTGAGTGGCGGAATCGATTCTTCGGCCATCACAGCTCTTGCTGTCCAGGCCTCGGATTCGAAGGTCCGGACCTTTTCGGTTGCTGGCGGGACAGGCGATTTCGATGAATTACCCTACGCCCGACAAGTCGCTGAAAAATACGATACGGACCACCACGAGTTTAGAGTGGAACCGGATCTGGTAAGGGTGCTGCCTGACCTTGTCCAGGCCTTCGATGAGCCATTTGCGGATTCTTCGGCTATTCCTATGTACTATGTCTGCCAAATGGCACGTCAACACATCACAGTTGCCCTTTCTGGAGAGGGAAGCGACGAGATCTTTTCAGGGTATGGACGATATCTGGCGAACCTCAGGTTGGATGGCCACAGACGAAAGCTCGGTCCCCTGAAGTGGCTTTTTCCAAATACCATGGTTAAACCCGGGCAAGGAAGGCTGGTCAGCAAATGGCGTACACTCGGACACCACGTCCACGCACGGCCGGCTGCGACTTATTTCGAGTCCCTTGGCGGCGTCCCGGGTTGGATGAAACAGGCACTGTACCAGCCAGGTGTTCTGAATGATCGTGAGGACGCGTCGGTAGGAATCATCGAAGGCCATTTCAAGGATTCGGAATCAGAGAGCTTGCTAAACAAGATGCTGTATGCCGATTATCGCACGTATCTGCCGGATGATCTTCTGACGAAGGTGGACAGGATGAGTATGATCCATTCGCTCGAGGTCAGGACTCCATTTCTGGATCATCGCGTCATAGAGTTGGCGGCCAGAATTCCGCCAAATATGAAGCAGAATGGCAACGTGACCAAGCATGTACTGAGGCTCGCAGTCAACGATCTTTTGCCGGAAAGCATTCAGCGCCGCGGAAAATGGGGCTTTGGCATTCCGGTTCAGGACTGGATGCGGACGGAACTGAAAGCATTCAGTTACGAAATCCTAACCGACCGTGCCGCCCGAAGCCACGCGTTTTTCCAGAAGGAGGCATTGGAAAACCTGCTCGAGGATCATGCTTCACGTGTGGGTGAATACGGCTATTCAATCTGGGCATTGTTGGTGTTTGAGTTGTGGTGCAATCAATACCTGAATTGATTCAGGATTTACGCTGGAAGGTAAACTGGGCTGAAGATATGCCGGCAAAACTTGCATACGAACCTTCCGAATCGCCGCGAGTCTCGGTGATCATACCGTCGAGAGACGGATTCCGGGATGGCGCTGTGCCCAGGCTGATGGATCAGATCAAGGCGCAGACCTTTGGAAATGTGGAGATCATCCTGGTTATTGGTGAACGACCCAATGGACATGCTCGAAATGTGGGCGTTGAAATCGCCCGGGGCAAACACTTCATTTTTGTTGATGACGATATCACTTTGGGAAGTTCGCATATTATTCAGAAGATTGTATCCGTACTGGATTCCGACCCTACACTCGGTGGCGTGGGCACGTCCTGCCTGGCGCCTACGGATTCGACCTGGTTCCAGAAACGTGTTGCAAAAGAGGTGATCGGAACGACACCCGTTGTGGACGAAGTTACCTACGGTGGTTTGATCATGCATGCGTGTCTTGCCATACCTTCAAAGGTTTACGATGAAATCGGAGGGGAGAGCGATACGCTGGAGACCGGTACAGACACGGATGTCCGCATCAGGATTGACCGGGCAGGATATCGGACCGCACTGGTACCGGATTCCTGGGTGTATCATCCCCAGGACAAGACTTTGCGTCAGTTCGTGATGCATTACTGGTGGTATGGCAAAGGTACTCCTCAGATGGCCGAATTGTATCCTGAGCACATAGGAAAGACCATTGAATCGTACTGGGGAGCGCTTTTGTATATGGTCCACGGCCTGGTCACGTTTCTGCCGAGGTTTTTTCTCGAAAGCAGACACGCGAAACCAGGTTTCACACCGCTCAACGCCCTCGCGGACACGGTCAGGCGAATTTCATATGGTTACCATTGGATGAGGAAGCGAAACCACAGGAAGAGATAGGAACATTGGGTTATGGCCAATAAAGGCCTGCTCTCAAGAAACAGACCAGGACTGTTTGTCCTTGCTTCGAGGTGATATGTGCGGGATTTGCGGGATCATTTATCGGGACCAATCCAGAACGGTGGAGCTCCAGCCGTTGCAGTCGATGTGCAGAACGATGACGCATCGAGGTCCCGATGATGAAGGTTATTACATCGAGGGGTCGGTTGGGCTCGGAATGCGAAGGCTCAGCATCATTGACCTTCAAACCGGGCACCAACCCATTTTCAATGAAGATCGTTCGATTGCGCTGGTTTTCAATGGAGAGATTTACAATTTCAACGAACTTCGAGCGGATCTCGAAAATCGGGGCCATAGATTTCGAACGAGAAGCGATACGGAAGTCATTGTCCACCTCTATGAGGAAAAGGGTAAAGACTGTTTAGATGAACTGAATGGCATGTTCGCCTTTGCGCTCTATGATCTGAAACGGAACGAGGTCTTTCTGGCTCGAGATCGCGTTGGGATCAAGCCGCTCTACTATGCCATATCTGACCATTCGCTGATGTTCGCATCAGAAATCAAGGCACTTGTCGATGCCGGGTGTGAGCGAACTATTGACCCGGCATCGCTGGCAAGTTATTTGAGGTTCAAATATGTCCCCTCGCCCCGTACGGTTTTCCGGAAAGTACAAAAGCTGCCACCGGGGCATGCGGCGGTTTTCAAGGATGGGAAGCTAAAGGTCTCCAGGTATTGGAGCGCCTCTACAGAGAACAGGTGGGAAGCAGGAGCTGCCAGGGCCTCGGAGCATTTGCGAATGCTTCTAGAGGATTCGGTCAGACTCAGGCTTATCAGCGATGTTCCCGTAGGGGTCTTTTTGAGCGGAGGTCTGGATTCTTCCATCATCACCGCACTTGCTGCAAAGATGAGTGATCATCCCGTGAAGACCTTTTCACTGGGCTTCCGGGAACAGCAGTACGATGAGACCAAACACGCCAGAGAAGTTGCCTTGAGCTATGGGACAGATCACCGTGAGGAAGTTATTGTTCCACGGATGACGGACTGTATTCCGGAACTGATCTGGCATATGGATGAACCTGTTGCCGATCCATCGCTGATTTTGTCGTATCATGTTTCTCGTCTCGCAAGCGAGCAGGTGAAAGTTGTGCTTCTGGGAGACGGAAGCGACGAGTTGTTCGCGGGCTACACCAGATATTCTCTGGATCATCTGCTCGGCTATTATGCCCGGGTTCCGGCCCCCATCCGAAAGCACCTGTTCGACCGGGTTGCGCACGCATTGCCTTCAAGCGAAACGAATGGATTAACACGGGTGCTCAAACGGCTTCGCAGCGGCCTTCTTCGCGCCGGGGAAGATCCATTGAATCGGTATTTGAGTACCCTTTCCGTTTTTGACAAGCCAACTCAAGATGCGCTTTTCGGACACGCGGTTGGCAGTCAGGGCGACCCTGCCCAACCCTACCGGGAAATATTCCAGGATGTATCCAAACGCGATTCCCTCTCCCAGATCCAGCACATCGATATCAATACGTATCTGCCTGAAGATTTGCTTCTGAAGGCAGACAAGATGACGATGGCCCATTCCATCGAAGGGCGATTTCCTTTTCTGGATCACCGTGTCGTGGAATTCGCTGCGACACTTCCGGCCAACCTGAAGATGAGATTCCTCGTAAAAAAGTATGTTCTGAGACAGGCGTTTCGCGACGTCTTGCCTGCCAGCGTTTTACGGCGAAGGAAACAGGGGTTCGGAATCCCGGTCCAGAAGTGGCTGAGAAGTGATCTTCGAGAGATGGTCCACGACCTGCTCTTGGATCGCAACGCGCTCTATCTTGGCCATCTCTCTGGTGATGTTACAAAGGGAATCCTGAGCAAGTACGATCGGGGCGCCGATGAGCTCTATGAACAGGTGTGGAGCATGTTTACACTGGAGCTCTGGCTCAGGAAATTTACAGGTTCAGAATCAAGATGAAGACTCATCGTCCATACCGGGTTTTGCACGTTGTAAATTCGCTCAACATTGGCGGCATCGAGACCGTTCTGTTGAATGCCTCCTCCCTGTTCAATCGCGAGAAATATTCACATCAGATCTGCTGTTTGAATTTTCGCGGAACCTATGCTGACCGATTCGAAGCCATTGGCATCCCGGTGGTGGTACCTTCGAGATTCTCTCGATACGATCCAGGTCTTCCTTATCGGATTGCGCGTCTGATCCAAAAAGAGAAGATAGACATTCTGTATGCACGCAATACAACAGCAAACCTGTGGGCGCGACCGGGCGGCTGGTTGGCAGGTGTTCCAACTATCGTAGCGGGTGAACATGGATCCATCTGGATCGAAAGTCCTGTCCGGCGTGCTTTCCAGAGGGTAAACAATCAATTCAGCCAGTTGTTCATTGCAAATTCGAATGCTGCCAGGACCATGCTGCTAAACAAATACAATGTCCGACACGCTCGCGTACGCGTTCTGTACAATGGGATAAAGTTCAGTGCTGTTGCCGGACCTAATGGAGAAGGCCGTGTGCTGCGAGAATCCCTTGGCATACCTGAAGGGCACCGGGTCATCGGTTTTGTGGGTCGATTGGACACGCAAAAAGGTCTGAATTTTCTCCTCCGAGCGTTCCAGGATGTTCACAGAGTGACTCCGGACGTTCATCTGTGCGTGGTAGGTGATGGAGCGCTTCGGAAGGCCGCCGAATCGCTGTGCCTAGAACTTGGTATCGATGCGTCTGTGACGTTCGCAGGGTTTCGAACAGATGTCGATGCACTCATGTCCATTTTCGACATTGTTGTTGTACCGAGCATCTACGAACCGTTCGGGAATGTTATTGTGGAGGCTGCGGCTCAGGCCAAACCGATCATCGCATCGAATGTGGACGGAATTCCCGAGATCCTGACAGATGGACAGAGTGGGCTTCTTATTGAATGCACCGAAAACCTGGACCGGGATTTCCTGCTTCAGGACAGTCCCTTCCCTTCGTGTGTTGTTGACGGCAAGACCGGACGAATTCGCTCTCCCCTGGGTCCCGATGTTCTGCAGATGACAGAGGCGATCAATCGGTGTTTGCACGATCCGGAATGGGCTGAGGCGCTGGGGAAAAGCGCAAAGGAATCCGTCGTGTCGCGATTTTCAATTCAGCGATACGTCCGAGAACTGGAGTCCATTTTCGATTCTTTAATGGACAGCTGAAGGATCGGATTCACCACAATTTAGCAGGTGTATTCAAAGTGTGCGGAATTTGCGGCATCGTTACGACTTCAGGTGACCGGTCTCCACTGACCGAGACGGTTCACGCCATGACTGACAAGCTGCGAATGCGTGGACCCGACGACGAAGGATTCTGGAGCGGTGAGGGTGCAGTTTTCGGTCATCGGCGGCTGTCCATCATCGACCTGGAGGGCGGTCAACAGCCTGTTGTGATAGACAGGAATGGCGAACATGTCCTTGTGTTCAATGGCGAAATTTATAATTACAAAGAAATTCAATCGAAGTTGGCCGCCGCCGGAATTCCCTGCCGAACCGCAAGCGACACGGAAGCGCTTATGCGCTGGGTGCTGCACAAGAAATTGCCCGGGGCGCTTTCAGATCTGATGGGAATGTTCGCGTTTGCATGCTGGGACAATAAATCCCGGCGTCTGGTTCTGGTTCGCGATCGTGTAGGCATCAAACCGCTTTACTACCACCTCGCCTCAGATGGCACACTTTCCTTCAGTTCGGAACTGGCGAGTCTGCTTCAAAATTCTTCGATCGACCGAAAGGTTGATACCGACAGCCTCTCCTACTTTCTGGCTCTGGGATATTGCCCCGCGCCTCTGACGCTTTATTCGGGTATACGAGAATTGCCCCCTGGACATATGTTGATCTGGGATAAGGGGAAGATTGAACTCAAGTGTTACTGGCATCTGAATTGGGATACGACTTTTACCGGCACAGAAGATGAGGCTGCCGAGGCCCTGGATGACCTGCTGACCCGCGTGATAGCCGACCACATGGTAAGTGATGTCCCGGTTGGCGCTTTCCTCAGCGGAGGAATCGATTCCAGTACCGTAGTCTCCTATATGGCTAGGAAACACAGCCGGGACTTTGACGCCTATACCGTTCAATTCAGTGATCCCGGATATGATGAAAGCGCCTACGCAAAACTTGTGGCGGACCATTGTGGTGTTCGGCACAAGGTTTTGCCGATGGAGTCCACTGTTCTTAATGAGGATGTGTGTCGTTTCACCCTGCAGCACGTTGGCCAGCCGTTCGCAGATTCCTCCTGTCTGCCGACGCACCTGGTTTCAAGGGCCGCCAGTGAACATGTGAAGGTTATCCTTGCGGGTGATGGAGGGGATGAGCTCTTTGCAGGGTATGAAACCTTCGGATGGGGAAACCGCGTTCGTGGGATCCAGTCTTTCCCAGTATCTGTCCGCAAGATTCTGATTGCCGCCATATCCTCCGCCTCCCGAATTCTACCATGGGCAGACCTGTTGCGCCAACTCAGCAAGGGGCTCCGTTACGGCCTTCAGGATCAGTCGAATCTGATTCTTCGTTTGAGTTGTATCCTGGACCCGGAGGATTTGCCAGATCTCTGCAGCGGATACGGAGGGCGAACACCCTCGCTCGATCTGATCGGGAAGTTTGTGGAGAACGAGAAACACCTCGACTTTATTCCTGCCCTGAGCCGGTTTCTGTTCGCCTACTCACTTCCCGGAGATATGCTCCGCAAGGTAGACCGGATGAGTATGGCTACTTCACTGGAAGTTCGCGTGCCCTTTCTGGATCACAGACTGATCGAGTTTGCTGCCGGTCTGCCGGATCAAATGAAAGTGAAAGATGGGAAGCGCAAGGCGCTCCTCAGGCGGGTGATGAGAGACCGACTTCCTGACGAGGTGTTCGATCACAAGAAATGGGGTTTCTCAATCCCTTTGCACAACGCGTTCAACGCAGAGTTTCTGAATTTCTGTCGGAACAAACTTACGTCCCCCAGCAGCCAGGTGAACCGGCTGTTCGGTAAGGAATCCGTAGACAAGATTCTGAGTTGGAACATGGCAGCGAAGAACCCGATCAGTCGCCGGTTCAGCACCTACACGGTCAATCACCTGCTGTGGATGATGATTCAGCTGGAACTGTGGACAGAAGATTTCCACGTGGATTTGCCCGAAGCATTGTAAGTCTTACCCTGGTGTGATCGAAATGAGTCAGCCGCGCGAAATTGGCATCCTTTTTCTTACTCCGCTATCACCACCGTATGGTGGTATTTCCACGTGGAGTGAGATCATCCTCAGGCGCGGTCTCCCTTCCCCGTATACGGGCCGTTTTGTAGACACATCTATCGGAAGTGCACGCGTCCTGTTCGAGAAGGCCGGTCTGAGTCTTCCCGAATTGATCAGGAATGTCAGGATCATTGTTGCGTTGTTGAAGGCCCTCCTCGACTCAAAGGTCAACCTGGTTCATTTGAATTGCAGCTTGTCTCCCAGGGGTATCTTGAGAGACTGGTTGTGCGGGTTGCTGGTACGAATACTGGGCGTGCGGCTTCTGGTAAACTATCGCGGCAATGTAGCCGACTTTCCTCTAAAGGGTATGTGGGGAGGCCGGTCTTTTCTTTTGAGAAGTCTCTGCCGGTTGGCTACTGTAAACCTTGTGCTGAATCAGCAAAGCAAAAATGCGCTTCAGAAACTGGCGCCAGGAACGTGGATTGCCAGGCTGCCGAATTTTATCGAGATGGATGAAACCCCGGGCGATTCGGCGTCGAGAGAATGCGCAAGTGGCGGTCTCAAGGTGCTGTTTGTGGGCGGTATCACCCGGGGAAAGGGAATTGCCGCATTGGTGGAAATTCCGAAGCGGTTCCCAAACCTGCAGTTTCACTACGTAGGGGATCCTTCAGGAAATGTAGATTCGGAACTTGAGGTTCTCCGCCAGCTGCCAAACGTCGTTCTGCGGGGCTCGCTCACTAACGCCGATGTCCAGAATCTCATGAGTGAGTGCGACGTCTACTTTTTTCCCTCGCATACTGAGGGATTTCCCGTGAGTGTGGCTGAAGCGATGGCTCAAGGGCTTCCGGTAGTTGCTTCTTCTGTGGGCTCTATTCCGGACATGATCGAGGAAGGGAAGGGCGGGTTCTTGAACGATCCGGGGAATCTTCCTGCTTTCGAGAAGTCGTTGGGGCTTCTTCAGAAGGATCCAGGACTGAGACGTTCGATGGGAACCTTCAACTCTGCCAGGGCAAAGTCCGAGTATGAATATTCAGTGGTCATCAGAAAGCTTTGTAACCTGTACGAGGCAGCCTCGAGCAGACCAAAGCGCGTACCACGATCCGGAGACTCGGTCGATGTGAAACCGAAGGTCAGGACACACTGGACTAAAGAATTACCTGGTATGAGGTACGGTCCCGATGTGGACTCCCGGGAAGTGTATTTCGACGCGATTCGGGACGCGAGATATTCGCTCGAACCCTACATCCACGAGTTCGCCCGTTTTGGTCAGGCAGGCAACGATCGAGTTCTGGAAATTGGCATCGGCACGGGTACCGACTTCTTCAACTGGATAGAGAATGGCGCCCTCGCTACCGGAGTCGACCTGACAAAAACGGGCGCGGTGTTGACGCGAGAATACCTCCAGATCAAGAACGTGCCGCCGGAAAAGTACAAACTCTATGTGACAGATGCTGAGCAGCTGCCCTTTCGAAATGCAGAATTCGACACGGTCTACTCCTGGGGCGTGCTGCATCACACAGAAAATACCGACCTTGCACTGAAGGAGACGTGCCGAGTACTGAAGCCCGGTGGGAAACTTCGTGCAATGATTTACCATGTGCCCTCGTGGACCGGCTGGATGCTCTGGATTCAACGTGGCCTGATGAGGGGAAATCCTGGATTGACTGTAAAGCAGGCCATTTTTCGATACCTGGAGAGCTTTGGCACCAAAGCATATACATTGTCCGAGGCCAAAGTGCTCCTTGAGAAGTCCGGATATACAAAGATCAAGCTGACTACCCGTCTGGGACCAGGAGATCTGCTGCAAATCAAGCCTTCGAGCAAGTACAGTTCATTCTGGTCCAGGTGTCTTTGGAAGGCCTATCCCCGATTCCTGGTGCGATGGATAGGCCACAGATTTGGACTTTATCTCTTGATGGAAGCAGACAAACCGGTCGACTGAACGACCCAGAATGCATTCCTGTCTAATGTCGCAATGTCAAAATGTGATGGAATCGATTTCTTATGTGTGGAATAGCAGGAGCGATCAATTGGGGAACGCGGGAGCTGCTTCATGAAATGACGCAGTCTCTGGCGCATCGGGGGCGTGACGACAGCGGGCTCTGGGACGAAGTGTCCGCCGACGGCACCTGGATTGGACTGGGACACAGAAGGCTGAGTATCCTGGATCTGAGTTCTGCAGGTCACCAACCCATGTTCAGTGAGAGCGGTAGATTCAGTATCGTATTCAATGGTGAAATCTACAATTTCAAGGAACTGCGGGCTGAATTGGCGTCCGAGGGATGCCGATTCAAATCCAATACCGATACGGAAGTGGTTTTACATCTGTATGAGCGGTTGAAGGAAGGCTGTCTGGATCGTCTGAGGGGCATGTTCGCTTTCGGTATCTGGGATCGACAGGAGCAATCGCTGTTTCTTGCACAAGACCGGCTGGGTATCAAGCCTCTGTACTACACGGAACAGGATAACCGGTTGTTATTCGCCTCAGAGTTGAAGGCGATATTACGGCAACCCGACTTCGAGAGACAGATGGATTTGCAGGCATTGGATGACTATCTGACGTACCTGTATATTCCTCCTCCTCTGACAATATTCAAAGGTGTTCGAAAGCTATCCCCTGGTCATTATCTCCTTTGGCGTGGCGGCAAGATCGTCAAGTGTGAGCGATACTGGGAACTCCCCACCGGTACGATCGATGGTGATGAAGCAGACCTTGTGAATGAGGTTCGTTCGCTTCTGGAGGAGTCCGTTCGCCTCCGGATGATAAGCGATGTGCCTCTTGGGGCCTTTCTGAGTGGTGGTGTCGATTCCAGCACAATTGTAGGATTGATGGCGAGGCAGGCTTCACGACCGATCAAGACGTTCAGTATCGGGTTTGGCCAGCAAACCAAGTTGTATGACGAATTGGCGTATGCCCGGCAAGTCGCAGAATACTATGGGACAGATCATCAAGAGATTGTGGTGGAACCAGACGCAGTGAACCTGCTTCCCAGTATCGTCGAGGGATTTGACGAACCCTTTGGGAATCCCACTTCGCTGCTTGTATACCTGCTGTCCGAATTCACCCGCGACCACGTCAGTGTAGCACTGGCCGGTGACGGAGGAGATGAGGTGTTCGGTGGATATCCCAGGTACAAGGGTGCCGCGTTGTCCCCAGGCTATAGAAAGCTGCCCGGATGGCTACGTAACTCCGTTCTCAACAAGCTTGCAGGGTTTATTCCGGAGTCGTCGCGGGGACGTCACGGATTCAGACGTATTAAGGAATTCGTGCAGGGAAATACCATGAATCCGGAAGATATGTATTGCAGCTGGGTTGGTTACTATACATCTGAGATGAAGCAACAACTCTATCAGCCCGAATTTCTCGCGCAGGGCGAAATGCAGGAGTCCAACCTTTTCCTCAAGCGCCTGTTTGCAGACAGCAAAAAGCGAAGTCGAAACAGTTTTTTCGACCAGATTACCGCTGTGGATCTTCAATCGTTCCTACCACACAATCTGTTGACCTACACAGACCGGATGAGTATGGCACACAACCTGGAGGTGCGTGTTCCGTTCACTGACCACAAGCTGGTAGAATTCGTCACGCAATTGCCGCCTGCACTCAGGCTAAAGGGTTTTCAGGACAAGTATATCTTGAAACAGGCCGTTCGTGATTTGCTCCCCGATACGATATTGAAACGGAAGAAGCTGGGATTCAATCCCCCTATGGCCCATTGGCTGAATGAAGACCTCACAGAGGTTCTGAGAGACTGTCTATCCGAGCGGGTCATTAACGATCGCGGATATTTTCGGTATGAATCGATTGCGTCTTTGTTACATTTACATTCATCCGGACAACGGGATGTCTCACTGCACATCTGGGCATTGCTCGTGCTGGAAATATGGCAAAGAAAATACCTTGATCGGTAGATTTTGTAGGAACCGAATGGATCAATCGGGCAACATTTCAGACAGCAAGAAATGCACACGGTGCAACTGAAAATTTGCAGGTCAACTGGAGATTGCAGGTTCGGATGAAACAGATCATTCAAAACTTCAAGACCGGCATATTGAGCGTAGAGGAAGTTCCCTCTCCCGTTGTAAAACCGGATGGCGTCCTGGTTCGAACGGCCTGTTCGTTGATCAGCGGTGGAACGGAACGGTCAGCGATCAATTTGGCTCAAAAGAGTCTATTGGGAAAAGCCAGACAGCGTCCAGATCTGGTCAAGCAGATTCTGAGTAAGGTGCAGCGTGACGGTGTTTGGGAGACCATCAAGACGGTACAGGGGCGATTAGACACTCATATGCCGCTCGGGTACAGTTGCTCCGGAATCGTGACGGCGTGTGGTGAGCACATCACAGAGTTCACCCCCGGTGATCGCGTGGCTTGCGCAGGCGCAGGTTACGCGAATCACGCCGAGGTCGTGTCTGTGCCCAGAAACCTGGTCGTGAAGATTGCGGACGAGGTGGCCTATGATGCAGCGGCATTTGTGACAGTTGGCTCGATCGCATTGCAGGCCCTCAGAGTGACGGACGCACAGATCGGGGAGCGTGTGGGCGTGATTGGGCTGGGCCTGGTTGGTCAGTTGACCGTTCAGCTGCTCTCTGCTGCCGGGTGCAGCGTGTTCGGGCTAGACATTTTGCCTTCCAGAGCAGAATTGAGCCTCCGGATGGGCGCAACGCAAAGCACAACGGGATCTCCCGAAGAGATCCTTGCCTCGGTCATGGCGTTCACAAGGCAACGGGGTCTGGATGCTGTGTTGATCACGGCGGACACAGAGAACAACGGGCCCGTTGAGCTTGCTGGGGACCTCCTGAGAGAAAAGGGCAGAGTGGTGGTGGTTGGCGCGGTCAAGATGGATATCCCGAGACGCGTTTATTATCAGAAGGAGTTGGATCTGCGCCTATCAAGATCCTACGGCCCCGGACGCTATGACAGGCAGTACGAAGAAAAGGGAATCGACTATCCCTTTGGGTACGTTCGCTGGACTGAAAACAGAAATATGGAGGCGTTTGCCGGCCTGATAGCGAGCGGCAAAGTCGATGTGAAGCAGTTGGTTACTCACCGCTTCTCGATAGAAGACGCGCTGCAGGCCTACGACATGATCTCGGAGAACAAGGAGCCGCATCTTGGTGTTCTCCTGACATACGGGGGATCATCGGATTCGCCCGATAAACGATCCTTGATTCTGCAACCTGCCCGGACGGGCAAAGAGAAATCTGCGAATGAATGTCCGGGAATCAGTTGTGTCGGCGCGGGTAATTTTGCCACCTCGGTTCTGTTGCCAGCTTTGAAGAAGATCCCGGGAGTGAACTTGCGGGGCCTTGCGACCGCTGGAGGAATAAGTGCCAAGAAAGCGGGCGACAAGTTCAAATTTGCCTACTGTACAACGGATATCAGTGAGGTGCTCGGAGATGATGCCACCGATGCGGTGATCATTGCGACTCGTCACAACCTCCACAGCCAGCTCTCGATGCAGGCGCTAGCGTCAGGCAAGCATGTGTTCGTGGAGAAGCCCCTTTCGCTTTCCAGATCCTCTCTAAAGGATCTGATTGGCGCTCTTCAGAAATCCGATCGATTTCTGACCGTTGGCTTCAACCGGCGGTTCTCCCCGTTTGCACGACAGATTCTGGAAGATATAAAGGATCGATCCGATCCCCTGGCTATGTCTTATCGGATCAACGCAGGGGCCGTGCCGGAGGATCACTGGACCAGGGACCCCGTTGAAGGGGGAGGACGCATCCTTGGAGAGATTTGCCATTTCGTGGATCTGATGACATTCTTTTGTGGCGCATTGCCTTTACGCGTTTACGCACATGGAATGGACCTTCCGGGGTCTCAGGTAGAAAATGACACGCTCACTGTAGACCTCAAGTTTCAGGATGGATCGATAGGCACCATTTCCTATTTTGCTAACGGAGATAACAGTTTCAGCAAAGAATATCTGGAGATATTCCAGGGAGGGTCTGTTACAACGCTGGAGGATTTTCGGAAACTCAGAACGATCAAGAACGGCAAGTGCAAGAGGTTCAAGACCTGGCGACAGGACAAGGGTCACGAAGCTGGATTACGGATATTTCTGGAGGCAGTACGCACCGGGAGCGAACCGCCCATCTGTTTGAACGAACTTATTGGTGTAACGCTTACGACGTTTTGTATCCAGGAATCAATGCGAACGGGTCAACCGGTGGACATTCCAGATGCCAGCAGCTTCTATCTCTCAGGTGAATAGGACAGGCAGAAAATACCTCCTGTATTTCCACACCCTCCGCTTCATGCAGTTGCGCCAGATGGCGTACAAGATTCTATTCCATATCAGATACTTCCTGTACGGATGTTTCCCGAATATCACCTCGCGAATCTATTTCCCTCGCCATAATAATTTCGAGTCAGCACCTCCGATATTCTTGACGCGACTCGCGGAAGACACCGATCCATTTCCGGGTACTGCGATTCCTGACGGGCTCGAGGAACTGATGACGGGTAGGTTCCAATTTTTGAACCACTCGCACTGTTTCGCGGGCGGTGTGGACTGGCATTCCCGGGATGTGAGTCATCTGTGGCGTTATCAGCTTCACTATTTCGACTATGCACTGGATTTGGGCACAGCCTACAGGATCGGTGGTGACAGGGACTACTACCTCAAGTTCAAGGAACTTGTTGCGAGTTGGTGTGACCAGAATCCCGTTGGAAGGCTCGACGGTTGGCACGCATATACCGTTTCGATTCGGTCGGTCAACTGGATTTATGCGAGAGAACTCTTCCTTCCAGAATTAAAAAAGGATCCTGTATTCGATCGGAAATTACTTGAGCTGCTCTATGGACAGTTCAATTTCCTTTCCAGTCATCTGGAGTTTCAGGGTCGTGGAAATCATATTCTGGCCAACATCAAGGCACTTCTGTTCGGGGGATGTATGTTCCAGGGCCCCGCACCCCGGCATTGGCTTGCCCGTGCAGAGCGTTTGCTGGAAGAGGAGATCGATGAACAGGTGCTTCCGGATGGTGGGCACTTTGAGCGCAGTTCCATGTATCATCTGCAGGTGCTGAAAGATCTGGTGGAATGTGTTTTGGTGCTCAAGCGTTGCGGGAACTCTCCCGCTACAAAACATGTGGAAGCGGTGATTCGCAGCATGTCGAAGTTCGTTTTGGGGATGATCGCACCTGATGATTCGATGCCGCTGTGCAATGACTCAAGTTATGACCTGATGCTTTCTCCGCTGGAGACCTTGCAAGCCGCCAGGGAAATTGTATCGGGAGACGGCAGCGCCCAGTCTCGCGCTATGTTGTACTTTTTGCTCGGATTGCAAAGCGATGCCCCCGGTCCAGCCGAAAATACCGTGTCCACATCGCTTGGAGAAACCGGATACTATGTGATGAGAGGTTCTACGGAAGATATGATGGTGATTGATTGCGGGAAAGTATGTCCGGACTATCTTCCACCTCACGCTCACGCAGACACTCTCACTTTCGATCTGTGGGCAGGTGGTGTGCACTTTATCACCGACAGCGGTACGTATGAATATGCCGCCGGCGAGTGGCGGGATTACTTTCGAAGTACTAGAGCGCACAACACGATCTGTGTGGACGAGATGGATCAGTCCGAGGTTTGGGCAAGCTTCCGAGTTGCGCGACGGGCGAACCCGGGCGCGGTAACCTGGATCGGCTCTGATGAAGGCGATTATTTCTACGGAAGTCACGATGGGTATCTTCGGCTCAAGGATCCTGTTCAACACGTGCGACGAGTTCTTCACATCAGAAATCACTTCTGGTTGGTGCTGGATACGATAATTGGCGAGGAGGAGCACCACGTCGAAAGCAATGTCCATTTTCATCCCGAGGTGAGTCTTTCAACCGTCGAATCCGGCGTTGTTGAAGCAACCAGAAATGGACAAACTCTAACCTTGGCTACATTGAGTCGAATGGAGACGACGATCAGCTCTGGCAGTGAGGACCCCAAGCAGGGATGGTACTCGCCGGAGTTTGGTATAAGGCTTCCTCGCAAGACCATTTCAATGCGTTACGCTGGAAAATTGCCTCACACCTCTGGTTATGTTCTGACATCCGGAAAGGCTGTGGCTGTAGAAGTGGAATATCGGTTCGGTGATCTGGAGTCGTATGATCTGTCGATCGAGGGTCGAAACTGGTCGATCGAAGTCGACCGGGCTTCCAGAAGATTTTTCATCAATCCTGACAGTCTTCCAAAGGTATGAAAGGGCAGGAATGAAAATTCTGTTCATTTCCCAATACTTTCCACCAGAGATGGGGGCACCGGCTGCTCGTACCTACGAGCTGGCGCGAGAGTGGGTCCGGGCAGGTCACAAGGTCACGGTGCTTACGGCATTTCCCCATCACCCAACCGGCATTGTTCCTGACGAATACCGAGGCAAGGTGTTCCTGCGTGAGAAGATCGATGGCATCGATCTGGTTCGGACCTATGTGTACGCTGTTCCTAATGAAGGGTTCCTGAAGCGGGTGCTGAGCTACCTCTCCTTTATGGCTTCTGCTATTTTCTTCAGTCTTTTCATGTCCGACAGATCGCAAGTGATCGTGGCTACATCCCCGCAGTTTTTCGTCGCACTCGCAGGATATGTTGTCAGCACAATACGTAGAAAACCATTTGTTTTCGAGGTTCGTGATCTCTGGCCTGATTCAATAGTGGCCGTGGGGGCACTCACCAACCCGCGGGTGATTTCGCTGCTGACCCGCCTGGAATACTTCCTTTACAGAAAAGCGGATCTGATCGTTGGTGTCGCAGAGTCGACCAGGGAAATCCTGACTCAGAATGGTATTCCAGGTAAAAAGATGATCATCGTTCCTAACGGAGTAGATACCGCGCTGTTTGATGGTTGCGAGAGTGGAGATGATATCAGGACAGTTCACGGATTGCACGGGAAGTTCGTGGTTTCGTATATTGGTACCCACGGTATGGCCCACGCCCTCGAAACCGTTCTGGACACCGCCAAATTGATCGAAGGGATTCCGGACATCCACTTTCTGTTTGTGGGAGAGGGCGCGAGGAAAGCTTCTCTGGTCGACTATAAAGACCGCCTCGGACTAACCAACGTTACGTTTCTGGGTCAGCAGGACAGGGCTTCCATCCCCGCTTTTCTGGCGGCTTCGGACGTCTCGCTCGTTTCTCTTCGTAACGCACCCTTGTTCTCGGCTGTATTGCCTTCCAAAATGTTTGAAATAATGGCTGCTGAACGGCCCATCATCCTGGGCGTAAGAGGAGAGGCAATGGCGCTCCTTGGACGGGCGGAGGCGGGGTTGTGTGTAGAACCCGAGAACCCTGATCAATATCGGGACGCAATCGTGAAACTGTTTGAAGATCGAGATCTTGGATACAAGATGGGAGCGAATGGCAGAAAATTTGTAACAGAAGGATTCACCAGAAGCAGACTGGCTGCCAGGTATGTCTCCAGTCTCGAAGCATTTGTCTGATTTCTTCAATTCTAATACAAGCCCAGGTGTGCCGGGGAGCGTGAGACTTTGCTCAATGTAAGGGCCATTTATCAGAGACATTTCTGGGATATCTCCCTGGGCGTATGGGTTCTCCTGTTCTCCTATATATCTCTTGTTCCTTTTTATTATCTCCAGCCTGTTGTCCTGAGCTCGCACCTTCCAGGTTTCCTTCTGCTCAAGTATTTGCCCCTGTGCCTGATCTCCTGCCAGCTCTTGCATTTTGGCGTGGGAGCAGCATTGAAATGTATTCCTGTTGGTCGCACGGATATTGACAGATACCTGCTCTTCTATGTATCCGTTGCCGCCGCGAGTCTGATGGGGGCAGAATACCTCGTGATCGGCAGTGTGAAATTCGTTTACTACGCGTTGACCGGGTTCGTCCTTGGACACCTTCTGGTGGGATTTTCCTTCGAGCCTGAGAATCTGTATCGACTTGTCAGGTGGATGGTGGGCATAGCTGGGGTAGTGGCCCTGTACGGGATCACTGTCTATATCTCCGGAGATGATTTCCTCTGGGGCGAGTTTTACGCAGAGAATAATCCATATTATAGTGGACCAAGACGGGTTGCGGCTTCTATAGGAAATGCAGTTTTCGCGGGTGCTTATTTCGCGATCTGCCTGCCCTATGCACTCTGGGCGGCTGAATCCGTTAAAGGTTCACAAAGACCGCTCTATGTGATTTTGTGTCTGTTGATTCTTGCCGCGCTCCTCTTCACTTTCGCTCGCGGAAGCTGGATCGCGGCTGGCCTGGCTGCAGCTATTTATCTGTCCCCACGGTTGGGCAAAATAGTTGGGCGCATACGCAGGAGTTTGAGTTGGGTGCGGATTGCGACTGCGTTGGTAGTTGGTCTGCTTCTCAGTCCAATTCTGGAAGAGGCGGGCTTCCTCAACCCCGGTCAGCAGATTCTTTATGACGTTCAAACGCGGATGAAACAGTCCCGGGAATTGTCTGAATCGGAAGCCTTCAGAATCTCCCAGTATGGAACCACCTGGAATATCCTGCAGGACCACCCCTTCCTGGGGATCGGCTTCGGAAATTTCACCAGATTGTTCCAGAAGTACAGGCACGAGATGACACCCAAGGGCTTTATTGCGACCACTACCGAGAACATGTATCTTATGGTCGCCTCGGAGACGGGGTTTTTTGGGATTGGTTCCTTTGTTTGCCTGCTCTGGGCAATTGTCCGGACGGCGTTTCGCGGTTACAAAGACAGTCTTCCGGGCAGAGGGAAGGATCTGCTCCTGGCTTCGACCGGCGCCATAGCTGGATTCAGTCTGAATATGATGACGTGGGATGCCTTGAACCAGCCCACTGTCCGAATCGTGTTCTGGATGTTTGTCGGAATAGCACTGGTCCAGGTTGGACACTCTAAAATCGAACGCGAAACTACTAAAAGAGACCTGTAGCGTCCGCATTCGAAACACGGACCTGTAACTGATTGTCAAAGGTATATCTTCTGATGAGAATGAAGTTTTTTTTGAAGGTGGTCTTGCTCTTCGGAGATTTCTTCCTCCTGAGCGGGGCTTTCCTGCTTGCATACTATCTCCGCTTCGCCCATCCAATATTTCCTGAACGACCCGTTCCCCCTTTCGAGATATATTTCAATTTTTCTTTTCTCGTGGCGCTGATCGGATCTGCGATGCTTTACACTTCAGGCGTCTATCGTCTGAAGCGGTACGCATTGGGGATCGAGGATTTTTTCTCGATCCTTCGTGCAGTAACATTCAGTTCGTTCAGCATTATGGCTATGAATTTCGCTCTTCGCGGGATTATCACGCGGTACGATGTGGAGACCTATTCCAGACTCATTCTGCTGATCTCCTGGGCGATGAGCCTGCTGCTGCTCACCCTGTGGCGGGTGGCCGTTTACGCACTCTGTCGGTCTTACCAGAAGCGTGGCCGAGGTCTGAAGCGGATTCTCATCGTGGGCACAGATCAGGTTGCGCGCGGCTTTTACAAGGCCGTAAAAAAGAATGTGGATTTTGGGTACCTAGCGCTTGGATTCGTGAACAACGGGACCCCGGTTCGTCAAAAGTCACTAGAGGGCCTTCCCGTAATGGGGAATATTGAGGATCTACCAGATCTGTTCAGGAACCATCCGGTGAATGAGGTGATCCTCGCTTGCACGACTTTGGATAACGATATGGTGGCGAAGCTAATCAAGATGTGTGAACGCTCTGATGTCCAGTTCAGTCTGATCCCCGGATTCTTCGAAATCCTCACTCACCAGATGACTGTCCTCGAGATCGCCGACATACCGATTTTTCGACTCGAGGAGCGAATTTTTCAAAGATGGGGAAGGTTGGTCAAAAGAGCGGCGGATATTGCTTTCTCTGGTATCCTGTTCCTTCTGCTGTCTCCTCTGCTGGGATTGATCTCGGCGGGTATCAAACTGGATTCCAAAGGTCCCGTGCTTTTCAGTCACGAGCGTGTGGGGAAGGGCGAGAAGATCTTTAAAATGTACAAATTCCGCACAATGTTTCTTAATGCTGAGGAGAAACGGAAGGATCTGGAAGTTCAGGATAAATCGGAAGATTCGTTGCTCAGAGTGAGTGACGACCCCAGGGTTACCCCGCTGGGCAGACTGCTTCGAAGATTCAGTATCGACGAATTTCCGCAGATCTTCAATGTGATTCGGGGGGAGATGAGTCTTGTTGGGCCCCGACCCCACATGTCATCTGAGGTCGCAGGATATCGGGAGTGGCACAAACGCAAATATGATGTTCTGCCCGGGATTACGGGACTCACGCAGGTGAGTGGTCGCAAAGACCTGTCCCTGGATGAAATGGTGAGGCTGGACATTTACTATATCGAGAATTGGTCGCCTGTTCTGGATTTCAAAATTCTTTTGCAAACCATTCCTGCAGTCCTGTTTGGCAAGGGAGCCTATTGATTTCTCCGATGGCACATCCTCTGGCTTGTGAAGAGAAGGTCTCGAATTCGGCCAGGATCGCGAAGCCACCTGTTCAGGTGGCTTTTTTGACCTATTCATGAATGACCGCCCTCGGCGAAAACTATGCCCCGCATTGCAAACACCGCATTTCTACTCCTCGGTAGTTTCCTCCTGGTAATTGTGGTTCCTCTCGTGTATGACCCTTTCTCCACCAAACCTTTCCTGTGGTCCAAGCTCATTGTAGTTCAATCGGGTACGATCTTTCTGTTGTGTTCAGTTCTCCTCTCTGCGAAACAGGTGTGGAGAAAGCCCTTATTTCTGCACCTGGACCTGGCGGCAGGATTGTTCTGCCTGGTGTCTGTCCTCTCATTACCATTGGCAATCAATTCCTTCAAGAGTCTGTTGGAAGCAGCAAAGATACTCAGTTTCCTCGGCCTGTATTTCGCCGTTTCTCGGAGCATATCAAGGACACATTTGCGTGCGATTGTCTATGGATTCGCAATTGTTACGGGTCTGGTTTCGGTTGTTGGAATCGCACAGTATCTGCGCCTGGGATTCATGTGGATCCCTTCGGGTGGCTACCCGAGCGCTACGTTTCTTTTCAGAAATTCCGCTGCAATGTATCTGGTAGGTGTGCTTCCGCTGGTGATCATTCCTTTCGTCCAGGCAAAAGGATTCGTCCCTTCGTTGGCGTGGGGGATGGTGGCATCCCTTCCGACGCTCTTTGTGATCTACACGCGAACTCGTGGCGCCTGGGTCGGGTTGATGGGAGCCGCAATTCTGGTGGGATCCCTCGTTGCGTATCTGGTCAGGAAGCGAAATCTTCCGCTTCTGCAAGGGGTTTCCTCAGGGTTCGATTGGAAAAACATCCTGGCAGGGGCATGCTGTGTAGCGATGACGCTTTCTGCGGCACAGATCTCTCCAATCAACAAAGAACTTCAATACAAGAGCAGCATCGCAGACACTGCACTCTCTGTAATATCTCAAGAGGAAGCGCGAGGATCGAACCGGGTGGTTGTTTGGGAACAGGCCCTTGATATGATTCGAGACCATTGGGTGATGGGGGTCGGATTGGGAAATTGGGAGCTGCTCTACCCGAGCTACACCAAAGGGGAAAGAATTCGGCCGGGCTGGGTACACCTGAGGCCTCACAATGACTTATTGTGGATTGCTTCGGAGTTGGGTCTGATTGGACTTGGGGTATTTCTCTGGCTGTTGCTGAAGGCGCTGAGGACCTTACGGGATCTTGTGACCCGGGAAAAGGAAGGCTTCTGTGGTCTTCTATTGATTGCAATTGCCGCAAGTCTGCTTGCAATTTCCGGTCATTCGCTTTTCAGTTTCCCAAAGGAACGAATTCCTCCGTCTCTGCTGTTCTGGGGGCAACTGGGTGTTATTGCAGCATTGGTCTCTCTGAAGCAGAACGAGAAGCCGCAGCATTCCGATCGCTCCAATACGGCAACATTGCTGACAGTCGCGGCTGCATTCGGCGTCCTGGCAGCGATGCTACCGGTTTCCCGAGCGTTTTTTTCGGACCGGGCAAGGTATGACATGCTTGTGAATACTGAGAAGAAGAACTGGGTAGGGGTGAAAGCAAGTGCAGAGCGGTCGATTCGGTGGGGTGTTCAGGATTACAGGGTATTCCTTCAAAAGGCTCAGGCCTGCCTGGAATTGGAGGATGTCGAGGCTGCTCTGGAGGCGAATGTAGAATGCCTGAGTGTTCACCCCAACTCCGTTGCCGCCTATCAAAACATAGGGAAGCTCTCCGGCAAGCTGGGGAGGATCGAGGAATCGCTATCGGCATTCGATCGAGCTCTGGAACTCGATCCTGACAACGGTTGGTTGTTCCACGATCGTGGGATAATTCATGCCAGTGCGGGTGCAGCTGAAAACGCATTTCGTGATTATTCGAAGGCGATCCAGCTTGGCAGCGATTCCGCATTCCTTCGGTTCAACAGGGCAGGTCTGTACAGGAAACACGGCGTTCTTGACTCGGCCCTTGTTGACTACCAGGCTACGATTGTGCAGGATTCAACCTTTTTTCGCGCCCATGTTGCGCTTGGGGAATTGTATCAGGCCGGAGGGCATTGGGAAGAAGCGGAGGGCGCTTTCAGGAAGGCGGTTGGCCTGAACTCGGACACCGCAGAGCCGTTCTATAACCTCGGCTACTTATATCTTCTGCGAGGGGATCGCGAGCACGCAATCGGAAGCTTCCAGCGCTTTCTGGAACTCTGGCGCGGCGATCCGCAAACAGCGGTTGAGATCACGCGTCGATTGGAGGTGCTGCGCGAGGGTCGCTAGGTCTGAGAGATCTTTAGGTGTTTGGACCACTGTGACGATGGCGTGTAGGTGGGTACAACAGCCTGCATAATTCGCAGAATTTCCAGTCGGTTCGTGCTCTGGCAAAGCGATTCCATCTGGTCGATCGCATCGTTCAGAGCTTTGGAATCGACCTGGTCGGGCTGGGCAACAAATATTTTCCGGTGTTTGGTTGCACTCACTCCCTCTTCGTGGGTCAAGATTTCCTCGTGCAACTTGTCTCCCGGTCGCAGCTCGATCGTTTTTAGCTCTATATCCACTCCAGGCTCCATTCCCGCCAGCCTGATCATTTCCGCTGCGAGATCCAGGATTCGCATCGGTTCACCCATATTCAGAACAAATATCTCTCCATTCTTGCCCATTGCGCCGCTCTGGATGACCAGTCGTGCGGCTTCGGGTATCGTCATGAAGTAGCGAGTCGCTTCAGGGTGAACAGTTACCGGACCGCCCTGCCGGATTTGTTTTTGAAACAGAGGTACCACCGTACCCCGGGCCCCCAGCACGTTTCCGAATCGGACAGTTACGAACACAGTTTCCGATGTCCTCGCCAATCCCTCCACCTGAAATTCCGAAATCCTCTTGCCAACTCCATAAACACAGGCGGGCTTTACGGCCTTGTCGGTGGATATCATCACAAATTTGGTTGTTTTGAATTCGTGGGCAAGTGACGAAACCGTCCTTGTCCCAACAATATTGTTTTTGACGACTTCTTCAGGAAAGGGCTCGATCAGATCCACGTGCTTATGGGCGGCTGCGTGGAAAACGACGTCCGGGCGGTATTCCTCGAACACCTGGCGCATCCGATGCGTGTCGCGAATGTCAGCAATGCAGGGCACATAAGTGACCTTGGGGAATTGGACCCGGCAATCCAGATCGATTTCGTAAATGCTGTGTTCGCCTCGCCCAAGGAGGACTATTTTGCCCGGTGAGAATCGACTGATCTGGCGGGATAGTTCAGACCCAATGGATCCACCAGCCCCGGTGATCAGGATGACCTGGCCATTCAGATAAGCTGCAATTTCGTCCAGGTCGATGTTTACTTCATCGCGACCCAGAAGTTGCTGGATTTGGGAATCGATCATCGCAATGGTGTTCCAGTGATTTGAGTATACGATTGAAAATACTAACGATATGTGCACTGAGGGGCTAAAATATGGTCAAGGATTACAAAAAAGTCAATAAAGTTGAGGAAATTTCCCGGAAACGCCAGGACTGCTGAAGTCAAAACCTGTAGAATAGGTCCCGGATGCTCCAATTCAGAGTGAGCCAAAGGACCTACAATGACAGTTTTCACAACACTCAGGTTGTCATAGGTTGGCAGAATTGAGACACTTTGTGTCATCCGCACACGTAAATTGTAAGATTTTCCACACGTGTGGAATATTGGTATAATTAGTTTCAGGTTGTTTTTATTTGATTTACATAACACATAGAAGTCAAATTCAGATTTATCATGTCGGTTTTCAGGATTCAGTGCTGAATTTCAGCTGAAAACAGCAGGGTGATGGACCGGCAATACGCGATTTGGGTAATTGGCAAAGAAAGGGTCTCCCGTGTTGGATAACAGGAGACCCTGACCTGATTCGAGTACCGTTTTGTGCCGAAGACTGATCAATGTATTCTCGTCCGGATGAGAGGGACCAAACTTTCTCCCTCCGGGCGCTAAATCGTATACCCCTGCTCATCGTGAAGGGAGATATCCAATCCTGCAGACTCCTGTTCCTGTGTGACTCTCAGGCCGATCGCCGCATCGATGATTTTCAACAGGATCAAAGAGATGACCCCGCTGTATACCAGTGTGAACACCACGCTGACGAATTGAGCGTAGATCTGATTACCCAGTGTCATTCCCTCCGCGAGCCCCTTGCCGCCCAGGTCTTCGATGACGAATAACCCGGTCAACATTGCCCCGACGATGCCCCCTACGCCGTGAACCCCAAACGCGTCAAGCGAGTCGTCGTAACCGAATTTCCGCTTGAGCGTGGTAGCGCTCCAGAAGCAGACGATGCCTGAGACCATACCGATCACCAATGCTCCGGGAACACCTACGCTTCCGGAGGCGGGTGTGATCGCAACCAGCCCGGCCACAGCTCCGGTTACGGTTCCCAGGACGCTCGGCTTTCCGTGCTTCACCCACTCGATGAACATCCAGGTGAGTGTGGCCATTGCCGTTGCGACCTGAGTGACCAACATCGCCATTCCCGCATCCTCATTGGCTCCGAGGGCGCTGCCGGCGTTAAATCCGAACCACCCGACCCAGAGCATCGCCGCGCCGACCACAGTGAGTGTCAGGCTGTGCGGTGGCATCGGCACGCGTGGATATCCCTGGCGCTTGCCCAGGACGAGCGCTGCAAGTAGTGCGGCGATTCCGGCGTTTATGTGGACCACGGTGCCCCCCGCGAAGTCGAGGACGCCGAGGTTGGCGAAGAACGAACCGGGCCCACTCCAGGCCATATGACAGACCGGAGCGTATACGAGGATTGACCAGAACGACATGAACCAGAGGAGTGCAGAAAATTTCATGCGCTCTGCGAAAGCTCCGACAATGAGCGCGGGTGTGATGATGGCGAAGGTCAGCTGGAAACAGACGAAAACGGATTCCGGGAACGCCATCGTCAGGCTTTTGGGCGTTATGCCAGTCAGAAAGGCCTTTCCCAAACCACCCACGAAGGAATTGAAGTTGAAGGTGCCAGGGATCATCCCGGTGGTGTCGAAAGCGAGGCTGTATCCGACGGCAACCCAGATAATGGTCATCAGAGCTGTAAGTACGAAGCATTGCATTAAAACGGAAAGCACATTCCTGGATCGGACGAGACCGCCGTAGAAGAGCGCGAGACCTGGAATGGTCATAAATAAGACCAGGGCGGTAGCGGTCAGCATCCATGCTGTGTCGCCGGTGTCAAGACCGTCGGAGGCTGCAACGGCGCTGGGGAGACAGAGGGATATCAGCATGGGGAGGATGATATATATTGCTCGTTGCATAAAAGTATCCGTGGATAAGAATTAAAGGTAGTTGGGACGTTTAGAGGCAATGTTTGAAAGTTGGAACGTTGGAATGTTTGAAGGTTTAAGTCAAGAGCATCGATTTTGTGCTGGGATTCAGAATTTCGGTTTGGAAGTTGGGTTTCAACGTTTAAACCTGTCAACCTTCCAACCTGCTAACTGTGGGTATCTAACCTGCTAACTGATTTAAAGAGCCTCTGGTCCCGTCTCACCAGTCCGAATCCTGACTGTCTGCTCTAGTTGCGTAACGAAGATCTTCCCATCGCCCACGTTGCCAGTCTTTGCAGATTTTTCTATCGCGTCTATTGCGCGTTCTACAAGGTCGTCCGCCAGGGCGATTTCGAGTTTCACTTTTGGCAAGAAGTCGATTACGTATTCCGCTCCCCGGTAGACCTCTCGGTGACCCTTCTGACGACCAAAGCCTCTCGCCTCGATGACGGTCATGCCTCTCACTCCGATTTCTGCGAGCGCCTCACGTACATCATCCAGCTTGTGAGGCTGAATCACTGCAGTTATGAGCTTCATAGTTCCCCCCCGATGACCTGCTCCGCGAACATAATTAACCGCTGATTTTCGATGGCGATCAATATATCCGGGATATGTTTCGGTGTGGTTTCGCAAATGTTAAATTGAGGTTAAAAGGGCGGGTAGCGTCAGGTACCTGAGGTTGGGCAAGCGAAGGAGGACCAGCAGATTTCAAGGATCGGACGGCGGACGGCAGACGACGGACGACGGACGACGGACCACAAAATCGCTCGCCTTCGCGATTCTGTTGGTCTGTTGGGCTGCATCGTGATACCCGGTTGGTGGTTGAATAGCAGCGCTGATTGTAGCGACGCCGAAGCTTCGGTTGTGTCTTTGTGGTCTGTCGTCTCTGGTCCGTGGTCGCCTTTTACCGCGCTCTTTGACTTTGCCAAATGCCTCATCTATATTGACACCGAATTACTTAGATGTCCTCAAGTCACTGTCCTCAAGAACCGGGAGCGGAGGAGATATGGAATCCGAGGAAAGTATCGATCGCGATGCGAAACTGAAATCGCTGAAACCTGAAGACTTGCTCCAGAAACTTGATCTGAACGGTTCGGGCCTGGAGCGCGCTTGGAAGGAAGCAGAAGGTGGTGACCGTGACAGAACGTTGTCCGCCCTTCTGGAGCATTTTCGAAGGAAATTTCCGTTGCCCGATTCGACTGAATCGCCGGAGAAAAGGAATTTTGGAACCGCCGATAAAGTTGTGAACCACGTGCTCCAGTGGGGTCCGTACGAAGAGGCAGACTATGGTCCCGAGATGGACTGGGAATGGGATCCCAGGGGAGATATCGAATGGGTAGCTGCGGTTTACAGATTCTATTGGGCGGGACCTCTGGCCGCCGCCTATCAGGCCACTCGGGACGAAAAATACGCCGCGTCGTTTGTAGAGCTGACAACGGACTGGATTTCGAAGCACACGCTGGAGGATAGACAGCGAGTTCATCCGGTTTATACCTACTGGCGAGGGTATGTCTGGCTGGATATTCAGACAGGTATACGCGCCACGAACATTTGCAGCGCGTTCCGCACGCTGGTGCATGCTGAAGCATTTACTCCGGAGTTCCTCGGAATCTTGATGGCCAGTCTGTACGATCACCAGGTGAAGACCAAACTGATTCCGATGAATCGTGTCCACAACAAGGCGATTTTCGAGCAGAGAGGGTTCATCAATATCGCGCATACTTTCCCAGAATTCAGCGAGACAGGAGAATGGCTGGAGCTGGCACTCCGGCGGTCGACCGATGTGCTGCTTGAGCAAACGACCTCGGATGGTGTGCAGCGGGAGTGGTCGTACGGGTATCACCAGGGCGTGTTGCGGGATGCGGTGGAGATCAGGGACCGGATGGCCGCTGCAGGCGTGAGCGTCCCGGAAGTGTACTGGGATCGGGTCAGGAAGATGTACGACTATATACACTGGATTGCGACCCCGGACCTGGGTGCGCCGATGTTCGGAGATGGGTCTCGTCCGCTGGTGGATTCTGAGGATCGTAGTAGTTGGCCGCTCTATTCCGTTCTGAACGAGGCAACGGATCTCCTGGGTGATCCAAAATACGCGGCCCGGGCGAATCTGGATCGGTCTGTCTTGCCGGAACAGAAAAGCCAGGCCTTTGCCGATGCCGGAATGTATGTGATGCGAAGCGACTGGGGACCGGAGCAGATCCACCTGGGTCTGCATTGTTCTCCGCTTGCTATTTCGAAGCACGATCAGCCGGACAATGGGACCTTTGAGCTGTACGCTTACGGGCGATGGTTGATGCCGGATACCGGTTTCTATATTTATGGGCAGGATTCTCCCGATCGAGAGTGGCACCGGCAAACGAGAGTACATCAGACATTGACTATGGACGGGAAGGATTCACAGGATGAGGGTCGACACCTGTTGTGGATATCCGAGCCGACTTTTGATGTGGTTTCCGTTGAGAATCAGTCCTACGAGGACCTTGTGCACAGGCGCACCATCTGGTTCGTCGACCGGTTGTTCTACGTTATTCTCGACGAGTGCCTGGGTGATGCACAGGGTGATCTGGAATTGCATTACCAGTTTGCACCCGGGGAATTGAAGGTCGATCCCGGTGAAGGCCGGGCGAGAACTTGCTTCGAGGATGCAAATGTGATGGTTACCGCAACAGCAGACACGAACTTGACGCTGACCGAAGAGGAGGGGTGGTTCGCCTGGTCCTATGGCCATCGCAAAGCACGGCCGGCAATTCGGTATGGCTGTGAAGGGGCTGCTCCAGCGAGCATTCTGAGTCTCGTTGTGCCATACAGGGGAAGCAATTCTCCCGAGGCTTCTGGAACAATTCCGCCGGGTTATGTTGCCGGGTCCGATCGAGTGGAGTTGGAGGTATCTGCTTTCGGGAAATCGTATGTCGTTGGGCGGGATCTGGCAAGTGGCGAAGGTTGGTGCAAGTAAGCGGTGGAGGAGGGGATGGTATGCACTGCGTGACGGATCCCTCCCCGTCTGTTCGAGCGAAGTCGAGAACCTGGGATCAAAGATTTGGCTTTTCTTCGCGGATTTCACTTGTTTTGCAGGCGAAGGAAGTCGCGTGGAGATAAAGGATCAGAAATTTAAGCTTACATTCAAATTGAACAAGGAGGACAGTAGTGAATCAACCACCAGAAGAGTTTATTCGCGTTTCGCACGAGGACCTGAAACGGTTTGTGTCATCTGCTGCTCAAAAGGTCGGGCTGCCTGTTGATAAGGCGGACCTCCTGGGTGAACTTCTGGCGGCGAATGACTTGAGAGGCACCTTCAGTCACGGAACACAGCAGATAGCCACGTACGCAATCTTGATGCGTGATGGGACGCTCAATAACGATCCACAGCTCGAAATTATGAAAGAGACACCGGTGAGTCTGCTTGTGGATGGCGATGGCGGGCTGGGCTACTTTCCTGCGCACGAGGGCACGCTTCGGGTTATCGAGAAGGCGAAGACATCGGGAATCGGCGTGATGTCAACCCGGAATCACGGCCATTTTGGTGCCGCCGGAATTTATTCAAGAATGGGTCTTGAACACGATCTGCTCACGTTTGTCACTTCCGGTCATCAGCTCAATCTTGCGCCCGGGAATCCCATTTTCAGCGCTGCAGGGGGTTCTCCAATGTCCTTTTCCGTGCCAACGGATGGTGAGGCTCCTCTGGTGCTGGACTTTGGGGCAATGCATGATTTCTACTCGGGCGCACCCTGCAGAGATGAGATTGTACGGATGGCCCCGGGTGTTGTGTTGAGATCGATTGGATTGGGCGCGATCTGCCAGACGTGGGGGGGGTTGCTTGCCGGGCTGCCAATGGACGTGTCACGTATTTCCAAAGATTTCGAAGGCGCCAATCAGGGTTCCCTGGTGGTTACCTTCAAGATCGAACTGTTTCTGGATCCGAAGCAGTTCAAGGCGGAAATGGATGAGTACGTGAACAAGGTCAGGAATCTGGAGCCGATGGAAGGATTCGATACTTCGAGATTGCCAGGAGGACCGGAAATTGAAAGGGAGGAAGCCTATCGGAAAGATGGTGTCCCTGTAGGCCCATCGCACAGGGAGAGGCTGGAGAAGCTGGCCGGTGAAATCGGGGTTGCCTTACCGTGGTAGAAAGTCGATACCCTTATACACCTATTGGCCCGGGGGTATGGTTGTTCTTATTCTGAGATTTCGCTGACAAGGGCTTCTTTCCCATCTGTGAGTACCTCTAGCAATTTCTGGGCTGCAACTGAAAAGCTTCTGCCCTGCTTGTGGAGGATTCCCAGAGGCCGAATGAGCGCATCTCCTCTTAGATCGAGGGTTGTCAGTGAGCCTTCAGCACGCTCGAGTTCCACAGAGCGTGAAGGCAAAATGGATATGCCCAGGTCGACCTCAACGGCATCCTTGATGGTGTCGATGTGATCGAGCTCCATAGCGATGTTGGGTTGAACTTTATTTTTTCTGAGATATCGATCTATGGCCTGGCGCGTATACGTTTCCTGTGAAAAGAGGATCAAAGGGTGTTCGGAAAGATCCTTCATCTCGGCGATCTTCTTCTTGGCCAATGGGTTTTTCGGATGGCTCACCACGACCATCTGGTCCTCGGTAAAGGGGATGGTACGGATGTTGCGCCGGGAGCGGGGGTAGGCCACGATACCGAAATCGATCTCGCTACTGCTTACGTCATCGTATATTTTTTGCGTTTTGTTGTATGCAAGTCTGAAGTTTACTTTGGGATAGGTTTTTAGATACTTTTGGAGAAAAGGACCGAGTTCTCGCATGCCGACGCTGTAGATCGACGAAAGCCGTACCGTACCTGAAACAACCCCGTCCAGAGCCTCCACACGATGAAGCATTTCCTCGTAACGCCGAACGATATCTCTTGCGCCTTTGTAGAAAACATCTCCCTCTTCCGTAAGCGTGATGTTTCGCTTGTGACGTTCGAGCAAAACACCCTGGCGTTTCTCGATGCTCTTTATTTGCTGGCTTACGGCGGATTGTGTGACATCGTTTAAAACGGCGGTTTTTGAGAAGCTTTGCGTATCTACCAGGTCGCAAAAAATCTTGAGACTTTGGATCAGCACCTGTTGTTCTCCATTCTGATCCGTATCATTGGACACGGCCCACTTGTGTGCGATGCGAGTAATAATTAGAAACTGAAATATAAGTAAAGTTAATTTTTACGCAAGAAAATCGTAGCAGATGTTCTGATTGTGGCGGGGGATTATGCGACCCAACCGTTACGGAAGGCTGTTGACGATGGTCGGAAATATACGTATCTTGTGTCACCATCTTGAACAGGTTTCGCACACGTGATCAGAGGGTTTCACGCGCGTATGTCAACCAAATTCCTTTCGTCCACCATCGGTAAGAAAATCGGAATGGCCCTCACAGGGCTGGCGATCTACGGATTTCTAATAGGCCACCTGGCCGGAAATCTGTTGTTGGTCAAGGGAGACGATGGTACCTCGTTCAATGCATATGCCAGTTTTTTGACCGGCCATCCTCTTATCATCCCTGTAGAAGTGATTCTTATCGCCATATTCGTAACGCACGTGGTGCTGGCCATCAGTGTAACCATCGACAATCGAAAAGCGCGTCCGGTTGGATATCAGGCTCGCAGCCGGACGGTGGGAGGGAGAAGCTGGGCATCTTCCTCTATGATCTATTCCGGAATCCTGATTCTTATTTTCCTGGTTATTCACATAAGAGGCTTCAAGTTCGGAGATGTGGGATCCGGAACGCTGTACGATCTGGTAGTAAGCACGTTCCATCAAACTGGACTCAGAGTGTGGTATGTGTTCGCAATGGTTGTGATGGGTTTTCACCTCTGGCACGCATTTCAGAGTGCATTCCAGACTCTGGGCCTGAAGTCTCCCGCAATAAGAGTTGCAGGACTCGCGCTGTCCGTTGCTCTGGCAGCCGGCTTTGCTTTTCTGCCGCTGTATCTTGGTTCGTCAATGTAGCTCCATTCAGGTGCCGAACAAGTACCTGCAAAAGAGGTCGAATATGGCTCTTAACGGCAACGTTCCCGGTGGTCCCATCGAAGAGAAGTGGGACAATCACCGGTTTGAGCTCAAGTTGGTGAATCCGGCCAACAAGCGCAAACACACCGTAATTGTGGTTGGAACAGGTCTTGCCGGTTCCTCTGCAGCGGCTTCCCTGGCCGAACTGGGGTATAACGTGCTCGCCTTTTGTATCCAGGACAGTCCCAGAAGGGCGCATAGTATCGCCGCGCAAGGTGGGATTAATGCGGCGAAAAATTATCAGAATGACGGGGACAGTGTTTACCGGCTGTTTTACGATACCGTCAAAGGTGGAGATTACAGATCCCGTGAAGCGAACGTGTATCGGCTTGCGCAGGTAAGCAACAGCATTATTGATCAGTGTGTTGCACAGGGCGTCCCTTTCGCAAGAGAGTACGGTGGTACGCTTGGAAATCGTTCGTTCGGTGGTGCGCAGGTTTCCAGAACATTCTACGCAAGAGGTCAAACCGGCCAGCAGCTTCTCATAGGGGCATACAGCGCTTTGATGCGTCAGGTCGAAGTGGGAAAGGTCACACTCTTTCCAAGACGTGAAATGCTGGATCTCGTCCTTGTTGACGGCCATGCTCGCGGAATTGTGGTTCGGAATCTGGTGACAGGCAAAATGGAGTCCTACGCTGCGGACGCTGTGATTCTGGCAACCGGTGGTTACGGCAATGTATTTTTCCTATCAACAAACGCCAAAGCTTGCAATGTAACGGCCACCTGGAGGGCGCATAAGAAGGGCGCCTACTTCGCAAACCCCTGTTACACCCAGATCCATCCGACTTGTATTCCCGTTTCCGGAAGTCATCAGGCCAAACTGACCCTGATGAGTGAGAGTTTGAGAAACGATGGCCGTGTCTGGGTTCCAAAACAACAGGGCGATGCCCGCACACCGGAGCAAATACCCGAAGACGACCGGGATTATTATCTGGAGCGCCGGTATCCGAGTTTTGGAAATCTCGTTCCCAGGGATGTGGCTTCCAGAAATGCCAAGGCAGTGTGTGACGACGGACGTGGTGTTGGGGCCACTGCCAGGGCGGTTTATCTTGACTTCAGGGACGCCATACAACGAGATGGATTTGACGTAATCCATTCAAAATACGGCAATCTCTTCCAGATGTACGAGGAGATCACCGCCGAGAATCCATACGAAACCCCGATGCGTATCTATCCGGCGGTTCATTACACGATGGGTGGTCTCTGGGTTGATTACGATTTGATGAGCAATGTGCCAGGTCTGTTTGTCCTGGGAGAGGCAAATTTTTCTGACCACGGTGCAAACAGACTGGGCGCCAGCGCCCTGATGCAGGGACTTGCAGACGGTTATTTCGTCATTCCCTATACAATCGGCGGCTATCTTGCCGGGGCGGCAACCGAGGTCGATACCAGCCATCCAGCGTTTCGTGAGGCAGAGAAAGAGGTTACTGACAGGCTGGAGAAAATTCTGGCTGTGGACGGTTCGAGAACGGTGGACGATTTCCACCGCGAAGTGGGAATGTTGCTGTGGGATAACTGTGGAATGGCTCGCAATGAAGCCGATCTGAGAGTGGCGAAGGGTAAAGTCAGAGAAATAAGAGATGAGTTCTGGAAGAATGTGACCGTGACCGGTAGCCAGGGAGAATTCAATCAGACACTCGAGCGTGCAGGCAGAGTTGCAGACTTTCTCGAATTCGCGGGTCTGATGGTAGAAGACGCCCTGGTAAGAAACGAGTCGTGTGGCGCACATTTCCGGGAGGAGCACCAAACGGAAGAAGGTGAAGCGTTGCGGGATGATGAGAATTTTTCTTATGTTGCGGCCTGGGAGTTCAAGGGTGTGAATGAGGCGCCCGCGCTGCACAAGGAAGCTCTCGAATTTGAAAATGTATCGCTGTCCCAAAGGAGCTATAAGTAATGAATCTGACACTCAGGGTCTGGCGTCAGAAGGATGGACAGGACAAGGGCGGAATGGAGACCTATCAGGCCACCGATGTTTCACCTGATATGTCATTCCTTGAAATGCTGGATGAGGTGAATGAAGAACTCTCCAGAAAAAAGCAGCCGCCCATCGCCATTGAAAGCGATTGCCGTGAGGGAATATGCGGTGCGTGTGGTCTGGTCATCGGCGGGATCGCCCATGGACCTGGTAAAGGGACGACAACCTGCCAGCTCTATATGAGAAGTTTCAAAGACGGTGACACCATCGATATAGAGCCCTGGAGAGCTGCCGCGTTCCCGGTGGTTCGGGACCTTGTAGTCGACAGGTCCTCGTTCGACAGCATCATTCAGTCTGGCGGGTATGTGTCTGTGAATACGGGATCCCCTCCGGATGGTAACGCTTTGCTGATCTCGCAGCCTGTGTCGGAGGAAGCAATGGATGCCGCGGCCTGTATCGGGTGCGGCGCATGCGTGGCAGCCTGCAGGAACGCATCCGCAATGTTATTTGTATCCGCAAAAGTCAAGCACCTGGGTGTGCTTCCTCAAGGACAACCTGAGAGGAAGAGACGTGTTCTCGCGATGGTCGAAGAGATGCAGGAGCAGGGCTTCGGGGATTGTTCGAATGAATACGAATGCGAGGCGGTTTGCCCCAAAGAGATATCTGTAGAGACGATCAGCTTCTTGAATCGGGAGTTTATCAAAGGCAAGATCGCTAAATAGAATAGGTTGTAAAGCTAACAGGTTGGCAAGTTGCGGGGCTGAGCGTAATTCGAAGATCAGACCTGCAACCTTCCAGCCTTTATTATTTTGGAAAGGTGTTTGATATGGACTACAGAAATGAGACCGACAGCATGGGTGAAATTCAGGTACCAGAGGATCGGTATTATGGTGCCCAGACGGCCAGGTCGCTCATCCACTTCGACATTGGTACCGAAAAAATGCCCAGAGAGTTGATTCGTGCTCTGGGCACTCTCAAGAAGGCAGCCGCCCTGGTGAACAAGGAATTGGGCAAGCTTGCCTCCGATAAAGCAGACCTGATGACGCGGGCTGCCGATGAAGTGATCGAAGGGAAACTGGATGATCACTTTCCTCTTAGAATCTGGCAAACGGGTAGCGGCACACAGACCAATATGAATACGAACGAGGTGATTTCGAATCGTGCCATTGAGATCTCCGGGGGCAAATTGGGTAGCAAGAACCCGGTTCACCCCAATGACGATGTCAACATGGCCCAGTCCTCCAATGATACGTTCCCGACTGCGATGCATATTGCGGCTGTCAGTGAAATTCACAGACGTCTTATACCCATGGTTACCCAGCTCAGGGATACACTTGCTGCAAAGGTCGAAGAATTCGATGGCATCATCAAGATTGGCCGCACCCATTTGATGGATGCGGTTCCTCTAACTCTTGGACAGGAATTCTCGGGCTATGTTGCTCAGTTGACAAAGGGGCTCGAACGCATCGACGGGTGCTTGCCCAATCTGTATGAACTGGCTCTGGGAGGGACTGCTGTCGGCACCGGACTGAATACGCATCCTGAGTTCGCTGTGCGGTCTGCAGCGAAGATCTCGGAGTTGACCGGACATCCATTTGTGACCGCCGGCAACAAGTTCGAATCGTTGGCCGGACACGATGCGATTGTAGAGGCGAGTGGCGTGATGAAGACGTTGGCGTGTTCGCTTATGAAGATCGCAAATGATGTGAGGTGGCTGGCGTCTGGACCAAGGTGCGGCGTAGGGGAATTGACGCTCCCGGCAAACGAGCCTGGCAGTTCTATAATGCCGGGCAAGGTGAATCCTACACAGCCCGAGGCAATGACAATGGTAGCGGCCCAGGTGATAGGGAATGATACCACGGTGGCGGTGGGGGGATCTTCAGGCAATTTTGAACTGAATGTGTTCAAGCCGGTGATGATTTACAATCTGTTGCAGTCAATCCGCCTGCTGTCGGACGCCTGTGAGGCATTTAACGACCATTGCGCGGTTGGAATCAAGGCGAATCGGGACAATATCGAAAAGCATCTTCAGCAGTCCCTGATGCTGGTAACGGCCCTGAATCCACACATCGGGTATGACAATGCTGCCAAAGTGGCCAAGAAAGCTTTTCAGGAGAATCTTACCTTGAAGGAATCGGTAGTTGCGCTGGGTTTATTGAGTGGTGAGGAATTCGATGAAGCCGTTAGACCCGAAGAAATGACCGGACCGAAAGCATAGAATCAGGGTGCACCAAAAGAAGAGGCCCGACGAATGATCGTCGGGCCTCTTCTTTTTGCATGATCGGTGATGGTCAATTCCCCAGATACTTCTCGATCTTGCCGCACCACTTGCCAGACCATTCCAAAAGATTGCCGTAGGCAGGATCGGAATCTGGTCCTCTTGGATAGAAAATTGACATTACGCCCCCATCCCCAGCCTGGAGCCCAAAAAGGTGACCGATCAGATTGACCCTTTCGCTCTCCTCGACCCGGGTGGTCTTCTCCTTCAGAGCGATCACATTAGGATAAATGTGGTGGCCCGAAACCTCGAACCACTTCTCATCTCTTCGTGCTCTCAGTTCCTTGAACAATCCCAAATGAAAACTACGCGGTGAATTCGTTTTTCCGATATGCTCCTTCAATTTCGCCTCCCCATGGATCCAGGATTCCCACCCGGACAGCTTGGTGGTAAATCTGCTCTTCTTGGGTGGCAGCGATTGCCTGTCATTCTGCTTTACGTCTACATTTGAGATCTCAACTGAGCAATTCTCCTTGATCCTGTCGACCCACCACTGGATTGTGTCGATCCACAGTTGTCTGTTGTTGTTGTAGGTTTTGAGGTCCTCTGCAATGTAAAATTGCACGCGGAGTCCTGTGGGGTCGAAGTCCTCTGGGACTGGTGCGGCAGCTGGAGGTTGGGCAACCCGCGCCGGAGCGCCATATTGCGGCTCTCGCGAAGCCTGCGTAGGCCAGGGGTGCGTAGGCAGCGTCGTATCCAGACCAAGCGCAAAGACCGAAGGGGCTGCCGAGTGTAAACCCGTGCCAATCGAAGATACGATTCCAATGACTTTTCCACGGTCATTTACAATTGCACCACCGATATTTCCAGATGCGGCAGGACAGGTGAATTTGTAGGATTTCACACCATTTTCTATTTTTGTGTTGCTGATCAGGCCATCTGTTATGGTAAAGTCCGATCCCTCCGGAGATCCGATGAGATATGCACGTGACCCGATCGGTGGATCGGTGGACTCGAGGTCAAGAAGGGTGCCTCCAAAGACCTTGATGCGGATCAGTGCGAGGTCCCTTTTTTCGTCCTTGTCGATGATTCCAGATACGTCGAATACTTCTCCCGAAGAGAAGGTTGCGACGACAGATGTTGCCTGATCAACGAGGCTGTAAGAGGTAACGGCAACCTTGTTATCGAGCGCAAGGAATGCGGATCCGACCACCCTGGACCCATCAGCTTTCTCCACCGTTAGGATTACAACAGAGGGCAAGATTTCTTTGTAAAGTACATCAGGTGCTTTCCCCTGAGCAGGGGTGAATGTCGGGGCCAGAATGATCAGGAATGCGACGTGAAGGGCGAAAAGGCTGTGTTTACTGAATACTTTATCAAGTCTCATCTTGACCTCTATGTTCGGTTTGCCCGGCGGCTGACAGGAGGTACGAATGTAATCTCGTGCTGGTTCTGCAATACGGGTGAGGCATATGATAAGGAGCTCAAATTGCATCGTCAAACGAAAACTGGGCGTCATGACACGGTGTGCCCCGTACTTTCAGTTAGGAGTTACTGAATTCTGCCTCTCCCGGCCAGGGGCCAAACAGCCTCGACGATACCTTCTCGGATCGCAAATAGTTCATCGTGAAGGACCACCGTGGTATCCGAGTATCCGGCAACGAATTCGATTTTTTCACCAATGTCGGGTATGGTGGTTTCTTTGCCAAGTACAACGATGCCGTGTTCGGCCGAAAGCATCACCGATTCCACGTTCGGAATCCCCATAGGTTCCGGAATTGCCGCATCACTGCTCATGGTTTTCTTGCCCGCGTCGCAGATAATTCGCTTGGCGTTCACCCTTGATGTGACTGTTGAGAGAATGGTCATCGCGTATTCCAGATCGGCCCCGAAGGAGGTGCGGTATCTCACGTCTCCAAAGATGCCGCCTCCGGCTTCGATTTCCGTTATACCCGGGTGAAATGCACTGATCCAGTAGGTCCCGGTGCCGCCGCAACTGACTATGTCGACCGTGTGACCCTTGCTGCGACACCGATCAGCGGATTCGGTGAGTTTGGTCAACGCTTCGGTGATCATCCGTTTTTTCTTATCGATTGGGTCGACCGTGAGGGCGTGCGATTCCCAAGTCATCAATCCAGCAAACCGGACTCCCTCACAGGACGCGATCCTGTCCGCCAGATTGAGTGTTTCGTCACCCGGTTCCACGCCGGCTCTGTTCATGCCGACGTTGACTTCGATCAACACGCGAATGGTGACGCCTTTCCTCACAGCAGCCTGGCCTATCTCATCGACATTTCGAATGTCATCAACACAGACGGCCACATCTGCGTGGCTCTGGAGGTTGACCAGTCGGGCGATCTTTCTTTGTCCGATGATTTGATTTGCCACCAGAATGTCCTTGATACCGGAGTAGGCCATTACTTCGGCTTCTCCCAACTTTGCGCAGGTAATCCCAATTGCCCCAGCATCGAGGAGCTTGTGGGCCAGTGCGGGGGTCTTCATCCCCTTTGTGTGCGGTCGCCAGTTTACGCCTGCCTCCTCGATGATGGTGGAAGTCATTTTTGCTATGTTCCGTTCCATGGTGGGCATATCCACCAGAAGAGACGGGGTATCCAGCTCGCTTTTAGGTGTTCCGACGAGACCAGTCTGTATGATCATTCGGTTATACTCCAGAGGCCAGGGGTGATCAGGTGGTTCCATTCTGGAAAAACTCGATGACTTCGCCGTCAGGACCCTTGCAAAAGGCGATTCTCACAGGGGTAATGGTTGGCAGACTCTGAATGTCAATGTCCTTGGGTTCCATGGTTACATCGGCACCTGCAGTTCTCGCCCGTTCAAGTGCTGCGTCGCAGTCATCTGTTCGCAATGCGAAGTGGAGAATGGATCCCTCAGGCTTTGGCTCGTTTGATCCGCCAGCGAAAACTTCAAGATAGTTTCCGTCTCCTCCGTCGAGCATGACAGCTCTGCCGTCCCCTTCACCCCAGGCGATTTTTTCTGTAAATCCCAGTGCGTTTTTGTAGAAATCGAGTGTGGCGTCGAAATCACTGGCACGAATCGCTACGTGATGGAATCCGCCACCTCCAATCACCTGGTTTCTGCCTGACATGTGTAGTTCCTTTCATTAATATGTGGGAGGGTGGTCACACCTTCAGTCCCGGTGGGTTCGATGTTACACCTGAACGATTCTATCTTCCTCCAGAATGTATGCGCTGAGCGCTTTGCCGTAGACGCATCCAGAGTCCAGCCCGATCAGCCAGGCACTTCCATCCTCTCTCCGTTTTTCGACCAGGCCGCCAGGGGCGTCATGACCGAACAAGAGGATACGATCCAAAGGTTTCAGGTGGTCGTGCCAACGGGGTCCTTCGATTCCTCCCAGCGGAGGCCAGGTCCTGATCGCCAGAAACTCGTTTCGCTTGGTGCCCGCCAGTCCCTTCTCCGGGTTTATTCCAGCGTGGACGAGTAGAAAACCGGAGTCGGCTATAAACAGAGGGAGGGATTCAAGCCATCCCAGTAAGGGCTTCGCTGACGGTAACAGAGTCTCGAGGATTCGCTGCTGGTCCCGGTTGTTGATTTTGGGGGACTTACCCTGGATCTGAGAACTGAGCTGTTCCATCAGTCTGGCATCGTGATTGCCCAACACCATTTCAGCCTTTGTGTCCTGGATTTGATTCCACACGCCAATTGGGTCCGGGCCCTTGGAGAAGGCATCACCTGTCAGCAGCAAGCGGTCTGCTTTAACGTCGAATTCGACCCTGGCCAGTACTGCAGAAAATTCCGTTGCACAACCGTGAATATCGCCGACAAAAATCGTGCGCATCGATTAAGACCTCCTGACTGATGGGTTTACACATACTCCAAGAAAGCGCACGTGTCAATAAAAATTGATCGAGCCAAACCCGCTTGACAAGTAACCTGGCGCAACCTAATTTCTTTCCGTGTGGTGGAATTTGCGGGACCGTTCGATGAACTCACCAGTCCGATTGAAGAGGAAGAGAATGGATCTGATTTACAGACCGAGGAGACTCAGACGGACCGAGCCGGTCCGGACGCTCGTACGTGAAACAACGCTGTCGGTTGGTGATTTCATTTACCCGATGTTTGTGACCGGTGGAGAAGGGGCGAAGGAGCCAATTGATTCGATGCCCGGGCAGTTCCGCTATTCTGTGGACGAACTCGTAAATGAGTGTCGGGAGATCTGGAATCTGGGCATAGGTGCAGTCAATCTGTTCGGGTTTTCAGCCGAAAAAGACGAGCAGGCCACGATGGCATATGCGGGGGATGGTCTCGTTCAGCACGCCATTCGGGCTCTGAAGGATGCGCTGCCGGATCTCTGTGTGCAAACCGATCTTGCACTGGATCCCTACACGACGCACGGGCACGATGGATTGGTGATTGACGGTGAGATCGCTAACGATGAGAGTGTGGCCGTCCTGTGCAAGATGGCGCTGTCTCACGCGGAAGCAGGTGTGGATTGGGTAACTCCATCGGATATGATGGATGGTCGTGTCGGTGCCATCCGCACCGCGCTTGACGATGATAGATTCGAACATGTCTCGATTATGGCTTATTCCGCGAAGTATGCGTCTTGTTTTTATGGACCGTTCCGAGGTGCGCTGAAATCCGCTCCGGTCAAGCAGTCGGGAATTCCAGAGGATAAGAAGACCTATCAGATGGATCCGGGCAACGCCAGAGAGGCACTGCGGGAGATGGCCCTGGATATCGAGGAGGGTGCCGATGTGGTGATGGTGAAGCCAGCGTTACCCTATCTCGACGTGATCGCCAGGGCTCGGGAAGCTTTCGATGTACCTATTGCCGCATACAATGTCTCTGGTGAATACGGCATGGTGCTGGCTGCTGCAGAAAAGGGGTGGGCCGATCGGGATCGTGCAATGGTAGAAACACTGACCGGCATCAAACGTGCAGGCGCAGACATGATACTGACGTATTTCGCCAAAGACATGGCGAAGCTGCTCGATAGTTGAGGGTACTGGTTTATTCAAGAAAATGGGACTCTGAATTGGTGATGAGCATGATAAACGACTTGACAGGTTCACTGGTTTCGTCTATAATTTCGACCAGATAATGGGAACAAATTTCGAGGAGATTCCAATGGCACACGAAGGATTCCAAGGGAGTTGGTGGTGGTATGATCGATATCATACCGGCCAGCTTGTCGTGTGCTGAATTCAGACAATAGAACGACTGCTGATATACCCCTGCCGGTTTGACCGCAGGGGTTTTTTTAACTTTGGAGACTAGGGAAATGGGTGAGAAGAAGAGGATTTTGACGGGAGATCGTCCAACTGGACGGCTGCATCTGGGTCACTATGTTGGGTCTCTGCAAAACCGGGTTCGGCTCCAGGATGAATACGAATGTTTTTTCCTGATAGCGGACTTGCATATGCTGACCACGCGCCCGGAGAAGGAGCATATCGAAGCGTTGAGGGAAAACACCCGGGAGCTGGTTCTGGATTATCTTTCGGTGGGTATCGATCCATCCAAGTCGACAATTTATCTCCAGTCAGCTGTTCACGCTGTTTATGAAATGAATCTGTTTTTCGAAATGCTGGTGACATTGCCCAGGGTGGCGAGACTTCCGAGCATCAAGGATATGGCCAGAGCAGCGAACATGGAAGATGAGGCGATTCCGTTCGGTCTTGTAGGCTACCCTGTGCTGCAGGCAGCCGATATCCTGATGCCCAGATCCCATCTGGTTCCCGTTGGAAAGGATAATGAGGCACACGTGGAGGTGACTCGTGAGATCGCCAGAAGATTCAATAATTATTATGGTGAGGTTTTTCCCATCCCCGAATCAATGATCGGGGATGTGCCTTCTTTAATTGGTACCGACGGACAGGCAAAGATGAGCAAGAGCTTGGATAATTGTATTCTGCTTTCGGACGACGCGGAGACGGTTGAGAAACGGGTCCGGGGGATGTACACGGATCCGAACAGGGTCAGAGCGGATATTCCGGGAAAGGTCGAAGGCAACCCCGTTTTCGTGTATCACGACGCATTCAACACGGACAAGGGAGAAGTTGAAGACCTGAAGTCCAGATATCGGGAAGGCAAAGTAGGGGATGTGGAAGTCAAAGGGAAGCTGACCGAGGCATTGAACCGATTTCTGGATCCCATCAGGGAGCGGCGTGCCCAGGTTGAGGAAGACAAGGGCTTTGCGGAAGAAGTGATTTACGAGGGTACCCTGCGTGCACGTGAGGTAGCGGAGGAGACGCTAGGGGAAATGAAGAAGGCAATGGGATTTACGGGTATATGGAACCGGATTTCGCGCCGCGCCAGAGACAGGCAGAAAACCCGGGAGTAACAACGAGGGCTCAGTAATGGGTTCGATCAACATACGAAGCATGAGATCTGAAACGATGGCATGGTGGGTTTGGGCAAAGGGAGAAGTCTGGCTTCCACCTGGACATCGTTGGCGTTTTTTCGGCCGCTGATCGCCCAAGGGTGATCAGCGGTTTTTTTTGTGCTTTTCCTACCCCAATACTATGGAGATGACAAAATGAAACAACCCGTTGCACTTACCGGAATACGGCCGTCGGCCGGTTTGACACGATACGATGCCCACGCACCTCTGGGAAAATTGATCACGCTTCAAAAAGATCACATGTGTCTACTGATGATTGCAGACTATCACGCGCTCAAGACCGATGGCAGTGTTGGGCAGAATATCCAAAACCACGTGAGGCGTATCGTTCTGAATGCTCTGGCCGCAGGTTTCGATGTAGACAGAGGAATCTGCTTCTTACAGTCCCAGGTTCCACAACTTTCGGAATTCGCCTCGATACTTGGAAACCTGGTCACGGTGGATCAATTGAAGCGTCCGGACGAAACAGGGATGGAGACATATGGCTTCCTTGGCCATTCTCTTTTTCAGGTCGCAGATATTCTGATGTTCAGGCCAGCTTGCATTTCAATTGGGAAGAATCAGAAGGCCCGGATGCAGCTTGCCCGAAACCTGGCCGCGAATTTCAACGAGAGGTTCGGAGGTATTCTCAGGGCGCCGGATCCGGTGTATACTGAAAGATCGGCTAAAGATGGAGGTTTCATTTCAGAGGAAGAGTACGAGTCAAGGCGTTCTGATCTTCAGAGGAAAAAAGACCTGGTACGCGACATTTTGCATCTGGGATGTTCTGAGGCGAGGATTCGAGGACAGCGGACCCTTGATACGGTTAAGGAGGCTATAGGATTCGACTACGGCGAATTGCTTGGATAACCGGATGATGAAACGGGTTATTGGTTTGATAAACCCAACTGGTCGAAGAGTTTTTCCCATCGAGGAGGGTGACTCTCATGCGTATTTAGGGGTTGAAATCCTGCTGTGAGGTAACTCTTGATTGCAGGTATTCGCCAGTCGTCACTGAGCAGGTGTGCTTTTTCAAAGCCGAGTTCCCTGAGGCGGTGAAGTACCGCTGTGTTGACGAGATGACCCAACCGCTTGCCTCGATGATTCTGGAGGGCTGCAACCATGTGGACTTCTCCAATCACGTTTTCATCGGCAAGTCTTGTCCAGGCACAAGCGCTCGCCACAGGTGCTTCCTCGAATGTGGCGAAGAAGAGGCTTTCAGGTTTGAACCGCGGATCTCCAGTGAGTTTTTCGTGGCACTTGGCGGGCGTCCAGTCCTTTCCCACATTGCCTTCCATGATTCTACACCAGGCTTCCTCGTCGCCAGGGCGATGTGTACGAAGCCCGTATCCGTGCGGAATATCGATCTCGGGAAGGTCCTCCAGGTTATGCCTCATCATTTCTAGTTGTGGGACCGTATCAACCGGCTTGCGAAACAATCGCGAAAAGAATCCCTTATTCATTTCGTGCTCCACCTGTCGATGGGTCGATGTAACAGATTATGCGACACAAATGAAATCCCTTGTTTCCTTCATTCCCATACCTGCTAGATGATTCCGGATCAGTTGGCGCGCACCCCGAGAAGGCACAGCGGCAAGAACCATGGGCTGTTCAGCCGTCTTCCAGATCGACTCGAGTTGGTCAGGTGATATGATCGGCGCGCCTCTCCGAGTATTTCCGATCTTCCGCGGATCGATGTCCACAAAAGCGGTAAGAGACATTCCTTCGCGCTGGAGATGCTTCGAGATGCGTCTTCCGATTTGCCCAGACCCCCAGATGATGATTGTGTTCGTGTCACTCAAGGGCCCAAGTTTTAGATATCTGGCCTTCGCCCGGAGGAAATTCTCCACGGAATAGCGGGCGTCCTTTCTGGTCAGCCTGCCATCTCCCTCGCGCCAGGACAGGAGGATTCTGGGGATTTTAGCGAATTTTTTACCGGCCAGGTGTAATCTCAGCCAGAGGTCATAGTCCTCAGCCCAGCCATTGTCAGCATAGCCACCCATGGCTTCCAGATCGGATCTTCGCATACATACTGTTGGATGTACCAGGGGACTCTCGATAAAGATTTCGCGTCCGATATCCTCCGGCAGAAGCAGGGAATTGATCCATTGCTCATAGATCCGGAATCCTTCGCCGACTTTTGAGATCGGAAAACATCTGATCTGAGTGCCTACAGCAGATATGTGGGGGTGTTCGCTCAGGAATTTGTGCTGTATCCTCAACCGATCAGGGTGGCAGAGGTCGTCCGCATCCATTCTGGCGATAAGGCGACCGGAACACGCTCCCAGCCCAATATTCAAAGCGGGGATCAGGCCTTGCCTCTCGCCGATTATGGGGCGAACCCTCGGGTCCTTCGCCGCAAAGGCTTTCAGAATGTTGGGAGAAGCGTCATCGGACCCGTCGTCTACAGCGATGACTTCGAAGTTTCCGAAGGATTGGCACAATACGCTTTGAAGTGCTTGTCCGAGTGTTTCACCGGCATTCCGAATGGGAACGAGAACCGATACCTCAGGGTTCAATTCAAGACTCGCTGGTCGAATTATTGTCTAGATGCGGGTTATTTTTACCAAGTTTCATTTCAAATTAGGCGGCTTTCAGAGGGTCTGTCAAGGGAATAGGTGGCACCTCCACAAAGGGCTTTTTGACCCGGTGAAATGGCTTGACATTTATTTGGGCATACCATATAATAATCTTCCTTGAGCGAAGCTAATTATTTGATGCTTTAATTGTGAGTTCTCATTCTGATTTTTCGTATTTGGGTAATGGGACATATGGGGTTGTTTTAATTGCAGGTTAATTCCTGCTCGTGGCCAGAGGGGAGGGTTACCCAAACCAATGCTGATCGACTATCTTCCGATTGTATTTCTGTTGGTTGCAGCAGGCGCATTTGCTGGCGTGACCCTGGGGGCAACCCACCTGTTTGGACCTCGGAAGCCAAACCCTGTAAAGCTGTCTCCCTACGAATCGGGGGTTCCTCCGATAGGTGATGCACGACTAAGATTTTCAGTGAAATTTTATCTTGTAGCAATGCTGTTCATCATTTTCGATATAGAAGTTGTGTTTCTTTACCCCTGGGCCGTGGTTTTCAAGGAGTTGCTCGCCCAGGGGACTTTTATTTTTACAGAAATGGTTGTGTTTCTTGGTGTACTGCTGATGGGCTTCCTTTATGTCTGGCGGAAAGGAGGTCTTGAATGGGACTAGAATCCAGTCTTGGCGATAATGCCATTACGACGACGCTGGACCGAATGATAAACTGGGCTCGTAAATCGTCTCTCTGGCCGATGCCATTTGGGACTGCGTGTTGCGCAATTGAGATGATGGCCACGCTTTCGGGCAGATTCGATATGGCCAGGTTTGGTGCTGAGGCTGTGCGTTTTTCTCCTCGCCAGTCTGATCTCCTGATCGTGTCTGGTAGAATTTCCATCAAGATGATGCCCGTACTTAAGAAGATCTATGATCAAATGCCGGATCCGAAGTGGGTTATTTCAATGGGGGCTTGTGCGTCCTCCGGCGGAGTGTTCAATACCTATACCCTGGTTCAGGGAGTGGATCAGTTTCTACCCGTGGATGTGTATGTGCCGGGTTGCCCACCAAGACCGGAAGATTTGCTTTATGCGTTGATGAAAATTCAGGACAAGATAGACAGAGAACATCCAACCCAGGTGGCAAGCGCGTAATTTCCGTTCACACCCGGAATTCAGAGATTCTTCTATCACTATGGCTGAAGAAACCACACAGGAAGCAGTAGAGACCACAGCAGCCGATTCACACGTGGCCTCCGGTAAGCTGCAAGAGCGGTTTGGCGATCAGGTGGTCGAGATCGTCCAGATCAGCGGTCAGTGGACGGCTGTGTGCAGACCGGATCGTATTGTCGAGATCCTGGACTTTTTGAAAAGTGAGCCAGGCCTTGAATTCGACCGGTTGGCCGATCTCACTGCAGTAGACTATTCTGAATATCCCGGTGCCGGGCAGCAGGCCAGGTTTCACGTTGTCTACGAACTCTATTCTCACAGTTTGAATCAACGCTTCAGGGTACGTGCGCAGGTTGGCGAAACTGAAAGCATCGCTTCTGCGTGTCCAGTTTGGAGAGGCGCCGAGTGGCCAGAGCGAGAGGTCTTCGATATGTTCGGGATCCGCTTTGAAGGGCACCCCGACCTCAGGCGAATTCTGATGCCGGTGAATTTCCAGCATTTTCCCCTACGCAAAGATTATCCGCTCAAGGGAAAAGGTGAAAGGGATGTGATTGCACCCGAAGATCCCGGGTTTGTGGGCAATCCTTTCGCTGAACAAGAAGATGAACCGGATGAGGATCCGATTTCGTCTGAAAAAATGGTGCTGAATCTCGGTCCACAGCATCCGGCCACTCACGGCACATTGAGGTTGACGCTGGAGCTGGATGGCGAGAAGATCCACAGATGTATTCCCGACATCGGCTATCTGCACACAGGATTTGAGAAACTCGGAGAGCATCACACCTACAACCAGTGGGTCACCGTAACGGACAGGATGAACTACTTGTCACCGCTGTCCAATAACATCGGGTATGCACTGGCGGTTGAACAATTGATGGGGCTCGAAGTTCCGGCCAGGGCCCAGTATGTTCGGGTGGTCCTCGCAGAGCTTTCCCGCATCGCCGATCACATGGTCTGGCTTGGAACACACGCGCTCGACATTGGGGCGATGACGGTATTCCTGTACACATTCGAGCAACGCGAACGGCTCTATAATATTTTCGAGTTGGTGACCGGCACGAGGCTAACGACAAGCTATACCAGAATCGGTGGATTGGGCTGGGATGTACCAGAAGACTTCCACGCCGTGGTGACCGAATTCACTGCACAATTTCCTGCTGCTCTGGAGGAAGTGGATCGGTTGTTGACCCGAAACCGAATCTGGATCGATCGCACCAAGGGAATTGGTGTAATTTCGGGTGATGATGCGATTGCCTGGAATGTGACGGGACCGATGCTTCGTGGGTCAGGTGTGAATTATGACCTGCGCAAGGATGAACCCTACTTGTGTTATGAAGATCTCGATTTCGATATACCGGTAGGTGCCAATGGTGATGTTTATGACAGGTATCTGGTGAGGATGGAAGAACTCCGGCAGAGCAATGCGCTTGTAAACCAGGCCGTAAACAACTTGCCCGAGGGCTCTGTGAAGGTAGACGATTCCAAGGTGATCTTGCCGGAGAAAGACCAGGTCTATACGGGCATGGAGTCGCTGATTCACCATTTCAAGATCACCATGGACGATCATGGTCTAACACCTCCCATAGGTGAAATATACTCGGCGACCGAGGCCCCGAATGGTGAGCTTGGGTTCTATGTGGTCAGCGATGGAACCGGCTACGCATACCGCATGCGCGTCCGCCCCCCATCATTTATGAATTATCAGTGCTTTCCGGAAATGGTGGATGGGCTGATGGTTGCCGATGTGGTGGCGGTCTTGGGCAGCATGAATGTCATTGCTGGAGAACTGGACAGATAGGGTAGAGAGGTAAATGATGGCCGTGGAATTGTCGGCGGAAACACAAAAGAAATGCGAAGAGATCATGGCCCGATATCCAGAAGGATGGAAGGAAGCGGCCATTCTTCCTGTCCTTCACCTGGTCCAGAGAGAATGGGGGTATGTTTCCCTTGAAGGGCTGAAGCACGTAGCAGATATGTTGGGGATGCCCGCGGCAAGGGCGGCCGGTGTGATGAGTTTCTATCCTATGTTCCACAAGGCCCCGGTGGGAAGGCATGTTATTCAGATTTGCAGTACGCTGTCCTGTGCCTTGTGTGGTGCGGAAGAAGTGGTTGACTTTCTGAAGGAGAAGCTGAAGATCGAAGTGGGTGAGACCACACAGGACGGACGGTTCACACTCGAGAAGGTCGAGTGTATCGCCGCCTGCGAAGGTGGCCCCGCCATCCGGATCAATGATGCGCTACATCGGTATCTGACCAAAGAGAAGCTGGACAAGATGCTCGATCAACTCGATTAGTACAGGCTGACTCAAAACCGCGAAACGAACTATGCCCGAAGAATACAAAATTATTACCAAATTGTTCGACGTCGAAAATATCAAAGATATTAACGTCTATCAATCTCATGATGGCTACAAGGCCCTCGAGAAGGCTCTGAAGATGTCACCGGATGAGGTGATCACCTCAGTGCAGGATTCGGGGCTGGCCGGCAGAGGTGGCGCGTGGTTCAGCGCCGGGATGAAGTGGAGCTTCATGCCGAAAGATGCGCCAGTGCCCTCGTATCTCTGTGTGAATGCTGACGAAAGTGAGCCCGGAACCTTCAAGGATCGGCAGCTCCTGGCGCATAATCCTCATCAGCTTCTTGAGGGGGCGATTATTGCCTCATACGCGATCCGGGCGAAGGCGGCCTATATCTATATCCGGGGAGAAATGTGGGAAGAGCTGGAAATGATGGAGCAATGCATAATTGAGGCCCGTGAAGCGGGTTATGTGGGGAAGAATATCCTGGGCTCGGGTTTCGATCTCGAGGTTTATACCCACCCGGGCGCCGGGGCCTACATTTGCGGAGAAGAAACTGGACTGATGCAGTCGCTAGAAGGCAAACGGGCGGAGCCGCGCGTGAAGCCGCCTTTTCCTGCCCAAAAGGGCATCTTCGGCTGTCCAACCACGGTGAACAATGTCCAGACGCTTTCTTATGTCCCTCATATTATCAATCAGGGAGCTGAATGGTTTAAAGGAATTGGGAGCGAACGATACCCCGGGACTTTCATTTTTTGTGTCAGCGGAAATGTTCGCAATCCCGGCCTGTTCGAACTCGAGATTGGCACCGCAACAATGCGGGAGTTGATATACGACTACGCTGGAGGCCTTTACGAGGGGCGCGAACTGAAGGCTGTCATTCCCGGTGGGGCTTCCACTTCTCCGATGACTCCGGATCAGATCGACATCGTCATGGATCCTGCCAATTTCCTTTTGCCAGGACGTGGGGAATTCAAGGGAATGTTCGGTACAGGTGGCATCATTGTAATGGATGATACGGTATGTATGGTGGATGCCTTATTGAACCTGATGAATTTCTTTGCCCATGAATCCTGTGGGCAGTGTACGCCGTGTAGAGAGGGTTGCCCGTGGACCAGAGATATTATCTGGAGAATTGAACACGGTCAGGGAACGGCAAAGGATCTGGAGACATTGATGGAAGTGGCCGACAACGTGGCTGGATTTCTAAGCCCGAGATACTCAACGATCTGTTTGTTCGGCCCGGCGTTTTCATACCCGATTCAAGGATTTGTTGAGACCTTCCGAAGTGAATTTGAAGCTCATATCGAGCAGGGGTGTTGTCCGATCCACCAGGATAAATCGATAAAGGTTCCGGGGTAATTGCGGATGGCGACATTTACGATAGATGGAAAAGAAATTGAGATCGTTCCAGGAAAAAACGTGCTCCAGACAGCGGTGGAAAACGACGTATATATCCCCCACTACTGCTATCATCCAGGTCTGAGCGCCCCGGCCAATTGCAGGATGTGTCTGGTTGGGATCGAGGCGGGCGGACGAAAGGGGATGGCGCCTTCGTGCACGGCGATGCCGGCCGAGGGTATGATTGTCGACACCCAGAATGATGAGGTGAAACGCAATCAGAATGCGGTTATGGAGTTTCTGCTCATCAACCACCCGCTTGACTGTCCTGTGTGTGACCAGTCTGGAGAATGTGAATTACAGAACTACAGTTATTCCTATGGAACTGATAGAAGCCGTTTTCTGGATCAGAAAACGATCCAGCCGAAGAAGGACATTGGTGAACACACACTTCTGTATTCTGACCGCTGCATCCGTTGTACGCGGTGTATCCGTTTTTGCGACGAAGTCTCGGGTACCAGCGAACTTGGATATTTCAACAGAGGTGTACATAACGAGATCGATATCTTCCCGGGTGAGCGACTGGACAACCGACTCTCGGGCAATACGGTGGACATTTGCCCGGTAGGGGCGCTTCTGGATAAAGATTTTCTGTTCAAGCAGCGGGTCTGGTTCCTCAAGGGAGTCGACACGCTCTGCACCGGGTGCAGCGCCGGATGTAATATCCGTGCGGACTACAATAATGAGAGAATCTACCGACTTGTCCCTCGGCAAAATCTCGACGTGAACGAATACTGGATGTGTGATGATGGCAGGCACGGGTGGGGGTATGTGCACAGCGATGACAGATTGCTGTTTCCAATGATTGGCAGGGGGGCGGAACCGGATCTGGTCTTGTGGGATGTGGCTCTTCAGAAAGTCAAGGAAGGGTTTGAGAAGGTAAGTGAGGAACATGGTCCGGGAGCGGTCGCAGGATTCGCCTCCTCCCACCTTACCAGCGAAGAAAATTTCCTTTTTGGCAGGTTGTTCAAGGACATTTTGGGTGGGGCGCCCATCGGGCTGCGACCAAAGGTGAGTGAGGAAGGTGACATTACCTTCAAGGGTGGGTTCACCATTCGGGGCGACAAGTCGCCCAACAGCCGCGGTGCGGAAGAGGTTCTGGGAGGTCTTGGTATTTCGTTGACGAGCCATTCGGAAATCTGGAAGGGCATTCAGGAAGGCCGCATCAAGGCCTTATACATCCTGGGCGGTGATCCTTTGGAGAAGATTACAGAAGCCGAGCGAACCGCCCTTGGAACTCTCGAATTCCTTGTGGTTCAGGATATTCTGGCAAATGATATGAGCCGCCAGGCCGATGTGGTCCTGCCAGGTGCCGCTTTTATCGAGAAGCTTGGTACGTTCACCAATTGCGACGGCAGAGTTCAAAAGCTTGGAAAAGGTCTGGAACCTGTGGGTGACGCGCGACCTGACTGGACGATACTGAGAGATGTGATCGAGGTTTTTGGTGGAAGTGCCCCATACGATGAGATTAATGATGTGATGGCTGATTTGGCGAAGACGGTCGAGGCGTATGAAGGACTGGATCACACTGTTGTGGGTGAGCAAGGCGTACCCCTCTCAACAATTGCATCGGCGGAGGCTTAGGGAGGATGGATTTCGCAATTGAGAGTCTGATCAAGGTAGTGGTCATGCTGGGCGCTCTGCTCACCGTGGTGGCCTATCTTGTGCTTGCCGAGCGAAAGGTGAGCGCGTATATCCAGAATCGTCTGGGTCCCAATCGCGTAGGCCCATGGGGTTTGCTTCAGCCTCTTGCCGATGGCTTGAAGTTCCTGTTCAAAGAGGATGTGATTCCGGGTCACGTGAATCGGATCATATACATCATGGCCCCGCCAGCGATTCTGATTCCGGCCCTGATGGCGTTTGCGATCGTTCCGGTGGGAGATACGATTCCGATCATGGGCAAGCAGATTCAGGTCCAGGTCGCCAATGTGAATATTGGTGTGCTGTATTTGCTGGCGTTGGCTTCTCTGGGTGTCTACGGGATTGTTCTGGGTGGATGGGCATCGAATAATAAATACGCTTTGCTGGGTGGCATCCGTGCATCCGCACAGATGATCAGCTATGAGTTGTCTCTTGGGCTTTCCCTGATCGGCGTGCTTATGATTTCGGGTTCGCTTCGGCTGGGAGACATTGTGGCGCTTCAGGCGAATCAGTCGTTGCTGGGTTTTTTGCCGGCTTGGAATGTGTTCACCCAGCCCCTGGCTTTCCTGCTTTTCACCGTGGCTGCCTTCGCTGAAGCCAACCGTCTGCCATTCGATTTGCCCGAATCCGAGCAGGAACTGGTTGCTGGATATCACGCAGAATACAGCAGTATGAAGTTCGCCATGTTCTTCATGGCGGAATACGCTTCTATGGTAACCGCATCTGCCGTAATCGCCACGCTGTTCTTTGGTGGCTGGCACGTGCCTTGGCTCATTCAGCCGGGGGACCAGTCCCTATTCGCTAGTCTTCTGAAAATATTCTCCTTTGTGGTGAAAACTGGTTTTTTCATGTTCCTGTTCCTATGGGTCAGGTGGACGCTGCCTCGGTTCCGATATGATCAGGTGATGTGGCTGGGCTGGAAAGTAATGCTCCCGCTGGCCATTTTGAATGTTTTTTTGACAGGTCTGGTAATGACACTTGCCCGCTGACAAGGCCTGCATGGAGAGGTGATGGAGTCGTTGTTCTTTTTCATATTCGCTGCGGTTGCGGTGGTTTCCGCTCTGCTGCTGGTTACTTTTCGTAACCCGGTATACTGCGCGTTGTCCCTCGTGGCCACCTTTTTCGCAATCGCGGGTCACTTTGTTTTGTTGAATGCCTACTTCCTGGCCGCAGTACAGGTGATCGTGTATGCAGGTGCGATTATGGTGCTCTTCCTTTTTGTGATTATGCTTCTTAATATGGGACATTCCAGTGCCCTCGAGGTTGTGGCGGGGAAGTATCGGCGTGTGGCGGTAGTCCTTCTTATGGCCGTTCTCGTAGCACAATTGGGTCTTATGGTCGGGCGGCAGATTGGTGTTTCGCCAGAACCTGGAGACCCTGCCCTCTTTTCAGAGAATATTCCCTACATAGGCAAATTGCTCTACACGGATTTCCTGTTGCCTTTCGAGATCGCTTCCATGATTCTCCTTGTGGCGCTTGTGGGTGTTATGGTGATGGTCAAGAAGGACCCGGCGAAGGCTGATCACTGAATCTTGACAGCGAGTAATATATGGTAGTCCCCGTTTCCTATTATATGATCCTTTCGGCGCTCCTCTTTTCCATCGGGGTGGCCGGTGTTCTGATTCGCAGAAACGCCATTGTGATATTCATGTGCATCGAGTTGATGCTCAATGCAGTGAATCTGCTGTTTGTTGCATTCGCACGACATCACGGCTCAGGTGAAGGACAGGTTTTCGTGTTTTTTGTGATGGCGGTTGCTGCTGCCGAGGTTGCGGTTGGTCTGGCAATTATTATCGCTTTGTTCCGCAATCGTGAAACTGTAGATGTGGGAGAGGTAAATCTCCTGAAATTGTAGAACAGTACAACTCATTCGGTGCGTGAGGCCTCGATGCTGACTGTAACAATTCTCATTATTCTCTTTCCTCTGGCAGGAGCCCTGATCAACGGGCTGCTGGGTGGCCGTCTCGGTAAAGTGTCCGGGTATATCGGGACACTCGCGGTTGGTTTGTCCTGGTTGCTATCCCTGCACGTTCTGAGGCAGGTTGTGTCCGGTGAGACATTGAATGAGAATGTGTATGAGTGGATTTCTGCGGGAAATTTTACAGCCTCCGTTGGATTTCAAGTAGACGCACTTTCTGCGATGATGATCCTGACAGTTACCACGGTCTCATTTTTTATCCACGTGTATTCCTTCGGATACATGCACGGTGACCCTGGTTTCGCGAGATTCTACACGTATCTGAATCTTTTCGTGTTTTCGATGCTGATTCTGGTTCTGGCCAATAACTATCTGCTTATGTTTGTGGGTTGGGAAGGCGTGGGGTTGTGTTCGTATTTGTTGATTGGCTTCTGGTATGAGCGCAAATCCGCTTCTGATGCTGGCAAGAAGGCTTTCATCGTGAACCGGATCGGGGACTTCGGCTTCCTGCTGGGCATGTTTTTGATGATCACACATCTGGGTACAGTGCAGTTTTCCGAGGTGTTCACTCAAGCCCCCGCGCTTCTATCAACGGGAACCGCAACCGCGATCGCCCTGTTGTTCTTTGTGGGAGCCTGCGGTAAATCCGCACAATTCCCGCTTTATGTGTGGCTCCCTGATGCAATGGAGGGTCCGACACCGGTCAGTTCTTTGATTCACGCAGCAACCATGGTGACCGCCGGAGTTTATATGGTTGCTCGTTCGAACGTGCTCTACACGATGGCTCCTTCGGCAGGTCTCGTGGTGGCCTGGGTAGGCGTGTTCACGGCGATTCTGGCTGCCACAATTGCATTGGTGAATACGGATATCAAACGCGTACTTGCCTATTCTACTGTGAGTCAACTCGGTTACATGTTCATAGGAGTTGGCGTTGGTGCATATTCCGCCGGAGTTTTCCATCTGTTTACGCACGCGTTTTTCAAAGGGCTCATGTTTCTGGCAGCGGGCAGTGTGATGCACGCGATGTCGGATGAATTGGACATGAGGAAGATGGGTGGTTTGCTGTCGAAGATGAAAGTCACGGGCATCACTTTTTGGATCGGTGCGTTGGCGATTGCAGGAATTCCGCCATTGGCCGGGTTCTGGAGCAAGGACGAGATCTTGGTAAGTGCGTATCGCGCTGGCCACACAGAAATCTGGCTGTTGGGTGTGATCGGTGCAGCGATGACCGCTTTTTATATGTTCCGGCTGATCTTCATGACCTTTCATGGGAAGCCCAGAGATCAGCACCTGCACGACCACGCCCATGAGTCGCCGTCGAGCATGACAGTTCCATTGATTTTTCTCGCGGCCGGATCAGTCGTTGTCGGGTTTGTTGGCGTGCCTCCCGGACACGGTTGGATCGACGGATTCCTTTCAGGTGTTGTAGGTTCACACCAGGCCCCGGCAGTTGCACATGGCCTTCCCGACTGGGCTCTGATGCTGGTTTCGGTGGTGGTTGCCCTGATAGGTATCTCCGTGGCCTACCTAATGTTCCGATCTGGAAAACTGGGAGCAGGTTCTTCCGGAACGATTCATCGTGTTCTGGAGAACAAGTGGTATGTAGATGAGATCTATTATGTGGTCATAGTGCGGCCGATTCGCAGGTTTTCGCAGGGTCTTTGGACGGTATTCGATACGATCGTAGTGGATGGGATAGTCAATGGCCTTGGGTATTTCGTGCAGGGAGTGGGTTGGATTGTTACACGGCTCCAGTCCGGCAGGGCACCGACTTACGCATTGTGGATGGCTCTTGGAGTGGTTACGATGCTTTATTATACGACTGCACGCTAAGGTGCATGCGTCTCGATGAGAATCCAGTGAGGACTTGTTAGAAGATGCCAGGATTGCTCTCATATCTGATATTCATACCCCTTGTCGGGGCAGTTGTCGTTCTGCTCGCGGGAAAGGGGCGGGATGGATTCAGCAGGGTCTTCGCGCTTGCGGTTTCTCTTCTGAATTTCGTCTTGTCGATTCCGCTCTTTACAGAGTTTCGGTCAGACACCCACGAGATGCAGTTCCAGGAACATACGGATTGGATCGAAAGTCTTGGCGTGAGCTATACGCTGGGCATCGATGGTATCAGTCTTTTGATGGTAATGATTACCACTCTGTTGACTTCCCTGGCCATCCTGGCCTCCTGGACCGCCATTACCTCCAAAGTACGGGAGTATATGGCTGCGATGCTCCTCCTTGAAACCGGGATGTTGGGTGTATTTTGCTCACTCGATCTGTTTCTGTTTTATGTGTTCTGGGAAGCGATGCTTATCCCGATGTATCTTCTGATCGGTGTTTGGGGCGGCGAACGGCGCATTTATGCAGCAATCAAATTCGTTCTGTTTACCCTTGCGGGTAGCCTGCTGATGCTGGTGGCCATCATCTATTTATATTACCTTCACGGGGATGCTACCGGTGTTTATACCTTCAACCTCATGAAGCTTCATGGATTTGCGGTGGCCAGAGACGCACAGTACTGGCTTTTCCTGGCCTTTTTCCTGAGTTTCGCGATCAAGGTACCCCTGTTTCCATTTCACACCTGGCTTCCCGACGCACACGTTGAAGCTCCCACGGCAGGCAGTGTTATTCTTGCAGGCGTCCTGCTCAAAATGGGTACATACGGTATCATCAGATTTTGTCTGCCGCTCTTTCCTCTGGCCTCCTTATATTTCACACCACACATTATGTTATTGTCCGTCATAGGCATCATCTATGGCGCGCTGGTGGCCATGGTTCAGCCGGATATCAAGAAGCTGGTGGCCTACTCCAGTGTGAGCCACCTCGGGTTCGTTGTGTTGGGAATTTTTGCACTCAATGCACAGGGAATGCAGGGTGGAGTGTTACAAATGGTTAACCACGGGATATCAACGGGTGCCCTGTTTCTGCTGGTGGGTATGATTTACGAGCGCAGGCACACACGCATGATTGAGGACTTCGGTGGACTGGCCAAGACAGTTCCGGTGTTCGCGACCTTTTTCATGATTACCACGCTCTCCTCAATCGGCCTTCCCGGGCTCAATGGTTTCGTAGGTGAGTTTCTGATTCTGTTGGGCGCTTTTAAGGCACATATGGTTTTTGGTGTGATCGCCGCCACCGGCGTGGTGCTTGCCGCTGTTTATATGCTGTGGATGTTTCAGCGGGTCGTGTGGGGTGAGGTCAAGCACGAAGAGAATCGCAATCTGGTCGATCTAACGGTTCGTGAATGGGTAGTGATGGTGCCGCTCGTTGTCCTGATGTTCTGGATTGGAGTCTACCCCGGGACCTTTTTGGAAAAGACAGAAGCTTCGGTAAAGCATGTAATTTCCCAGGTGCAGGCAAGGCAAATTGAGGGGTCCTCAAAGGCATTTGCCACGGTTGGTACTGAGATTTCCAGGGAAGACAAATAAATAGAGGGAGCGACTTATGAAAAACGCCTGTCTCTATATCCCGCTGGTTCTGTTGGCCATCCCCAGTGCTGCATTTGCAGCCTCAGGAGGCCAGAGCCTGGGCGAAGTGCTGCCACTGTGGAGCGTCATTCCCTTCGTGGGGATACTGCTTTCCATCGCCATCTGGCCATTAATTAATTTCCACTGGTGGGAACACAATCTTGGAAAGGTTTCTGCGGCCTGGGCGCTGCTCTTTGCGATTCCTTTTGTAGTTATTTATGGTGAGGCCGGATTTCATAAAATCCTCCATATCTACCTGGCTGATTATTTTCCGTTCATCATTCTACTCTGGGGATTATATACAGCAGGTGGCGGAATTGTAATAAGTGGGTCCCTGAAGGGGACACCTGCCGTCAATACGATCATCCTGGTGATTGGAACTGTGCTAGCCTCCTGGATGGGTACCACCGGTGCATCGATGGTGTTGATTCGCCCTTTGCTCAAAGCGAATGCCGATCGGAAATCGAAAGTTCATATCGTGGTGTTTTTCATTTTTCTGGTCAGCAACATCGGTGGATCGCTTACACCACTGGGTGACCCTCCGCTTTTCCTCGGGTTCCTGCACGGTGTGCCATTCTTTTGGACGATGAGTCTGCTCCCACAAATGATCACGATTTCCGTGATCCTGATCGCACTGTTTTATGTCATCGACACAGTAATGTACAAACGGGAAGCGATAAGCTCTGATGCAGACGAGGGAGAAAAGAAACCCTTACGCGTGGATGGGCTGTATAATCTGATTTTCCTTGGCGGGATCATGGGGGCGGTTTTAATGAGCGGCATCTGGAATCCGCACGTTGAGCTCAATGTACTGGGTGTGCACGTCGGATTGCAGAATATCGTGAGAGACGTTTTGATTATCGTTATGGGTTTGCTGTCCCTCAAGGTTACACCGTGGAGCCTAAGGGAAGCCAACGATTTCACATGGTTTGCAATTCAGGAGGTCGGCTACCTGTTTGCCGGAATTTTCATGACCATCGTGCCTGCTCTCGCCATATTGAAGGCAGGGGAGCACGGCGCTCTGGCCTTCGTAATCGCGGCAACCCAGGGTGAGGTGAGCTATTTCTGGATCACCGGTGTGCTTTCGAGTTTTCTGGACAACGCACCAACCTATCTGACATTCTTTACGTCTGCACTCGGGAAACTGGGTCTGGAAGAAGCCACGATCGCTCAGGCGCTGCGCATGCCTGCCGACCAATGGTCGACCCTTGGTGTGGATCCAGAGAAGATCGCGACATTTGTGAAGTATCTTACTGCAATTTCAGTAGGTGCCGTGTTTATGGGTGCAAACACCTATATTGGCAATGCACCGAATTTCATGGTGAAATCAATAGCAGAGTCGCAGGGTGTAAAAATGCCTAGTTTCTTCGGTTATATGGTCTACTCTCTGGCCATACTCGTGCCTTTGTTCGTGGTGATCACATTCCTGTTTTTCTAGACCTTTCTGGAAAGCTTCAGGATCCCTTCAAACGAGACGATATGGTGATTCTAATTCGATAATTTGTTGTAATTTATGCTCGTGTACAGGTTTCTCGACAGATGGTGAGAATTTCATAAAATTTGCACTTGACTTTTTCAAAGCATACTGATTAATTAAGGCAACTAATGAATTTATCAGGGAAATCCACCCATGCCTGACCTGAACTGGATACTTCTGGTTCCCATCCTCATTGTGGCGGGATTCACCCTCGCCGTTCTGGCCATCGATATCATTTGGCCCCGGAATACGGGGGGGGCGGCTTCACTGGTTTCGCTGCTGGGCATCGCAGCAACAGTTGTAAGCTGTATCTTGCTGTGGGACAGGGTTGAGGTTGGGTTCAACGGGATGTTGGTCCTTGATAAGTTTTCGCTCTTTTCCAATATATTGTTCCTCGCCGGCACCGCGCTGACCATTTTTATTTCGTCAGGTTATCTTCAAAGGGAGTCTGGCAGCCGAAGCGAGTACTATCTTTTGCTGCTTACCTCCACGCTGGGCATGATGTTGATGGCGGCCGGTACGGATCTGATCGTGATCTTTCTCGGCCTGGAGCTGATGTCGATTTCGCTCTACATTCTGGTTGGATTCTTCCGAACGAAACCGGTTTCGAATGAGGCTTCACTCAAGTACCTGTTGCTGGGGGCGTTCGCTACCGGATTTCTACTCTACGGTATCGCACTGATTTATGGTGCAACGGGGTCTACCAATCTGAATGTGATTGCAGAACACAGAGGCAGTGGAACCCAGCTGATGATGCTCGCAGGAATGGCGCTCATTATCGTTGGATTCGCATTCAAGGTGTCTGCTGTGCCGTTCCATATGTGGGCACCCGACGTTTATGAGGGTGCGCCGACCTCGATCACAGCCTTTATATCAGCGGGACCAAAGGCGGCAGCCTTTATCGCATTCTTGAGGGTGCTTTTTGTATCTCTGGATTCTCTCAGAATCGAATGGACGGCAGTCCTGTGGATCCTTGCTGTATTGACAATGACCGTTGGGAATCTTAGTGCTCTGAAACAGCGGAGCATCAAGCGAATGCTGGCATATTCCAGTATCGCCCACGCAGGTTACGTGCTGGTTGCCCTGACATCTGCAAGTCCAAAGGGGATTTCATCGGCCTTGTTCTATATGTTCGCCTACACGTTCATGAATATCGGTGCATTCGCCGTGGTTATTCTGGTGGGCAAAAAGGGTGAACAGAATCTGGACATAAATAGCTATGCGGGTCTTGGTTTCCGTCATCCGGTACTTGGACTGATGATGACATTGTTCATGCTTTCACTAGCCGGATTGCCGCCCACGGCAGGTTTCCTGGGTAAGTTCTATATTTTCAGCGCCGCCGTAGAAGCAGATCTGATTTCATTGGCCATCATAGGCGTGCTGAACAGTCTCGTCTCCGTTTATTTTTATCTGGGTGTGGTTGTAAGTATTTATATGAAGCAACCGGTGGACGACCGGACGCTTCCATCCCTGCCATTCTACGCACGCGCTGCCCTGCTCGTGACATCAATCGCGACGCTGTATCTGGGTATTGCACCGTCTAGAATCTTCCAACTCGCCCGAGAAACCGTGCCTTCAATTTTGAACTGACACAATTTCCCTTTTTGCGGAGAGGCATTCTGCCTATGCCAGGTGAAAAGGGAAAATCGGATCGCCAGGGTATATATCAAGATGTTGGACCCTATCTGGGGATAGGGATAGAGTTCGTTGCTGCAATCCTCCTTTGTTTGTTCGCAGGCAAATGGTTGGACGGAAAGATGGGAACAGAGCCGGCGTTCATGCTGGTTGGAGCATTTGTGGGTGCAGCCGCCGGATTTGTGGCGTTCATTCGAACGGTGATAAAAATTCAGAAAGATCAGGACACCCCGAAGGAATAGAATGGCTTTCCGGGTGCACAAGTGATGGTTGACTTCAAAGGGTTCCTGAAGCAGGTCGTTGTTGCGCTTGCGGCGGCGTTTGTACTCGGGGCCTATCCCCTGTATGCGTTTGGGGATAGAGAGTTGATACTCAGTGTTGCAATCGGATGTGGGATCTGTACGGCGAATGTACTCGCAGGATCTCTATCGATTCTTATTGGCTTCGACAAACCAAACCAGGATTTTCTCAAGATTCTGTTCGGCGGCATGCTTCTCAGAATGTTGGTGATTGGAATCCTAGTATTTTTGATCGTAAAATTCACTACTGTCCAGGTGTTTGGCCTCATTCTGTCACTTTTCCTATTTTATGTGTTGTTTCAGATTCTGGAAATTAGTTTCTTAATGCGGTGTTTACCGGGTAGACAGATTTCAAAAAAAGGGATTGAAGTCGATGGCTAAAGGCGCCGAGGGCAGTGACAATTTTGTGATGGAGCACATCCTGGATTCTTCAGAGCTCCACTTGCCTTTTGGTATCCACGTGCATTTGCCGCATCTGGAACTGTACGGGATAGATCTATCCATCACCCGCCACGTGGTGATGATGTGGGTGGCTGCGCTTTTCCTGATTCTCGTGTTGGCGCTCAATACGCGACGCAGGGGGCTGGTGCCGAGAGGGTTCGCAAATGTGGTAGAGTCGGTCGTTATTTTTATTCGTGACGAAATCGCGATCCCGAATATCGGCAGGGGTGAGGCACAAAGATTCGTCTCGTTTCTCTGTACTGTTTTTTTCTTCATCCTGACCTGTAACCTTATTGGTATGGTGCCGTATGGTGCAACGGCTACCGGCAATATCAATGTGACCGCAGCTCTCGCCATTTGCTCCTTCGTGATGATTCAGATTGGAGGAATCATCCATAATGGCTTCTTCGGTTATTTCAAGGGTCTTATCCCGCACGGATTGCCCGCTTGGCTGCTGCCAATTATGATTCCCATAGAGATTGTCGGGCTCTTTACCAAGCCTTTCGCGCTCTGTGTTCGACTCTTCGCAAATATGACAGCGGGCCATGTGATCATCCTGTCTGTTCTCGGTTTGATTTTCATGTTCAATTCATTAGTACTTGCCCCTGCGGCGGTTCTGTTTGCCCTGGGAGTGTATCTTCTGGAGATTTTTGTCGCTTTCGTGCAGGCGTTCGTATTCACACTGTTGACCGCTGTGTTTATTGGTATGGCTGTTCATCAAGACCATTAGTATGTAATTTCAGTCAAGTTGTTCGTGTCGTTCAAGCCCATAACAAGGAGGCGTTCTGTGGCAGCTGAAGTAGCATCTGTGGCAGCCGAGGCATATGGTTACCTGGCAGCCGGAATCGGAGCAGGATTGGTAACATTTGGAGCAGGACTTGGCATTGGCAGGTTAGCAGGAAACGCAATGGAAGGTACCGCTCGCCAGCCTGAGGCAGCCGCTGATATTCGGACATCGATGATCATTGCTGCAGCCTTGATAGAAGGTGTATCACTTTTCGGCCAGGTGATCTGCATCGTCCTGGCGACGAAGTAATCTCAGCCGGGCTCGGATAGAATCACCAGGTCTGAGGGGGTGAACTGCCCACCAGACGCTGAGCTGAGGCAGAAGGGAAACCCGCATGCTTTTACAGGTAGAACCGGGTCTGATGATCTGGACCCTGGTTACCTTTGTGCTGCTGCTTATTGTCCTTAAGGCAGTAGCCTGGAAACCGCTTCTGGGTATGTTGAAGGAGCGCGAGGAGCGGATACAGGAATCTCTGGAGCAAGCCGAGAAGGCTCGTCAAGATACCCAGGTAGCTGCAGAAGAGAATTTGAAGGCTATGGCTGAATCCCAGGCCGAGGCCCAACGCACCATTACTGAGGGTCGGGAAGCGGCGGAGCGGGTAGCCCAGGATGTACGCGAACGGGCACAGGCCGAAGCGCAGCAATTGCTCCAGCAGGCTCAAAGGACAATCCAGCAGGAAAAAGACCAGGCGATCCAGGAACTGAGAAACCAGGTTGCTGATCTGGCTATCCTGGCCGCAGGAAAAATTTTGGACGAAAATTTAGATGAAGGCAGAAACAGGAAACTCGTTGACGAATTCATTGATGGTATTCCGGACGTAAATCAAAACTGAATCAATGGTGAACCGAACAATTGGGAGTAGACATTGAACGAAACACCTGTTTCGTTACGATATGCCAAGGCACTTCTGGGTGCGGCTGTAGAACAAGATGCCCTAGACAAGGTAAGGGTCGACGTTGAGGGGATTCTCCATCTGATAGGTGAATCGGAGGATCTCCGTGACTTTCTGGCAGACCCACTGATTCATCCTTCGAATAAAGAGAAGGCATTCAACGCGCTGTTCTCTGGTAAGGTGAGTGATCTCACGGTTGCCTTTCTCAAACTGTTGTGTGAGAAACGTCGTGAACGCACTCTGGAAGGAATTGGTCGCGGATTCCTGGCTTTGCTCGATGAGCGACGTGGTGTCATTACGGCCCAGGTCCGCTCGGCACAGTCCTTGTCTGAGGATCAACAAACCAGGTTGTCAGAGCGATTGTCTGCATATTCGGGCATGGAAGTCCATCTGGATATCAAAATCGAAGATGGTCTCAAAGCCGGATTTATTGCCCGGTTGGGTGACCAGGTATTCGACGGATCATTAGACTCCCAATTGAGCCGATTGCGGCGGGAATTGGCTGCAGGAGTATGACCAACAAGCGAGGTGTAAAGAGATTATGGCGATGAATTTACAGATTCGTCCGGATGAGGTTTCAGACATCCTGAGACGTCAATTGCAGGAAGCAGAACGCGAGATCGACGTCTACGAGACGGGGACAGTTCTGCAGGTTGGAGATGGTGTCGCCCGCGTTCACGGTCTCGGGAATGTGCAGGCGAGCGAACTGGTCGCCTTTCCAAACGATATTCTGGGCATGGCCCTCAATCTCGAAGAGGACAACGTGGGTTGCGTTCTCTTCGGCGATGACACTCTGATCAAAGAGGGTGACACAGTAAAGCGCACAGAGCGAATTGTTGAAGTGCCGGTTGGCGAGGAGCTTCTAGGGCGGGTAGTGAATCCGCTTGGCCAACCCATCGATGGCAAAGGCGCGATTTCCACAACTCAGACCCTTCCGGTCGAGCGCATTGCGCCGGGTGTAATCCAGCGGCAACCTGTGACCGAGGCACTTCAAACGGGACTCAAGGTTGTGGATGCAACCACCCCGATCGGGCGAGGTCAGCGTGAACTGATCATTGGTGACCGGCAAACAGGCAAGACCGCCATCGGCCTTGATGCGATCATCAATCAGAAGGGAAATGGCGTAAAATGCATTTATGTGGGCATCGGTCAGAAGGCCTCCTCAATTGCCAAGGTGGTGGCCGAGTTAGAAGCCAATGGTGCGATGGAGTACACAATTGTTGTCTCGGCCACAGCGAGCGACCCTGCACCTCTTCAGTTTCTGGCTCCCTATTCAGGTTGTTCAATGGGCGAATACTTCCGCGACAAGGGAGAACACGCACTTGTTGTTTATGACGACCTCTCTAAGCAGGCCTGGGCCTATCGTGAAATGTCCCTGGTGCTGCGTCGTCCTCCCGGTCGTGAAGCCTATCCCGGCGATGTGTTTTACCTTCATTCCCGACTGCTCGAGCGGGCCTGCAAGTTGAGTGATGAGGAAGGTGCTGGATCCTTAACCGCACTGCCTGTGATTGAAATTCTCGAGGGCGATGTTTCCACATTCGTACCTACTAATGTGATTTCAATAACCGATGGTCAGATCCTGTTGAGGCCTGAACTGTTTTACTCGGGCGTGAGACCCGCTATGGATGTCGGCGCCTCCGTGTCCCGTGTGAGCGCGGCGAAGACCAAAGCGATGCGGGCAGTGTCCAACACACTCAAGGGTGATATGTCCCGTTACAACGAAGTTCAGGCCTTTGCTCAGTTCGGAGCTTCTGATCTCGACGTAGCGACACGAAACCTGCTCAGCAGAGGCGAGCGGCTCATGGAGATCTTGAAACAGGATCAGTTCAAACCGCTTTCTCTTGGCGAGCAGGTCGTTTCCCTGATTGTGGGAGCAAATGTCGATGATATTCCGGTAGCGGACGTCTCCCGGTTCGAACAGGAAGTGCTGTCCCAGGCCCGGAACCTGCACCAAAATCTGCTGGACGAAATTACGAATTCCGGACAATTGTCTGACGAGGTGAAGGCCACGATCGAGGCTGCAATTGAAAAAGTAAAAGGTGGCTTCCAGGCCTCCGAGTAATTTTGAATAAGGAGTAAGAGTGGCAACATTACGTCAGCTCAGAACCCGGATTGGCAGCGTGGGTAACATCCAAAAGGTTACCAACGCGATGCAGCTTGTAGCGGCAGCAAGGGTTCGCCGGGCGCAAGAGAATATTTTGGCCGCGCGGCCATATGCGCAAAAACTCGATCAGGTTCTTCAGCAGCTTAGCGGCAGCATTGACGCCGACGAACACCCGCTGATGGCGGATCGTCCCGTTAAGCGCATCGCCGTGGCAGTGGTTACCGCTGATCGTGGGTTGTGCGGAGGATTCAATGCCAGTGTCAGCAGGCACGCGCTTGCAGAGATGGAGTCTAATAAAGATGTTCAGATTGATCTGGTGACTGTAGGTCGTAAGGGGCGTGATTTTTTCTGTTCCAGGGATTTCGAAATTGGTCACGAATTCACAGATGTATTCAAGGAACTTCAATTCAGTCGAGCGGTCGAGATCGCAGAAGATATGACCAGAAGGTTTGTTTCAGGCGAAGTAGACCGAGTGATGGTAGTTTTTAGTGAGTTCATTTCATTGGGTTCGCAGCGACCGATAACCGAGCAACTTCTGCCCATTGTTCCCGAAAAGGTGGGAGATGAATCCCAGGGGCCTGATTACATATTCGAACCAGAACCAAGCCGCCTGTTGGACGTGCTGGTGCCCAGACATGTAAATTTCCAAATTTGGCGGGCACTTTTAGAGTCGAATGCTGGAGAGCAGGCCGCACGAATGCAGGCGATGGACAGTGCAACCAAGAACGCGGGAGATCTGATTGATGAACTCACCCGCGAGATGAACAAGGTCCGGCAGTCCGGCATCACACTCGAACTAATGGATATTATAGGCGGGGCCGAGGCAGTAGCCTAGACGCGCACCACTGATATCATAAAGAGGTAACCATGAGCGAAGGTACCGTGAAGGAGATTGTGGGAGTTGTGGTAGATGTGGACTTTTCCGGCGGAGAACTTCCCGCGATTCAAAATGCGCTGGAGGTATCCCGAGACGGGAAGCGACTGGTGCTGGAAGCGCAGCAGCATCTTGGTGAAAACCTGGTGCGTACCGTAGCGATGGATTCCACCGACGGCCTCAAGAGAGGCACAAAGGTGGTGGATACTGGAAAGCCAATCCAGGTACCCGTGGGTGAGGCGGTGCTTGGGCGACTGATCAACGTGGTGGGCGATCCGATAGATGGCAAGGCTGCTTTTGGGGATGATGTGAAGAGAATGCCCCTTCACGCACATCCTCCGTCCCACGATGAGCAGGTGACCACGGACAATATGCTGGAGACTGGTATCAAGGTGATGGACCTGATATGTCCATTCGCACGTGGAGGAAAACTGGGTCTTTTCGGTGGTGCTGGGGTCGGAAAAACCGTAATTCTCACGGAACTGATTAACAACGTGGCCACCAGCCACGGCGGATATTCCGTTTTTGCAGGAGTGGGCGAGCGGACCCGCGAAGGTAATGACCTGCTTCATGAGTTGACGGACTCGGGCGTGATCGACAAGACCGCAATGGTGTTCGGGCAGATGAACGAGCCGCCCGGAGCCCGACAGAGAATCGCGTTGACGGGGCTAACAATCGCCGAGCATTTTCGCGAAGAAGCCGGTCAGGACGTTTTGCTATTTATTGACAACATTTTCAGATTCATCCTGGCCGGCGCTGAAGTTTCGGCCTTGCTCGGTCGTATGCCCTCCGCGGTGGGATACCAGCCTACGCTGGCAACCGAAATGGGCGAACTGCAGGAGCGCATCACCACGACAAGGAATGGATCCATTACCTCGGTGCAGGCCATTTATGTTCCTGCCGATGACTATACCGATCCGGGTGTGGTGACCGCGTTTACACACCTTGACGGACGGATCGTGCTGGAACGTTCCCTGGCAGACCAGGGGCTTTACCCTGCTGTTGATCCACTGTCCTCGAGCAGCCGTATTATGGATCGTCGTGTTGTGGGCGAAGACCACTATGCCGTCGCCAGACAGGTTCAACAGATCCTTCAAAGATACAGGGACCTCCGAGAAATTATCGCCATCCTGGGGATAGACGAGCTCTCCGACGAAGACAGGCTGGTGGTGGCAAGAGCACGCAGAATTCAGCTGTTCCTGACTCAGCCGTTCACCGTTGGTGAGGGTTTTACAGGTATTCCTGGTGAGTATGTGAAAATTGAGGATACCGTAAAAGGATTCAAGGGGCTGGCGGATGGAGACTATGACGAATTACCGGAGCAGGCATTCTATATGGTAGGTAATATTGAGCAGGCGGTTGAAAAGGCGAAGACTCTATAGTTTGTGGATCTGTCTGTGAGGAGAGGTAAGCCGAATGTCCACGTTTCAACTCGAAATAGTAACACCTGAGAAAACGGTTTTTTCCGGAGAGGTAGAAAGCTTGCGTGCGCCCGGATTCGAGGGTGAGTTTGGCGTACTTGCCAGACATCGCGCAATGCTGGCTGCACTGGATATAGGTCGGATTCAGTTTAGGCAGACAGGAAATGAAAGTCGGCAGGTAGCCACAAGTGGTGGATTCGCGGAGGTTCAGGGGCACGAGGTAACGATTCTTGCTGAAACTGCGGAATTTGAAGAAGAGATAGATCTTGCTCGTGCGGAAGCAGCAAGGGAGCGCGCGCGCGAACGATTGAGCACGAGAAGAGCCACGGATGTGGATGAGCAGAGGGCGGAGATCGCGTTGAAGCGGGCCGTGAATCGTTTGAGGCTACTGGATTCAGGCGGCTGATGCAACCCAGATAAGGATTGGATAAACCGGGGAACGTGGTAATGTTTCCCGGTTTTCTTTTTTTTAATATTCTGTGCAGCGATTCGTAATGGGGAGTCTTCGGTCCCGTCCGAACGCCCGAGTTGTTATCTTGATGCCCGGTGGAGACTGCCTGCGCTTGTATTCGTTTCGATCCACGTTCTGTATCACTTTCAGCACCAACTGCTCGTCATAGCCCATCGAGACGATATCCGAAAGGCTGCGATCCTCTTCGACATAAGCCTCGAGGATGGGGTCCAGCACAGGGTAAGCCGGAAGACTGTCGGTATCCCGTTGATCATCCCTCAATTCGGCAGTGGGAGGGCGCTGAATCGTCGTATGAGGGATGACAGGCTCATCGGAGAGGCTGTTTCTGTAGTGGACCAGGTCATAGACAAGCGTCTTGTAGATATCTTTGATGACGGCGAAGCCTCCGGCCATATCTCCATACAGGGTGGCGTAACCCATACTCATTTCACTTTTGTTTCCTGTTGTAAGAACGATCCACCCGAATTTGTTGCACAGGGCCATCAACAAATTTCCGCGAATCCTGGGCTGGATATTTTCTTCTGCAATGTCCGAGGGTTTGCCCTCGAATTCGTCGGAAAGCTCCGATAGATATGTGTCGAAAATCTCTTGAATCGGCAAGGTGATGAGACGAACTCCCAGGTTCCTGGCCGTAGCAACAGCGTCTCCACGCGTATCGTCTGAAGAATACCTCGAAGGCATGGTTACGCAGATGACATTGTCGGGACCCAACGCATCCGTCGCGATTACAGAGACGAGCGCAGAATCAACGCCTCCCGACAGGGCCACAAGGACTGTTTGGAATCCGTTCTTCCGCACATAGTCCCTGGTTCCGAGGACAAGGGCGCCATAGATGTCCTTGAGACGGGTATCTGGGATTGGGGGACCGGTTTCAGCCGGCGTGGTCCTCGCACCTTCTACAGGCCCATCGACAGGCGGTAGATCAATTCGGTAAATTTTGTCCTTCCGTGTTTCTTTTCTTCTTCGGGGATCGTGAAGCCGATGTCTGAATACGGATTCGGCGTCGATATCCACAATCAGGAGGTCCTCTTCGAAGCGAGGAGACGATGCCAGGATGACCCCTTCCTGGTCCATTACAAAACTTCCGCCGTCAAAGACCAGTTCGTCCTGCCCACCAACCAGATTACAGAACGCCAGGGCTGCCCCATAGTCCGATGCGCGGGTGGCAATCATCTGTTCTCTTTGCAGACCTTTCCCATCGTGAAAAGGGGAAGAGGAGATGTTCACAATCAATTCAGCATTCCCCGCCAGCGACTGCAGGTGAGCAGGGCCTCCGGGATACCAGATGTCTTCGCAGATGTTGACGCCGAAGGTCACACCGTTGAGGGTGTAGACACCCACTGAATCACCAGGACGAAAATACCGATCCTCATCGAAGACGCCATAGTTAGGCAGAAAGGATTTGTGGTAAACATCGATCAGCTGGCCATCGCACGCAATGGCCGCAGCGTTGTAAATGTCGTCCTTGCGGTCCGCAAATCCGATAACAGCTGCGATGTTTGAGGTTTCTTTAACCAGATGATTGAGTGCGCGAAGATTTGCATCTATGAAGCGGGGTTTGAAAAGCAGGTCTTCAGGAGGGTAGCCCGTTATTGCTAGCTCAGGAAATGCAACCAGTGTTGCGCCCAGTTTCCTCGCATTTACAATTCCGGTAAGAATTTTTTCCTGGTTTCCGTCCAGATCGCCGACGGATACATTTATTTGTGCCAAAGCAATACGTATGGTTCGCAGATCAGGCTTCCCTGTGGAGGCAGACACGGGTCAGTTTCCACTTTCTCCGGGGGTGACGTTCCGGACGGCTTGCTCGATCAGTCTCGCTGCCATTTCGTCGCTGGTTTTGCCGGTGTTGATGGTAAGGTGATACAGGGCGGCATCGTTCCAATTGACTCCATAGTTGTCCTTGATATAGGTCGATCTGCGTTTGTCGCTGGACAAAATCGTATCCTTGGCTGCTTTCTCAGATTGGATTTTTCTTCTCTCCATCACCACCTGGATCCGCCTGTCGAGCGGTGCAATGGTTCGCACGTGGATGGTGTTGGGCTGGTTGGACAGTATGGACTGCCCACCACGTCCTACAATGATGATCTGGTCCCTTTTGTATAGCCGGTTGACGGCGGCCTGCAGGAATTTCAGATAATCCCTCTGATCCAAAAGGTGACGTTCTTCATTCAAGGCAGCATCATCCGCCAGGAGGGCAGCAGATACTTCATAGGGAAATTCGAGACCCCAAAGCATGGCAGGGGGAACAGGTACGGACTGTGAAGGTGTGATTAATCCGTGAATGAATCGTTTTACAGAGCTTTGACTCCGTTCATCGAATTTTTCGACTTCCGCTTCAGGAACATTGGCTTCTTTTGCTACTTCGGTGATGAGGCCCTTGTCAACCCAATCATAGTTTAACAATTGGGCGGTTCTGCGGGCAACGAGATCGCCTATGCTTCCCAGTTGTCGAGATATTGTCACAACGGCCACAACATCCATCCTTACATTCGGATCCAGAATTGTTGAACAGGCAACCAATCACAAGCAACTAAAAGTTGGGATAGAACCGGTGCCTGTTATCTGTGATGTCCGATCGCTCTCTGAGGTCGGTAAACCAGGCGGCGAAGGTTTCATTTCGCTTCTGACCCAGCAGTTTCTGTGTCAGGGCATCTCCCTCGGACTGAAATTTTGACTCGTCCACGGCTTGGCGTTCGAGAACTCTCAGGATATAGGCACCTCTATCAGTTTTTACGATTTGACTGAGTGCGCCTCGCTCCAGATTGAATGCTGCTGCGGTGAAGGCATTTCTCCCCCCAACACTAGGCAGAAAGCCTGTTCTGCTAAAGGGCTTTGAGGTGTTATAGGGTATATCCAGATGCTTCGCAGCATCCATTAACCCTTTTCCGCCCTGTACGGCCGACAGAAGAGGTGTCAATCGGCCCGCAACCAAGTCGACTTTCTTATTGGTCCTCAGGCTGGTGAGTATTCTGGTATGGACTTCATCCAACGGTTGTGGTCCCTCAATGCGTTTGTCTTTGAGTGCGAAAATGTAAATGCCCTGATCCGTTTCGATCGTATTCGATAGCGCACCTGGAGAGGAATTCAAGAAAGTATTCACCAAACCTGAGGTTCTGTTCTGCAGCAAAGGGAAGAACCCTCCAGCGGTGATGAATCCCGATTCCTGCGGGGTAAGATCCATTTCCGCGGCTACAGCGTCAAATCCATCCTCCAAGCCCCTGTCCCGAAACTCCTCCGCTTTGAGCCTGAGTTCATCCAGTGTATTTCTCCCTGCCTCGACTTTCAGAAGAATGTGGCGCGCCTTCACCTGTAGACTGTCTGCAGCGCCCTTTCTTTCTTCTGCTTTAATGATGTGCCAGCCGAAACGGGTCTGGGATGGTTCGGATACTTCGCCAGGAGCCAGTGCGAAAGCTGTTTCTTCAAACGGCTTCACCATCTGACCGCGTTTGAAGAAGCCGAGGTCGCCACCCTTCCTGGCGCTCCCAGGGTCATCTGAGTTATTACGTGCCAAGCGTTCGAATTCGGCACCACTCCGTATTTCCTCAAGGAGTGCCCGAATCTCTGATTCGGTATCTGCCTTGTCCTGGTCCGATGGCGTTTTGGAAAACGTAACGAACGCTGCCTTGATAGCTGCTGCCTGACTGAACTCGTCTTTGTGTTCTGAATAGTAGGACTGTATTTCATCGTCCCCAACCGTCACAAGTGAATCGGGTATGGTCCGTGCCTCTATTCCTGCGTATTCGACTTTCACCTTTTCGTTTTCTTCAATGTATGCCTGCCGGACTTCGCTCGTGGTTACTCTTACACCTCCAGCGATCATCTCCTGCAACTTTTGTGTTAGGAGGGCCTGGCGTGCTGCGAATTCGGCACCAAGGACAAACTGTTTCCGCTGCGCATCGCTGTATGTGGTCGGATCATCCAGGAACTGGCTGTATTTCGCAGGGTCGAAACTGCCATCGGTCTGGAATACTTCCTGACTCTTTACCCATTCGGCAGGTTGCACGCGATTGATGAAATTCACCTCTTGATCGGAAACCGAAATATTGTGCTTCTCAATCTGCTGCGCAAAGAGTGCCTGGGCAACCATACGGTCCCATGTTTGTCGAATCAATGGCGCTAGTTCCGGTTCCGGATTCTGGTCAGTCTTGGACTGCTGATATAAATTACGTAGGGCGTCCTCAAACTCCTGGTATTCGATCTTGCGCCCATTGATACTCCCAACGGAATCTCCGACCGGACCTTCGCCTGACCTGCCGCTGAAATCGGCACCCCATTCGAACACGATAAGCCCTACAAAAGCAAAAGCTACAATCCACATTATAGCCTTGATAAATATGACATTTCGCAGACTATTCAGCATTTAATTAAGTCCTCCTATGCTCCCAAATGGGATAGTTCCAGATGGCCGTTCGCGATGGCGTAGATAAAAAGAATCCAGGGATACGAAACGAATCACCTGGAGGGTGAATCTGCAGAAATCGGGTGGCCAATTATTCGGCTAAATTCTTATCAATACATAAATTATAGGAAGTATCCATGCTAAGCAAGTCTTTTTTAGTATACCTCGTATTCGTTCTCCCATGAGCGCTTGACGGGGTGGACCAAAATACCTATACTCAGCAGGAGTTGCCTCCCAACTTCATACTTTTCAACGGTTAGTCCAATTTCCCTTTCCCATACTCAGGGTGATCACGGAGTTTCGATGTATTCGATGGTTTGGAAAAAGGCTTGGTGGATCCGCCTCGGTCTGTACGCCACATTTTTTCTCGTGTTTGGCTATCAAAACACAGGAGCCGGTGAATATCTGTGGCCACTTGCGGCGCCGCCAGCTCTAACTTCCACTTTTGGTGAATATCGGCCTGGTCGATTTCATGCCGGACTGGACATCAAGACGTGGGGGCGCGAAGGATATCCGATCCTTGCGGTAGACGATGGATACGTATGGCGAGTGAGAACCTCACCCTGGGGATACGGACGGGCGGTCTATTTCAGATTGCGGGATGGCAATACGGTTGTATATGCGCATCTGTCGGGATTTTCCGATGAGATCCAGAAGATCGTTTCGGCAGAGCAGATCCGCCACGGAAAATACAGTGTCAATCTGTTCCTGAATCCAAAACAGGTCAACGCTACAAAAGGAGACACCCTCGGGTATTCGGGAAGCACCGGCATAGGATTTCCACATCTTCATTTCGAATTCAGGGACAGCTCCGGGAGAGCCGCCAACCCGCTCCAACACGGATTCAAGGTTCAGGACACGCTCCCACCCACAATTCAAGCGGTAGCCCTGATTCCACTGGACGCCGACTCCAGGGTGGGAGGGGAAACCCGTCCGATAACCACAGCTGTGAAATGGGAACCGAAACGAAAAATATTTTTAGTACCGGGGAGCATCTCCATAGAGGGTAGGGTTGGTGTTGCAGTCAAGGTGTATGATCGCGCCGATGGTTCCCAGTTCGCCAACCGCCTTGCTCCGTTCAGGATCAAATTGTATGTAGATGGAAATGAAGCGTATGAGACCACATATACACGCCTGGCATATAACGCAGACTGGCGGATGGATGAGATGGGTCAAGTGGAACTGGACCGGAATTTTGTATTGAAGGCGCGAGGGGATGGCATTTTTCACAACCTGTATCGGGAAACAGGCAACAGACTTTCCCTTCACGGGAGCTACAGGCCGGGCGATGGGGTACTCCACTCGGCCAGGAGGCGTTCGGGATCCGGTATTGCTCTTCCGGTAGGATTCCACGTCTTGAGGATCGATACCGAGGACGCTTTCGGGAACAGATCTTCCGCAGAGATAAAAGTGCTGGCGAATGAGGCACCGCGTGTCGAGGGTGCTTCCGCGGAGATTATTGGAGATTCGGTTTACGTGAGCGCAACTGTGCCAAGTGTAATCGGTGACTCCATTCAGGTGACCATAGCAGGTTCCAGAGACATGGGTGGATCCTGGGAAGCTCTGGGTAAGGTCTTTCGAACGGACGGGAAACCATTCAGGAAAGCGGTGTTCAAACACCACGGGTTGTATCGAATAACGGCAAGAAATGCATTTGGCCAAAGTGCGTTTCAGACGTGCAGTCCTCCCGTAGCAATTGATAGCAGTGTTTCGGAAGGTTTGCTTTTTTTTACTGAAGAGACGTATGCTGATTTTTCGGTGCTTCAGATCCGGTCGGACAGGATACTTGTGCGTTCACCAGAAGTAAGGGCAGACTCAAGAGAATGGGAGCAGGTGTTGTCGGTTTCGCAGACTGGAATGACATCGTATGAAACTGTGCTGAAAGCCAGTAAGCAGACGGCGAGAGGTCTCGATGTGTATGTCGATGCTGTAGGCACTGACGGAAGAGCGACGCATCAGTTGCTGAAGATGCATCAGCAGGAAGTGCTTACCACAGGGGGCGCTGTCACCTCCGCTGACGGGATGGCAGCGATCCACTTCGATACGAGCAATGTCTATAGAAGGCTCTACTGCCGGGCGCAATCGCTGGAGATTTCAGGTCCAACTGGCCTGCCAGCCGTAGGTCACGCTTACGCTTTCCTTCCGGACAATGTCCCATTCCACGGGAAGGTCAATCTTTCACTGCGATACCCGGCGGGATTCGATCGTCCACAGCGTCTGGGAGTTTATATGCAAAAGGCAGATTCCACCTGGAGTTTCATGGACAATACTCTCGACATCGGAGCCGGGACAGTTTCTGCAAGGATTTCCTATTTTTCAACCTTTGCCATTCTTCTGGATGAGATCCCACCGGAACTCGGAAGTCTGGAGCCTCAAGGGGTGATCACAGAAAGCAGACCAGAATTGACGGCCAAACTTTCGGATAACGGGTCCGGAATAGGCAGAGAAGAAGACATTGAAGTTCGGCTGGACGGCAAGGCTGTGATTTTTGAATTGGACCCCGAAGAGGAGAGATTGTCGGTGACCCTCGATCGGCCGCTGAAGGACGGCATCCACAGCTTTACTGTATCTGCAAAGGACATGTGTGGAAATGTTTCCAGAGCTGAAAGTCAGTTCACCGTTCGCCGAGGTCAAATCCGTTGATCCTTCCAATTAACTCCGACAATCCTGTCAGGATCACCCCCTGGGTCACAATCTCAATCCTGATGGCGAACGTCTGCGTCTTCCTGTACTCCTATCTGCTTGGTGATTTCGGGTTCGACATCTTCACGCACAGACTGGGATTGATTCCGTTCGAGATTTGGCGTGGCGTAGATGCCGTTTCGCCCACTCCCATTCCACTTTACCTGACGGTGTTCACCTCAATGTTTATGCACGGCGGGTGGATACATCTTGGCGGAAACCTATTGTATTTGTGGATATTCGGGAACAATATCGAAGAGGCAATGGGAGCCTTTCGGTTCTTGATGTTCTATCTCATCTGTGGAATCTCCGCCACTGTCGCCCACGTGATTTCCAGTCCGGATTCGATGATTCCCCTTGTCGGCGCCAGCGGTGCGATAGCCGGTATTCTGGGGGCTTACCTGGCTGCATTTCCGGGAACTCGTGTGCATGTTCTCGTATTCCTCATCTTTTTCATCCAGATCGTTCGCGTTCCTGCCCTGCTCGTTCTTGGTGGATGGTTCGTTATACAGGTATTCAGTGCCACGGCCGAATCAGCAGGGGGAAGTGGTGTCGCCTGGTACGCACACATCGTGGGTTTCATCGTCGGCTATTTGTTGATGCGAAAGCGAATTCGGAAACTGGTGAGTTACTCTGGCGGAAGGTGGGAATTCTAAGGGTGGCAATTAAGGGTGGCAATATGGTAAACAATCAGGGGATCTGTCTGGTTATTGGTGGGGCCGGATTTATCGGGTCACATACCGTGGATGCGTTGATTCGGGAAGGGTATTCTGTTAGAATTCTGGATGCGCTGCAGTCACGGGTACATCCCGAAGGAAAGCCATCTTATCTTTCCGAGAAGGTGGCGTTCATTCGGGGGGACGCATGCGCGGCCTCCGATCTGCTGCCCGCTCTACAGGGTGTTGACCGAGTTTATCATTTCGCTGCATATCAAGACTACCTGCCTGATTTCAGTACCTTTATCCACGTCAACGCAGAAAGTACGGCGCTTTTGTATGAATTGATGGTGGCCAACGGATTGGGCATACAAAAGGTTGTGGTGGCCTCATCTCAGGCGGTGTATGGTGAGGGGTGCTACACCTGCGAAGACCACGGAACCGTCTATCCTGATATACGATCGGAGGAACAACTGATCCGAGGAGAATGGGATCCAGCCTGTCCTTCTTGTGGAAGAAAGATTGCCTGGCAGATCACCGATGAGAAAACTGTGAATCCAAGGAATCAGTACGCCGTTTCGAAATATGCACAGGAGATGATCGCTCTTACGCTTGGGAAACGGTATGAGATTCCCACGGTTGCCCTCAGATACTCCATCGTACAGGGTCCCAGACAGTCCTTCTACAATGCTTACTCAGGCGCCTGCAGGATCTTCTGTCTGAGCGCTTTCTTCGGACAGCAGCCTGTGCTCTATGAGGATGGTAAACAGCTGAGGGATTACGTGAATATTCACGACGTTGTGGCGGCCAACCTGATGGTGATGCAAGAGGCGGCCGCAGATTACGAAGTTTTCAATGTTGGGGGCGGGCGCGAATATAGTGTAGCCGCATTCGCAAAAATCGTTGCAGATGAATACGCAACCCAGGTCGTCCCAAGGGTTCCAGGGTCGTACAGGTTTGGCGATACTCGCCACATTGTATCAAACATTGGGAAACTGCAGGCACTGGGATGGACACCAACCAGAACGCCCCGAGACAGCGTCCGTGCATATGCGAGCTGGCTGGCAGAGCAGGAAAATGTGGAAGATATTCTGGAATATGTAGAAACTCACATGAAGAAGCTGAATGTCGTTCGTCAGGCGAAGGGATGACCCAATGATTATCACGCAAACACCCTTGAGAGTTAGCTTCGCCGGAGGTGGAACTGATTTGTCCGCCTACTATGAAGGACATGGTGGACTGGTGGTGAATGCAGCCATTGACAAATCGGTTTTCGTGATCCTCACGCGTCGGAACGACGACAGAATTTACATCAACTATTCCCGAAAAGAGATCGTTGAAACGGTTGATGAAATTAAGCACGAGCTGGTGCGCGAGGCTATGAAACTAACCGGTGTGGAGAACGGTGTTGAGGTGACCATGCTTTCCGATATCCCCTCTGAGGGTTCTGGGCTGGGCTCATCCAGCAGTTTCACCGTGGGGCTCTTGACTGCATTTCACGCCTACCTGGGTGATCCTGCAAGACCCGGGATTGATCGCTGAGCAGGCTTGTGAAATCGAAATCGAACGTGGCGGGAAACCTATTGGGAAGCAAGATCAATACATTGCGGCGTATGGCGGCGTTATGTCACTGGAGATCGGACGCAGTGGAGTGGTTACCTCCGAAAAGATCAAGTTATCCGAGTCTGAACAGAGGGAACTCTCTGGAAATTTGTTTCTGTTCTTTAGCTGTCAAACCCGAAGAGCGGACGCTATCTTGGCTGACCAGAACAGCCGCACATTGCAGAACCTGGATAAGCTGCACCAGATAAAGGCACTGGCAGAGAAGGCACAGAGGGCTCTTGAGGATCGGGACTTTGAGGAGGTCGGCAGGGTGATTGATCGCGGATGGATGCTTAAAAGAGACCTATCGGAGAAAGTCAGTAATGAGGAACTTGATCGGATGTATTCATTGGCCATGAAGGCTGGGGCTACCGGCGCCAAGATATGTGGTGCCGGCGGGGGTGGGTTCTTGATGGCTTATTGTCTCCCGGAGAAGCAGAAAATGCTGCGGGAGGGCATGCAGGATTATAGGTGGATGCCGATTGGAATCGAGCCAGATGGAAGTAAGGTGATATTCAATTACAGGAGATCGACCTGGAAATGACAAATTACGTACCGAGCTCCTCGCCAGACATTTGTCTGGCTAATAGATGTTTGGAAAAAACCTTCCATGCCGGATGATCCATACCTTACACTTATTCTTCCTGCATACAATGAATCCCGTCGGATTCTTGTTGCACTTGAGATGACGCTGTCCTTCCTGGCGGATAAGCCATACAGCTGGGAATTGATCGTTGTGGATGACGGGAAGTTCAGACGGAACCGCTGATATCGTCGATGAGTTCGCCGCGTCCGAAGGCAGGATACGCGTGATTCGAGAGGCACGGAATCTGGGAAAGGGGCACGCTCTGAAGGTGGGCGTCGAGGAAGCAGGGGGAAGGTTTGTCGGGTTTATGGATGCGGACTACAAGACGGACGTGAGTTGCACCGAGGAGGCCCTCTTATTTCTGGAGGCGGGAAAAGATGTGGTGGTGGGTTCGCGGCGGCTCGAGGGTTCCCGGATCGAGATCCAGCCAAAATTCTATCGTCGAATCGGGTCCGTCCTGTTCAAACGGTTCATGCACCTGATGTTTCCAGAGCTGCGCGATTTCGAGGACACCCAATGCGGGTTCAAGTTCTTTCAGGCGGCAGTTGCCAAGGATATTTTCTCAAGACTGATCGTGAACCGATTTATGTTCGACGTGGAGGTGTTTTACCTCACCAGCAGACTGGGCTACCAGATCGCTGAGATCCCCGTATTGTGGAGTAGTGATCACGACACACGGACGACCATCGTATCGGGAGTTTTCCGAAATCTGATCGATCTGCTGCGCATCAGATTTTGTACGAGGGTCTAAAAGTGGCCAAGGACGGAAAGCCACGCAGCAGAACATCAAAGGTGTTAAAGATTTTTCCGCCCCTTCAAGGGCGGTATTTTCAATCGAGCTGCATCGTATCGATCTGGCCTTGCCAGACTCGAATGGTTTCTTCGATCTGCTCGCGATCAGAAGTTCCAGGATCCAGTCGCACAAGTTCTTTCAGGCTTATGAGCGCGCTGTCCGGGCGACCTGCCTCCGCGAATTTCAGTGCGGTCTGGCGGTAATGATTCGCCATTGAGGCCCAGGCCATTGGTGTGTCGAGGGAGTATGGTGGGACCAGTTGCTCGGCTTTCTGCAGTGTCTGGAAGGCCGGTCCAGGTTGGTCCTGCTGAAGGTAGGCTCGGATGAGGCCGTCGAAAAGTACGAGATAGTTTCCAAGCAGTCTGCGCGCGACGTCATCCTTGTAGACGTTCGGGTCGGCCACCCCGGAGAACCGGTAAGTGTTCATCAAGTGGTCGGCAGTAAGGGTGACATCGAACTGTCCTCTAGCCCGTTGTTTCACCAGACGATAGCCCATTCCCTCCATAGAGAGGAATGGTTTGAGTCCCGCCATGTTGCTCTCGGGTACGGTTACAGAAAAGTAGACGGGCCTTTCCCAGTTATTCTTCTGAATGATCCACCAGATCATGTATGAATGGGTTTCGAGTACGCGTATCCGCTGACTAGAGTTGCCTGCAAAGTATTCGGCGGTGGGTATTTCGTCCCCCTTGATCGTAATACCAGCGATGGGAATGTCCTTCGTTTCCCTCCACGGTCGGGCCGTAACCTGCTGGGCCACCTGCCGATCGGTCATTTCGATGGGCAGTTTCGGTTCGAGATCTCTCAGTTGTTTGACATACCAGGTGGTTTTTAGCAGGCTTAGATTCGTGACCCGGACATCTCTCCGCACGTTCTTGACGTATTGGAGGAACCAGAGCGGATACGTATCGTTGTCGCCATTGGTGAACAGAATGGTATTCGGTGGACAGGATTGAAGAATATTGTAGGCATAGTCGTGAGCCACATAGTCCTGGCTTCGGTCGTGCGTATAATAGTTTTCCCCGAGAATTCCGATCGGGAAAAGCAGAGTGACCACGGCTACGGCGCCCGCCATGGGAAGAGATACGGTTGCCTTTCCAATCGCCCGGATTAGTCCAGCTGCACCAATTCCCATCCAGACTCCGAAGAATGTGTAAGCGCCTACGAATATGTATTCGCGTTCCCGTGGCTCCGGGTCCGGCATATTCAAATACGTGACGAGTCCGATGCCCATAAGAGAGAAGAGCGCAAAAACAGTGGCGAATCGCTTCCAGTCTTTTCGGAAGTGATAGACGGCTCCCCCGATTCCAAGGGCGATGGGAAGGATGGAGTAGGGCACATTCTGGTACTGACTCCCAAGCGTATCCACCGCCCTGCGGAAGGTGCCGACGAGCATATCGTAAAAGGGTAATTTGTGAAGTAGGAACTGCATCACAGGGAGAGAAAAGAATCCGCCCGCGGCACCTTCATCGTAAAAAGGAAACTGTTGAAGGAAATATTTGATGTGTATGTTCACCTGATATCCCCACGGCTCGGCTCTTCGTGGGAATATGGAATGTGTACCGTATTGTTCTCTGGCGAGAAAGGCTTTGAAGTTCTCCCAATTCTCCGGGTTGTTCATGTCGATCAGAGGGTTCAACCCCGACCGGATGAAGAGTGCGAGATATGTTGAATATCCCAGCAGAGCTACGCCGATTCCGCAGGCCCAGAACCATGGATTACGCCATGCGGTTCTCAGGAAGACCAGTGCGCCAAGAATCCCGAGGCTCATGAGGATCTTGAATTCCATTGGCAATATCACCGAAAGGAATGGGTAAAAGATCAGAGCCACCACCACGGACACCTGGTCTTTCTGACGGTGGTTTTTCAGCAGGTCCGTGAATATGAGAATCAAAATGCCAGGGATCGTAAGCAGACACTGCAGATGTACTCCTGCGCCTAGACCGAAGATGTAGACAATGAAAATCAGCAATCGATCACGATTCTTGTCCCCAGGATTACCATCCCACCGCAACGCGAGCCAGAAAGCCAGCAATGTAAGCATCATGGAAAGCGCATAAACTTCCGCCTCGGTGGCGTTCGACCAGAACGAGGTAGAAAACGCAGTACTGAGCGCGGCAACCGCCCCTCCCGAAAGAATGGAAATTCGGTCCAATGTCTGATTGACGTCGAGCCAGGAAGAAAGGAGGCGAACCACGCACAAGTAGATCAGCAAGACTGTTACGGCCGCAGCGACAACGGAGATGAAGTTCACCCGAAAGGCAATTTCTCCGGGAATAGGAAGCATCGAGAAGAGCCGCCCCAGCAGAGTGTGAAACGGAGCTCCGGGTGGATGAGGCACTCCAAAAATGTGGGATGCGGCGATGAATTCACCTGTATCCCAGAATGTAACCGTGGGTGCAACCGTCTTGAGGTATATCAAGAATGCAAAAAGCAGCACGCCGATTGCCACAAACCGGTTCTGTTTCTCGAATGATTCCATCAGGCCTCCGGCCTCAGATAAATGGGGTTCGTGTATATCCAGGGTTTCTCATCCAACCTGGCCTCTATGCGATACACGCCAGGTGTGTCTGCAGTGAAAACCAACTCCTTCTCGACCGTCCTTCTGATTGCTACACCGTTCTTGATGATCGAGAGATGTGCCTCCCTGGGCAGTGATACGGAAAAATCTACAGGGGTTACAAAGGAGGTCTCGTCGCCCATCATCAATTCGCCGTCGATTGAGCAGAACCGGGTACCGCTTCCGGGATGCAGGTAGTCATATGACGTGAAACAGTGACCTTCCTGAAGTGCTCCGAGGATCGCTTCTATTGCCGCTGGTGCGTCCTCAGGCAGTTCGGTCTCGGTCAGAATATGGGTTCTCAGGGTTCTGAAAAGGTATTCGTAAGGAAAAACCACAAAGGGGAGCAAAGGGTATTTCCTGGCGTGGGCATCCACCCCTCCGATTGCCACTATCCGCTCGGTTTGGCACAAACGGTCCCAGGCGTGAACAGTTTCTGAAAAGGGACCTTTGATATGTGCATGAGGGTTCCTGTAATGTTTGAGGAACCTGTGGTATTTCAGCTCGCTAACCCAGTCGAACATGTAAGACCAGAGCTCGAGACCGGTAAATGTGCGAACGCTCCAGTCCCTCCAGGAGTGGTTCCTTGTCCGGAACAGCGGGCGATATACACCGTGAGGATGAGCCAGGAACGCCAGACCTCCCTGAACCCGAATGTCCCTGATAATTCCATCGGCAGACTGGTAAGGACTGACCTCGCTATTCGTTCCAAGTGCAAGGCAGTGCCCGCGTCGGCTGGAGACCTCTTCACCTACCACAACAAGCAGGCCATCGTGCCAGCCTTCCCATCCATCGGACTTGGCTTGAAGACTGTTATGATCGGTAAGTATTATGATATCAAGGTGCGCAGCCTGGCCAGCCCTGATGATCTCGGCCACCTCTCCTGTACCATCGGATATGGTGGAATGGATATGTATCGCAGAGCTGTAATCGTAGCAGTTCCGAGTCTGTGGCATTGACTCCTTGTGGCCGGACTCGACCCATTGACTTGCGTCGGCGAGTCTTCCGTTTGAGACAAGTGATTTCTGTCCGTCTGATGCTATTCGGGCAGTTCTTCTGGCCGGTTGATGTGTTTGATATACCCTTCGTTGTCGGCCAAAATGTAATAGACTTTGTTTCCCTTGAGTATCCAGCAGGTTCTACCCGCCCCTGTAATTGCCGTGAACTCCTCGGTCGCCGTTTCATCATCGGCATGAGCCGTAGCCGGAGCAAGCATAGGGCGCAGCAGGTTAGCGGTAAGCAAAATAGCAACAATCAGGAGCAGAAAGTTGGTGATACGGGTGCTGGACATAACGAACCCTTTCTATAGAATGTGATTAGAAGCAGCGCCTTCTCGAAGAAACCCTAATTTAAATTGTTTGGCCAGATCAGTCAAGTAATAGGAGCAGCAGATACAGTGTCAACATTTGAAAAAACAGGGAGTAACACAGGTACGTAAAAAGTCCACAGCCGGCAAGTTGCGGCTGTGGACTCGCTTGTATCAAATCAGTTGCCTTTTAATGCAAATACGATTTCAGCGGACGACTCCTGGAGTTATGTCTGAGTCGCCGGATTGCTTTCTCTTTGATCTGGCGCACCCTTTCGCGGGTCAAACCGAATCTTTCGCCGATTTCCTCCAATGTGAGGGGCTGCTCCCTGTTGATTCCAAAATAGAGGGTGATTACTTCAGCTTCTCTTGGTGTCAGGGTGGCAAGCGCCTTTTCGATTTCTCGACAGAGGGAATCGTCTATAAGAGATTCGTCTGGAGAGGGCTGGAGATCGTCTTCCAGGACATCCAGCAAACTGTTGTCTTCCCCCTCGTTGAACGGGGCATCCAGAGACAAATGACGACTGGAGATCTTGAGTGTATCCATGACCTCATAGTCGCTCATATCCAGCTGATCTGCAATTTCGCTCGGGCTGGGTTCACGTCCGAATTCCTGCTCCAACCCACTGGAAGCTTTGCCGATCTTGTGCAGCGTACCAACCCTGTTCAAAGGAAGGCGTACAATTCGGGACTGTTCTGCAAGGGCTTGAAGAATCGCTTGCCGAATCCACCAGACAGCATAAGAAATAAACTTGAAGCCCTTCGTTTCATCGAACCTTTTGGCAGCCTTGATCAGGCCAAGGTTTCCTTCATTGATCAGGTCACCCATAGAAAGGCCCTGATTCTGATATTGCTTGGCCACACTTACCACAAATCTCAAGTTGGCCTTTGTGAGTCTTTCAAGGGCATCCTGATCGCCCTTTTTGATTCTTTTGGCAAGGGTAATCTCCTCTGCTGCGGTGATTAGATTCACCTCGCCAATTTCCTGCAGATACTGATCTAATGATTCGTCTTCTCGCGCGTATGGCCTTTTGGCTAGCTTAGACACTCGTCAGCCTCTCCTTGCACCGGGGAGGTACAGTGCGGTTGGATGGAGGTCAGGACTAAAAAGGGATATCCGAATTCTCCAGAGGGGTTTAGACTGTCGCAGTGAACTTCGCTGATCTTGTGATCAGTCTTCAATTCATTGCGGTAGAAGGGGAACCTCTACATGTTTAGCTGCCTCCTGGTTTAAGGGTGCATGAGATTGCCTTCAGCGGTCAACTGAAGGGGGATTACTATTTTGTCGAAGGGCGACATACCACGTATGTCCCTCGTTCTTCTTGAGAACCAGGACGAGGGTAGGTTTGGCGTGGTCTTGCACCATTCCGATCAGGATCTGGTAATCACGAACGTTCCATATGGCGACGTCACCGATCTCAAGAACGACATCGCCTCTTTCAATTTCCTTTTTATCTGCTGGCCCACCAGGTGATACGTAGGTGACAACTACGCCCTGACCTGTTCTGGACACGCTCAGCCGGCGGCTTTCAAGGTCCCACCGGTTGCTAACTTCCATCCCGGGCCACACGATGTTCGAGGCGGAGGATACTGTGGCGGTTTCCAGTGAGGAAGTACGTCTGACCGGTTTACCCGACAGCGTAAGTACCGAGTCATCCCGCACAATTTCGATCTCGACAACTTTTTCCGGAACTTGACGTGCGACCAACTTTAGAAACCCGGCACCGTTTCTGACCGTATTCCCCGCCAGTTTCAAGATCAAGTCGCCACGAGCCAATCCGGCTTTTTCTGCCGGACTTCCCGGTTCGACTTCTGCAACCAGAACGCCGGTTTCGACGTCGCGGCCTAGGGCCTCAGCCAAATCAGGAGTCAAATCCTGCGGGTGGACACCCAGATAGCCTCTTATGATCTCTCCGTGACGCAACAACTCTTCGGCAATGCGTCTGGCCAGGTCGATAGGAATCGCAAATCCAATTCCATTGCCCCCAGGGTTATAGGCCGTGTTGACACCGACCACACGACCCTCAAGGTCCACCAGGGGACCTCCGCTGTTGCCAGGATTGATGGAGGCGTCGGTTTGCAGAAAATCCTGATAAGGTGGTGGGAGCACCTCTCCTTCGATTTTATCGAGGTGTCTGCCTTTAGCGCTAATGACACCCACACTCACCGTATGATGGAAACCGAAGGGACTCCCCACCGCCATGACCCAATCGCCAACGGTAACCGAATCGGAGGAACCCAGTTTTGCAATTCGGTTTTCTCGCAGAAGTCGCGGAGCGAAAATTTTTAAAAGAGCGAGATCCGTATCCGGATCCTGTCCAACAATCTCGGCTGGATACTCTATGCCATCCGACAGGGCAACCTGAATGTCGAACGCCTCATTCACAACGTGGTTGTTGGTGAGGATGTGGCCTTCGGCATCTAGTATGAAACCAGACCCAAATCGTTGTGCTGCTGGACTGCGACGGAATCTTGCCCAGGAGATCTCATTTCCTCTGGGTAAGCTGGACGAAATACTTACTACAGTGGGCCTGACACCGCTGGCAACATCGGGAAATGGGCTCTTACTTTTTTCTGCTCGACCGGGACCGATCCACACGGCTGAAATTAGAAAGAATATGACAAGCCGAAAATGGAAACTATTCTGGCTCAGACCTGTTCGGGCCATGCCAATTTACCTGGCTGAGGATTCCCCGTCCGGGACCTCGTCCCCGTTATTCCCGTCTCTGATTTTCCCGAGAGCGGCTTCCCGATCTCTGAGGAGGCCTTCAAGATCGCCAATTTTTTCGATCAGCGTCTGAACGTCCTCTTTCTGCGCAACAGCCGCCTTTTTCCCATCCCGGAGATAGGTATACACCACACCGCCAAGCTCCGCGAATGTTTCGTGAATGGCGTGCCGTGTGCCCGCGATATCCAGTCTCGCCCGGCCGATTTTGCCCAGATATTCAGCCTTTTCAGCTGCGGAGTTCGCGCTTTCCAGTATGCCCTGCTTGATTCTATCCCAGAGTGTATCAGTTTCCATCTGGTTCTCCGGCTTCCGGATGACTTCCCACGTCAGCCAACCTCAGCGCCTCGATAAGTTGATCTCGATTCGATCGTGAGATCTCACGACCCTGGATGGACAGACCGGAAGTACGTCTTGCCAGGGAACGCAACTGTGTTACGGACAGAGACTCCAGATCGAGGGCCGCCGAGTCGGTACCGTCAAGGCCAAATACATCCACCAGATCATCATGAGGATTGGGGATAACGTGCTGAGACACGAGTTGTCCAACTCTTTGGGCGGCCTCGGCACCCGCTTGAACGGCCGCCTGTACGGCACCAACATCTCCCAGTAACTGGATCGAAATCAGCCCACCTTCGATTTTCTCAACGGCGGATAGTTCGACCGATGCAGCCTTTATAGCAGCATCTGCGGCCTCGACAACGCCTACAAACCCAATTGTTTCGATTAAACCCAATGCGTTTTTGCTCATCTGTCACTGATCCCAATCGAATAAACCAAAAAATACAAAACGGCCATCCTGCTGTAGCTGAATAGCTCAGGCTGGCCGTACTATGTCTTCTGAATTTGTTGGCGAGCAAGGGGATTCATAATGACCAATTCGGGAGTTGGACTACAGGCCATCACGTTAGGGGTGAACAAATTGTAAGATAACAAATATGGCTGCCCCTGTCACGCACTTTTTAGCATCACAAGTAGGTAATGTTCGATATTAATCCAATAAAATTAATGATTTGAATCAAAGAAATCCAATTTCCATTGATACCGGGAGGCACCCCTGGTCGTGCCGAACCATACATAATCGCCCTCAAGGAGTACTGAATTCACCTGTTCGCCGATGAGCCCGTCCGCTGTGGAGTATCTTCTGAACTGCTTTCTGCGGATATCGAACCTGAAGCCACCCATATCCGTAGCCAACCAGACGGCTGATGAATCTGCAGCGATTCCAATATGGCGATCCCCGCTAACTTCGGGGAAGGGATGCCGCTGAACATCACCTCCGTTGGCGGGCAGGTAGATCAGTGCCGAAGGGGATTCGAGTGTCGCCCAGACACCGGACCGGTTGGCGAGCAAGCCGTTAACCGGCATTTTCAAGATGCTGCTTTCGCTCTCGGCAGGACCCCATGTCACATCCCCAAGCGGGCATTTGAACAAGCCGTAATCGGTACCCGCCCAGATATACTCTGCCCCAATAGCCAGGTCACGAATCGTGAAGCGCTGGCTACCTCCGACAGTTCGGATGGAGTCGGCCTCCTGGTCGAAAATGGCGAGTCCGTTAAGCGTACCTATCCAAAGACGGTTTTGCGTTTTTGCCAGCGCCGTAACGTGCCCCCACCTTCGGCGGCTGACCCTGTATTTCAGCCATTGGTCCGTTTTCCGGGTGTATCGCATCAGCCCCTGGTGCGTGCCAAACCAGACAAATGCACTGTCCGGCAGTATGCTCGTAACCTGAACATTGAAAATCTCGAACGAATTCTCGGATTCGAAATATGTCCAGTCACCTGATTCGAGGTGAAAGCGGGAAATCCCGCGAGAGGGACCGGATCGAGATTGAGATCCGCCGAACCAGATGGTTTTGCCGTCGCGCACCATGGTGTCGATGTTTTCGTCCAGCGGCCCATATCTGTGAAACTCCATCTCCTCTGTTCGCATATCTGCCCGACCCACTCCCAGGCCACGCGTGCCAAGCCAGAGAATTCGCCAGGTGTCGAGATGGACGTCTGTAATGGCATATGAACGTTTGGGACCACGAATCCAGTTGGGCGCGTCCAGATAATAGCTGAAGGGCAGATAAACGGGTGGGACGGAGATGTGCGGATGGGGCGGTGGCGGATTTTCAGCAAACAGGGAGATGGACTCCAAACGTGTGAGCCATACGACACTGCCTGAGAAGGTATCAATCCACAGATCGCCCGTTTCAGAGTTGTAGGCAAGGTCTCTTACCCTGTTGTTCGGCAGGCCGTCGAGTGTCGTAAGCGGAGAAATCCAGCGATCCGCGAATCTGTCGTATCTCCGGATACCTTTCGTAGTTCCAATATAGATGTGAGTATCACCCTCCGCGATGGCGGTGATCTCGTTCATGTTTGCGAAGGTGGTCCAGAGTTCTCGGTCGAATGCAAGAACCTGGGAATGCCCGGAAAAGGCGAGGCAGGAAAGCAGCAAGATGGGATTTAGAAGATTCATCCAAGGGCTCCCTATGTGGACAGGAAGCGAACAGTTTCTCTTGCGACAATGATCTCCTCGTTGGTTTTGATGATCGCTATGCTTACGGGACTTCCTGGTTTGGATATCACGCGTTCGGGAGGACCCTCTTTATTGGCGCTCTCGCCGACATGCACCCCCAGGAATTCCAGCCCCTCACAAATCCGTGTGCGAATGTCCGTTCCCCTCTCTCCTATGCCACCCGCGAAGGCGATGGCATCCACACCTCCCATTGCAGCGGACATTGCCCCAATCTGTTTCTTCACACCGTAACAAAACGTGTCTACGGCCAATCTGGCTCTCCTGTGTCCGGATTCTGCAGCTTCCTCTAGATCTCTCATGTCGCCGCTGACGCCGGATATTCCCAGCAGACCGCTCTCCTTCGAGAGGATGTCTCTGATGTCTGAGGTGGAGATTCCCTCTCTATCCATGATAAACGGGATAATAAAGGGATCCATAGACCCGTTACGGGTGCTGTTCAACAGGCCATCCTGCGCGGAAAAACCCATCGTCGTATCGATGGAGCGACCATTTACTATTGCACAAAGCGACGAGCTGCCGCCCAGATGACAGGAAATGAGTTTGCAGTCCTTTTCAGGAAGGTCGATCAGTTCGTGGATTCTCTGAGAGACGTAACGGTGTGAGGCACCATGGAATCCGTATTTGCGCACCCCATATTTCTCCTGCCATTCATAGGGCACGCCATAGGTGTAGGCATAATCCGGAATGGTGGTGTGGAAAGCGGTTTCAAAAAGACCCACAAGCGGAAGGTCGGGATACATTTCGCGGAATATCCGGACGGCCTGGATATAGGGCGGGTTGTGCGCAGGGGCCAGATCGTTGTAATCGGCCATTCGCTGAAGTACTTCTTCGTTCAGGAGATAAACACCGGGCTCGCCACGCAAGTGCACGGTTTTGAAACCAACCGCGTCCAGGTCCGATGGGGAAGCAATCAGCCCTGAGAGGCTGGTCATTACCTCCCTTATTGCCGAGGGATAGTCCGGTATGGAACAGGACTTTTTTACGCGTTGTCCGCTGAAAAAATGCTCAACGGGAGCAGCACGATCGCCGATCCTCTCGATCCGTCCTTCGGCCAGGAGGGTCTCGTTGGACATATCAAGCAGCTTATACTTGAACGACGTGCTGCCGACATTTGCGACCAGAATTTTCATGAGATTGGGTTGTTCGCGTATGAATAATTCAGATAAGCAACGAGTCAGGCTCAGGTCCTGGTCAATTGCTTCATCACCTGGCGGGCGATCTCATCAACGAGAGTGTCGTTCGAGGCTGCACCCTTCTGACCAGTTGCAGGTGTTGTGCCCCCAGCTGACTTCGTCCGAACAGTAGGAATACCCTTTTGAGAAGTCACAGGAGAAGAGGGCGGGATATCACAAGCGGGATTCGGGCCCTTGATCCCGAGGCGATCGCGGATCTGAAGGAGTTTGCCTACCTGTTCATTGTCCAGGACATTTACCCCACCAAGCTGTTTGGCAACGAACAGGATTTTGGCAAAATGTTCCATGGTTTCCATTTTGAAGTAGGCATTCATCACGTCTGAACCCACGGTAGTAGCACCATGATTTTCGAGCAGATATGCGTCGTAGTCCTTTACATACTGGCGAATGGGCTCCGAGATTTCGGGGCCACCAGGGGTGCCATATTTGGCGATGGGAATGGAACCAACAGTAATAATCACTTCTGGAAGTACACAATCAGTCAGTGGGATTCCGGCGACCGAAAACCCTGTAGCGGTGGGCGGATGTGCATGAACAACGGCTTTGATATCCGGACGTTCCCGATATAGAAAAAGGTGCATCCCTATCTCGGAGGAGGGTTTGAGGCGTCCGCTTACAAGGTTGCCATCCATATCACAGATGCAGAGGTCCTCCATTTTCAGGGTGCCTTTGCACAGTCCCGTTGGGGTCGCAATAACTCTGTCCTCATCGATGCGCGCAGACACATTCCCGTCGCTGGATACGATGTATCCATTCTGGTAAAGTCGCCTGCCTGCCTCGAGGATGTCCAGTTTCGTCTGGTGCTGTGTCATAATAATTTTCTCAGTTGTGTAGTTCCACCCGGTCTACAATTCCAACAATCACCGACCGGATGGGTGGACGGGGGACTCCAAGAACCTGCGCTGCCGCAGCGCCCTGACGAACCACAAGGACCTTTTCTCCTGGCCCGGCGCCGACAGTGTCGACTGCCAGAAGGGAATCGTCGGCTGCTTCCCCGTCCGGTTTCAGGGGTTGTACGATCATGAGTTTCGTGCCGTTGTACGCCGGATGTTTTACTGTGGAGACCACACTTCCAAGTACGAGGGCAAGGAACATAGGCGAGCTCAGTTCTGGATATTTTACAGGTTATTCACGTCGATGCGATCTGATATGCCCACTATGGCAGCGTCTACAGGACTGTCGGACGGGAGTGCGTTCGGGGCTTCTCTGGCACTTACCCAATATACCGTTTCTCCCTGTCCGCAACTGACGACATCGGCTGCAATCAAGGGTCGGCCTACTTTTTTTCCTGCATGATCAAGGGGTTGTACGATGAGCAATCTGCATCCCGTAAGTGACGGGTCTTTTCTGGTGGCAACGACTTTTCCAATGACCTCTCCAAGTCTCATCAGACGATCCTGAAGTAGTCTACGAGCGTGCATCGGCGTTGCCGGGTAAAGGTGCGGGCGGAGGTGCAACCTTCGCCGGTAGGCGTGGCAATCGAGAAGGAAGTATACCCTTCACCACCAGCACCCAGACCTGCAGAGCTGGGCCCATTCTTGATAAACAGGGTACATCGGCAGGCCCTGGCCATGTTGGTCATGCTTTCCACATTCTTGGAATGCATGATTGCCGTGTGGTGGTAGCCTTGTTCAGCCTGGACGGCCTGCCGGATAGCCGTGTCCACGTCCGGCGTTCTGACGATAGGGATGAACGGCATCATTTGCTCGCGCTGCACAAATGGGTGTTCTGCTATGGTCTCGCCGATGAGCAGTTCTGTATCGGGGGCCACGTTTAGGCCTATGGTTTCCGCCAGCACGTGCGGGTTTCTGCCGACCAGCTCCCGGTTGATCACCCATTCCCCTTTCTGATCCGTGGGAAATGCGATTTTTGCCAGGGCATCTATCTGGGCGCTGTCCAATTCCACGCACTTTCTGTTTAACAATTGCTGCTTCAGTTCATTGGCAACGCTCTCTACAACGAAGATTTCCTTTTCGCCAATGCACAGGATATTGTTGTCGAAGGCCCCACCTTCGATGATGGATTGGGCAGCCTTGCCAAGGTCCGCAGTTTCGTCTACCACAACAGGAGGATTGCCAGGACCCGCCGCTATCGCCCTTTTTGGCGCTTGCATCGCGGCCTTTACGACGCCGCCCCCGCCCGTGACCAGTATCAAATCTATGTCTGGATGGACAAACAAATCCTGAGCTGTCTGGATGCTTGGTTCCCTTACCGCTGTCACCAGATTCGGGGGACCACCAGCTGACACAATCGCCTTGTTCAGGATCTGTACTCCCACCATGGAAACGTTTTTTGCACTCGGATGGGGCGCAAACACCGCACTGTTGCCGGCGGCAATAAGGCTTATTGAATTATTGATGGTTGTGGGAACGGGGTGCGTGGATGGTGTGACGGCCGCAACGACGCCAAAGGGCGCTCTTTCCACTATCGTGAGGCCTCGATCGCCGGACCACGCTTCTGGAGCGAGATCCTCCACTCCCGGGGTAAGGCTGGAAACTACCTCAAACTTCTTTATTTTATGGGCGATACGACCCATCCCCGTCTCTTCAATGGTCATCTGGGCCAGGCCCTTCGCGTGATCCAAAGAAGCTTGTCGGAGTGCTTCGATAATCCCTCTTCTGGTTTCCAATGAGAGGGCTTCAAGATCTCGCTGAGCTATCGCAGCCGACTGGACAGCGCCCTCGAGTTCCTCAAAAACGCCATCATCACCACCTGAAGCATGTGGAGATCTTCCGGGCAAAATTGCCGGTGCAGATGTCCCAGAGGACAACCCTCGGACGACTTCTTCAACTACGGATCTGATCTGCTCTTCGTTCAGGTTCATAGCACCGCTTACAGGCTAACCAGTTAGGGCCACCTGCCGTTTAAGTGTTCGACTATCCATGCTTCCGGTAGGTCGTGGTATCGTCCATTTCCACAGAATCTACTATGGCTACAATTACAGCATCCACAGGACTGTCTTCCGTACGGCTCGTCATCCGAGCAGAACTCCCGCTTGTACATAAAACGATTTCACCCTCACCCGCGCCTATGGCATCTACTGCCACGAGGAAGCTGTCCTCGGGTTCGAGTGAGCGCGTGTCTACACTTTGCACAATCTGGAGTGTGAACCCTTCCAGGCCGCTGTCCTTCTGTGTGGCGACCACTGTTCCCACCACTTTTCCCAATATCATAGGTGACACTCAATTGGTCAGGATGATTTGCCAATGGGCAGCACATCTTCCAGGCTGCTGTGTGGACGCGGAATGACATGAACTGATATCAACTCGCCTACCTTGGCGGCAGCCACGGCGCCTGCCTCAGTTGCAGCTTTGACTGCTGCAACATCTCCCCTTACCATTGCAGTAACAAACCCCGCACCAATTTTTTCCCAGTTAACAAGCTGCACGTTTGCTGCTTTCACCATCGCATCGGTGGCTTCAATCATTGCCACCAATCCTTTTGTTTCAATCATGCCAAGGGCTTCACCCATTTCGTCGTACCTCCTGGTAGGTCGTTGACCTGTGAAGGACATGCCAGTGCACGTCCTGGTGGAATCCCATCATTGCTGAGTGCTACCGGTACCCGTATCGAGATTGCGTTTTTGGTAGAGTGCAAGAATATAAGGCTCTTCGCCATCGAACGTCTTTATTTTAGTATAATCTTCCTGGAACCAGCCCGCTGAGCCAATTGGCCCCTCCAGGGTCGTCCAGAGTGGATCGTGCAATATGACATAGTCCGGTTTCAGGGTACGCACGGACCAGGACACATCTCTAGATGTCAAATGAGATCCAACTTCCGGCGTCACCAGACCACAGATGTCCACAATCTTACGCCTGCTAAAATAACCAAGAATCCCAATTTCCACCATGGCGATCGAGGCCTTGTCCGGGGTCTCGAGATTCAGCCATTCCCCTGCCTGACGGTATATTTCATACCTGGGCTCCGGATCAATAGATATATCCTTGAGAATCGGGGTCATTTGCGCCACCAGCAACGGTAGTGCAGCGGCGATTACGACCCATTTTCCAGGCCAGGCGGGCCACTGAAGCCGAATCAGTTCTGCGAGCTTAACAACGCCGATGCCACTTAGGATCATGAGGGCGGGCATCCAACCCGCATAATAGTTGAATCCTTCCGGAATACCCATGACCACATATGTTATGCTGGTCAACAAGACGCTCCCCAGAATCATCCAGATGCGTCTGTCAAAAACAAGGAGTGCCGCAGCTCCAAAGATAGCGACAAGACCGAACCACAAAAAAGCGGGGGACATCCTCAGATATACGAAGCCGATTCGGAGCGCGCCTTCAATATATGTACGCCAGAGCCCGCTGGCTCCCATCGCCTTCTTGGCTGCCAGGGTATTGGGGAACGGCGAACCATACGTATAGGCGGCATAGGCGAACCAACTACCAAAAATGGCGCCGAATATCAAAACGGGCAGCAGGCCCTGCTCCCTGTGCTTCCAAAGATGGTGCCCCAGGACCACGCCGGATGGAACCAACCCATCGCCACGGGTAAGTGAAGCCAGTGCCAGCAAGGCGGCAGCAAGACCGGGTCGCCCTGAAAAATAGGCAGCAAATCCTCCAAATACCAATGCGAGAAACAGATTCAATTCAAAACCGAGTGCATCCCCCATCAAAGGATTCGTAATGATGAGGCCAGCGGCTACCGCTCCGGCGATTGGTTCTTTGAACCTGCGAAGAATAATGTATGTCAACCAGGCGAGTGCTCCGAGCGCCACCCCGCTCACGATACTGCTGAGTAGGGCATAGTCCCTGGCGACGTGGCCTCCAAGGCCAAGGAGTATGGCAAAAAGTGGCGAAGTGGTGCCGAGGACGGACTCACCCGGGTTGTAGAATAGTCCGTGGCCTTCAGTCAGATTCCGTGCATATCGGAACGTGATATATGGGTCATCCATCTGCACACGGTGAAAGCAATACACCAGAGGCGGACAGAGAACGAAGATCAGCAACAGGACTTTTAGACTGAGCGGGCTGACGGACCTGATTGGGAACCGGCCTCCTCTTATTTTTCTATCTCGACAGAATCGCCGCATACGATATCCGCAGCATTGGCATCGTCTGTGTCCAGATGCAGTTCCGGAAGATAGCTCGGATCGATTTTCAGTCGAACATTTTCGTATACAACGCCTTTTACGCCGCCCACACGCGCTTTAACCGATTCTACAGAACCCAACCCCATTTCTGAGACATCCGACGGCCTCAGGTGCAGGTGGCGGATGGCACGAATCGCTGCAGGAACCGTTATTGACCCCGCCGGCCCCACGAATGTGATGGGCTCAGCTCCTTCAAGATCTCCCGAATCCCTTACGGGTGGGTTCAATCCGAGGAAAATTGCGTCTGTTCGCGCAAGTTCTACCTGATTGTAGTTTCTCGTTGGCCCCAGTATCCTAACTCGCTCAATGGCTCGAAGTCTGGGGCCGACCACGGAAACCATTTCTTCTGCGGCGAAAGCACCCGGCTGATACAGGTCTTTGAACGGCGTCAGTTCCGACCCCGGTCCAAAAAGAATTTCCATACCTTCCGAGCTGAGATGGCAGTGTCTGGCGGAAACACCCACCGAGGCGGAAAGCGGCCGGGTGTTCCCGTCCCGAACGCGTTGAACGACGTCGCTGACTATGGATTCCACGAAGGCTGCGCCGTTGTGGGGTGTCTCGTTATCCCGGGAGCATAGCCGGCAATCGTCACAGGCGGAAGCGGGTCTTTGTTGCTTCACCAACATAGAAATTCCAGGGCATTGTTGTAATCAAGAGCGGTCAACAGGATGTGAAAATAGGGGTATGAAACTGCAATGTCAAGGCAATTCGGATACAGGAGCACGCCGGGAGCACGAGCAGAAAAATCTGCTGAGAAGCGACCGGAAACGCACCCCATCACAGCTGTTTGTAAATTTACATTGCTTGTTGAAATTTGAGCACTTACGCTTGACAATTGTATCAGTTGTTGTATACTACCACGGTCGATTTTTGGCCGATTTATTTCTTTGATTCCCGGTTCAGAAGGCGGGCGGTTACTCCCATAAGTTGACCAATTGCGTGTCCGCCCTTTCCTCCAAACAATTCCGGATTTCGATTTGTCCAATTTCTTCGTTTGCCTTTCCTTCCTGATGTTGTCGGCTATCGATGTTTCTGCTGCCGATCCATCCCCTGATGTTCCTCTCTCGCATCGAATTTACCACACGATCGACCGATTCGAAGCACACGGCTGGTTCAGGGCCCCCTCTGCTGGGATGAGGCCCTATTCACGGACTCGGGTCGCTTCATTGATCGTTGACATCCTGGTGCAAGTAGATTCGGGAGCATCGGTCTCCAGATCCGAACGTGTCCTGATTGAAAGATATAAATACGAATTTCGGGACGAGATCCACAGGTTAGGATATATTTCCGGGGCAACGGTCCAGCGTGGATGGCGTCGTCTGGGTGAACCACTGATGATGTGGCAAGATTCCACTTCGATGGTGCGTGTAGAACCCCTGTTCAAGCAGCAGTTTATTTTGATTCGTGGGAAAACTCATTCCAGGGAATCAGTTTTACAGACCTATGTCGGAGGCATTCTGGAGGGCGTATATCGAGATCGGTTCGGATTCAGGATCAGACACTTCGAAGCAAGAGAGTGGAGCACCCGACCCCGTGTGGTTCGAGATGATGTAATCGCACGTCCGATTGAATTCGTGCAATTCAAAGGTAAGACAGTGGACTTCCGAGAGGCGTCTTTTCAGCTTGTATGGGGTACGAAATGGTTTTCCCTGGATTTCGGGAAGTCCACACTGGATTGGGGTCCCGGGCGTTCAGGCAATCTGTTTCTGGGCACCAATCCGCCACCCTTCGGGATGATTCGTCTGAAGGTATCGCACGGCAGGGTTCGGTTCTCCCATCTTGTGGGCTTTCTTCACGCCAGACCCGGCACGATCGACAGCAGCCTCAGCCGGATCGAAAACGGCCATCTCAGGATTTTCTCACCCTCCAAATATCTATCGGCTCACCGCCTGGAAATCGATCTTACACCTAAAATTTCTCTTGGACTCCACGAAGCAGTAATTTACGGTCACAGAAGACCTGACTTTCTCTACCTTCCACCAGTATCGGTACTTGCCGCCGCACAGATGGCCACAGGTGACAAAGATAACTTGCTGATGGGTCTCGACATTAGCCTGAGGCCCGTGAATGGTGTGAAGACCTATTTGTCGTTTTTCATGGACGACCTGCGGAAATTCAGTCCTGGGGCTTTCTCCAATAAATTCGGACTACAAGTGGGTGTATTTTGGGTCGACCCACTCCATTTGCGCGACACCGACCTTGCGGTGGAATATGTCCGGTTATCACCTTACGTTTACTCGCACAAATTCGACATCAACACGTTTGAACATTACGATGCCCTCCTGGGATATCCGCTGGGTCCAAACGCGGATCGTCTTTGGGGCCAGCTGGCACATCACTTCCGATCGTGGCTGTCTTTCCGGTTGAGGTTCGAGAGAGATCGGGAAGGACAAAACGTTCTGAACCCTGATGGCACACTCACGAATGTAGGTGGAGATGCGGAACAGGGGAGACGGCCGCAAGATCCTGCCACAAAGTCATTCCTGGCCGGACACAGAGAAACCACCACCCGATTTGCCGCAGGCGTTCGTGCGGAACCCTTCCAGGACATGGTTTTCACGGTAGAATATGTCCTGGATAGCGTAGGTACTGTACCTTTGCCCACCGGCCCGAGGAGCAACGCACGCGGCAATCGACTCAATGTTGCGGCCGAGTACAACTTTTTTTGACCTGCCAGGAAATTGAATCGATGACCCCTGAATACGCATCGTCCACAGAGGCGCCTTATTCGATACAGGCAAAAACCGGTATCACGCTGTGCGTGTTAGTTATGATCCTGGGGATTCTTTCCCAGTCGAGTGCCGGGTTCGTGCTTGACGATGCGTATATGTTCGTACGTTATGCAGACAACTTCATCGAAAATGGGTTGCTTTCCTGGAATCCAGGTGGCGCACCCGTCTATGGCCTGACGTCAATTCTCTTTCTGGCTATCGTGATTCCTGTCCGCCTTGTGCTTCCGGGCGATCCAAGTCTGGCAGCCAGTGTTTCCAGCCAACTCTCCGGTCTTGTATTTGTTTACCTCATGCTGCTTCTGATGCTGCGTATTGCACATACGCAGGGGGTGAAGCCGACCCTGTTGATCCTGCTGGCAATTTTTTCGCTGGCCAATGGAATTCATTCGGTTGCAAGTCATTTTGTAAGTGGCATGGATACCATGTTCGTTATGGCATATCTGGCAGCCTATGTTCTTCTGGCTCTGCGTTTTGAGGAGCATCCACACACAGAATCTGCAGTGTGGCTGGGTGTTGTAGGGGGATGTGCCTTTCTTGCAAGACCTGACATGCTGGTGTTCACCCTGGGCCTCCCCCTGTCAGGCTATTTCTTGCACCGCCGGTCGCTTGTCGGCAAGTTGTTTGGGATTGCCCTCCTGGTTACAATTTCCGTTGTTCTTATACAGATTCTGTGGGCCTGGTCATACTTCGGATATCCGTTGCCTCTTTCCTTCCTCACAAAGGGGATGGATTCATACGGTTCGTTCATGAACCACCAATACCGATTGGTCCCCTACACCGAATTCCTCAAGTATTTCGTTTCATACTGGTTTCTTTTTGCAATCATTGGTGCAGATCTGGCTATCAACACGCGTTTCTGGAGGTCCCGGGAGTCATTGCTGGAAACAGGAATTTTGCTGTCGGTGATTGTCTTCTTTGTTTACTACCTGTTTTTTGTTCTGCAAGTGATGTATCGCCCACAGCGGTTCTACTATCCCACGCTGCCCGTCCTTGTATTCCTGTCTGCAAGGGGTGGCCTGAGGTTGGTTCGCAGGCTTCCCGCATCCATTCGTGATGGTCTGTCCAGTTCTCCAAAAATCGTGCGCTGGCTGTCCCTGGTCCTGCTTGCCGGTGTGCTGCTAGGTCCCTCGATGGCAGTAAGCAAGGCGCTGTTCAGAAAGGTGAGATCAGGGCATCTTCTGCATTACGATCTGTTGATGAATTACAGAGACCGATTTTCGGATTTCTGGGTTGGTCTGGAGCACGTGTCCACTTTGCCTAACGACCTTATTATCGCAACAACAGAAGTAGGGCGCGTTGCCGCCCTTAATCCGCATAAGCAGATTGTGGACCTGGCGGGGCTGAACGATCCCGAGATTGCGCGCAGGGGATTCTCATCCCACTATCTTTTAAACGAGAGAAAGCCCGACTTGATCTACATGCCTCATCCCCATTACAGGGAAAGAATCGAAAACATCATTTCACATAGAGGATTCGAAGCAGGATACTCCTACTTTACGGGTGCCTCCCTAGGGTCCATTATGGGAGTGGCGATCCGGAGCGACAGCAAATTCCATGGCCAGTTGCTCAAGATTATTTCAGAAACAGCACCGAGGCAACGAGGTGTAAACAGTGAATGAAGTGAAGGCCATGAATCCGGGTTCTAACCGCTGGCTGGACCCGGGAAATCGATGGCTCCTGCTTGCCGCCTGCTGTGGCCAGGTGAGCATTATCGCGCTTCCTCTGGTCAAGTATAGCGAGATCGTGCCTATCACGATCGTATTGGTCCTGCTGTCGGCAGCAGCGTTGTTCGGTTCGGTGACAACGGCCCTTTTGTATCTTTGTCTTATCTCTGCTGTAATCCCTACCAGGTTCTTCGATGATTATCTGATGCTGCCGCTTGACTTCAAGTTTTACGAAGGGCTGCTGGTCATCATCGTCTGTCTCGCAGGTGCCTCGTGGATTTTCGATCAGCGCCGAATATGGAGAAGAACCCGTCTCGATGTCCCCGTTCTGGCATTATTGATGGTGGTAACCGGGTCCGTTTTCCTCGGCCTGTTTTATGGTCAAAATGTTTGGCAGATTCTGCGGGATGTCAGGTTTCCTCTTTACTATGGGATATTCTTTGTTGTCACTGCATTCTTCGATGTGGACAGGAGCAAATCTTTCCTGATGCTTGTGCTGGTCTCTGCGGCCACCGTGGGGGTAGAATACATTGTCGAATTTCTGCAGACGGTCGACCTGTCATTTATCGGGAATTTTTACAGAGTGGCCAGGACAGAAGGACTGCTACTGCCTATCGGGGCGCTTGTGGTGGTGACACTGATCCTGTTCGACAATTCTTCTTTTCGTAAATTACTGGCTACTCTGTCGATGGTGCCGATTGGATTGGCGCTGGTGCTGACCATGGGGCGCGCTATGTGGGTGTGTTTGCTAACCGGGCTTGCCGTTCTGGTGTGGCTGGTGATCTCTGATCCAAGGGCGTCGGCAAACCGCGGACGTAGAATCCTGATCTTGCTCATGGCACCTTTTCTTCTTGTAGCAGGAGGGCACCTGTTTCAGCGGGTGACGGGTGTTGGTGTAGAGGAAATGGTAGTCAGGAGGCTGCAGGGTGCTGTTAATTACACCGGAGGAGACCAGTCGATTGCAAGCCGGTTCATCGCCTATAAGGCCGCTCTGGACAATATCCAACAGAGGCCACTCCTTGGAGGTGGGCACGGCGCCACAGTGACTTATATGAGGGCAGATGAAAACGGCAAGCCTTATCTCTTCACGTCTGGAAAAGTCGATAATCTCTATCTCACCCTGTGGATGAGAATGGGTATTGCAGGCATTGTCGTTTTCCTCTGGGTTTTCTACAGGGCTCTGGTCTCCGCCTATCACCTGTTCAATCGCACAAGGCACGAAACCACCAGGCTTTTCTGTGCTGGCTTCCTGGCTATTTACACAGCGATGTTGGTCTATGGAATGGCGGATTCCACAATGATAGGGAATCGCCTGATTTTTATTCATGCTGTTTTCCTGGGCATCCTGGCACAACTTGACGCTCGCGAGCGCATTGAAGATGAGGGTGCCTACGTGGCAGTCCGAACCCCATGATCATTTCTCTGTGGGAGGCACTCAAACCAATCTTCCCAAAGAGTTTGCGACCTGCTGTGAGGCTGATCTACAGAAGGTATATGAGGCTTTACTGCTGGTATGTTGGACTCTGGGACAGGTGGCAAATCAAAGGGACAGGGTTCGACAGTCTTCCTTCGGCCACATTGAGATACCGGGTTCATGGATCTCCTCACATCAACGGTTTTCTAGAGGTGGGGAGGAATTGCGTTGCCGACGTGGATCGTGCCCTGCAACGGATCGACCAGAGCCTGTCTTCCTTCTCGAGAATTCTTGATTTCGGTTGTGGCTGCGGACGCACCATAATCTGGCTTCGAAACTTAGCTCCGAATTCCGAGCTGTTCGGAACCGATATCGATTCGAAAGCAATTGCCTGGTGCAGACGCAATATTGAAGTCGCAACTTTCGAAGTAAACAGCCCTGAACCGCCACTCCCGTTCCCTGATGCGTCTTTCGACCTAATTCTGGGAATCACGGTTTTTACTCAGATTGGCGAAGATCACCATTTCCAGTGGCTGGATGAGCTGCAAAGGGTGGTTAGAACAGGTGGCCTTGTGCTGATTACGATCCGAGGGGAAACCTGCTGGCGAACTCTGGATCGTGAAGAGATAGACCAGATCAGGAGAGACGGATTTCTCTTCCGAGTAACGGGCTATATGAAGGGAATTTTCCCGGAGTGGTATCAAGCAGCTTATCATACCAGAGGTTATATCGAAAGTCAGTATGCCAAGCGTTTCCAGATACTGAGTTATCTCGAAGCAGGCTTGGACAATTCTCAGGACATTATCTTGCTCCAGAAGCGGTAGGGACAATGGGCCTCAATGCCAGTCAAACAGTGACGATCAACGTTGAAGATGGAAAAAAACAGGGTTTCGTCCGACAATCCTGTCAACTCAGGGTTGCAGCCGTGATCGTGAACTGGAACGCCCGTCGTGTTTTGCGACCATGTGTGGAAGCCCTGCTCGACATCCCGGATCTCGATCTGGAGGTTGTGGTTGTTGACAACGCATCGACAGATGACAGCCTTGAGACGCTTCATGATTTACGAGGGCGGATTCGGGTGGTCCAAACCGGTCGAAATCTGGGTTTCGGAACGGGTATCAACCGTGGGGCGCAATCCTCGGATGCCACTTTTGTTCTGGTCTTGAACCCGGATGTGGTTCTCGACGTCGACTCAGCCTCGAAGATGGTTCGGTTTCTGGAGCATAACCCGTCGGTCGGGTTGGTGGGACCAAAGCTTCTGGACGACAAAGGCAGGCCTGCCGCTACCTGTGGCAGACACCCTCACATAGTTGCGGAAGTTTGTCGTAAATTCTTGTTGCATCTCATACTTCCTTGGCTTACATTCGGTCGACAACGTCCCACCATGCCCAAGAAAATGGGCTGGGTAACAGGGGCTTGTTTTCTTGTTCGGAGAAAAGCGATGGAGGCTGTGGGTGGTCTGGACGAGCGCATATTCATGTATTATGAGGATGTTGATTTTTGTTTGAGGCTCCGGGCTGCTGGTTGGGAAGTGGGGTATCTGCCCGAAGCTACCGGGCATCATTCTGGAGGGGCAAGCTCACAGCAAGTACTCGAGCAGATGCTTATCGTCAGCGAAACCAGCTACAGGCTTATGATCAGAAGGCACCTTGGTCTATTTGCTGCGAGGCTTCTGACGTGGCTGACACCTGTTGAAATGGGGATGCGAACACTGATCTGGCAAACTATGAAGCTTGTTTACCCTGCCTGTAGAGAAGAAGCTCAGGAGCGGATTCGAGCGTATCAAAAAATAATGACGAGAACTGGAGCTGAGGTCCACGTGCGGAGTGCAGGATGATTCCGATATTCAGGCCATGCTTCGATGAGGAAGAGGTGGCAGCAGTCCGGGAAGTCATGCTGTCCGGCTGGGTTGGCGCGGGCCCCAAAGCGGAAGAATTCGAGAAGAAATTCGCCGAATACGTGGGTACCCGCCATGCCGTGAGTGTGAATTCCTGCTCCTCGGCATTGCTGCTGGCATTGAAAGTTCTGGGTGTCGAAGGGAAAGAGGTTCTCACGACATCGATGACCTTTATTGCTACCAATCATGCCATTATACAATGTGGGGCAACGCCCGTATTCTGCGATATCGAGGCAGACACCCTCAACATGGATCCCGTTTCAATCGCTGAGCAGATTACACAGAAAACTGCGGCGATCATGGTTGTTCATCACAGTGGACACCCGTGTGATATGGACCCCATCCTTGAACTGGCCAGAGCACGTGACATTCCCATTGTGGAAGATGCGGCCCACGCCTGTGGGTCCTACCATAATGGAAGAATGGTCGGAAGTCTTGGCATGATCGGCTGTTTCAGTTTTCAGGCGCAGAAGAACCTGACGACCTGTGACGGGGGAATGATTACCACGGATGATCCCAAATTGGCTGAGCGACTCAAACGCTTGAGCTGGATGGGGATATCCAAAGGGACCTGGGACAGATTCAAGGAGAGTGAAGGTCAACAGCGCTGGCGCTATGACATCACAGAGGTCGGCTACAAGTTCTATATGAATGATCTCAGTGCAGCGATCGGTCTTGTGCAGTTGGGAAAACTGGAATCAGCAAATGCACAAAGACGCGAGATTGCGAGTCAGTACAATGCGGCGTTTAAAGATTTGAGTTGGCTGCGGCCACCTGTTATAAAGTCCTACGCTCGCACTTCCCAGCACGCTTACATTCCGCGTGTGAGGGATCGGGACGGGCTGATCAACCATTTGCTTACACATGACATTGACGCAAGCGTACACTATTATCCCAACCATCTGTATCCGATTTATGCTCCTTACAGCAGAAGTTTGCCGGTGACGGATTCAGTATGGAAGGAACTTGTTACGCTGCCATTATTCCCAAGCATGACCGATGGTGAAGTGCGTCAGGTGATTGATGCGGTTAAGAGCTTTCAACCGAACGGGCGGAGTGAACCGGCTTCTCGCTGACCGGACGAAACTTTAGGTGACTGTGGTGACCCCCACCCTCGTTCTGGTTGCTGGACTCATCGCAGCAGCAATATTGACGCATATCCTCTGGTACGCAAGTACTGAACTGTTGAGACCCGAAAAAACGGTTTTGCCCATTGATGTTCCCACCACCGGTGGCGTAGCCATCTATCTGGCGACGTTTCTGATCTTTCCTTTTCTATCCTTCCCTTTACCATCCGGATTTCTGTTTGGCGCAACTTTGCTGGCTCTTATCGGGGTGATCGACGACTTCCGGGCTTTTCTGCCTTTGCAAAAACTGGGTCTTCAGTCGGCAGCGGTTATTATTGCTGTCTGGCAGGGCTTGAGTGTATCGCATTTTTCGGATCCCGTGTTGAATGGGCTGGTAACTACGGCCTGGATGATCTGGATGTGCAATGCCTTCAATGTTCTGGATATGATGGATGGTCTTGCTGCCGGTGCAGGTCTGATTTCCTCCGTGGCTCTGGGATGTCTGGGCTTCTTTCACGGGTCCCCGGAGGTCATGCTGATTTCTTTTGCGCTCGCGGGTAGTCTGGGTGGCTTTCTGATCTACAATATCTATCCCGCCCGTATCTACATGGGAGATACCGGAAGTCTCTACTGCGGTTTTGTCCTAGGCTCGCTGGCCGTGGAAATCTCAAATTCAGTGTCGATAATCCAGGGCGCTCTGGCTCCTTTTGTCATTCTGGGCTTACCGATATTCGAGGCTGTATTCCTCTGTGTGGTCAGACGCCGAAAGGGCTTGTCTGTGATGCGGTCCAGCAGAGACCATGTTGCCCAAAGACTCACCCAGTTGGGCTACTCGATACCCGGTGCAGTTGGTCGCATGTGGTTTGCGGGAGCACTGCTCGGCATTGTCGGAATTGTTGCCTCGATTACTTCAGGCATTGCGTTGATCCTTTCCGGTTCCATTATCGTTGTGGCCATTCTGGTAGGCAGGCACCTGGCCGGTATAGATATGTCGTGTGATGAAGGAAACATATGAGCGAGGATCTACGCGAGGCGACTGTTCGCGGCCTTTCGTGGACCGGAATGGCCCAGGTTGTCGGATATCTGATCCAGATCAGTGCTTTGGGGGTTGCGGCACGGCACCTTGAGACAGGCGCGTTCGGCGCGGAGATTGCGGCGGCTACCGTTGTGGGAACAGGAACAATCGCTGCTGATCTGGGTTTGGGGCGGGCTCTAGTGCAACGACGTGATCTCACACCCGCCCATCTGGCGGCTGCATTCTGGTTAGGTCTGGTGGCGGCATCCGGTCTGGCAATTTTGCTTTCATCTTCCGCTTCACTTTGGGGTGAGGTCTTTCGCAACCGCCAGGTTGCGGGAGTATTGCCCACAATGGCTTACGGGCTTCTTTTTACCGGTGTCGGTTCGGTGCCAAGAGCCCAGCTCGAGCGATCCTTTAAATTCGATAAGCTTGCGCTGATCGATCTGGCCAGTGCCATTTGCAGTGGCGGCATATTGATTCTGTTATCGGTATCTGGATACGGCCTCTGGTCGCTTGTCTGGGGATTCGTTGTGCGTTCCTGCGTGTCGGGAGTCGTTCCCTGGGTAGTGGCTCCATTCCCGGCATCCTTTCGGTTCAATCTTAAGGAGGGCAGGGAACTGCTTGGCTTCGGCTGGAAGTGGGTAGGGGCTCGTTTGGTGGGATACGGACAACAGAATCTGGACTACGTCATGATTGGCAGGTATCTGGGAGACGAAGCACTGGGCTACTACAGCCTGGCTTATCGTCTGATTGCTTTTCCCCAAATGAGGTTGGTTCAGGTGGTCTCGCGAGTGACCTTTCCTGCGTTTGCTTCCCTTCAATTGGACCTGGACCGATTGCGGTCCGCCTACCGTACCACAATTACTTACATAGCACTGGTTGCCTTTCCGGCAATGGTTGGGTTTTCACTTCTGGCAGATCCGGGAATTATTCTGCTTTACGGATCAGGTATGACGAAATCCATAGTTCTTCTACAACTGCTTGTGCCTGCAGGTGCCCTGAGGTCGGTAGCCGCACCTGCGGGTTTAATTTATTCTGCACTTGGCAGAACAGGTCTGGCCTTGAACTGGAATATTTTTGCGGCTTGTGTTATGGTTGGCGCTCTGGTTCTGGGGCTCAAGGGTGGTGTTGAGGGCGTTGCGCTGGCAGTGAGTCTTTCGGCAATCTTGCTGGCATTGGTATCTCAATTCCTTGTACAAAGACTTGTTGGGTTCACGATGGGTGAATTCTTCAGATCCCTGGCGCCTGCAATTGGCGGGAGTCTGGGGATGCTGGTTTGTGTGATCACGTTCAAGTGGATCTTCCTGCCGAATCTCCCGATATGGTTGTTCCTGCCGTGCTGCGTTCTTATCGGCATGTCCGCCTATGTGGCAAGCATACGGTTCCTGGGCCGTGGGATTTTCTACGAAGCAACAGGCCTCCTGCAGGCTGCCCTGCGCAGGCATTGAAGACGGAGATTCAGCATTGTTACCGAATTTTCTGATTATAGGAGCTCAGAAGTGTGGTACCACCTGGCTGGCTTCGATGCTAAGACAGCACCAGGATGTCTTTATGCCAGATCTGGAATTGCATTTCTTCGACAAGGATTTCAATTTTTCCAGGGGACTGAGCTGGTATGAGTCTCATTTTTCGGAAGTGTCCGGAGAGAAGGCCATTGGCGAGAAGACACCGGACTATCTCTGGGCAAATGGGGTCAGCAGCGAAGGGCACCTTTCAGACGTTCACAAGAACATCTCGGTCTGTCTGCCCGATGTCAAACTCATTATCGCGTTGAGGAATCCTGCGCATAGGGCGGTGTCTGCAACCAAACACCTGATAAGCACAGGGAGGATATCGCCGAGGCATCGGATAGACGATCTGTTGTTGGGCAAAGAAGAATCTGTGATCGAGCGGTTCGGTGTGATGGAAATGGGAAAGTACTACACGCAGGTAAAGACCTATCTGGACCTGTTTGGTCGAGATCAAGTTCAGGTAATTGTGTTCGAAGAGGATGTGGTGTCTGATCCCGCGTCGGGTTTAAATCGTGTGTGCGGATTCCTTGGCATTGATACATCTCAATGTTTTCACGGATTGAGGGAACGGGTAAACGCGTTCAGGCACTCGAAGTTACACCTGGTATCCAGATATTATTTGCCCAAGCTTTCACCGCTGACAAGGGTATTGAACAAGGTTCTTCCCGTCGCAGATTATTCGCCAGGTGAGGAAACAATGACTGTCTTACACGGTCACTTCGAAGCGGATACGAGCAAATTATTTGACTTGCTGCGACGGCCTGTGCCGGTCTCATGGATTCCCGGATAGGATCGCGATCTTATTGCCATCAGACCGGTTGGAGAATAGCATTTCATTCCTGCCGCTGCAATCTTACCACGCACGCAACGGAGGTTCAACCATGTGTTTCTTATTGATTTCTATGGGTCCTGGTGTTATATTTGGAAGGTTTTTTCGGGCGTGAAGGCCTTGGTTATTTCACAGTATGGTTCCCTTGCAGCCAGCAGCCGGACACGGGTATTTCAGTATCTTCCGTTCCTCGAGGCCAAAGGCGTAGAGGTTGACCTTGTGGTTGTAGTTCCCGACGAACTGGTGAGTTCGACTACCTCAACCAGCATTTTGCGCCGGTCCCTTTATTACCTGAGATGCTTCCTGAACACATTTCGTGCAGGGTTACATTGTGTGTGGTCAGCCTCCGACTACCACGTCATTTATGTGCAGAAAGTTCTGTTTCCATTTCCATTTCCAGAATTATTGAGGCATTACAGGCACAAGGTTGTATTCGATTTCGACGATGCTATCTTCACCACAGAGGCGCCCTCTGAGAGCTGGCTTGCTCGTCTAAGGACCATCCGACACCAGTCTGGCCTGCCCAGAATGTTAAAATCCTCCGGACATACAATTGTGGAAAATGGCTATACCGGAGGTCACGCGGCCAGATATGGATCCAAAGTAGAATTCATAACGGGCCCTATCGATACGGCCCAATATTCTCCAGGAAGTGCAGGCCGGGATGCCCAACTGGTGCTGGGTTGGATAGGCAGCAAAACCACCACCCGGTATCTGGAACTAATCCGGGCACCGCTTGTTGAAATCAAGAGTAGGTTTCCAGATTTATCCATCAGGCTCGTCGGTGCAGATGCAGTATCTCTTGATGGTCTGGAGGTCGAAAACCTGGATTGGTCTCTTGAATCTGAAGTGCGGCATCTCCGGACCTTTCATATTGGTCTTATGCCACTCACCGATGATCCCTGGACAAGAGGCAAAGGAGGCTACAAGCTTCTCCAGTATATGGCCCTCGGTATCCCGGCGGTTGCCAGTCCCATAGGAATCAACAAACAAATCGTAGAAGACGGCGTGGACGGATATCTTGCAGAAACAGACGAAGAGTGGATTGATCGATTATCTAAACTGATCGTTTCCTCCGACCTGCGCGGCAGGATGGGCAAGGCAGGTCGAGAGAAGATGATTCAGGAATACTCGCTCGAGGAAGCTAGCGACAAATTGTTGTGTATTTTCCAATCTGCGGCTGGAACATAATTTGCGGCAGTAGGTTTGTGCAAGGAGGGGCAGCATTACCGTATTCCGATCCTCGAATAGGACAGGTTTCTCGAGGGTGAGCATAGTTCGTGTGATCGATCGGTTGAATGTAGGTGGGCCGACGCACCACGTGACACTGATCTCCTCGCGTTTGGAAACTCGCGGGTACCGGACTTTGCTTTTGAACGGTCAGGTTGCCCCCGGTGAAGCGGAAATGACTGAAGTGATTTCCCGTTCCGGTGTTTTACCGAGGGAGATCAAGGGTTTGGGAAGGGTCGTATCCCCCTTTCAGTTCATCGCTGCTTTTTACAGGCTCTACAAGGTATTTCGCAGAGTACGCCCTCACATCGTGCACACACACAAAACAGTGGCCGGGGGATTGGCGAGGCCGGCCGCTCGGCTGGCCGGCGTGCCAATTGTTGTACATACCTTTCATGGTAATATCTTCAGCGGTTATTATTCGGCCTGGAAGAGCAAAGCGATCATACTGGCTGAACGGCTGCTTTCACTGACCACCGATGTGGTGATCGCGGTGACTTCCCAGCAACGCAAAGAATTGCGCTCTTTGAGGATTGCTTCTCGGGAGAGGCTGCAGAATATTCCGTTGGGCCTTGATCTGCAAAGGTTCCTGCGAACAACGCCGGGAGATGACGGTATTAGGGCAGAACTGGGGTTCGCTCCAGACGCGCCACTGGCAGGTATGGTGACACGTCTTGTGCCGATAAAGGGCATTCCAGTATTTCTGAATGCAGCAGCACAGGTTTTGAAAGCACTTCCGAGTGCAAGATTCGTTGTCGTCGGCGATGGAGAATGCAGACAGGATCTGGAAAAACTGACGGCCGATCTGGGAATATCTGATTTTGTTCGCTTCACTGGATTTATGGATAAAACAGAAAGGATTTACAGCGCACTTGACGCAGTGGTCCTTTCTTCTTTTAATGAAGGTCTGTCGGTAACCGTTATTGAAGCGATCGCATCTGGTTGTTATGTTGTAGGTACCCGGGTTGGTGGTGTCCCGGACCTGGTGAAGGATGAACAGACAGGTGTGATTGTCGAACCGGGAGATCCCCGTACTCTGGCCGATGCAATTGGAAAGGCATTAAAGGATCCCAGGAGAGTGCCAGACAGTTCTCGCCGGAGAGTTTGTGCACTTTACGGGATCGGTAGGTTGGTAGAGGATCTTGACATACTCTATCAAAAGCTTCTCGAAAACAAGCAGGGCAGACTACTTAAAAACACGATCCGGGACGTCTGTTGGGAGGGGAAGGACGTATGAAGGTGCTGGTTACGGGTGGGGCAGGATTCATAGGTTCCCACCTGTCGGAAAAACTGTTGGCCCAGGGACATGAAGTCTACGTAATCGATGATCTCTCAACCGGTGATTTCGACAATGTGCGACACTTGGAAGAGAACCCTAAGTTTCACATGAAGATTGGCACCGTTCTGGACAGGGAAGCTCTCCGACCTCTTGTGGACTGGTGCGACATCATCTACCATCTTGCCGCAGCAGTTGGCGTGAACTTCATCATCGACAATCCGCTCCATTCCCTTACCACCAATATCAGGGGAACGGAACACGTCCTGGAATTGGCGAACAAGGAGAAAAAGCGGGTTCTGCTGGCATCGACCTCGGAAGTGTATGGCAAGAAGAATGGAAAGGTTTCTTTCCAGGAAGATGACGACCGGTTGCTTGGGCCTACTACTGTAGACCGCTGGATATATTCAACGACCAAGGCCGTTGATGAGATGCTCGGGTTGGCTTATTGGCGAGAAAAAAAACTACCGGTTCTCACCGTACGGTTCTTCAACGTGATTGGCCCAAGGCAGACAGGTGATTTCGGGATGGTGGTTCCCCGGATGGTGAAGCAGGCCCTGCTTGGACACCCGATTACCGTATACGGTGATGGGGAACAGAGACGTTGTTTTACGGACATCGAAGATGCCCTCGATGGACTCACCTCCCTGGTGGAGCATCCGGACTCTCCGGGCGAAATATTCAACCTTGGGGGAAATGTCGAGACGAACGAAATCAGTATCAAGAATCTCGCTCACAAGGTGAAGGCACTGACGGTAAGCGAGGCTCCGATCGAGTTTGTTCCCTACGACAAGGCGTTTGCCAAGGGATCGTACGAAGACCTGAATTACCGTGTTCCAGATCTGGGAAAAATTCAGTCATTTGTGGGTTACGAGCCCAAAGTGAGTCTGGATCTGACGCTCCGCAGAATTATCGAGTATTTTGAATCTTGATGTAGAGAGGATCCGAGCTCTGCCCGGTTCTCATAAAGCACTCTTACCTAAACGACGATCGCAGTAGCGTTCAAACAGCTGGTGTTGCGCCACCTGGAGGCTTTCCATTAAAAGCCGGACCGGATTGGCCATGCGCCAGTTTTCTTTTTTGGAGAAGGTGCACCGTATGTTTAGACGTTCCGTTTGGTTGATATCCACTTTCCTTTTAGTTCTCCTGTGTTTCTCGAAGTCCCGAGCGGGTGGTTTGCAGATGGTGGGCTGGCACCAAGAGGAACTCGAATTGACGTTCGATGGTTCTGGTATTCGGATGAGCAGCTTTTATTCAGAAGGCAGGCGGTTTGACCGAGTGGATCTGCCCGAGTCCGTTTGGATTCCAGTCTCTGGGACTCCCGCCACACCTGTACTTGGGGCGCTCATTGGAATTCCGTTTGGTTCTGATGTTACGGGAGAGATCATCGAGGCTGATTATGAAACACGGTCAGCAGTGAGTCTGATGCCGGTTCCCACTTCCCGAGTGATAGGTAGAGGAGAGGACCAGCGGGTAGAAGAGGTGATAAAGATCGATGAGCAGGCCTACAAAAGGGACTTCTCATACCCCTTAGAGGAATTGGCGATCACCCCTGCCGGCATGATGAGGGACCAGCGTGTGGCGGCAGTGTCGATTCGACCTGTACGATACAATCCAGTTACCAAAGAATTGAGGATCGCCCGCAGAATGCGGGTAAGTGTTCGCTTCAAGCGGTCCGACAGCCAACAGATGATGGGCCGTAGGCCAACCGGAGAAGACCGAAATTTTGAATCTGCTTACGGTGATATCCTGCTAAATGCCGAGCAGGCCCGAGCCTGGCGGGGGCGAGTGACGAGGGGCAGTGGTTCTGCCCTCAGAAAACTGCAGGGTGACTGGTATGACCCTGTCGCAACCTACTACAAGATTCGCATCTCCGAGGATGGCATATACCGCCTGGATCAGGCGTGGTTCGACGAATCCGGGATCTCTCTTCAAGCGGTCGATATCCAAGGTATGAAAATGTTTGTTATGGGTGAGGAGGTGCCGCTCGAGATTCGGGATGACGGCGATGGTATTTTCGATGATGGCGAGGGGATATTCTTTTTTGGTCAGTACCGACGCGCGCCGGACCGGGATTTTACAAGTGAATTCGGCAGAGATTGTGTCTACTGGTTAAGCCTCAGCGGTGACCCGGGGCTTCGCTTCGATGTACAGGAGGCAGCGCCCACCAGCGGATTCGCAAAGGCGGAGTGGTTCCGAGGAAGGGTGCATGCGGAAACCGACTCGTTGTTCGACCCGCTTGGGGAGGCACCAGACGCGAACAGGGACCACTGGTTCTGGGGGCGAACTGGATCGCCTGGACAGCCGGGTTCGATCTATGAAGGTGTTCAGGAGTTTCCCGTAACGGTACCAGTAGAGCTCCCGGGACTGATGCGGGTCCCCGGTGAGTTGTCGCAAATTCGAGTCGGGATGCACGCTTTGAATCATGTGTCTGGCGTCGATCCCGATCATCGAACGGTGGTCCGCCTGGGGGATGCGGTTCTGACGGATGACCAATGGGACGGCAAGGTGGCTTTTACGGCAGCTGGAAGCGTGTCGGCTGCAGAACTGATGGACACGACACTTGTGACGCTTGCCACGCCGGGCTTCTCAACGCTTCCCGGAACAATTATCGATGCGGTCCTCCTGAACTGGGTAGAGGTAACATATCCCAGGTCCTACCTGGCGACAGGCGGCGTGGTTTCATTTTCTCCCGAGCCCACATCTGAGGGACGCAGTTTCACAATTGGTGGTTTCAGGGATCCGGATATCAAGATCTACAATATTCGAGACGGACGCATCCTTTCAGGTCTGGAAGTTCTGGATAATGATCAGGTATATCAGGCAGAATTCGAACTGTCCAATGCGGACGGTGAATTCATTGCGGTGGATGGCAATGCCATTTTAACTCCTGCACCGGCGGAGCTGGATGCCAGTTCAGACCTTAGGGGCGACCTGGCGGGGGCAGATTATGTAATTGTGACACACAATCGCTTTCGCGAATCTGCAGATCAACTGGCCGACCACAGGCGGGCAGGAGGGCTGAGTGTCCGGGTAGTCGATGTAATCGATATCTATGACGAGTTTTCAAATGGAAATCTCGACCCCGAATCAATCAGAACATTTATGAGATTCGCCTATGACAATTGGAACCGACGGCCGACTTATTTGCTCTTGTTTGGCAGGGCAAGTTTCGATCACAGGGACTACTTCAATCAGTGGCGATCGGGACGGAAAAATTATGTTCCGGCACTTCCTTTTCACGGCATCACAAGAGGATATGCTTTTTCGGATCACTACTTTGGCGCGGTGTCAGGAGAAGATCCAATTCAGGATGTTTTTGTGGGCAGGTTCTCGGTCAATACCTCCCAGGAAGCGCAGGCAGTGGTTCGAAAGGTCACCGGCTATGATCTGGCGCAACCCGCAAGATGGAATGACCGGGTGTTGTATATGGCCAACCACGAGGTCCCACCCATTTTCGTAAATATCGCTGACTCACTTGCCAAGACCTACACCGAGCCCCTGGGTATTGAGACCTTCAAGGTCTATAACGCGCCGAACACCCCCCCCGCTCCGAACGAGGATACCCGGGCGGTCATCGAGCAGATCAACGAAGGACGCCTGGTCGTCGATTTCCTGGGTCACGGCAGTGTTGCCACGATGTCTCGTTTTCTGCGAGGGAGCTTTCAGCGTCAAAATTACAATTATATCAAACAGATCACCAATGGCGACAGGCTTCCCATGGTGGTGGCGATGTCCTGCCTGAATGGACAATATGCCGATCCCAGGTTTGCCTGCCTTGCGGAGGAAATGACGGTGAAGCCTGATGGCGGCGCGATCTCCTATGTGTCTTCGTCGGAACTTGCGTTCATAACTACGAACAACTTCATAAACACCGAGATGTTCAAGGCCATCTTTCAGGAGGGAAGCCGGGAGCCTGCCAGAGGCCTCGCATTGGCCAAGGCGTCGCTGTATGCGCAGATTCCAGGACTCCTCACATCGCTGCTGGGTATGAATCTGATTGGTGATCCCGCACAGAGGCTCGCAGTTCCACCTGGACCGGACTATACCATCGCGGAAGAGGGCATCCAGATACAGGGACCTGCCGTATTGACAACCGGCGATTCGGTTACGGTGAAACTCAAGCTCGAAAACTATGGAATCGTAACCAGCACAGGTCCAGAGGTGGTGGTGTTGGACCTGGATCTGGAGATCGGAGAGACGGATACGCTTTTTGTGGGAACTCTGGAGCCGTTCGGGCAAACTGACAGCCTGGGCGTGTTCTGGCATGTAGGCGAAGGGTCGGGCAGGCACGCTTTACAAGTCCTGGTAGATCCAGCAGACCGGATCGCCGAGCTAGACGAAGGAAACAACCGGCAAGAATTGGGGGTAGAGATTTTCGGTGCTCTGAGGGCCGATCAAATCATGCCCAGACCCGGTCAGGTTCTCTCGACATCTGGGTTGAGATTCAGTATCGAGTCCAGAATGGGACCCTCAATGGAGGTTCAGGGAGAGTTCGAAGTCAGTTCCGAATACGATTTTTCAGGTCCAGATGTGATACGTTCCGGACGTATCGGTGGATTGTCGGATCTGATTGTCTGGGAGCCAAACGGTATTTCCACCGGATCCTACTACTGGCGAGCAAGGCTTTACGACGACAAGGATTTCGGAGCCTGGTCTGAAACTCAACCCTTCAAGGTAGCCGAGTTGGTTCCAGTGAGGCAGGTCCTCTGGCAGGAAGAAGGGATAGAGGCCTTGCGATCCGGTACAGTAACTGACCTCACAGTACGCGCGGATGGTACCGTAGGAAGGGTGATGGACCCACCGCCTATCCGGTTCAACAGCGACACGAGAGAGGCCAGTTTTCTCGCTGAGGGTTTGAGAGGAACCGCAGTGATTGCAACAGACGGAACTTATCTCTATACGAACAGATTTTTCTCGCCAACTGCCTCTTATCCAGGGACTGATGTGTTTCAGCGTATCGGTACCGGTTTCGGTGGGACCACAGCAGGGCAGAACTTCGGTCCTCTATCGGACCTGGAGGTGAAGGGTGTGGCCGCGACCTTCCACGGCGACGGCTTCATCTACGCCGATGACCGTAAGGGCAACAGCTTGATACGGATATCTCCTCTGACGGGTGAACAGGACAGGGTGACCATTCCCGACGGGTTGCTGGAATTCCGAACCGGATTCATATTCAATGAGTCTTCGCTGATTACTTCGGATGGCACATATATCTATAATGTGGCGGCGGCGGCTAACGGTACTCGCAGAGAAGGGTGGACCGTTCGGGTTTTCGACCCTGCGGATCAATGGCGCCTTGTGAGGGAATATATTGCGGGGCCAACATCCACCGGGTTTACCTACCTGTTTACCGATGGCGTTGTAGCGGATGGGAAATATCTCTATCTGATCGAATTCGGCACCGGTTTAACGCACCGTGTTCGCGTGGTGGATGCTATGGACGGGAGTTTTGTGGAAGAGTTCGAAAGCGACCAGGCCCAGACCGACATTCTGAACGGTCAGTATGACTGGGTCAATAACAAGGTCTGGCTGGGACAACTGAATGGGGCTATGATCCACCGGTACCGCGGGCGCACGCTGCCAGAATCCGGGAGTTTAACGTCAGGGACGATTGGTCCCGCAAGCAGATGGGAAAGGATGAATGTGGCAATACGACCTGAGCCCGGTGGACGCGTGGAATTGGATGTGCTCGGTGAGCTTACGTCGGGAGAGTTCGTGCCATTGCCGGGCCTTGTCGACCTCTCACCCGATGGTCCACTCGATTTGAGCGAAGTAGATACTCGCCGAATCAAGCTGAATCTGCGGCTTTTTGGGGATGGACTCCAACCCTCTCCAGGGTTGATCAGCTGGTCGTTGGAATATCAACCCGTTTCGGATATTCGCCTCAGCTCGCTTGCTGCCAATCCACGCGAGGTCCGAGAGCTGGAACCCGTGAGGCTTAGCGTTGATGCCCTGAATCGAGGGCCTCTTAACCTCGTTCCTGGTACTACAGTGGCTTTTTACAGTGGACCGGCCTCCACCGGACGCCTGATCGGCAGAATCGCCATCCCGGAGGGCACTCCCGTGGGGCAAACCGCCCAGGTGACGCTGACCTGGAACACCGCGAAATTTTCCGGTACCAATCTGGTAAGCGCCCGGGTCGAAGACCTGTTGGGTAGACCCAGTCCCATTTCCCAAACGGTGAGTTCCGAAAATCCGGTTGAAGTTACTCCCAGCGGTGACTCTTCAGGTCCCGAGGTGGAAATTCTAGCGCTGGACGCGTTCGGCGAGGTTCGGCCGGAAGACTACCTGCCAGCCGAGCCCAGGCTGAAGGCCGTTATTCGAGATACCAGCGGAATCGATGCAAACTCGATCTTGTTTATGATCCAGGGACCTGAGGGTGAGGTTACGGGAGACCTGGGTGCTGCTGGAATTTCGGAAAGGGAAGGGGATCAGAATTCGCTGAGTTTCGTTTATTCACCCCGGCTGGTGGATGGGACCTACATGTACCAAGTGACGGCGCATGATCAGATCGGAAATGGACCTGCCAGCAAGACGATGAGCTTCAAGGTGAGTTCGGACCTCAATGTCGAGCGGGTGCTCAATGTCCCTAACCCGATGGCGGACGACACGGAGTTTACATACATCCTGTCAAGGCCCTCTGAGGTGACAATCCGCGTTTACACCGTGTCTGGCAGATTGATTCGAATTCTGGACAATTTGCCAGGGCGTGCAGGATACAATCAGGCAAGGTGGGATGGTCTGGACGCAGACGGGCATCCGCTGGCAAATGGCACCTATCTCTACACATTGACTGCGGATGATGGGACCGACCGGGTGCGGGTGAAGGAACGGTTGATCGTTTACCGGTGAGTTACAGGGCAGGAATCAAGACAGGGCAATGCTCGTTCCACTCTTCAACACGGTGGGGTGGCCGAGTTAGGAAGACCGATTGCACGTGCAGGGGATGATGGAATTGGATAATCTGTGAATTGGAGACACGGGAACTTCAACGAAATCAGGGGAGTGACGCATGCTTCGACCGACGGAAGAGCAGAGAATAAGCTGGGAAGAAAACGGGTTCGTGGTGGTAGAGGATGCTATCCTTGGCGAGCAGTTAAGTAGCCTTCAAGGCGCATTCGAGCGGTGTGCAAGGGACGCGAAAGCGGACTGGCTGCAGGGTGTGGCCGAGGGAACGCAGTCAGCCGCGTACTTCGATATCCCCAGGGCGTGTCAACTGGATGATGTGTTTATAGATATCGTGGATCATCCAAGCTACTATGGGATGTTGATGGACTTCACGGATGGCGAGGTGGTCTTCATAGGACCCCAGGTACGAACGCTCCCGCTGAGCCCGGCGAGTTATTCATGGTGGCATCCCGATATGCCGCAGAGCAGCACTCTGCACATCAAGCTGCAGATTTACATGGATGATGTTGGGCCCGATGAGGGTGTGTTCTCTTACATTCCCGGGAGTCACAAAAAGGAGGCCGGGCCGTTTCCTTCTGTCAGGTGGTTGGAGAATATGCCCGGACACCACTTGCTTCCAGGCAGGGCGGGGACCGCGATAATTTTCAACTGTTATGGTTGGCACACTGCGATGGTTAACCGAAGTCAGCAGCAGCGTCGCTCAATCATTCTTGGCTATGCCACGACCAAAGAAGAGGGATTGGACAAGCATGCGTTCGCCCCGATTTCGGATAAGCTGGATAATCCCGAAAGGCGAAAACTTTTCAGGATGGAGAATTAGATGGGACTGATCGACGCACACTTGCACGTGTTCGCAAAGCAATCAGTTGAATTTCCCAGGGAGGACACCGCGATCTGTCCTGCTGATCGGGAAGAGCCGGTCGAGAAGTTGATGGGCTTGATGGATACCCACCATGTGGATCACGCAGTTCTGGTCCAGATAGGGGGACCACTGTATGAACACCATTCTTATCTGAAGTATTGTTTGAATACGTACAACGGAAAATTTAAAGGGATCGGGTTGATTCCATCTGAATGCGAATCTCCGGAAGCGCACATGGACCGGCTGGCTGGGGAGAGCGATATTATCGGTTTCAGGCTTTCCAGTATGGGTGGCCCTGCCGATCCGCTTGCACCGATAGATATCACCTCATTTCGAACGTATCGAATCTGGAAGCAGGCTGCTAAGAAAGATTATGTGCTGTGGTTGTACCCAACCGCAGCAGATGCACACCTGGTCCCGTGGCTTGTGGATGCGTTTCCACAGGTGCGGGTTGTGTACAATCATTTGATGGTTACACCGGGAAAGGGTAAAGGCTCTCTGGACGATTTGGGGCGACCGAGAATCGACACGCCAATCCCACCCATGTCGCATTGGTCCACGCTGGTTGCACTCCATCCATACGAGAATGTGAATGTTCTGCTGTCCGGTCAATATGCGTTCAGCAGAGAGGATTATCCCTACCGAGATCTGGGGGGATGGCACAATGGACTGGTAGGCAAGTTCGGCGCCGACCGCTGCATGTGGGCATCGGATTTTCCGTGGATTCTAGAAGACCCCGGCTATGAGAAGTATACGAGAGTGATCGATGAGTTGATGCCCGATCTGGACTCGGAAGATCGAGACAAGATTATGGGGGGGACTGCGAGACGCGTCTTGCGTTTCAAGTAATTTGGCGTATACATTTAACGATGCGCTGAGTCAGTCGATTGACCCCGTTTTTAGTTCTGTTTGACAGCAACCACAATATCTTGATAATCCAGATGCTCTTCGCGTCCTGACCAGGACCCGTAGTGGACTGGATCTTCGATTTTGAGATCATATTGAATGTACTGTGATCGGATATATGACTCCTGATACGCGACCGCTGCCTCCGGATGATCTGGATCTGTCGTCCAGTATTCGCCAAGATCGTGTGAAAAGGAAGGTTGGGTTTTACCCTCTCGAATTCCGGGAATGATGTCAGGTGTAATGAGACAGTAGGTGATGATGCATTTCCCACCAGGTTTTAATGTGCGACTGATTTCAGAGAGGTAATTTTCAAAATCGTTCGGAAGCATGTGCGTAAAGATAGAGGTCAGGAGGGTGAAATCGAAGTGGTCGTCCGGGTAAGGAAATGTGTAATCAGAAGCGCGGTAGTGTCCACCGGGGTTGTACGTGTCGTTTCGAATGTCGGCGAGTTGAAAGGTGAAGTTTGCATACCTGGACGCAACAGCACGTTTGCACCAGTCGATGCCTGAAGGAACGATATCGAACCCCTGGTATGATCCGGTGTCACTCAGGTAACCAGTGAGAGGAACCGCCATTCTGCCGAGTCCACAGCCTACGTCCAGTACCGAGTGATACGGTTCGAGGTTCGCGAGTTGGATGAAATGCTGCAGGAACCGGTTGCCAATTTCTCTGAAATCGCCGCTCCCGGTAAATATGATTCCGCGTGGCGGAATCAGCGGATCGCGCTTCCCTAGAAGTGTGTTGAGGGTGTCCTGGGGAAGATAGTAAAGCCTCTTCAGCATCATCTGTAATCTTAAGTTGGACGGGATAAATCGTCTTAAGTGCTTATTCACTTCTGCTTTTCCAGCTCATTCCAGTGGCTCATGGCATTTCCAAATTATTAATGTGGGCCTTAGATTGCGAGCACCCCAGATGAGACAGTTTTGCCAACTGGCCCGTCAGGATGATGACGAGGATCGGACGAACTACCACCAAAGTCAAGTGCTTCCGTAATTGGGGGTGATGAGATGGGAGTTGTCTACTTTGATATCGATAGTCTCAGGCCAGATCATTTGACGATTTCGGGTATCGCTTCGATCCCGTGGAACTGTATGATATGGTGTCTGATCCTTATCAAACGACAAATATCAGTGATGCGCATCCCGCGGTCGTTCAGAAGATGGATCTTCTGCTGACCGAGTGGTTACACCAGCAGCAAGTGAAACCTTATGCTATTCCGGATTCCATGCAAGCTGAGCTGCACGAGCGCCAGAACAGAAGGTCATAAGTTGTGAAAGTGGTTGGGAAAGAGAAACTGACTCCACGATAAGATGGGGCTTGACCGTGAAGCAAAGCGAGCATTAATTGGTCGAAAACTGGAGGAGAAAAGGATGATCCGACCGACCGAGGAACAGAAAGTACAGTGGGAGAAGGATGGGTATCTTGTACTGGAAAATGCTATGAGAGGGGAGCAACTGGCGCGGCTCCAGAGCACATTCGAGCGGTGTTGTAACGAGGTGAAGGCAGACTGGTTGAAGGGTGTGGCCGAGGGGAGTCAACCCGCCTCCTATTTCGATATTCCAAATGCGCTGGAGCGGGATGATATCTTCATCGATATTGTAGACCACCTCAGTTGGTACGGTCTGCTGATGGCATTCGCGGACGACGACCTCATTTTTTTGGCTCCACAGGTAAGAACGGTGCCGCTGAGTCCGATCAGCTACGTGGGATGGCATCCGGACGTGCCACATACACGACCGCTGCATATGAAGGTCCAGATTTATCTGGATGATGTGAGCGAGGATGGCGGAGCGTTTGCATATGTGCCCGGAAGTCACCAACCTGACGCAGGTCCGTGTCCGAAATACCAACGACTCGAAAACATGCCCGGACACGTTGTTATACCTGGAAACGCAGGCACAGCCATTCTCTTCAATTCTTACGGCTGGCACACGTCCATGGAGAACCAGACGAATGATCCACGAAAATCCATTATTCTGATCTATGAAAAGTGGAGTGAAGGGCAGTTCAAGGAAGAGCGGTTCGCTTCAGTTGCGGACCGAATGAATACACCCGAACGTCGTCGCCTTTTCAGTCTGGAGCATTAGATGGCCCGGATCGATGCACATCTTCACGTTTTTGCAAAGGTATCCTCTGAGTTCCCTAGAGAGACGACCCAGTCCTGTCCGGCGGATCGAGAGGAACCGGTAGAGAAACTGATGGAATCGATGGCTGAGCACGATATCGATCAAGCAGTTCTGGTTCAGATCGGAGGTGCGGAGTTCGAACAACACGCATACCTCAAACATTGTCTCAAGACCTATGAAGGCAAATTCCGGGGAATAGGCCTGGTTCCCGCCGAATGCGATCAACCCGGGGAGCATATGGATCGCCTGGCAGAGGACGGTGGCATAATTGGCTTCAGGCTGGGAGCTATGGGTGGACCGACTGATCCGCTCGCACCTATGGACGTGAAAACATTCGACACGTATCCGATCTGGAAACGGGCGGCAGAAAAGGACTATGTACTCTGGCTGTATCCGCGGGCGGTGGACGCCCCCGCATGCGCGTTTTTGATCGACGCATTTCCTCAGGTGCGTGTGGTGTTCAATCACCTGATGATCTGTCCAGGTGAGGGCCGATTCGCCTGGGACGCGTTTGGTCGACCCAAAATCGACACACCCATGCCGCCCATTACCCGACACTCGCTGACAAATCTGTTTCAGTATGAAAATGTGTGCGTGCTCCTGTCCGGTCAATATGCCTTCAGCAAGGAGGAATACCCGTACACAGATCTTGCCGCCTGGCATCAAACGTTGAGAGGTAAATTCGGATCGGATCGGCTGATGTGGGCTACAGATTTCCCGTGGATTCTGGAGGAACCGGGATATGGTAACCTGGTGAACCTGATGGATGAATTGATTCCTGATCTTTCCGACAAGGAGCGGCAGGACATTATGGGTGACACAGCGAAACGCGTGTTGCGATTTCGATAAAAGGTGAATACAAAGACCGCCTGGTTAACGGCCTGGAGTTTACTCTGAGGCCTATTTTTAGTGTCGGAGGCCAGAGGCCATATTGTGTGACGTCCTTGCGGTGGTAAAGCGACGTTCGGAATGTGTGTGTTGTTCTGAAGGTCAGAATTCTGGAGCAGAGCCATTGGAGAGGGTATCTGGATGAAGATCACAGAGGTGCGGGCGGTGCAGCCGAACGCGGAGGGGGCGCCGCAGGATTGGCGGGGATGGTTAGGACAGATTCTTGTTCGCGTGGATACGGCTGATGGACTCACCGGGTATGGGGTCGGGGGAGGAGGCGCAGCCGGCATTCACGTGGTGCAGACCGTTCTTGGAGATCTCTTGATCGGACAGGACGCAAGCGACGTGGAAGACCTCTGGGAGCAGATGTACCGACTGACGCTTCCATACGGACAGAAGGGACTGGCCATTATGGCCGTGAGTGGGGTCGATTTGGCGCTGTGGGATTTACGCGGCAAGGCAGCCGGCAAGCCAATTGTGGAGGTGCTGGGTGGGAAGGCCGGGCAGGCGATACCTGTGTACAAGACCGGATGGTCACCAGGGGAAGTATTGCGAGACAGCGCTGAGGGATTTGGTGCGGTCAAATTACAGGTAGGCAAACTGGATGGATTGGAAGCCGTAGCGCAACTGCGTGAGATGCGGGAGACCCTGGGTTCGGACGTACGGATTATGGCAGACGCGTTCATGAGTTGGGATGAGGAGAAAGCGCTTCAAGTGGCTGAAGGCATTGCGGATCTTGATATCCAGTGGCTCGAAGAACCACTCCCGGCAGATGACCTGGCAGGCTATGAGCGATTGTGCAAACACAGCCCTGTCCCGATTGCCGGGGGTGAGCACGAGTATACGGCTGCGGTTTTCGAGCAGATGATGCAACGCGGTGTCCACGCGATTTATCAGCCAGATGTTTGCTGGTGCGGCGGTTTGACGGAGCTGGTCAAAATTTACAAGATGGCTGAGTCCTTCGGGGTTCAGGTTTGTCCTCATCGTGGATCTGAGGTCTGGGCACTGCATGCTATCGCTGCACTCGATCCGGATCCGCTCGCAGAAAGCGGCAGGCCCTGGATGACCTGGGTGAAAGGGCAGCCGGCAATCGAGCAGGGCATGATTAGGCCTGGTGATGACCCGGGATTCGGAGTTGATTTCGCCGAGGACCTGTTTGTATGACGTGCGAGCCTTGCTTCGGGCGGTAGAGCAGTTTGTCTTGTCTGGACACCAAATACACACAATCTGATCACTTAATAGCAGAGGGAAATTATGAGGAAGTTCAGCTGGTTTGTTGCAGCATTCCTAATCGGCCGCGGAGTGGTTGCGGCACAGGGAACAGGGGAGGTAACGACTGTTGATCTGGTTGGAGGAAAAGCCACAGTTACACTGGATTTCTCCGCTCGGGATTACGAACTGATCCTGTTGCCATTGGTGACAACCGAGGAGGATACAGCAAGGACATTCAGTTACACGGTGTCCGGGTCGGCTGTGACGTCAAAACCCGCCATCAGAAGCATGAACCTGCAAACAGATTCGGTTGGGGCAGGGCGAATCAAGGACCTCCTGAGGGAACGCGAGCGGATACTGGCGGAGAGACTGAGCGCACGTGGGGGATGGCACCCCGCCGCAAAGAAGATTGTAGAACCTGCCCAGATTGGATCTGCACGATCCTTTTCGTATTCAGGTTTCCTCAGCACAAGTGAAGACCAAACGGTTCAGGCAACGCTGGTAGCAACGAGCAGCAGAGCGGTAGCCTATCTCGATAATGCGGCTTCTGATACCGTCAAGATTAACACGACTGATATCCAGGAGATGCTGGACAGGTTCAGCACGGTTTCCTATCCGGTGGTGACAGGGACTTTTGGAGAAGGGTCCGACGTGGATGGCGATGGCAAGGTGTTGTTCCTTTTTACCCAGCTTGTAGATCGTGAGGAGGTCATTGCCGGTTACTATAGTGCATCGTCATTGTTCACCGTGGCTGAGGGTGGCGATGGCAATGTGGCTGATATGATGTATATCGGCCTGGAATCTGGAAGGGACTTCTATGACCCGATGCTCGCACATGAATTCCAGCACCTGGTGAATTACAATCAGCATGTTCTCATCAAGGGTGGAACGAGGGAAGAAAGTTGGTTGAATGAAGCCTTGGCGCATTATTCCGAGGATCTTGTCGACGGGCATGTAACCGGTCAAATGGCCAGAATATACGGACCCTTTCTAGAGGGACCTGAAAATTACTCGTTGACGGGGAGCGCAGGTACCAGCAGCGGTAATCGGGGAACCTCATACCTTTTTCTCAGGGGTCTTGTGCGGGAGTTTGGAGATGGTATTGTCACTCAGTTGGTGCAGACGCCGTTGGCTGGGACAGAAAATGTCGAGCAGGCTACGGGCAAACCGTTCGAGGAACTCCTGGTTTCGCACGCAAGCAGGCTATTCCTGAGCGGCACCGGGTTGAATACCGAGTCGAAATATAACTTTTCATTTTCGTTCTTCACCGAACCTACCACCGGGCAACGGAGCATTCCGATGCCATTCGAGATCGGATTCTCGGCAAACGGAACTCCGGTTACCGGAAGGGTAAAACCTCTGGCGCCGGCTTATCTTCGCATGATGGGCGAAGGATCGAGTGTGTCCGTGGACATCGCAACGGAATCGACCGGGAATTTCAAGGTAATTCTGATCCCTATTCCACAGGACTTCAGGCCGCAGAGATCGTTGAAGGGGAACTACTTTCCTGGAATCACGTTCGACGCACCGATCGCAGGACAATACACGTCGGGCGAGGCGATCCGTATTTCGGGATCGCTGACAAACCAGAACGGGGATCGGATATTGTACAGATTCCAGTCCACCGGTGCGGCCCCCGATACAATTCGTTTTTTCTCCGATGCCGTGAACGGTCAATTCGGAAGAAGTATCGTGCTCCACCCAACACAGGCGGGGGAATACGAACTGGAGATCTTTGCGGGAGAAAGAGAAGAAAGTCTTGATTTCGTGGGGCGATTCGTACCCGTCCACATTACCGCAGGTCCAAAGGACGTGCTGCTGCCAGTAGATTTCTTCTCGGGGATAACACTCGATTCGCCCCTTGCTGTTGATTTTACAGCTGGCGAAGCGTTCCGGGTTTCGGGCAGTTCCTCCGATCAGACTATAACAGAACTGTTGCTTAACTGGACGCCAGCCGGAAATCTCGATGGTGTTTTACGGTTTGCGGTGGATGTTATTGAAAGCAGATTCGATCGCACGCTGGTGTTCCATCCTTCACAGGCCGGGAATTATGAGTTTGAACTGTTTGCCGGCGCCAAGGGGGAGAGTAAACCCATTGTAGATGGGTTCGCACCCATCACCGTCTCCGACACGGGAGGGTCATTCACACTTCCGGCAACCTTTTTCCCCGGAATCACCTTCAACTCTGGAATCCCCGAAAAACTACCTTCGGGCGAAGGTGTCAAATTCACCGGAACCGTGTCCAACCCGAATTCCACCCGGATCCTGCTGCGATTCGATCCACTGAGTCATGTGGGTGACAGCATTCGCGTTTCAATCGACCCTGAGAACGGTGCGTTCGATCATACTGAATTCTTCAGTGCTGCCCATGAGGGGGAATACAAACTGACCGTGTTCGCTGGAAACAAGGGAGAATCCCTCCCCTTTGTGGACAGCTTTTTACCATTCTCGATCGTGGAAGGCAGTGGAGAACTGAGTCTGCCGACTGATTACTTCCCGGGTCTTACTCTGGACGACACCTTTCCGGGGAACGTGAAGTCCGGTCAGGCTATTGCACTTGCCGGCAATGCAGCGGATGCCTCTGTAACCCAATTGCTGTTCAGGTTCGATCCTGTGGCGGGATCGGGCGAACCGATCAGATTCTTCTCGACTGTCACCGGTGGTCGATTCCAGAGAAGCATCATATTCACTGCGGAGCAGGCAGGGGAGTATACCCTGAACGTATTTGGTGGTCCCCAGGGTGGATCGCTTGCCTTTTTCAGGGATTTCTCGCCGTTTACGGTGACCGCCGTTCCGGATCCTGTGAAGCTGCCCGTAGACTATTTCGAATCTGTTCTGCTGGATGCACCTCTGCCTGCGGAATATTTTCCTGACCAGTCTGTTCAGGTTTCTGGGACCATGAGTGACCTTACGATTACGCAGATCCTGGTCCGTTTCGATCCTCTGATCGAGGGTACAGATCAAGTCCGATTTGTGACAAATGTAACGGATGGGAAATTCGATCAGACGATCATTTTTACGCCAGAACAGACCGGTGACTACACTCTAAATCTGTTCGGAGGCCAGACAGGAGAAGGTCTGCCCTTCCTGGATTCGTTTACACCGATCCGAGTTTCATCTGGTCCGAGGATGGTTGTTAGACAGAAGGCACTGGCGTTCGGGAATGTGTCGATTGGAAAAAGTGGAACAGCTTCGATGGTGATCGTAAACCAGGGTAACGAATCCCTCAGCGTGACACAGGTGACATCAGATAATGCCCGGTTTGGCATCACGCTGGATCCCTTCAGTCTTGCGGGGGGTGACAGTCTGGTCGCTACGGTCGTTTTTACACCCGAGTCGGTGGGTAAGGCTACAGGGAATCTTACGCTAACCAGCAATGATCCGGCGGCTTCCACACTTCAAATCGGGCTGACCGGTTCCGGATCTGAAAGCACTCAAGTGCTTGAGCCAGCGCTGACTTTGCGGACTTCGCTACTTGACTTCGGGACAATCAAGACAGGGGAAACCACTACAAAGACCTTTGGGATCGTGAATACTGGTACGGACACCCTGAGGGTGGACAATGTGTCCGGCGCGAGTGCGCCCTTTCAAACCGTGCTTGTCACCGTTATTCCCGTATTCGTCATTGCACCTGGTGACAGTGCCGCGGTTCTGGTGAGCTTCGTACCCGCAGCTGCCGGGAACTTTACCGGCGTCTTAACGCTTTCAGGAAATGTGCCGGATGTGATGCTGGCTCTGGCGGGATCGGCGATCAGCGCAACCTCCGACACTGGCAAAGTTGGAGATTTCAACGGGGACGGCAACGTAGCTTTCTCGGACTTTATCCAATTTGCCGGGGCATACGGAACTAAGCCCGGGAGTGCACGATACGATGCGAAGTTCGATCTGGATGGAAATGGAGATATCGGTTTTCAGGACTTTATCATTTTCGCGAGGAACTACGGCAAATAGGGGGATTATATAGTGGCTTGTGCCGGAGGGATTTAACCAAATCGGTCTACCAAATTTACCCGAAAAAGAAAATGGCGAATAGCACCAAGTGCTATTCGCCATTTGTTATTCTATATCAGATCGATCTAAACTGTCTTGTGTTTTACTCCACCACCTCTTCGGCGCCCAAATTTGGGACCCCCTTTTGAACCCGATTCATCACGAGATGAGCTCGAGTATCTCTTTCCAGAAGAGAACCGTCTTGCTCCCCCGTTCCGTTTTTTCTGAAAGGGTGAAGCGACTGCCGCTCCGCTTTTTCGAAGTTTCTCGATTTCGTCAGAACGGAAGGGGTGGTCTTCGAGTGTGGTCAGAGGGGTTCGCGTGAGTTTTTCGATTCCGCTGAGCAAACCGACTTCTTCGGCGTCGCAGAACGAAAGTGCGGTACCTTCAGACCCAGCACGTGCGGTGCGGCCGATTCTGTGGACATAACTTTCGGGGTCGTGAGGCAATTCATAATTGATTACGTGCGAAATGCCCTCGACATCGATGCCGCGCGCGATGATATCTGTGCCGATGAGCACCTTGATTCGACCACGGTGAAAGTCGGAAAGCGCTCTCTGTCTGGCAGATTGCGTCTTGTTGGAATGTATCGCGTCTACCTGAATGCCCTGTTTGGACAGATCACGGAAAAGTCTGTTCGCGAGGTGCTTCGTACGCGTGAAGACCAGTGCGCGCAGGACGTCTTGCCCCTTCAGAATTTTGGTCAGGAGTGCACGCTTGTTCTTCTTCTCCACAAAGAGAACCTGCTGAGAGATTTTGGATGGAACGGATTCCTTGGGTGTGACATCGAACTTAACCGGGTTTTTCTGGATCTGCTTTGTAATTCTGGATATGTCATTAGACATTGTGGCCGAGAAAAGCAGCGTTTGCCGTTCCGTAGGCAGCAAAGCGACGATTCTCTTGACATCGGGCATGAAGCCCATATCCAGCATCCGGTCGGCCTCATCGAGCACAAAGGTATCGACGTGTTTCAGATCGATAAATCCCCGTTCGTGAAGATCCAGGAAGCGACCCGGCGTTGCAACCAGGATGTCCGGATTTCGCCGAAGGGATTTAATCTGAGGGCCAGCAGGTACACCTCCCAGCACAACCGCTGTTCGCAGCTGCTTGTGGTGACGCCCATAAGTTCTCATGCTCTTGTCGATCTGGAGCGCGAGTTCTCGAGTAGGTGTCAAAACAAGGGCCCGAATTCGGGTTGGACCGCCTGGTTTCTCGGTGCGCAGCTTGTGCAAAATGGGCAGCGAGAAAGCGGCCGTTTTGCCGGTTCCGGTCTGGGCAATGCCAGTCAGGTCTTTGCCGGCCATGACTTCGGGAATCGCCAGTTGTTGAACGGGCGTAGGGGTTTCGTATCCTTCGTCTGAAAGCGCGAGAAGGATCGAAGGGTGAAGCTTGAAGCTACTGAAGGATTCTTGCATAGGCTCCTGTCTTGGTGATCCCGAGATGAACAACGGCAGATGCTCGGGAAGACACTCAAAACAGGTTTGGGAGGCCGAGAAATGACGCAGGTAATCTTCGGAGGGTACTTAGCGCGTAGTTGCGCGTGGGTTACTACTTGAACTGAATATACAGCAAATGCGGGTTCAGTCAAATTATTATTTTAAAACATGTTAAGGAAGTATCGGTCCTCTCAGCAGAAATGCACGATGGATTACACCTTACGGTTGGCCGGACCGGACGCTTCTTAATGGCGCTGATGAATGCCATTTAACTGACAATCTTTCCGAATGCCTCCCTCGCTCTCGAAAGGACATCGTCGGAGAGCAAATTGCCGTCCGAAATCCGCACGTTAGCCGCAATGTGGTCCGGATTGGTCGACCCTACAATGGCTGTAGACACTGTGGGATGGGAAAGCGTAAAGCGAAGGGCGAACTCGACCAAGGGCATACCGTCGGCAAGTTTCTCGAGTGGAAAGGCCTGTGCCCGCTCCCAGGGACCGCCCATGAAACTTCCTTCCGGTTTGGCTTCTCTTTCCCAGACAGCGTTGGAGATGGGGCGTTTGATTATCGTTCCCATATTCTGTGCGGCGAGGGTGGGCATCAAATTTTCGGCCGACTCCTGGTAGAGAATGTTGTAAGTGAATTCCTGCGTATCCAGGGGCCATTTCTCTGCGGCTGCCGCGGCTACCGGTCCATCTTGAGAGACACCGATAAAGTTTGTCCATCCCTTCTCTCTTGCTTCAACCAGTGCGTCGAAGGCGACCTTTTCGTCATCCGCCTCTCCAGGAAGACCGTGAAACTGGACGATGTCTATCACATCCAGTTTCAGTTTTCTTCTGCTCTCTTCGATGGTCCGGAGGATTCCTTCCCTGGAATAGTCTTTGGCGATCTGTATTTTCCCGTCCTTTTCAACTTCGTAGTCGCCGCATTTTGTGGCGATGATGTATTCGTCCTTCCGATTCGAAATGAATTTCCCAATCCGTTCTTCGCTCAGCCCATACATCGCCGCAGAATCAATAAAATTGATTCCCAAGTCCAGGATGCTGTTCAACGTCTTTTCCGCCTGATCATCCGACACACTCCGGCTTCCAATTTGGGCTGCTCCGAATCCGATTTCCGATACCTCGAGTCCGGTCTTCCCAAGTGTTCTGAATTTCATTTCTTCATCTCCTTTTCCAATTAGTAGGGGTCAGCCGAGACGTTGGCAACGAACTCACCTCTGGGTTTTCTGAAATACAGCCAGAATATGAGGCCTCCGCACGCCGTGAGTCCGGATCCGGTAAGGAACAGATAGTTGTAACCGTACAATGTAATGATATATCCGCCCCCAAGGGCTATCCCTGAATATCCGAGGCCCGCCATCATCGCTGCGGTACCTGACATAGCCGTTCGCCAGTTTCTCGGCACAAGCTCCTGAGTGAACACAACGAACGCAGGGCGACGGACACCGGCGAATCCCATAATGGCCATATAACACATACCCGCCGCGGTCCAGTAAGGAAAGGAGCCTAAAGGGATCAGCACAAGTGCAGAAAGCACGGTCCCGACGATGAGTATTCGGCGATTTCCTATCCACCTTGAGAGCAGAGGCACTGCCAACGCAACGGGAACTGCCAACAACTGTCCTGCAGCGACCACCGCACCAATCAGGGAAGTGGACGCCCCGAGCGCCTGATCCATGTAGACATTGAAAAAGGTACGCACCGATCCCTCACCTGCCACGTGAAGGAGTGAGACGAATGATACGATGAGGATGAGGCCCAATGGACGTTGTCCACCCGAGGGCGTAGATTCCTCCTCGGGCTCAATCGCCGGTTCCCGAGTGGAGGTTAGAAAGAGGGCTGCGGGGATCATCAGCATAGACGAAATCAGCAGGGCATGTCTGAAGGGCGTTGGACTCGCTGGATTAAGATCGAACACGGATGCGATCAATCCGGGAAGAAAACCGCCAATGAGATTACCCGCAAAACCTGCCAAAGGCAATGACGCCGCCTGAAGGGAGAACACATGACTTCGCTGGCCGGGTGTCACGATGGACATCAGGAATGGCGATCCATTGACTACATAAAGGGCAACGCCAAATAGTCCGAACGAATATGTGATGAGCGCAAAAGTGGATCGCATAGCGACAGGCAACAGTTCAATCTGGGAAAGGGTGGCATATCCGATGAGGGCAACAAGCGTACCAGCGATCATGGTTCGCCTGCTGCCAATCCTGTTCGCAAGTGCAATGGCGGGCAGGCTGAAGATCGCGAAGGAGAGTGCGCCAGTGGCATTGAAAACTCCCACGAATTTTGGACCATAGCCAAGACGCAGGAGATAGAGGTTCAGGAGGAGCGAGTAGATGCCTCCGAACAGGCTGAAGCCGAAAAGGAGTGACGCGAAGAGGTAGAGGCGGACATCACGGTTGAACTGCCGCAATACGGTCAGATAGTGGCTCAATTTATTTTCCTGGACCCGAATACTTGCCCGTTGGTCCGCCACTTTGTCGATTCGGGAGGTCGCAACGGGTGTTCAACGCAAGACCGTCTCATTCCAGCAGTTTCTTTCGACGGGCTTTAAAGGATGATGTGAACCGCTTTCTCATGGAGGAACGAGGATCTCCCGAGGGTGGATTCGCGGCGATGGCGGTGCACAGTTCGATCATTCCCAGGGTGTCGGAAGCGGAAATGCACTCGAGGCCCGGTCGCTTCTTTCCAATATTGTGGTAATGGCCGCCGAGCGGAAAGGCGAGTGCGCCAACGGCCATGTCGTGAAGGACATAAAGTGTGGCTTCACAGGCCCCACCACTCATCAGTTGTCGCTGAAACTGAAATCCCTTCCGGGTTCTTTGCAGTTCCTCGGCAGTTGCGTGAATCGTGAATTCTATGGTGGGATCGAAGACACTCATGCGATCGCCGACTCGAATTACCGGCCCCTTGCCGACCTGTGCGCCAGGCAGTGCGAGGCTGGTTTCAAGGACAATGATCGGAACCTGTTTTGGCACGGTACCGGCATCTACGATTCCACCCGCGCCCATGAAGCCCACCTCTTCCGCCCGTGTGAACACACCCCAACAGTCTGCCTCCACACCAGAGCGGTGAAGGCGATCGAGGGTTGCGAGTACCGCCGCGCAGCTGGCAAGATTGTCCGCCGCTTTCGTATAGATCAGATCGCCATCGAATTTGACCGGTGTCAGGTTCCAGTAACCGTAGGCGCCGGTCTGCTGCGGCACAGGCCGACTTGCTCGAAAGTTGAACGTATTGTCATCTCGCAAGACTGAAGTCGTCTTCCCGGGGATTTCCTTTCCATTGGAGATGATGAGGATCCGACTCTCCGGAAAGTGGACAGGGTCGCGGGCTCCATACCATCGGGCGATTCCGTTTCGCCCTTCACAGGTGATGACCTCGAATCCCGGGTGATCCATATGCGCCGACAGTGCTATGGGTTTCGATGGCTTCCCCTTCCTGTATCTGACAACCAGATTGCCGTACGGATCGACCTTCACGTTAAGGTTTCGTTCACCTGCAAAGTTCTGAATGAAATCGCTGACCGCCTGTTCGTGATATGGCGCTGTGGGCAGTGAGAGCACGTCCTTGACAATTTTTTTTGTTCTATTGTCCAACTGAGAAACCTTTCTGATACTGAAAGCGGCCGCTTAGAACTTGTGAGTTTCCTCTGCCCATCGGCTGATTGTAACTTTCTGGCGGGTGAAGAAGGAGACACCTTCGTGACCCTGAACATGCAGATCTCCGAAGAAGGAATTGTTCCAGCCAGAGAAGGGAAAAAACGCCATAGGCGCGGGAACGCCGACGTTCACCCCTACCATTCCCGCACTTATACGATGTCTGAATCTCCGAGCGGCGCCACCGCTTGAAGTGAAGATGACCGCCGCATTACCGTAGCTGCTGGCATTGCACTGCTCAATCGCTTCCTCGAGGTCCTTAACGTGGGTCACTGCCAGCACCGGTCCAAAAACTTCGTCGTGAAGAATATCCATTTCAGAAGTGACGTGATTCAGGACGGTGGGACCGAGGTAGAATCCGTCAGGGGCAGATTCTACTTTCACCGGTCTTCCATCGACAAGCAGATCGGCGCCCTGGGTGACTCCCTGGTCGATGGCGTGACGAACCCGCTCGAGGTGCTGGGGTGTGACCAGTGGACCCATTTGGGCATCGGGATCCCTGTCCGTAGGACCTACACGAAGCGCGGCGGAAGCTTCCTGGAGAAGGGGGAGGAAACGGTTGCCGGCGTCCCCGGCACATACAAGTGCACTGCCGGCCATACACCGCTCGCCTGCGCAGCCATATGCCGAACCCAGTACGGCATCCAATGCCGAGTCCATATCGGCATCCGGCATGACGATCATGAAATTCTTGGCGCCGCCGGCAGCCTGAACACGCTTGCCGGACCGCGTGGCCGTTTCGTAAACGTGGCGCGCGACAGGAGTTGAGCCGACGAATGAGACCGTATTCACTGCAGGATGGGTGAGAAGTGTGTCGACTGCTTCGCGCCCGCCGTGGACCAGATTCAGGACACCTTTGGGCAAGCCCGCCTCCTGAAGGATTTCCACCAGACGAATCGCGCTCAGTGGAACTTTTTCAGACGGTTTGAAAACGAATGTGTTTCCGCAAACAAGGGCGATCGGTATTGTCCAGAGCGGAACCATCACCGGAAAATTAAACGGGGTGATGGCTACAGATACACCTATGGGCTGACGAATGGAATCGCAATCGATATCGCGGCTGATATTCTCGAGAGACTCGCCCATTAAAAGAGATGGTGCGCCACAGGCGAATTCAACGACCTCGATTCCTCTGCGTACAGATCCCCGGGATTCGTCGAGGGTTTTCCCATGTTCGCGAGTGACGAGCTTTGAGAGTTCCTCGAAGTTTTTTTCAAGAAGTTCTACGAAGCGGAACATCAGGCGGGCTCGATCGACCGGCGGGGTTTCCGCCCAGACGGGAAAGGCGTCGGCCGCGGCGTGAATTGCATCGCTCACTTCCTTGCTCCCGCACATCGGCGTGGCCGAAATCTGGCTGCCGTCGGAGGGATTGTAAACGGGTTCAGTGACCGTAGCTGACGATGTGATCCACTCTCCGTTTATGAAGAGGGGACATGGTTCAAGCGTGGTTGACATGGTGCATCTCCGTTTGACAGATGGTGACAGACGAAATCTTATCCATGTGATCGGAATGCGGGAGGTTCACCCGGTACTGGAGAGTTATCGAAAGCGCCGCGCTTCCTGACAGCCGCCTCGCCGCCGAATGTTTCGATGAGTGCCTGTTGATCGGCCCGAGCTTTGGCATCGGTTTGCTGAGGATCGAGGAGTGCGCCAAGTGTGCTTTGAAATTCCTGGAGCACACTTTGTTGACTCGGATCGTCCGCAAGATCGTGGCATTCCTGCGGGTCGTCCAAAAGATTGAAGAGCTGAGGCCTTTGACCTACATAGTGAACATATTTGAGTGTGCGATTTCTTAGCATGTAGATGGCGGTTTGAGATCCCACTGCGTGGTACTCGCTGAACACAGTTCTGTCCCTGTCGGGCGATGTTGCGATTCCCCAGAGAGGATCCCCGGGGAGTGTGAGATCATCCGGATGGGTTGAACCTCCGAGACAATCCAGAACTGTAGGGAAGCAGTCTACGAGAGAAACAGGTGTATTGCACACGTTTCCCACCGGGACATCGGGTCCGGCCAGGATCATTGGCACGGCGGCGGCTTCCTCGTACATAGTGAATTTTCCGAAAAGGCCCCTTGCACCCAATGATTCGCCATGATCAGATGTGTACATCACTCTGGTGGTATCCTCCAAACCGGAGACGGAAAGTGCATCGAGCACGCGTCCGATCTGCTTGTCCAGATGGGTGCAAACTCCATAGTAGGCGGCGGTGAGACGTCGAATTACTGATTCGTCGAAAGGTTTGTCGAAATGGAAAAAACGTCTGAAGTATTCAAGAGCGGAGTGATCCGGCCAATCGTCCTGCTGCCATTGAGAAGGTAGTGGAAGTTCCTCGGGCGGATACAGGTCAAAGAGCTCCGCCGGAGATATGTATGGCGGATGGGGGCAGACCAATGAAAGAAACAGGCACCAGGGCTTTTCGTCGTTGCTGTGATTTGCAAGCCACTGAACTGCGTTGTCTGCGTTCAGCACGTCATACTCGAGATATGTCGAGTCTCCTGGACCGGCATTGTCGATTCCGACTCGTTTGTCGCGAAATGGGGGATTCTGACGGATGCACCCCAGAATATCTCCAACACCATCCACCACATGGAGCGGGTCGACCTCCTCGGTAAAACCGTTGTCGTCATCCGGTCCACGGAAGTGAAGCTTCCCGATCGAATCGCAACGAAAGCTCTGCTCGTTGAGACGGTGACCCCAACTGGGAACAGTTCCGTTGTAAGGAAACGCGTTGTCCCAGTTACCAATTTGATGAACGTACTGCCCGGTGGCCAGTGAGGCACGGGCAGGGACACAGATTGGACAGTTGGTATAGGCACTGGAAAAGCGGGTTCCCCGGTGGGCGAGACGATCGATATCCGGCGTCTGAATAACTGGATGGCCGTAGCAACCGGTTATGTCGCGCGTGTGCTGGTCGGATATGATGAAAAGCAGGTTGGCCGGTTTCACTTTCGTATTCCTCCTGATTACGAGTTGCGCGGAGACCGAAAAATTCCCGGATGACGGTTTCTTCGCACATCAATGGTTCAATATAGGAGGTTCCCGAGAGACATACAATCAGTGTGTTCTGTCCGATTCGACAAATTTGTATGTGGAGGCCAGATTTGCGGGCAGCGGATGGGATGTCCAGACAATTGGCAACACAAAAAGGGCCTCCGATCACTCGGGAAGCCCTCTTTGTATTCTGAAGACTAGCGCGGCTCGACCCATCGGTGATTCAGGCTATTGACCGGGCGCTTTCGAAGCGGCAAACGCGGCTGAAAAAGGCTGAATAGCGTCGTTGAAATAGCTGATTTCCATCAGTCCACTGAAGTCAGGTCCATTTATCTCGAGTGCAATGAGCAGTACGGTGCTGCTTGGTGCACTTTCCTGCTGCAGGGCTTCCGGTTGGGTTTCCAGTTCTGCATTGTGGGCCTCGAATTTCTGGATGGGCTCCCAGGCCGATACAAGGTCTTTCAGATTTCGACTGAAGACCTCGGTCATTGTATCCCGCTGCTCTTTTGTGAATGCACCATCGGGTTTCTGTCCAAGGGCCTTTCCGATCAGGGCATGCGAAACCGGGTTGGAATAGGAAATGATCACCCGTTCGGACATTCCCTCGAGGTCAAAGGTGTAAGACAGGCAAGGATTCTTCAATGACATGATGAATTCAGCCAGTGTGGTCTGATCGACAAACGCAATTTCGGAATCGATTACCACGCCCATGGCATCTGTGAAGTCCTTGTGTATCGCCTCGGCGAATCCGGCGTGCAAGTTCTCGATCTTTCGGATGATGTTCTTCTCGAGGATCATCTCGGACCTCCTTCTGATTTTTTCGGATGAGAAGCGACTTTGAAAGGTGCCTTTACCCCATTGGAGCGAGGTATTCAAAATAGGTAACAAACTATTTCTCACCCTGTGGTCTCCCCATATCCGAATGATCAAGGATGCCGATACACGAGCAGACATCACTCACGCATGTTGATGAACTGGAGCGGGATTCCATACTCGCCTTCACGGAGCATCGACATCACGCTTTGAAGATCATCCCGCTTCTTACCCGATACACGGAGTTCGTCGCCCTGGATGGATACCTGCACCTTGATTTTTGAGGTCTTTACCTCCTTGACAATCGTACGGGCAATTTCCTTGTCTATTCCCTCCTGGATATGTACTTCCCTCCGCAGCGTTTTACCTCCAGCCGGTTCCACTTCTTTAAAGTCCAGCGACTCCGCCTTTACATTTCGACGGATGGCATGCGTGAGCAGCATGTCCTTCACCGCTTCCATTTTCATTTCATCTTCTGTCTGGACCGTGATCAGGTTTGTCTTGGAATCGAAGTTTATCTCCGTGTTCGAACCACGGAAATCGTATCGTTGCAGAACTTCCTTGTTCGCGTTGTTCACCGCATTGCTGACTTCCTGCATATCCACTTTGTTCACAACATCGAAAGATGGCATTTCTCATCTCCTGTGATCAGGTTGTAGGTTTGTGTGAGATATCCGGCGCGCCTGGCATTGCCGGCCCAACATATCTGATCTTGAGCTTTCGCTTCAACTCTCCGCTGACCATCCGGAGACGTGGACGACGTGGTTGACCGCCTCCCAGGCGTTGTCCTCGTTGGCCTGCCAATTTTTGGCTACAAAATCCGTTCGCTCCATACTGGTGATCTTCCCTGCAAAGCCCATGTGGGCGCCCAGATTCTCGTCGAATACGATGTGACGATCGAATTCGAGATTGCCCCTGTTCAGGAGGACATTCCAAGTGGGCCGTCGGATGATTTCCGTGTCTTTCACATAGAGTTCCATTTCTGCAGTGAAGATATCGGGTCGTCCGTTCCCGTTGGTGTCCAGGAGTTGAAGAGAATGGAGCGCGCCCACGTCGGTTTCCCTGTCGATGAGAATACTGGATGTCCAGGTTATCCCACCATCTCGCGAGTTGAGTGCGATAAGACGAGCGTTTGTGAGGACTTCGGATTCGGAAATGATGACTGTCACGGACCCATCACCGACGCAGTCACCTGCCACGACTCTGGTCTCGTGGTCAATTTTGAGTTCGGTCGCCTGTGGAAATGGGTGAAACTTCCAGTTGGTTCCATTGCCATTGGTATTCTCGAAGAAACCGGACCCAGTTACCACATCGAGACTGCCCGTGCCGGTGACATCGTACAGCACAGTACCATCTCCCGGGAGTGATTCTGCGATCAGCGTATCCGTCCAGGGTGTGCGGGGATCGTCTGGCTTCGAATACCAGCTTATTCGGCCGTCCTTCAGACGTACCAGGACGTCCGGACCGCCAGCGCCCGATATGTTCCCAATTTCAAGGTCGTGCGCCCTGCTCCATCCGGTGGCCAGAACGTGAGGCACCCACTCTTCCTCAAATGGACTAGCGGGCTGTTCGAACCAGTAGACATGCCCATCCAGGATGCCCTTCCTGTCGCCAAGCGGCCATTCGGCAGCAACCAGATCCGCTTTGCCGTTGCCTGTGAGATCCGCAACGTCCATTCCAACGGCGATGCAGATGTCCCGGCAGATGTACGCCCTGATCCAGGTTGTGCCATTCCAGTGGAACCAGATCAGATTACGGGTTACCCCGTCCCAGGTCAATTCACCACAGATGTAGTCCGGACTGAGCGCAGATGATGGATCCTGAAAGTTGCAGAGCAGGCCACCGGAATAGACGTGGTTCGCGGGTGCGGTATCGATTACACTGAATTCTGGATTGTGTTCAGAAGATGCCATGTGCGCTCCTATCAAAAACGTTTGCTGTGAACTGTCCAAAAGGAGCTTTGGAAATTCTGAGTTCTTGACGCGGGATGGGATGGTTGATTATTCTGTGGAAGTCCCGAGGGGGATGAAGATGCCCACAGAAGTAAGATGGCCAAGTCCACCACACAATGTCAAGGTCGTAACGGAGAGGAATGTTATGGATGAGATTCTTTTCAAAAAGAAGAACGAATCCCACTTTATAAAGGAATTCGATGGGAAGACTACCTCGGATCGAATCATTTTGCCTGAACAGGACAAGTGTAGAGTCAAGGTGACGATGTTTCGACCGAAGGCCGGGTTCAGTGCGTCAGACATCGCCTATGATTGTGACGAAACGGTACTCATGATTTCCGGTCGTGTTCGTATTCACCTTCTCGATGGATCTGATGTGGACCTGGACCCAGGCGACACCTATCTCGCTCCAGCCGGTGTTGCGTATGGTCTGACCGCTCTGGCGGATTCGGAAGTATTCTGTGTTTTCTCCCAGGCGGGTGATGGGCCACTGCCCGACGGAACCTGATCGGACCCTGTGCGCCAAGTATTCAGTTAACCGTCAGGCGCAATCAGATTGAGCAAGCTGCGGCTCAGAGCTGAAGCTTGTTTTTGAGGAATGCGTATGCCGTGTCGCGCTGCCCATCGCTGAAGCTGTGTTTCTCTTCATGCAGTATCTGCTGGAAATTCGATCCTGCGTCGTACAGATCGAATATTTTCGAGACACTCCCGGCCATGGCTCCCATTTCCGGACGTGTGAGCGGTGTTTCTTCCAGTGAATATGCAAAATCATTGAGGGCATTGATGGGCATGATGGACCGTGGCGCCGCCAGTGCAAGGTATTCGTGGAGGTCGATGGGGAATTGTTTTCCCGTGTAGCAATAGGGCCGCAAGAATGGCCGTCCCACCCACCACCCTGTACGGGCGTGATTGAACGGGTTTTTTGAGAGTCGAGCGGGCCAATCGCCACAACTGGAGACTCCGGCGATGATTCTGGGCTCGAGGGCCATCGCGTGTATTGTTATACCACCACCCTGAGAGTGTCCAATAGATCCGATTCGACTGGCATCAACTTCATCGATGGTTTCGAGCACATCGAGGGCCTTGCCCACATCCCAGAGATCCTTTCCCCGAATCGACCATTCAGGGAATTTTTCGTAAAAGGGTCCCGTATCGAAATCCCGGAGCCCTTCGTATTTCCGCTCGTTCGCGGTGAGTAGATCATATGCGAAGGTGATGAACCCCATCCTGACCAAATGGAGGGCGTACGACAGTGTACGGCCGACTTCACTTTTGTCGGTCCCGACGACCTGTTCCTTGCCGAAAGGGGTTGTCTGGTGGATGCACAGCACTGCCGGTGTCTTTCCTTTGAGCTTCTTGGGCAGGAGCAGATAGCCGTTGATCCGTTCGTCGGGCGCCAGGTTGTAGGCGATTGTGCGTCTGATGTGGTCGCCGTTGTCGATTTCTTCGATGACCTCCGCATCGATCGGACAATCTTGATCGGGCGCTCGCCCCAGGGTCTGTCGGAAGATATCCCTCAGCGCGTCTGCCTTGATTTCCCATTCTTCGACAGATGAGACCTCGCCGATATGGCTGGGACCACTTCCCATGGTGAGTCCATCACCACCTTTTCGGATCTCAAGGAGATCATCGAATGTGACATCTTTCATATCAGCCTCCATTGTTTCGCTCGAATCTGCGTAAACCTCTTCTGCAGTAAAAGACCCCGCAAGTCCCGCGAGAGAGAGCCCGGTGACGGACATGGTCGAGGCCCGATTCAGAAACTCTCTGCGGTCGATATCATTCTCGTCGTTTTCGGATTTGGGAGACATAGTCACCTCGGCTGGTTGTCAGGTGATTCGATATGTCGGTCGCGAACTTAAGAGCGAACGATACTCAACGGCAAAATACCCAAGGCAAACTGGAACCGTTCTTCACACCAGGGTCCATCCAGAATCGTCGATTTCGAGACCGGTATGGCCCTTATGTTTCTCGCAGAGCTGATGTATTGCGTCGATGTCATCGAAGTACCCCACAATATGCGCGGAGCTGAATGATTCGCCGGCTTTCACAGGTTTTCCATGAATCTCTTCGATCATTACGATGATGTCACCTGGGCGCATGCTGCACCAGGCTTCGTAAACTATGGAGGGGTCTAGTGTGAGACCAGCTAGCCAGGGGCCCGCGCTTCCAGTCTTCGGATCGCGAAGATGGTACGCGCGAATGAAATGATCCGGAATGGTGTTCAGATCGCGGCGATATCCGTATTTGAGATCTGGAGGGAAAGGCGTAAAGAACTCGCTGGACGGGATGCGAAGCCCCTGGGGGCCGCTGAGGTAACTCAGATACATTTCGCTGAAGGTATCCCCTTCGACGTGGCGAACGCATCCGGGTGTGTCGTTGCGGAGAAACATTTCCTCTGAGTCATTGACGCTGTCGATCCTGTCCATCAGCAGGAAAAACCGTTCCCCCTTTGGAAACACAATGAGCTGCGTCCAGGTCGACCCTGTGTTTCTGCCAGGGGCGGCATATTCAAACTTGTAAGTTGTACGAACAGCGAGGTAATCTTCACCCCTCAGGATTTCCGGTTGCACAGGCTTCATCCGGTGGCAGAGCTGTGGACCCTCGATCGCTCGCTTGCGGTGGCTGCTTCCATGGCAGAGGATCGCGTATTCAATCCTGTCCGGATCCGTCTCGTTCTCGTGCCAGAGATAGCGGCTGACGCCATGGCCATCTGGCGCGAAGACCTCTTCGGCCACTTCGTCGTCACTTCCCGGTTCCATCAGCCAGTCGATGACCATCAGTCCATCTCCGACCTCCCTGAAGCCCGTGGCTTTGTCCAGGAATGACCCTTTCCCTATCCCGGTCATCCATTGTTTTGGGTCTTTCTTGGGTATGGCAGCCTCGAGTTGATCGGTCTCAATCAGAATTCTGCGATCGTCCTCTTGTACCTTTACCCAGTCGTCATCGGCCATGAACTTTCTCCTAATCGGTTGAAACTTCGTTGGTTTGCCATTCCGTTCTCAATATGCCGCTCCAGGATTCATCGACGATCTCTCCCTTTATAACCCTGTTCTGGCGCAACACACCTTCCCATGTCATCCCGATCTTTTCCATGACCCGGATCGAGGCTGGATTTCGAGGATCGGCCATCGCCTTGATCCTGTTCAATTTGGGACAGTGAGAGAAAGCGTTGTCGATGATGGCCTTCGCGGCCTCAGTCGTGTAACCCTGCCCCCAAAGATCGCGCGCGATGCTGTATCCCATTTCGGCGACGCGATTCGGCAAATCGATCCACAGGTCGATTCCACCGATGACTCTTCCCTGGCGTTCAATTGCCCAGGCGGGGTCCACCTTGCGATCCGCGGACAGGTGAACAGCGATAAACTGTTCTGCATCGTTCTTGGCATAGGGTTGGGGGACCGAAAGAAATCGTGCCCATTCGGGATCTTTCGCATACGTCAGGACATCGTCCACATCTTGTTCCCGGAAGGGCCTCAATACTAGTCGTTCAGTTCGTATCACATCTGGAATCATGTGTCAGACCTGTTTGGTTATCAATTCGAGTAGAGCTGAAAATCGTATATCGACCGAGCAATCTGTGCGATTGCCGACTCGCATTCGGCATCGGGTGGGATCTCAATGAGTTGATCGAGTTTGACCTCGCCTCGATCGACCAGGCTGAGTAGGTGGCGTGCAACCGGCAGCTTGCCGACGCTTGCCATGTGGAATCGGTAATCTGGATTCCGTACAAATTCCCAACCGGATTCCACGTGCCGAGAGGCAATACCCACTTCGCCTCGGGTGGCCTCAGCGATTCTTTCTATTTCACTGCTTATCATTTCGGTTGGTGTCAAGGGTGCTCCCTAATGGATGCGCGATATGTTGTTGCCGGCCAAGGTAACACACCATTCGGAGATTTCAGGCCATTCAATTAATGCCTTTGAGTGGCTTCTTTATATTGATTTCCATTGACGAATAATAGTCCAGCGCATATCCGCCGTGGTATCCATCAAGTGCGGTTCTATTCTTGCTTGCCCATGCTTTCATCCAATCGTGAATTCTTGAGTTATACACACCAAAGATCCCATAGGAACTTGCCACAAAGTGTATATCCATATCCCCTGAGGTATAACCAAAATGCTTTCTTCCACTGTATCCGACCCGATACCAACCGTCTACGCCATCTGAAAAGACTGTAAAACGCGGGTCGTCCACGGTTCCCCTCGACACTCGAAGGGCAAGGTTGTTCGCCCAACCTTCCAATGCTTCATCGCTGATAGAGACACCAAACGGCTTTCCGAATCTCTTGACCGTTTCAAAGAACCAATTGAACCGCCTGGCATGAGATATATCGGTGCCCACCTTGGTCAACGTTTTCTTTTTCTGTTTGATGGTGCCGTCCGTCCAAAACATAGCGTTGGGATCGGTGTCGGAGCTGCTCTTGGTGATTTCGCTGCCGTGACCCGCGTAATCGTTATCTCTATATCCCGCCCAGCCAGTTCGATCAAGCATCCAGCAGTCGTACGTTTTACCTTCGTGAGTTTGCCCGACAACTTCCCACTTGGGCGTGATGCTTTTACTCATGTAATCTTCTACATATTGTTTCCAGAACTCAATGTTCTGGATCGTTCTTCCTGTATTTTTCGTGTAGTCGTAGAGTTGCAGCGCAGATTGCACAAAGAACAGATGCCTGTCGGAAACCCTTTTTCGATTAACCCGCTTCGCAAGCCAGCCATCTATATGGCTGGTGACTATTTGAAATGTCTCGTCCGACAATTCTGCGGCGACCCCATGTCTTTGGCAGGCAGACAGCACTCTTGTGAGAAAACTGAAATACTGTGCAATACACAAGTCGACTTCGACACCTATCAGACCGTGGCGATTGTTGAGCCATTTGCCGTCCGTCATATGCTGGGACTCAAAGGGGATCAAACACAACTCCAGGAGCTCGCCCAGCTTCTCGTTGTCCCCCTGTGCATCTGCATATATGATCGCGTTTTGCAGATGCATCTGAACGTCGTACAGCACATAAGTGTCGCTATTCCCGTCGTTGTCTTTTTCCAGTCTACGGTACATTTCGGACTTGAAATACTCTACGTGTTTGTTGAAAGCAAGCTTGATGAGAAATTCGGAATCCCCCTGTTCGGCCCCAATTAGGTGTTGGGTGTCAGGAGACTGAGTCCCGGCCGACAAAAGGTCCTTTGCGTTTGTTGAGCCATAGCCAGTTAGAAATGCGACCAACAGCAATATGGTAGTTCTTCGTTTTTCGATCATCGATGTGTCTCCCAATCAGAAAGTCAATTCCCACAGGTCATCAAATACGGGGCTACCGCTTGTGCCGCCCCACATCAGAACTCGTCGCCTCGCTGAGTCGAGGACCATCTTGTGACTCCAGCGGGCGTCCGGGACCTGTCCCTGAAACGAGATCAGTTCCCAAATATCGTCACTTACATCAAGACTCCATGTATCGCTCTTTGCGCGAGACTCCGCCCCTCCGAAGAGGACCATCCGCTTCCCTGAGGGTTCGAAAAGGAGCGCCTGGTTACGAAGCGGGCCTGGGTGATCTGCCTCAAACTGAAGTTGCGTCCATCTCTGAGTGGACAGGTCAAATGCCCAGATGTCATCCTGTGGACAGGGTCCAAATCCGGAGGAACACCCTCCACCCAGGAGCATCCGATCGTTGACTGTATCATAGACCGCATCGTGAAGGCAGCGCTTCAGCGGTTTTGGCTCTGGTGGTGTCAAATCCGTCCACTTGTGGGTGGCCAGATCGAATGACCAGGTATCATCGAATCGCCCCTGGGAGCTGAAGCCGTGCGAGACGATCATTCGATTTCTGACAGGATCGTAGATCGCGGATGTGCCATAGCGGGGTACGGGACGTTCGCCGGAAGGAGAGCGTTCTCGCCAGGTTTCGGTTTTCAGGTTGAATTCCCAAACGTCATTGAAGAAGACCCGGCTTGCAGGTTCGCCGCCAAAGACCAGCATACGGTCTCCGACGGGATCAAGGATGGCTGTGTGCCCGCGGCGGGCTTCTGGGGAGGATTCGGTGGGTACCTCTCGCCAAACGAGTTCATCGAGGTCGAGGATCCAGGTATCACCCAGGGGATTGGTGGCTTTGCCGCCAAACAGAACCAGTTGCCGGCGGGCCGGATCGAGTATCAGCGTGTGATCGAAGCGTGCCGTGGGTCCTGTGTTCGCTACTTCCAGCTGCGTCCAGACCACAGTTGTATTACTGCCGTAATCAGACGCAAAAAGGACAAAGTCTTCAAAGTCTACTTTTCCATTTCCACCAAGGTCGAATCGGCTGTCCGACCCGCCAAACGCCTGTGCGGACAATATGAAGTCAGTAAAATTCACCGCCCCGTTGTCGTCGAAATCGGACCGGAGCGACTGCGTGTGGAGTTCGGACACAGGCAGCAGGAGGCAGAAGAAGCACAGCAGGACCCAGGTCAGCCTGGATTTCTTCTCCAGAAATGTGGCAATGGACGGATACATTTCAGTTCCCTCAAATCGGTTGAATGCCAATTACTCCATGAACCCAAGGATGTAACCATCGGGATCGGTTACATAGAACTCACGTCCATACGGCATATCCCTCAGCGACTGAATTACTTCCGCGGACTTTCCTGTAAATTCCTCGAAGAGCGCATCGATTCCACTTACCGAGCAATGGACATCCAGGTCTTCGTTCTTTCTCCTGTTTAGACGCTCTTCCTGGCTCACATTACCCAATTTTAGATGAATGGTCTGTCCATTCCTCTCGATACCGGCGTAGAAGTCCTCGTATCGGAATTGCTGCTCGAATCCAAGTTGCTCTGTGTAGTATTTCAGCGAGCGATCGAGGTCCTTGACAATGAACAGAGGGGTTATGCTTGCTATCGTTGGCTCAGAAGAATTTCCCATATCATCTCCTTGTAGAAAAGTAGATACTGATTCCGATTTGTCGTTCAGTCAGGATCAGTGCTTGTTTTTGCATGGTAAAGCGTAGTCAGATAAGGTCTCCTGATTTTGCCACCGTAGTTTCGATCTATCAGATTCGCAATGCTGGAGAAAAGCAGTTCTCTTCGATCCTTCGGGAGTGCTCGGTGGCCGGAGAACGTATTCAAAAGCGTGATGTATTCACCAGTGGCGAATACTTTCGACCAGGGATACTTTCGCACTGTAACAGTTTGAAACAGATTGAGTTGTTCGATCTCTTTTCGCCGCTTTTCGATGAATTCCTCAATGGGCAGATTATTTCGCGGGTCTTCCCATTCCGGGACTACCCTTTGATATATGTCCTGTACCTCTTCGAAAAAGCCATTGAATGGCGGTGGATGGTAATGGGTGAAGATCGCGACCGATCCGGAAGGAATCAACAGTTCAGAAATCTTCGAGTAGCCGATATCCGGGTCTATTCAATGAAAAGCTGAAGCCGACATAACCAGATCAAAACAATTTGAGGGTGATGACCAATCTTCGAAGGAACTGTGGTGAATCTCAACGTTCGGAAAGTCCTTGAATTTGCTCTTCGACAACGCGACGAGGCGCTCCCCGAGATCCAGACAGAGCATTGAAAAACCACGCTCGACGAATGGCCGTGTCGCCAGTCCGGTTCCACAGCCTATCTCCAGAATTCTGGCCCCGTGGCGTAAGGACGACAAGCAGACAATGTCGTTTATAAGCTCTTGAGGATATCCAGGCCGAACCCTGTCGTAATCCAACGCCAGCTGGTCGAAGATCCTTCCAAGTTCAACTTCTGTTTTTATTTCATCGCTTTCGCCGAAGAATCAATCATGGTCATTCATATTGGCCAGGCGTGCGAACGCTGAGGGTGGTTCGCTGTCGTTGAGGCGCTGGCGAATCAGGTCTGCACATTGCTCTGGACTGAACCGAGAAGTGTCGACCTCCACGTCATATATTCCGGGGTCGTGGACGGCCTGCTGCCACAGTTTGACCGGTATTGGAATGGAACCATCGTCGTTACCCTCGACACCCCATGTCGCTCGCCTGCGTTCCATGATGATGTCAATCGGACATCTAACCCCGACGAACAAGACGGAAAAGTCACTCAAAATTCTGGCACAGCCAGCCAGAATTTCGAGAGGGACCGAATACGAATCGTGATGACCTACATCGACGACCACATTTACGCCAAGTCGGGCGTGGGCAGCGACGGCCTCATACATGGCGAGATACAAACTAACAATGAGTGGCTCCAGATCAGGTCGTTCACCTCCGGGACGAAGGCCGATACCCGGTTGAAACCTGTCTGAGGTCATCGCTTTGAACCTGTCCACACCCATGTTCATCCAGACTCCATCGAATGTTTCCTGGATGACTTTTGCAATGCTGGACTTACCCGAGCGAGGCGTGCCGTTGAGGATAATAATTGTGCCGATGTCTTCAGGTAATTTCATTCCAGCGAATCTCTCGATAAGATCGCAACGGTCGCATGTTTCGAGCGCTGCACAGGATTCGTTTCCTCGACAAAGGGCAAGTGGAAAGACTGATGGTGTTTCGTCGTAGTAAGATCAGTCAAAAGGACGTCGCCAACAGGGTGAGTTGAGAGCGATCCCAAATCGCTGGGCCAACACCGTAGTGTAGTCTGCTTCGTGGATCCGCACTTCTGAATTATTTTCTCCTGTTTCCTTAACCGAATTTCCAGAGAGACTGACTCGACCATTTGGCAGAGCCATGGTGCACAGTCGCTTGTGCACGAATGCGGAATCAGGAGATGTCTGCGTCCAGTGACAGCTTTCTTCGAAATTGCTCCACAGTTGTGGTTCCGAGTTTATAGCCAGGACCCTTGTCCACTCGTCGGAATTCAAGAGCCGGTGAAGCTCCAGGCGGCCATCCTGTTCAGAAAACCGAAAGGACGTCTTCCCGTCAGACTGTGTGCTAGATGAATCCAGATTCAGAGGTGTCAAGGCGCTGTCGCCAAACCCAATATCGGTAAGCCAACGGACGCCATCGATAAGCACGAGCGTGACCTGATGATCAAAGGGTTCGCCGGGACCACCCAGTGTAACACGCGCCTCCAGGCGGTGAACTTCAAAGCCCATAGCGGCAAGACACATATAGAGACACTCGTTGAGCTCGTAGCAGAAACCGCCGCGATCTCCAACAACGATTTTCGAATAAACCGCACGGTGGTCCAAACATATTGGTCTACCCAGGTGGATATCCAGATTTTCGAACGGCAGAGTCAGCAGGGCACGCTCCTGCAGGTGCTGGAGGGTTTCGAGGGTGGTTTCTCTTTTCTTTTCTCCAATTCGATCGAGAAGCTTTAACCAGTTCAAATCCTCTTCCTCATTCTGCAGTTCTCAAAACCGGGAATTGCGTCAATTCAATCTGCTGTCCTGGGATATAATCGCCGCTGATCTTCGATCTCAGGCACACATTTTCTTGAAGGGATCGTTCTTCTTCTCACACCAATCTCGCAGGCGCTGGCGGAAACTGTTTAGGAGCTCATCAAAGCGAGCGTTGACTGCCAAGTTCACCATTTCTCCAGGGTCATCCTGAAGGTCGACAAGTTGTTCCCGATACCGACCCATCGTGTAGATGCTGTACTTATACCTGTCGGTCAGCAAGGCGCGAGAATGGCAAGGGGCGCCGTTGTCGATATCCAATATGGATTCCACGACGAGTTCATCCCGCCAGGTCTCCTGACTGCTGCCTTCGGAAAGTGCACGCAAGCTCAGTCCTTCGAGTGTTTCCGGGATGTCGGCGCCACCCACATCGCACAGGGTGGGCAATATATCCAGCCCAATGGAGACCAGGTGCGTGTCATCCACCTTGCCTGCCTGGGTTACTCCTTTGTGGCTGATGATGAACGGGACATTGATGACTTCCTCATAGAAGATGGTCTTCTGATTCCAGCTGTGAGCGCCGTGGCCATCTCCGTGATCCGACGTGAAGATGATGAAGGTGTTCTCTTCCAGACCCGCGCTGCGCAATCCATCCAGAAGTACACCCAGCTCTCTGTCGACCTTTTCGCAGAGGCGATAGTAGAGGAATCGTAGTTTTCGCCAATCGTCTTCTGTGAATTCGATGGTCGGATAGATGCGCCTGTTGCTCCGGCTGAGCATCTGTACGATATCCGGAGCATAGGGCTGAATCGGAAAGTTGGCTGGCAGGCTCGGACATTGTTCGATGGTGTCCGGTTGAGGAACCGGCCCCTGGGGAAGCGGTTGGTTGCGTGCGACCTGGCAGATGTCGTGGGGATTCGTGAATGAGGCAAAAAGGAAGAAGGGTTTGTCGCGATCCCTTTTCATGAACTCGATGGCTCGAAGTGGCACCTCCTCATCCCTGGTTCCACAGAGCACTTCAAGTCCACACTCCTCGGGTGAAGTCCCGGGGACATGCCATTTCCCAGAAAGGGCGCCATCGTATCCCGCGTTTGCGAGGAAGTTTCCGAGGGTTTGACCTTTCAGATCCGTATGGATCGGTGTGGTGTTGGACATTGCCCCGTTCTCGTGGGGATAGAGACCCGTCATGATACTCGCACGCTGAGGACCGCATAGCGGGTGGCTGCAATAGGCGCGGTTAAATCGAACGCCGGTCTCTGCGAGGCTGTCCATATGAGGCGTGTGGACATCAGGGTTTCCAGCACAGGACATTGCGCCTGCGTACTGCTGGTCAGTGGTGATGAACAGGATGTTCGGTCTGTCCGGCATTCAATACCTCGTTTGTGGGAAATGTGATTATTGATTCACGATGCTCCCTATTTCGCTCTCTGTCAGAGTGCTTCCATACAACCGTACATCTGCGATGGCACCCCGGAAATATGTTTGAGGGCCGTATCCAATGTGCAGCGGACTCACATTGGTCAAGTCAAACGTTGTTCTGTCCGGAGATTGGGATGAGGCTGACAGCTTGCCATCGATGTAGAGCCGGGTTTCCTTGCCCTCTCTGGTTGCGGTGATGTGCGTCCACTTGCCGCCGATGTCATATTCGTGACTGCAGACCTGGCCAATGGTCAGGGCGTGTACACGGCCGAGCGTGTCTTTGGTATCCTGGTGCTCGGACCGGCTGAAGCAGCTTCCTGTTGCGGCTATGAGTTGTCCACGAAAAGAATTCAATGCGGTCACCCTGCACCACGAATCGGGATCGTCGGGCAACCAGTCTTCACGACTCGCGAGACTCGCCATCAGCGTCCAGTTTCCGTCTGATTCGTAGCGCCACACCTGACTCTTCGGGATCAGTGCAGCATAAAGTTTTCCATTGTGGACACGGAGATCCATGACTTCGTTGCACTCGTGAAGTCCTTCGGGAATTCCAAGTCGCCCTGCTATAACCCATTCTCCCGAAGGCTCCAAGCGCAGTACGTAACCCTGCGGCCAGGTGCCGATCAAGAGTTGACCGCCGACTTCGACCATGGAGTGGATCTGATTGATGTCGAAGGGATCCTTCCCAAGGCACTCCCATGAGGTGCCACCCAGGTACCGATAGATGCTTCCATGGGTGCAGACGTAGAGATCGCCACCCATTGACAAGAATCCTTCTATGTTGAGCCCGTCCGGTGCGCCGCAGTCGTTCCACTGGTCATCGCGATAGCAGAATACTTTGCCGCCACCATCTCCACTGTCCATTCCGGCGTAGAGATCACCCTGGAACGCTCCCAAACACATGATCCGGTAGCCCTCTCCTACCTGGCCAAGATCACGCCACTCGGTATTTCCCTGGTATTCATAGACGTGGACTTTGGAGGGTTTGAATCCGGGAAATTTGCCGAAGGCTTTCACCCAATCCCAATTGCCGCTGCCTGCATAGATTCGGTCGTTGTGTACGAGCATCGATTGAACGGAGAGGACATTGGGATCATTACCCAGGCGGCCGCAGTCGTGCCAGATCTGGTCCTGGCCATATCGGAAAACGCGGCAGGCCTTGTCCGGAGTGTCCGCATCCGCGATGCTTGCATAGAGATCTCCTCGCCAGGTGACCGTTGCGGTGACGTTCGAGTTGGTGGCCTCGGGTTTTCCCAGATCTGCCCACTGACCGATATATCCGTCGTCAATCCCAAAGTGAACATGCCGCTGGTCGGACATGGCGCTGTAGGCAGGAGATGAACCCGAAACGTGAATGTTGATGCCGCATCTGCCCACGGGATCGAATTTTGACAGGACGTCGCCGAAGGTATGGGTCATGGGCGAGTGACTTCTGACCCAGGCTGTGAACGTGAATTCGTGCGTTCCCAGGCGGAGGTCGGGGTGATCCGGGATCTGGACGCGGCCTCGGCGACCGTCGAATTCTGCAGCTCCACTGACTTTACCAGATGGGCCAGAGCAGAACGTGATACCAATCGCTTCGCCATGATGTGAGGCAATGATTTCGTCAGTGTCGCCGGCCAGCGGCCAGTGTGCAATGAGTTTAGGATCTTTCATTTTGATTTACTCAAGTCCTTTTGCTGTAATAGAGTTTCTGTGTTCGTTTGAAGCTGTTCAGGCAGGAGTAGCTTCGTTCGCATTCGAGAAGCGGCATTCTACGAGTGGTTTTGTCGGCAAAATTATAATACAACACTTGCAGATGCTGAAGACGCGCCGGTGAGTTTACGAATCTGTGGAGTTCCATCAAATTCAAGGGACCCATATCGCCTAACCAAGCTCCCAGGATCGAGAAGTGAGCGTCGATCCACACCCATTGGTTGGCGTCGCGATCGAATATCTCAGTCGTGCCGTGTCCTGTAGCCAATCGGAGGACATAGTCCGAGGATTCCGGGGCGCTGGTATCCGAGTCTCTATGCATGCTGATGCGTCGGGCAGGTATTCCAAGCGCGTTGCATGCATGTGAGAAGATGGCTGCGAAATTTCCACACCATACATGATCTTCTCCGGACACCGCCCTGCGGTATTGTTCAAGAGGCGTCGACGCGTCCATGATATCGGAGGGAATGCCGTTGTGCCCTGTGAGATCAATAATGATCGATTTGGCGATCTCGCAGGCCTTCCCGTGATCCGAATCAACGGATTCGAGCAGTTTGCCCCATTTGTCGGCAGCGAACTCGCAATCTTCCGTTGAAGGATTCTGGATAATGAAATCCTCAACTCGCGATGTGGCAGGAATGATATCCGATTTCTGGACCATCAACCAGCCGTTAGAGGATCTGCCATTGGCCTCATACTGTTCCCGCGGGAAGAAGTTGATGTTCATTTCGTGTGGACTGGATTCCGAGCCATCAGTGCCGAACCAGAGGGTTCCTTCGCGATCCTGAAGAATTGACCTTACACGATTGTCAGCCAGTCCCTCTTGTGTCGTGAAAGTGGTGAAGGTCTCCCCGTCATCTCGACTCACACCCTCGTTAAAGGTGCCGAACCAGAGTATTCCTTCTCGATCCTGAAACATCGAAAGGATACGATTGCTGGCCAGGCCTTCGGCTACTCCGTACGTGCGCCAGTGCCCCTGTCCGGATCCTGCAGTGACCCGCGTCCCGGGTCCCGCGGCAACTTGCGCTCCCGATCCTGCAGGGGTCCAGTAGATTTCGAAGCTGACTTCGATCAGGCCCCCGGTATCGGACGTGCCGAAGGTTGTGCCCAAATTCCGCCGGACTTCCTCGAACGCGGGATCGGACAGGAGTGCGCTTTGAATCTCCAGAAACTCGGAAGGCGTTTTGAAAGCGAACGCACGAGCGAAGACGGAATCGGTTGTCGCTCGGCCCTTCTGCGAAGACGCCGTCAGGCCGTGGGTTCTCAGAACAGGCACAACCTTTTCCCGGTACGCCACCTCGAAGGCCTTGATCCGATCCGGCGACAAATGGAAACCCAATCGGGCGAGCGTGTGCGCGGCCGTTGGATCTTTTTGAGGAGTCGCCGTCCTGCCTTCGGAGACAGATAGAAGCAGGATGAGGATCACGAAGACTGGTCTACTGAAATGGCCTGGAGTCATTTGACATTCCGTTTCTACCGTTTGGGAAAATTGGACATCGTGTGCAAGATAGCGCGCTCAATCGTCGATGCCTATTGGTTTGCATTGTTCATTCTACCTGCGCCGTATGTTCAATCCCTTTGATCCAAAGAGCCCCGGAGGAGCTTTCCTCCGAGGCTCTGGTATAGTGTACTCTCTCAGTTTGAGTGGTGAATGATCCTGAAGGTTCCACCGAAGTCGTACTCTATGGCCGTTCCAGCATCGACCGCCGCCTGTATGGGAGGGGAAAAGTCATCTCCACACCCCAGATCCCCAAATTCTGCAATGGCGGGTGAGGCCGCACCGACATAGGCGACTCTCGCCTGCACGCCGTCGCCCGGATCCAGTATTCGTCCGACGCTCTGCGTTCCGACAATAGATAGCAAGGCAGGAGACTTGTCGATTTCCCACTTGAATTGGAACGAATCGCCTTCTCCGGTTAGGTCCCAGCAGAGATATTTCGCGACAAATGGGATGGTGATCTCAAGCCCGGGCACTTCTTCGCCCGTGCCCGGATTGACATCCTTGAGAGCCAGGTACCCAACAAACAGTCCCCAGGCTTCACCCTCGGTATTCCGTTGTAAAACAGTCGGAGCCGCCGAAACCAAGGTGCCGGGAAGTCCGGCAATGGGGCCGGTCCAGTTGAAGCGCCCTATTCCCGTGACAGCCAGCGGTCCAGAGCCTGAGGATATGGTAACGGGTCCTCCCAGCGGTAGAGAAATAACATGCTCTTTCCCGCCGTTGATAGGTAGGCTGTTCCACGTACCCAGAACTTCGCCTGTTACGGGGTCAGTGGCTTTCGCAGAATAGTAGCCTGAAGCACCCCTCCGGCCGGCCGGAGTTTCCGGTGGTGCGACCAGATCGAGCTGCGCGATGCCGTCGGCGTCGGCAGTGGCCGTCCACTGGTAGTTCAGCACACGTCTAGAGATGGAGCGAGAGAAGGTCACCTCTGCGCCTGCCGCAGGCCTGCCGTCGGCATAGTTCCACACCAGTACGGATACGCCTGCCCGGACTTTTTGTTCGGGCGTGGCAGCCAGTTTACCAGCGGGTACCGGCCCTGTGATGCTCGTGCGTTCAGCAGAATTCCCTCCGCACCCCGTCAAAATGAAGCCTGTTAGGAAAGCGAATGCCCAATGGAAAGCTCGAATCGATTTCATCTCTATATTCCTCCACAACTGATTGGCAGTACTTGATTGATTCTCGATGATCCAAATCTTTTGGCAAGTCACCTCCTTTCATTGCTCAAATAGATGGAGGTAGAGCGGCCCTGGTATGGATGGAGTTTCCCGACTTGACCTCCTTTCATTTCGTTTTCTGGGTTCCGCTTCAGAAACTTGCTTTGGCGTGTCCTGCTGCTCTGGTTATCGCAAGGGATGTGCCAAAATAAAAATAACTACGCGGGAAAATACACAAGTAGCTGTTATATAAGAAGCTAATGTATATATTTTGCTTAGGGATTGTTGTGTTGATGTCTCTGGAAATTAGGATATTTCAAGAATTCTGGATATTTCCAATGCGGTTGATTAAGAAGTATTCCTGGATGAGACGAGGCTGGAGGGGGCGTACATAGAGAGAAACGGGGTTCTCTCCTGACCGGGTGAGGAATCTGGATATGGGTTTGGCGCAGGTTCGACAAGTCGTTGAGGTGGAAATGCGTCGGTACAACTGAGAAATTCAGCAATATTCGGGTCGCCAATCCATTACAGCGATGTTAGATTTAATCAAGCAATGGAGAGGGGGGGCAAGGACAGGCCCCGGCTGATGGACACCCGGACGATATGGGGGAACAGATGCAGAGTTATTCGCAGGCGGCTCTGGATTACCAGAGGATCGAAACTGCCATCCGGTTTATCGAGGAAAACTTCAAGATACAGCCGAGGCTTGAAGAGATCGCTGCCAGTGTCCATCTGAGCAGATTTCACTTCGATCGGCTGTTCAAGCGCTGGGTCGGGATCAGTCCTATTCAGTTTATGCATTTCCTGACACTGGATTATACAAAGCAGAAGCTCGCGGAATCCCGGAGTGTTCTGGAGGCTTCCTGGGAGGCAGGGCTGTCAGGTTCGGGACGGCTTCACGATTTGTTCGTCAATTTTGAGGCGATGACACCTGGAGAATTCAAGAGTCGTGCGGCAGGACTGGAAATCTCGTATGGATTTTCGGATTCGCCCTTTGGCGAGTGCTTGCTGGCTATCACAGACCGCGGCATCTGTCATCTTGGGTTTGTTGTTGGAACCGGGAAGTCGGAGGCAATGGAGGATCTCTACGATACCTGGCCTGGGGCGACATTTACAGAAATGCAGGATCGGGTACGTCCGGTGGTCGAACGGATTTTTGGACGTGATGAGAAGGACAAGTCGGAGTCGCTCAACCTGATTGTTAAGGGGACAAACTTCCAGATCAATGTGTGGAAGGCGTTGATCAATATTCCAGAGGGATGTGTGTTGAGCTACAGTGATGTGGCTTCGCGATTAGGGAAGGAAAAGGCCTATCGGGCTGTGGCAAATGCGGTGGCTATGAATCCGATTGCTTTGTTGATTCCGTGTCACCGGGTGATTGCGAGTACTGGAGGGATGCATAAGTATAGATGGGGCTCGGCGAGGAAGAAGGCGCTGCTTGGGTGGGAGGCTGCCAGGACGGCGTGATGTGGTTGGGTTGGAGGCGGAAGTCGATCTTTAGACAAATCCGAAAAAACAGTTTGATGAATGCGTGGGGGGGAAGGTGTTACAGGATGGGCAGTTGTTTGAAATTCAATTGCAGTAATAAAATCTTCCACCCTCCCTCGTTTCGGCGACCCCTTGGTCGCCAACCCACTTTTTTCTGGGCAAAAAAAGTGGGCAAAAATGCCACCCCTCAAACGCCGGGGCCGGCTTGCTGGAACACTGATCGAAGGTGGTCGAATCCTGCTTCAACGCAAGTTCGAAACTCTTCCCCCCCTTTGCCCGCAGAGCCTCCGCACACCCCTTCAGCGGCTTTCCAGCCGCCCCTTCCCGTCACCCCAACCCCTCCTACGGCACCGCGAACGGCCCCGGACCCCCAGGGAGATCGGATGGAGTTTGTGTGGAAGGCGTCGTGTTTCCAGGACCGGAATGGGTTTTGATTGGATGCCCCACCCTTCAGTTCACCTCCGCTAAAGCTTCGGCGGACAGGCACCCTCGATACTGCGAACGGTCCCCGCTCTCTGAGAGGATGATCACTCTCAGGTTTCTCGTGATCTTTGCGAGCGCTACAGGATGATTACCTGTTGTGAAGTCCGACTTCTCGACTTCGCTCGAAGATGCGGAGGTGCAGGTGGGTGCTCGACCTTATCGAGTTGAAAATCGGTCAGGCAACCGGCTTCTTGCATACGAGTGCATAAGTGCCGGGCAGAGAGGAATACTGGCTGTGCGGATGCTCGACCAGGGATTGTATGACGAGCCCGGCGGTTGCGACTGCGGTAATGACCTCGCCGAGTTGCCAATATTTGTAGCGACAGTTGGGGAAGCTGGCGATTTCTTCGGGTGAGAATTCACCGTGATAGGGCGGATAATACTCGAAGATTTCTTCAGAGAAGTAGCTGCCGTCGATGAGCAGGTCGCCACCAGATATTCCGGGGCGACATTTTTTGATGATGGGATGGAATTCGTGGAGGATCATTGTGCCGCCCGGGCTGAGGATGCTGTGTATCAGCCTGGCGAGCGGTTCGAGATCGAGAAAGTAGTGGAGGATCCCGTATTCCATCAGGATGTGATCAAAGTAATCCAGATGGCCAGAGGTGTCCCATTCGAGGAGATCGGAGACGATGTAGTCGATTCCCACGCCAGCTGCTTCGGCCACTTCCAGGGCGTATCGCCTGTTCTCTGAGGAGATGTCGACTACGGTTACCTTTGCACCGAGGCGCGAGAGGGCGACGGCCCTTCGGCCGTGTGAGCCCAGGAGGTTGACGATCCTCTTGCCATCCAGGTCACTCAGGTGATCGCGGTAGTCCCGGATGATGTACTCCGGATCTTTCACGATGCCTTGAGCCGCTTCCTCCGGTGTGCCGTAACCACGCGACCACGCTTCGTAGGATTTGTGGTTATACCCTTCCCTGTTAGCTGCGCTATGCGCATTCTGGCTCAATTCCCTGACTCCTCCGGTTACGGATCGATGGTGTAGAATTCGAGTCGACCACAATTGTCACATCGATATGCGTAGACAGTGTGTGGCGTTCTTCCTGAAGTTTTTGTTCCGGAAAATAGCGAATTCTCCGGGTGTCCTTCGATCCACTCGAGCGGCGAGGTCCCGGATATCGTTTTGTCCGCTGGGCGCGCAAGTGTATCATTAAATACTAAGTAATATAATCTGATAAATCTGACAATAGCTATGTGATAAAAACTTAAATAATTGATATTAAAATAATTAGACAATTTCATTCAGTATAGATAAATTGTCCCAGCCCAGGGAAAATTGCAATCAAACTCAATTCTGTCTCACCAAAAAATTTCGCAGCCCGATCGGTTTCACGGATATTTGAAGCGAAGGATTCTGCTAGCGAAGGTCGATTTCGGCTGTACCACAGGTGCGCGCACCCATTGAAGAGCCAGTGAAGATATAGGGGTTGTGATCCGTTTCATTCGCGTATCTGGAGGCGATCGCCTCGACCGCTTCCCGCGCGTCAGCCCGTCCCAGCAGGGCCACGGTGCCTCCGCTGCCACCACCCGTGATTTTCGCGCCGAACAGGCCTTCCCCCGGACCGGCCTCTCGGACAAGCTCTACAAGGCGATCGGTTCCGTCCGAACCCAGACCGCACAAGGAGTAGCTCGCGTGCGACTGGTACATCAGTTCACCCAGGAGTTCGGCGCGTTCCTCATTGGTAGACCCCAGGAGCGCGGCAAAGGTTTTGACACGCGCGTGCTCGTAGACAGGGTGTTGGGCAGGAGCGCCCACTTCGTATTCGGTGTCCGGATCGACCGAGGTGACCGGGTCTGTGGTCCCTTGAAATCTCCGGAGGAATTCGCTGCCAGAGATTCGCTCCGGGAGGATGTTCGCGAACCGGCTTTCGTAGACCGAAGGGGTCACGTTTGCGAGATACCCGTTCCAGGTGGAATCATCGATCGAAATTCTGCCGGATTGCTTTCTTGCGGGAAGCCCTGCGGCGTCCGCGATGATCCGATAGCCTATAAACGCTCCCACACGAACAGAGCCGTAGTCGGCTCCAGATACAGCGTGGCGGATTCCGGAGTCCAATCCCCAGACGGACAGTTCTTCCGGGAGAGCAACGCTTCCCTGGAGCTCTGCCGGTTGACACAGGAGGGCCATCAGATTGTCCGCTTCCCCAAAGACACTGGACATCTGGTCCATTACCCCGCAGGGCGCTCCGACGACGAGGTTCTCTACCTTCTGGGAGAGCAGTGCGAGTTCTTTTGCCGAGAGCTCGACGTTAAAGGCCGAGGCGATTGCGTTCATACTTGCGACTTCGAGCGCGGCAGAGGAGCTTACGCCTTTGCCTTCGGGAACCGCGGAGTCGATCAGGATTTTTGCGCCTTGAGTGAACCGCGCCGCTTTCTCCCGGGCGAGGACCACGAAGGCGCCCGCGACGTAGGCGGCCCAACGTGTGGCTTCATTATCCGAAAAGTACGCGGCGGCTTCCGGGTAGCCGAGCGGATCTCCGTTGAGTCCGAGGTCGTGGATCGAGAAGGTGGCGGCGCGGGATCTGCCAGCGAGTTCGCCTGTGCTGACGACCGTGATCTCAGGGGATTCGGTGAGCTGGACTGCTGCAAAGGTGGCCTCGGCGATCGGGAGCTGGAGGACGAGGGCGCCTGAGTAGTCAGCGATTCCACCCATTACGTCCAATCGCCCTGGGGCTCTTGCAATTGTGAGGGATTCGCCGTGTTCGAACAGGGTCTGGAGCGCGGGGTGAGCCGCTTCTGGGAGTTTCCTGAGTGATTCCAGGAAGGCCTGTGTGTCTGGATAATCGAGCAGGGTGTTGTCAGCCATTCTCGTCTCTCTGTGCTTTGTAGTGGACAGGGGAGAGGTTGCGGAGTTCCGCCGCCTTTTCTTCGGGCAGGGTGTCGCTTAGAAAATTTCCACCGCCGATTTCAGGACCGGCCAGGTATTTGATCAGATCCGGTTTTCGAAGCGGCGGGTGGAATTCGATGTGAAAGTGAAACGGACTGTGGTCCCGCCCGTCTGTCGGCGCCTGGTGGAGCGGCATTACGTACGGAAAGGGCGTTTCCCAGAGGTTGTCGAATCTGACGGTCACGTTTTTCAGCACCTCGGCAAGATCCAGGCGTTCCCTGTCCGAGAGGTGATCGATAGACGGGTGTGTTTCCCTGGGGGCCACGAAGACTTCGTAGGCGTAGCGACCGAAGTAGGGGATGAACGCGATTGCCGAATCATTTTCGTAAATGATTCTCTGACCGTCCGAGATCTCCGCCTGGAGGATTTCCTGGAAGAGGACCTTGCCCGTCTCGTCAAAGTGGCGTCGGCTGACCTCGGCTTCAGTTTCGATCGTTTTGAAGACGAAGTTGGTCGCGTAGATCTGCCCGTGCGGGTGGGGATTGGAGACGCCGACGACTTCGCCCTTGTTTTCGAATATGAGGACGTGGTCGATCTCGGGCCGGCTGCCGAGTTCTCGCGTCTGTTCCTGCCAGACGGACAAGAGCCCGTCGATATCCTGAACGGGAAGTTCGGCGAGCGCAAGGTTGTGCTTCGGGCTGTAACAAACGACCCGTGCGATCCCCCGGGCGGGTCGGTTACGGTAGGGTGGTGGCGGGGTTGGGAGGTCCCCGGGAGCGTCGGGACCGACGCAAGGGTGATCGTTGTCGAACACGTGGGTGGTCGTGTAGTCCGGGTTCTGCGCCTCTCCTACTCTGCGATTCCCAGGACACAGATAGCACTGAGGGTCATAGTCGGGCAGCGGCTCTTCGATCTGATCGACCGTTTCGCCACTCCACGGCCGGTTCTGCCGGTGAGCGGCCACAATGACCCACTCTTCACGTAACGGATGCCAGCGCTGGTCCCACATAAGTTTCCCGCCAAACGGATTCAGATTTCCTGGATACCCCAGTTTACGTCTATCGATTTCTTAAGCACGGCTTTATCCGACAGTGGAACAAGAAATTGGAAGCTGCCTTCGTGAACCGACATCCACGAATACACCGTGAAACAATGTCTGCAGCCGAAGACTTTCACCTGCGTATTGCACGTGACACAATCGTGATCTCCAGAAGGATTCCTCTCGCAACGCAGGCATTCGACACGATCAACAAACAGTCGGTTCTCTTTCTGGAATCCGGGGAGTTCGCCTGAGTTTACCAGTGGTCCCATATACCACACGCCCGGAGAATTGCAGATTTTGCAGATCGACCGCTCATCTCCGTCCAGGGACTGGCTTTCTCCAGAGAAGTCGTCGTAGAGCGTGTGGCAATTGCCGCAGACCAGGATCCTGTTGGTGTCCGGCAATCGGTCTTCGAAACTGCGGAAGTAACTCAGAATTTCGCTCTGCTGTTCCCGGTCCAGTTTCCTCCAGGCGGTCATTCGTGAGCCGCACTCGTGACAGCAGCAGCCGAAGGTCTTCTTTGCCCAGAGACCGACCGTCACCAGAATCCCGAGGACAAGTAAGAACAGGAGGATCTCAAACATTGCGGCTCTCTATTTGCGCGAGGACAATCAGGATCAAGCGGCCAGAACTACACAAGTGAACTGTTGAGAAATCGGCGGCGAACACTTTCAAGCGTGCGCTCGGGTGAGGTCAGGGCCTCCTCGAGAAATGACCTGCACTTTTCTTCGAGGTCCACGTTCCGGGGAGCGCCCGGGAGAAGGCCGGTTTCGGGGGAGTAGACGCTCTGGTGATCGGTGGATCCGTCTGAGTAGAAGACTTTGTTGATCACCCTGCGTGTGGTGGTGTCTTTGATTCTGCCACCCTCGGGGTTTCCGCCTTCCAGGCAGATGAAACAGAAGATCCCAAGACGACGGAACTGAGATTCGGTAACCTTGTTCGTGACGACCATTTGTTCGTGGACCTCTGTGATGTCGTCGGCGTGGACGTTGCCGACCATCAAATGGCCCTTTTCTGACATCGCGAAGTAGTCGCGGACGTCCTGGTCCCAGAGATACGTTTCAGGAGGATGGTCGCTGAGTTCGTTCGAGATCACGCAGTGTGGGCTGGAATCGATTTCGTTGATCTTGCCCGGCAGTGCGGTGACGAATCGCAGATTCGCTGGGACGAAGCTGAGCATCGATCGCATTGTTGTTGTCTTGCCGATTCCGCCCGGACCGGAGCCGAAGATGTAACTCGATCCGCGGGAGACGTGAGAGACAAACCAGCTCGCGAGTTCCAGATCGAAGGTGCCGAGGTCGATAAGGTCCAGGAGCGACCGTGCGTGCTCTCCCTTTTCAGGATTGCTCATCTTTTGCAGGTATTGCTCATTGTGGTCCGTGTGATCCATTCTCCCCTCCCGTCCGGTGTTCAGGTCCGGCTTCTGGTGATTTGGTCAAGGTGGATAATCTGTTTGTTGCTTCGTGTTCTCTTTTCGGAGGAATTAATCCTTGCCTGTTCAGTGAATATGACGCGCAAACAAGACGTCCACAAGCGGTTTCGGTTTTCCGCTACTCCCGGGAGATGAGCTCGAACAGATGAGTCTGCCACCGTGAGAGCGGGCTCTCTCCCGATTCTTGATAATGTGACAGCGCTTCGCTTGTGTTCATCGGCTGATCGGGTTCGCCGGGATGTGCGAATTCGTAACCGAAGCCTCCACCGTTCTCTTCTTCCACGTATCTTTCGAGACAGTCGAGAAGCATTCGGCGACTCAGGTCGAACGGCACCCAATCGGTGGTGGCGATTACACCGTTGTGGACGAATTCGGGCTGATCTTCCGCCAACTGTTGAATCCTCGGGACACCGTATTGATACGAGATGTTCAAGAGCACGATCCCGCCGGGAGTCAGAAAGTCCCTGGCGCCCCGTAGGACTTCGCGGCGATATCCGAACCCGTCGTCGTTCTCGCTGGAAGGCGGATTGGAAACGATGAAACTTACTTTTCCTTCGAGTTCGCCCAGTCGTGCTGAATCATCAGGAGAGAAGGGCGTGTAGGAATCGGATCTGATGAAGGAAACTTTATCAGACGCACCGTTCAGGAGGGCGTTCTCCCGGGCGATCTCGATATCCCTTTCCGAGATGTCCAATCCGATCACCTGATCCACTTTTGGAATCCTGGACGCGAGGATGGCCAGACACCCGGTGCCGGCGCCCCAGTCGAGACCGATTCCCTTCAGGTGTGCCTGGTGGACACCAAGGGCTTCGATCGAAATGAGACTCGCCGGAGTGATTCCGAAGGTTCCCTGTGGGTGGAGAATCGTGAGATCACCGAGACCGTGGGTCTGGTCGCTTGAGAGAAAGGTCCTGGGGTCTTGAGTGGGCATTTGCTTTTGTGATCCTTTGTTCTCGACGGGGCTCGAACGGTCGGGGTTTGTGTCTGTGTGATACAGGTGAATTGTGAGACACTTCTAACTGCCTTGTGATCCTTTGTTCTCGACGGGGCTCGAACGGTCGGGGTTTGTGTCTGTGTGATACAGGTGAATCGTGAGACACTTCTAACTGCCTTGTGATCCTTTGTTCTCGACGGGGCTCCGAACGGTCGGGGTTTGTGTCTGTGTGATACAGGTGAATCGTGAGACACTTCTAACTGCCTTGTGATCCTTTGTTCTCGACGGGGTTCGAACGATCGGGGTTGGTCGCTGCGTAAATATCTCAAATCAGATGACGCTTGTTTCCCGATCTCTCGGAAACACCCGGGGTTCTGCTTGACTTCAGATTCCGGCCGGGATACTATCTACTGACTTTTCAATTCGCTTACGAAGGTATCTCAAGAGGGTGAGGCTGACAATGGACAAATCGAACGGCTCCGGGCGGTTCCTCGGTATTACGGTGATGGCAGATTTCATTCTCAATGAAGGTGTCGAGGGGGTGCTTCATTCTGTGGTGGATCGCGCTGGTGCCAACGCAGTTGCGGTAAACCCCACGGTGACCGCGCCGTCGAAGGAGGGAGAAGGGAGCTGGCAGCCGCCTACAGACGCCGGTGCAAGTCCACGGGTGTTCGATCGGCCGCTTTGGGGAAAGACGTCGCTCTGGGTGAGCGGCGCGCCCAGCTATCATCCCAACGAATCGTATTACGCCGACACGCCCTATAAACCCAGACAGCCGAATGAATTGACGGCGGAACACGGCGCGATTATCGGTGAATTCATTAATGCTTCGCTGGATCGCGGTTTGAAGGTCTACTTTCAGACCGATGCGGCGACACCGTCTGGATTGAGAGAAGCGGACAAGCCACTTTTGCCCAACGGAGGCGTGCCGGATCGAATGGTGCAAACAGGCAGTCTGGCTAGTGACGCGATTCGAGCCTATAACCGTGCCTATTTGCGCGATCTCTTCGAGGCGTATCCGAATGTGACAGGCATTCGACCGGACTGGCCGGAGTATCCCTGTTACAAACTGGACGAGGCGTTTCTGGACTTTGGACCGCACGTGGCGGACTGGGCGACGAGAAATGGATTCGAGTTTCAAGCGATCCGGGAAGCTGTGAACGATTTCTACACCTATCTGCACGGAGGATTGACGAACAGCGATCTGGAGGATTGGGCGAGCGCCGGGCGCGGTGTCTATTCGCTGATGGCGCTACTAAGGAGACACCCCAGGGTGATGGATTGGCTGAGCCTGAAGACCGCCCTGTCTCTGGATCTCCTGCGTGACTGGCGAGCGTCCCTGACTGAATTCGCCGGGCCGGACAAGGAGCTTTCCGCAAACGCGTTTATGCCACCGCTGACGATTTTTACGGGGCTCGACTTTTCGCTGGCGTCGGAGTTCTGCGACGCGGTGTCTCCGAAGCTCTATACGATGCACTGGTCGGCAATGGTGGAGTTCTGGGGGACGCGGCTGCTGGCGAGCAATCCTGGTCTGGACGAGAAGCTCGTGGTGCGAACACTGTGCAATCTGTTCGATCTTGCGGATGAGGCAACGGCAGAATCGATCTCCGACTACGGTTATCCTGAACCTGATGAACCGCATCCGATCCCGAACGCACCGCAAGCCAGGAAGATCGCCCAGGCGGTGGCGGATTCAGGCGGGAAGATGGAGGTGACACCCCTTGTTCACGGATATGGACCGCAGGAGGATTTCGAGCGCAGATTCAGGCTTGTGGCGGACAGTCCGGCAGACGGCGCGTGGATCAATCGCTACGGCTATTTGAGTGACGAGAAACTGGACGCCGTGGGCAGTATCTGGTCGGAGTCGTCCTGAATCAATCGGCGGATTCCAGGCTGTCGGGACGGCGGCCAACAGAGGGTGGCGCAAGAATTCGCCGCTGCTGTTCGGTCGGATTTTCGTAGTTGTCCGGATTGTAATAGGACTGAGACCACGAGGAATGCCCCGGGGAGTATTTGTATAGGAGTGTCCGACGTTCGTGGTCTGCCGTCCAGGGGCGTGTGCCGTGGATGAGCGCCTCGGTAAAGATGAGGGCGTCTCCAGCGTTCGCCTCCGGCTGGACAACGTAGTGTGTGTCACGCTGGAATGTGCGGACATCGCTCGGGAGACTGGTGACGAGGTTGGATTTGTGGCTCCCGGGGATACAGGTGAAGCCGCCGTCTCCGGGACCTGCGTCGGAGAGGAAAAAGGTGACCACGGAGAGCCCGTTTCGCATCACGCCGTCACGGTATCTGTACCAGTGATCGGGCGAGCGGTCGGTATCTCCGCCGTGGAGATTGCCACCTGCGCCACCCTTTCGCATAAAGATGCAGTAGTCGTGATCGATCCGGAATTTCGGTCCAAGGAGTTCGTCGAGGTAAGGTGTGATTGCGGGATGATCGATGAGGGCCTGAAATAGCGGACCCCATTGCGAGACCGGGCTGTCACGCCGGTTGCCCGGATCGTGATCGCCCAGGGGGAACGCGATTTCCGCCTGGCTGTTCATTTCCGAAAGTTCCGCTTCTGTCAGCACGTCTTTTATGACGATATATCCTTCGAGGTCGAACTGGAATCTTTCTTCGGGAGTCATAGGGTCTCCTGATCACAGAGGTTGATTGCAGGATCGTCCGGGAATCTGGTATATTCTGAGGTAGATGTATAGGCGGGGGTTGGCCAAAAGTCAATTGAAAACAGGCACCCGAGGGCCCCAGTCCAGGGACCAATTCTGAAGCGAGGAAATTCGAAAATGACGAGGCTCAGCGTAAATGTGAACAAGGTGGCGCTTTTGCGAAATACACGGACGATTGGGATTCCGAGTGTGACACGAGCGGCCCAAATTTGTATCGATGCGGGTGCTTACGGAATTACCGTTCATCCCCGACCCGACGAGCGTCACATTCGCCCTTCCGATGTCGATGAGCTGATAGACGTCGTGGCTGGTGTGGAGTTCAATATCGAGGGGAATCCGTTCGAGAAGGGGTATCTGGATATCTGCAGGAAAGTGAAGCCGGATCAGTGTACGCTGGTGCCGGATTCGCCCGAGGCGTTTACTTCGGATCACGGCTGGGACCTGGCGGCAGACGGGGATCGCCTAATTCCGGTGATCGAGGAGTTGAAGGGACTCGGCTCGAGGGTGAGCCTGTTTATGGATCACGATTCGGACGAGATTCCAAGAGCGGCAATGGTCGGGGCCGATCGGATCGAGATCTATACCGAACCCTACGCTGACGCCCACAGGGAAGATGAGGATTTCGAGAAGGTGTTCGAGGTATTCGCCACAGCCGCCAGAGTGGCTCAGGAAGCCGGCCTCGGGGTGAACGCGGGACACGATTTGAATCTCGAGAATCTCGGAAAGTTCTGTACGATTTCGGGGATTCTGGAGGTGTCGATCGGCCACGCGCTGATCGGTGAGGCTTTGGAGATGGGACTTGGGAATACAGTGAAGGCGTATCTGAAGATTCTCGAGGCGTCCGCTTAGGCTACGGCGGGAGCGGGAGGGTTACTCACCAAAGACGATCGGGCAATAGTCCTTGTTGTCGAGGTGCCGCGCGAGCCCTTCACGCGTGTTGTCCACAGGTCTGGCGTTACCCGAGCACATATGAATCGCGAAGCTTCGTCTGGGTTTACCTGACCGATTTGGCGGGCTCCCGTGGAAGACGAGGTTGTGGTGCAGGCTGGCGGCCCCCGCGGGCATCGTGGCTTCCACGTCCTCCCAGCTTTCCCCTGTCGGTAGCGAGATTTCACCTTTTTGAAGTTCCAGGTCTTCTCCGTAGAAATTCCCCTGATTCAACAGTCCCCACTTGTGCGATCCCCGGACAAACCACATCGGTCCGGCCTCCGCTGTGACGTCTGAGATCGCGACCCACGCCGTAAAGAGTTCACTGCCTTCCTCCCAGATTTTCCAATACTGTTTGTCCTGGTGCCAGCCAACGCTGACGCCGGTGTCTGCCGCAGCGAGCACCGCGGGCTTGTGCAGCAGCTGGACCCACCAGACCTGGACCTTGCGCGCACCGGTGACCTCGGCGACCCATTTTCCGAGTTCGGGATGTCCGACCAGTTCGTGGATGGCGAGGTTGGCGATCTGCGGCATTTCGATTTTGATCAGCTTTTGCGGGTCATCCCCCGGGGACCAGTACGAGGACTCCGGGGGATTTCCTGTTTTGTATTCCCCGGCGATCAGTGCGTCCATTCCTTCATTCGCACGGTGGACGAGTTCTGTCGGCAAGATTGGCTGCGAGGAGATGGCGTATCCATCTGCGTTGTAATCACCTCTGTTCGTCATTGGATTCCTTCCCTTTGGTTCCGACTTCGAGGCGTTCGCCCAGGGGACCTGGTTCAGCGAGATACTTCAGGTAGATCTCCTGTCTCGGCAGAGCCGATTCGTCTCGCATCTTGTACAGATCTTTCGGGGTGGACTTCTGTGCGAGCGGCCACACGCCGTCCTGCAACCACGCGACACCTCCCGTTCCGTTTATCGCATCTGCGATTCGCTGACGATCCCACCAGAAGAATGGCTCCGGAAGATTCTGCGGAGACACCCAGGCGATTTCGATGACTTCCTCGGGCTGCGGTTTCAGGTGGCCGCCCACCGGGAATCCGGTAAAGACGATGTCGTGGTCGCCGCCTTCCCGCCACCTCGGACGCGAGTAGATCCCCACCAACCTTTCCAATTCGACCTCGAGCCCGGTTTCCTCTCTCGCCTCGCGCACGGCCGCCTGCGCTAACGATTCACCTGGATCGACACCGCCTCCCGGAAGGCACCAGACTTCGATGTCCTCACGTTTTGTCACCAGGATCTTTTCGTCCTGCAGGATCACGACGTTCACACCGAGTGTGGGCAATTCGAACCCTCCGTAATGGCTACCAGCCGACCGCGTATCCATCGCGCCGCGGATCCGATCCGCCCATCAACGCGTTGGTTTCACTGTTTATGGTGATCGCCTGGGCGCTTCCAGGACCGCCCCAGTCGCCGAGTATTTCAAGCGCGTGACCCTTTCCTGACAGCCCCTCCCGAACGTCCTGGCCGAATCTGCCTTCCAGTTGGAGCGCATCCTCGCAGGTATGGGGTACGGTTGATTCCATCGGGTTCTGGAGCGAGCGCCAGCGAGGCGCTTCCACCGCTTCCTGAGGTGTGAGTCCGAAGTCGAGCACGTGGGTGACCAGCTGAAGGTTGGTCTGCACCTGGGTGTCCGCCCCGGGCGTGCCGCAGATGAGTACGGGTTTCTTGTCCTTTGTTACGATGACGGGGTTCATCGTGTGGCGGACCCGCTTGCCGGGCATCAGGCAGTTCGGGTGGCCTTCCTCCAGGTGCCAGTAGGTCATCCGGTTGTTCAGCAGGATCCCTGTGTCTCCGGCTATGAGGCTGGATCCGAATCCGGACTGAATGCTTTGCAGCATACAGGCGGCGTTTCCCCAACGGTCGGCGACACAGAAGCACGTGGTGTCCTGGTGCGATTCGGGGGCGCCTGCAGGGACGTCCGTGGCTGCCCGGGTGAGATCGATTCTGTTGGCTTGTTCGCGGGCGTATTCTTTTGAGAGGAGTCCCTGAATGGGGACGTCGATCCAATTGGGATCCGCCATAAAGTTTTCACGGTCCGCGAAGGCGAGTTTCTTGGCTTCCACCATCAGGTGAATGGCGTCGGCCGTGAGATAGCCCATTTCCTGGAGGTTGTAAAGTTCGACGATGTTGAGTTCCTGCAGGAGGATGTGTCCGCTGGAGTTGGGCGGCGTTTCGAATACTTCGTGACCCTTGTAGGTGGTGCTGATCGGGTCTGTCCAGTGCGCGTGATGATTCGCAAGGTCTTCGCGGGAGAGCAGGCCGTCACGCGATTTGCTGAAGGCAATGATCTCTTCGGCGATTTCCCCTTCGTAGAAGGTTGCCCGACCATCGGTTGCGATTTTGCCGAGTGTCGTCCCGAGGTCTTTCTGGAAGAGGATATCCCCGCGGCCGAGCGCCGAGCCGTCTTTGGTGAAGATCGCTCGCGTGAAGGGATCGGCTGCGAATCTTTCGTGTTCGCCTCTGAGCCCTTTCGAGAGTTGATGGCTCACCGGAAATCCGTTTTCACACAGGCCGATTGCGGGATCGAATACCTTGCTGAGCGGCAGCTTTCCGTGTTTTTCGTGGGAGATCAGCCAGCCGTCCACGAGTCCCGGAATCGAGGTTGACCGAATCCCTTTCATCGGGATGCCGCCGTTTTGGAGATAGATATCTCGTGTGGCCGCCTGGGGCGCCGCACCGGTGGCGTTGACTGCTTCGACCGATTCCAATTCGGCCAGGTAGAGGAGCAGAAACCCGTCGCCACCGACACCCGAGGCGTGCGGCTCGACCACACCCAGGGCGGCCGCCGTGGCGATGGCCGCGTCAATGGCGTTTCCGCCGGCCATCAGTGTCTGGATGCCGGCCTGCGAGGCCAGAGGATGACCTGAGGTGACCATTCCGTTTCTGCCCATTACGGAAGGACGGAAGGCGGGTTTTGAGACCTGGTGAGGGGATTGCATTTGGGACTCCCGTTGTCGTGGTGGGTAATTTGAGGATCGCCAGGCTTAAGCTGCAGTCAGGAGAATTGGCCGGTCTTTGGTGATGACGATGGTGTGTTCGTAATGCGCGGCAGGTGCCCGGTCACGTGTTTTTACGGTCCAGCCGTCTTTGTCGTCATAGATGCGGCCGGAGCCGGAGGTGATGATGGGTTCTATTGTGATGACGAGTCCCTCGGTGAGCGGTTGGTAGAGTGAGGGTTCTTCGTAATTGGGGACCAAAGGGGCTTCGTGAATGACTCTGCCGATGCCGTGACCACTCAGAGCGGGGATGACGGAGAATCCACGAGATCGGACTTCTTTTTCAACCGCTTTTCCAATGGCGTTGATGGGTCTGCCCGCCCTGGCGGATCGGATGGCTTTCTCGAAAGATGTTCTGGTGCACTCGCAGAGTTTCAGGTGGAGCGTTGAGGCCGGAGGAACGACCACGGATTCTGCGGCGTCCGCAATGAAGCCGTTGAGTTCGACGGTGACGTCGATGGTTACCAGATCGCCCGGACGGAGGACTCTGTTGCCAGGTATTCCGTGTACGACTTCATCGTTGATACTAATGAGGGTGGTTCCCGGAAATCCATATGCGAGGGTTGGTGCAGAACGCGCGCCGAATTCGGCGAAGACATTCGCTCCCACCTGATCGAGTTCCCCGGTGGTGATGCCTGGCTCGACGTGAGCCTTCATTGTTTCGATCGCTTTTCTGACGACTTTTCCGGCCTGCAGGAGACCTTTCAGTTCTTCTTCGGTTTCTATGGACATCACTGTTCCTTTCAGGTAAACAGGCGCGTGTAGGACGCCGGTTCCTCGAAGATGCCTCCGCTGTTTCTGTAGTATTCTTCATCGAGGATGAAAGATCCGTCCTGCGGTTTCAGCCAGGGGGCGTTGGGTATGGGAAATTCGTTCAGGAGTTCAGTCCAGTTGCCGTAGTTTTCAGGACCGTTGGATTCTATGAGTCCGCCTTTCAATCCGGGGAACGCAGGCAGACGTGCGCTGACGTTTTTGTTCCACTCCAGGAGGAAGGGTACACAGGCGTTGTCGGCAACAAAGCAGGGGGTTTTCGCTTCGGCGGACGCCTTCGCCATTTGGAAGGCGAGGGTGAGGGTTTTTCCGGCGGGTTTGATGACCATTGCCCCGTATCCCTGCTGCTTTCGGGTGATGAGATCTTCGACCTGTTGCAGGCTTTCGTCTGCGGCGACTTTGACCGGGAGGTCGCTGACTTCCTTGTCCCGGGCATCCGTGAAGGGTTCCTCCAGGAGCAGAATCCGGTCCTGGAAAGAGCAGCAACCCTCGAGCAGGGCTTCCACGTGTTCCTTCTTTTCATATCGCGCGTTGGCGTCCAGGTAGTAGAGGACGTTTCCGGATTCTGTGCCGGATGTTTGATACGTTCGGGCGAGTTCGTGGATGTGACGGAGGCGCTCCAGGTCTTTCTCGACCATTTCTTTCTGGGTTCCGGGTTGGCCGATTTTGATTTTCAAGATGTAGATGCCACGGTCGAGTATTTTCCTGAGTCGATCGGTTTTGAGGGTGTATCCCACGGCGGGTGCCAGGGCGATCCGGCTCTGCCTGGCAGAGAGCGCCGTGCGATATCCGTGCGGGATCAGGTCGTCGAAGTTGTGAATGCCTTTCAATTTTGCGTGGAGCATCCAGGCGGCGTTGTCCAGCGCGACCATCGAGATCAGCGTGAAGGAGCGTCGCAGGTTGTCGTTTGCGGTGACGCGTTGGGCGTATCGGTGAACAGGTTCGAGTAGCTCATTCTGGAGGTGAAACGGGTCGATGAAGTCCTGGTCAAGGGTTTCCTGAATCGCGAATTCAAGGACCGTTGCCGAGAGGAGGTTGCCGCCGACATCCGTGTGGGACGAGAAGACGGAGGGATCCGACCAGAGTACCGCAGTTCCGCCGATTCCAATGGATTCGACTCCGCTGGCGTCTCGGAGTTTTACCACCAGGATCCATTTCTCCCGATAGGAAGACCCTTTGAACGCAAAGGGCTGTGCAAACGGCTGTCGGTGAATTTCGAGATCGGCGTGTGCTATTCGCATAAGAAGGAATGTTCAGACGGTGAACGGATGTTCGCAGCGTTGGTCTACGCGAGTGGGGCTCAGTCCCATTGTGACAGATCCAGGATTACGCCCAGGAAGGTGCCCTTTTCATTGACGAGACCTTCGTAGGCGAGCTGCGCGTCTGAAGCCGGAAGGGTGTGGGTGTGCAGTGGAGCGATTTGCAGCCGACCCTGCGCGATGAAGTCGAGCATCAGTTCGTGGGGATTGGGGTCGTCATAGTGTGCGACTTCGGACTGTCTGCTGCCGTGGGCGCCAATGATCGAGACGCCCGGACGGTGTACATCAAAGTACAGGCTGATTTCCGCACTCCCCCTGGGGCTGCCGAGGAGGATGACTTTGCCGTTTCGAGAGGCGATCTTCGCGGCGGTCGGGGCGACCTGGGGATCGCCGGTGGCTTCTACGACGATGTGGCAGCCGGTCCGGCCGGTGATTTCCTCAAGACGTGTCGATATGTCATCGATGGTCGGGTTGATGTGATCGTGGAGGTCGCACATTGTAGAGAAGGAAAGGCGCTTCTCTTCGGTGTCGATACAGATGACCTGGCGGGCCCCCGCGGCGTTCATCAGTTGTGCGGCGAAATTCCCGATCATCCCCTGGCCGAATACCGCTACGGTTTGACCGAGACGCACGTTCGACAGGCGGATCGAGGTGAGGGATATCTGGGCCATCACCGCAAAGGGTGCGTGTTCGATCGAGACTTCCTCGGGAATCTTGATCGCTGTTCGCTTGCTGGAGGCCATTGTGTGCGAGGCGTGTTTTCCTGCAGTGTAGACGAGGTCACCTTCCTTGAGGTGATCGATGTCTTTTCCTGTAACGAGGACTCGGCCGACCGAGGCGTATCCCGGATAGAAGGGGAACTTGGCGTATTTGAAATCGGGTACGGGAAACCCGGCGTGGCTCTCGGTGAACATTGCCAGTTCGGTGCCCGGGCTGATGAGGCTGTAGATGTTTTCTACCAGGAGTTCTTCCGGTCCGGGCGTGTCCGGGATTTCGGTTTCGACGATTTCTGCTTTCATTTTTGACGGGAACACGATCTGCTTTATTTTCATCACCGGACTCCTTGGTGTGCGTTTCCAGGTAATTATCTGTCGATCAATGGCCGAGTCCCGGTGCGGTCAGGCTGCCCGTGCTGACCGTGCCGGTCGTGATGTTGAATATGCCAGGGAATCGGTCCTGCCAATCCGCGTTGGCATTTGGGCAGAATTGGCGTGCGTTGCCCTCGATGGCGGTTACAGAGGGTACCCGGGCGGCCAGTCCCGCCGAGTGGAGGAAGGAGGCGCCGGGGCAGGTGAGGTCCTGAACACACAGGAACATCCCGTATTTTTGAGCGGCTGCGCCCATCAGCAGGGCCTGGGACTGGCCCTTGCAGGCTTTGAGGGCGACACCCGAGTAACCCAGGTCTCTGGACATCAGGAGGCTTTCGAAGTCCTCCAGGGATTCGTCGATGACCACAGGCCGTATTTTGGCTGCCCGGTGCATTTTGTTCTCCGGGTTGGCCTTCAGGTCTCGCGCTGTGGGTTGTTCGACATACGCGGCGCGTTTAAATGCATCCGGACTCTTTTCCTGGATCTGGGCGAGAAAGTCGAGCAGGTACTCCACGTTCTGGCACTGTTCGTTGAAGTCCAGGGAGTAGCTCCAGGTGTCGACATTGCGCTTTGCCTGGGTTTCCGCAGTGACTTGCTGAATGGAACAGACTCTGTTCACATCCCAGTCCAGATCATCGCCGTTCAGTTTGATTTTCAAATGTGTGAGGCCATCCGCTTCGATCCATTCCGGCAGGGTTTCGGGCAGGCCGTCGTTGATGCGCTGAGCGATGTCCGAGTCCGTGAGCGGGTCCAGCGCGCCGACAAGATGGTAAATGGGCAGTTCGGGCTTTGGGAGGCGCGAGGTGTACCTGTCCAGGAACTCGCCTGAGAATTCGCTGTTGAGATAGGTTTCGAGGCTGTGGGTCATATGGTCTGCGCCCAGGCCGTCGTAGCTGTTGATGCCGGCAGCCTTTCCGAAGGCGTCGTGCAGGGCGGCGTCCACGGGGCTGGCGGTTACGAGCGTGCAAAGTTTGGGGATGGGTTCCGCCAATTCCAGTTCGCGACCCACTTGCAGGGCGAGGTCGAGGAATTGGGGCTCGAGACGTGTGGCGATGTCCACCGGATGACCGGATTCCTGATCCTGTGCGGTTTTTGCAGCGATCGCTTCCGCCAGTTTGACCATTGCCGCCATCGATTCATCGAATGTGACTGTTTTGGAGGGAAAGGACCACGCATTCCCCAGGGGCATCGATCCGAACCCTTCTGCGGTGCGGCCATTTCCGTTTTCGACGTCGATGGAGATGTTCATCAAGGTGCAGTGTGTGGTGACGACACCGCCAAATTTCAGGGGTGTTCGGTAGGGAAACGATTCGAAGGTGAGTTTGATGTCTTTGATCCTGATGTCGGTGCTCCTGGACATTGGGTGTTTCTCCGTTTTGATTGTTTATATTGTTGAGGATAAGTATGATAGCACGGGTCTTGTGTGGTGTCAAGGAGAGTCAGGTCGATTGAAACAGGTCCGTGCAGGGTGATGACGAATGCGGCAGAAAGGAGAGCGAGGTGAGCAAAAAAATATATGTCGTGGGTATTGGCGGCGGAACGGGATCGGGCAAGACGACTTTGAGGAAGGGGCTTCTTGAACGGCTGGGTGATCAGGCCGTGGCGATCCCGCACGATGCCTACTATCGAGATCAGGGTCACCTCTCCGAGACGGATCGGGGAGGTTATAATTTCGATCACCCGGAGGCCTTGGAGACAGACCTGCTGCTTGTGCATCTGCAGACGCTGGCTTCAGGTGATTCCGTGGAGATGCCCGCTTACGATTTCGAGACTCACACGAGAAAAGACCCCCCCGGGGCGACTCTGGTTCCGAGATCCGTTGTGATTGTGGAAGGTGTTCTGGTGCTGGCCGAGGAAGCTTTGAGAGGTCAACTTGATGTGAAGATTTTCGTGGAAGCCGCCCCGGACGTACGGCTTTCCCGGCGGCTTGTGCGCGACCAGAGAGAACGGGGGCGGGATACCGAATCGGTGATCAGACAGTATGAGGCTACCGTGAGGCCAATGCACGATCAGTTCGTGAAACCCAGCCGGGCGTTCGCGGACGTGATCTACCCCGGCGATCGGGAAGGAGGAGCTGGAATCGATTTGCTGGTGGCCCACCTGGAGTACGTGATTCAGAATGGCTCGGATCGATGAGGCAGGGAAACTACATTTGACGCTCGATCCCGGCCACCAGCGCCGCTTCGATTCGGGCAGCAACTTCGTCCAGATGTGCGCCTGTCGATCGGTCGAGCGCCACGGCTGCGTCTCGATTGGCAATGGCGTTGCGGATCTCGATCAGGTCAGCTCGAGCTAGTGCGGAGGCATCGGTTGGCGCGCCCTTGGCAGGGTTGACGACCAGGGTGATCACTTTGTCGAGATGCGCTCGCTGAAGATTTCTGCGGAAACTGTTGATGTTGCTGCCCGCCTCGAGTTCCGACCAGATGGAGACGCGCAGGCCCTCGAAGAGTTCGGGTAAGGCGAAGGGATGCTCGGATTCCCAGAGTTCCAGATCCAGAAGTCGCTGGAGCAGGAGCGGGTGGTAGAAGGTGTTTAACGGGTTTCGTTGGATCGCGAAGATCTGCTCATGTACGGGATAGTCGAGCCGGCGCATCGAATAGACGGCCCCGGAGAATCCCCAGAGCCGTTCCGGGGCGAGTTTCCTGAGGAGCGATGGTGAAAAGGCAAAGGCGTTTTGCCCGAAGACATTTTCCTTCAGAAATTCGAATGCTTCTCTCTGTTTGGCCGGAGGCACGGGTTCGAAGGGCAGGCGTCCTTCGGGATCCCCCACGTGGTCTCTTCTGAGGTAGATGCCTCCGATATACTTTGTAAGCGTTTGCGCTGCCAGACTGTATTCACGTAATCCCCGCTCGAACACACTCCGCAGTTTCGGGTATCGTTCCCCGTTTTTCTCGAAGGACACTTCGGTTTTGCTCCAGAGCTCTCTCGATAACGCCACACGGTTTTTGAAGAACTGAATGGGGTCGTTGCCCAGATCCCATCTGTTGGATGATGGGTCGATGCCGGTGGGGGCACCCCGGGAATCTTCATCTGTGAGATACGCGACTCTGGGGTCGGCTGCTTTCGAGACGATGCCTTCCAGTTCTTTCTTTTGTTTTTCGGGATCGGTAGATTTGAGCGGTTTGTAGGCGTATTCGATTGCCCAGTAGTCGTAGGGACCGAGTCCGGTGGGCATATAGTGTCCCTGTTCCTGCCCTTCCGGGGCGATGTTTATCGGTGTGTAGTCCATTACGGATCCAACCATTCCGCGTTCTTCCGTATAGGCCTTGTCCTGCAGTTTCCCCGCCGGATGGAGGGTACTGGCCTTGAAGTTGTGGCGGAGGCCCAGTGTATGACCCACTTCGTGAGCGATGACGTGGGCGAGATAGGCGTTTACAAAGTCTCTGGCTTCTTTGGATCCCAGTTCGAGAATGCCTCGGGCAGATAGCAGATTCAATCCGAAGGCCGCCTGATCTATCGCCCCTTCCGCGTAGTCGCAAGATGCGATGTTGTCCGAATAGGCGGGCATCTGTGCGCCGGGTGCTGTGGCGACGGGTTCGGCGAATCGCTCGTATCTCCTGAACATCGCCAGGGGAAACTCGGCGTTGACGCGGACACTCGCGCTGAAAATTTCCCCGGTCAGAGGGTTCGCGATACTTGGACCCTGGGCATAGATCGCCATCGGGTTGATGAACCATCGGACGGTGCTGTATCTGGCATCCTCGGGATCCCAGGAGGGATCGTCCGGCTGGTCTTTGACGACGATCGCGTTTTTGAATCCGATGCGCTCGAAGGCATCGTTCCAGACCAGTATCCCCTTTTTGATGGTCTTTCGGTATTCGTCAGGTACGGTGTTTTCGATCCAGAAAGTGATGGGTTTGACCGGTTTGGATAGTCTGGCGTTCGGTTTCTCTTTCTCCAGACGCCATCTGTTGATGACCCGTGTGTACCGGGTGTCGGTGGATTTGGAGGAGTAGTCCATAAACACAGTGGAAAAGTGACCCACCCTGTCGTCGGCCGGGCGCGACCTGTAGCCCGTGTTCGGGAGATTGGTGAGGCTGTAGCGATACACGTGTTGAAAACTGCGCGGGTCCGGGAGTGTATACGCATTCTTGGGGTCGCCGCTTTTGTAGTAGAGCACGACGTCGATTTCTGAATTCGCTGGAAAGGATTTCACCTGGCCGAAGTGGCTGGTTTTGCTGTCGAAGCCGTATTTCAATTTACGTGCGCCCAGGGCGGCCGAGACCATTGTGATATCCTGTACGAAGAGGGCGCTCGCGTCGACAAGAATGCTATTTCTTGTTGGATGAGGCTTGCTCTCGATGATCTTTGCGGAGGAAAGCAGGGCGTTTGTGATGCCTTTTTCGACGGCACGCGATAGGGGTGTTCCTTCGTCCGCACGGATGTAGACATTCTTGTGCAGGAACTGAACTTGCGGGCCGATCCGTTTGAGGATGAAGGGGAATCCGTAGGTCATAAAGCTGGGTGTCATCGCCGCCGAGTCGAAGTAGAATCCATCGCCTGCTTCACGCGTGACGCCGCACAGATACGTCTTCTCGAATTGATGCGGCCTGATCTCCAGGTAGACCTTTCCTTCATCATCCTTCCGGTAAAAGGTGAACAGGCCTTCGATCTTCTCGAAGTCTTCCACGATTTCATCGAAGGCCTTCTTTTCTTTTTTCTTTTTCTCTTCGGCAGATGTGCTGTCACTGGCGGCTTTGACCAATGAGGTGTCTTGCACGGAGCTGTCCGGTTGGGCTTCGGCTGCAGTCGCGTGGTTACAGGCCTGCAAGTAGATGATCAGAAAAAGGATGCCGGCACGTAGCAGAAGAGACATTTCGGACTCCAGTATCAAGGGGTTCAGGTATCAGGCGTTTTCGAGATAGCTGACGGGGATTTCGAATCTGAGATGGTCGGGGAGGTGGCATTCCCTGTCGTCACAGGCCTGATAGTGAAGGTGCGCGACGAGTGTGAAGGGTTCTCTCCGAAGATTCTTGACGGATGCTTTGAGGGTCAGGTGCTCCTTGTATATGTGCAGTGTTTCGCCGAGTGCCTCCAGCCGGAAGGGTTGGCCCGGAGGATATTCAACTTCACCGAATGCCACGTCTTCAATTAGATCGGAACTGAGTTCGGTCGGGAGATATCCTTCCGGGAGGGGCTTGGCGTGCAGGTGCCGGCCGTTCCGTGTTTCGATTTCAAGGGTAAAAGTTTGTATCTGACCCCGGCGGACACTGCCTGCCGATAGTTCGGCAGTCGCGGTGAGCGTGTCGTTCTCCAGTTTCTGTACGACCCGGCCATCCGGGCTGATGTGGAGATGCTCGCTGAGCATTCGCGGGATGGAATCGCGTACGCCGTGATTTGCGTAGAAGGAGGTGTCCGTGACCTTTCCATTTTCGTCAACAATGTATGTACCTGGAAAGGGTACGCCGTACCAGGCGTGATCTTCGGGCACAAGGGTGTTGAGGATCCCGAATTTCCGGATGATGTCACTCCTGGTGTCCGAGAGCAGCGGATAGGTGATTCCGTGTTTCTCAGAAAACGTCTGGAGGACTTCTACGGGATCGTAGCTGATGGCGCAGATTTGGACGTTGTTGCTTTGGAATGTGTTCAGATTTTCTTGCAGCTCCACGAGCTGGGTTTTGCAGAAGCCTCACCAGGCGGCGCTGCGGTGAAACAGGATCAGGGACTTCTTTCGGTCAGCCGCACGGTATTGAAATTGCCCGCCGTGCTGGTCTGGTAGCGAGAAATCCGGAATTCGTTCACCCAGGAACGGACCTTTGCTGAAGTCCTCGGAGGTTGGGTCGCCGCCGTTTGGTAGTTTTTCGGCCATGAGTTCAGTCCAGTTCCTTCGGGTTGGGTTCAGATGAGAATCGGTGAACATAGTATACCCAACGCCCAGGGCGGGAGCAATTGGGAAAGGGCACCAAAAAAATAGCCCCGCTCTGTGGAGAGCGGGGCGGCGGCGGCCCGGATCAGGCCATGAATTCTTCGTTGTGCGGCCGAACCTCGAGTTCAAAGGTCCAGGCGCTTCGATTCTGTCTGGTGAGATTCCAGTAGGATTCCGCAATGGCGTCCGGATTCAGGAGGGGTTCATTTTCATCCGGTTTGTATTGCGCTCTTACCTGCGGGGTGTCGATGATGCCGTCGATGATGATGTGGGCGACGTGGATGCCTTTCGGCCAGTACTCACGTGCCATCGAGTCGGCCATTCCGCGGACACCGAATTTGGCGCTGCTGAACGCAAGCGCGCCCGCCCTTCCGCGAATGCCCGATGTGGCCCCGGTAAAGAGGATCGCTCCGTCACCGCTTTTCAACATATCGGATACAGCCTCCTTTGCACAGAGAAACCCGCCGAAGACGGTGACCCTCCAGGATTGTTCGAATTCTTCGGGCGACAGTTCGAGCAGGCCTTTCCACGCAGCGAAGCTTGCATGATTGATGAGGATGTCAACAGGTCCGAAGCTGTCCCGCACCTGTTTGAAAGCGCTCGCTACCTGATCCGGGTCGGTGATGTCGGCCTGCACCGGGAGGACATCACCCTCCACCTGGCTAGCTGCCGCCTGGAGACTGGATTCGGATCTGGCGATCATTCCGACGCGACATCCTTCTGCTGCAAATTTCCTGGCGAGGGATGTACCTAGGCCGGGACCGACACCGGCGATCAAGACGGTTTGAGCCACAGTTACCTACAGTAAAAAGCTGTTGGATCCGGGTGAATGAATTCGTGAAGCAGGGATAGTGGATGCTCGGGTCTTATTCTACTTCATCGACAACCAGCACTGGCAGAATTTTGGACGCGTCGTTTCGATTGACGATCTTGAATCCCTGAAGTCTGCCCTGCCACTCCAGGATGTCCTTGGTGTTCAGATTTCTTTCTTTCAGGAATCCTGCAGGAAGGGAAGCCACAAAGTCCTGTCCATCTTCGGTTCCGGCGATGATGTACTGCGAACGGCTGCCGTCGCGGGCGATGGGTGTGTCGGACGTCAATGTGCCCAACCAGAACGCCGGCGCATCGCTGAAAGGGGTCATGTCCGGATCGTCCGAATCGCATTCCTGGAAGATTTCTTCGAGCGTCACTGGAGACGGCGGTAAGAGGATGTCGAGGGAGTCGGTTTCGGTGGAGTCGGCCAGACTGGATTCGAGTTCAATGATGATGAGCAAATACATCGGCAGAGGGTTGAGGGCGTGGGCATTTTTGTAGGCCTCGAGGGCTTTTTGTTTGTTCGTTTCGATGCGCCTCACCCTTTTCAGCTTCCTTTGCCGCTTTTGGAGGATCTTTTTCGCGCTCGTCCGTGATGGTCGCCTTGGCTTCTGCTGAAGCGTGAACACGGACGTCAATCGGTTGCGACCGTGGCGCCTGGCTGGCCTGAACCACTCGGGCGAGTGGGGTGATCGGCTGCTGTACGCCCGGAGGTCTGCTGGTGTTGCTCAGTTGAGATTTGATGTCGGCGAGTTGCCCCAGCACTTCTCCCAGCGCCTGTTTTACCTCAGTATCCTGCTCGACGGACCGTGCCCTTTCCAAAGCAGGGGCCATGGAGGGGTCGGCGTGTTGCTGTATCGCTTTCACCAGGTTTCGGCGAGCCGCCGGCGGGGTGTTCTGGACAGGGTTTTGAAGTTGATTGATTAGACTCGGTGTGGCCTGGGGTCCAAGGGCCGCCAGTGTTTGTACGGCTTCGGTTTGTACCAGCTGGCTTGGGTCGCCGAGTACCTGAACCAGGGAAGGTATGGTCTGCATTCCGCCGATGTCGCCAAGGATCTGTATGACGTAGATCCGCACCGGGACGCCGGTTGTTTCTGGATTCAGAAAGCTGCTCAGGTTGGATATGCCGGTTGGTCCGATCGCAACAAGTACACGCTTGATGGTTTCTGGAGGGTTTTCAGGCAGTTCCTGCAGCAGCTCCATCAGGGGGCGAACGGACTGGCTTCCCAGTTCGGCGAGTGCCTGTTCGGCCACAGAATCGTTCTGTCCCAGACGCGCTAAGAGACCTGGAATTTCAGGATGTGTCGCGGGGATTGCATCCGGTTGAGGTGGTACGCGAAGCACGGTCCAGTAGATCCCACCCGCAGTCAAACCGAGCGAGATCAACACGGCAGCGAGTTTCGGGAGGAGGCCCAACGAGGCGAGTCTCGCGGGTGACGGGTCCACAGTGGGGAGCGCTTCCTTCTGGACAGGCTGGTCTTCCGGCGGGTCGTTGGGACGATTGGGGCGAAATTCTTCCAGATCACGCAGCCGATGCCACGTATCCATCCCTTTGCGCCAGGCCATCGTGGTGCCGTCAACCTGTTTCTGAGAGAGAAGATACTGGATGTCCTGCTTGCTGAGAGGACCTTCCCGCACCTTCTCGATCATCAGATACCAGAGATCGGGTTCTTCAGCCATTGCGGTGCGTCTCCAGGGCGGGAGGGGAAACTTGGATGGAGTTGCTCGGGGATTCTACTGGAGGCCCAGAATGCGGCCGTACACCTGAGTCGCTTTCAACCTAACGGTGAGGTCTCTGTCGTTCATGGCCGTCACCAGGAAAGGGAGACCTGCCCGGTCCCGTATCAGACCAAGCGATCCGACGATTTCCAACCTCACTCCGGTGTCGCGTTCCTGAGCATATGCGCTGCCAAGGGCCCTTGCTGCGTCTTTCTCTTTCTTGCCGACTTCACCCAGCGCGTCCGCCGCGGCGATTCGTACGCCCGCTTCCCGGTCCGTGACGAGCGCTTCCTCGAGCGGCTGAATGGCGAATTGCGATCCGATTTTTCTCAGCATTCTCACGGCTTCCAGGCGAATGCCTACCAGTCTGTCGCTTCGAAGTGCTTCCTGGATATAGGGGATGGAGAATACGGTTCCCGCCCAGCGGAGCGACTGGACCGCTCGCATCCTCACGGTGGGATCCTTGTCATCCAGGGCAATACCCAGAACACGAAGCGCTTGTCTTCCGCCTATTTCGCCGAGGCCGATCGCTGCTTCGATGCGGACAGCCGCGTCAAGTTCGAGGCTGTCGTCTATGGCGTGTGCAAGCAGCAGGGCAGATGTGGGCCCGCCGATGAGCGAGAGTCCCTAGACGGCCTTTACGCGGACTGCGGCGTCCCTCGAAAGGAGCTGGTTGTAGAGCGGCCGAAGGTCCGCAGGGATCTGATTCTGACTCACCGCGGTCGTGTATTTGCTTTTGGTCTGGTTGGTGAGCTGTGGCAAATCCTCAGCGGGTTGCGCCTGGGGCTGAGCGAGTACTTCGGTGGAGGCGAGAAAGAGTAGTCCACACAGTAGAGTCAACTGGACTGAACAGCGGACCGATTTATTTTTGATGATCGTCATTTTTGATTGCCTGCTGGGTGATTTCCATGTGTGTGACGTGCTTCACATTCGAACACCGGTCGTCGATCCCCGGGATCAAAAGTCGCAGAGGGCCACCCTGGCTTTCAGGCAGCGGCTCCCCGTTCATATTGTATACAAACAGTCCCTTTTCTCGGACCACGTCGAGTGGGACACGTGCGGAAAATTCATTGTCCCGGGCGTGGAAGGCGACGTCTGCTGGTTTATCCGGTAGCACGTTCCGGTTCAGCAGATGACGAATTCGAACTGCTCCGCCCTGCCTGCCGGGGACTTCTGTGCCTACATCCCCGATCTGATCGGGCAGGCCACAGAAATCCTCATATGTCATCGCGACCTGACTCTTCCCTCCTATTCTCAATATCGGCACGCCTGAGGTTCCGTCCAGCTTTGCAAAAGCCTGAGAGGCCCTGTCCTGAAGAATCCCCGCAATGCGCAGGTCGGGACAGAGTGGCGGAGAAGTGATAACCTGGGTCTTGGAATCCTGAGATGAACCGGCATCGAGTTGCTTCTGCAGGGTTGATTGAAAGCCGGCGTCGAGCCCAAGGGTGAAGGGAACCACCGCAATTCGATCCGCGCCTTCTGTTCTTGAGCGATCAAGGAGGTGAGAGAGCGAGGGCTGGCCATCCAGAACTGCCATTTTGACGTCTTCACCCATAGCGTGTACGGTTGCTTCAAGGGTGGACTTGCTGGCTTGATCCCCCACAACGATGATGACTTGTTTCAACAAGAAACTCCTGCGTTATTTTATAGTCAGGGAGCAAGAAAACAGACTTTCCGTCCCTTCCACGTTGGCTACGGTACCTGGAATGGGATTGACCTTCCGCATAGGAACGGAGCGTATGATGCCACCTTTCGAGTCACTGCCGATTTTTCTCAAGATCGTGTTGCTGATTTTCTCTGCCCTGGTGCTGACACTGGGTACCAGCCTGTTCTGGCGAATGTTGAGATCCGTTTTCGGGCGCGATAAAGAAAAATGAAATGAGGTCAGGTGCGTAACTCTCGTCTGGCATAGGACAGGGCCATGACCTCGAGTGCATTGATAAGATAGACTTCCCGGACATCCGGATCGAGGGATTCGACCATTTGCTTTGCCATGAGCGGCACCTCCGATTCCATTTCTGATCGCATAGCATCCCATGCTTCCAGTTTTCCGTGTTTGCCCCGGTAGGTCTCCCGGGCGGCCTGATAGATGGCTTTTGCGATTTTTCTGGGATCTCCGTCCAGCTGTATCTGGGCAGTATCCATATCCAGGTTAGCTCCTGCCAACGGGTTCATATGAAACTACGTCTCCCACGACGTAGTCGTAAAGTTGCAGCCAGGCTCCCGGCTTCAGGTTTCGCAGGCGATCACCGTCTCCACGTGCTGGATCGATCGTTAGAGTTGTCCTGATTTTCTCTGGCGGCCAGTTCCCTCCGTTCGACGCGCTTGCTACCACCGCCCAGTCTTCACTGCCCTCCGTTTGCAGTCGCACACCATTCAGATTTCCGGATCTGGCCAGAATATGGAAGCCGAGGTGGACATCTCCTTCCGAGGATGACACGACGGAAGCGCTACCAATGAGGGAGGCGACGTCGAGTGTCAACCGGGTGATCTGTTCGGTGACGGGCTCTACAGACGATACCCTGTAGGTATGACCGCGCTCATCGGGATTGATCCGCACCCTGCCCTCCTGAGCAACGTCGACCAGTCCTTCTACATCTATTGTGCAGGCGTCCCGGTCCAGGGCGACGATTCGTCCGTTCTGATTCGCTCCTGAAAAGGACCATTGGCCGACCCGGTGTTTCAGTTGGCTGACACCCAATGTGACGGCTTCGCCATCTCTTATCACAGCCAGCGCTCCGGCCAGCAGGGTTTCGTCGCCAAATTCCGTGGTGTCTTCGGGACTGGCGTCTGGATTCCAGTAGATGTTGATTTTGCTCCCACGGCGTGTCTCCAGCACCACACCCGAGGCGGACGTTTTGTCGGAGGTGACTCCTGCTGCTGAAGTCAAAGCCGAATCGCCGACCCGGGGCTCGAGCACCAGGTCCACCTTTGAGACATCCGCATCATCACCTGGTTTTCTTCGCCAGATCAAGGGGTGATACAGGTAGTTGGATTCCTCAGGTGTGCCCATTACCGCTGCTGCCCGGGCTTGCATCAGTTCTGTTCCATCGCTGACCCCGGTTTGGTGAATGTCCAGGGCAACAGACGCTTCGACCTGCGATGCCCACTTCCCTTTCCAATGATCCGGAGCGTCGGCCGCCGAAACCTGGTCCATAAAGGCCAGGGCTTCATAGTCGGGATGCGTCAGATTCGAGGTGTCGCCCCGTGCGCCATTTAGGTCTGCGACGGTGCCCGATCTGGATACCAGGTTCGCGTCCGGAGAGGAGAACACACCGTCCAGGCCGCGGCAGATTCTCCAGTGCTCTATACCCCCTTTGACTCTCGAGAGGTCGACCAGGACCACACCTTCTTCATCTGTATCTATCAGTGCAAGGAGTCTGCGATAGGTGACACCCGGTTTATACCAGCGTTTTCCTTCCTTGTCCCACAGCCAGCGATCGCCTTCGACTTCGACGATCTGTATGCCGTCGGTGAACAGGGTGCGGATCAGCCGACCTCTGCCGGCGTCTCTGCCCAGAGCGGGATCCAGCGCGCCCCACGCGGTGTTGTGTGTGGCCCAATGTGCTTCCCATTTTGAGATGCTTGCCCACGACTGGGGATATCCCAGGTCGGTGAGGAAGGGGCGCTCGTGGGCGAAGAGCTGCACGTCCAGGAGGTCCCGGTGGCGATGGTGAAGGGTGTCTCCGTAGACGATTCCGGCAGCAGCCCGTTCCGGCACACCTGCCGTTCGGAGGATGGCGATGCCGATGCCGTCGTGAACGGTGCTCCCCAGGTGACGGTGTGTACCGGATTCGACGGCGTCCCGGATTTCGGCTACTGTTGCATCACCTGTAAACTCTGCTGCCCACTTCAGGAGATTTGGGGACATCGGGGCATGAAGGCAATCCCGCTCGATCCGGATGCTCCCTTCGCCGGATGCGGGCTGCGCGCCGTGGCTCCCTGCGCTGCCCGGGGCAGACCCGTCTCCAAATTGGAAATAGGATTTCCCGATCATGGTTATTTCGTGAGGCGAGCGAGCGATTCTGGGTGTTCTGGGATCGCGCACGAGAGAAGGATACCGGGATTCCGGATACGCCTCCGGCCGTTGTGCCCGCAGCCCTCTGAGGTGATATTCGAGATCGAAAAGTCCGTCATAGTGGATGGCATTGTATCCGCCGGTGGCCTCCTGCGGTGTGCCATCCGGAAAGAAGTCGTTTGTCGTGAATACCCGCAAGGTGTCGGGGCCTTCATCGTAGACCCAGTCCATTGCGCCTTGCCCGTCATCCCGGTCCAGGGTTCGGAGGATGATCAGAGCGGCCTGACTCTCTCTCGGCAGGTTGCTGCCGGCGGCGTGGTCCAATACGCATTGGAGGAGAATGGCGAGCATTTCCTCGATCAACTGGATGTTGTCCTGAGGGGACTGAACCGGCAGTCCCATCGCACTTGCGCGTGAGACGAGTTCCTGGTCTTCCCGGATCAATGGCCACGCGGTGTCGTATGCAATTGCGAGAGATTCCGCCAGATAGGGCGTGTCAATGGAGTATCGGATAGATCCATTGTTTCGCAACGCGGCCACAGGGTCCGGCCTGGTCGCCCAGTCCGGTTGACCCCAGTCCCAGGGTTCTTCAACGCCTCTCGAGGGTCCATATCTGAACTGAGGGGCAGCGGCGACGTAAATTTCCTCCGCGGCGTAACGAAGGAGCAGCAGGCCAAGCTGGCGTGCGATCGCTTCGTCATACCCTCCGAGTCTAAGTCTGTTGGTCAGCGCGTTTATTCCGACCTCGAAGGATCGGCACTGGTCCCGGTGATAGGTCGCAGCGAAGAGGAAGATGTTCCTGTCAGCGTCGAAGTATCCATAGCCGTCGTCTACATAATCCCCGCTCGTGAAGTCCTGTGCTGCGAGGTCATTGCTGGGATAAATGGAACTGCATACGGGACATTCGGACCTGAACGTGCAGGGCAGGTGGTTTCGCTTCCAGGGATAGAATCCACTGAATTTGAACAGTTCGGTGCCGCAGTTCGGACACCCCTGGGTGCAGTTCGCGAAGTGGGCCTTCGGAAGCTCGGCCGGCGGAAGCTGGTGCCAGAGTTCCGGATCGGATCTGCCTGTCCACCATTCGATCAGTTCAGCATTCAGGTCTTTCGCGCCTGGAGCATCTTGCAGGGTCTGTCGGGTCTTGGTTGTGGCGAAGGGTTGACCCAGCGGCCATCTCCGGGGCCACACAGCACCATTGAACTCCCGCGTGTGTCGCAGTTCATCCAGCGTGCGAATCTGAATCGTTACGGTGGCGGAATCTCCCTTTTTCGATGCGCTGAGGGTATAGTCACCAGATTTGGAAGGCGCACGGAGATAATGGTAGGTGGCGGAATCGGCGGGGACCCTGCGCTTTGAGATGACCTTGAAATCTTCGGCCTGGAGCGGCAGTTCTTCACTGTTGGACACGACGGGAAGTCGGAAGGTGCGATCTGCCAGGAGAATCCGTGGTGACCACGGGATGCGGAGACCCGACAATGTGAACCCCTTTCTTGTGAGGTGTACGGCTGATTCCAGTGGAGATTCAGTTGTGGTCCTTGCGTTCGTATTCCGTAAAGACATATGCTTCGTGGTCTTCTTCTTTTACCACGCGCCAATCTGTGAGGTCGAACTCGGGAAAGTAGGTGTCGCCTGGGAAATCCTGCTTGATATAGGACAGGTAGAGTCGTGAGGCTTTGGGCAGGCATTGGCGGTAGATTTCCGCGCCGCCTGCGCAGAAGATTTCCCCTTCGTAAGTGTCGGCTCTCTCGAGGGCTTCCTCGAGTGTGCGGCAGACATCGATGCCTTCGGTTTCGGGCATCGATCTGCTGACAATGATGTGATGTCGCTTTGGCAAAGGGCGGGCACCCAGGGATTCGAAGGTTTTTCTGCCCATGATGAGGGTGCCCCCAACGGTGAGTCGCTTGAAGTGCCTGGCCTCTTCCGAGATATGCCACGGCATCGCGTTTTCTTTGCCAATGACACCTTTCCTGGTGAGCGCAGATATGATGGTCACGATACAGCTTTCTCCGGGGGGGCGATTTCTATCAGCGGAGAAGAAGAGACTGCGCGACCCACGAGGTCATATTCGAATGCGTCCGTGATTTCGACTTCTACGAAATCGCCGATTCTGGCCTCGCCCGAGATGAATACTTCGCCGTCGATCTCGGGGGCGTCCATTCGGGTTCGTCCCATATAATCGTACTCCGGTTCGTCTGACACGCGGTCGACCAGGACACGCATTCGTTCGCCCACGTGAGACTGGCTGATCTCTGCGGATATGGTGGTTTGCAGTGACATGATCCGATCCAGGCGATCCCGTTTTTCCTCGTCCGTCACATCGTCGATCATCAGCCCTGCGGTGGTGCCCTCCTCGTGAGAATAGAGGAATCCTGCCAGGCGATTCAGACGAATGTCTTCCAAAAATTCGAGAAGTGTTTCCACGTCGGCTTCCCGTTCGCCCGGGAAGCCGGCTATGACCGAGGACCGAATGGTAAGATCGGGGATTCTGTCTCTGAATTTTTCGATGAGTTTCCGGATTCCGTTCTGGGTGGTGCCCCTGTTCATGGATTTGAGCAGGGGATCCGAGGCGTGCTGGATCGGCATGTCCACATAGGCGCAGAGCTTGGGCTCGGTTGCGATCAGGTCGATGAGGTCGTCCCGCCATCCGGAAGGGTAGGTATACAACAACCGCAGCCATTCCAGTCCGTCGATTTGAACCAGTTCCTTGACGAGATCGGTGAGTCTGGCCTTGCCGTAAATGTCGGATCCATATCGCATGGTGTCCTGAGCGACCAGTGCGATTTCCTTCACCCCTCGGGATACCATCCGCCTGGCATCTGCCACAAGAAATTCGATGCTTTCGCTGCGATTTTTGCCTTTTATTCCGGGTATCGCACAGAACGCACAGGTCCGATCGCATCCGTCTGATATACGTAGATATGCCCAGTGTTCCGGGGTGAGCAGATGGCGATCCTGGAGATCCCTCTTCGTGTCCTGAGATGGTCTGCCAAGCAGCTGGTTGCAGTGAGATACGATTTCTGTTTCGGCCGCCAGGCCGATAATGAGATCAGCCTCTGTGAGTTCTTCCTGCAGTTCCTCACGATACCTCTCGGCCATACAGCCCGTGACGATCAGTCCCTTGCAGTGTCCTGATTCCTTGTAGTCTGCCGCCTCGAGTGCGGTGGCAATGGATTCCTCCTTGGCAGGTTGGATGAATCCACACGTGTTTACGATGATGACATCGGCTTCGTCAGGGAGGTCGGTGACCTCATAGTCGTTCAGTTCGAGGAGGCGATGCATCCGTTCCGAATCGACGGTGTTCTTTGCACATCCAAGTGTGATCAGGTTGACTTTTGGCATCTGGGCTCGCGTTCTGGTTGCCTGTGAACGGGTGTGGATAGGGTAGGTGCGGCTTTATAGTGGCGAGAGACAGGCAAAATCCTGCCTGACCCCGTGAAAAGGATCGGATAACTCGACCCTTTTGTCAAGGAGGAAGACTGTAGCTAAGCCTTGAAAAAACCGATAGCTTACGTTCAATTTGCATCAGAAAAAGCTTGCCTTTTCCAGAAGCGCAGGTATATTTTATCTCTCTACGAAAATTTTCGACGGACTTTGAGGAGGCAGAGCAATGGCAGCCAGGTGCGAATTATGCGGAAAAGGCCCGATGGTAGGCAACCACGTCAGCCACGCCAAGAATAGGAAGAAGCGACGTTTCAACGCCAACCTCAAAAGGGTGCGGGCTGTTGTTGAAGGCACGCCCAAACGATTGAGAGTTTGCACAAGATGTATCAAAGTGGGCCGAATCACAAAAGCGGCCTGATTGATATTTTCTTGAGAATGAATAAAGCCACAGGCAGCGATAAAAACTCACCTTGATACAGGGTGAGTTTTTTCTATTGGAGCTACAGGGAGCGTATGGACTACTTTCGCAGCAAAAGGTTCCTGGATACCCTTCCAGACTGGGAGATTGGCAAGATTCCCGCAGGAAATCTGGAGGACTATCTACCAAGAATGCGTTGTCTTCTCAGCCGTCTGAATCATCCGGAGGCGGCTTTTACGTCCATAATTGTCGGCGGGACCAATGGCAAAGGCACAGTGAGCAGTCTGCTTGCGGCTTTGCTGAGGCGATGTGGCAAGCGAGTGGGGTTATACACCTCTCCTCATTTGCATACGATTCGGGAGCGGATTCAGATCGATGGGCAGGTGGTGGAGAAAGATCTTTGGGCCAAGGGTGTTGCCGAGCTCTACGAAAGATCCCGCCAATTCGAATCCGAGGGGTTCGGCCCAATCAGCAAGTTCGAAGCGCTCACCGGGCTGGCGGCGTATCTGTTCTCGCAGGAGCGGGTGGCATTCGGAATATTCGAGGTTGGACTCGGTGGCAGGTTCGATGCGACAAACGCGTGGGATTCCGACCTGGCGATCCTTTCGAGAATCCAGTTGGATCACACAGCCGTTCTGGGCAATACGCTTTCTGAAATTGTTTCGGAGAAGTATCCCATCGCTCGGCCAGGGAGGACGCTGATTACGCTGTCAGATCAGGACGCGGAGGTGATGCGCTACCTTCGGAAGGCCTGCAGCGAGGACCGTGTTGAGCTGAAGCTGGTTGGAGACGACAGATCCGAACGCGGTGACCTGACTCTCCTCGAGCAGAAGGAGGGTCGCTCGACCGTATTCTTCGAGAATGCCCGCCTTTCCCTTGCTGCCGCACATGAACTCGTTGGGCGTGAGCTTTCTGCCGAGGATATTTCCGAGACGATTCGTTTGTATTCTTGGCCGGGGCGCTTCGAGGTGGCGAAGCGATCGCCCTGGGTCGTTCTGGATGGTGCCCACAATCCCTCTGGCGCAGCCGCGTTGGCAAAGGATCTGAGGCGATGGGCAGCCGAGTGGACCATTCTGGTCGGCGTGAATTCCGGTCACGATGCGAGGGGAATTTTAAGGGCCATTCAGCCGATTGCGCGAAAGGTGATACTTACCCAGTCGGTGCATCCCAAGGCGATGACGGTCGACACCCTGAAAGCGTGCCTTCCCGATGGCATGATCGCCCTATCCGAACCTGAGATTCTCGAGGCCATGCATCAGGTAGGTCCCGGAGAGAATCTGTGTGTGATGGGCTCCCTGCACCTGGTTGCACAGGCCAGAGAAGCGCTTTCCTTACCATATGAGAAAGACGGTTTTAGCGAAGAGGTGCTCCAGGAGAGTCTGGTCTGTCTCGAGTTGGCTTGTAGAAATCTCGGGATCGCCTGTACCCGGGTTTCGGACAATGGAAATGTGTTGCGAATGCACCGAGACGGCAGGCCGGTCTACTTTATGCGGAACAAGCACCCCTTCAATGATTATGTATCCGGCAGATTGGCGGAGGACAAGGCCTATCAGAACGAATTTTTCACCGAGGCCGGTTTGAAGCTTCCGCTGACTCTGGAGATCTTCAATCCCCTGGCAGATGCCCGGTTCGAGCGGTATAAAACGCACGCTTCGATTCCTGACGTGCTGGCCGATGTGGAAGCCCGTATGCCGTATCCGGTTGTTGTAAAGAAAAACCGCGGCTCACTCTCACAGGGCGTATTTCTGGAAGAGAGCAGGGCCGCTCTGGAAGCTCGTCTGGGAGAGTTGTTCGAGAACAGTGGCTACTTCGACAACATCTTGCTGGTGCAGGCGTATGTGTCCGGCCCTGAATTTCGAATTGTCGCGAGTGGAAAGGAAACGCTGCTGGCCTATGAAAAGGTGAGCGGTGGAGTCGACGGCAAGGCAGACTTGAACCCCCTTCATCAGGCAGACGGACAGGCGATTCGAGTCGAGGATCATAAACTTCTGCAGGAGATGAACACGGTTGTGGAGGGCGTGGCGTCGGTTCTGGATTTGGGGTTCTATGCCATCGATCTGATCCAGACCGATTCTGGATTTTATATTCTGGAGGTGAATCCAAACCCGATTTGCTATTTCTATAATTCGTACAATGGGCGCGACGATTTCATTTCGATTTATGAGCGGCTGCTGAACAAGTTTCTCGTCAGTGCACAGGTCCGGCTTGAACTTGGCGGGAAGGATTGAGTCTTGGAAAACCCTTCAGACACGTGCGTTTGTGTCGATCAAGTATTAGAGTTGCGGGAAACAGGCCGCTGATTTGCATACCGGAGAAGATGGGGCTATATTCTTTAGATTGAGATGAAAGGCTGAAATCCGGACAAAACCCTTGGATCATTTTTGGAGGTCTCCATGAAGGTTCGCAGGATTCTGATGATATTCGCCTGTATGATTTTGGGCAGTTTGGTTATGGAGCAGCCCGACGCATCGGCACAGCAGTTCGTCGTTTTCAAAGTAAAGACCCCTTTCCAGATGGGCAACGCGGTACCGGATTCTGCCAAACTGAATGATTACTATGTAAAAATCGGAAGCCTGCAGGGGATTTTAATCGGTGCGGTGATGAATGTCTACCGCGAGAAGGAGATCGAGGCGGAGTTCGGCAATTTCAAGATCAAGACGATGCTCTTCATAGGTCGGATGAAGGCATACGATGTACAGGAAAAATATACAGTTGGCAGAATTGTGGAGCTGGCGACCTATTCTGACCCGCTCAGGGAACGGAACTCCGTGATGCTAGGAGATTTCGTGCAACCGGTGTTCGTGGTCACATCCGAAAACCTGTTCGATCAGGGCAGTGATGTGCTGCGTCCCGAAGCCATCAAGGAGCTGAGTAGAGCCGCCGCGTTCATCCGCAAGTTTCGACCTACCAAGGTGCGGATCGAAGGTCACACCGATAATATCGGGGAGGAGGACATCAACCTCAGCCTTTCCGAGCGGCGTGCCGAAAGCGTGAAACGATATATGGGCAGTGAAGGGAAATTCAGCACAAGTTTATTTATTACAGTAGGTTATGGATAACGTAAGCCGATCGCGTCAAATGATACTCCCGAAGGACAACGGAAGAACAGACGATTCGAAATCGTGATTGAGCGTTAGTCAAGATCTCCATAGAATATGGCATCAGGCCCCTCTTCCGAGATTCCGGGAGAGGGGCTTTTTTCTTAAAGGCCTGTGCGATTTCGCCGATAAATAGAATATATCCAAGTATACCCACCTGTTCTGACGGTGGACGAGAAATTACAGTAAGGAGCACGCTCCCATGGCGGAGATTTCAGGATTCTCCGATCTGCTTTCACAATTGGACAGATACCTTCAGCCCGTCTCGAACCAGGAGGGGCAGGCTTCTGCGGCTGAAAGTGGCAAGTCCGTACTGCCCAAGCTGCTGCCCTCCGATGCGCCAGGTTCCAGCTTCGAAGCGGGTCGTGCAGTCGAGGATTCGGGCGCATACCAACCATCTACCATACAATCTGGTCAGCGGTTTGGTATGGCATTCAGTATGCAGTTCAATCTTTCTATCCAGCGTGAAACTCGGGTGGTGACGCAGGATCGTGCACCCGGGAAACAGCGTGCCTTCGTACAGGCAATGGAGCAGACCCGACGTTCCTATCAATCGAGCATGGTCGCGTCGAGGAACACAGCGGGCAGCAGCTTTAGAGAGATGCGCAGTTTCCAGGCCGATCTGTTCCACAGCAGAACCAGAGAGCTTTCTGCTCACCTCGGTCCGGAAGATGCCAAACGGATGGATTCCACAAGCCGAAGTGTCGTGAGGACATTCGAGCTTGATATTTCGCTCGAGGCATCGTTCCTGACACAATTTGTGGATCAGTCGGGCGCGATATCAGGAATGGATTCCGGTCTGTTTGGACAGTATCTTAACAACACGGACAACCTGGCCAACTCCGAGGAGATGCAGGCCTTTTTCAATGATGTAGACAAGATTTTGGAGGAAACAGAGGCCTTCGTTCAAGAGACATTGGGTAGTTTCTTCGACGAGGTGGCTGCCACATTCGGGTTATCTGCCGAGGAGGCGGGTTCCCTCCAGAGTCTGGTATCTGACGAGGTGGGCGCATTCTTTGATGATGTGGACCAGATCCTGAACGAGACCCGATCGACACTTGCTGGAATCGAGTCCGGCCCATCGCTCGATGCACTTCCGGAGGAGGTCGAAGGACAAACCGATCCAGCTCTGATATAGAACCAAAAGTCTAACGAGAAAAGGGGGAACACATTGCGTGTTCCCCCTTTTACTATGTACTTGAGCGGACGTGTCCTGCTACACCCTGACCGGCATCATGCGGTGGGGTCTCGGACGAAACTCCTGACCTGTGATCATTCTCGACAGCGTGTTCGTCAGGCGCACGACAACCCGATTTCGCGTGGGCTTCAGCCACGAAGTCTCACCCGTGAAGGTGTATGGCGCCCACGCACGAACGCCCAGAGAATGTCCATTTACGATGATTTCCATGATGTCGGAGAAATCCTTGAGTTCCTTGTCGAGTGACAGAGAGAACTGATTTTCGGGATATTTCTTGGCGAACTGTATGTCTTTCGTGTAGGCCACCGTTCCGGCATAGTATGGCATACGAAGTTCGTCCAATGCGCCCAGACTACCCTTCTCGGAGACGGCACTCAATCGAAGAAATTCATTTCTCCAGCGCTTCACGCCGAAGCGACCGAACAGATAGAGTGCATCCAGAATGCCATCAGAGAGTTTTTCGATTTCTATCCGAATGGCAATTACATTTTTGCCTTTGTTTACCCTTCTTCCTACCGCACACGTGACGTTTGAATGGTCATACCGGAATGTGGGTCTGAACGCGTTGCTTGGCAGCCGAGATCCATTCAGATATATCTGGTGATTGCCCGAAATGGCGCTTCTGTCCATAACCATTGCCAGTTTTCCCGGCACGATATCGGATGAAAAAGTCGATCGGAACCAGACCACAAGGGGAAGTTTCAGCCTTGCTTCGTAGGGCAGTTCGGACCCTTCGGATTCGAAATTAAACGGCAGGTTGGGCAAAGGGGACAGCCCGCGGATCTGTTCGAGAAACGGCTTGGGTTGTGTAGCTATCCACCGGCTGTCTTTGTAATCCGCTTTATGCCAACCCTGTTTTGCACCTTTGTTGTGCGTGTCGAACTGCATGCGGAATCGATCCAGACGGAGGCAGTTGTCTTCCTCGGGGTCTACTTTCCACGGACCTTTCAAGTCCAGAGTAAGCGGCATTGGTGTGTTAGAAGGAGCATGTTTCTGCGCTTTGCCTTCCGATACCACGAGCAGGTGAGACTCGAGACGGTTGAATTTCAGGTCTACCGTCAATCGGTTGCCCGATTTCTCGGTTGGCATCGGACTGCGGCGTCCTGTTTCCAGGTCCCAGCGTTCAACTTGCCGGTATTTGGCCGGCAGTCTCATCCCGATTCGCGAATCGAAGGATGTCTGTGTGGTGTTCGTGAGGAAGATGATCCTCTCTTTATCGGTCACGCGGTGCTGGCAAAGGAGTGCGGAAGACCCCTTCTTGTCTGTCTCCACCGTGATCTGGCGGGGTGCGAGTTGCTCCAGCAAATCGCACAGGGCCTTCGCGCCCTTATTTGTTACCAGAGACCCACCCGTCCTGATAAAGTGCAGGTTGCCTCGCTGGACTTTATGAACGCCCAGTTCGTGACCCAGATAGTCTCGAAGCATACGACCGGGTTCCATATCCGTGATCCTGCAAATCGCCTCCACCACCGATGCTCCTTCCTGAATGTCCTCCACGGGCAGCAGACCCATGCAGATCACTTTCCCACCAGAATTTTCGAATTGCCGGATGCATTCGAAGGCAGGTCTTTCCAGGTTGGTGATGGGCGGTATTATCAGGATATCATAGTCGGCCTTCCCCACACGGAGTTTGTTGCCGGAAATCCTGGCGTCAGCAAGATTCTCGGGATCCAGCGTGTCGAAGTCTCGCTGCATCTGACTGAGAGAATCGGAGAGATAGGCCCAGTCCCCGGCCAGGCGCTCGGCCAGTTTCTCCTCGTCAACATCATACCCTGCATACTGCCAGTTTACGTGCGGATGCGCCAGGTGTGACCAGAGACTGGTGACGGGATCCAGCATGGCAATATTTACCACCCGTTTCCCCTGACTGAGCACGTAGGAAAGTCTCCCCGTGTAATCGCTCAGGAGGCGGAAGTGTTTCCAGTATGGATTCTGCTGAAATTGGGAGGGTGGCGTGTGATGTTTGCGTAACCCGTCGATGGTGTAGGAGAACCCGTGGAAGTTGAACAGGTTGCAGCCCTGGGCACCCAACTTGTCAACAGACCACTTCATGTCCTGCAAAGTCAAGGACCAGCCAGTGTCCTGAAAACAGCTACTGGCAACACGATCCATCCCGTTCTGATGGATAAGGGAAGCAGAATACTTGGGGTTCTGGCGGTATGCAGCCGTATGGTTCACCCAATCCCGGGATTCCGTGGCCCCCACCTTTTCACTTCTGCTTGAGGTAGCGGGTATCTGGACGCTCGCCTGATGGGCATTGCGGTATACCGGCACATCCGCGGCATGTTTCACATTGTGCCGGCCGCACCATTCGATGCTGGTACCGTGATAATTGTCTCTGAGCAGTTCGCTCAGGGTCTGGAAATAGTCATACCGAATTCGTGAGGTATTGGGTCCAAAGGCGGTGATCAGGGCAGGCAGGCAGGTCAGCAGGTCATATTCGTTCTTTTTGTAGAAAGCTTCCGGAAGAAGGGGCGTCCAGGGCAGCCGAATCCTTTGTGGAGCGCCATCGGTCGTCAGTATCACGGGAATGGTGTTGCCCAGGAATTTCCCAAGGTGATTCACCGATGGTTCACGCGTGGTCTCCACAAAATGGGCCATCGCTTCGGCGCTGTAAGGATCAAATTGTGTGCCCTGAAACTCCGATTTATCGTATTCTTTTTGTAGAAAAGCCAGAACCCGCCAGCGCCCTGCAGGTGCCTTCCAGTAGAGCCTGTGTTGAAGATTCAAAGCGTCATACTTCTTGTCATGGTATGCGCTTCGGTCTTCCGTTTCAGTATAAATCTCCTGCCGATGATTGGATCCGATGAAGGCGCCAATATCCTCGGCGTCTTCCCAAAGACAGCGGTCCCGCTTCAAAGGGACCGCAATGGCCTGGAGCACCGTGCCACCCGGGAGGTCCAGATCCACCTGCTGTCCACCTTGAACCGTGGTTTCCCTGAAGGAGAGGTACTGCGCCCGGTATTGTGGGAATCCGAGAGCAACTTTTTCACCTACAATGCTGCCGGGGCGCGGGTATTCTTCGTGGAGCCAAACATTCATACCCAGCGACTGGGCGGTTTCGGCAGCCAGTTGGACTCTATCGAACCAAACACTGGACAGATGTGGAATCTGCAGCCCGGGACCGGGCGACAAGCAGAACCCACCGATTCCTTTGTCGCTCATTTCCTTGATCTGCCGAACGACTTCGCTCTCCTCGATGGCCCCGTTCCAGAACCAGAAAGGTAGAATACGATGTTCGGAAGAAGGATTTACAAATTTACTTGCGTCCATTGTTCTAACTCAGATCTGTATGCCGAATAGTCCGCCAGACAGTACGTTTTGCATGCCCCAAATGAGAGCTGCGATGAGTAAGAATAAAAAGAAGACCAGCAGATAGTTGCGGATTTTCCTGGATCCGATACCGCCACGACGCTTTCGAGCCCCTCGTCGTTTACGGCCCCCAGGCTGTGCGCCCCTATCCGAGACGAGGGTCCCAACTCCTGAACCGGGTTGTATCTGCGCTGCCTCGGACTGGGTCTCGGTAACTTCGGTGTCTTTGGGTTCGAGCTCGATCTTCAACTCGGATTCGTTCTCCTGAACCTGGTTCTGTTCAAAGAGTGCCTGTTCCACCACAAGCAGAAGATCATCCCCTTCGAAAGGCTTCCGGATGAAACCGTTTGCACCCAGGGTTCCCAACCGATCGATGGTCTCGGGCGTGATATCCGAAGAGAGGAGTACTACTGGGAGTTCCGGATGCTGTTCCCGGATGAACTCCAGCAGCACTTCGCCTTGAACCGTTGGCAGATACAGGTCCAGCAGCACAATGTCCGGTGGGGATTCCTGAAGTTGCAGCATGGCTTCGGTCCACAAGGATGCCGTCCTGACCTGGAATCCCTGCTGGGACAGGTAGGAGGTCGCTACGGTCAGGACCTCCTCTTGATCGTCGATAAGCAGGACAGATCTGGCCTGTTCCAAAAGTGTATTTCCCACTGGTGAACCCTTGTAACCATCGGCGGTATTCTGCCGAGTGGGTGGCGAAGCAAGGGTCGCTCAACGTCGACCCGCGCAGACTTCACAGACATAAGATACGCTTCTGTGGCGATCCTGAAGCCGCCTTACCTTTACCCGCCCTTCCCGCTTTCCACACCGATCACAGGGTCGCTCCAGCGACTGAACGGATGGGCTGTCAGTCTCATTGAGACAGGCGTCGCATCTGTAGACCAGGTTTTTTTCCCCGTCCACGAATTCGCTTAGAATACGTGTCGACGGGCGAGTTCCGCACCTGTCGCAGAGCACGAATTTTCTCCCTGGGCATCAATGAAGGACCTGTTTGCTCCCCGGTGATTCTTAGGGGCATATAATGTAATATTTAGATTCAAAAAGTCAAGCAGAATGAATATTATAGAGTGATTAACCTATTATTATTTAAAAAGATGTAGATGCAGTTGGAGTTTTTTTTAAATGATTCGTGGGCAGACGTACACGAAGTGCCGCCTATGGTACTAAATTGATAATTTAATCATTCGAACTGCGAATATAAATAATGATTTTTAATGATCTTATGTCCATGATTCGACACGAATTATGGAGGTATTGAAAGGGGTGGCCGAAACCGGTCCTTTTTGGTATCTTGAGGGGTATGGCCAAACGCGTATATGGACTGATTCCGGCCGCCGGGTTATCAACACGAATGGGCTCCACAAAGCAGTTGCTACCCTTTGGCGCCGCCACCATACTGCAAACAGTTGTTGACACTCTCCATCGGGCTCAGATCGATGGCATTCTGGTGGTTCTGGGACATCGGGCAAAAGAGATCCAGGAATCACTGAAAGGCTGGCCGGTAGAAACGTGCATCAACGAAGAATATGAGCGAGGGATGTTCTCCAGCATCTTGTGCGGGATGGAGAAACTGAGTGAGCAAACGGAAGGGGTTCTTGTTGCTTTAGGCGATCAACCCCAGATTCAGGTCGAAGACGTGAGGCAGGTGGTGGCTTGTTACAGAGCGGGAAACAAGGGGATCGTGATACCCACCTCCAATGGGAAACGCGGGCACCCGGCACTCATCGATATTGGCAGATATCTGGACGAGATTCGGTCCCTTTCAGGTGCGGAAGGACTGAAGCCCCTGATGCGGGGTCACCCGGAGGATACAATGGAGATCTGTGTTGACCAGGACAGGATTTTGCGAGATATGGATACGCCCGATGACTACCGCTCGGAGCTGGGCAGATCGGGTCTGTCGGAGTGAACCATGTTCCGTCTTCAACACCCCTGCCTCAGGCGGGAGAGAGCTGCAGGCCGCCGTCCACACGGAGTACCTGACCACTCACGAAGCTCGCCAGAGGCGAGGCGAAGAACTGGACCGCCCGGGCGATTTCATCCGGCCATGCATAACGAACCAATGTGGGTTTGTCCATAGCGTCCAGAAGCTCCTGATCCGCCTGGCCTGTTGCAATGAACCGTCCGCTGGGTGACCCGCCAGGTGCGACCATATTCACGGTGATGTTGTTTGGTCTTAATTGACCTGCAAGGCAGCGCGTATACTGGGTCTGTGCGGCTTTGGCACTGGCATAAATGGCGCCTCCGCCGGGTTGACCCACAAATCCGTCCACTGAACCTATGTTAATTATGCTTCCTCCGCCCTGCTCAACCATCAGTGGGACGACCGAGCGACAGCAATAGATCGTTGTCGTTAGGTTTCTGTCCATGACTGCATTGATGTCTTCTATGGAGATCCCTGTTGCATCGTTGGGGTCGGGCTTTCCTCCCTGTGCAGCAATATCTCCACCCGCGTTATTGACCAGAATATCGATGGGTCCGAGGCTGGCCTGGACTTGCAGGATCGCCCGGTCTATTTCAATCGGGTCCGATACGTCTGCAAACACGGTGGTGACTGGATTTCCTATTTCGCGGATTTCCTCTGCCACGTGGGAGGTTGACGGGGCCTCCTGGAACTCTGCCGCCGTATGTTCAGAACGGCTGTGAATGGCCACGGATGCGCCGCAGTGGGCTAGGCGTTCGGCAATGGCGCGTCCCAGTCCTCTTGCCGAGGCGGTGACCCACGCCACCTTGCCCTTGAAAAGACCCGGGTCGATGCATTCCATTTGTTTCTCCTGGTTTGACTTAGAAGGGTTTGTGTAGATCTGTTTCGGGATGAATACGCCTCACAAGATAGGTCTCGAGGGCAGAACTCGCAAGGGTTAGAAAGAATGGTTGGGATTCGGCTGAAACTGGATTATATTAGGCGTCGAATTCGTGACCAGGGCGAGGAAGTTTGTAGATCTTGCGGTGGAGGGTTTTGAAAATGGGTGGAGAAAAGATCGGATTCGGAATTGTTGGGTGCGGCGTAGTTGCTGATTATCACATCGGCGCCATCGAGGATATCGAAGGCGCTGAACTCGTGTCGGTCTATAGCAGAAGTGAATCCCGGGCAAGAGAAACCGGTGAAAAATACGGCGTTCCCTGGTTCACGGATCACCACGAGATGTACAGATCTCCCGATCTCGATGTGGTATGCATTTGCACGCCGAGCGGCGTCAGAATTCCCATTGTCACAGATGCTGTGGCTGCTGGAAAACACCTTGTGGTCGAGAAACCGCTTGCTGTGAACATTCAGGATATGGACCGCATTATCGAGGCCGCCAGAGAGAAAGATGTCAGACTGATGGGTGTCTTTCAATTGAGATACGGTGCGGCAGTAAGACGGGTGAAGCAGGCTGTTGAGGAAGGCAAGCTGGGGAAAGTTGTGTTGGGAGATGCCTATATCAAGTGGTTTCGCCCGCAGGAGTATTACGATAGCGCCGATTGGCGGGGAAATTGGGCGTTGGAGGGCGGCGGTGCCCTGATGACCCAGGGCAGTCACAATGTGGACCTCCTGCAATGGATTATGGGTCCTGTGAAAAGGGTCTATGCCCGCATGGGCACTCTGGTCCACGATGTCGAGGTAGAGGATACGGTAGTGGCCACCCTGGAGTACGAAAGCGGCGCGCTGGGGGTGATCGAGGCCACAACCGCCGCTCGCCCTGGACTTCCTGCGAAACTGGAGTTTTCTGGCAGTCGTGGCACCATTGTTATGGAGGCGGACCAGGTGACCCTGTGGGATATACAAGGGGAATCCGCCGAGGAGGCCGAGGCTGAGGCCACAGATCTCGCCAAAGCCGCCTCGGACTCGAAGACGTTCGGAACCGAGGGACACAAGGCGCAGATCGGCGAGATGGTGCAGATTCTTCAAAATGGTGGTGAACCCGAAATAGATGGTCCCGAGTCAAAAAAGGCGGTGGAACTTATCCTGGCCATATACCAGTCGGCCAGAACGGGATTTCCTGTTGATCTGCCGCTCGAGTCCTGAACCGGTTGGAGCTTATTTTCGTAGTTCGTTGGAGTTTCTATCAAAAGACCAAGTCAGGAGTAACGCATGGATCCGTTGAAGATTGTAGTAACTGACTATATAGAGCCGGATTTGGAATGGGAAGCGGAGCAGTTGGCAAAATACGATCACGTTACATTCGAGTATCATCAATTGAAATTCCAATCTGATGAGGAACTACTTGAGGTGGTTCGAGATGCAGACATGATTCTTGTCAATATGGTCAAGATGACAGAAACCGTGATCAATGGTCTCGAGAATTGCAAGCTGATCTTGCGACACGGTGTAGGATATGACAATGTGGACGTGGCTGCTGCTACAGCAAAGGGAATCCGGGTGGCCTACGAGCCGGATTACTGCTCCGACGAGGTGGCGGAGCATGCCATCAGTCTGCTGTTCGCAGGATGGCGAAAACTGAATATCGGTCGGAGAATTCTGGAATCCTCGAGCAAGAACGGGATCTGGGATTTCAACGAGGTGTATCCCGTCTATTCAATTAAGGGTAAGACGATCGGCATTCTCGGATGTGGAAGAATCGGGAGTCTGACACTGAAGAAGCTGGGCGGATTTGACGCCAATCTAATGGTGTGCGACCCGTTTCTTTCCGATGAGCGGAAGACAGAACTGGGAATAGAAACCGTGGATCTCGATACCTTCCTGAAAGAGGCGGATATGATCTCCATTCACGCCTCCTTGAGTCAGGAGAACTACCATCTCATCGGGGAAAAAGAACTCCGGGCGATGAAGCCTCACGCCTACCTGGTGAATACCGCACGAGGTGGTCTTGTTGACGCAGAGGCCCTGGCGAAGGCGCTGAAGGAAGGATGGATCGCCGGAGCCGCTCTCGATGTGTACGAGCAAGAGCCGCCGGATCCGGATATGGAACTGTTCCAACTGGAGAACGCACTGCTCGCGCCTCATCTGGCCTGGTATTCCGAAGAGGCCAACAAGAGCATGCGTGAAAAGGTAATGGAAGACTTTATCCGTTTCGTGGAAGGTCGCGATCCAAGGTTTTTGATCAATAAGGAACTGGCCTGATTTTTTGTGTGGGGAATCACCACAATCAGGGTTCGATGGGAGTTTTGTTATGGGAGAATCACAGGTGGCAGAGGCAGGGGTGAAGCGGCTTTCGAGGCGGGAGATCCCCGGGCCCAGATCCGCGGAGCTGTTGGATATTTCGAAAACATGCGAACCGCCATGCATGGCGGATCAAGTGCCTGTGGTCTGGGATCACGGTGAAGGGGTCTGGGTTTGGGACGTGGATGGTAACGAGTTTCTGGATTTCACATCGGGTGTTCTGGTAACCAACCTGGGGCATTCTCACCCGCACCACGTGGAAGCCATCCAGAAGCAGGCTGCGAGATTGATGAATTGTTACTCCTTTCCAACGCCTGAGCGGGTAACTCTTTCGAAGCGGCTCACCGAATTGATGCCCGAAAATATCGATCAGACCTTTTTGTTGACCACAGGTGCTGAAGCCACGGAAGCGGCCATCAGAATCGCGAAGCGGTATACCGGTAAACACGAGATCCTGTCGTTCTTCGGCGGGTTTCATGGACGCACGTACGGGCCGATGAGCGTGGCAGGAAGTATGAAGACCAAACGTCAATTCGGACCCCAGTTGCCCGGGGGTATTCTGGCGCCATTTCCCTATTTCTACAGGGATTTCTACAACAGTGAGACGGAAGAGGAATGTGCCGATCGGTGCATCGAAAATCTGGACCGAATTGTGGAGTCGACTTCGTCAGGTGATCTTGGAGCCGTAATTACCGAGCCCTATCAGGGAGGTTCTGGTTTCATCTTTCCGCCCGAAGGTTGGCTCAAAAAGCTGGAGAAATGGGCGAAAGACCGAGATTTGGTGTTCATCCTGGATGAAGTGCAGTCCTCCTTTGGGAGAACAGGGAAGCTGTTTGCTCTCGAGTGGGAAGATCTGAGACCAAATATGGTATGCCTGGGAAAAGGAATCGGCAGCGGCATGCCGGCCTCTGCCCTGGTGGGCGAAAGTCGAATATTCAAATGCATGGGCACCGGAGAGATGTCTAGCACCTGTGGCGGCAATCCGATGGCCAGTGCAGCTTCACACGCCGTTCTGGACATTATGGAGGAAGATGGACTGCCGGAGAATGCCCTGAGGGTAGGAGAGTATATGATGGGCCGTTTCGAGGAACTCCAGAAGAAATACGCATGTCTGGGAGATGTAAGGGGGAAGGGGCTGGTGATCGGTCTGGAGTTCGTGGAAGACCGTGATTCGAAGGCGCCGGCCGCAGATCTCACTTCGAAGATTTTGTTGCGGGCAGGGGAAAACGGCTTGCTGCTCGGCAAAGTGGGTATGTACGGAAATGTCGTCCGCATTGCACCACCCCTGGTGGTGACCGAAGCGGAGGCTGGAATTGGTATCGATATCATTGACCGGGCGCTTGCTGAATTGACGTGATCAGGGGCAGATTCTGATTCGCGTATGGCAAGTTAGAATCCATCCCGGAATCAAAACGGAAGGAATCATTTTGGCACTGGACTCGAAAAAGCTGAAAGCTGCTATTGAAAACCACAAGGAGGACGCAGTTGCCCTATTGCAAGATCTGATACGCATCCCCTCAACAAGAGGACACGAGGGCGAGGCGATGAAGATTCTGCAGAGCAAACTCGACTCGGTGGTGGACCTGACCGAATTGGTTCCCGTTTCGGATGACATTCAGGACGATCCGGACTATTCGTTCAAGCTGGAAGATTTTTCTTATGCCAACCAGCCGAATCTGAGGGTGGTGAAAAATGGTTCCGGAGGTGGGAAGTCACTGATCGTGAATACCCATCTGGATGTGGTACCTGCCTCACCTGGCCAGGAAGGACCCTTTGACGGACGGCTCGAAGACGGCGTGGTGTTCGGACGCGGAGCTTGCGACTGCAAAGGGCAGGCGGCTACATTTTTTCTGGCCCTGGCGGCATTGAAGGAGTTGGATGTGGAGTTGAAGGGCGACTTGATTGGACACATGGTTATAGAAGAAGAGTGCGGCGGAAATGGTACTCTGGCCTGTGTTCGCGGGGAGGATCGGGCGGATGCAGCCCTCGTGCTGGAGCCTTCGGAGTTCAAGATTCTGCCCTCAATTCGAGGGGCCGTTTGGTTCACCGTCACCTGCTACGGACGTGCCGGTCACAGTGGTCAGGCGGGTCGAACGGTGAGTGCGCTCAAAGAGGCCATTCGCGCAATAGAAATCCTGGAGGGATATCACGCTCGGCTGCTCGCGGATTCCAAGGGTCATCCGCTCTATGACGCGTATGAAAACCCGATGCCCATTACGTTCGGAATGATGGAGGCGGGAGATTGGCCGGCCATGGCGCCGAACTGGGCAACCTTCAAGGGTGTTCTCGGGTTCCTGCCCAACAAGACCAAAGAAGAAGTGATGCAAGAGATGCGCGATGTTCTGAAGGCCGAGGGCGGGCAATGGCTGCCGGACCATTTCGAGATCGAGTTTATGTACAGGCACGACTGCAATGAAGTTCCAGTAGACCATCCGCTTGTCGAGACGCTACAAAATGCATGTCGAAGAAGTGGCCGTGAGCCTGAAATTGCCGCCATGCCGGCCTCTTGCGATGCCTGGTTTTATACGAATTTGATCGATGTGCCGACCGTTGTAATCGGGTCGGGAACGCTCAGTGTTGCCCATTCCAGCCAGGAGCAGATCCCGGTTCAGGATGTGGCTGAGGGTGCTGCAATTCTTGCTGAGGCCATCGCCGACTGGTGCGGGTGATTCGGTCAGGTCAGGGGGGTATACCGTACGCCGCCAGGATCACACCTGGCGGCGGGTTCATTTTCTGTTAGGAGAGACTTGATATATGGGCACGCTTGGTGTTGGAATTATCGGGCTTCATCACCTTCATTCTGTGGATTACATTCCGCATTTCGAGACGATCGGTCATACCGAAGTGCGTGGGATCGCAGAGGCAGATAATGTCTATCTGGACCGGGTGTGTGCTGAAACGGGAATCGCAGGATACTCGGACTATGGTGACCTGCTGGCTCGGGAAGATATTCACCTGGTGGCGATTTTCTTGCCGCATCACGAGTGTCCGGAGGCCGTAGAGAGAGCTGCTGCCGCTGGCAAGCACGTGATCGTAGAGAAACCGATGGCCAACACTTCCGATGGCATCCAGAGGATGATCGATGCGACAGAAAAGGCCGGGGTGGTGCTCTCGCCTCCATATTGCTGGCGTGCCCATCCGGCATCGCGACAGATCAAGAGGCTGGTGGAAAGAGGAATTCTGGGCGATCTGGTCACTCTGAAGGGTCGCCTGTCCGCGGGGTCGCCTGCCAGATACGATTTAGACGGTATTTCGCCCTGGCTGAATATCAAGGCTCAGGCGGGTGGTGGGCCCATGCACAATCTGGGTGTGCACTGGATCGATCTGTTCAGGTGGATCCTGGATGACGAAGTGGAGTCAGCCGTTGGGATGGTCAGCCACCTGCAGCATAATCTGGATATAGAAGACAACAGTTTCGGGATTATCAGATTTGAGCGCGGAGCAACCGCCACGCTGGATATCAGTTATTCGGTGCCCGGCGGATATCCGGCGGGAAGGGACCTTTTCATAAGTCTGCGGGGCACACTTGGGAGTGTGACCTGGAGTCCGGCCTGGGGTGGAACAGCTGATGAAGTGGTGGTGGTGAGTGACCACGAGGAGTTTCAGGACGCACCTGTTGCCACCCTGCAAATTGGATCCAGAGAGGTTCCGGGGTATGGCGGCATTTGCGGTTTGGCTTACTTGCGTGAAGTGACTGAGGCCATTTTAAAGGGCAGTGCGCCGGCCATCACAGGGACCGACGGCTTGCGAGCGCTTAAGGTAGCAGAGGCCATTTACGCATCAGCTGAGTCGGGACTCCGTGTGACACTGGGGTAGGGGGGCATCCGCAGGCATTTAGAAGGGGCAAACCAGTTTCGCTCTCTGAAGATTGAGAATCCACAGGATGCAGCTTTGTCTCGGGGATTGATCGCTATGATGATCGTCCGGATTAGAGTTTACAACGAAAAGGGATCTCCTGTAGGTGATCTGGAGGTCCCTGTAGCAAACGCGCAGATGTGGTTGGATCAGCAAGACGATCAAGCGAGTGATGCCCTTGTGGATATCCGCGAGATTGTGGATCCCGGTTGCCAACAAGAAGGGTATGACTGGCCAGTCCGCGCGAAACCTCGCGAGGTGAAGGAAGACATTGGAGATGAAGACGCCGCTGGATTGATGCAGATCGAGTAGGGTTGGATTCTGGATAGAAGAACAAACGGCCACGTTCGTGAGAACCTGGCCGTTTTGCTTGCTCGTCGGAAAATTTCCTTTTACCAGGAATCCATCTGGATTTCTTTGCCCGTGCGTGCGGACTCGTAGATTGCGATGATGAGATCGACAGCCTTTCTTGCACTTTCGCCCGTGATATAAGGCTCGCGATTCTCGATGATGGCCTGGGTCATGTCGTTGATGAGCCAGTCGTGTCCTGGAGCCACCGCGCTGGCCGCACCAACGTTTCCATGGGCGCCGACGCTTCGCGGTGGAAATTTGTCCTCCGCTCTGCCATCCTCTTCCTCAGTAACCGCCCACCTTGTGATTTCTGTGCCACTCAGTGTAATGGTGCCGTATTTGCCGTGGAGTTCGGTCCTGGAGGCCTCACCAGGATTGCAGGAAGTGGTTCCGATCATGGTTCCAAAGGTTCCACTCCTGAATTTGATGGTCGCAACGGCCGTGTCTTCCACTTCGATGTTGCGGAATTTGTGCTCGGCGCGGGCAAATACGGATTCGACCTCGTCGTCCAGCAACCACAGCAGCAGGTCCACGCCGTGAACTCCCTGGTTCATCAGTGCCCCTCCTCCATCCAGCGCCCACGTTCCTCTCCACCCCGCACTGTCATAATAAGCCTGGGACCGATACGTTTTCAGGAAGGCGTCTGCAAGCACCATTTTGCCCAATTCGCCATTTTTAATTGCATTCCTGACTTTGATCATGTCCGGCTTGGTTCGGCTCTGGAACACACACCCCAGCTTGACGTCTGCCTCACGGCAGGCATCGATCATTTGCGACATTTTTTCCCTGGATACATCCAGCGGTTTTTCGCATATGCTGTGTTTCCCCGCTGCTGCCGCTGCAACCACGTTGTCCGCGTGAAGACCCGATGGCGTGGTGATTCCTATGACGTCTACTTCAGAATCCTGAACAAGGTCCTCATAATTTTGATAATATTTCGCGCCACCGGACGCTTCGGCAAAGGCCTTGCCCTTCTCTTCCGTCTGGTTACAGACAGCCACCAGTCTGGCATCCTGGCAGTCTTCGATTCCCGCACGGAAATGCCCTGCGATCATCCCTGTTCCAATCAGTCCCCAACCAATTTTCCCTTGATTCGCCATCTATGCAGTATCTCCCTGAATCACAATGAGCACGTTACTACCGGCTTTCTGGTCGCCACAATGGGTCCGGTCACTGCGCATGGTAAACTGGAACTTCTTTGCCCTCTCTGGAGGATTCATATATGGCCAGGATGAGATCCACGGCCTTTCTTGCGCTTTCGCCCGTTACATATGGGTCCCGGTCTCCCTCTATGGCTTCGACCAAATCGTTAATGAGCCATCCGTGCGGACCGCTGCTGATTGCCGAAGGATCACTGACGGCGCCCTGTGCCACCACTTCTTTGGGAGGTTCGATGTCTTCAGCCCTTCCATCTTCCTCGTCTGTTACGGCCCACCGTGTGATCTTGCTGCCGCTGACACAGATCGTTCCATTCTTGCCGTGAAGTTCAAGACGCCGTGCTTCTCCCGGATTACACGAGGTGGTGCCGATGATGGTGCCGAAGGCGCCGCTCTTGAATTTCAGATTGGCCACCGCGGTGTCCTCCACTTCGATGTCGCGGACCTTGTGTTCCGTTCGGGCGAATACGGATTCCACATCGTCATTTATGAGCCAGAGCAGTAAATCCACCCCGTGAACGCCCTGATTCATGAGCGCCCCTCCGCCATCGTTTTCCCAGGTGCCCCGCCATCCGGCACTGTTGTAATAGGACTGCGAGCGGTAGTCTTTCAAGAAGGCGTCCCCCAGGACCATCGGACCAAGGGTTTCAGTCTTGATCGCTTCCCGTACCCTGATCATATCCGGGCTGGTTCGGCTCTGGAAGACACATCCGAGTTTTATTCCTGCCGTTCGGCAGGTCTGAATAATCTCGGTGAGACGGTCACGTCGAATGTCCAGCGGTTTTTCGGAAAAGGCGTGTTTGCCTGCCTGGGCTGCTGCGATTATTCCGTCACCGTGCTGCCCCGATGGCGTGCAGACACAGACGACATCGATTTCCGGGTCTTCGACCAGTTTCTCGTAATCGCTGTAGAATTTGACCTTGCCCGGGTCCTCGCCCCCGGCCGCCTCAGCGAATGCTTTTCCTTTTTCTTCCTCGATGTCGGAAACCGCAATGAGTTCCGCTTTCTCGCAGGTTTCTATCCCCTTGCGGTGAGAGGGCGCGATCACCCCGCAACCGATTATTCCGAATCCGAGTTTACCGTCTTTCATCGCTAATCTCCTGGAGACTTCTGTGATTTCTGTGTTGATTTTTGCGGCCGATGATGTGTGACTATCAGGCATGACAGCAGGTAAATTTCCCGGCCGAAATGTAGGATATGCCGCCACACTTGTCAAGCAAGGCAGGCCGGCGTGCCAAGTCGCATGAGCGCTTGAGTGGCGAGAACGCAGAACCTATATTGTGTGTCATGGATCTGGCGACGTAAGATGGAAACCGGAAGGCCCGGAGTCACGTAGCGAAATGGGTTGAGTCCGCAGGAAAACAGAGGATCGATTCATGTACGAATACATAGATGAGGTCAAGTTGAAGTCCGGCGAGCGGGTGGAGATGGGCGTGGTCAGGGGGCCCGACGAAGTGTGGGCTCCAAAGGTTGAGGTGTTGCTTGGGCACAAAGGCCAGAACTGGCAATGGGGAAACAGCAGGCTCCTGCGAGACGATCTCGGTATTGAAGGTTTGTTCTATGTCCTGCACAGAGACGGAGTCCCATTCGCAAATATGATGAATGTAGAATACGACGGTGTCGGAATCTTCGGGCACGTGTTTACCGTAGCGGAAGATCGTCGGCAGCACGCGGCTTCGGAACTGATGCCGAGGTTGATGTCGCACTTCATATCACGAGGAGGCAAGGCGCTGTTTCTGGGTACCGGATACGACTCGCACGCCTACCGCATCTATCAGGAATTCGGGTTTGCAGGCGTAGAGGAATTCAGCGGGAGCATGGCATTCTACACGGATCCGTTGGAGAAATTCGAGGAGGCATTCTTCGCACCTGGCGAGGTGTTCGTCGAGGCGTTGGGCTGGAGGCACTGGCCCGTGTCCCCTGCGCTGGTTATGGTGAAGCGCCCTGGTGCGGTTCGTCTCGCGGGTCTGGGCCTGTTCGGGCTGCGGTCGACCGAGGGTGCTTTGCTTCCCGTTCTTCGGGAAGATCTGGGGCGACGAGAAAAACTGAAACCCCCAAGGGTGATGATATTGCGCCAGGGCGCAACTTCTGCTGTAGTCGGTATTGCGATGCACTCGCTGGATATGCTGTGGCCGCACACGTGTTTGGTGGATCTGTATTGTCACCCGAACTTCTGGGACCACGGCCAGTCGCTTCTGGATGCACTCGAGTTGCCGGACGCAGATCGCTATATCGCATACTGCGACCATAGATTTGAGCCAAAGGAGACGATTCTTTCCAATATGGGATTTGCCCGGAGTGCTATACACGTGAAGCGTGTCGCAGCAGATCGAGCGAAGACCGAGTGGGTGGATGTCGGGGTGTGGGAGAAGTAACGAGAGGTCAGCATGCGGAGAGACATGGAGGGGGTGGCCAGGCGGCCGCCCCTTTTTTCAGTCTGCGGCGTTTTCCCTGTCCTGGCGAATGTTCCACCGGTGCGAAAGGTCCTGGGCTTTTACCATTCGGGCGTAAAGACCCTCCTGGTCCATCAGGCTGTCGTGATTCCCGGATTCGACGATTCTCCCGTTGTCGAGGACGAGGATCTTGTCTGCATTTCGGATGGTGGACAGGCGATGCGCGATCACAAGTGTAGTACGGTGTCTGGTCAGGTGTGAGATGGCGTCCTGTATGAGCGCCTCGGTTTCCGCATCCACCGAAGAGGTGGCTTCGTCCAGGATCAGGATGGGCGAGTCCTTGAGGATCGCCCGCGCAATCGATATTCGCTGTTTCTGCCCACCTGAAAGGCGAACGCCCCGCTCGCCGACAATGGTGTCATACCCATCCGGAAAATCGAGAATGAAGGTTTCGGCATTGGCGGCCCTTGTGGCCTGCTGGAGTTGATCTTCAGTGGCTTCCGGCCGGCCAAAGCAGAGATTTTCCCGGATGGTGCCGTGGAAGAGAAAGACATCCTGGAGTACCGGGGCAATGTGGCTTCTTAAAAAGGGCAGCGACAACTGGCGAATGTCGTTGCCGCCTATGAGTATTTGACCTGCCTGCGGATCGTAAAACCTGGGGACGAGACTGGATACAGTGGTTTTCCCCATTCCCGTAGGTCCCACAAGCGCCACGATTTCACCTTCTGCAACGTAGAAGTCGATGTTGTGCAGGACAGGTAGCTGGGGATCGTAACCGAAGGTGACATTCTCAAAACGGATGTCCCACGTCATGTCTTTCGGCGTCAGGGCATCCGGCGCATCCACAATGTCGGATTCCACGGCGAGCAGATCCAGAACCCGCTCTGTGCTGGCGGCGGCTTTCTGCAGAACATCGTTGAAGGAGGCCAGCTGCAGGAACGGTTGGTAGATATGTCCCATATAGACGATGAATACGAAGAGGTCAGCGACCGAAATAGTGCCCTCAAGGGCCATGCCGCCACCGCTCCAGATTACGAGGACGATTCCCAGACCGCCCGTGGCTTCGATGATGCCTGCGGGCAGGAGAGAAACTTTGTTCGCGGCAATGCTGCTGTCCCTGAAAAACGCGCTCTGATTATTGACGAGGCGAGCCCTTTCCTGCTCCTGCACGAAAGATTTGATGACGGGAATACCGGAGAGATTATCGTGCACAAGTGCGATCAGATCCGCGAGATGCTGCCTGACGGATCGCCACATTGCTCGCACCCTGGATATGTATCTGTATACCAGAAAGCTGGTTATGGGAATGGGGAGGAGGGTAATGAGGGTCAGTTCCGCATTTATCGTGAACAATACCGCAACCATGGACACCGGGATGATGGCCGCGAGCACCGTTTCCGGAATGCCGTGGGCAATGAAGTCCTCGACGGCCTCTATATCGTTGATCGAACGCCCAATCAAGTCTCCCGTGCGCTGTCGGTTGAAAAAACGATGCGGGAGACTCTGAAGATGTTGATAAACACGAACCATGAGGTTGTGCATGACCCTGTACGCGGACAGATGTGAGAATAACCCATATCCGTATCGTGCACCACCTCTCAGCAGGTAGACACCAACGAGTGCAAGACTGACAGGGACCAGTTCGGGTGTGTTTCCACCGGGCTCTGTAACCCATTGAATCAACTCACGGATCAAGAGCGGAGGCACCAGGTTAGCTGCGGCAAATATGAGTCCGCAAGAAACGGACATGGCCATCAACAGACGGCAGCCCTTCAGGAGTCTGAAAAATTGCGCAAAGAAGCTCATTTCACCTTCAGTTCTTGCTGCGTTTCAAGTATATGACTGGATTCGAATGCATTGGCCAAACGTATGGGCGGCCGCCAAATAAGTCAACCGTTTTCAGCGGCAGGGTCGCCACCACTACAGAATTGGGTTGTGTCAAATCCGTTCCCTTTCTATATTATATTCTCTCGTAATCAGATCACCTTCAATAATAAATTATTGTAAATTATAAATTTGTTTTACCGGTCGAGGTTCTGGTGAAGGTCAGGAATGGGACCTGTCTCAGCATGCCGACTTGAATGTATTGATTTGTAAATAAACATGTTAGGCCAGACAGTGCAGGTGAATTCAATGAAGGCTGGATTCCATTATCTGATTGCCGTGGTCATTCTTACGGTATATGGCATTGAGGTTTGCCCATTTCTGGAACGATTGGGTCCGTTCGAGATTGCCACCGTTCTGGTGCTTGGTTTCGTGATTTCAGGATGCGTCAGGTTCTTTATATTCAAGCAGATATGCAAAGAGGGCACACGTGTTGAGGGTGCTGGGTGGTCTTATCGGCCCGCCAGAATCCTGTTGCTGGATCTGGGATTGTGGGTGCTTGCAGCCATTTTAGTCGGCGGCTGGAATTTCTGGGTGTACGATTTCCCCCCCGAGAGTGGTCTGAAGGTTGTTCTGGGGTGCGTTACACTGGGCATTTTTTCATCTGCGCTATTGGCCCTGGATGCAGAACGCGATCTGATTGTCAAGCTTTCAGAACTCGGCAACTCTCAGGCTCTGAGAACCCATAAGTTTTTCTCGATTACGTCAAAGTTCATGCTTTTTGTCGGATCTTCGTTGGTTGTCATTTCGGCGGTGGTCCTGTTGCTCATCTACAAGGATTTCACCTTCGTAATTTCAGAATTCTCCAATGGCAGGTCTTTCGAGTTTTCGTGGATCGTTCGTGAAGTCCTGTTTGTTTTTGCGGTATTGATTCTTGGCTGCTTCCTGGTGGCCAGGCGATACAGCAGAAATCTGAGGCTGATGTTCGATCTTCAACTCAAAGCCTTCGGGGCTGTTGAGAAGGGAAACTACGATACGCTCGTTCCCCTGGTGAGCAATGACGAGTTCAGTGTGATCGCAGAACAGACCAACAAGATGATCGGAGGTCTGAAAGAGCGGGAGCGGATCAAGAGAGCGTTCGGCAAATATATGGACCCGCAGGTCGCTGAAGCGGTTCTCAGCAGCGAAGAAGAGACGAATCTTGGGGGCAGGCAGGCCAATGTGGCTATCATGTTTACCGATCTCAGGAATTTCACACCGCTCTCTGAACGGTGCACGCCACAGCAAACAGTGGCCGTTCTGAATGAATATTTTACGATGGTGGTTTCAGCGGTTCATCGACACGGTGGCGTGGTGGACAAATTTATCGGAGACGCCGCAATGGCGATCTTTGGGCTGGATGGAACCGAAGGGACGTGCGACAAGGCTTTGCGCGCCGCTTCAGACATCCACCGGGGACTCTCCGGATTGAATGAAGATCTGGTTTCACGCGATCTGCCAGAGGTCCGGCTGGGAATAGGCGTTCATTATGGTGTCGCGGTTGCCGGAAATATTGGATCCGAGGAACGACTGGAATACACGGTGATCGGAGATTCCGTAAATACGGCGTCCCGGTTGGAAAGTCTCACGAAGGAATTGACATCGCCGGTGGCAGTTTCTGCTGATTTCTACAATGAGTTGAGTGAAGCAGGTAGAGAAGACCTGGTTTATATAGGCGAATGCGACTTGAAGGGGAAATCAAGCAAGTGCCCCGTATACGGCATACCAATGACTGCGAAAATTTCCAGTTGGGGTTGAGTTTTGAAGATAACCGATATCAAAACTGCTGAAGTTGGGGGTCATGGATTCTCCCTTTTCGTGAAGATTTTCACAGACGAAGGGATCGAGGGCATCGGCGAATGTATCCATGGTGGCGATGGTGTGGCCCTGCTCGTTGCTGATATGGCTGAGATGATCAAAGGGCAGGATCCTTTGAATGTAGATCGTTTGTATGAGCTCATTCGGCATCGGTATATTTTCAACGGCGCTCTGGCTGGCAATGTGGTTACGGCGATGACGGGAATCGAGATCGCCCTGTGGGACCTGGCCGGGAAGGCTCTGGGCGTGCCCGTCTATCAGCTTCTTGGCGGAAAATTCAGAGATCGCATTCGTCTGTATTGCGACTGCCACGCCGGAAGGGATGATTCTCCAGAGTCGTATGCTGAACGGGCAAGAGAAGTCGTGGCCATGGGTTTCAATGCCATAAAATTCGACATCGACAATGCAAATAGTCCTCACAAACTGGATGCGTTCAACTGGTCGACCTCACCGGGCGAACTGACGGAAATGGTGGAACGGGTAGCCGCCGTCCGGGAGGCTGTAGGACCCGATGTGGATGTTGCTATCGATATGCACGGCAGATACGATACGCATTCTGCAGTGCGGGTTGCGAATGCGCTTGAGGGTTTCAATCTGATGTGGCTCGAAGAGCCCGTGCCGCCCGAAAATATCGATGCCATGAGAGAAGTAAAGCGGTCCACCAGCACGCCGATCTGCGCGGGCGAAAATCTCTATCTGAGGTGGGGGTTCCGTGACCTGATCGAAAAGCAGGCTGTGGATATCATCATGCCGGATCTACCCAAATGCGGCGGGCTATCTGAAGGTCGGAAGATTGCAAATATGGCGGAGGTCTATTATATCCCGCTTGCCCCGCACAATGTGTGTGGACCGCTCGGCACAATCGCCTCCTGTCACACGTGCGCGGCGGTTCCGAACTTCCTTATTCTGGAGTGGCACTGGGTGGACCGGCCCCACTGGCACGAACTTGTTGAGGCCGATCCACCGCTTATTCAGGATGGCTATATTGTACTTCCCGATGGACCCGGGTTGGGTGTTGAGTTGAATGAGGAAGCTGCAAGACGCTATGCCAGGAAAGGAAGGCCGTTTTTTGAGTAGTACATTTTTCGCCGCTTGGAACTTGCCAGGTTCTGGGCGCAAAGAGAGCGACAATTACGAGGAGCAAACATGGCAGATCTGAGTTCTACAAATGACAGGATTGGAAATGAAGAGGAGTTGATCGCCAGGATGACCGAACCCTCTCCGGAGGTCACCCAAGCGGTCGGAAAGATCGATGGCGATATCATGATCCTGGGCATTGCCGGCAAGATGGGCATCACACTTGGCGAGTTGCTGGTGCGGGCGGGGGCGAAGGGTGTGATCGGAGTATCCCGTTTTTCCAATCCGTCAGACAGGGACGAATTGGAGGCGAAAGGGATTCGGACGGAGAAATGTGATCTTACGGATGACGAAGGGCTGCGTCGGCTGCCGGAATCCGGACATATTGTTTTGATGGCCGGTCACAAGTTCGGTTCAACAGGAAATGAGTCTCTCACCTGGGCAATGAATACCTTGCTGCCGGCCAAGGTGATGCAGCGGTTTCCCGACTCGAAGATCATCTATGTCTCCTCGGGAAATGTATATCGTTTCACAAGTCCCGATTCAGCTGGTGCAGACGAGTCGGCTCCACTGGCTCCCATCGGAGAATATGCCCAGTCTCGTCTCGGCGGGGAACGCCTTGTAGAATTCTATGCCGAGCGGAACAAGACGCAGGTCGCCATCATTCGACTTTTTTATGCCACAGAACTTCGATACGGAATCGTATTGGATATTGCACAAAATATCTGGAATCGCAATCCGATCGATCTGGGCATGGGGTATGTGAACCAGATCTGGCAAGGTGATGCGAACGCCTATCTGGCGCGTTGTTTTCCATTTTGCGAAAGTCCTGCGCGGGTGCTCAACATGACCGGTACGGAGGTGTTATCGGTCCGGAAACTCGCCGGTGAATTGGGTGAGTTGATGGGTGTAGAGCCTATTCTGAAGGGAGAGGAGACCCCTACGGCATTGCTGGGAAATACGCAGGCGATGGTCGATTTACTCGGGCCGCCCAGGGTGCGTTCGAAGGATATTATCCATTGGGTTTCGGAATGGGTCAAGAGCGAAGGCAGAACACTCGGTAAACCCACCAAATATGAGGCCAGAGATGGGAAGTTCTAGATATTATGGCAGACGTGGTGAGACCCCGGAAAAGGGCGGGAGGCCTGGGTATGAGTGAGTACAAGGGCGGCGTTGCAGAGATCAATATCTCCCCTCCGCTCGGGATGTCACTTTGTGGATTCGGCGGTCGGAAGGGTCCGGCTGAAGGTATTTTCGATGATCTTTATGTTCGTGCACTGGTGATCGAGCAGGGCGACACACGAGTGTGTGTCGTTACCTCCGATGTCATCAGCTTTGCTCCGGATCTGGTTGGGCAAATAAGAGCGTTGGTGGCTGCCGATACAGATATAGAAGCGTCTCACCTGGTGCTGAATGCATCTCACTCGCATTCCGGGCCAACGGTGATGTCTTTCAGAAGCATGGGCTCAAGAGATCCGAACTATGAAGATGTGCTCTGCCGAAAGGTGGTCAGTGCCATCAAGATGGCCCTGGCGAATATCCAGGTTGTCTCCTTTTCCACAGGGAGAGCACCTGTAGACATTGCCCACAATCGCCGGGAAATTCGTAAGGGCAAGATGCAACTGGGACACAATCCCGGTGGGCAGCACGCTCCCTGGGTGGATGTGCTGCGGATCGACCGGGAAGATGGCTCGGCGATGGGCCTGCTGTATGCAACCGCTGCACATCCCGTGAATCTGCGGGGTCTGGAATTCAGTGCCGAGTTTCCCGGTTACGCCGCCCGGTTTCTCAGGAAGAATCTGGAGGGTGCACTGCCGATGTTTGCCCAGGCCTGTTGTGGAGATATCAATTGCAAACCGATGGATGGTGCTCTTGACACTTCTCGCAGGCAGGGAGAACTGTTGGGGGCGGCTTCGCTAACGGCCAGCTTGAACGCAGAACCTCTGGGCGACGGAACTCTCGCGGCGATGAGCCGGACGATCGAATTGCCCTGCATTATTCCGGGTGTGGATGAGGCCAGGAAGGCAGTGGAAGACCAGAAGGAGATGGTGGCGCTTGCCGAAAAGAGAAGTGAGTCCACGGATTACCTGATTCGTCAATACAGGGGACAGATCGAATGGGCCGAAGCGTATCTCCGATATGCCGAAGTCGGGGCGGCCGAACATGTCGAATTCGAAATTCAAACGCTCTGCATAGGCGATTGGGCTCTGGTCGCGTATCCCGGTGAGATGTTCGTGGATTACCAACTCAGTCTGGAGGAAACTTCCCCCTTTTCGCGAACGGTCACACTGGGCTACAGCAATGGCTGTATAGGGTATGTGCCAACAGCGAGCGCTTATCCAGAGGGAGGATACGAAGTATCCGGCGCGTTTAAATATTATGGCACCTTGATGATCGCCTCCGACTGCGAAAGCCTGATCAAGACGGAAACCGTGGCTATGCTGCAGGCGTTGAAGAGTCAAGGCAGGTAATTACCAACTTTTGCGGGGAGTACTTGATGAATGAAACGCGTATATGAAGTTCAGTGACCTAACGCTCAAACCGGAAATTCATCGTGCGTTGCAGGAGATGGGTTATGATGATATGACGCCGATCCAGGAAAAGTCGATTCCGCCAATTCTCGATGATATCGATCTTGTTGGCATAGCAGAGACTGGATCAGGAAAGACCGGGGCATGCGGTATCCCGCTGGTGGAGCGGGTAGACCCCACCTTGAATGAGGTCCAGGCACTGATTCTGGTGCCCACCCGGGAGCTCGCCCAGCAGTATGTTGCGGAGATCGCCTCTATCGCAAAGTATACCGATGTTGCTCCTTTCGCCATGTTTGGTGGATTCGATATGTCCATCCAGAGGGCGAAAATGAAAGACAGCGTGCATATTCTGGTAGCTACACCGGGAAGACTGATAGATTATCTCTGGAACAATTCGCTCCCCATGTCGTACATCCAGACGATGGTGCTTGATGAAGCCGATGAAATGCTGAAGATGGGATTTGTGGAAAATGTGGACTTCATTCTCTCCTGCTTGATCCATGAACACCAGACGCTGCTTTTTTCAGCTACAATGCCCACGGTGCTTAGAAAGCTGGCTGAGTCCTATCTGATCGATCCCGTAAAGATCCAGCTGAACAAGGATCAGGCTGCGCCCCAGTCGCTGGACCATCACTTCCAGTACGTGGACCACAGCAGTCGGACAAAAGCGCTACGAAGCTATCTGGAAGCAGAACCCATAGAACAGGCAATCGTTTTCTGCAATTCCAGAGCTGGAGGCAGCCGGCTGCATCGAGACCTGCAGCGGGATTTCGATTCTGTAGAAGTGATCCACGGCGGTCTGGAACAATCGCATAGAACATCCATTTTCAACCGGTTCAAAGAAAAGCGGATCCGGTTCCTTGTGGCTACCGATGTGGCGGGACGAGGGCTTGACTTTTCTCACGTTAGCCACGTCATCAATTATGATTTCCCGAATTCCGATGAAGCCTATACCCATCGTGTAGGACGGACAGGAAGAATGGGACGGGCAGGCGTGGCGATGACGTTCGTAGCAGACCGGGAACTCAAGGGCCTGCACAAGCTCCTTGGCACAAATCGGTTCGAACCTCTTTGGAGGGGGAATCCTGCACCTGTGGAGGCCTCTGGCAATGGAGCAGGAGGGGGCCGACGCGGCCCAGGATCTCGTGGAAGTCGCAACCGGCCTTCGAAAAGAGGGGGAAGGCGATCTTGATGAATTGCCAAAGTCAGTGTGGTTGGCCGGTATATCCCATGCGTTACTTGAGTACAGTGTGTTCGCTGTTTCTCGTAGTGGTATTTTTCCATGTGATTTTGTGGATGCCCGCGGACGCCGCAAAAATGGACAAGGAGGCGCTGGCGAAAGGCGCAGGATCCATAGCAGGGGCTTTTGAGAGATTCGGAGTGAAAAAAATCGGCCTGCTTCTGGTGGCATCCGATCGCAGTCCCGATCCCGGGTTTCGCTACAGCGGCCGGGCGTTGCTGACCGAGCATCGTGAAATGGATTACGACCCTTTCAGGATGAGGAATCGGTATGAATTACGGCTCTACGAAGCGCTTCGCGCGGCATTCACCGATCACGGATATGATGTAAGAAATCTCAACAAAGCGTCCTGGAATGGTTTGAAGCTGGAAGAGGTGATCTCGAATACACCGGAGGTGGACGCAGTCTGTGCGGTTCATTACAGCATTCGAAGAAAGCACGCCATTTTCGACAAGGACGGATACAGGTGGTCGGCACCCTTTGAAGGTATGCGGCTGAAGATCAGGCTGGCACTTTATGACCGGAAGTCAGGAGGTCTGATTTACGGCGTCGAGGGCAGCAGTCTGGGCACCGAGGTGCTCCACCCGGCGCTTGGAGAAATGGTGACGGAGGAGCCACTTTACGCCAGTGGCTACGACGAACATGGCAGCCCGAATTCATATACCATTGCAATTTATCACACGAGCTGGAAGGAACTGAAGACACGGAAAGAGCAGATCCCTTTGATCCGTACGGCGGCAGGATCTCTGGATATCACCTATGTGGGCGGATGGACCACGAGCAACAAGATCAAACTGGATATGGAAATGCACCGAATGAACATCCCTGTTTCCGAAGAGGTTGCCGACAAGAACAGTGTGCTGGCAAGACTCCTTAAGGATGTCAAATATAGACCGACGGATGAAGATACCGAGTACTTCGACAGGTTGAGCATTGCGCATTGCGGCCAGATGGTGCGCGAGCGGATACCGGATCGTCCTTAGAGGCGTGGTCTGGACCATCATCAGCCAAGCCACAACGACGAAAGGATAGACCAATATGGACAAGTTTAAATCAAAAGAGGTGGAACTGGCACCAGATATTAAGGGACTCAAGCTCGAAACGGACCGCTTTTCCCTGACTGTTGCACCCCAGTTGGGAGGAAAGATCGTTTCGCTGTTGAACAAGAAGACGAAGCGGGAATTTCTATCGAGGACGAATATCGCTTACAAGCTCCGCAACTACGGAGATACCTTCGAAAACTACGAGCGTGACGGCGCAGACGAATGCTTTCCGACAATAGAGTCGTGCCCGTACCCCATGTTCCCTTGGGAAGGTACCCAGGTCCCGGACCACGGCGAAGTCTGGACATTGCCCTGGGAACATGAAATCAAGCAGAACCGTTTGCGCATGTGGGTTCGTGGTGTCAGATTTCCCTACGTGTTCGAGCGACAGATCAGTTTCGAAACCCTCGCCCGCGGTGGGTCACCATTTATCAGACTGTCCTATACGGTGACGAACGAGAGTCCCTATGACATGCCTTTCATCTATGCCTTCCATCCGTTGTTTAAGGCAGAGGCTCGCACAAAGATCCTGATTCCACAGGGCACAGATCTGGTATCGTATATGAGTACCGACGACCGTCTTGGGCCGCCCATGACGCCACATACGTGGCCGGACGTGACCGATGTTACCCTGGACAAATCTTACAACAGAAGTGTTGTTCGATCCAGCCGTAACAAGGAGGCCGAGAAGCTTTTCTCGACTCGTCTCGACCAGGGCCGCTGCGCGTTGTTGTATCCCAATGGAGAATTCGTTGGCTTTCTGTTCCCTGCCAAGAGATTTCCCTTTCTGGGTATGTGGGTGAATGAGGGTGGATGGCACAATCTGCACCACGTCGCCCTGGAGCCCACCACATCGCAAGGGGATCGGTTGGATGTGGCCAAGGGCCTGCAAACTTGCGGCATTGTTCCCGCAAATGGCACATACGAATGGGACATCAGCATTATTATCGGAAAAGATGATGAACTCAACTCTCTCCTGGGGGAATTTTGACGTGAGCGAGTGGGGCAAATGGGTGGTGTGTCTGATCCTGGTAGTCTCAGGTTGTGGGCGTGTCGCGGCCGGCGAAGTAACAGGTGGTATGGGACTGGTCGGTTCCGGCGAGAACAGGTTCTATCTGGACCAGCGTGAGGTGACAGTGGCCCAGATACAGGCGTTCGATCCCGAGTATGCGCCGGCCTACGAGTATTTCAAGGACTCCACCATGCCGGCAACCGCTATTTCGTTCGATAAGGCGCACGCATACTGTAAAGCTCAAGGCAAGCGTCTGCCAACATCGGCGGAATGGACTTTGGCGTGCAGCACATTGGAAGGTCTGGCCTTCTCATACGGAAATAGCTACGATCCGAACGAGGCCAGAGTTGGGCGAAGAGTCTGGACAGATGGTCCCAAGGCAGTAGGGTCTTATGAAAAGAACAGCCATAATATTTACGACCTTACAGGAAATGTTTGGGAATGGGCCGACAATGGTGAAAGCGAAGGTGAAAAACGATATGTGCACGGCGGCTCGTGGACAGACGGCCCAAAGCATACACGCTGTACATCTCGGAGAAGGTCAGATCCCACCATGAGAGCAGTCAATTATGGATTCAGGTGTGCACGATCGGTGGGGAAGGAAGACCTGTCACGGTTGGCCAGGGCCGAGGCCGAGAAACTTCGAAAGATAAAGGCCGCATCAGTTCGTGAAGAAGCAAAACGACAGCGTGTGCGTGACAAAGCCGAAGCCGCCAGAAGGGCGAAACTCAATGCAAGGGCCGAAAAAGCACTTGGAGAAGAGGCCGCCGCACGCAAGGTCAAAGCGGAGAAGGCAGCCAGAAGGGCCGAGGCGTTCGCCAGAACAGTCGAAGGCATGGTTTCTGTGGAGACCTCGGCGTACAGAAAATTCTATCTGGATCCCAGACAGGTCTCCGTTGCCGAATTCAAGGCATTCGATCCTTCCTACACGCCCGATGAGTTATCGGCTGAGGCCGATTTTCCCGCCACGGGCATCGGCTTCGAACAAGCAAAGGCCTATTGCAATTCTTTGGGCAAGCAGCTGCCACCCGCAGAGGAATGGGTGGCTGCTTGCCTTGGGACCAAAGGGATGATTTTTTCGTACGGAACGCGCTATGATCCCACCCTGGGTCGCACCGGGCTTGAATGGTACGCAGGAGCTGGCACCGCAGGAGGCGGAGCTGTCAATGCGTATGGTTTAAAGGACATGGTTGGAAATGTCTGGGAATGGGTCGATGGATGGTATGACGCGGAACAGGAGCTGCGTCCTTTGTATGGCGGGGCGTGGTATGATGGGGCCGATCGTGCCAAATGTACGGGTGCTGTCTGGGCAACCCCCGATACCAAACGTTCGGATGTGGGATTCAGATGCCTTGTCTTTAAGGAGTAAGTGAAGTTGAAATTCCGAAGTGCTGTGGTATTGTTTCTGATATCGTTGGGAATGGCTTCCTGTGGGCCTGGCTCGGATGAGTTCAAGGCAGTCGAAACGGAGGCCGTCGAGATCCTGGTTAGCCTTTTGGAAAACTCGGCTGAAGGTGTGGATTACCTGGGGGAAGCTGCGGAGGTGCTCGGGTACATCGGGCGCAAGGAAACTGTTCCCACACTTGTGAAGTGTCTTGCGCATCCTGACGAATTCGTGGCCTTCAAGGCGATTGGCGCGCTGGACCGGATCGGGATTCCACAGGCGACCAAGGCGCTGGAGGGGTTGTTCGCATCTACCCCGAGTCAGATCCTCAAGGTGGAGGTTGCCAGTGTTCTTGCACGCAGGGGCAAGAAAGAGCAGAAGCAATGGCTGCTAGAGACCTTGCAGCGTGGTCCACTGAGTATATACCGGTCGAATGCTGCCACATCTCTCGGCCAATTGGGTGATACTGCGGTTGTTTCATACCTTCGCGCGGCTTTTAAAAAGGATGCGGATTCAATCGTCCGATCCAGATCTGCACTCGCTCTCGCACGACTGGGTGACGAAGTGAGTATAGATGCCATCGCGGATACGCTTTTTCAAACCCCGCATGAATCGACAGCGCTTGTTATGGTAGAAGCGTTGAAGGTGTTTGGCGAGGCATCTGCAGTTGGGCATCTCGAGCGTGCGGTTAAACAATCAAATTGGAGGTATTCACTCCGGCAGCGGTGCCTGATGGCGCTTGCGAGTCTGCGTAGCAAGGGTATCGGGGAGTATCTGCAGAACAGGCTTGAGCACGCCACGGAGATTTCCGAGCGGATGTTTGCAGTGGAGGGGTTGGGCCTTGTCGGTTATCTGGAGGCACGCCCTGTCCTTCAAGCTGTCTACAAGGAAAATGCGAATCATCCGGTCGGATTGGGCGCAGCCGTGTCGCTGGCCAGAATGGGATTCGGGAAAGAATTCGCAAAAGATATGGGCGCTGTTGTGGTTGAACCCGATAAAGGGTTTCAGTTACAGGCCGCCGAAGTGCTTGGTCTGCTGCGAGATGTCAGCACCGTACCCAAACTCGTGATCGCGGCAAGGAGCACGCCGATAGCTTCTGTAAAATCTGCGGCTGTAAAGGCCCTGGGTGAAATTGGACACGAGGATGCAGTCCTGGCGCTTTTGAAATTGTTCAAAACCTCGGATTCATCAGCCGCGAAGGAGGAGATTATTGAGGCCCTGGGCAAGGTAAACTCCGACGCGTCCAAGAATGCATTGCTTGACCTGCTTGAACAGACGGAGTATGCATCTCTCAGAATTGCATGTCTGCGAGAACTGAGTGGATACAAGGACAAGACTCTGGTGCGTGAATTCAAGCGGTATCTGGTGAATTCGAGTTCGGGTGTTAGCCTTCAAGCCGCGGCCGGGATATTTTATATCACGAGGCAGATTCCGGTTGATGACAACCCGTCATGAGTTCTGCGTAACGCCTTGTATCCCTGGCGAATGAGAGAAGGCTGGTTTAATGGTGATTCCTACATGATGGGGTGGGGAAGTCTAAACACACAATAGTTGGTATGTGTGCAGCGAAGTGCTTGACAGTATCATTGTAAAAGTATATATTTAACAGTAAGTTATAAAAACGAATTTGGTAACGGAACAGTAAGGGGGGCTGTGCAGGCCTCCTTTTGTACACGTGCCTGACGATGCGTTTTAAGGAGCAAGTGTTGCAGTTCGACATGACGGAAATAGAAAACGTCGTCATTCTGAGTATTCGCGGAACTGTGAAAAGTGCTTCCGAACTCGCTCAATTCCGCGAGAAAGTCAAACAGCTGATTGAAAGTGGCCTTACTTCGGTCGTGGTGGATTTCTCTCGGATGAGGTGGTTTGGCAGCGCAATGCTCGGTGTACTCATCGCCAGCCTAACGTTGCTCCGGAATGCCGGCGGTGATCTCAGACTCACGGGAATTACGAAGCAGATAGAAAATATCCTGACCGTCACCCACTTGACCAGAATTTTTCGGACGTTGGAATCGGTTGATCAGGCCGTGGAGAGCTACTCTCAATAAACTTGTCCGTAGTCCTTTTGAAATGGAACAGCATGAAGTGCGCCGAAGAACTTTGCGGATCGGAATACCGGAGGTGGGGTAAATGAAGAAACTGATTGGCGCTATATGCCTGGTCTTACTGTGTTCCCCAACGGTTCAAGCACAGGTCAGGCCCAATGTAGATTTTGATGATGACGGTACCGTAGACTATGCCGATTTCCTTGCCCTTGCCAGTGTTTTCGGGTCAAGGGAAACCCGGTTCGATTTAAATGGTAGCGGTGTTGTGGACTTCCAGGATTTCATCATTTTTGTAAGTGCCTACGCGCAGGCTGCACAGGACGCCAGTGTTTCGGTAATTACCGAAAAGACCGTTGGCCGTGTTCGTGGCGTTCGCCTTCCGACACTCGGCAGCCGGCCTGTTGATATTCTCGTGGATGCCAGAGGTATTGTGTGGTTCACAGAATTGGGCGCAAATCAGATCGGGCGGTTGGATCCCAGAACCGGCGCCATTAAAGAATATGCACTTGCATCACCTGGAGGTCAGCCGCACCACCTGACAGTGGATCAGCGGGGCAGGATATGGTTCACAGAAATCGGTGCCAACCAAATTGGACGCCTGGATCCGGTTTCAGAGGAGTTGCGCGAGTTTCCGGTACCGACGCCAGGCAGCAGGCCTTACAGTCTCACATTCGACCGAAATGGATATCTGTGGTTTACTCAAGAATCGGGTAACAGGATTGGTCGATTCGATCCTGTTAACGAATCCTTTGAAGAGTTCCCTCTTGCCACCCCATCGGCAGGTATCGATGGTATCCTCGTAGATGAAGATGGATTTCTCTGGTTCGCCGAGCGTGCCGTTGGTAAACTTGGTAGATTGAACCCGATCACTCATCGGATCCAGGAGTATACGTTCCCTAGCCTGGATCTTGCATTCAGACAGATCGCACTGGACGTGAAGGCGCGAATCTGGTTTACAAATGCGGGCTCATTCGGATTGGGTGTATTCGATCCAAAGACGGGACGCGTTGAAACGTTTCGCGTGCCGAATGGGATATCGAATCCTTCTGCCATTGTTGTAGATCTCAGTGACAGGGTATGGATCGCAGGTACAGATTCGAAGCAGTTGGCGAGATTCAATCCGGAGACTGGACATTTTCGTATGTACAATCTCCCTGTTCCTGCTTCCGGAGTAGGAAATCTCACGGTTGATCCGTTCGGTATCATATGGCTAACGGAACCCGGCCAGGATCGCATAGGCAGCGTTCAGGTCGCAGGACCATAATTACACGGAAAAGAAGGGCATCAGAAACGCTCCGGCCACGGTGTCGGGGCGTGTTTTTTTTAACGTCATGGGCGCACTCCAGTGGGCCTTTTAATTCCAGAAATGAATTGACTTTAAAGGGGCCATACGGTACCATTTCAGGCCTGACAATCGACACTCGGGACCCGGAAATACTCGCTGAATAGAGGCAAGTTTGATGCAGATACCAACCCTTTGTGTTCTGGTTATGTTCACCGTTCTGACCAAAGCCAACGCCGCTGAGCGACTGGTATTGATGTCCCCCCATCCAGACGGAATACAGACCGAGTTCGAAGCTGGTTTCAGAAAGCACTATAAGAAGGAAACAGGGAAAGAGGTCAATCTGGAGTGGTTGGACGTGGGCGGAGGGACGGGCACGATCCTCCGCTATATCGGTTCAGAATTCAGACGCTCTTCTGAAGGGATCGGAATCGATCTGTTTTTCGGTGGCGGTCTGGATCCCTATACAGAACTCGCTGACAAGGGACTGCTGTCCTCACACCGCCTTCCAGAAGCGCTGCTGAAAAGGCTGCCTGCTCGGATTGGCGGTGTTCCTCTATACGACCCTCAATTCCGATGGTACGGGTCCACCCTGGCAGGTTTCGGAATTGTCTACAACAAACGTGTGTTGGAGCTTCTGGGCCTGCCAGTGCCGAACACCTGGGCGGATCTGGGCAACCCCGATCTTTTCTCCTGGGTGGGTTCCGGGGATCCCAGAAGCAGTGGCAGTGTCCATATGGCCTATGAACTCATTCTACAGGCCTACGGTTGGGAGAAGGGGTGGGAGGTCATTACGACTCTTGGCGCCAATGTCAGAAATTTCGCGGCCGGCGGTTCGCAGGCGCCAAAGGATGTCGCTGTAGGGGAAGTCGCCTACGGCCTGTCGATCGATTTCTATGCGTGGGCGCAAATTGAGAAGGTGGGTGCGGAGTTTATTGGATTTTCCATGCCCGACAATCTCACCATTGTGAACCCCGATGGCATGGCGATTCTCAAAGGTGCTCCGAATCTGGAGATCGCACACCGTTTTGTCGAATTTGTGATGTCTGACGCTGGCCAAAAGCTCTGGTTTCTCAAGAAAGGCGTTCCAGGCGGGCCGGTGACGGACCAGCTGAACAGATTCACTGTATTGCCGGATCTTTATGAGCGCCACGCGAGTGATGCTGCCGTCACATTGAACCCGTTTCTCTGGACTTCGGACCTGGTCTACGATGCTGAGAAAGGGTCGGCCCGGTGGAGTGTTCTGAATGATCTGATCGGTGTCCTGGTGATCGATTCTCACGAACAGCTGCAAAGCGCCTGGAAACGGGTGTTCGAGAATGGAGTCACAAGCGCGCAGATTTCCCATCTTTCCAGCATGCCAGTTTCAGAAAAGGAGTGTTTGCAGCTTGCGGCCAGGTGGCGGGATGCTGAGCTGCGAAGTCGTACCATTGCTGCCTGGACAGATTTCGCAAGGCGCAAGTATGGTGAAAGAACTAGAAGTGGTTTCTCACAAGTTGTAGACTGGATAACGGTGTGCTTTCCAATGGCCATGGGTTGCGCGATGGTGCTCTACCTCTGGCGCGCAAAAGGGAGATAAAAGGAGCAGGAATGATTCGAATTTTCTCGTATTCTCGGGAATCAGAACGCATGGAGACCCCAGGAATCGCGGATTTGCCGCGTCACCTGTCTGATCGGGGCAGAATGATCTGGGCTGACCTCGAGGATCCTACCGATGAAGAAACCGGCGTGTTGGGCGGCATGTTCGGATTCCACGTGCTGGCGGTGGAGGATTGTATGCAGCCGGGGCTGTTGCCAAAATTTAATCTGTTCGATGGATATATGTTCAATATCACGCACGCCACCGAAGATGTGAACCCTGAGACCTTCGCGACGACCGAGGTGGATATATTCGTGGGCGAGAACTTCCTGGTCACCTATCACCAGGCACACGTTAAGGGCATATTCAATTCACGAGGGCAGGTTGCGAAGAATCCGGGTTCCCTGCTCAGGTCTCCGGACTGGCTGCTTTACGGCATACTCAATGCAATGGGTCACAACTATGAACCGGGCGTCCAGAGGCTGAACGAACGGGTCGAATCACTGGAGAGTTCCTTTCTGAGCCTCCCCGGCGAAGACCAGCTCGGTACCCTGCTCCGGTTAAGAGGTGAGGCCTATCATCTTCACCGTGTGGCGGATCTCCAGCAACAACACTTGTCCCGCATCGGACGCGGGGACTTGCCGTGGATCACGCAGGAGAATCTGGTGTATTTCAGGGATCTCTATGACAATATGGCTCGCATTTCTCATATGGCGGACCACCTGAGGGAACGTCTGTCCGGGATGATGGAAACTTACCACGCGCTCGTATCCAGAAGGGTACTTGGCGCCACTAAAACCCTCGCCGTGGTGGGAACTCTGGTCTTGCCATCAATTCTGCTCGCAGGTTTTTACAGATTGATTTTCAAAGTGACACCGGAACTGGAATGGGAGGGCGGACATCTAACGGTTTTGGCCGTTATTGCAGCGTATCTGGTTCTGGCAGTCGCATTTTTAAAAAAGAAACGCTGGTTCTGATAATTACAGGGGCCGGTAAACCCCCAAGATTGGGTTCGGTATGGTAAGTGTGAGGCTGGAGAATATCACCAAGCGGTTCGACAATGTTCTGGCAGTTGACCGCGTGAGTCTGGACATCCAGAAAGGTGAATTTTTCTTTCTGCTGGGCCCATCAGGTTGCGGCAAGACCACGCTGCTGCGTCTTATTGCCGGGTTCTATCAGCCTCAAAGCGGTCGGATTCTTTTCGATGATCGAGATGTGACCGATGTTCCCCCGAATGAGCGCAACACCGGTATGGTATTTCAGAACTATGCACTCTGGCCGCACATGTCGGTTCGGCAAAATGTAGAATACGGTCTGAACATGCGTAAAGTAGCTGCAGACGAAAAGACCACCAGGGTGAACCGTGCGCTGGAGATGGTGCAGATGGAATCTTATGCGCAACGATCACCTAATCAACTGTCTGGCGGGCAACAGCAGCGTGTGGCGCTTGCACGGGCACTGGTGGTCGAGCCGGATGTTGTGCTTCTTGACGAACCTCTTTCAAATCTGGATGCCAGGCTTCGACTTGAGATGCGAGAACAGATTCAGAGTCTTCACGAGGAGATCGGGATCACGATGATTTACGTGACCCATGATCAAAAAGAAGCGCTTGCGATGGCCAACCGAATGGCTGTGATGCGATCCGGGGAGGTGATACAGACCGGCGCCCCCAGAGATCTTTACAATCATCCCTCCAGCCGATTTGTGGCGGATTTCATTGGCGAGATCAACTTGATTTCCGGTGAAGTGATCGATGTCGGGGACCTCATTCGGGTGGAAACTCCTCTCGGGAATCTACAGGGCAAGTCAGGATACGACGAAATTCAGAAAGGGGATCACGTTCATTGTGCCATCCGTCCGGAGGCCCTGGAATTTCTCGAAGGGGAACCCGGCGATGGTGAAAATGTGGTCTCCGGTCAGGTCCGACATGTGATTTACCTCGGAGAACTGGAGCAGTACGTGGTGGACCTTGTCGATGGGACGCAGGTGAAGCTGGTCGAGTACAATCCGTTTCATCAGAAGGCCAATCCCGGCGATGGTGTCAGAATCAGATTCAGCACAAGCAGTGTGATGGTGTTGTCCGATCGGGACGAGAACTGAGAATACAGGCAGGGAATGCCCAATGCAGGACTTATTGAATCTGAGCGAGAGATATAACAGATCCAAATTCGCGACCCTTTGTGTGGCGAATTTTCTGTTGTGTGCTATTGCGGGGCTCATATACAATCTCACCGGCGAGAGCAAGGCAGTCCCATATCTGGTGCTGCCAATTTCGGCTGCGCTGCTTTGTATTTTCAGTGTCAAGCGGCTCCACGATCTCTCGAGATCTGGGTGGTTCGCGCTGCTGAATTTCGTGCCGGTAGTAAATCTTGTATTCCTTCTTTATCTGCTTGGATTCAGGGGAACCGAAGGCGCCAACAGGTTCGGTCGAGACCCGGTTACCCTTGAGAATGACTACTGGCCGATGCTGATCGTCCTGTTTGAACTGGCCGTATTGTTTCTCTTCTATCCGTTGTCATACGTTTTTGTCAAGGCACTGATCATCGAAGGCAGTTTTTCACTTGTCTTCTTTGAGATCATGATCACCAATCCTGTCTATGTTGAAATGATTCTGAACAGTTTCAAGCTAGGTGTCATCACTACCATTGCAACCACGATTTTGAGCCTTCCTATCGCTTTCCTGATGGTTCGGTACGAATTCAAAGGCAAGAGTATCCTCAACGGCCTGATCCTTGTACCTATGGTGTTGCCTCCCTTCGTTGGTGCGATCGGGATGAAGCAGATGTTCGCAAGATTCGGGTCGATCAATCTGTTTCTGATGGATATCGGGATCCTGGAGCAGCCCATCGACTGGTTCGGTGGAGGTGGGCTGCTTGGCGTGGTAATTCTTGAAGTGCTGCACCTTTATCCCATCATGTATCTGAATGTTGCCGCGGCGCTGTCGAACGTAGATCCCAGCCTCGAGGAGGCGGCAAGAAATCTTGGAAGCAAGGGTCTCAAGCTTTTCAGAACGATCACTTTTCCATTGATGCTTCCCGGATATTTTGCGGGCGCGATTATTGTCTTTATCTGGGCGTTCACCGATCTTGGGACGCCCTTGATATTCAACTACAGGAAGGTCGTTGCAGTAGAAATTTTCAATTCCATTTCCGATATCAACGAAAATCCAATGGCGTATGCGCTGGTCGTGATGATCCTGCTCCTTACGGCATTCTTTTTCTACCTGTCCAAGGCGCTTCTCGGGAACAGACGATACGAGATGATTGCTCGTGGTCACGTGGGTTCCGCGATCAGACCGGCATCAGGACGTGTTACATTCCTTATTTATACCCTGATGCTGTCTCTCACGGCCCTGGCGATTTTGCCTCACATCAGTGTTTTTCTGACATCCATTTCCGAACGATGGTTCATGACAGTTTTGCCGCAGGAGATCACAGGCAAGTACTACGGGCAGATTTTTGAGCGGACGCTGGCAGCCTCAAGTATCAAGATGAGTCTGATGCTCAGTGTCCTCAGTACTGGCGCTGATGTGGTCGTGGGAATCGCCATCGCCTATCTGCTTGCGCGAACAAAAATTCCCTACAAGGGTGTTGTAGATGCGGTTGCCATGCTTCCGCTTGCCCTTCCAGGACTCGTGCTCGCATACGGGTATCTGACAGGGTTTTCGGGTACATTTCTGGATGTGCGTCAGAACTCCCCGGTGCCCTTGCTGGTTATCGCCTATGCAGTCAGGCGTTTGCCCTATATGGTCCGGGCGGCCTATGCAGGCTTCCAGCAGACCAGCGTAACTCTGGAGGAGGCGGCACAGAATCTTGGAGCGTCACGCATGCGTACCATGCTGCAGATCACTTTTCCATTGATCCTGGCGAATCTTGTCGCCGGTGGTATTCTCTGTTTCGCGTTTGCTATGCTGGAGGTGAGCGACAGTCTCATTCTGGCCCTCAAAGATGAATACTACCCGATTACGAAGGCGATCTGGGCCCTGATGGGTCGGATTTCGGATGGTCCTTACATTGCCAGCGCAATGGGTATGCTTGGCATGCTGATGTTGATGGCCAGCCTTTTCCTGGCAGGACGATTCCTGGGCAGGAGAATGGGCGAACTGTTCAGGGCGTAATTGGCGGGAACCGAATTCCGGAAAAGAGGTGGCTGGATGTTTATTCCTGTCCTGATCGTACTGATCATCGGTGTGATTATCCTGAAGATCACAGGTATGGGACGGGCCCCGGGGGCAACCTCCGACGATCTGGATCTGCAGCAGATCGGTACCGGCGTTCTGGAGCTGGTAAAACGTGATTTTCCAGATACGATGTGGAAGGGTGATTCGAGGGAAGATCTTGGTGTCGTTCTCAAGGGATTACTGACCCGACTCGGCTTTGGAGAGGATGAGGCACGCGATCTGTTGGAGTGCAGCGGGTTCTCAACGGATGGCATCGAATTCTCCACGGGAACTGACGTGGGCGGGTTGAGCGTCCATTCCGGGAATGAGGAGAATCGATTCGCCCTCGAACGGGCGCTTCTGGTTGGTATACAAATGGCTTCTGCCGACGATGACTATGCGGGCGTGGGGGATGGGTTTGTCAACTTGGAGGCCCTTGAAAGCAAGGCTGAAGCGATAGAATTAAGATTATTCAGTGAAACGGACAGAAGTCAGTATGTACTCTGTCAGAAGGCGGCGCTGGTTCTGCAGGATATGCTCCAGGCCGAACCGGAGGGGGCCAGATCCAAGACCATCAAGGCCCTGTTACAGGAGTTCGATATCCGGATCGTCTCTTATCAGGATCGACTATCCAGAAATATGGAGGAGTTACACGGGCAGGATGCCCTGCTCTGGGGCGACAGCAGCGATCGCAGGATGTATTACTTCAAAATGGGTGTTACGAACTCCCTGCGTCGAAGTGGGAAATTGAAGAGTCTGGGGCACCTTTACAGGTATAAGGGTGTCAATTACGATGTACTCGAGGCCTACGGTCTGGCTGCGCAGGAGTGCAAAGAGCTTGCTGCGGCAGACAATCTGGGAATTGAGAGACTTCTGCAGATGAAGCCGGCCGATGTCCAGGGTCTGGTTCAGCAACGGCTGAACCAGGGCAGATCGTGAATACAGTTCAAATCATCACGGGCAGGGTCCCGGAGAGGCGGTGTTGTGTCTGAAAAAGTGTCAGTTCTACTGGTGATGCCTTCTGGGTCTGAGAATTCAGCGGCCGTTCAGGAGGTGCTCCGGGGGATTTCTGCCCAGACGTATCCATCGTCTCTGATCGATGTTACCCAGGTGCAATATGTGCCAAGTGCGCCGAGTGCCCATACTTCGGCTTTAAATGCGTCCAGGGAGGATGCCACAGGTGAATACGTGGTTCAGGCCGAACCGGGCGTGGTTTGGGACGGGAACAAACTCGAAAGGCAGGTCGCACGCCTTCAAGCGAATCCAGATCTGGGGGCTGTGGTGCACCGTATTACCCTTCGTGATCCGGAGGGCAGGACAAGCGCACTTGATCTGGACAATCTGGAACGATTTGGCCCGCTGGTAGGTTCTCTGCTTGGGATTCCGTGGGGACCGGAAGCTGCTATGTACAGGCGTGAGGCATATGCTGCTCTGGGTGTTTACCGAAATGTGGAGGAGGTGCTTTGGGAATATGCCCTGCGATTCGTGGACAAGGGCAATAAACTTGAGCTGATGTCAGAGGACCTTGCAGTATGGAATCTAGATGCCGATGTCGCCTCGGTCCTGGGCTCGAGGAACAGGTTGGTTCCTGAGTCCCACAGATACGAATTTCTGAGGTCCTATCTGAGGGGGGTGTCTGTTGAGAAGTTATTGTCTTCGGTTAATGCTGTTCCAGGGAAGCTGGTTTTGGCCGCTCTTATGAATAAAAATGATGATCTCGAGTCCTGTCATAGCATTTGCCAGAAGGTGGGACAGGATAGCCTCTGCGGAAATTACTGGCACGGAATCGTTCACCGTCGTGAGCCGGATTTTGAGAACGCTCGAGGGTGGTTCAGGAAGTCAGAAGGGTTGCCGGCATATCAAGATATATTCAAAGACGTATTGGGATTCCTGCAGCGCGTACTTCAGATGCCCGAATATGGAGAAGCAAGGGAGAAGGCACTGAGTTTCATGCAGCACCTGCGCGCCCGAGGCACATGGGACCCTGTCTACCTGGTGGATATGTGCGAGGCCTGTGCCAGAAGTGGGGATGAGCGTGAAGAGAGAATGCTCGAAGAAGTGCAGGAGGTGGAATTCAACACGATGTTCAACTGGACCTATCGGGCTGCCTCGAATTGAGGATGCGGTTGTTCAATATGGATTGAAGAAATGCCGGGGGCTGTCAGCACAACCCGGCATTTTTACATGGTGCTCGAGATGCGACGAAGGATTGGAGGAACAATGAACAAGGCAATGAGGGCTTCCGGTAGGATATAGCTCGCGTTATACATGGCAGAATAATACCAGACGCTGGATCCATCTGGAGCATAGCTCGAAAAGAAAACGACACCTGAAATCAGATGGCATGCGAATCTGAGGGTATTTCCAAGGACAATTCCCAAACGAGGTAAGGCACTGGAGAATGCAGCGCAACCCAGGCATGCGAACGGGATAGGATAGTCCAGGAGGATCTGAACCGGATGGATGATGAAGGGGTCCAGAATGAGCTTCAGCAGGCCTGCAACGATTCCTGCTTGAATACCGGTTCTGGGTCCCTTCCACAGGGCGATGAAGAGTATTGGAACAGTTTCAAGGGTTATTGATCCGCCCTGAGGCAACCGATAGAGCTTGAAGTAGCCCAGAACGATGGCGAGAGCCGCAGCAGCAGCAACAAAGGTATAGGATCGGGTGATAACGCCGGGGGTGTTGGACAAGATGGAGTCAGTCTTTTGGGTGGGGCGTACTGCTGATTTTCTAACGAGGATTTTCTTTCGAACCAGTCTTCTTATTGCTGATCATCTCCTTGCTTACCTTTTGGTAGTGCACGTTTAATTCGTGATAAAACTCTTTGAAGGGCTGTAGTACCCTTTGGGTCATCCTATCCCGCCTCTTGCGTATCGCCATTCGTCCCGCCGCTGTGATCACATCCCCGTGTTGTTCGATCATGAGTCCCTGAACCTGACCCCGGTCGCTCTCCCACCAGGTAATCAAGTGCTGACAGGTCTCTCGAAATACCCTCAGATCAGACGCACGAAGATCTTCCATACGCTGCCGGATATAATCCAGAGCCACATCCTCCTCATCCAGCGTGGTCTTTAAAGCCAGATTCTCGGTTTCTTCAGCCGGTCGTGGTGCATCGGAGGATTCTTCCTGACCATTCGAAAGATCGCGTTCGATGTGGGTGATCGATTTCTTGCATTCAGATAGTATGTATGCGAGTCCGGAGAGTGCCACATCGTATAGCTTGAGGGTGATCTTGGCAGCCTGCCTCGAGGTGGAGTGGATTCTGCGTTTGTCGACCTGGAGGCGACGGATTTGTTGTGCCGTCAATCTGGAAAGTTCTTCTATCTGAGTCGCTTGCTCGGCATCGAAAGTGCGGATACGCTGTTCTACGAATTTTTGTGCCGCATTTCTTTCTTCGGGAGAAAGAATCAGAAGTACTTCTGAGGTTTTTTGCATTGTTGGAATTCCCGTGATACGGTATCTTTTCAGTCTCTGGATTCGCCCCCTGAATATACAGCAATCAACACACTGTATCAAGCAGGCTGAGATCACGCATTCTTGGAGGAAAGTAGACTGTATGTCGGATGAAACACCTAAACGTATCCTGTTAGGTCAAAAGGAGAAGGTGGACCGTGACTTTATCCATGCGTTTCTGGACAAGATCGGCGGGTTCAGTGTTATCGGGGTGGCGTCCGCGGCTGATCTGATTCAGAAACTTCGACAGAATCCGGATCTTATTCTTGTGGATCCAAAGATCGAAGGTAACATCCTCAAAGCAGCTGAACTGATCCGTCGAATGCCCAAGTTGAATCATGTCGGACTGGCCATCGTAACCGCAGATCTTTCTGATTACGATCGATGCAAGGGCAAGGGATTTGATGGGATTATCGAAAAGCCTTTCACGCCAAAGGGTTTGCTCGCAAAGGTCTGGAAGATTCTGGAGTCGACACCCCCGCTTCCTGGTGATGGCACGCCTGCAAAGCTTGAAGTGGATATTGAGGGTATTGAAGGACTGCCCACTTTACCTTCAGTTTACGCCCAGGTTGAAAAACTGTGTGAAGACCCGGATGTGGATGCCGATGATCTGGCGAAAGTGATCGAGACGGACCCGTCGATCACCATGAAGTTGTTAAAACTCTCGAATTCTGCATTTTTCGGATTCAACAGGGAAATCAAATCAGTGAAGGATTCGGTTTCGCTCCTGGGCAACCAGACGGTAAAGAATGCCGTCTTGAGTATCTCCGTGTTCGAGGCTACAAAGGGAATGGACACGTCTGGTGGTCTGGATCTGAAGGAGTTCTGGAGACATTCTGCAGCCTGCGGGTCGGTGGTGAAGTTCATCGCAAAAAAGATGCGCATCGACAGAGAGGAAAGTTTTACTGCCGGCATTCTGCATGATATTGGGAAAGTGATCCTGAATGGTCTCTATTCGCAATTCTATGAAAGCGTATTGAAGGCCGTTGCCGAGAAGCAGATTTCCATTATTGAAGCCGAGGAGTCTGTACTGGGGGTGATTCATACCAAACTGGGTCAGGAGTTGGCAGAGAGCTGGGGTATTCCTGCCAGGCTGATCGAGGCCATAGCATCCCATCACCGTCCTGGCCGATCCGAGAGAGACCCTGAACTGGCCAGTCTGGTTCACATTGCGGATGCTGTCAGTCGAAATCTCGCGGTTGGCTCGGGAGGAGACGCGCTGGTCCCGGCAATTCACCCCTTCGCTTTCAACCAGCTTGCGGTGACTGCTGAAGACCTGGTGGAATGGGAACAAGAAATGGTAGAGGGAATCGAAAAGGATATGGCTTTCCTGGCCGCAACCGCCTGATCATTCCGTTTGGCAGAAAAAAAATGACGAAGGGCCGCCACATTGCTGTGGCGGCCCTCGCTTTTGACCCGGCAGTCAGGCTATTTTCCTTGAGCCCTGTCGAAAATGGGGCGCATTTTCTCAACTACATCCGTGTCCAGATCGGAAGATGATACGATCTCCGTAAACTCCTCCGGTGTTATGCCGAGTTCCTCCAGGAACTTTTTGTCGGCGCCTCACGGATAGATATAATCACCCAGGTTTCCCCGTAACATTGCTCTCGCCTTGTCCGTAATGCGCGGCAACCAGGGGATACCTCCCATTGCCAGCGACCTGCCACGCGGACGAAACTCGATCGCAGAGTGGAGAGGATCCATTTTGAATGCTCCTTTCTTGATTGAGGTGCGGGTATCATACCAGGTATTTCACAATATAAAATAGTGGACAATCGGCCGAAGTCAAGATTGCACTTCGATTTCAGCCTTGTATGCCGAGAGCAAGGTGTCTCCATACCGCTTGCTGATTACCCGGGTGAGCCGGGAACCCAGGTTAGGCAACTCCACGGTGTGCGCGTGCTGAATCATTACCGAGCAACCCGGGGCCAGGACATCAGATTCGTTCACCCAGGAGAAAACCTTAAGGACAAAAGGCTGTTCGTCCCATTGCATATGGTAGGGGGGGTCCAAAAACAGGATATCGTATTGTTTTTTCCTTTCGAGATCGGAATTGAGTAGCTTTTCAGCCTGAAGGCTTGTCACCTCTATCCGGTTTTCAATTTTCCAATCCAGAACCAGCTTGGCGATGAACCGATACCTCCGTCGGTCCAATTCATTCATCACGACATCTGCACCTCTGCTGTAGGCCTCAAGTCCAATCTGTCCAGAACAGGAAAATAGATCGAGAAAGCTCAACCCACTCAGGTCGGCGCCCAGCATCGCAAAGGCGGCCTCCTTAACGCGGCCCGATGTGGTGGCAGCGCCTCCGAATTTTGCGTTATTGAACGGGACAACGCGACCTTTTAAGGAACCCGTAATTATTCTCATAGGAAAAACATACGATGTGCGAAGGTAGAGGGAAAGTCAAAAGGGCAAGTATGCCACTGCATATCCTCCCCGCAAGGCGCACACGAACTTGACCGCAAGGGGCGGAATGTCTTATAGTCGTTACAGATGTATAGTCTGTCGGGCCGGTAACTTACTGTGGGGAGCATAATTGTGTTCAGCAGAATGATTTTTGCCTTCTTCCTGCTCTCCGGAATGGGGAAGGCACTCGCGGATGAAGCCGACCAGATGCTTTCACTGTCCGGGCTCTTGGGGACGGTTACTGTGGAGGGTTCGCAGTGGCAAAGGCTCGATCTGAGACCCAAGTTTGGAGGTGGTGGACTTGAGGCCGTTCTGGATCTGGAGCTGTTCCTCGATGATGAGGGCAGGTTTCGCAATCTGGGCTGGGACTTTTCTACACGCCGGCGAGGTCTGGAAAGCGTCCTGAGAAAGATTCATTATGTCAAGTATGGTGAACCCAACGATCCGAAGCGCAGGATTTATCTCAGGATTGGTGCCCTCGAAAATGTTACGCTCGGGCAGGGGATGATCATGCGCCGCTACCGAAACACCATGGATTCTCCCGCTGTCAAGAAGACAGGTATGGATTTTCAATTGCGGGAATTGTGGTATGGGAAGGTTTCCATTCGCGCTGTGGTCAACAATTTCCTGGATCTTGAAAGCGGTGGCCCGGTTGTTGGTGGACGTATGACCTTCCTGCCAGGAAGTGGCGTGGAGGTCGGCGTAACAGGCGTTCTTGACACCGATCAGCTGAGTGGTTTGCCCGATTCGGTTCGTACGGGGATGAAGGAGCGGGACTACGGGTTGTTCGGGGTTGACATTGCCTATCCGCTTTTGCGCGGACCCATCGCGCACATGAGCATATATGGTGGCGTGTCCCGCACCATGCTTTCTGATAAATCAGGGACGGGGCTGAGTGGCCCAGGAATTCTTGTCCGGACAGGGGGGCTGACGGTTCAAGCCGAGTACCGTTGGGTAAAGGGCCATTTCAGTCCGGGTCATTTCGATGCATTGTACGAACTCAATCGAGCCGTATACCATGCGGATACCGACAGCATTACCACACGTGAGCAGTCGCTCGAGAAGTTGACTCTGCAGGGCGTATTCGGGGATGCGAGACTGTCTTTGGGACCTTTGCTGGAGGCAGAAGCATCATATCAGCATCTCAGTGGCAAAGGGAGCGATGATCGCAGACTCGAAGGACGCGCCGCCCTCAAGCCTGCTTTGTTGAGGCAACTGCCGCAGATTGAAATGGCCGAGGCTTATTACGAAAATCGGCGACGAGGAACCGGCGGAGTGAAATTCCTTGATGCCTCTCCCGACACACGGTATGGATACCGGATTGGTCTGAATCCAGTACCGAAACTCTCAATCATTCTGGATGTAGAGTTCTCTTATTCGCCGGATTCGACTGGAAGTTTCAAGAGAAGAAGGAGTTTCAACCTGCAGTCCGTTATTACGCTCTAGAAAGCAGAACAACCAAAGAGAAAAGCCCTCCATAACCAGTATGGAGGGCTTTTCTCTTTATCGTTGCTCGACTCACGTGATTTCATCTCGCGTCAGGGGAAGTGTGAAAATGAAATTGCTTCCCTTCCCTTCCTCGCTCTCCACCCAGATCTTACCACCGTGAGATTCTATTGCCATCTTGCAGAATGTCAGCCCGAGGCCCGTTCCGCTGCGCTGCCGACTTTCAACCTGACCGAACTTTTCGAATATCGTTTCCAGATATTCCGGAGGGATGCCCTGTCCCGTATCTTCCACCTGGACTCGAATACTGTCGTTCTCAAGTTCACCGCGGACCGTAATGGTTCCACGCCGCGTGGTGTGCTTGATTGCGTTGATGAGAAGATTGGAGAGCGTTCGGTAGAGCAGATTGCGGTCGCCGGGAACCTGAGGCAGGTCCTCGGGTGCGGCCACTACAATTTCCTTATCCTCGGCCCTTGCAGGATGCTCGAATTCCTTGGCGACGGTGTTGAGGATTTCGAGGATGTTTAAGGTCTCCAGATTCAGGTTCAACTGGCCTTCTTCCATTTTGGAAATGTCCAGCAGGTCCTGGATCATATTGAATAGCAGATCGCAGCTTCGCTGCGCAGCATCCAGACATTCCTGTGTTTCCTTGAGTTCTTCCATCCCCACGATCTCGAGATTCGCCTTGACCCCCGTCAGAGGATTTTTGAGATCATGGATGATCATCTGGGTCAGATTCTCTTTCGTTCTTTCGAGTTCCTTCAGTTCTGTATAACTCTTTTCGAGATCATCGTGGAGACGTTTTACGCGGATTAATGATTTGATTCGCGTAAGCAGTTCCAGTTTGTTGAACGGTTTGGTAAGGAAGTCGTCTGCCCCGGCCTCGATACTCTGGATTTTGTCATCCAGTTCCTTGAGTGCGGTGACCATGACGATGGGAATGAAACGGGTTTTCTCGTCCCCTTTCAAGGTCTTGCAGACTTCATACCCGTTCATTCTTGGCATCATTACATCCAGAAGTACGATATCAGGCGCTTTTTCTGCCACTCGCTCAAGGGCCTCCACTCCATCGAAGGCGGTCATGACCTCGTACTTCTCGGGTATCAGGTATGCCTCGAGCAACTCAACGTTTTGCGGATTGTCATCAACTACACAGGACAGTGGATTCAGGCATTAGTGCTTTCTCGGGTGACTACTGACCGTTTTGATCCAGATAGGCTCGAATCGTCAGTGGCAATTGTCGTGTGTCGATCGGTTTGGAAATATAATTGTCGCAACCCGCCTCCCGGGCTTTTTCTTCGTCCCCACGCATAGCATGAGCCGTGAGAGCGATAATTGGGACCTCCCTGGTTCTGGGATCGTCCTTTATTATAGCTGTTACCGTAAGGCCGTCCAAACCCGGGAGCTGGATGTCCATAAGGATCATGTCAGGAATATCCGACTGTACGATTTTAATCGCATCCGCCCCTGTGGTCGCCTGTTTCACATCGTACCCCTGCGCTTCCAGGATATCCGTGATCAGCTCCATATTCATCGGGTTGTCTTCAACGACCAGGATGGTTTCTCCGGCCATTTGGCAGTCTCCAGTGAGTTCTCGAGTCACAGAATCTGTGACAAAGGGACGTTTCTACAAATCCCAGTATGCCAAGAATATAGGATAAGAAAGAGGAAGTCAAGCTACTCTTAGACTGTGCAATTTATCGCACTTTTTGCTTTGCCTGGACCGGAAAAACTCGCTTCTCAAGCTCGGCTTTCGCGATTTTGTTCTCCGGATCCAGGGCCAGTGCTCTCCGGTAAGAAAGCGCGGCATCCGCAGGTCGGTCAACTTTGTCATACGCCTGGGCGAGTGCCAGGTGCGCTTGCCAGTCATCCGGGGTGTTTCGGACCACGTTCTCGAATGCTCGGGTGGACTGTTCATAGTTCCGAAGATTGTAGAGCAGGATGCCCAGATTGAATTGCGCGACGTTGAGGTCTGGATCGTGTTCGAGAGCGACCCGATAGTGTTCCAGAGCGGAATCGTAAAGGCCCTTTTGATGGTGTTCGACACCCAGGTCGAACCGAACCCTGGCAATGGCGTTGGCAATCCTCACAGGGTCGCCTCTGCCGGTTTCGTGTGCGATGCGAAGAAAGCGTTCGAGGTAGACAACGCCCTCGGCCTTCATCCCGGCCTTGATCATACCCATTCTGGCTTCAACGGGAATTCCGCTGTTTCCTGGTGCGGCGAGGTTCCATTGCCGCGATGCCTCTTCCTTCTTCCCTTGCCTCAAATAGACTTCCCGAAGGAGCAGGTGCCCAAGCATAAATTCAGGTCGGACCTTTATGGTCATTGCGAAGGCATCGGCAGCGGCCTCCCACTCCTGGGCGTGATACGATGCCATGCCGAGTTTGATATACCTGTCGGGCATGTGTTCATCCATCCCGATTTCTGAAATCCATTCAGTGAGGTTTGCACGAACGTCTGCAGTTCGTCTTCTGAATACCGAAACTGCAGGATGGTCGAACGCGGTGATTGTGGGCTCTGCAACCGTTTCTGAAAACGTCCGGCCTGCAATCGCAGGTGAGATCTTGAATCTCTCGATTCTATCAAATCCTAATTTTCCTGAGAGCAATTTGCTGTAGAACCCGTGGGCAACCGGATACCGAGTTGGAACATGCAGAAACTGTTTCATGCGGTTTTCTTCGATGATGAGGATGTATTCCGCATCTGCCACTTTAGTCTCGATGTATTTTATCTGAGACCAGTAAGGTAGATGATTTTCAGCAACGAGGAAGTAACCCGCATCGTCTACTTTAATGTTGTTTCTGTCTGAGCTTACCATCCAGGAAGTGGGAAATCCGCCGCGTTCCACAAGTACGCTTGCACCGTCCGGGATGTGTTTTTGGGCCCAGCGTTCGGCCACGAACCTGCTGTCTTCCGCGAAATATATCTTCGTGAAAGAAAGTCCATAAATTACGGATGGGGCACCCACAAGAATTATTGGAATTACCGAGATCAGGATCTTTTTCTGATGGGTGTGCAGGAATTCCTTTGCCTGAATGCTTGCCCAGGCCGAGATGACGATCAGGAGTGGTACCATGGGTACCGTATATCGTATTGGTTTGGAATGTAGATACCCGATGGTAAGGAAGTAGCAAGATACCCAGGCCAGAAGGATGATACCGGGCTTGTGCTTTTTCGCGAGGACCGCAATAACTCCGGCAATTGACGCGGCTGTGAGTGCCGTTCCCATGGGATAAGGCAGGAGATGGGTTATGTGGTAGAGGTAGGGGAATGTGTCGAAGTCAACGAGGGTCAAGATCTGAATGTGTTCGCCACTGACGACCTTAATGCTTCCCATTAATTGGAGGACCTTGTCGTCACTGAAAAAGTGGGCAGGATCCAGGACGAGAAATGGCTCGCAGATCAAAGTGGTGATTACCGCAGCCAGGAAATAGACTGCGAACTGTCTGGAAAGCAGCGACTTCCAGTTCACACCCCATAGGTGTGCAAGCAGGAAAGGGACCCCGAGCCATACCCCGGCCAAACGTGTGCCAGTGGCCAATCCGCACGCGATTCCACAATACAGGTAGAGCTTTGTGTCCTGGGATGGCATACGGATCATATACCAGAGCGCCAGGGTGACCCAGAATGCCAGCGACACATCCACCGTGTAGTAGTGGCATTGCTGAATATGCCCTGCGCAAAACCCCAGGAGCGCTGCTGCCAGCAGTCCCGTTTGCGGGTTCGCCATATTCCGGCCAATAAGAAATACCAGGAGTACGGTTAAGGTGCCGAATGTTGCGGAAATGCCCCTGCCAAGGAGATGCGCCAGTCGAATGGAATCGTTGTCCGTTTCCTGAAGCGGGTTGCTTCCTGTCGCGGCCGATACGAATTGTCCAAGTGCCCAAAGGAAGTACATGGGTGCTTTTCCATAGGGGGCCACAATTTTTCTCATGTCGGTTCCGATCCATCCGGAGCTTTCAACCACAGTGGTCTCATCCGGGTGGAACCGGTGAAAATTTCCAGTTTCCGGATGTGTTCCCCATCCGATTCCATAAAACCTGAGGCAGGCTGAGAAAAGGAGAATCACAGTAAGGGCAATTTTTGTTCTCGATGCGTCCATAACTTGTAAAACACCTTTTACAGCTTTGACCTGATCATCCAGAGTTCACTTAGACTCCTGAGCGCATCCCCAACGGTGATCTTGGATCCTCCTACATCCTGCCAATGTTCGAGCGGGTATTCGTAAATGATGCCTTCTACCCCGGGCCTGCCCGAATCTTTTCGGATTCTCATGCATCGCGTGATGATCTCTATGTCAAATATCCACCGACTCAGAAATGGCTCCTGGAATACCGTTAGAAGGTCAGGACTGAGCCTGAACAGCTTGGCGCCGCACTGACTGTCATATATGGAAAGGTGGGTGATACACGACACGAGCGTAGCGAATATCCGACCCGAATAATGTCGTAAATTGCTTCTCTGGATCCTGCGGCCCAGGAGCTGCACCCTTGCGCCAAAAACCATTTCAATATGGTCCCTGTTCTCGAGGAGGTCCTTAAACCTTGTGATTGTTTCCAGTGGCGTGGCGAGGTCGGCGTCCCAATATCCCAGGTACTGCGGTTTTGCGGGAAATATTCTCAAAAAGCCCTGGCGTACGGCTTCGGCCTTTCCGCTGTTCCGGGGCAGTGAAAACCAATCCACATTGCCGGGATGTGCACTCCGGATGCTCTCCAGAATTTCCGGAGTCGCATCCGTGCTGCCATCATCGACCAGCAGTAATCCTGTCGAGGGGGTCTTGTCGAGGAACAAGTGAAAGGCCGATGTGTCGAGCCGATGTTCCTCATTGTAGCATGGCACTACTATGGTGGTATCGATCATGAGATTTTGGGTGTTCAGGCGCCCTCAAGGGTCTTTACGAAAAATGGCGATCAGGCTGACGCCCATTGGGAAGCCGGATGTTCTCCTCCTTCGAAGGAGATTCAGAAGCCGTTGCGACTCGGTAAAAAATATGCCTTCCAGAAGTTTGTTCAGAACCGGTCCGGGCGTTCGCAGGTCCGTTCCGGCATCGCCCCAGGTTCGCTTCATGATTCTGTTGAAAAAGCGAATGATTCGCACGGCCGGATAAAGGTAGAAGTTGAAATAAGAAAGGAGATGGATTCTGACGGACAATCGATCGGCGAGGGCCAGAATATCGTTTCTGCTGTACCGGCGAAAATGACCGTGATTGATGTCCTGGTGGCTCCAAAGCGTCATGTCTGCAGGGACCATAAGCATCAGATATGAGCCGGCTTTCTGGGTTTTAAGTATACCTGACAAAAATGCGTGGTCATCCTCGATGTGTTCGAGCACATCCATGAGCAGAACGAGTCTGGCACCGTTTTCGGATATGCGTGATACGCCCGGATACTGTGAGTGGATGAACTGGACATCGTGGTATCGCTTTGAGGCAAGGCGAATGGCCTCGTCTGAGGTATCGAAGCCCCGGCAAGCATAATCTCTCGACAGTGCTGCGATATTCGCGCCCGTACCGCATCCGACATCCACAACAATTTTGTCTTTTGATTTCGGTACGATGTGGTTGGCGAGCAACACCATGATCCGTCTGCGGGCACGGAACCACCAGTGTGTTTCCTCAATTTCGGCGTGAAGTTGAAAGTGTTCTTTGAGCATAGTCAGGGCGCAGTTACTTGGGAATCGGGCTTCATGGATTCCAGTTCGCGTTTCGCGAGGGCATGATCTGGATAAAGGTGTAACACCTGTCGATATTCCAATACGGCATCGGCGACAAGACCCAGCTTCCTGTTGATCCGTGCCAGTGCCAGATGGACCTGGTGTTCGCCCGGCGAGAGCTTTGCTGCCAAGGTGAAGGATCGCTTTGCGGACTCATACTCGCCGGAGTCGATATACATGATGCCCAGATTGAAGTGCGCGTTAAGATTGGCGGGAATGGCTTTGATCGCTTCCAGATAGATCTCCCGGGCGATTTCTTTTTGGCCTGAGTTTTGGTAGGCTGCACCCAAACTCGTTAATTCGGACCAATAGCTCTGGTTGGAGACATCGAGCTCAATAGCCCTTCGAAGTGCAAGGTTGGAGTCGCTCAACCTCTCCAGTGCCCTGAATGACCGGGCAAGTGTATACCATGCGTGGGGATTGCCCGGTTGTTTTGCTACTACTTTTCCCATAGCTGTCACAGATTCCGACCATCGGTCCAGTTTGAAATAAGTCAGAGCCAGATTATAGTCCAGATTTGGTATTCCAGGATCCGTTCGCTTCGTCACTTCGTAATTCTCCAGCGCTTCCGAATAATGCCCGAGTTTATACTGGAGATTTGCGGAATTAAAATTCAGATCCGGATGCTCTGGCGAGATTCGAATGCCATTGGAAAAGCTATCGAGCGCCTCCTTGTGTTTTCCCTGGACGGAAAGCGCTATACCCAGTCTGTTGTAGGCCAGGACGAGATTCGGGTTTTGGTCGAGTGCAGTTCGATATCTGGAAACGGCATCGTCCAGATTTCCTTGCTGGTATTCCAGATTTCCGTAGTCCAGAAATCCTTCGCTGTACGACGGGAACTTCCCGAGCAGATCCTCATATGCCGCTTCCGCCCTGGAGAACTCCTCGATTGCAAACAGCAGCCTGGCTCGGTTATGCAACGCAAACAGATAGTCTGGTGAGATCTTTATGGCTGCGTCGTAATGAAATAACGCTTCCGGATACTTCTCCATGTCCTGATAGCATTTGGCCAGATTTGCCTGATAAGGTGCAAGGTCTGGTTTCAGATTCGCCGCCGATTCAAAGCTCTGTGCTGCCATATCATACTCTTTTACGGCGAAAAGCAACTCCCCGATTCCATTATAGGTAGCGGCGTCCCCCGGGTCCAGGTGCAGTGATATTTGGTAAGCCACGAGCGCTTCGTTGAATCTCCCTGTGGATTCGAAGATCCGGGCGAGATGGGAATATCGGTAGGGTGATACAGATTCGCTAAAAAGATGATCCTGCAAATAGCTGCTGTCAGGACGAATAATGTAAAGTAATTCAGCACCGCCTGAGACGACCCTGCTCAGGACCTCACCGGGGAAGTTCCTGTGGGTCTCGGAATGTGTGTTTGCAAGATGCAGATCTGCCTGCCAGGGTTCTGAGACCAAAACGAATTTGTTCTGATCCACCATATACCATTGATCCGATGATATCCCGGATACTTTGACTGGGGGGGGGTTCTCCCCGGAATACACGTTGTTGATCCAGTTGATTCCCTGTTTGAAACTGTGTTGATAGTAGTCGGTTTCGTATAACGTGGATGCATGGGCAACGCCGCCCGCAAACAGCCTGTTGAAGTAAATGTACTGATTGGGGTGCAGGTTCACCATTTCAAGCAGACTCAAACTCAGTGCGGAGGCGAGTATCATGACTGTGATTTTTCTGCTTTTCGTGGACAGGATGAACTCACTGATGAGGATGGCTCCAAGAACAGAGAGCAGGATGATAGCGAAGAGGAGATGCCGGATTCCGTTGCACAGTGGTGTGCCGCTGACCATCACTATTCCAACCGGAAATATGGCTGCGAAAGCCAGCATCCCCTTTTGGAGCGTCAACAGATTTCCAGCATCGAAAGACTTCCATTTCCATGCCAGGTGGAGGGCTCCTGCGGCGAGGCTGAGCAAGAGGAAGTCGGGAAGGGTCAGCAGTATCCATTTGGGTGCATAGTACCATGGGGCCTGGGTGCTGCGGTAGTATACGCCCTCGAAGAATGTTCTGATGTCGTATGAAAAGCTCGAGAACTTCAGGAGCGCCCGGAGGGGTCTTCCGATCGGGTTCAGCTGAGCCCAGGGCCAGAAGAGCAGCATGGTCGCATAAGAGATCAGCGATACGTAAGTGATTCGCCGCAGCAGGATCGTGCCTGAGGATAGCCAGGCTGCCATTGACCGAAGCATTCCAGCGGTATAAAGAACCTGGATGTGGCGAATTGCGAAGAAGAGGCAGAGATAGGCGAGAAGCAAGACACCACCGACCCGAATGCCCAGTGCGATGCCAATGGAAATGCCGAGTGTCCAGATCGAGCGGTTTGACAGTTTGGGAAGATCTCCTGTGGCCTTGATGAGGAAGAATGTGCTCCACAGGAAGGCAGCGGCGAACGGAATGTCCTTGTGATTGATAAAGGAGTGCCCGTAATACCTTGGCGTCAGAATAAGAAAAAGGGCCGCGAGAAGCCCGATCCACCGCTTCCCGTACAGCCCCCCAATTTTGTAAGCTCCCAGGACCCCCGCCATGCCAACCAGGGCGTTGCAAAGGTGTCGCGTGTCATGCAGACCGATCGGGGAGATACGCGTTATGAGATGGACAAGTGTATCGTAAAGCCCCCCATAGAGCCAAATATTGGCTCTGCTGAATATGCCCCGAATCTGAAAGAGACTTTGGTACCATAGCACGATGCTTCGACCGTAGTCGATGTGTGCGGCCTCATCGGGATTTACCCCGTATTCACGAAATGTGAACAGGATAAAGAAGCCGTGGATCACCATCAAGACACACATGAGGACCTGCCAGATATCCAGGCGGAATCCCATCACTGAGATCTGTTTACCGGAATCCTGTGGCGGATCTGTCCCCATTCTTATCTTAACCAGAAGTGATGGGTTCCAGGGATCAGAATCCCTCGAGGTGGCTGAGGTCAGCTATTCCATCGGCCAGTAATGTAATGTGCTGAAGGAGGGCAAGGCGGGCATTTCTGAGTTCGGGGTTCTTATCCATGACCAGAACCTCCTCGAAAAACCGGTCGATGGGTTCCCGCATTTCGATCAAGACGCTCGCGAATACCTCAACAGGATTCTCCGCCCGGGTGAGCCTGGTTCGGGATGCGTCATAGGCTGAATGGAGAAGCCTTGATGATTCCTCTTCGTCCGTTTCCGGCGACAACTCATAGCTTTCGTCCAGATCTCTAACCAGTCGTCTACATCTTGAATACGCGTGCAGCGTCTTTAGCCAATCCGCACTGGCTACCATTTCTGTCAATCCTTCGACAATTCGCCGTAGTTCAACGGGGTCGTCGCTGCCCCCGCCAAGTGCCGCTTCAACTACATCGTGGGCGAAGCCTTCTTCTTTCAACTGTATGCTGAAGCGTCTCAGGATGAAAGTTTTTGCATCCTCGAGCAAGTCCGGATCGACTTTAAGTGGCAATTCGTCTGCTGCGGCACGAAGTCCTTTGGAGAGTGAGAAGTGGCAGTTGTGTCCTACAAGATTTGCAAGTAGTCCAAGCGCATCTCTGCGAAGCCCATAGGGATCTGCAGTTGCCCGGGGTTTTACGCCGGCGCAGAAGAGCCCGGCGAGACTGTCGAGTCTGTCTGCCACGGATACGGCAAAACCGGCTCTCGTTTCGGGTAGGCTGTCTCCCGGATACCTCGGGTGGTAGTGCCCTTCAATTGCAATGCCTACAGCTTCCGGTTCGCCTGAAGCGATGGCATAATACCGCCCCATGATCCCCTGCAAAGATGTCATTTCAACGACCATACTCGAAGCGAGGTCGGCCTTACAGTAATGTGCCGCCCGCGTGGCTGTCTCTCGCTCCGCTCCGTCGACCGCCAGGTCTTCCAGCAGACTTCCAAGAAGACGTTCGATCCGGGAGATCTTGTCCCGCACAGATCCCAGGTCTTCCTGAAATGTCAGCGTATCGAGACGGGGGAGGAATTCATCCAGAGACTTTTCCTGGTCTTCCCTGTAGAAGTAGGCTGCATCCGCGTATCTCGCCCTGATCACGGCTTCATTTCCCTTGATCACACCTTCAGGGTCTCCAGGCTGGCCATTCGACACTGTGATGAAGTAAGGCAGCAAGTCACCGGTTTCCGGATGTGTGACCGGAAAATACCGCTGGTGCTTTTTCATGACTGATATGAGTACTTCCTGTGGCAGGTCGAGGTGGACCTCGTCAAACTTCCCCAAAATCGCGAATGGGCGTTCTACCAGGTCTGTGACCTCATCGAGCAGGGCCGGGTCCTCCCCAACGGTGCCGCCGACCGATTCAGCCTGAGAGATAATCTGAGTCCGGATGGCATCTCGTCGGAGATTCCGGTCCACGATGATCCCTGTCTTGCCAATCTCGACGAGATAGTCCGACGCAGAACCCAGATGAATTTCCGGAGAACTGTCGGGTCGGAGCCCGCGACTGATTCGACCACTTGTGGCGCGGCCGAATTCGAACGGAATCTCCTGATCATCGAACAGCGCCACGATCCATCGCAGGGGCCTGGAGAATGCCACACCGTTGGAATTCCACCTCATGGATCTTGGGAAGCTCAAATTCGAAATCATATCCGGAAGGAGTTCGGTAAGCAGTTCCTGGGATTTTCGCCCTTTGGTATGACGATGCGCAAAGACATATTCCACACCCTTGTTATCTTCCCGTTTTTCAACCGAGACAGGATCGACGCCTTGCCCGCGACAGAACCCTTCAAGCGCTCTGGTGGGGTTACCCGAATCATCGTACGCTGATTTGACCGCTGGCCCACGCACCCATTTTTCCTCATCCGGTTGCCGACCCGACAGGCCGTTCACGAGCGCGACCAGTCGTCTGGGTGTTCCAAAGATTTCCACGCTGGACCAGGTTAGTCGCTCGGCCCCCAGACGTTCTTTGATGGCCGTTCCGAGTTGATCCAATCCCGTCAACACGTCGGCTGGAGGCAGCTCTTCCGTACCGAGTTCCAGCAACAGATCTCCGGATTCCAGTTCGGGGAAATCGGGAGTGACGGCCGGTTTCTCCTCCCTGGTATCGGGGGTCAGCAGCGGAAATCCCTTTTCCTCACGCTGCTTCACAAACACTTCGGCCACCTGCCTCGCCAAATCCCGCATCTCGGCAAAGTATCGCGCCCGATCGGTTACACCGATCGCACCTCTCGTATCCAGCAGGTTAAAGGTGTGCGAGCATCGCAGGACGTAATCGTGCGCCGGTATGGCCATTTCCCGATCCACCGCAGCCTTGGCCTCCTCGGCGTACAGTGTGTACATGGTTTGCAGTCTTTTGACATTGGCCCAGTGGAATTCGTAGTTGCAATATTCCACCTCCTGGTGTTTCAGGATATCACCATAGGTGACCGTATCGTTCCATGAGAGCTGCCAGACCTCCCGGGCATCCTGCAGATACATCGCGATTCTCTCCAGACCGTAAGTGATTTCCACCGCCACAGGATCGAGCGGCAATCCACCTGCCTGCTGAAAGTAGGTGAACTGGGTGATCTCCAGGCCGTCCAGCCAGACCTCCCACCCCAGTCCCCAGGCGCCAAGGGCGGGCGATTCCCAATTGTCTTCTACGAATCGAATGTCGTGCTGCTTTCTATCCAGGCCCAGGGCCTCCAGGCTATCCAGGTAAAGTTCCTGTGGATTCCCAGGATCGGGCTTCAGAATGACCTGGTATTGAGTATGCATCTGCATTCGGTTAGGGTTTTCGCCAAACCGACCGTCATCCGGTCTGAAGCTGGGTTCCACATATGCCACATTCCATGGCTCGGGGCCGAGAACTCGGAGCACGGTGGCCGGATTCATGGTCCCGGCGCCTACCTTTTCACTGAGTGGCTGCCAGATAATGCATCCCTGGTCTGCCCAGAATCTCTCCAGGCGGAGGATGAGTTCCTGGAAGGTCAATTTTGGCTTCACCTGTTCTGTTCCTTTTCGGTGAGTAAGGCGTTCAGGTTCTTTTACCCCGAAAGCCGGCTTAACGGGATTTCAGATACTTTGGGTTTTCCATTTCTCTGGATCTGTCTTATTTGACGTTCTGACTCCAGTACGCTCTTTCGGGAATCGTGAACGGTGATCTTCAGATCCGTCTGATGGGTCGCTCCGCTCTCAAGTACCGGTACCCTTCCGTTTCTGCGTTCGAATGGTTTTGGATTTGGATAGTTGGTTGCGGGTTCCAGACCTGTGACGTATCCATTTTGCATAGTGGATGTGTTTTTCCACAAGCTGAAAGATGGCATCTGTTTTAGAGAGAATTGCAATGTTGAGCCCAGATTGCCTTCCTTGTTCTTCAGCAGAACAGCCGTCTCCCTGCTCCCGCGTTTCCCGAGGAGCTCATAGAAATAGACCTGTTCCACAAATCCTGATCTGGGGCCTTGAAACCTGTCGAATGTTCCGATGCCTTCCCTCGCCCTTTCGTCTCTTGGTGAAACCTGTTTGTACGGGGCTACGAGCATGGAACCATCTTCCAGCAGAGGTGGGCCGTAGTTGCAGTGATACAGGAGCTGCATTTCTGATGGATCTGAACTCAGGTTGGTGACGTGATCTGAAATGGTGACCTCATTGGAACCCAGTGCTGTTTCTATATGAGTAGTTAACCGAAGCGCGGGACCAAACATCATCGTTTCTTCAACGATTCCAACAACGGTGATTGCGTGAGGTGGGGTCAGCTGCACCCTGATCTCGACCTGTCGGGCCGGGATGTTCGCAATATTGCCGTGCAGCGGCAGAAAAACTTCGGCTTCGTTTCCGTTGTTGTCGATAACGACGTCGTTGGTGGGGGCGCCATTGCTGTTCAGGCCACACCGTACGATCCACTCATTGAACCCCTTCAGCCAGCCCAGACCTCCGCGGTCATTGGGATCTATAAGACCCGGGTGTACCAGGTCTCTAACAGGCGATTCCCAACCCAGCGGGATCCCCTTGTAGATTCCTTTCCAGATTCCCATGCCTCGTGTTGGAACAACAAAGAATGAGAAGGCGCCGTTGTCCACCTCGATCAGGTCGATGCCATGCTGTGTGCCGCCCCTTAGCGTGGTCTTGCCCACACGCCAGGTCGCACCCGCCCCAAGGGGGAGGGTTTCTTCATCCACCTGCCAGGTGTCTGTCCAGATTGCCCGTTCGACATCTGTCAGCACGTACCGGTATGCGCCTTCCATATCGAACTCCTTGTATTTTGCAGTACTTGCGCCAGATCAGAGGAAGAATATACCGAACTGCCTGTGCAGTGTCAATCGACACGCTCCGGGTTTGCCTCGGGTGGATATGGCCCGGAAGGATTGACCAAATCTCAAGGGAGAACGCTGGACCCGGTGGCTGTGCCCTGGCCGCAATTGATTATTGGACAGCCACATGAGACGATCGAAAAAATACTAAAGGTTCTCAGATTCCTGTCGATATCTATAGATAGGGAATGAAACCATCAGGAAAAAAGGGGTAGAAACCATGTCTATCGGTACCGATATTCGAACCGAGGTCCTGGTTGCCCAGTTGCGGGCACAGCGGTCAACAGCAGATAAGAGCGTGAAAAGACCACAGCCTTCAATGCAAACGGCCGGGTCAGTTGACCGTGTAGAGATCTCACTGACTGCGAACATGACGGTAGAGACTGTCAATGGCGTGCTGCAGGATTCGATTGTAGAACAGATCAACAAGGCCATTCAGGAAGCCGGAATCGATTTGACGGTGGCGGAGGCCTACCGTAAGGGTGTGGACGTCTCACCCGAGGCAATCGCAAAGGAGATCGTGGGCTTCTCAACCGGATTTCTGGATCGATACAAGCAGAATCATATCACGGAGTCGGATGGATCAAAAGTTCGTGGGTTCATAACACTCATTCGAGGGGCAATACGCGATGGGTTTCAACAAGCCCGGGATTTCCTTGAGGGAATCACAACTCTCGACGAGTCTATAGAAGCGAACATCGACAGGACCTTCGAATTGACACAGGAGTATCTTGAAGGGTTCGAAGAGGAACAGGTGGCGGCATTGGAGGACGAAGCCGACATCCCTGAGACGAAAGCGGAAACCGCCAGGGAGGTAGAGTGATGCATGCAGCTACAGTCCAATCTCAAATGGCAGGTAACTTGGTCGAGTCTCTGCTTGGGCAAGCTCAGCAGTCCCAGACTGATCTGGCGATGAAGTTGGCCCGGGTTTCTATGGCCGCCAACTTACAGTCTCCGGCAGGGAACAGCGATGCAAGTGGCGCCGGGTCTTTGGTAGACATGGTGGGGTAACGGTGACTCGAGTATGATGCAGTACGATGGTAAGGGCAGGACCTGAATGGGTCCTGCCCCTTTTTTCATGGTGAGGAAACCGTCTGTGATGGCTTGACAAAGCTGGTGACTCTTGCTTACATGCATTATCGAAACGGCTGTAGAGGTGAGAAAAAATCAATTGGAGCGCTTGAGTTGACCCATTCAGAAACCTATTTCTTTTGCGGAATCGGCGGAAGCGGAATGAGTGCGCTTGCACAGGTTCTGCAGCACCGGGGCAACCAGGTCAGGGGCTCAGATCGAACCTACGATCAGGGTCTTAATACCCGGCTGTATGAAGCCCTGGGCTCACAGCATATCGTTCTTCACGCACAGGACGGGTCTGGTGTTGACGCAGCCGTGGATGTTCTGGTGGTTTCCTCCGCTGTGGAGGAGACCATTCCAGATGTAAAGAAGGCAAGGTTGCTTGGTGTCCCTGTCAAGAAACGAGCGGACATCCTGGCATCCCTTTTCAACGCATCCAGGGGCATCGCAATTGGGGGCACGAGTGGGAAAACCACCGTGACCGGGATGGTCGGTCACATCCTGGAGGCGTCTGGCGCGTCCCCTACCGTGATCAATGGGGGCGGCATACTGAACTCAAGCCTGTTCCCAGGTAATGCGATTTGTGGCGAGTCCGAGCTGATGGCCATTGAGGCCGACGAGAGTGATGGGAGCATTGCACTCTATGAACCGGCCGTAGGAGTCGTCACCAACATTTCACTCGATCACAAACCACTCGAGGAGCTGCGAGGGCTGTTTGGTGAGTTTTGCGGAAGGTCCGGCATCTCGATCAAGAATCTCAACTGTCTTGAATCCCGCCACCTGCAGTCTACCGTATCGTTCGGGGTCGACAGTCCCGGAGCGGATTACAACGCGACGGTACTTCGTCCCACGAGCAGCGGCGCACGGTTCAGTTTGAACGGACAGGACATTCAGCTGCGCGTAGCGGGGGTGCACAACGTCTCCAATGCCGCAGCGTCTGTTGCGGTGGCGGATCAGGTGGGCGTGGCCCTGGGATATTCCGCAGATGCCCTGAGAAGCTTCCCAGGAATCCGGCGCCGTTTGCAGGTTTTGGGCGAAGCCGGCGGGATTCGCGTGATTGACGATTTCGCCCACAATCCGGAAAAAATCAGGGCCTCGCTCCAGACCTTGAAAGCGCGTCCTGGTCGCATTATCGTCATGTTCCAGCCAACCGGATTTGCCCCTACACGAATGCTGAAGGACGGACTGATCGATGCGTTTGCGGATGAGCTGGATGAATCGGATCTTCTTATGATGCCGGAGATCTACTATGCCGGAGGCACTGCTTCCAGGGATATTTCCTCTCTCGACCTTGTGGATGCCGTTATGAACCGGGGTATTCCGGCCCGATACTTTCCTGAACGAAATGAAATCGGCCTGCATATTTTGAAAGAGGTTGGATCAGGGGACCGGGTTGTGGTCATGGGCGCCAGAGACGATACACTCACCGAATTCGCTCAGGGCATCCTGGAGCAAATCGAGAGGGCATGCTGAGGGGAGCCAGCGTTTTGATTAAACCGGAGAGATTAAAACGCGGCGCCACCATCGGTGTCGTCGCGCCCTCGAGTCCATTTCCAGTTGCCCTGCTGCAACCAGGTTTGACCTATCTGCGATCGCTGGGGTATGAAGTCAAAGCGGGTGAAGCACTCTACAAGAGGGAACGCTACCTGGCCGGTGACGATCGGGACAGAGCCGATGATCTGGTTTGTATGTTTCGAGATCCGGAGGTGGACGCAATTTTCGTTGCCAGGGGTGGATATGGTTCTGCCCGATTGCTCGAGCTTCTCGACTTCGATATCATCCGGGCGCATCCCAAGATTCTGGTTGGGTTCAGCGACACCACAGCCCTGCAGTTGGGACTTTACGCCCGCATCGGGTTGGTGACCTATTCAGGGCTGACGCTTTGTGGGGATGTTCGCGATACCGGATTCGATGCCTATACAGAAGCCGCACTCTGGGAGGCGCTTGTTGAGGATCATATTTCACCGGTCTGCGGGCTAAGCATCCTTCGCGAAGGGAATTTTCAGGGCAGGCTTTTAGGAGGTTGTTTGTCACTAGTGGCTTCGCTGGTCGGGACACCATTTATGCCAGACCTCACGGGTGCGGTTCTGGTACTGGAAGACGTGAATGAGCCGCCCTACAGGATCGACCGGCTGCTCAACCAGCTTCGAATGGCCGGTGTGTTTAACACCGTGGCTGGTGTCATCCTGGGTGAATTTCAGGGCTGTGAAGAAGAGGATGAGGAAAAGGGGACACACGAAGATGTTTTCCAAGGGCTTCTTGATTCTACAACCTGCCCGGTGCTTTGTGGTCTCCCATATGGACACGGTACAGCCAGGAGGGTACTCCCGATCGGGCTGCCTGTGAGTGTGTTGGCAGAAACGCTGAGTTTTACGTAACCAGGTGTGTGTTCATAGCAATAGGAGCAATCATGTCGATTGATACCCTAAGGTCCAGGATATGCCTGATTCTTGTCGTGTTCAGCTTGTCTTGCGCCACGGTAAGTCAGCTCAATTTGCTCTCAACCGTACAGGAAGTCGAGATCGGGCGCCAGGCCGCCAATGAGATCGAGCGGGAGATTTCTATCTATCGCGATCCTGTCGTGTCCGCCTACGTGGACAGTCTGGGGCAGGCGCTCGCAAAGTATTCCAGACGACCAAACCTGAAGTATACCTTCAAAGTTGTGGATACCGATCAGGTCAATGCATTTGCACTGCCGGGAGGGTGGCTGTATGTGAATCGAGGTCTTATAACAACTGCCGAGAATGAGGCGGAGTTAGCGGGTGTTATTGGGCACGAGATCGGACATGTGGTGGGCAAACATGGCGCACGTCAGATCAGCAAACAGTTCGGTCTCGCAGTTTTTGTGGAACTCGCGGTGGGCAGTGAGAATCCATCTCTCGCTCGTCAGATAGCCGGCCAGTTCGCCGCTCTGGGCGCAGGGCTGACGCTCCTGAAATACAGCAGGGATGCAGAGCGCGAGGCAGACCATCTGGCAGTGGAAGAGACATTTTCAGCAGGTATCAATCCTGAGGGTATGGCTACATTTTTTGAGAAGCTGATGGCGCAGCAGGAGTCCGAGCCTGGAGGGTCTTCTGGCTGGTTTTCCACGCATCCTGCCAGTCAGGAACGCATCGCCAATGTCAGGAAGCAGATGCGCAAGCTGCCCGCGGGCAAGAGACTCCAGACGGATTCAGGACGATTTCAGCAGATCAAGTCCAGAATTTTGAACAACACGCGAAACGATGGACAAACCTCGGGCCGGCGAACCAAAGGCAGAGCACCTCGAACCAGGATCCGAAAGTAGGAAGGAAAGGGCAGACGAATGGATAAGCAAATCAGCGTCAAAAGGTCTCGAACGGGACTCTACGTTTTATTGGGCATTTTCACGATTTTCCTGGGGTCCGTGCTCGGGATGTATGCATATTTCAACGAAGCGCGTTTGAGGGGCCTGCTCGTGCCTGTTCTCGAATCTGCCACGAACAGGCGGGTGAATTTGGCCAGGGTTGGTCTGGGCCTTTGGGGTGGCGTAGAAGCATCGGTAGAGGGGCTGTCCATTTCCGATCGTCAGGGCTTTGGCGACTCGGACTTCATATCGGCCTCCCGCGCAAGCTTTTCCATGGATTTCTGGCCGTTGCTGAGCGGTGAAGCAAGGTTCGGAGAAGTCCTCATCGAGAATCCGAGTATATCGATTGTTATCAACACGCAGGGTGAGGCGAACTACTCGGATCTTCAGGATGAATCTCCCGGATCAAATACAGGATCTGGATCCGGTGGTGAATTCGTGGTACAGAGTATGAAAATCCGCAATGGGACGCTGAGATACCACGACCGTCAACAGGGGACGCTGTCCGCGGTAGAAGGTATCGACTACGATGTGCAATGGGGACTTCGCGAGAGTAAGATAGCTCTCGACGGTCACCTCTCCGTAGGCAGGCTGGTTTACGAGTCTGAAGGCGAAGGCACTAATCTCAATGGAATTGACCTGAATCACAGCCTATTGATGGATATTGATAACGGGTCGCTTAAGGTGGAATTGGTTGATGTTGGGGCCGGGGGAATCAGGATGAAGATCAGGGGATGGGTCCGACAGGAAGGAGCAGCGACACAGTGCTTGATGGAAATAGAAGAGCAGGCCTTTGATTTGAAGGAACTGACCGGTCAGTTGATGCAATCGGGTTTGTTGCCAGATCAGATCCGACTGGAAGGACGTGTGCGGGTTGCCGCAAAACTGGAGGGTGCGTGGAACCCGAACCACAAGCCTGCGAAAGTGCCCTCTCTCTCAGGTAGCCTGTTTCTGGATGGAGTAATGGTCGAAACACCGGATCTTCTGGTTCCCGTGAAAGACCTGTTCGCTGAAATAAAAATGGGTGACGGAGTTCTGAAAATCAACCGCTTCTCCGCGAGCGCCGGAAGGTCGGATTTCTCCATTGCGGGGAAGGTCTCCGGTCTTATGGCAGAGATGATCCAGCCCCAAAACACTTCTGCCAGACCGCTGATGGAGGTCTCGGTGAAGTCCACCGTGATGGATCTTGACGAACTCATCCCGATTGAGAACCAGGCTGCGCTTGAGTCCACCAGCTGGTCTTTCACGACACCTGCTCTGGCAGTTCCACAGGCGCTTCCTGTCCCGTCCCCTCTCCCGCATCTGCTTCGTGGTCTGGATGTCGACGGGGCGCTTGATTTTAAGGAGTTGAAGTCTGATGGAACTGTGGTTGAGAATCTCACTGCAAAGCTAAAGTCCAGAAGGGCCGTAATGATGGTGAATCATATTGCCGCAGCCGTGTATGGAGGTTCGCTATCAGGGCAGGTGGAACTCGATGCAAGGGATGCAGGGAAGCCATACCCGGTAGCCGCAGAGTTTTCCGTAGAGGGAGCGAAGGCCACCAGTTTATTGAAAGAATTTCTGGGATGGTCCATCCCATTGCAGGGAGAGTTAGGCGTAGATATCGGTTTCAATGGCGCTGTAGACTCAGCGCTGGAATTGGTGTACTCCAATTTGAGTGCGTTGGGAAAAGCCGGCATGGAGCAGGGGAAACTGGTGAACTGGGGCGTGCTCAAACAAGCAGCTTCACAGGTGTCCCAGTTGGGATTTATGAATTTCGATGAAATTCCGATACGCAACCTGATCGCGCCGTTCAAAATTGAAAATGGCAGGCTGGTGTTCAGCAATGCCAAGTTTCGAGCGGCAGATCTGGATTGCAGATTAAGCGGCTCCACAGGAATCGACAAATTATTGGATTACACCCTGGACGTGGATCTGCCCGCCTCGCGTTTAAACGTGGGCGGGCTCAATCTGGGCAATGCATTAGGTGCTTTCGTTGGCGGCGGGTCGATTCCCTTGCGATTGAAGATCGCAGGTACGATCGATGGTCCGAAGGTATCAGCATCTCTTCGATCGGCTCCGCAGACGGAGAAGGGAAATGGTGGGCAGAAAGGAAAGGGTGGACTGGAGAAGAAGGCGAAGGGGCTGTTGAAGAAGTTCTTCTGAGCAGATGCAGTACCGGATACGCGGCGCGACGAATAGGAGAATGATTCGTCGCGTTTTCTTATTGTGTGGTCGGGAGCACAAGGGTGAAGGTGCTGCCTTCGCCCGGGTTGCTTCTCAAGCTTATATGACCATTAAGCGCTTTTGCAAGGCTTTGAGCCAATGCCAGGCCCAGTCCTGTCCCTTCGAAGTTTCGGTCGAGGCCGCCGTCCGCCTGCTCGAACAAGTTAAAAATCCGTTCCTGGTCGTCGGACCCGATACCGGGACCGTTATCCTCTATTGAGATACGCAGCCACTCTTTGGAGTTTGACTGATTATTCGACATTTCCACCTGAGGCAGGGAAGGGGTCATCTCTGCAGATATGGTGATTTGTCCCTTTTCAGGTGTGAACTTCACTGCATTGTCAAGGAGCAAAAGAATGATCTTGCGTGACATTTTGTGGTCCACCGAAACAATGCGTTCGATGGCCTCTATTCCCATGGTCAGGTTTTTGGAATCAGCGAGTTCCTGGTGCACACTCACACAGTCCGAGAGAAATTCGGAAAGGATGAGTGGCTCTGGTTCGGTTCTGGTATTCCCCTGGTGAGGGTCGAATATTGCAGAATATCCTCGAACATGTTCAGCAAGCGATTGGAGGCCGTCAAAATATTCTGCAGATAACCCGCTTGTTTCTCGGAAAGCCCATTCATCGTGTCCTGCAGGATTTGCGCGAAACCCTGGATGTGACCCAGAGGAGTCCGCACTTCGTGGGACATACCGTTGATGAACTCGGTCTTGAGTCTGTTGGATTCCTTCAGACAGCCAACCAGGTCTCTATTGTCAAGGATCAGTCTGCGTCGTTCGGACCCGTTCTGCAGTGTTTTTACAAGCCGCTCCATGTCGACCGGTTTGGACAGATAATCAAATGCGCCGAGCCGGATGGCCTCGACAGCACTTTTCATATCCCCGTATCCGGTGAGAATTATAACTTGGGTGTCAGGCGAATGCTCCCGAGCTCTGCCCAGCAACTCCATTCCGCTAATCCCTGGCATCCTCAGATCTGTCAGCAGCAGATCGGGAGGATGAGTTTCGAGCAGAGGCAAGGCTTCTTCTCCACTCTGGCAGGCTGTCACCTCGAATCCAGCCGTGGAAACGGCCTCCTTGATGATGTTCAAAACATTCGGCTCGTCATCTACAATCAGGATGCTTGTGGACATGAAGACCTTGATGTTGGAGGGCGGGCAGGAATCAGTGAAGTGAACCGAGTAGGTCGAAGAATGTAGGGAAGGATTTCCTGACGCAGGAAGGATCCCTTATTTCGATCCCCGAAGCCTTCAGCCCGATCAATGCCAGACTCATGGCCATCCTGTGGTCCTCATAAGTGTCCAGTCTTGCGGGCAGAAGGACTTTGGCAGGTTGAATCGTCATGCCGTCAGGTTTCGTGTGGACTTCAACACCAAGTTTTCGGAGCTCGGTCGCCATTGCCGCGATCCGGTCGGTTTCTTTGATTCGCAGATTGGCTATATTTCGAATGTTGACCGGTCCGTCAGCAAAGGGTGCCAGCGCGCAGACAGTTTGCACAACATCGGGCATGTCGTTCATGTCAATGTCGATTCCTCTGAGCCGCGCGGGGCCAATAACCTCTACGTTGTCGCGACTCTTTGTGACCATGCAACCCATTTTCTCAAGGATATCCACAAACCCCATATCTCCCTGAACGGAAGTGGGAGGGATGCCCATTACTTTCACTCTGCCACCGGTGAGTGCCGCGGCTGCGAAGAAATACGAAGCATTTGAGGCGTCTGGTTCAATCGGATACTCGGTTGCCTGATAGCGCTGGCCGCTCTTGACGACCAGTCTGCTGTAGTCCTGGTTCTCCACCTCAATGCCGAATCTGGCCATGACCTCAATAGTCATATCGACATACGGCTTGGAGACCAATTCGCCCGAAATCAGGATGTTCACATCCTTGCTTGCATAGGGTGATACCAGCAGAATCGCAGTGAGATACTGGCTGCTTCTGTTGCCGGGCAGGTGGGTTGTTCCTCCTCGAATCCCCTTTGCCAGAACCCTCACAGGTGGACAGCCGTTCCCCATTTCGGCAGAGGACTCTACACCCAGTTCATCCAGCCCGTCCAGTAGATCCTGGATGGGCCGCTGCCGCATGCGGGGAACTCCATCGATGAGATAACTTCCAGAGCCAACAGAGACGAGCGCGGTTATGAATCTGGCGGTTGTGCCCGAGTTTCCCACGAAGAGGGTGCCTTCCGCAGCAGGTATCCTGCCGCCAGCCCCGCGTATGGTGAACACATTCTCAACACTGTTCGTTACTTCGAATCCAAGACTGTTCAGGCAATTCGACATACGCTCCGTGTCATCGCTCCTCAACGCCCCGGTGAGGAGCGACTCCCCTTCAGCAAGGGCGGATACAACAAGGGCACGGTTGGTGTAGCTCTTGGAACCCGGGACAGAGATTTCGGCGTCTGCTGGACGTTTGAGGGGATTGATTTTCAATGATTCTGACATGAAATATGAGGATCTTTTAAGGTGAGGACCGCCTGTGGCCACGTATATTCCGCTGCGAGAAATGTAACAGAAAGGGCTTTCCAGTTCAAGCAAATAACCCGGAGTTCAAGCACGTACGGGAAGGCTCTGTGCCACATAAAAAAAGTCCCCACCGGTTTCGGTCACCATAAAGGTTCCTACATACCGGAGGGGCTCGACCAATCGGTACCACTCAGAGTCAGTCAGACAGAATGCAATCCCTATGCCAAGACAACGTAAATAATATAATACATTATGTTTAAAGAGCTTACGTTGAACGTTCTCAACGTTTTTCGAATCGAATATTGGGAAAAAACTTCCCAATGAATGCTCCGGCGTTTGGGCCACGCATATCGCCCGACCTTCCCTGCCCAGGTCGACATCTGGTGGGGGACGCCACTGGGTAAATTAAAAAAACAGGTCAGAACTTCGAGTAAATTTTGACCTTATCGAAAAGAGGGTGGATGTCTGCCAATCTGACGCTTGACTTTTGGACAGTTCCGGGATTACCTTAGGTGTGTTGAATAGGAACACCTAATATTGCCTTTCCCCACAGGTGTCTCTCTCGATCTGTTCCTTACGCCCGCCGTTCCCCCGCGGGTATTTTCCATCTTTCATGACGTGATTGTAGACCAGCGGAAGCGTCATTCCGTGTTTTCGCCGATCCTGTTTCGGTTCGTGGGAGATTTCCGATGAAACAGTCCGATTTCGTACATCTGCACAGCCATACGATGTACAGCTTGCTGGATGGAGCGTGCAAGATCAAGGACATTGCACAGCGCGCTGCTGAATGGGAAATGCCCGCAGTCGCGATGACGGACCATGGGAACCTCTTTGGTGCGATCGAGTTTTATAAAGAAATGCAGGAGGTTGACGTCAAACCTATTATCGGCTGCGAGGTTTATTGCGCAATTGACAGCCGATTTTCTCGAAAGCCCGCAAGAGGTATTCAAAGTGCTTCAAATCATCTGGTTTTACTTGCTAAAAATCTGACAGGTTACAAAAACCTGATCAAGCTGGTTTCCGCAGGCTATCTCGAAGGGTTTTACTACAGTCCCCGAATAGATAAGGAATTGTTGAGAGAGCATTCCGAAGGCTTGGTCTGTCTTTCCGCGTGTATCAGTGGAGAAATCCCCCACCTTATCGAGCAGGAGGGCATTCCTGTAGCCCGCAAGACCGTAGAAGAGTATCAGGAAATATTCGGGGACGATTTTTATCTGGAGATACAAAGGCACGGTATCGACCGGGAGGCGAGGATCAACCCAGGTCTCATAAAACTAAATGAAGAAATGGGTGTGCCCCTTGTCGCTACCAACGATTCCCACTTTCTGCGTGAGGAGGACCACGAGGCCCACGCCGCTCTTGTGGCGATTCAGACAGGGAAGACATTGGATGATCCCAACAGAATGTGTTACCCTGGTGGGGTCTATTTCAAGTCCGCTGAGGAGATGTATGAACTGTTTTCCGACGTGCCTCATGCCCTTGAATCGACACTGGAGATTGCCGAAAAATGCAATCTGGAATTGACTTTTGGCGAATACCACACGCCTGAATTTCCATTGCCGGCAAACTTTGGAACTGCCGATGATTATCTGGCGCATCTGGCGAGAGAAGGCATGGAGCGCCGGTGCAAGACCATTACCCCTGAATACGAGGATAGACTCAAATTTGAACTGGACATTATTCAACAAACAGGGTATCCGGGTTATTTCCTGATTGTTGGCGATCTCGTTCGCTTTTCCAGCGACACGGGTATCCGGGCATCTGCCAGAGGATCTGCCGTCAGCAGCCTGGTGGCGTACTCACTGGGAATCACAACGGTCGATCCAATGGAGCATGGTCTGTATTTCGAGCGGTTCCTGAATCCCGAACGTATCTCGATGCCGGACATAGACCTGGACATTGCAGACAGAGACAGGGAAAAGCTGATCGACTATGTCGTGGAAAAGTACGGACGCGACAATGTCTGTCAGATCATCACGTTTGGGACGATGGGTGCGAAGGGTGTGATTCGAGATGTAGGAAGAGTGCTCGACATGCCATTTGCGGAAGTAGACCGGATTTCGAAGCTTGTTCCAGCGGAACTGAAGATGACTCTGGAAAAGGCCCTTGCCGCATCTCCGGAACTCAAGCAGATAGCCGAGGGCGGTGGCGTTGGCCAGAGATTGATGACCATTGCAAAACAGCTGGAAGGTACGGCCAGGCATGCGTCGGTTCACGCAGCTGCGGTTGTGATTACACCCACTCCGATTATCGAGCACATCCCGCTGTACAAGTCCCCGAAGGGAGACGAGGTTGTAACTCAGTTTCCCTTTGAGACGGTCGAGGAACTGGGTCTGCTCAAAATGGATTTCCTCGGTCTTCGAAATCTAACGGTTCTGGACGAGGCCGTGAAGATGGTGGAAGCCAATCATGGGATCAAACTGGATATAGACAGTCTCCCAATGGACGACGAAAAGACGTTTGTACTGTTCGGAAAGGGTCAAACGGTTGGCGTCTTCCAGTTCGAAAGTCCACCCATGAGAGATTATCTACAGAAGCTTCAGCCGGACCGTTTTGAGGACATCATTGCGATGAATGCACTGTATCGTCCCGGACCTATGAAATATATCCCGAACTATGTGGCTCGAAAACACGGTGAAGAGGAGGTAGCCTATGCTCACCCGCTTCTTGAGCCTACTTTAAAAGAAACCTACGGAATCATCACCTATCAGGAGCAGGTGATGGAGATCTGCAGGAGTATGGCCGGGTTCACGCTTGGTCACGCCGACGGAATTCGCAAGGCCATGGGCAAGAAGCTGGCAGATGTGATGGAAAAATACAAAGCCCAGTTTATCGATGGCGCCGGGGAAAATGGGGTTTCTTCCAAGGATGCCAACAAGATCTGGGCAGATATCGAGGTGTTTTCAGGTTATGGGTTCAACAAGGCTCACAGTTCTGGATATGCTCTGGTGGCTTACCAGGCTGCCTACCTGAAGGCGCACTATCCGTCAGATTACATGGCTGCGAACCTGAACAGTGAGATCGGGGATATCGACAGGTTGGTCGTGCTAATCGAAGAATGCCGCAGAATGGGCCTGGAAGTATTGCCTCCGGACGTGAACACAAGCTTCGTGGACTTCGCAGCATCCGAAGATAACGTTTTGATGGGTATGGCTGCTGTCCGAAATGTGGGACGCAGCGCGGTGGAGGCCATTGTAGCTGCAAGAATCGATGATCAAGGATTCGATACCCTGTTCGAATTTTGCGAACGTGTGGATTTAAAGGCAGCCAACCGCAGGTCTATAGAGAGTCTGATCAGTGCCGGCGCCCTGGATTCTCTCGAAGGTCACCGTGCTCAGCTGCTGGAGGGACTTGGAAGGGCGCTCGAAATGGCACAGGTCTCACAGTTGGCCCGGCAAAGGGGTCAGATTTCTCTGTTCGAAGCGGAGGGCATGTCCGAACAGGCTGCAGTGGTGAACAATCAGGTGCTGCCGGAACTTCCGGAGTGGTCTGAACGGGAGCGTCTGAGCAGAGAGAAAGAAATGCTTGGATTCTATCTGTCAGGGCATCCGCTTGCCAAATATCGTGCAGATCTGTTCGCCATGGGGATTCGGTCTATTCAGGACATTGATGGGTTGCCTGATGGAGCAGAGTTGAAACTGGGTGGTTTGCTTGCGGAGGTAAAGCCACATACAGATCGTAACGGTCGCCCCATGGCCTTTGGGACACTGGAGGATATGGATGGCACAGCGGACCTCGTGGTTTTTCCCGATGCTTTTGAAAAGATAAGGGATCTGATGGTGCCGGACGCAGTTGTCGTGATGCAAGGTCGGTTGTCCGGTCGCAACGGTCGTACATCCATACAGGTGGAGCAGGTGCTGCCCATAGAAAAGGCCAGAGAAACCCTGGCCGATGCCGTCAATGTGCTGGTTCCCATCGAGGAAGTCGATACACTGAAACTGGAAACACTGAAAGAATTGACTACGAAATTCAAAGGCACGTGTGCGTTTTATCTGCATTTGCAGATTGGAAAAGATCGAAGAACAGTTATCCGGTCCAGGCAAACCCAGGTTGTCTGTTCAGAGGAACTGGTTTCTGAGATAGGGGAGTTGATGGGGGAGCAGACAAAGGTGTGGGTTTCGGCAGAACATGTGCGAAACCGTCGCGCAGCCAGGACATCCCATGCGAAGGAATCTGATTCGCAAGCCAGGCTTCCGGCCACAACAGCCGCTTCAGTTCCCGCCTGAGATCGATAGACGAGGCGATGAGGTTAATAAGGCCCGGTTCAGTTTTCCTGAACCGGGCCTTTACAGTTGGGTCGTTAGATGTTGTCTAATAGTATTCGTGTCTGTGCGAGTAGATATTCAGCAAGAAGCCGACGAGTACCATATTGACTACCAGAGGTGAACCCCCATAGCTTAGAAAGGGCAGCGGCAAACCGGTTACCGGCATGACACCAATGGTCATTCCGATATTCACAAAGACGTGGAATACGAGAATTGAAACCAGACCAATTGCGACCAGACTTGAAAAACGGCTCTTGACGATGGTGGCGATGTGTACCGACCTCCAGATGATGAACAGGAACAAGGCGAGTACGGCCATTGCACCCAGAAAACCAAATTCTTCTCCCAGTACAGAAAAGATAAAATCGGTATGCTGTTCAGGAAGAAAGGCGAGTTTTGTCTGTGTCCCTTCGAGATATCCTTTCCCGCTCAGCCCACCCGACCCGATCGCGACACGTGACTGGATGACCTGGTATCCAGCCCCGAGCTTGTCCATGTCCGGGTTCAGGAATGTGAGAATCCGGCGCTTCTGATAGTCGTGCAGTTTGTGATCCCAGATGTAAGGGGCCCCTACTGCCACAGTCAGATTCACGGTTACCAGTGTGACAATCAGACTCAGCCGTGGCCGGACCATAAAGATTACACAGGCCGTGAACAGGATGAGGATGAACAGGGTGAAGTAGTGAAAGGCACACAGGAGACTCAGGAACGGGGACATGATGAAGAACATGACAATGGGCCGAAGACCAGCCCAAAAAAGAACCGGTAGCAGTATCGCCCAGAACACGAGAGACGTTCCCAGATCCGGCTGCTTGTAAACAAGTAGCGAGGGTATCATCACCAATATGAGAGGGGCCACGAATGTCCGAACCCGGTCCAGGTTCAGATTGCGGCGCGAGAGACACCGCGCCAGCGCGAGGACGGTCGCGATTTTGGCAAGTTCGGAAGGTTGCACATTCATTGGGCCCAGATTGAACCAGCGACGATCACCGAATTCGAGCACCATCACAAGCAGAAAGATGGCGATACCGTAAAGAATGTATGCAAACGCGTAGTAGAACTTAAGTGGGATGACAACGGTTAATACCAGGGCCACAAGAGCGAGGCCTGCCCAGATGATCTGTTTTTCGTATACTGCTCCTGCGCTGCCCAAATCCCAGTTGAAAGTGGCACTATAGATCATGGTTATCCCGATGGCGCACGTTGCCAGGGCAGCCAGGATAAGCGATATGTCCAACTCACGCTGGATATAGCGGGAGAAGTTCATCGGCTACCTCTGTTGCGATGATGCGATGGGTGTGTTGGGTGTGGTGTCGACGGGCGCCTTGTCATTTGCATCTGGAATGTGCGCAGCGACGGTGACGCCCGCTTCCGAAACCTTGTTTTCGAAGTAACTCTCCAGGACATGACGTGCCATCGGAGCAGCGACCTCCCCACCTTGACCGGCGTTCTCAACGACAACTGCCACCACGATTTCCGGATCATCCATGGGGGCAATTGCTGTGAACCAGGCGTGGTCTTCACCGTGGGAATTCTGAGCAGTTCCTGTTTTTCCGCCAACCACAACGCCGTGCACACGCGCCTGCTTTCCCGTTCCATGAATGCTGTTCACAACGTCTGTCAGAATACTGCGCATGTCAGCAAGGTTTTTTTCGGAGATGGATACGGGTTCACTTTTTAATGTTCCCGTGTTCTTGACCAGGACGTGGGGGGGTGGTAATGAACCCACAGCGAGCGCGCTGATATACCGGGCTATTTGAACCGGTGTGGCTGTGGTCTCTCCTTGGCCGATTGATAGATTCAGCATAAACCCTTCCACCCAATTTCCCCGGTGTTTTTCATAGTAGGCACGGTCAGTAATCAGGCCTCTGGCTTCACCATCGCCTCCTGCTGCAATGTCAATTCCTGTAGGTCGACCCAAACCCAAAATCTTGACGTACTTGTTCCAATTGGCTATGCCGACCTCCCTGCCCAGATGATAGAAGAAGACGTCGCAGGATCTCACAATTGCAGATCTCAGTGTGAGCTGTCCATGGCCTGTTTTCAGGTGGCATCCAAAAAACCTGTCACCAAACTCAAGTTCACCTTCGCAAGGGTCGTACCGGGGTTCATCAGGCCCCAGGATGCCCAGTTCGAGGGCAGCGAGAGCAGTCACCATCTTGAGTACCGAGGCGGGAGGGTATTCGCCCTGGATGCTCCGGTTCAGGAGCGGCTTTTGCGGGTCGGACTGGAGGGCGTGCCATTCCTCGATATTTCTGACCGACCGTGGATGAAATCCAGGTTGACTGACCATGGCCAAAATCTCCCCGGTTCGAGGATTCATGGCCACCAGACTACCCTTCAGGCTATCCCGAAAGCACCGTTCAGCTTCGAGCTGAAGTCGCCAGTCCAGAGTAAGCGCCAAATTGCTTCCCGATATGGCGTTCTGTGTCTTGTCGGGGAAGGCACCCACTTCGCGGCCTCTTGCGTTGACTTCTATGAACTTGATTCCTTCACGACCCCTCAGCGACTGCTCGCAGAGACGTTCCACTCCGCGTTTGCCTATCTGATCATCCAGGCTGTAGCCCTGAGGGTGCTTTCGAGAATAGGTATTGGCATCGATGAGTCCCACATAGCCAAGGATATGGGGTGCCAGGGGAAATGGGCCGTTGAAGGAGGGATATCCTCGTCTGGCTTCCACCTGTATTTCTACACCAGGGAGGTCGTATCTGTCTTCCTCAATCATAGATACCATGTCGAAACCCACGTCCCGTCTCAACTTTATCGGATCGTAGAAATGCCGTTTTCTTGAACTAAGTCTGTGTTTGATTCGCTTTTCGGGAAGGTCCACGGTGCGACTCAATCTCGAGATCACCCTGGACTGAGTCGCTCGGTCTGTATTTCTCATCAAACGAGACGGGACGACCGAAATGGTGTACGACGGTCGGTTATCCACCAGTATTTCACCACTCCGATCCAGAATGAGGCCCCTGTTGGCCGCAATGGGTACGGGTTGCATGGTATTATTTTCGGACTGTATCCGGTACTGCTCCCATCCGGTAATCTGCAGAAGATACAACCGGACTACCAGAACGCCGAACAGCAACAGGACAGATCCGATCATCCACCATGCACGACGTTCTCGTGTGCCATTATCCATGAAGTCTTCGTGCATCCAGATAGACTCCTTTATTGAAACGGATGGACAGCACCAAAGAGATACAAATACCGACAACGGCTGTGTAAACAGCTGTACCAATTCCGACCTGAATCAGCCGTATTGGAATCAGGGTCAGATCTGGAAGCGAGACGAATGTGAAGTATACCAGATCGTGCAACAATACTGTCAGAAACAGGAGTAAACCTTTGACTCGGAAGTCTTCAGCAACGATTCCGATCCGTGAGTACCCTACGGCGAAACCCACCAGACTATTTGCCAGGGCATTAACTCCCATCGCGTTCGGGTCAAAAACGTCCAGCAGGAATCCCGAGGCGAAACCATAAAGTGTTCCCTCGATTTGCCCTCGAGAGAGGCCGATGTATGCCAGAACAATCAGCACCATGTCCGGCTTTATTTCCATAATCATGATTTTTCCGACCCACGAAGTCTGGATCAGAATAGCTAGCAAAAGCAGAAGTATATTGCTGACAGTTTTCATCAGTCAGCCTCAGTCGATTCTATCGGTCGCACCAGAAGTTTCCGACCTGCTCTCAGGTTTGATGCGTGGCGGATGCCGTTCCATCTTTTTAGATTTCTTACGCTGGTGTCGTGGTCCCGTGCAATTTCCCACAGCGTGTCGCCTGGTCGTACTAGGTAGAAATCACCCATGCCAGGTGGGTCAGTGGCACTTTTGGGGCGCCAGATCACCAGTCTGTCTCCTGGGAAGATGTGTTCGGGTGCGGTCAGACTATTCCATGTGCGAATCTGATCAGGCGTGATTCCTTCATCTTTTGCAATCCCCCAAAGCGTATCACCTCTGCGAACCCTGTAGGTGTGTCTGTCGTGGCTATTCCTGTCCGGTGACGTCGACAGAGTTCTGCGTTTTTCCGAATTCCGTCGCCCTCCGGGGTGAATCGGAATCTTGAGGCGTGTGCCTACGCGCAGACGTTTCGGGTTTTGAACGCCATTTGCATCCATTATCGCTCTGGTGCTGATCTGCATCTTGTTGGCGATTCCAGAAATGGTGTCACCGTTTCGAACGCGATACTCAACCATTTGCACCTTTCGCTCTGCCGGAATGCGTTCATAATTCGTGAGGAATCTGTCTTTTGAGCCTGCCGGAACGCGTAGATGGTAGATCTGGGTGAAAGGTGGTGCGGGCGTATACCCCACACGCAATTCAGGGTTGAGGAATTTCATAGACTCGAGCGTTGAACCGGCACATTCGGCAGCCAGACCCAGGTCGATCCATTCCGACACTGCGACAAGGTCATAGGAGAATGGCGACTGGTAAACCACATCGGTGAACCCAAACCATTCGGGATCCTTCGACATAATCAGGGCAGCCATAAAGCGGGGTACGTGATTTCGCGTTTCTTTTGGCAGCCCTTTGAGTTTCCAGAAGTTTTCCGTGCCGGATCTCTCTATGATCCTGCCTAATCTGCCTTGCCCGCAATTATAGGCGGCAATTACCAGACGCCAGTCCTCGAAGAGATTGTAGAGGTGCTTGATGTGTTGGATGGCCGCACGAGTGGACTTTTCGGGATCTCGTCTTTCGTCAATCCAGAAGTTGCGTCTTAACCCATACATGGGCGCAGTGGCGGAAACGAACTGCCACAGACCTGCAGCTCCCGCCCGCGAATACGCTCTGGGATTGAATCCACTTTCTATCATGGCTTTGTAGACCAGGTCTTTGGGCAATTCCGCCTCTGTCAGTGCCTCCTGAATGAGAGGTGTGAACACACCAGACCTGGAGAGCCAAAGCTTGAAGACCTCACGGCCATCGTTGAGGAAGTACCGGATGTGCTCAAGGACTTCTGGACGGTAGTCGACGGGGACATCGGAAGAACCGGCGATCTTCCTGATCCAGAATTCTGCGTAGTAGGGATGTTCTCGAATGTGGGCAGTTACACTGTCTGGGAGAACGGTCAGGAGATAATGAAGTGTGGATTCGGGGAGGATCGGTGCCGAAGGGGGAAGCATATCTTTATTCAACTCAAGCGTGACTCTGACCAGACCTGAAAGTTGCTTGCTGGAGATTCCGGAATCGGGCTTGCTCAGTAGCTCGGATAGTAAAATGGTAGCCCTGTCCAGCGAAACCGCGGCCGAATCCCTACGGTTCGATTCGAGCTGTTTGAAGGCACTGTTCAGATGAAGACGTACACGTGCGGTGGGGGAAGGGGTTGGGGAAATAGAGAGGCTGTCGGTACTTGCGACCCTTTCATCATTGGAGAGGACCACACCGTCGGGGGCCCTGTGGGTCTTCTGCATTGTGGCGGCACAGCCCAGGAAGGACAGTACAACCAACGTGCAGGATGCCAATTTAAGGCCTGGCTGTGGGAATTGTTTCATCGTGAATCACCCGGCGAACATCCTGCCAATCCTATAACGGTTGGCAAGGATGATATAATTCGGGAGGGAGCCTTATTCCGGGGATACAAGAATCATGGTTTCAACAGGAAAGGGGGTATCGTATCCGGATTCTATCAACGTTTTTAAATAGGCTTCTGCAGATTTCTTGCTGCTGAAATTGCCTACTCTGACCTTGAAAAAGGGGGGCTCGAATTCCACATAAATGTCGGTCCGCTGGAGCAGCTCTCTTGCTTTTGCCTGTGCCTGATCCGCAGCCAGCTGACTGGAGCCAGAGAATATTTGGAGGCGATATCCCCGGGTTTTGACAGGCCCATTCACGGGTTCACCGGAGATCTCTATCCTGGTACGTACGATGAAGGCTTCTTTATAGCCCAGGCTCTTGGCCTCTGTTCTGAAGTGTTCTACATCTTTCGCTGTTTCGCCATTTCCAATCTGAATCTTGTAAAGTCGTGTTTGGGAATCGTGATAGACGTAGACCGGTGACCGGAATTGGGTTCGCGCCTTCTTCTGCAGAGTTTCGGCCTTGGATCGATCCAGTACGGCCCCAATTTGTACCCTGTAACCCTGCGCCTGACTCTTCAGGCTTGTTCCGGGAAAGATGGGTCGGCTGCCGGACCCATTCGCAAGACCTGAATCCGGTTGGAGCAGAAAGTCGTCATCTTTCAGAGTCTGAGGATCGAATTCTTCTCGTAGACTGCCGGATACGACAGGAGTGCTCTCTACCCTGGGGGTGGCACAGCTCACCAGAGCTGACAAACTAAACAACAGCAGAATCCGGAATAAAATCACAGACGTCACCCAAGGCTAATCAGCCCAACCTATTGTATTCCTTGCATATACCCAGGATCTAAATAGTAAGACCCAATTCGACTTTTGTCAACTCTTAATTTGTGGTAAACCAGGAGGTTACGTGAAAACAGAGGGCAGCACGGAGGGGATTAAGAATCGAAGCTGGGAACACAGAGCAAAAGGACGCTATATGTTGTGGTTTGATTTGTAGCAGTTACTATATGGAACCATGCCTGGGCTCAGGAGAGCCAGGATTGGAAGACCGTATCGAATGGTTTTCTTGCCACACCCTTCTCTGTGATGATTGCGGAGACCAGTTCATTGGGGGTGACGTCGAAGGCCGGATTGTATACCCGAACACCCTCCGGGACGGTTTGCCTGCCCATCCCCTGGGTAATTTCTTCAGGCATTCTCTCCTCAATTGGAATCAGATCACCATTGGCGAGGGTCATGTCGATCGTGGAGAGGGGGGCAGCAACATAAAAGGGTACATTATGCTCCCGTGAAAGCACTGCCAGGCCATAGGTACCAATCTTGTTGGCAACGTCTCCGTTTTCCGCAATCCGGTCTGCACCCACAACCACGCAATTGATTTTTTTCTGTCTTAATACGGTTCCTGCCATATTATCACAGATCACGGTCACATCTACGCCGCTCTGCTGGAGCTCCCACGCGGTTAGTCTGGACCCCTGAAGCAAGGGTCTGGTCTCATCGGCGAAGACCGCGATCTCCTTGCCTTCTTCCACTGCCGCGTAAACAACCGCAAGCGCTGTACCATAGTCCGCGGTGGCCAACCCTCCCGCATTGCAGTGGGTCAGTATCGTATTCCCTGTTTCAAGCAGCTCCGCTCCATTTTTGCCAATCATCCTGCAGACTTTTCGGTCTTCCTCGAAAATAAAATTGGCCTCTGCAAGAAGCTGTTGAAGGATGATCTTCGGATCCTCAGAATCAATGGCTTCAAATACGGCCGTCATTCTGTCTAGTGCCCAGAACAGATTGACTGCCGTTGGGCGAGTTGCTGCCAGACGTTGGATCGCCTTTGGTACTTCCTGAGCACAGGCTTTGCCGTTTCTTATGCACTCCAGCACACCAATCACGACGCCGTATGCCGCAGCAACTCCGATTGCGGGTGCGCCCCGTACGCGAAGACTTTCTATCGATTCGGCCACACTTTCCACATCGTTGCACTCGATGAATTCAAGCTGTTCTGGAAGCTTTGTCTGGTCAATGAGACGTAAGTTGTCTTGATTCCAGACAAGGGTCGCTACGGCCATTTGTTCCTCAGTGGGTGGGGTAGACAAGTTCCGCTTATGCGGACTCAATCAGATCAGGTTGGTCTTCGTAGTTCTGCGTTGGTGCATCTCCCCAGAGGCGCTCCAGGCCGTAAAACGACCTGGCCTCGGGCTGAAATATATGCACAACGAGATCGACAAAGTCGTAGAGAATCCAGTTTCGTGTCTCATAACCTTCGGTATGCCAGGGCGGGTGACCGGCTGATTTCATGCCCTCGTGCACGGCGTCCGCAAGTGCTCTTGCATGCGGGTTGGAATTGGCTGTGCAAATCAGAAAATGGTCTGAAAAATCCGAAATTCCTCTCAGATCCATCATCACCAAATCCTCCGCCTTCATAGACTGCAGAATCTCCACGCAGATGTGCAGAGTGTTGGGAATCTGTTCAGACACGGTGATCTCCCTTTTGTTGCGCTATGATTTAGAATGAATCGGAATATTTGACATGTCAGGGCATGGAGATCAATGCGAGATGCTGATGATCTCTACCAACAATGACGGTGACCTGTTCAATTCGGAAGGGATCCGGAATAATCTGCTGAATCTGATTGCCGATACCCATCGCCTCAGCAACCTTGCGGGCGAGTTCCGGTTTCCCTATCCGGTCTATCACAATGGACTCCGGGTAGTTGAAGCTGGGTGCATTCGCCCACGACATCACATCGAATCCCAGCGCGCGCAGGTTGCGGCTTACCCGTTGGGCAACGCCGTCTTCCCCGCAGCCATTGAGTACCTCTATGCGTATCTCTGTGAGATCCTCGAGCACAGGTGCCGCTGCTGTTTCAGGGACCGGTCTCTGGATCATGATTGCGGCTATTCCAAGGACCGCGGCCAGGAATAGGCATCCCAGCACCCAACTCCATCTGGACATCGTCATTTCCAATAAAACAGAACGGGACGTCGGTCGATTGAGTAGACCAGATGCCCCGTTCCTTAAAGAAGTAAGATTCGCTCAATGCCCTCAATAGGGATACCCTCGCCTGCCGTGGTATGAAGAGGGTTGGTTGCTAAACTGAAACTCAATCTGAATGTTGTCTCGCGGCTGGTAAAGAACTCCAAAATAGGGTACAACCAACCTGGTATTCCCGCCATTGGGGGCACCAAAAGTGGAAGATCCATAAAGGTTGTGCTGAACACCCACTTGTGCCTTGATAATTAGCGGCTTGTTTGCTTTGTAGGTAATCGTGTTCATATAGTATTGATTCAGGTTGCCGCCAGCTCCAGAGGTAAAACTGATACCAGCCGTGTTTTGGAAGGACAGGCGATCGCTGGCCATAAGACCCTTGATTTTGTCCCCCAGACTGAAAGGTTCGGGGCGATCCGACTGCAATTCGAGTCCTGGCAGGTTGAGGGATCGAGGTGTCAACCCCACTGTTTCTGCAAAAACCGGGACCGCGAACAGGGTTACGACAACCAAATGGAAGATGCATTTTATCACGTGATGATCCTTCCGCCCGGCAGGGGGACTGGACTGGAAACAAAAAAATGATACGATAAATGAAGCCATCTGTCAAGGGACACCAAGCTGCTCTTTAGACGCCCTGGACAGGTCCGGGTTCCCTGTTCCTGTTCTTCTGAGCCCCGGCTACCGGACCGATTCAGTTCAGTTTCGATCCATCAGCTGAATAAACTCGTCAAACAGGTATTCTGCGTCGTGTGGTCCAGCCGAGGCTTCTGGATGATACTGAACACAGAAAAGCGGCAGATCCTTGTGTCGCAGTCCTTCAACTGTGTGGTCATTCAGATTAAGGTGCGTTACTTCCACAGCGCCCTTGTCCAGCGAGTCGATATCTACTGCAAATCCGTGATTCTGGGAAGTGATCTCCACTTTTCCAGTTGAAAGCTGCTGAACAGGCTGATTTGCACCTCGGTGGCCAAATTTCAATTTGTAGGTCTTGCCTCCCAGAGCCAGCCCGATGAGCTGGTGCCCCAGACAGATTCCAAAGGTCGGCTTTCTTGTGATCAGTTCTTTGATATTCGCCACGGCATAAGTAAGCGGCTCGGGGTCTCCGGGGCCATTGGAAAGGAAGATTCCGTCTGGATCGATCTCCAGCAGCTGTTCGAAGGGCGCATCTGCTGGAAATACGGTGACTTCACATCCACGATCGACCAGATAGCGAAGAATGTTCTGCTTGATTCCGAAATCGTAAGCTGCGACACGATACGTAGGCTCCGATTTCGGGACGACTTCAGATCCTGTCAGGAAATCGTATAGTCCTTCTTTCCATTGATAAGGTTCTTTGCACGTTACAGTGGCTGCAAGATCTCTGCCCACCAGTCCCGCTGAAGACATTGCCTTTTCGACCAGCTTCTTACTGTCGAGTTCTCTGGTGGAGACCACGCCGCGCATGGCACCTTCTTTTCGAATGCGTCGTGTCAATGCCCTTGTGTCAATGCCCTGTATTCCTAGGATGCCGTGCTCAGAGAGATATTCACCCAATGCTTCTCCAGACCGCCAGCTGCTGGGAAAAGAGCAGTATTCCTTTACAATAAATCCTTCAACCTGGGGACCCGCTGATTCGACGTCCGCCTTGTTAACGCCGTAGTTGCCGATAAGCGGATAGGTCATTGTAACGATCTGTCCTTTGTACGAAGGGTCCGTCAAGATCTCCTGATACCCCGTCATGCTGGTGTTGAAAACCACTTCCCCCTCGCATTCTCCGACGGCACCGAAAGACTCTCCTGCATATATGGTGCCATCCTCCAATGCCAGTATGGCCTTCATGTTTTCTCCTCCTGGTTTTCCCGCAGCGAAGGCAGGAAACCTGACAGGTTATAACAGATTGTGAGTGATCCTGCCCCCGAGCAGGGTAAGAACGGCTCTACCCTGGAGGGTCCATCCGTGGAAGGGGGTATTTCTCGATTTCGAGCGGAAATCATTGGCATTCACCTGCCAGAACGCGTCCGGGTCTATCACGGTCACGTCAGCGAGACTTCCAGGCTGGAGTGTTCCAGCTTCTAGGCCCAGTAGGCGCGCCGGGTTGGTGGTCAATTTTTCAATCACCTGTGGAGCGCTCAGAATCCCTTCTGCGACCAGATATGTAAAAAACGTGCCCACCGCCGTCTCAAGGCCCAGGATACCGTTCGGGGCCTCGGGAAACGCGCGGAGTTTTTCTTCATTGGTATGCGGGGCATGGTCTGTTGCCAAGACTTCGATGGTGCCATCGGCCAGACCCTCGAGCACCGCATCGCGATCGTCCATCGAGCGAAGAGGTGGGCTCATCTTCCCCTGTGTTCCAAGCACCCGTACATCCTCATCCGTAAGGGCAAGATGATGCGGCATGGCTTCACAGGAAACACGCAATCCCTCGGCCCTGGCCTTGCGCACCAGATCGATGGCCCTGCGCACACTGATGTGCAGGATGTGCAGGTGACCGCCAACCTCGCGCACCAGGCGTATATCTCTTTCGACCATAACGGCCTCACCCTCGGAAGGCATTCCTGCTATCCCAAGTTCCCGGGATACGACCCCCTCATGCATGTGGCCACCCCGTGTAAGTTCAAATACCTCTGAATGGGGGCACACCGGGAAACCCCTTTCTTCTGATTTTCCGAGCAGCATTCTCATCAGCGAGGCCGATTCGATCGGCAGTCCGTCGTCAGAAAATCCGACCGCGCCCGCGTTCAGAAGCCCGTCCGTGTCGCTGAGTTCTTTCCCCCTCATACCCAACGTTGCGCAGGCGATGGGGTAGACACGTGCGGAAGCACTTTCAGCCTTATGGCGGAGTTCGTGCAGGATATCCGGACAGTCGAGCACGGGTTGGGTATTTGGCAAGCATGCGACTGAGGTGAACCCACCTTCAGCTGCAGCCTCGCATCCCGAGAGGACCGTTTCTTTCTCGGGATATCCCGGGTCTCGAAGGTGGACGTGCATATCTATGAGTCCGGGTACCACCAATTTACCAGTTACGTCGATCAGTTCGGCGTGGTCGGGGGGGCCGATTCTCGGTTCGATTCTAGATATTCGGCCATTTTCAATGAGAAGATCCGCCGTTTGATCGAATGCACGTGAGGGGTCGAGAATGCGACCGTTGCGGAGCAGCAGACAGGTAGGGAAAGCCGATTTACTCATAGGGAAGGCGGAGGTCCAGATGGGTATTTAGTTCGGTTTGAATGGGATCAAAGTTACCGGTGGATGTGTGTCCTGTCAAGGTTATTTCGGCTGCGATGGGTCTGTGTTGGCACTCTATAACAGTGTTGCGAAGATGCGTCATTGGCTGTCAAACTGGCACCTTGATTTCAGTGAGGATGCGGTGTATGTTGGGATAGGAGAATGGAACTCGAAAGGAGAGACAGGCATGCTTAAACCAGTGATCGTGGGTATCGTTGTGGCCATTTCATCTCAGATACTACCATGTGGGGCAGAAACCTTCAATCTATCTATGACGGATGCATCCTTCAATTCCTCCCCCGAAGCGGATCATCTTGAAATATCGGACAACGAAGACCTTGTGTATCTCGATGGCATCCTCCGGTCGATCTTTCCAAATGGCCACGAAAACCTTTGGACAGAAAAAAAGGCGATCGAAATCCTGAGATATACCTCCAGTGCGCTGGAGCTGCGTAGCAACGGAGGGTCCGCGACCAAGATCCTCAAGGAAGGATACGCGATATGCGGCGGTCTCTCTCACGTCTTCAGAATATTGTGTAGAAGAGCGGGAATCCCTGCCCGGTATGTGGGTGCGTTCAATCTGCGGCCTCTGATGGGCAGCCACGCGATAAGTGAGGTGTACTATGCCGGGAGGTGGCACCTTCTGGATCCGACGTTCGGACTTTTCTTCTATTCGCATGACGAGTACGAAACTGAGGAGGGCATGATTGCCTCTTTCCACGACCTGACCATAGGTCACGAGGATTGGTCAGTGTTCAAGGTTGTGGACGAACCCTGGGTTGGAATATACGATGCGGAGATCCGGTCGTATGACGTTCAGCCAGCGGGTCCCGATTATCTCCGTGAGGTTTACAAACAATCCATAGAGGAACTTTACAGAAAGTACGTTGAAGAAACCTTTCCGGTAGCATATGGCAGTGGGGATCGAATTTCGTTTCCTGTCGATGCGGATCTGCGCAACAATCTGGTTGTCAGTATTGGTGAGGTAGATGGGAGTTCCAGAGATGTGGTGATGCAGGGGCTGAATGGGAGCGTGTATGCAGGAAGTCATTATCTTGGGGGCTCCTTCCCTCCGGGGTTTCATACGTGGACCGTCAAGTCTGCAAAGGGAACCAGACTGGAGCTCACATATTACAGTGTGGCCGATGAGGCGCCGAACCTGGTTTTTCAAGCCCTTAAAGGTGTTCGGCTCATTCGTGCAGAAAACAGAGGGCGGCCCGTCGGCTTCGTCTTGCTCGTGATCGACACAGATCCTGTTTTTTCAGTGTATTGTCCAACAGGCACATTCGTGGTAGACGCGATGAAACTAGAGCGCATCGACCAATAGCGGACTGCCACACCCGATCGCAAGGTGTGTTGTGCCCGCGTTCCTCCTCGGGAGTTCATGTGATGAATCTACAGTTGTTGAATGCTTCACATCCGCGACTCTATCGCCCGAAGGGCGACACCAGCTTTGCCTACCCTTCTCCTGAACATCCTGTTCAGAAGGCCATTCTCCAGAATCTTGTTGAAGATTGTGACCTTTACGCCCGCCAAAGACCGTGGTTGAAGATTCCTGAACGTCCCGACAGCCCTTATCCGTATCACCAGTTGTATCTCACCTTTTACACGGCCATGCACGTTACGGCGTTGATGGAAACCTATGCTTTCACCTGGCAAGTTACCCGAGACCCAAGATGGTTGAAGCAGGCGAAAAAATGGCTGGACGCCGCTACGCGGCTTGAACACAGCGATCGGGTGGAGGAGCATTTTTATACCGCAAATCGGTATATGCAGGCGTTTGCACTCTCACTCGATCTCATGGATGGAGAACTCGCCCCGGGAGAGAAGAGGCGCGCGATATCGTGTCTCGTTCGGCTGATGAAGAGATGGTGGCCCGACGTAGACCGGGCGAGAACATCTTCAGATGGTAACCACCATGCTGTGGTGGACAATGGTCACTTCGGAGTGGCCGCTCTGTATCTCCTGGGAAAACACCCGGAAGCTGAAATGTGGCTGGAAGCAGTGATCGACAGGTTTCGATATGGTGTGATGCCTTATGGTTGCGGCCGTGATGGTGAACCCGGTGACGGTGCGACGTTCTGGCCGTGGGAAAACATGTGGATGTTTCAGTTCGCCGACGCACTCAAGAGTGTTACGGGAACAGACCTGTACAAAGAGTTTCCTGAACGGATCCGGAGACCTCTGACCTGGTTTCGATACCATCTCGCGCCACCTCGAACAATCCCGGACCAATTATACTATCCCGCGAATTCCAATGTGATTTCGGGTACCCAACTGAACGGTTGTTCTCCAACACTGCTCAGGCTCGCACAGGATACGGGAGATGCTGAGATGCGAGATGCGGCCTTGAGAGACCCCCGTTTGGGAAGACTTTACCGATTCGGAGTGGGAGTCAAGGGCACATCTGCAGAGTGTATGGTGGCCTACGGTCCCTATGCTTATTGCTATTTCGATCCGGAATTCAGAGCGACGAAGAGAAATCGGAAGTACCCGCCTTCGAGGACGTTCAAGAACGCTCACTATGGTGAGTCCGGACTCTTGAGAACTGGATGGGGCAAGGATGCAGTCGTGACCTCCATTTCCGGTTACAAAGGCGGTGGGGCTCATGGATTCACCGACGTTCATCTCCAATGGAAAGGCTATCCTGTTCTGAAGTCGATATCGGCTGAGGAAGCGCAACCCGTGTCCTGCGGGAGTCTCCCGGTTGTGGGTGACCAGAATGAGATTGTATCCTTCCTGAAGCAATTGGAACGCTCGGATACACACGATCGACTTTTCGTTGACTCCATCCGCACACAACACGAATACTGGCTGTTGAAGGGGGAGCACCCGCTACTCATTCTGGCGCTCAGGCGTCGAAAGCGTGGCGCAAGACTGATGAAAGATCGCGGCGAATCCTTTGTTCGATTGAATGGAACAGATTATCTGCAGTATGATCGAAAGGTGCACTTCAACCCGAGGGCAGGAGAACTCTCCATGAGGTTCAGGGCCACCCGGAAAGTCAAGGGGAACGAAACCCGGATTCTATTCAATACGGGAATCGGTGTCGGGAGACTGATGGGCAGCAGAGTCAATTCATTCTCACTGGGATTCATCAAGGGTAGAGGCCTGACATTTGTGGTTCAAAGCCAGCGGAATACGACCGCCCAGGTGTGTTCCAAAGTCAGGATCAGGACCCACACCTGGCATCAGGTTTCAATCAGGTGGGGGGGCTTCAACCGACCGAACGACAACCCGTTTATGGAACTTGAAGTTGATGGCCAGGTAGAGCGCTTTGACGATTCTGCGGTGTTCGGGGAAATGGGTGTGGATTCCCAACAGCTCAAATCCAGAAAGCACGCACGAACCTTCCACATCAAGTCAAACACGGTCCTGGGATTTGGTGGTGCTGTTCAGATGCCTGATACGGGCTTGAAATGTGACATTTCCAATATCAGATTGAAGTGTCCGGGTAAAAAAAAGCTGGAGCTTTGTTTCGAAGCGGATATGGGGGACGAATCCGGGAGTGGTTTGATAGGATGGAAGCTGAATCCCGTAGACTTGCGCGCCGTTAAACCAGGCCGTGCCCGACTGGGTGCCGGGCCCCGTGCGCTCGATATCATCCAGGTCATAGGGACTGGGTTGGTGAGCGAAATCGTTCCATTTGCGCCATCGGGACTCGCTGCAGGCAGTCTGAAGAGCTTCAAAGGAGTTTCGCAAAGTGCCAGCAATCGCCTGGTGGCGAGTAGTACTGGTGACGTGATGATTCTTGTGGTCGCGGGGACGAAGTCAAAGGTGTCTAAGAAAATCGTTGATGGGGAATTTTCCATTCACGCAGGGGGAGAAACTCACGAATTTGCTCTGAATGCGAGCGGAAGAAGGATTCTGAACAGAGTCTGATTCGGAGGCATACGATGACAAGGCCATTTGCCAATGGACAGATGGCCTTGTTATGTTGGGAGACACAATCGGATGGCGCGCAGAATAGCTGGAACGGTTATGGCCTCTTCCGGAATGGGCCAGCTCCGCTCTCGAAAGTATTTGCCTACGCGGGCAGCTTCGGGAAGATCCAGATCCATCAGGGACAGCCTGTCCTGGTCTCTTAATACCTCGTGAGGGGTACCGTCCAGGGCGACTTCACCCCTATCCAAAACAATTACCCGATGCGCCAGCGAGGCTACAAGGTCCATATCGTGCGTGATCAGAATGAGAGTAGTTCCCTGCTCATTGAGTTGTTTTAGCAGATTCGTGATGTGTACTGTGCCCGCAGGATCGAGCCCAGCAGTGGGTTCGTCCATCACCAGTATTTCAGGCCTCATGGCGAGTACCCCGGCAATGGCGACGCGACGCTTTTCGCCACCGGACAGGGCGAAAGGGGAGCGGTCAAGGAAAGTCCGCACGTCCAGCCCCACTTCTCTTATCGCGCTGCGGACACGTTCATCTATGTCTGCCATACCGAGATTAATCGGGCCAAACGAGACATCTTCGTAGACTGTTTCAGCGAAGAGCTGAGCTTCCGGAAACTGGAAGATCAGCCCAACTTTTCTTCTCAGTGCTTTCAAGTCGGTCCTGGCAAGTATCGGGAGATCTGTGACGTGCAGCGTGCCGGAGGTCGGAAGCAGCAGGCCGTTCAGATGCTGGGCAAGAGTGGACTTGCCGGATCCTCCTGGACCAATCAAAGCCACACAGGAACCCCTTTTCAGATCCAGGTTGACATTTTTTAGAGCTGAGACTTCGCCTGGCAGGCCCTGGTTGTATGAATGACACAGGTTGCAGGCGGCGATTACCGATTCTCCGGTGGTTATGACCGTGGCCGGCTCGTCCAGGCAAGACGGCTGGGCGGGTGCCGGTAATCGGTCTAACAGATCTTCGACCCGTAGTGGCAGTGGGTTAGGCAGATTCGCCATATGACCTATTGTTGCAGGAAGTGGTGCCCCCAAACCCATTTCTGAAAGGGTCTCGATCTCTGAAAAAACCACCTCCGGTTTGCCATCCAGGGCAACTTCACCCCTGTTCAGGACAACCACCCGATTCGCTCTTGCTGCTTCCTCCGGGCTCTGGGTTACCAGAATGGGTGTGATTTCTTCATCAACATAAAGGTCATCCAGGAGATCCATCAAGGACGATCGACTGCCCGGATCAAGAAGCGCCGTTGGCTCGTCCATTAACAGGTAATGCGGACGCATTACGAGCGCCCCCGCAATTGCAAGACGTTGTCGTTCACCTCCTGAAAGCAGATGAGGGGCATGTTTGCGATAGCGGTCCAGTCCAAGTCGATTCAGGATCTGGTCCACCCGTGAGTGCATTTCACAGGTTGGGATCCCGATATTTTCGAGACCAAATGCGATCTCTCTTTCTACCTGTGCCGACACGATTTGATCGTCGGGGTTCTGGAATACTATGCCAACGCGTTTCCTTACTTCGTGGATGGTATCGGCATCGCTCACTCTCAAGTTATCCACCAGAACTTCACCACTGGTGGGTTGGTTAAGTCCGTTGATACAGCGAAGCAGCGAGGTTTTTCCGGATCCATTCGCACCTATAATTGCGACGGATTCGCCTGGTACGAGAGATAGCGTGATGTCCCTCAGCACTGGTGCGGATTCAGACCGGTGGCTGAAGAACAGGTGCCGGATTTCGATCACCAGAGATTCTCCGTAGAGCAAAGAAAAAGTCCGGACTTACCGGACTTTTTCAAGAACAGCTAATAAATGTGCGGGTTGGATCTGCAAGTTCCCGTCAGTCTGCGGCAACGGATTGGGCCTTTCGACTGTCCTGCCCGTAGTCTGCAAACAGCGGAAGGTTCCCGTCTGCGCCTGGAACCAGCGGTCTGGGTTTGGAGAGCATCTCGAGATCCTCACGTTGTCCGGCCGCCTCCAGGTAGGCCACGGATGCCTCCACTTCTCCGAGATCCAGGGTATTCTTGATCCACAGAATCCGAGTTTTTTCCGCCTCTACAAGTCCTACCGACTCCAGTGCGATCTCGATTATTTCCCTGTCTGTGGGGAAGTGCATTGGGATAGCGGCCATGGAAACACTTTGGCCGGTTATCGCATTGATGTAGGTAGACTTCAAGTCTATTTTCTCCACCAGTCGGTCGGTAGCAAATTCAGCCATACCGATGCCCACGGCATTACCATGCGTCATTTCCGTAAGGTCCCTGACGAAGATCCGCAGGACTCTGGGTGTTTCACCGTCTTCCGCCTTACGCGCGTTTCTTTTGCGACCTACGACATTGGTGTCGATGCCCGACCCACTGATGTCCTTGCCCATTTCATCTATGATCAACAGGTCGACGTCGGGGAAAGGGAGTTTCGGACACCAGGCTTTTGCCTTGACCAGCAGTCCTTTTTCAACTTCCTCGAAATCAGCAGATCGTACCGCCGTGATCTGCGCAGTTTCGTCGTAGCCGTTCTCCAATAGTGCGACACCGAAAGCGATGGGCATTTTTTCTCTTACCATTTTACCCACCACGCGCACGATCTTGTCGAATGAATGATGGATGATCGCCCGGTGATATATTTTGGCACCTTCGTGTTTTCCAAGGCCGATCAGCATCATTTTCATTAAACCACTTTCGATTTCACCCACAAAACCTGTATGAGGTTTTACCCGGTTCACCACGATCACGTGATCCGCTTGTGAGGCGATTTTGTCGAAATACACCGGCATTCCGAAATCGGTGGTACCGATTTGCACCACATCCATGGAGGCCCTTACCGGTGCGCCCATTGTGTCTTCGGTGATCCCGTACCCAGCCAGAACACCTGCCTGGCCTTCCGCCGTACCCCCACCGTGGCTGCCCATAGCCGGGACGATGAACGGTTTTGCACCAAGGGCTTTCATCTCTTCGACAAGGGTCCTGATAACGGTTGCCAGGTTGGCGATTCCACGGCTTCCCGCGGAAACTGCGACCGTCTGGCCAGGCTTGATCATTTCGCCGGGGGAGAGCTTCGCAATTTCCTCCCGCACCGCTTCTGGTATGTCGTCTATCCGTGGCGCATCGAATTGCTGACGAATTCGAAACATTTCAGGAAATTGCATGTATGCCTCCAAAAGGTGATTGCGTCCGAGCGTTCCAGCGTATGTTTCAAATCGATTCTTCGTAGATCAGGGTGACATCTTTCAGCGAGGTGCTTCGTGGATTGACGAGCGTATTCGGACTCTTCATGGCATCTGCTGCAAGGGTAGCTATGCCCGATGGGTCCACGCCTGCGACCGAAAGAGTAGCGGGAATGCGCACATCTTCTGCCAGCCGTTCGACAGCCTCAATGGCGCATTCGGCTCCCTCGATGGGACTGAAACCCGAAACGTCCTCTCCCATTGCGGTCGCGATTTCAGCGAATCGCTCCGGACATGCAATTCTATTGAAACGCATGACTCTGGGCAAGAGGATGGCGTTTGCCACACCGTGCGGGACACCGAAATGGCCGCTGACAGGATGTGACATCGCGTGAACATTTCCAAGTCTGCTCTGCGAAAATGCCATACCCGCAAGCGTGCTGGCAATCAGCATCCGTTCAGTGGCAGCGTGGTTGTTGTGGCTGGACGCAGCCTGTCGCAGGTTTTCCGTGATCAGGCGGATGGCGTGCAGTGCCAACCCTTCAGATACGATATTTGTAGACAGGGACACATAAGACTCGATGGCGTGGGTCAGTGCATCCATCCCGGTTGCTGCCGCAATTGGCATGGGCAAGGCCACGGCCATATCAGAATCCAGAATTCCTATTTGCGGAATAATATTTGGGCTGACAACCGAAGCTTTGAAGCGATCGGCATCGGTGACCACCGCAAATGGGGTGACTTCGCTGGCCGTGCCATACGTCGTTGGCACACACAGGGTAAAGGGGATCGGATTCAAAACCTTCCCGACGCCAAAATAATCCCCGATTTCCCCTTTATTCGTGACGAGCACACCCGCTGTTTTCGCCGTGTCCATGGAACTGCCCCCACCAACGGCCAGGATGTAATCACACGCCTCGGATCGGAATGTCTCCAGGCATCCTTCTACCGTTTCTATGGGCGGGTTCTCCAGAACCTGATCAAACACAGCATACTCCAGGTCTGCGGTTTCGAGAATGTCCGTAAGCCGATCAACCAACCCCGCACCAACAAGGCCCTTATCGGTTACCACAAGCCCTTTGCCATGCGCGTGTTTGACCAGCAAATCGGGGATTCTGGCGATGGCGCCCCGACCCATCAGCAGCTGAGTAGGGGCGTAATATGTCAATAGTTCCGGGAGTGTCATCCAATTTCCTTCAGTCTGTAAAAGCAATGGTGAAGGGCATTTATCCGGTGATCCAACGTGGTTCAATTTAGTGGTTTTGAAAAGCGGACACAAGTGACAATGGTCAGGCAAGATCGGCTTCGATGAGTGGCAGAACATCTGAAAGCGAATCCACGGATGGGCTGTGCTCGAGAGTTGGATGGCCATTGGTGAGGTATATACACCTCACACCCGCCCGCTCGCAAGCTTCTATGTCGTATCGCCCATCTCCCACAGTCACCACCTCTTGAGCAGTCAGGTCCATTCCAGTCAGGGCCTTGTGGATCAGATCGGGAGCTGGTTTCAGAATTCCGTCTTCTCTTGCGAGGGCGGTGTCAAACTGGAGGTCATAACGTTTCAGAACCGTTCGCATCGCAGCTCTGTGATTGTTGGTGACCACGGAGAGTCGAATACCTCTGGCTAGAAGGGACTGGATCAACTCGATGATGCCATCATTTGCTTCGGCATATTGGGCCGCTTCCATTTCCGTCTTAAGGAGTTCTGCGTTGGCCCACCTCGATCGCTCTTCGGGTAGCCCTTCGATGTAATCCATAATGGACTGGCCCGGCGTCGCTCCGATTCTATCCCTGAGCAGCTGCCAGTTGATATATGGTACGGTAATGGTTCCGTCCATATCGAATATGACTCCCCGTATCATTCGAATATTCTCCCAATTTCATCCCTGTCGAAGGCAGGAAGTTCCTGCCAGGTTCCTGAATCGAAAATCTTGAGTCCGAATGCCTCTTCCTCTACTTTTCCGATGATTTCACACGGGATGCCCGCAGCCCTGATGGCGTTTCTGACTTTCTCGGAATCTTCCGCCTCAACCCCGATCAACAGTGCGCCTGAAGAAATAACACCCAAAGGATCCAAATTGAATTGCCTGCAGAGCAACTGCGTCTCCTCGGCCGCGAATAGCGCATCAGATCGCAAAGAGAGTCCACCGGATGCCGCCATGGCAAGCTCCCTGAGTGCTGTAGCCACACCTCCTTCGGTCGGGTCGTGCATGGCGTGAATTCTTCCCGTGCGGCAGGCGATTCTGGCTTCCTTCAGAATACTGATTCCCGGGTCGTACAGATAGTTTGCCGCACGGTCAAGAACATCCTTACCTATTCCAGCCTTTTCGAGTTCCAGCGCCTTTTCTTTCGCGAGGATTGCGGTTGCCTCGATGCCAAGGCCTTTGGTCAAAAGAAGCGCATCCCCGATTCCAAGTCTGGATGACTGGATGAGCCGATCTTTTTTAACCTCGCCCAGCATCTGACCGGCCACGATCGGTCTGTCCAGCCCCACCGTAATCTCCGTGTGTCCACCGCAGACAGATACACCAATTTCTGCAGCTGCGCGGTAAATGGAATCAAAGATGCTTTCCACAAGGTCCTCGTCGGTGGCCTTCTCGGGAAGCAGCAGAGTGGCCAGGAACCAGCGCGGCTCCGCACCCATTGTCGCGATGTCGTTTGCATTGACGTGCACAGCGTAATAACCGATATCATCTGTGGCGAAGGTAATGGGGTCTGATTTGACCACAAGACAGGTATCCCCGAATTCGATAACGGTCGCGTCTTCCCCAACTTGCGGTCCCACCAGAATCCGTTCGTCCGAAGAGGTGTAGGTGTGCAGGAGCCTGTCAAGAACTCCGAGAGGTAACTTTCCTGGTGGAAAACTAGTGCTCATTAAGCCTGCTCCACAAAAACGCTCTCGCGCGGTCGCCATCCGGAAAGGAGATGATGGCCCTTAAAGGATCCGAGCTATCATTCACGGGGTTATGGACGACACCTGCAAGAATTCTGGTTGGCTCCTTCTGACGCATGTGAAATACTTCGTCCCCCAGGCTGCACGAGCCCGACAGCACATTGAGGAATTTATCGCAGTTGGGACGATAATGCCTGGAATTCTCCCCACTCTCGTTGATGAACACTGTGCTGAAGGTTTGCTCCGCGTCGTGATCCATTTCCTTGCTCATCTCCCACTCTATTGTAATCGGTGAGAACTCAACGGGGATTCCCGCACCGGGTTCCACAACTGGTGAACCAGCCCTCATTACCTTTTGTTACCTTGTTTCAGGACGATCGTAAGTTCTATGAAATATAAATGATTGGGCAACTTTCGTGCGGAAAAAAAGGGAAGTCCAATGGTATTGAAGTGACCATTGGGAATTCCTATATTCTGGAACGTGGTGTGATGGCAGGTGGCCCATGATCGAAAGAAACAAACCTTTTTTATGGGGGAATTGTGAAAAAGATCGAGGCATTCGTGAAACCATTCAAGCTCGACGAAGTAAAAGATGCGCTGACAGAAATTTGACTGGTAGGCCTGTCGGTTGGAGAATATCGTGGTTTTGGGCGTCAGAGGGGGCATACTGAATTTTATCGGGGCAGTGAGTATCATGTGGATTTCCTGCCCAAGCTCAAGATTGAACTGGTTGTAGCTGACGAAGCGCTCGATCGTGCCATTGAAGCAATTCTCAAAGCCGCACATACTGGAGAGGTCGGTGACGGGAAAGTGTTTGTAATTCCGGTGGAAGAGGCCATAAGGATTCGGACAGGGGAGACGGGAACAGACGCGATATGAACGTACCCTTTCGTGAGTTGGAAAAGCCCGCAGCTGAGCTTGCCCGACAGTTGATGTCCGGTGAGGGTGAGGCGAGGGACATCCTGAAGCGAATGGGATTCAGGGAGCCTGAACGGGTTTTCGAAATTTTGAACAAGCTTGCGGAGCCGGGCGAGAGACCACCTCTCCCGGCCAAATTTTTCAAGGAGCTGGTGGATTCGCCCAATCCGGATATGGCGCTGGGTAACTTCGAGCGTCTGGTTCGGTCGGTGGTCAGCGTCGCAAGTTTCTATCGTGCGCTGGACGTGGATCCCAGAGCCTGCCATGTGCTGATGCGTCTTTTGGGAGGAAGCCAATTTCTATCGGATATTCTGGTACGGGATCCAGGATATTTCTACTGGCTGACGGAGTCTTCCAATAGACTGGAGGCGAACCCTTCTCAGGAGGAATTGCTGGCAGAATTTGAGACAGGGGTCTCCACTTTCAAGTCGACACAGGCGAAACGGAATGCCCTCAGACGACTTCACAGGAGAGAGCTACTTCGCCTCGGAGCGGAGGATCTGGTTGACGACAGCCCGATAGAGAAAGTCGCTGAAGGACTGTCGGATCTTGCAGATGTGTGTTTGCTTACGGTGCTTCGGATAGTTTCGCACGATGTCGAGGCGGAATACGGACGACCGGGTCGTCGGGATGGCAGCGCTGCCGAATTCTTAATTGTCGCCCTGGGGAAGCTGGGAGGGAGGGAGCTCAATTTCAGTTCAGATATCGATCTGATGTTCGTCTACTCCGAAGAGGGTGAGACTCAGGGTGGGAGCAATGGGTCGGTATCCAATCAGGAATTCTTCTCTGGACTTTCCGAACGATTGATCGATGCACTGACGGGATCTTCCGAGGAGGGGTTCCTTTATCGCGTTGATCTGCGTCTGCGTCCAGATGGCAAGTCTGGGGCGCTGGCCATGCCGCTTTCGGGGTACGAAAGCTACTATGCCAGACGCGGAGAGCTCTGGGAAAGACAGATGCTCATCAAGGCTCGCGCCTGCGCTGGATCGATGGCGCTGGGGGATCGGTTCATCCAAATGGTGCGCCCTTTTGTGTATCCAGGATACTTCGAGGTGAGCCCGGTTAAAGAGATCCACCGGATCAAGGTGAGTATCGAAGAGAGGATCGGGAGAAGGGGTGAGGGAGAAACCCATCTGAAGCTCAGGCCGGGAGGAATTAGAGATGTAGAATTTATTATTCAATGTCTACAGCTGCTTGTGGGTCGCATCCATACCGATGCTCGATCACCAAATACGGTCCGGGCAATAAAGCAATTGCAGCGGGTGTCCGCGCTTTCGGAGGCGGAAGCAGCAGGACTGAGGGAAGGCTATCTCTTCTTTCGCCGACTGGAGCATCGGATGCAGATGATGAAGGGACAAAGTGATTACATTCTGCCCCAATTGGAGCACGAACAGTTTCCACTGGCTCGATGCCTGGGTTTCAGAAAAACGAGCATGTACAGGGCGAATCTTTCCCAACACCTGGAGACCGTGCGATTTGTCTACAGGAGCATTTTTCCGGAAGAGGAAACGGGCGAGGGTCGCTCTCTGGGTGTGCTGTGCGATCTGGATGCTGGTGATGAAGAGGCCCTCAAGTTTCTTCACGGACTCGGATTCACCCGGACGGAGGAGGCCCACCGAAATCTGATATTTCTTGCATACGGTCACGTACCGAGAATCAGGGGGACGAGAGCTCGGGAAAGCTTTATCGAGCTGGCACCTTCGCTGATGATCGCGCTGAAGGATGCTCCCGATCCAGATCAGGCGTTGGCAAATCTAGAGCGGGTGATAGCCGCATACGGGGCGGGCGATACGGTATTCCGAATGTTGAGTATTCACGGCGGAGCAAAAAACCTGCTCCTCTCACTGTGCATAAACAGTCCATTTCTGGTCGGTCTCATGGTCCGGCATCCAGGGCTGCTTGACTGGATCGTAAGCCCAGACGTGCTCTACGAAGACCGAACTGCGAAGGAGATGAAGGTCGAACTCGAGACGGTTGTAGCACGAGTTGAGCAGGCGGGAGATGTGGCGGTGGGCATGAACGCCTTTCAGAATCGGGAACTGCTCCGAATCGGAACAAGAGATGTTGTCGGTCTCGCGGATACTTTCGAGACGTGTGATGCGCTGACCAGACTCGCTGAGGTAGTCCTGGAGGTGGCGACCAGTTACGCAGCTTCCAGGTGCGCCGACCAACATGGAAATCCTCGAGACCAGAATGGAGACGAAGTCCGATGGGTTGTTCTGGGCTCGGGCAAACTGGGCCGCCGAGAACTCAATTCCGGGTCCAATCTGGATCTACGGATGGTGTACGAATCGGAAGGCCGGACAGACGGTCCAGATCCAGTGAACACTGCCGAATTCTTCGAGAATCTCGCGCGAGACACCATTCAGATTCTGGAGCGGGGCACTCCAAATGGCACTCTGTATGCAGTGGACTCCGGGTACGAAGCAACCCCATTTTCCGAGCTCGAGCAATCTATACTGTGCGAGGGCACCATGGAGAGGCGCCTGGATTTTGGAAGCGCGAGACCGGTGATCGGGAAGGAGGGCTTCGCCCAGATGCTGGTTGATCGAGTCTCCGATTTTGTGGTTGGCGAGGGGCTGAGCAGGGCGGATATCGATGCGCTACTGACATTAAGGGGGGATGATGGTGGGGAGGAGAATCACCCAGGTATCCGCAACGCACAAGCTGGACTGGCAGATATTGAATTGCTCACACGTGCGCTCCAAATGAAGGCAGGAATCAACGCACACTCGAACACCATAGAGGCACTGAAGCAGTTGGGAGAAATGGAGGACCTGGGTCAAGAAACCGGCAAGGTCCTGCGCTCGGCGTTCTCCTTTCTGCTCTCGGTTGAGAAATTGGTGCGTCGGCAGGATAAGAATGATCTGGCCAGGTTGCCCGGAGATGAGCACGTGTTAACTGCGGTGTCCAGAGGAATGGGATTCAAAGACAGCATTTCGTTCGTGGGGGCGCTTGAGGGCCACCTGGCCAATACACGAAATCTGCTCGGAGAGGTTTTGTCAATCGCGGATGGCTGAGTTGGACCACAGGCGGCGGAAATCGACCATTCCGAGAGCAATTCAGGCCCAGCGCATTTAGTGATGCTTCCGAGAAATCGCACATAAATAAATAAAAAACAACAGTTAGTAAAAACAGATCCGAGTTTCGATTGGGTGGCATATGTATTGCGATAGTCATTTTATACATATCAGAAGGCGGTGGCCCCGACCCTCCGCCTCTGCTGAGGGAACCGTCACCCCGACTGCCGGTTCCCTCCTTTATTGTACCCCATTCATCCGATTTCAGAAAACCAAGATCTAAACTCGCAGACCTGCTGATTGTCACTCAGGTTTGTTGCCAGAAGCTTACGCAAATCCTCAAGTCTGTCTATAGGTTCAGACCACACCTCGAGCAGACCGGGATTGGCGCCTGATGCAAGGGCGTGCATCAACCGATCTGCCGCAAGCAAATGGAACATAAAGTGATGTGCGTCGAGTCGTCTGGTAATTGTCGATGGCTCCTCCTCTTGCCAATCAGACGATATCTCGCCGTATTCAACACAGATCTGGGTGTCCAGAGCGTTGCGGAATGTGCCACCCTCCTGTCTTGCTCCCAACCCTGTGGTGTACTGAACAAGTCTTCGTTCCGGCCAGTCCCACCCAAGTTTCGAAAACTCGATGAAACACACAGTTTCGGTAGCTGAGTTCAGAAGGACATTTCGAGCATTGTAATCTGTGGGCCCCAGATGAAGATGGGCACTCTCCATTGAATCGATGAGCAGATCCAGGAGCGTTCCGTATCTAAATCGGTCTGCCTCGTCCATTCTTAGCTTGTAGTGAGCTGCGAATCGATCAAGATGTATCCTCCCTTTTAAACCCCTCCAGGCCGTACGCGTATCCTGCACCCCGCATCCCGGGAAACTCCTTCCGGACAGACGTTTGGAATGGCTGTTCAGCTTTTTGCAGATTTCAACAAAGCCTTCCACGACCTTTTGTGTCTGAATTCTGGATTCCGAGGGTGGCGCGATCTGCAGTCTGTCGTCCAGGGTACATTCTCCACACCATTCCATAAATACCAGTCCGTGATCCTCTACCAGACCGTAAATTCTGGGTAAGGCACACTCCGAAAGGAGGTCACAGACTTCCGTTTCCACTGTCAGGAGATGGTGCGGCTTCCCCCTCGTAAACGGGGCGAAGATCTGTTGTTTGACAATGGCTTTGGAACCATCTGAAAAGACAAGCTGCCAGACAGAGGGATGGGGATCCTGATTGCGTGAAACAGGAAGAATTTGTGCGAGAGGTGGTGCTTCCGGGAGGATGATCGGGAGGTGCTCAGCAATTACAGCGTGTTCGGGTTGGTTCGGAGAATCGGGAGGTATCGATGCGTCCATTCAATTGGTTGCCGATGGTGGGTGAACGGTGGGTCAATGGTCGTCCTAAGGTTATTCCTACCGAACAGGCTTTCGCCGCTTGGATATGAACTCGGGGGCCTCCCGGATGCAGGTGCCGAGGATCCACAGGGAACGCCAGAAGGCCTTGAGTCCTGTCTTCTTGATTTCGGTCCCGCTTTCGCCAACGTCTGGATATCCGTTTTCATTGGATACAACGTTCTCCCAATTTTTAAACAGTCTGCCCCAGTTGCTCTCGAGCACTTCGGCCATTTTCTTTTTTGCGACCAGCGGATACCAGAGGCTGTCGTGGTAAATGACACTCGCCATATACGCCCAGGGCGCCAGGATGGTTTTGAGTGACCACTCGATGGGCTTTTTCAAGGGTCCCCAGTAGATCTTGTGCTGCATCCGGGAAGCGAATGTCATTTTTTTGTAGGGACCATCAAACCGCCAATTCTCCCGGGCGGCCTCAGCGTCACCCACAATCTCGATGGCATTCGTATCTCCGCATCCCAGCCCCTTCTCGTGAGCAAGCCGGATAAACTTTATCGACATCGGATCGAGCCCCATGAGTTTTGCAGCAACCGCATCGATGGCCACCTGATCGGCACTGGCCAGCAGGACGTTCTTCACGTGGGGAATCATGCATCTGGGACCCGGACCGTCTCCGGCAAAGGTACCATCCATCACTGCGAAGAGACCCGGGTGGATTCTTTTCTGGATTGTAAGCAGGTCGACTAGGGTTTCGTGAATCACCGGATGTGTCCAGTGCCGTCTTTCATTCAATAGCCCGCCGAAGGCATTTTTCATTGCACCTGTGGTTGTGGTAAATACGTGGGTTTTTACCGTGGGCAGATGAATAATGTTTTCGCCTGGAAATCTTTTCGGGATGTGGAAGCCGTCGGGATATACCTGGTTGAGACAGATGAAATCATCGACCAAATCGCCGACGGCATCTCGAATATGGATCCACTCCTCTCCTTCATACAGATGGATATTTCGGAGTCCATGTGATTGCACGACATCGATCTGTTTGTTTTCCCGCTCTCCCAGGTGTGCATCGATTACCACTGTGCGATTGTGGCAGGCGTGCAGCAGGTCGGGACGATATCCATCCTTCTTCATAGCCCGGATGACTCCCTCGAGCTGCCAGGGAGTGGTGGAGCTGCCAGGGTAGAAGAAATGCCAGGAAATATTCACCTTCAGAGCCGTATCGATTTCCGGGGAAAGGACCTCCTGGTAGCCCGCAAGGTTCATGACCCTGTGATAGTCGGACAGCACGGACTCTGGCGAAGTCTTGATCAGTGCGACTTTACTCTTCATAGATATCTCTTATCGATCCTGGAATTGACTGCCGCAGTTTCATTTTATGTATATCAGTGCGACAACCGTGGCAAGCCACAGCACCCCGTTGACCAGCAGCGATGGGTCCCGGAGAATGGTGGATGTGGGGTCGCCGCCCTGATTCTTGGTATAAACCAAATAGAGGTAACGCAGCAGCCCGTAAATCACGAAAAGTACTGTGATGTTCAAATAGGGCGTCCCCAGTCTCTCGATGACCTCGGGGGACATTGCGTAAAGCGCGTATGACACCAGTGCGCCGGCTGTGACAATGGCGATCATCTGATCCAGAAACTGGGGGGTATACTCATTCAGGATCTGGCGATGATCTACGGCATTGTGTTCAAGCAGGATGATCTCCTGTCTTCGTTTTACTATGGCAACAAACAAGGCGAGCAACATGGTGCAGAGGATGAACCAGGAGGATATCTCCACCTGGATCGCCAGTGCGCCGGCCGTCGCTCTCAACAGGAATCCGATGGCGATGATCATCACGTCCAGAATGACCACATTCTTCAGGTGATAGGAATACGCCAGGTTGAGCAAACCATAGAATAAAAGGACATACCCGAAGGGCTTATTGATCTGAAATCCGGCCCAGAGCACAACGGTCCCCAAAATAAAGGCTGCCGTGGCTGCTGTCGGAACGCTGAGTCTGCCTGAGGCAATAGCCCTGTTTTTCTTGACCGGATGGAGTTGGTCGTTTTCCAGGTCACGGATGTCGTTGATGAGATAAACGGCGCTGGAGAGAAGACAGAACAGACCCATAGCTGCAGAACTTCGAAGCAGATAGTCGGGCTGGAAGAGGTGCTCGGAGAAAACAAGTGCCGCCAGTACAAGAAAGTTCTTAATCCATTGTTGCGGGCGCATGGCCTGGAGCAGTGGGACCATAGGGCATCCGGCAGGGCAGAGGCTTCAACCTCCGACCTGAACCATTTCAAGTCTTAAAGGGTTAGCCCGAAATAGAATCGACGGCTGTCTATGTTGTTTATAATGCTGGGATTGTTTCTATCCGGAATGCTTCGCCGTGTAGGGAACGCAACCTGGAAGTAACCGAACATTGGTATCCAGTAGTTGGAAAACATCTGCATTCTGAGTTCGAATCCGTAGTCGGTAAGGAAAGCATCTCTGTTGAAATCGATATCCTTGAGCCGTGGAGCGTTGCCTGCAGCACCCGTTTCGATGAAGAAGGTCCCATAAATCTTGTCAAAAAAGAAAGGAGGCAATTCCTTCGCTGCGCTCTGGAAAATGGGAAAGGTGAAACTTGCCCTGCCAAAGGCAACTTTGCCCCCCGACACAGAGAAATACGGGTATCCGCGCAGTGTGCCCTGGCCGCCAAGATAGTATCTCAATGGAAAGTAAAAAACGCCTTCAGAAGTTCCGCCATCTTGCTGTACGGTTTTGATGTGCTTGTCTTTGTATGCCACAAAGCCCTGGAGGGCCAGCGTTGTTCGACCAGGCAGGGTAATGAACTCATTCCACGAGCCGATGTATTCGTTGATCCCCATCTTAACCTTGTCGTCCCTGAAAAGCGTGGGCGACAGTTCATTGGAAGTCGGGTCGGGAACGCCATCCTCGTTAAGATCCGATGTGAGGGCAAGCGAATCCGTGATGGTTGCGTTTATTCGGCGGTATCTGAATGTAAGCGCTCTGCCGCCAGAAGGGTTTACAAACAGGTCCTTCGCGGGTGTGAAATTCACATAACGCCAACCTACACCCAGATCATTGCTTTTGAAAAAATCAAGATCCTGGTATAGGAAGTCATCAAGTACTTCCTGAACATCACCTACCCCGGGGATATCGCCGGTGATATCGCTTGCCACACCGTTTAGCGTCTGGATCATCCGGGTGCTGTCGAGGATGACCTGATTGACGTGAATACTCTCGGAGTATCTGCGATGACCATATGACAGGGAGATGGCCTGTCTGCGACCCACCCTGAATTCCGTGCCCACAAAGAGGTCGTTGAATATGTTCTTGAACTTGTCCTCTTCGGTCAGTGAGAGATTCGAGTATTGCGTAACATTTGGAACCAGTCGCAATGTAGAGTCGATTACTACCTGAAGCGTTCCCGTGGTGGTATCCCGCCTGCTTGCCACGATGCCCTGGTCGATCAGGCTGTTTATGGTCTGCCTGCCGCCTCCCACATAAATTGTCGGTGAGTAGGAACGATGCTCTGTGTGGATGGTGGGCATCCCTTTCTGGTATGAGAAGAACAGGTCGGAGTTGAGGTCAACGCCCGTTTTCAAATTCTTTCCAATTGTAAATCCCGTAGAAAAATTATCACTTCCAAGGAGATCTCCCCACGAGGCCTCCGCACCCAGGCTGAGCTGGTCGAGCCCGAAACGATTACCTATGAATGTTGGACCGAGAACGGCAATGGGCATGATGCCAAAAGAGGCAAGCCTGCCACCGTATCTTCCGACATCAAACATATCATCGGTGTCCTTGCCTGTGTAGATGCTGCGATAATCCCGGGAAAGCGAATCTGTGGCCGCGATGTCCATAGATCGCGACATCTGGATTCTGTAGATATTGTAATTCGCTGCGTGATAACCGGTATAGAGCAGCTCTCTGCCATTCGAAGAAAGATTTGGGGAGAAGGCACCGCCAATCACATTGGTGATCTGCTGATGCCGCCCTGTTGCAAAGTCATACGAGTATACGTTGTAGATGCCTGTTCGATTCGAGGTGAACAGGATACCGCTACCGTCTGGTAACCAGACAGCTCCTCGTTCATCGGCATCGGAATTAAGGATTACTTCGAATGCCGCGTTGTTCGCATAGGCCAGAGAGTCCGGGAAGGCAACGAGGCTGTCCTGTCTGGCCGCCTCGGAAAGAGCAAGACTGTCGGCGAGGGCCTGGGCGCTGTCTCCTTCTGCAATGCCGCGTGCGGCAAGTTTCTTGGCAAGGAATTCGCGACGGGTTTTTAGTTTGTCCGATGTTTTCTTTGGCTTGAGGGTCGTCTCGGAACTGATCAGGGCGATGTCGCGATCCTCTCCTCTGAAAATTCCAAACAAGATCTGTTTCCCATCCGAGGACCACCTCGGTGTGTAGTACTGGGTGCCGTCGTTGTTTCTGGTAAGGTATCGGGCATTGGTCCCATCGATGTCCACGACCCCCAGGTTGGTGGTTCCATCCTTGTTACCCACAAAGGCGATCTTCATTCCATCGGGAGAAACGGCGGGATCTCGTCCTCTGAGTCCTATCGTGAGACGTTTCTCCTTTTTTGTAAGCAGATTATATTCAAAAATGTCCCAGTATCCACCTGCTACCTTGTTGTAAATGAGTTTGCTGCCATCCGGTGTGAAACAGAAGGGAAGGTCCACATATTTGTCGTATTGTCTACTCCTTGCGACTTCCGTGACCCGTCGAGTGGCGAGATCCATCAGGAGCATCTGGGTGATTCCGTAGTCACTTCCTTCGTTGCTCAGATAGGCCATGTGGGTGCCGTCTGGTGAATATACAGGAAAGCTTTCTACCGACCCGCGATCCGAGATCAGCTCACCTTCCCGTTCGCCAGCTTCGCCGATGGAATCCGCAACGGCGCCATATTTTTTGGTAAGATGAGCCTTCCAGTCGCTGTAGAGCCTGTCTGCCGAGATTCCCACGCTTTTCTTTACGGAGGATTTGAAGTTCACCCATGGCCGTGCCCGAGACATAGATCTGACTTTTTCCGTTCCGTAGACTTCCTCTACGTAATTCAGGAGTGCGAATCCCTGGTTGTAAACCTGTTCGGAGTGAAATCCATCTTTTGAGAACACACCCATATTGGTGTAGGACAGTAGGTCATTTTCGAGTGTGGCCATTCTGAGCAGCATGTCACGATGGGCATCCCATCGGTCCCCGCCATATTGCTTTGACTCGAACTGGGCGATTCCTTCCGAAAACCAGCTGGGCATCGCTTCGTGGCTGAGTGGAAGTGTGAAACTGAAGTCGGGGTTTTCGTTGGAGCGGCTGGCGCTCAGGATGCCGAATGAGAAAGGGAGGCTGTTGTGAGCGGCCTTATGGGTGACGTGGTGTGTGAGTTCGTGCGTGAATACGTCCCGAATCCAGTTGTTGGTTCCCCTCACATCCCAATTGGATGGCGTTGCCCAGAATACAATGTAATTCGCAAGATAGAGTGACCCCGCATTGCCAAGGTAGTCCACATCGTCCGAGACGATGACGTGAACCGGCGCGAACCGGTCCATTGACCCAGGATAGTAACTGGAAAGCTGTTCGAAGACTTCATCTGCAATCAGCGCAATTCGTCGGGCCGTGTCTTCGGCCTGTGTGTAATAAATTGCGAAGTATTTTGTCCGTATGGCCCTGGCACCAGGTGAGTGCAGGCCAAGCAGAGAGGGAAAAAAGTTTCGTTCGTGACTGTCCCACTGATAATCGGGCAGTACCCGGTTTAAGGGTACATCGGCGATATCTACAACGGGACCTCTTTTGAATCGTCGGGGAACATACTGGGCGTCCGGATGGGAGGGCCAGCCGACAAACAGGATGCATAATGCGGCGATGACGAGTATCAAGTTAGTTTCTGTGCGCTCTGGCTTCACAATCACGATCTCCTGAACTTCCGTTTTTGGCCACCGGCTGGATGCTAAAACGGTTGCGTATTAACGAACTATGCTGTGGCCTGCTGCGAGGTTCTGAGAATGCAGGCTACACTATGATTGGCTTCGATGTCGAGCAGATCAGGTATTGTCTGCGTGCAGGCATCTTCCCGCTCGGGACATCGGGGATGAAAGGGACAACCCGACGGTATATTGGCCGGGCTCGGAACATCCCCTTTTAAGATGGTCCGCTGATTCTTGACACGAGGGTCAGCTACCGGAACCGCGGAGAGCAGAGCACGCGTATAAGGGTGCTGGGGATTCGCGTATAAATCTCCGCTATCTGCTATTTCAACGATCTTCCCCAGATACATCACGGCCACGCGCGTGGAGATATGCTTAACCACACTGAGGTCGTGGGCGACAAACAGATAAGTAAGCCCAAACTGGACCTGGAGGTCCTGGAGGAGATTGATGATCTGGGCCTGAATGGAAACGTCCAAAGCCGAGACCGGTTCATCGGCAACGATGAACTCGGGGTTGACCGCCAGAGCCCTTGCAATACCAATGCGTTGTCTTTGCCCCCCGCTGAATTCGTGAGGATACCGCCTGGCATAGTCCGGTCGAAGTCCGACCGTATCAAGCAGCTCTGCGATGCGATCCCCAGTATTCCGACCGTTGGTGAGCTTGTGAATCTTCAGCGCCTCTCCGAGCATGCCGCCAATGGTCATTCTAGGATTCAACGAGCTGTAGGGATCCTGAAAGATGATCTGCATTCGTCTGCGCAGAGCTCTCAGGGCACGCTTGTCGAGATTCAGTACATCCTGGCCATCGAATTTGACTGCGCCGCTAGTTGCCTCTATCAGACGTAAAATCGTTCTTCCTGCTGTGGTCTTTCCACACCCGGATTCCCCTACGAGACCGAGGGTTTCCCCTTTCTGTATATCCAGCGACACCCCATCCACTGCCCTCACGTATCCCACGGTCTTGGAGAAGATTCCACGGTTTATTGGAAAGTGCTTCTTCAGGTTGCGCACTTCCAGAAGGGGCTGGGCCATAATTCAGGTTACCTGTGGTTCCGTAGCCGGATCTGCCGGGTATCCGTCCGCCATCCAGCAGGCGACTGTCCGGCGGCCATCCATTTCGAGCAATTCGGGTTCGGTCTGGATGCAGATGGCTTCCGCCTGATCGCACCTGGGGGAGAACCTGCACGCTTCGGGAAATCTGGTGGCATCGGGAACCATTCCAGGAATCACTGCAAGCCGCTCCCTCTCCTCTGTCAACTTGGGTATTGAGGCAAGCAGACCCTGAGTGTACGGATGTTTGGGGTCTGTGAATATTTCGTCGACGGTTCCAGCTTCAACGATCTTCCCTGCGTACATGACCGCGACCCTGTCCGCTACTTCGGCGATTACCCCGAGATCGTGTGTAATCATGAGGACCGCCATTCCCAGTTCCTTTTGAAGCCGCTGCAGGAGTTCCAGAATCTGAGCTTGAATCGTGACGTCCAGGGCTGTCGTAGGTTCATCGGCAATGAGCAAGTGGGGGTTGCAGGACAGCGCCATGCCGATCATAACACGCTGTCGCATTCCTCCCGATAGTTGATGAGGATATTCGTTCGCACGTTGTTCCGGGTCCGAAATGCCAACCAGCTTCAGCATCTCAACGGTCTGTTTCCGGGCCAGATCCTTATCCAGCCCCTGATGGAGCATCACAGCCTCGTCGATCTGGTATCCGCAGGTGAACACAGGATTCAGACTGGTCATCGGTTCCTGGAAGATCATGGCAATGTCGTTGCCCCGGACTTCACGCATTTCATCTTCGTCCAGGTCCAGGAGATTTTTACCATCGAAATGAATTTCGCCGGAGACGATTTCGCCCGGCGGCTGTGGGATCAACTGCATAATGGACAGCGAGGTTACGCTCTTGCCGCACCCCGATTCTCCAACAAGCCCTAGTGTCTCTCCCTTTTCGAGCGAGAACGAGACACCATCTACGGCGCGCGCGATACCGCTGTCTGTACGGAAGTAAGTTCTTAAATTTAGCACATTTAAAAGTGTATTTGGCATAATTGTTGTGGGTGTTCGGAATCATGCCCGCAGGCAACGATCCTTAGGACTCCCGGTACCCCCGTTCCGTTCCAGAATATCTGGCTTCCGGCAGGCTCATCGAGGTGATGACGCGGGTTAAAATATGGGTGGACTGAGGTTCAACCAGTCCTCGAGGAGGAAGTTTACGCGGCCAATTAGAAGTGATATACGGGCCATTACGGTATAACCGAAAGAGGCGCCGAAGGAGACCATCAAGAAATAGATGCCCACCTTTGAAATTCCCCCGACGACACCGGTATGCTCTACAGAGAAATAGAAGTAGACCAGCACACTCACCACACCCAGAAGGATGATCGGTGGATTCAGAACTCCCCAACCCAGAGAGGCGATGTCTATGGACAGCGGGCGGATGCTCGGTTCAATTTGCTGAAGGACAAACGATGCGATGCGTCTGGGGATGGCGAGCCCCGCACCCAGGCCGACAAAAAAGGCGAAGGAGATCCGGCTGAGCCAGATCCATCTACCAAAAATCCGGGTCATCAGAAACAGGCCCAGAAAGGCCGGGACAAGCACCAGCCATTTCGGCCCTGCGCCTTCAGGCGGTCTGAATAGTGGGTTGAATACATCCACAAGGATGTTTTGATACCACACCAGGGAAAGCTCGTATGCTGCAACCACGCCTACATAAAGATGTTCAGCAGCCTTGAAGACGGGGTTGTCTTTATAAAGAAAACTGTAAAGGGCCAACGTCAGTCCTGCGGCGAGTATCGTTCCAAACCCGATCCAGCTTGCCGCCAACGCTCCGGTGCTCAGGAGAAAGGCATTAACAGCCGCGAAGGCAACAAGAAAACCGACAAAGAATATCCCGTCCCGGCTCATGGAGAGGTCTTTCGCGGAGATCGGGTAAGGAAGTAGACCGCATTACCCAGAAGAATAAAGGCGATGATGATAAGATGGGCAACGGATTGGGCCTGCATCCCGCCCATGGCTTTGGCCTTTCGACCGATCAGGGTCTCATATTCGGCGGCACCTGCCAATCCCCCGATCAGTCCGTTCAATTGGCCCGATTGCAGGAATGGGTAGAAGTCGGGGGCCATCACGGCCGTGCATCCAGCTCCGAATGTAAATCGATATCGTTCCTGACCGTAGGCGATCCACTCCTCGATTCCAGGAAAACCGGCGGCCAGATCTATTACGTAGTCGAAGTCCTTCAGCGAATGGATGTTCCTGGTAACCTCCATCTCCGAGGTTGAAGTACCTTTCAGGTCCGCCTTGAAGGTACCTTGCAGGTCCTGTCCCAAATTGAGTACCAGAATGGCTCCGCCGGCCTTGAAACCCAGGAAGCTGTAGTCCCTTCCATACTCCCTGTCAAATTCCGCGGCGGCAGTTTCCATAGCGCTATTTGCCAGGCCGACACCTTCGGTTACCAGAGTTACACCCACGACCTTGACGTTCTTGCTGAAGCAATGACGCAGAATAGCCAGTGCCATCGGCTGTAATTCCGGTTTGGAACTGGGGCCATAGTCGAAGGACACCATCACGGTAGCGCCTTCCTCAAGGGAGTCGATCTTGTCGTAGATGCGTCTGACATCCGCGGTTATGGTTACCGGCAATTCCACAAAGGAGAAAAGATAAGGCAGGCATACGCCGAGAAAAATCGCAAGATAAACTATGCGGCGATCGATGTTCAGGAGGCGTTCCATCAGTTGCCCTCTTCTCCCAGATAAGAACGCTCTATACCGAAAATAATCCTGAGAGCGGTTGCAATGGCCCCCAGGCTCACACCGAGCAAAATGCCTCTGCGTGCCGCCAGATTGGGAACGTCCATCAACCACTGGGCGAATTCTGGCACGAAGTCTGAAAGGTAGGCCCCAATGGGTACTCTACCCAGCATCACGAATATGGCTGCAAGCAACAGGATTACGGCCTCGGTGGAGCGGGCCCGGAAGGTGCGGTAAGCCGCAGATGCGATGAAAAACGCGAGCAGCGAAAACATTGTGGCCCCACCCGCAACGTGGATGTTCACATACATCCAGTTGAGGTCCAGCCCGGTGCCAGTGGCCATTGGACTGAGAAATCCCTGGCCGTTATTGTAAATGGCAAGAATGATGGCTACCGTGAATCCAGCATATGTGATCAGGCTGTAGCCCCACCCGGCCTGCTGTCTTCGGATACGGTACCAATGCATGTGCAGCAGACTGTGGATCCCAAGGAACATCGCAAAAGCCGCAATGATGCGATACCAGGTAGAGGTTTCCACCTCAACCGTATGCGCAACAGGGATGTAATAGGTAAAGATGCCAATGATACCGGCCAGAAAGGCGACGATCAAAGGCAATGTTCGCTGAAAAAATGGCATCGAATACGCTCGTCTAATACGATGTAAAGATGTGTGTTAACCACGAAATTCCTGCAGTGGACATCAACGTACCCAACAGAAGGACAATTATGAATATGCCCTTGCCCAGATCCTGGCCCTTCAAACTTCCCATAAGTTTAGGATCTCGTGAGAGATAGGCACTTGCCGCATAAAGCTCTTCGCCCATCAGGGTGTAGTCGCAAGTAGTGACAAAAAATGGCAGTTGGGTATAAGCGTCCGTTGCTGCGATCTGGATTGCACCGGTGGCGGAGCCGGTTTCTGCCAACAATAGGGATTCCGCATAAAAATACCCAATCAACAGGTTCGCCGCGGGTTTCTCGCGAACCATCATTCCTTCCAGTGCTGCGGCGTAACTGAACTGGTCGGCTGCGGCCATGAATATGTTGTCCGAATTGTAGGCATCTGGCCTGCCCGCTTCAATGCACGCCTCCTTGACGACCTCTTGACTGACGGACATGACAATGGGATCCCGATTGCCAACCTTGAGCAGGGTATCATATTCAGCGGTTCGTTTTGCCACCTGACCCAGTATGTTGACTGCGGCAATAGTGGAAGGGCTTCCCATATCGTGAAGGCCATGGATGAAGAGGACCGGTTTCCCCATTTCCGTTGCGCGCCCTAGCGCCTCGTCCAGCGCTTCCAGACCGGGAAGCCGTCGGATGGTGAGATCACGCCTTCGGGCAAGGCCGATGTATCCAAGGATTGCCGCAGAAAAAAGGCTCCCAAGAATTAAATTGTTGAGCTTGGACCAATCGAAATAGTTTGGGTAGGCCCGAGCCTCTATGATCTCACTAGGTTCTCCCTCGATGTCCACACGCAGGTAATACGTCATCTCGTTTTCGAGCGAGACCGTAGCATCCTTTACCGGGCTGTATGAAGAGATGTGGTGAAATTGACGGCTGTTGTTTTGCTCAGTATGGCCAAAGGTTGCAGGATCGCTCGAAAGGAGTTCAGGTTCTGAGCTGGCGAATTCGGCTACAGTATGAAATGGCCCCACACGAGACTCTGCGATCCGGATCTGGAAAGGCGTGCCTTTGGGCAGATCGGAACGGACGGGCCAGGTCAGGGTGATACTCCCACCCCGATCATTGGGTGTATCGAAGGCTTCGACCTTTTCCAGTCTGGGCACACCCCGGGCTTCTGCAGTGAATGTCACGAGGGCGAGCATACAAAGCACGCTATACATTAGTGGTTGTCCCGATGAGGAGGAAGTTTGTCATGTTACTCCTCAATTCGTTCTACGTTGGCTCTGGGCAGGATCGCCCGCGACCCATCTTCGAAGGTGGCTTCCATTACGCGAACGAAGACTTCGGATTCGACCCGCTGAAGTTCTGCGGGCAAAGCGCTGACCACGCCGATCTTTCCAAAATGCGGAGCACGTATCGCCCGGAAGACAGATCCAACCGCCAGCCCGGTGTTCGAGTCGGCACGCTCATCTTTAGTATTCCGTGAATCTCCCGGAATCAGGATTTCAGGTCGCATGACACCCGCCCGAATCTGTGTCGCACCGGAAATGGATGCCTTTCGGCCATCGTGTTCTTTCAAGATCGCACAGGTTCTCGGGGCCATTTCAATATCCCCGAATCCTTCTGTAACGATTGCGGTAATTCCGATATCTTCATTTCCTGTTATGGCCACGCCCAGATCATATCCCAACACGGATTTCAGGTCCTGGTCCCGAATGCCTCCACCAATAATTCCCACAGCCCCGAAGTCTCTGGCACGGTTGAGCAGCTCGATGGTGATCAGGCCCGGAAGAACGAGAATTTTCCCCCGGCACCGCTCACCCTGGCTTTCCATATCATCTATGGACCGTCGGTCCGAGAGGACCAGGATTTCCCCCCAGCACTCGCCACCAATACCAAAAATCCCCTGAATCATTGCACCGACCGTCTCGATTACGACCCCCTCATTGGGGAGGGTATCCACCACCACCCCGTCCACGTAGGCGTGGACTTCAATTGGTCGTGGGGGCATCCTGAGTATGACCTGTCCGGTGACCTCCGATATGCTCTCGACGGTGCCCTGGATTGGAGATGGAACGGTGGTTTTGAACCACTTGATGAAGGGCCGAGTTTCTGCAAGGGGTTCGCCTACCTTGATCTCATCTCCTTCGTACTTCAAGAGATAGGTGCGCAATTCTCCAGGCGTCACACCCAGTCGATTTACCAGATTGATTGTGGTGACGTCTCCTGGCAAATCCGTGGTGGCCACGACCTGGTCCCGCGATACGACCTGGTTCAGGTCTACAAGGACTTCACCGGCAAGCGGAAGCTGTCTTACTTTTCGGACCGTAGCCATTCTGGTCACGCGCAGGCCCGGGGTATAGGTGTGCGCCATTTTAGACTTTCATTTTCGGGTCCAGGGCATCCCGCAGTCCGTCGCCCAGGAGATTATACATGGTAACCGTCACGAATATGGCAAATCCGGGTACCACCACAAGCCACCAGGCGGCCGTATTGCTTCTTGCACCGGCCAGGATGGCTCCCCATGTGATGGCTTCGGCCGGGACCCCTATTCCTAGAAAACTCAGACCGGATTCAGCAAGGATGGCTCCTGCAACCCCGAAGGCAGCAGGGATGAGAACCGGGGCGATGGCGTTGGGTAGAATGTGAACGAACATGATTCTACTGTTCGAATAACCAAGACTCTTTGCTGCCGAGACATAATCGTAGCTTCGCACCTGCAGGAATTGTGAACGCGTGAGTCTCGCAATTCCAACCCAACCCGTAAGGCCCAGAATAAGCATTATGAAAAACAGGCTCGGTGGGAAAAATGCAGCTGCAGTGATGATAAGAAAAAAAACGGGGATCGCTGACCAGAGCTCGAAAACTCTGGACAATGCGATGTCTATCCAGCCCCCGAAGTAGCCTGCCAGCGCGCCCAGGAAAACCCCAACAATCATGGAGATGCCCACGGAGACGAAGCCGATCGTCAGGGCATATCTTGTGCCATGGACCAAACCAGAGAGCACATCCCTGCCCAGTCGGTCGGTTCCCAAAAAATGTTCCAGTCCAGGAGGCTCAAATTTCTCGCCCAGTCTGATGTCTCCAGGTCCATAGGGGACCGGCGGAAATATGGCGTATTCTGCGGGCATCCGCTTGAAGTTTTTCCGCTTCGTCAATTCTGCCGGCCAATCTGCCAGGCCAAGATAGACCGCGTACTGTCTGATTACCGGAAAATAGGTCTTGCCCCTATATTCCATATAATAAGGCTTGTTTCCGGCGATAAAATCTGCGAAGAGGGCGATCAGTGCAAGTACACATATTGCAGCAAGCCCCATCATGGAGGGTCTGTTCCGTTTGAACTGCTTCCATACCAGTTTCGAATAGGCCTGGCCAGCACCTGTCTCTTCCACGTCATCCTGGGGTGAGGGAAGTTCCATTTTCGTAGCCGTTGCCATGATTAGCCTTGAATCCTCGAAAATTCGATTCTGGGATCCACAACTTTGAGCAGTAAGTCTGCCATCAGGATACCCAGAAGAGACAGTGTCGATCCGATGGTGAATATGGCCATGACCATGGGGTAGTCACGAACGATCACGGACTGAAATGCGAGGAATCCCATCCCAGGAATGGTGAATATGGTTTCAATGAACACAGATCCCGCTATCATACCCGGCAGAAGATTTGCGAGGATAGTTACTATAGGAATGAGCGAGTTGCGGAATACGTGGCGAAGGATGACTACTTTTTCGGCCAACCCTTTCGCTCTGGCGGTGCGGACATAGTCCTGTCTCATATTTTCGAGCATGCTGGTTCTCATGAACCGGGAAATGCCGGCAAAACTCGCGTAGGTAGAGGCCAGTACGGGCAGGATCATGTGATGTGTGTGGTCCTTCAATAACCGCCAGAAACCCCATTCCGAAGTGGCATCTATGGACCAGATGCCAGAGGCAGGAAACCAGTACAGAAACTCCACATTGCACAGAAATATGATGAATAACATCCCGACCCAGAAGCTTGGCATGGACCACAATCCGAATGTTGCAGTGGTCAGGATTCTGTCGGCGAGGGTGTCCTGGTTGACAGAGAGATATATTCCAAGAGGCATCCCGACCAAATAAGCGATGATCAGACCGATGATGTTGATTTCAATGGTGATCGGAAGACGTTCCAGGATGTGGTGAATAACCGGCTGCTGGTCCTTGAATGATCTGCCGAAATTCAGGGTGACAAACCGTTTGTTATCCAGGTGGAACAGCACCAACCCGGCGCCGTTGTATTTGTAATTCTCCTCCACTTTGATCGACCTGCCCTGCCAGAAGGAGGATTGTGTCAGTTGGGAAACACGATCCGGATGGAAACGCGCCAAAGCCTCGAGCAAGTGGTCCTTGCGGGACTGGCCATCGAGGGCAGCGAGGGCATCTCTTTGGGCATGATCCATTTTACGGATTGTCTGGTCAACCAGAATTGCCGAGCGTTCGTATTGCGAGAGTGGTTCAATCCACAGCACCAGGTTGGACAGCCAGGAGAGATACTGGAGATGAATCGGCTTGTCCAACCCAAGCTGCCTGCGCAGGTCTTCCCGGATCTTGTCGGAGTCCGACTGGCGATCGGTCGAGATTCCTTCACCACTGGCCAAACCTCCCAGGAAGAGATCAACGGGATCTCCAGGGGCCAGGTGCATGATGGAAAATGAGATGATCGTTATCCCAATGAGCGTAGGGATGACGAGCAGCATGCGCTGAATGATGTATTGAATCATATGAGTTTGAAGGATGCATCCGGCTGAGCGTACGGCTGGCCTGATATCTGGCCATAGCGGATCCGACTATTGATACAGGCGATCTGCGGGATCTACCCACCATTCCTGAGGGACCTGGCCGATCGGGTACCAGTTCACGCCAGCGAACCGGCGGCTGTAGGCCGTGGCGACCCTGGATTTCCATAGGAAGGTATAGGGCTGCTCTTCGTGCAGGATCTCCTGAAATCGTCTGTACATCTCTATTCGCTTGTCCATGTCGAATTCCTGACGATAGTCCTCAAGAATCTGATCTACTTCTTTGTTGATGAAGCTTATGAAATTAGATCCAGTTCCCTCTACCTGAGATGAGTGCCAAATCTGATACGCATCGGGAGGGAATCGAAGACTGTCTGTCCACCCAAGGGTGCAGGCGTCAAAATTCTTGTTCTTGATGCGTTCCAGGAAAATGGTCCAGTCCAACTCGCGCACTTCGCAGGAAATTCCGATGTCCTGCAGTTCATACTGAACCGACAGGGCGATATCTTTTCTGATCTGATTTCCAGAATTCACCAGGAACTCGAATTTGAACGGAGTCCGCACGCCGTCGATCTCCTTGTCGAGAATTCCATCTGCGTCGGTGTCTTTCCATCCCGCCTCTTCCAGGAGTTTGAGAGCTGTATCCGGATCGAAATCATAAGATTCAAGATCGTGATTGTACTCTGGCCTAAATTTGTGTATGGGACTTTCCACGGCTTCACCAAGCCCAAACAACAGGTTCTTTACAAGACTTCCACGATTGGTCAGATGCGTCAGGGCTTTTCGCACCTTCTTGTCTTTGAAAAGCGGGTGGGCATTGTTCCATCCTATGTAAGTGTATCCGGAAGAATAATTGATACCCTTCATGAACCTGTCCATGAATTCCGGTGACCAGCTTTTGTCCTTGAATTCGAGTGGGCGCAATGCATACCGGTCCAGATTTCCGTTCGTCAATTCTATGAAGGCGGCATCCGTGTTGTTGATGATCTTGAAGACGATCTTGTCCACGTATCCCGGAGGAGGAATATTCTCAATGTCCTTGCCCCAGTACTTCTCATTCCTGGTGAGGACAACCTTCTGGCCCGTGGAAACATCATTTTCCCAGTCGGCAATGGTGTAAGGGCCGGATCCCAGGCTTTTTCTGTTGTAGTTTTGATTAAACTGTTCAGCAAATCTGTTCACCCGGTCTTTGTGCGGGCCCGTTTCCCATGAACCGTCGATAAGCGACTGGATTTTTACCGGATCCAACAGCCCGTCTGGATCGTAAAAGTGCCTGGGCAAGATATCGAACGATCCCAGGGAGATATCATTCCTGAAGTAGCGTTTATTGCACACAAATGTAATGGTACGCTTGTCGTGCTGGACCACATCTTTTATTGCCGAATAGTAGTTTCGTAGGTGTGGCGCCAGCACCCGCGGGTTCTGTATGGTCTTCATGCTGAACAGAACATCGTCGGCCGTCATCGGTTTGCCGTCGGCAAAGTGGATGCCTTCTCGTAGTTTGAATGTATAGGACAGCTTGTCTTCTGAAATGGTTGGGTAGTCCACAGCGAGCATGCCCTTAAGGGCATATGGTGGCGTGTTTTCAGGATAGAGCAAAGATTCCAGGAGGAAGTTGTTTACCGTTGACGCGCCACTGTCGTTGGAGGTGTAGGGGTTGAAGTTTTCGGGATCAGATAGAAAGTGCCGCACCATCCAGTCGCCATAGCCGGGCGCACTCGCTCCGGTGTACTTGAGGGAGGCCTTGTCGGTTCGATCAAGAACAATGATATCTTTGGTCTCAGCAAGGGCCCGTTCCACCTCCTGCCAGGGTGTCTTTTTGGCACAGGCAGACAAAAGCAGGCCTGCTGCCAACGCGATATATATGGCGGTTGAACTGAACTGGTGATTCATCTGTCAGGTCTCCTGAATAGGGGTTACATCCGGATACAACTCCATGGAACGGTTCCAGGCCGTCACCTGATCAACCCGGTCTCTATCGTTCTGCGCGAACTGGATAGGCCGCCCCCGGCCGTCTAAAATGAGGCCCACCACGCCGCCACTTATATGCTTCTCCACCTGTTGTCCCTTCCCGTTTCCCAGGTCCCAGTTTCTGGCGGGCTTCAGGATCAGATCCGCCTGTTGATCCTCCGAAAAGGGGATCTGGAAAATCTCCCCTGAAAGAAGTTCACCTCTTTTTGTTTCTGATCCGAAGGTGATTTCATACTCCACACAGGGTTCACCCGGAATTCCCGCACCGACCGGTGCGACACAGGTGCCCAGTTCAATCAGGCAGTCCCGCTCGAAGACCTCGGCTGCTGCTGCTTCGTTCACGGTGGAGAACACACCAAGGTGTGGCATCATAAAAATGCTGTCCACCGCGAGCCTGGTGATCCCTTCGGGTTGGAAAGCGTCTATGAGCATTGCTGCACACTGACTCCTGCGCGGCGCGTGGGACAGGACACCTCCACTACCCACGAGAAGATCCAGGCGGAGCATATCTATGAGACTGTTGCCGGACGCGGATTGCTCGAATACGTCCGAGAGGGTTCGCTCGGTCTGGACTCCTTTGAGCCCAACAGCCAGCGCCCTGTGCTGTTCGAATGCAAGACGCAATGCCTCGCGAGCAATTGCCTGCTCGATTTGCAGTTCAGCCAAAGTGTGTGGCACCGTGGTGGGACGGATCATTTTATTCTTGATGCGATCTCTGAGATCGGATTCATCGATCCGGAATGGCACCCACTTCAAGACATTGGAGAGTCCGGCCTCGGCAAGTACATTCGAAATACTGTACGACATCCCAAGGTTGGCGCTGACCGTACGGTTGAAGATGTCCTGAAAAACGCTAAAGACATCTGTTGTGGCCCCACCGATGTCCACTCCTACGACATCGATCTGCTTTACTCGTGAGACCGATTGCATGATGAGCCCTACCGCACCGGGAGTGGGCATGATCGGTGCGCCAGTCCAACCCATAAGCTTTTTGTATCCGGGCGCCTGGGCCATCACATGTTCCAGGAACAGATCGTGAATCACTTGCCGCGCCGGTCCGAGATTCTCCTCCTCGAGGGTAGGTCGAATATTGTCGGTAACGGTAAGGGCGGTATTCTCCCCTAACACGGTTTGGACGTTCACCCTGGCCTCTTTGTTCCCTGCGTATATCACAGGAAGTTTATACCCGCTGCCGAATCTGGGTCTGGGATCGGCGGCACGGATGAACTCTGCCAGCTCCACAACGTGACTGACCGTCCCTCCGTCGGTCCCGCCTGAAAGAAGGATCATGTCAGGTCTCAAGTGTCGGATACGCTCGATTTTCTGATGCGGATGCCTGCCGTCATTGGAAGCCAGTACATCCATTACGATTGCGCCGGCGCCAAGAGCGGCGCGCTGCGCGCTTTCTCCGGTCATTGCCTGAACAACTCCACCGACCATCATCTGCAGGCCGCCGCCGGCGCTGCTGGTGGAGATATAAATGTCAACACCTTCATCGCCCTCCGCCGGAGAAATGATTTCTTCGCCCAGCAGGATCTTGCGACCGGAGAGCTCCTCGACTTCCTGGATGGCATTCAGAACACCACGGGTCACATCCTCGAAGGGAGCTTCAACAGTGGTCGGCGCCTCCCCGCGAAATGTCTGTCGGTATTCACCGTCGATTTTTTCTATCAGGATCGCTTTGGTTGTGGTGCTGCCACAGTCCGTAGCGATTACCACATTCAACTCATTCATTCCGCTGATCTTCCATCTCTATGATCCTGTCGATCACAAGTCGAACGCTCTGGCGTTGCTCGAGAAACAGCACAAATTTCCGGTATTCGTCTCTGGAAAAGATAAGCGTGGAAAAGGGTGATAAGAAAGCCAAAAATTGGCTTCCAATGAAGTTAAGGGGTGTGGCTGCTTCAAGTACAATGAGGGCAGGTGTACTCATTCGCCTGTTTACGACGAAACCGGCCACTTTATCCACCAGTTGGTTGTCTTCCTCCGAAAAACAAGTTCCCATCGGTTCAACCGCAAAGGCGTGGGCGCACCAGGTTCTAAATCGGTCGCCCACCGATTTGTCTCTTAATCGCATCTACAACCTCATCTCGATTTCCAATGCATCGCAGATGGATGCCCCTGAAGGTGTCCAGTCTGTGTGGCGAGGAAAAGGGACTGAGAAACACGCCGTCTACAGTGATGATAAATCTTTTCAACTGGTTCCATTCGAAAGTTCTTCTGGAAGTCAGATGCGAAATTTTAACGCCAGTTCCATTTACCCTGTATCGGGTTGGAAAAAAGTATCTGGACTGAGACGTGGCCAGCAGCATTGCAGCTAATATTCCGTAGCCTATTTCCTTGAAGCTGAAGGAGACCAGCAAGCCGATCCCTATCAGGATCACAATGAGGGCACCGGACTTCCAGACAGGCTCTTCCATGATCGGGTGAGATACCCAGCGCAGTTGATCGGCCAAGGGGTCATGATCGGGGTGGGATTCCGAAAACATTGGTGATTCCTTGAACAGTTGAGACCGGAATCATGCGAGAGGGCATATTGCCGTGCTGTCCATTTCCGATTCTCTGAAATTCCAATCTTTCGTCCCGTATTTGGTATCGACCAAATGCTCCGTCAACTGTTTCTCGTAGCTCGAGAGTGAGCCGGTTTCCAGGGTCAACCCGAGGGTATCCGTAAAGCCTCTGGAAATTGCTTCCGCGATTTCCGGGAACTCCAGGTCCGATCCCGTCTCGGAAAGCGAAATCGTCTTTTCTTGCAGCTGTTTCTTAAATCGTTGTTTGAGATTCTGCTGCGTGTCGGGGAATAAGTCCACGATTTTCCTGTGCTCCGGGCCAAGGAGAAAGGATCCGTGCTGCAGCAACATATCTCCCAGGCGCCTTTGGGCACTGCCAACGAGCTTTTTGCCCTGAACGGTGATTTCGTACTGGGTTGTGGTAGAAAAACAGGGTGAGGTGAGCGTGTCAGCTCTGGGCCCAGGAACTTTCCGATGAGCCGGTTCAAACCGAGCATCGATGCCCAGGGACCGAATTCCCGCTACCAGACAAGCGCTGATCTTGCGATACGACTCTTTTATACTACCCCCTAACAGCGGATCGTCTGCAGCACAGAGTATACTGTATGTTAACTCATTCCAGTGCAGTACCGCTCTTCCACCGCTCGCCCGCCGAACAATGTCGATGCCTTCGTGGCGACACTTCTCAGGGTCGATTTCCCGTTGAATTCGTTGGGCATACCCGAAAGATACGGCAGGAGGGTCCCAACCAAAGACCCGGATCGTAGGGATTGCTTCGCGCTGTTCGATGGCGCGAACCACGGCTTCGTCGACCGCCATATTAAAAAAGGCGTTTCCTAAACCGGTGTTAAGGAAACGCCAACGATGGGATGTGTTTCCGCTGGTAGTCAAGACACGCCCAGTTTTTTCAATGCCTCTTTCGCTGCCATCTGCTGAGCTTCCTTCTTACTCCGCCCTTGTCCGACACCCTGCCTCTGGCCCCCGATGACCACCTCAACGGTGAACGTTTTGTGGTGGTCAGGTCCTTCTTCTGCGTCCACCAGATATCGTGGGTGGCCGTGCCCTTCGCTTTGCGTATGCTCCAGCAGGACACTTTTGAAATTCAGATAATTTCCGTCTGATATAATTTCCTGCACATTGAAAAGCAATTTGCTCTGGACAAAATCACCCGAAGCTTTCAGTCCGCCATCGAGGTAGATAGCGCCCAGCAGAGCCTCAAACGCATCGCCAATGATCGAGGTCCGGTCCCTGCCGCCTGCCAGGTCTTCTTCCTTACTGAGCAACAGGTGATCGCCAAGGCCAAGATCGCGACCCTTTTGTGCGAGCACGACTTTGCTGACCAGAAGGGATTTGATCTGTGTAAGTTCGCCTTCCCGTTTTCCTATGAATCTTCTGTAGAGACTTTCGGTAACCAAAAGGTCGAGAACCGCGTCGCCCAGAAATTCAAGCCGTTCATTGGACTCGATGCTGGCCTCATCGATCGAATAAACGAAGGACCGGTGTTTGAGGGCCTGCGTGAGGATGGCGGGATTCGAGAAACTGTAGCCCACTTTTTCCTGTAAAATCTCCAGGGACTTTTCGTTGCGGTCTACAAGCGGGAACCACCTGCTCAGTGCCTGACGTATGCTGCGAAGTACGATAACTCGACTCCTGTTGTGAAGCTATTTCTCAAATTCGCGAATGACCAGAACCGCGTTGTGACCACCAAAGCCGAATGAGTTGTTCATGGCGACCGAAACTGGAAGTTCCCGTGCCTGGTTTGGCACATAATCGAGGTCACATTCTGGATCCGGTTTCTCGTAATTAATGGTAGGAGGTACTTTATTGTCTCTGATGGCAAGGACACAGGCGATTGCCTCAATGGCTCCAGACGCGCCGAGCAGATGTCCTGTCATCGACTTGGTGGAACTTACGGCGAGGTTTTTAGCGTGGTCACCGAAAACGGTCTTTATGGCTGCCGTCTCCGTCCGGTCCCCTATGGGTGTGGAGGTGCCGTGGGCATTGACGTAATCCACGTCTTCCGGTCTCAGGCCGGCTTCCGAGAGGGCCTTACGCATCGCGCGTACGCCCCCTTCGCCACCCGGGGCCATATCCGTAATGTGATACGCATCGCCGGTGTATCCTGTTCCCCCGACTTCCGCATAGATCGAGGCTCCGCGATCAGATGCATGCTCCAGACTTTCCAGGACCAACCCGCCGGATCCTTCCCCAAGGACGAAGCCGTCCCGGTCGGAATCGAATGGGCGACTTGCCAGCTCAGGCTCATCGTTGCGCGTGGACAGGGCCTTCATGGAAGCGAACCCACCTAAAGCCATAGGGCTCACCGCTGCTTCAGTTCCTCCGGTAATCATCACATCTGCGTCACCACTCTGGATTTCCCTGAAGGCATTCCCAATTGCGTGTCCCGCCGAGGAACAGGCGGAAACTGTCGTGTAGTTAGGCCCTTTTGCACCCAGTTCGATAGAAACCTGTCCGGAAGTCATATCTGCGATCATCATGGGAATAAAAAACGGGCTGATCCTGCGTGGGCCCTTTTCCACCAAATTGCGGTGTTGTTCTTCAAACGTCCCAATTCCACCAATCCCAGACCCATAGATTACCCCAACACGTTCAGGATTCTCGACAGGCACGGCCAATCCTGCATCCTCCACGGCCATTAGGGCACTACAAATCGCATACTGAGTGACCAGGTCATTTCTACGGGCAACTTTCCGATCGACACCAAAGTCCACGGCATCGAAACCCTTGAGTTCGGCACCGATTTGCACTCTGAATTCGGAGGTGTCGAATTTAGCTATGTAACCTACACCGCTTTCGCCGTTCAGCAGGGCCGACCAGTATTTTTGAGTGGATAATCCGTTAGGGGCAAGTGTACCCAATCCGGTTATCACGACTCGGCGTTTGCCGTCCACGGTTGCCTTCCTTTCCAAACGCAGCACGCCACGGGTCGACGACCCGCAACTTATGCCTCTAACGGACGAAGAAGTTCAGCCCTATTCGCTCAAGCGCTTCGAGAGATAACCCGAGGCGTCACTAACCGTTTCCAGTTTCCCTGCATCTTCGTCAGGAATTTCAATATCGAATTCTTCTTCAAATGCCATTACCAGTTCAACAGTATCCAGTGAATCTGCGCCGAGATCATCGATGAAGTGCGCGTCGGGCGTTACACTGTCGGCATCTACTCCGAGCTGATCTACAATGAGGTCGATTACTTTCTGCTGAATATCTTCAGCCATGTGGGCCTCCTCCAATATGAGCGGTTCGTGATTTACACACCTCGAAGGTTACGAAAATTCTACATCACCATACCACCGTCTACGACCAGGACCTGCCCCGTGATATAGGCGGCATCGTTTGAAACCAGAAATGCCACCGCAGCGGCAATATCTTCGGTTGTCCCCATTTTTCCAAGGGGTATCTGTTTCTTCAGTGCTTCCTGCACGTCAGCGGATAATTCATTCGTCATGTCGGTCGGGATGAACCCCGGGGCAACCACATTGGAGGTTATGCCCCTTGCACCCAGTTCTTTTGCCACCGATTTGGTAAACCCGATCAGACCGGCTTTCGATGAGGCATAATTCGCCTGACCCGCATTTCCCATGATGCCTGTGACAGAGGAGATATTCACTATGCGGCCGGACCTGGCCTTCATCATGTGCCGAGCCACTGCCTTGGTACAGAGAAATGCGCCCTTGAGGTTTACGTCCAGCACGGCGTCCCAGTCCTCCTCTTTCATTCGCAGCAGCAGCCCGTCGCGTGTAATTCCCGCATTGTTTACGAGGATGTCCACTTTGCCCCAGGCTTCCATCACGGATTCAAGGAGTTGGTCCACCTCTTCAGAATGTGAAACGTCGGCCTTAACGGCCATGGCCCGGCTGCCCAATTCTTCGATCTGTGTGGCAAGGACCGCAGCAGCGTCGAGGGTTCGGCTGGCGCAAACCGCCACATCTGCACCTTCTTCCGCCAGCCGCAACGCAACGGCCTTGCCTATTCCGCGGGAGCCACCTGTTACGATCGCGGTTTTGCCCTGCAGGCGTTTCATATTGAAAGATCTTCCAGATCTGCAAGTGTTCCCGCAGAAGACACATTTATGGTCTTGTCGATTCGACGCATCAGTGTTTTTAGGGTATTGCCCGGGCCCACCTCAAAGGCACGCTGCATGCCCATGCCTGCCAATTTTGTCATCGAGTCCGACCATTTCACCGGGGAGATGATCTGATCGATCAGAAGCGACTTGAGCTCCACCGGATCCAGGCAGGGTTCTGCCGTAACATTCGGGACAACAGGCACATCGGGAGCGGAAAACACGATATCCTCTATTGCGTCTGCAAGTGCAGCCTGCGCCGGTTTCATCAGTTCTGAGTGGAATGCACCGCTTACCTGAAGTTCGATGGCGCGCTTCGCCCCTATTTCCCGTGCGGCCTGCATTGCTTTCTGAACTGCTTCAACATCACCGGAGATCACGATCTGGCCCGGACAGTTATAATTTGCCGGTACCACAACACCGGCCTTCCGCCCTGCTTCACAGGAAAGCGATACGGCGTCCGGGTCCAGTCCGAGGATGGCCGCCATTGTGCCTCGTCGCTGCTGTCCTGCTTCGTGCATGGCAGACGCTCTGACACTGACCAGGCGCAACCCGTCTTCGATCGACAAGACCCCGGAAGCAACCAGGGCAGCCAATTCTCCGACACTGTGACCAGCTACAAATTCCGGCGCTATTCCCATTTCTTTAACTATAAGAAAGGATGCCACGCTGTGCGCAAAAACTGCGGGCTGGGTAACGATCGTCTGTTTCAGTGCCTCGTCAGGGCCTTCGAAACAAGCGGTTTTAAGACCCGCGCCGGAGATTTCTTCTGCAAGATCAAAGACCTCTCGGGCGAGTGTTGAAGACTCGTACAGATCACTTCCCATACCAACATACTGGGAGGCCTGGCCTGGAAATATGAATACTAGAGACATAGTAAAGGAAGATGAAAACTCAAGAAGAAAGGGGGGAAGGAAACCCGACATGATCCATCGAAAGTTCGAAGCGGCGAATCAAACCCACTTCAACAGGGCGGATCCCCATGTATACCCGGCACCCGCACTTGCCAGGACGACATAATCGCCCGTTTTGATTCGCTCTTGTTCGACTGCTTCATCAAGGGCTATTGGGATGGTGCCAGAGGTGGTGTTGGCAAAGCGATCGATATTGATGATTACCCGGTCAGTCGGGAGTTTCATTCTTCGGACCGTGGCATCGATAATTCGTTTGTTGGCCTGATGGGGAACAAGAAGGGCGATGTCCTCCCCCGAGAGACCATTTCTCTCAAGTAGTTCCGCAGATACCGCGGCCATACTGCTGCTGGCGAACTTGAGTACTCTTGCGCCATCCTGCTTGACGTAATGCAGTTTGGCATCCACCGTTTCGTGACTTGCCGGTCGGAGGCTGCCGCCGGCGGGCTGGCACAGGTACTCTCCACCTGATCCATCCACTTTGAGGATGAAATCCAGGATGCCTTCGGAATCTTCAGCGGGCTCCAGGAGCACTGCCCCGGCGCCGTCTCCGAACAGGACGCAGGTGGATCGATCTGTATAGTCCACAACGGAGCTCATCTTGTCTGCCCCGATTACAACGACTTTCTTGTGCGCTCCTGATTCCACAAACTGACTGCCTGTGACGAGCGCGTAGAGGAACCCGCAGCAGGCCGCGGAGAGATCGAATCCCCAGGCATTGGCTGCCCCGATATTGTTCTGAACGAGACAGGCCGTGGCAGGGTACATCATGTCGGGTGTGACCGTGGCGACAATGATGAGGTCGATCTCTTTCGGGTCGAGATCTTTCTGATCCAACAATTTTTCCAGTGCTCGAGTAGCCATGAATGATGGCCCAAGCCCATCATCCAGGATACGTCGTTCGAGGATTCCCGTGCGTGTCCGGATCCACTCCTCGGAGGTGTCTACTATTTTCTCGAGGTCGGCATTGGTCAGCCGCTTCTCCGGAACATAGTGTGAAACACCTGTAATCGCCGCGTTGGATTTCTTCATATCTCAGTCAGATCGAGGGCCAGGATACAACAAGGGCTCGAATTAAAGTGCCTCGCCTTCAATAATCTCACGTCCATTGTAGAACCCGCAGTTGGCACAGACGCGGTGTGGTCTGCGCTGCTGCCCGCAATTAGGACACGCGGAAACCCCCGGTATGGTGAGGTTCCAGTGTGCACGGCGCTTGCCTGTACGTGAGTTGGAGCTTCTTCTTTTAGGGTGTGCCATCCTTTTCTCCTCGATCGTTAATCTTTTATCGCCCGCAGGGCTTCCCATCGCGGGTCGACGGACTCTTCCTTGCAGGAACATATAGTTGTATTCAGATTTTCGCCACAGGTGGGACACAATCCGGCACACGTGTCCGAGCAGACGGGATTCTGTGGAATTTCAAGTAGTACGTAGTCCTTGATCTCCTCACCAAGATCGATTTTTTCCCCTTTGGCGTCCAGCCAGATCAAGGAATCGTCATCACCATCAGAGACGTTTTTCGGCCGGTCTTTCTGAAATACGAACTTGAATCGGGTCTCGAGCGAAATCTCTGTACGTTCCAGGCACCGAACGCAGTCCATCGCCACCCGTGCCTGCGAGTGACCCTTCACAGAAAGGGATTCGCCCAGACTGTAAAAAGAAAGCCGTGTATTAACAGGTCCCGAAAAATCAAAGCTCTCGTCTTCAATGTGCAGTTCTTCAGGCGATTCATCGAATTCGAGATCTGTAAACCCTTCTTCCAGTTCGCGCAGGTCGATTATCACGGTTCAGCCTCATGTTCCGAAGAAGAAAGAGACTTCAACAGCTGCATTTTCCGGCGAATCCGATGCGTGAACAGCGTTCATCTGCACATCTGTACCGTACGCCTTCCTGATGGTTCCTTCTGCAGAATCCGCGGGGTTTGTGGACCCGACGGCCTCGCGGAGAAAGGCCACCGCATTGTCCCGTTCCAGGACGAGCGGAACGACAGGCCCGCTTGTCATGAATTGCATCAGTTCGCCATAAAACGGGCGATCCTTATGTACCGCATAGAAATTTGCCGCCTGCTGGTTGGTCAGGGTCAGCATTTTAAGTTCGACAATCCTGAATCCTTCAGCCTCAACGTGCTTCAGAATGTTTCCGATGTGGTTCTGTGAAACTGCATCTGGTTTGACAATCATCAATGTTCGATCTGGCATGGCGTCCCTGGATTCATGTATAGGTTCAAATGTAGACGATCACTTTCTGTGCTCGTTCCGGCCTATCAGCCGGAAGATGAAGAAGGTAGAATTTCCTTACAGTTTTGTCAATACCTAACTTATTCACGATACAGGCAGTGATTTCAAGTATAAGAAATGGGTTGACAGGATTGTTGTTGCGCCCTTTAATTATACCGCCTTTCGCGAAATCCGGCTCAAAATCTGAAGGCCCTCGAGCGGCAAAAAAGGGATGCTTTCAGATGCTTGTCGCACCACCTCAAAAGTGCGTCTTGTCTGTCGGTCCGTTTTACCTTCTCTGGTCCTTCCGTTTTCTATTTAATCCCAATTCGGGCATCAGGCATCTACAGTTGAATTACGGAATCTAAATGAGTTCTATTTCCGAGTATCTCAAAGGTAAAACTCTGTTCGTCACAGGTGCGACCGGATTTGCGGCCAAAGCTCTGGTTGAGAAAGTGCTCTGGGAGGAACCGGAAATCGGTCGAATTTACCTGATGATTCGTCCCAGGAGCCGTCCAAGCGGCAGGAAGATCGCAGCCCAGGAAAGACTGGAAGGAGAAATCCTCCAATCTACGGTGTTCTGCAGGTTGAAGCGTATTCTCGGAAACCGATTTGACGAGGTCGTCCGTGAAAAACTGATCGCAGTGGACGGAATTTTGACAGCAGATCAACTGGGACTGGATCCAAAGGTTTTTGTACGTCTCAAAGGGGAAGTCGATTTCGTCATTAACTTTGCAGGAACGGTTGTTTTTGATGAACCTCTGGATACAGCACTCAAGGTAAACACGCTGGGACCGGGACAGGTCGTCAAATTCGCCAAGGCGTGCGATCATGCAGCATTTGTACATGTGTCCACAGCCTATGTAAATGGGCAGATGACGGGCAAGATCGCCGAATCGCTTCTGCCCCAAGACAAAACGGTTGCAAACCTGCTGGGCAAGGATCAATCGGAAACCTTCGATCTGGACACTGAAATCAGTTCTATCGAAGAATTCGGCCGTGGCCTCGAAGAGGCTTCCAGGCGCACAGCCATGCAGGAGAGATTCGCCCAGCATCTCGAACGGAAAAACAAAGGGAAAAGGGTAACAGATTACAGAACAGAGCACCAATTGGAAGCCCTGCGTTTAAGGTGGATCAAGAAGCAGCAGGTAGAAGAGGGGATGATCAGGGCGAGAAAGCTTGGTTGGCATGACAGCTATACATTAACCAAAGCGATGGGTGAAAAGCTGATCGCGAGTTTGCGGGGTGATTTGCCGACGGTGATCATCAGGCCGTCCATCATCGAGTCCAGCCTGGAGGACCCTGAACCTGGATGGATTCAGGATCTCAAAGTTGCTGATCCGCTCATCGTGCACTACAGCAAAGGCAGGCTTCCCGACTTTCCCATTAATCCGAATATCGTTCTGGATGTGGTACCAGTGGACATTGTTGCCAACGCGATTATTGCAGTATTGCCGAAGGTCCGGCAGATCAGGGAAATCGGAGTCTACCACGTGGCCTCCGGTGCCCAAAATCCAATTCGCGCGGGAGAACTTGTTCAGCTCGTACACGAATATTTTACCGCACATCCTATGGTGGACAAGGCGGGAAATGCCATTGCGGTGCAGCGTTGGAAATTTCGCAACCTGAAGAAATTCAAGCGGGCATTCAGACTGAAGTATCAAATACCTGCCGCCATATCGAAGTGGATCGTGGATCACTCATCTTTCCTTCCGTGGCCCTCGCGTTTGCGCAGGAAGGTCGCCCTGCTTGAAGCAACGCTCGAGCAGATATCCACGCTGACCGAGATCTACAGTGCGTACACCAATCTGGATTGTGAATTTGAAACCGGAAATTTACAGGCATTGTTCAATGAGATGTGCCCTGAGGACCAGAAACGGTTCAATTTCGATGTTAGGCGCATAAACTGGCCAGTATACATCCTGGACATACACATACCAGGATTGCTGCGTCATGTGCTGAAAAAAGGGTGATCCTGGTGAGAATCCGGCCCCCGCAAGGGGTGAGCTAAATGGCAGATTCCGTTCATCAAAGGCTATACAAGAATCCGGACGTCCTGTACGAGGTCTACGATCAGGCCGCTCAGGAACTGATTCATGTGATTCGGCCAGAAGGATATTACGAAGGATTTTCGGAGCAGGATCTGGAATGGCCTAGAGGATCAGGAGAGACGCTGGACGAGTCGTCACTAGCAAAAAGACGGAAGCTGGTTGACGCACTTTATAACGGGATACCCGGGTTGAGGGAGACCCGATTAACTGAAGCCTACGAGCAGTTCGAAGGTTTGGGGTCGTCCTATCACGAAGGCAATCGTATTTACCTGCAGCTCAAGGATCAGTTTACCGCCAGAGGATCCGGCACCGGGCAAGACTTCATTAAGTTGTATCAGACGCTTTATGTTGACGCGCTCGCCAAGGGTGAAGCGTATGTTCCAGATATCGGTGAGGTATCGCTGATTGAGGCCAGGCTATCGAGAGTGCCGCTTTCGCACGCGCAGGCAGTGGCCGAGGCTCTATCGTCGGTGACGCTGGAAGATGATCCGAGATGGATCGAGAGATATAGTTACTCTATCGAAGGCAACACGGTTGAAGGCGTATTGCGCGATCTGCTACGTGAAGTTGCACAGCGAACACTTGATTACATCGCTGCGGGCGAACTGATGAGTACTCGGTTCAACACCTACAGCAATATGGGATGGTTTGGGGGGGCCGTGTGGAAGGTGGTTACAGATGCCCAATGGTTGTTGCTGAAGATTTCTGAGGGCAGCAATGACAATCCGGATCTGAATACCGCCAAATCATCCGTTCGGCTGGGACAGAGCATGCTGGTTGAGTTCTTTCAGGCGCACAGGGAAGACCCCATGCAACTTCGCCCCGAAAATTACTGGTACTGGCAGCCATACGCCTATTTGACACGGGATATGGTTGACCTTGGGCGCGCGCTGGTTGCGGAAATGAACGGGATTCTTCAGGCCACCCAGTCTGAGCTGATGGAAATGGTGCTTCCACCTGTCCTCAGCGGTCAGTCTACGGGGCGATTTGTTGAATATCCTCACGTTGGCAAACAACGGACGATCTCCTCGTTTGCCCGTAAATTGCGGTTCATCCGGTGGATTCGCCCGTGCTGGAAGGTAGGCAGGAGTCGGCTGAAGCTGCTGAAATCCGAGCTGAAATCTGAGGAAAAACACAGATTGGCCTGGGAGATGTGGCGAACGTGGTCAGAAGAGACCAAGCGTATTTTTGAAATCCGGGTCGATATCACCATAGATCCGAGATTCAAAGAGATTTCCCGCGCGCTTGACCTGGGCAGCGGAAAGCACAAAGTCCTCATTTTGCCCACGCATCAAAGTTTGATGGAGAACCTGGTCCACTTTCCTGTTTTCCAGTCGGAGGAGTTCCTCGAGGCTATGGGTTGGGACAGGCCGGTACCCTTTGCGATTCTGGCTCGAACGGGACTGTTCAGCACCACCAGTCTCAAACTGGGGCGCTGGGAACTGAGCATGTTCGGCGTTTCACCGAAGACGAATGACCTGATGTTCGAGGAAGTTGATGGGTATGTGACACGCGAGAGTCTTGACGGCACCGCGCATACCACCACAAGAATTCTGGAAGCTATGGAAGATCGTCCCGGGCTGATCTACCCCACGGGAACGACTGCCTCATTCGCAGAGCAATTGATACCGCTTCAACACGCCCTGTTCTCCAAGCTCCCACAGGACATTGTCATTATTCCTGTCGTGTTCAGGGGAACCCATTCGGTTTGGCCCAGATGCCCGAAGGGCAATTTGAATATCAACCCGGGTGTGATTGAAGCCGTAATTTGCCCTCCCATGCTGGGAGAAACAACGCTACTTCCCAAGCGCAGGTCGTTGCGTATACAGGCGGAAACTGCCGCGCTGTTTCAGGCCGTCCATATCGCCTCGTTGCTGAATCCCGAGGCATCGTAGTCCCGCGGCCTTGCGTCCGCACTCAACACGAAGTCATTGTGTGCTCAGGAGAATGCATGTCGAAAGATCTGGATAGCCCCTACGACCTGTCGGAAGGCGAAAGATATCCACACCGGTGGGGATACACGGACACACAATTCGATTTCGACGGGCCGAAAAGTGTTCGGGTAACCGGGAACAGGTATCCACTATCCGGATATAGTATGCCGAACTTCATTCCGTTTCTCGAAGAGGTGCTGGACATCTCGATCGATCCTGATGAAGCGCGAAATGAGATTGCAGAAAAAGAGATCCCCGCGCCAAGGGTGAATGAACGGTTCATGTCGGAACTCACTTCTGCACTTGGACAGGACAGGGTGTCGACGGACGGGAAGGACAGGTTGATTCACTCGCACGGCCAGTTGAGTGTAGACGAGATTTACAGGATTCTGTATGGCGATCCTTTCGAACGGGTGGTGGATGCGGTGGCATATCCAGATTGCGAAGCGGATGTGCGGAGGATCATTGAACTGGCCGATGAACACGATGTCTGTATTGTGCCCTATGGTGGAGGAACCAATGTCAGTGGGGCTCTGGCGTGTCCAGATGAAGAATCCCGAATGATCGTTTCTATAGACATGAGACGGATGAACCGCATAGTATGGCTGGATGAAGAGAATCACCTGGCTTGCATCGAGGCGGGAATTTCAGGAAAACAGCTTGAGATCGAACTTCAGAATCGTGGATACACTTCCGGACACGATCCGGACAGCATTGAACTTGCCACTCTGGGTGGCTGGATTGCGACCAATGCCAGCGGGATGAAAAAGAACCGTTACGGAAATATAGAAGAGATTGTGATGGAAGCCACCTTAATCACACCCACCGGGGACATTGAAACCAAGGGGGTAACTCCCCGAAACTCAACCGGGATTCAGCCAAGAACTTTCCTTTTCGGCAGCGAAGGAAATTTCGGCATTATTACCAAGGCCGTTTTAAAGATTCATCCGGTACCCAAAGTTAGAAAATACGGGTTGCTCATTTTTCCTACATTTGAGAGAGGTGTTGAATTTCTCAGGGCTCTGCGCGGTTCCGGCACAATTCCCGCGAGTATACGGCTGGGCAATAATGTTGAGTTCCGTTTCGGGTTCGCAATGAAGAAAACGCCCACTGCCTGGGGGAGCGTTCTCCAAAAGGTACAGAGATTTTTTATTCACAAGATCAAAGGATTCGATGGGCAGAAAATGGTGGCCTGTACCGTTTTGATGGAAGGGAACCCCGATGAGGTGAAACACCAGGCCAAGACCATATTCGGACTGGCAGGCAAGTATGGCGGAATCAATGGGGGAGAATCTAACGGGAGGCGGGCATACGCCGCGATTTTTGCGATCGCGTATCTCCGGGACTTTGTGAACAGGCTCCATATCCTTGGCGAGACCTTCGAGACGTCCGTCCCCTGGAACAAGATTCACCCGGTCACTGAGGCTGTTGAAAAAGAATTGAATGCGCAGGCCGAAAAATATGGCGTTCCTGGCAAGCCCTATCTCGCGTTTCGTATTCCCCAGACCTACCATACCGGTGTATGCATTTATTTTACCATGGGCTTTTACACAAAGGGACTTGCCGATCCTTCCGGTGTATATCATGAAATAGAACAGCGCCTGCGGCAGGTGATCCTGGACAATGGCGGGTCTTTGTCGCATCACCACGGTGTAGGTAAGATCAGAAGCAAGTTTCTGCCACAGATTCAATCGCAGAACAGTATGGATGTGATGAGAAAGGCCAAAGCGGCCATGGACCCGGGAAATATCTTCGGGACTCGAAATGGTGTGTTTGGTGAGTCGGACTGATCGGGACGCAATGCTGGCGTTCTTCGACTCCAAATCGTGAAAAGATCCTTCATGTTCGATGGCCAGGTAGTCGCTATAACAGGTGCGTCCTCAGGACTGGGCGCCACACTTGCACTCAAGTTCGCCGAAGCCGGCGCCAATTTGGCGCTTTTCGCGCTCGATGAGGATGGTCTTTCAGATACGGCGGAACGATGCCGAAGGATGGGCAGAAGGGTGGTCACTTCCGCGGGAGATGTGGGCAGTCCCGAGGACTGTGAAAAGTGGGTGGATATCTCGGTGTCTGAGTTGGGCGGGATAGATTGTCTGATCGCCTGTGCGGGAATCAGCATGTGGGCAAGGTTCGAGGAGGTGGAAGATGTGTCGATTTTCCGCCGGTTGATGGAAACCAACTACCTGGGGATTGTCCACTGTGTTTATTATGCGTTGCCCCATATCAAAGCGCGTAAGGGCCAGATCGTAGCCATCTCGTCGATCCAGGGTAAGATCGGTGTACCGTTGCATACCGGCTATGTGGCTTCGAAGCACGCGGTCCAAGGTTTTTTCGAATCGCTCAGGACGGAATTGGGAGGCACCGATGTAAATGTGCTTACCGTCCTGCCACATTGGCTGAGGGGAACAAATCTCAGGAAATCCGCATTCGGGAAGAGCGGCGGAAGCCTGGGGTCTTCGAGCCGGAAGCATAGCAAAGATTCCGTAACACTGGACGATGCATCAGATGCTATTATGAAGGCCGTGCGGAAACGACGGAGGGAACTGATCATCCCTTTCAAACTCAGGTTGTTGCCCTGGCTTCACCTGATCAATCCCAGGATCGTGGACTACCTTGTAAAGCGGGGGGTTGATAAGGAAGAAGAAGGGAAGGCAGCGGACAGATAGTACCTGTCCTACGCTGGAGTTGAATATAGAAGCGCGATTTTGAAAAAGGGGATGGCCTTACGGTCTCCCCTTTTTTACTTATACAGGGGTTTACTCCATCGCTGCTAAGAGCAGTCTGTCCAGATCGAGATGTTCATGGAGCAGGTCGGCGCTGCGCCGCACCTGTTGCCCGGAGGCAGACAGCTCGCACCACGGAAGTGTACCCAGAGAAGGAATTCCAGAGATTCTCGAAATGACAGCCGGACTGGTCTCCGTGGCCTTGTCGGGTGTGGACGGTGAAGGGGTGTTGTAGACGACACCTCTGACCTCCAGGTCCCGAGCGGCTGCCGCCTCCAGTGTCAGGAGGGTATGGTTGATGGTACCCAGGGTGGATCTGGCGACGACGATCAATGGCAGACCCATGTCTTTGGCGAGGTCTGCCACGGAGTAGTCGTGCAGAATGGGAACCAGGAGGCCGCCGACTCCTTCCACGAGCATCATTTGGTGCCGGGCGGCCAGTGCCGCATAAGCTGCTAGCACAAGCGACAGGTCGATCGGTTGGTTCGCGAGTTCGGCAGCGACATTAGGCGAGAAAGGGTCCGGCAAACAGACAGGGTTGATTTCGTTCAGCCTATCCGAGGTGCCCGATGCCTCTTTCAGAAGTATTGCGTCTTCACTGGGTGCGCCACCTGTGGCAACAGGTTTGAACACACCTGCGTCGTAGCCCCGACGCTTCAGGAGAGACGCCAGGCCCGATGTGAAGAAGGTCTTCCCGACTTCCGTGTCCGTTCCGGTTATGAAAAAGCCATCAGGCATCGCTTGATTCGCAGGTTACAGTGAGAATCGCTTCTAATGTAATTTCAAGCATCTTTTCCAAATCGGATAGTTCAGTGACCAGCGGGGGCATGAGAATTATGGTATTACCCAGATGGCGTATCAGCAGACCCTTATGGCGGGCTTCCGCACATACCCTGACACCCACCTTTCCTTCGGGTGGATATGGGCGCCTGGAGGTTCTGTTTGACACGAGTTCGATCGCAGCAATGAATCCGCACTGCCGGATGTCGCCGACATTTTCGAGATCTGCGAAGTCTTGCAAACGTTCTGCAAGGCGTGCAATTTTTGGCTGCAGTGCGTCGATCGTCCGGTCCTTCTCAAATTTGTCGATGGTGGCCAGTGCAGCTGCACAACCCAACGGGTTTCCGGTGAAGGTGTGCCCATGGTAAAATGTCCTGGCCTGGGTGTGATCCCCCAGGAATGCCTCATGGATTTCATCTGTAGCCAGGGTGGCTGCAACCGGCAAGTATCCGCCCGTGAGCCCCTTGCCAAGGCACATCAGGTCGGGGCGGACATCTTCCTGCTGGCAAGCGAACATGGTCCCTGTGCGTCCAAATCCGGTGGCGATCTCGTCCACAATAAGGAGCACATCATGCTTCTTGCAAAGGCGAGCAACGTGGTCGAGGTAACCAGGCGGGTGAACCAGCATTCCCCCAGCACCCTGGACGAGCGGCTCGACGATGCAAGCAGCAATCCTGTGCGAGTCGCGTTTGAGGATCTCTTCCATTGCGATCCGACAACCCTGGTTGCATTCGGATTCTTCGGCACAGAATGAACACCGGTAGGGATGAGGGGAGGGTGCAGAAAGCGTGGGGAACAACAAGGGTTGGTAGATCTTGTGGAACAGGTCGATGCCTCCTACACTGATGGCCCCAACCGTGTCGCCATGGTAGCTGCCCTGCAGGTGCAGGAAGGTGTTTTTTTCAGGTCTCGGATCGTTTCTTTGCTGCCAATACTGAAATGCCATTTTCAAGGCGATTTCAACAGCGCATGCGCCTGTATCGGAGTAGAAGACCTTGTTCAGCCCTGCCGGAGTTATTTCGACCAGCTTTTCAGCCAATTCAATGGCAGGAATGTTCGACAGCCCGAGCAAGGTGCTGTGGGCAACCTGATCCAGCTGCGACCGGATCGCCTCGTCGATCTCGGGAACTCGATGCCCGTGGACATTGCACCACATCGATGAATACCCATCCAGATAGGTATTGCCATCGATGTCGGTGAGGCGAACGCCCTCGGCACCCTGGATGATCACGGGATCATCGAGTACATATTCCTGCATCTGTGTAAACGGGTGCCAGACGACGGACCGGTCCAGCTTCTTGAGATGGTCCTTCTGCTGCTGGTTCAAAGGTTCTATCTGTACCGACATATCAACCCAGCTGCCGTTCAGCGCCGATAGATGCCAGAGTATCCTTCGACATTTTGCAGACCATTGTATATGCCGGATCGTAAATGTTACCTACTTCATACTCTACCGCCTGACCCATCAGAATATGAATGGTTCTGGCATCCAGGCCGTAATCCTGCTCCAGGAGTTCTATCATTTCCGTGGTTGCGTGCTGTACGGCCTGGTCCAGCGGACGCGCATTTCCTACCGCCATGACATGGGTCTTATTCTCTGCTCTGGGCCACTGGATCTTCTTCCCTTTGTGCAGATTGACAGTGAAGGTAACATCGAACGAGATCTCGATTCCAGTGCCTACGATTTCGCCATCGCCCTGAAGTGCGTGTCCGTCTCCGATGTGGAAAAGGGCACCGCTGACGAATACAGGGAAGTAGACCGTTGTGCCCTGGACGAATCGTCTGTAGTCCATATTTCCACCGTGGGTGGACGAAGTGGCCGTGGAGATGGCCTGGCCACGAGGTGGGGCAACCCCAAAACACCCCACCATGGGGTCGAGCGGCAGTTTCAAATTCTTCAAGGGAAGGTCATCGAATCCGACGGGACTCGCCGTACCGTTTTCCAGATCGATTTCCCATTCCAGACGGTTTCTGTCATCCTCGAATTTGGGTTGGTATCCGAAATCCAGGACATTCGGGGCGATGACGCCGGATGTGAATCCTAACTTTCTGTTGGGTACGAGCGAATCGAATGTTACTGAAATGGTATCATCCGGCTCAGCGCCGTCGATGTAGAAAGGTCCGGTCTGCGGATTCCCTCCAGGTGTAGCTTGTTTTCCAGATGCGTCACCCCCACCGGCGTCCACTGTGGTGGTGGACACCGAGTCCCCATCGGCAATGTGCAAAACCGGCTCGTGAGAGCCTATGGCGGAGTAATAAACTTCAGGCGTAAAGTCGTGATGAGCCATTGCGTATTCCTTTCTAATTCAGGCTGTTCGTGATCATCCTTATCTCATTGGGCGCAGTCCAGAAATTCTGCCATGATTCTCCACTGTCCAGACTTGTGTAGAGCGAGGAGCCGACACAGACCCAGGCACTCCGGTCAGGCGCGAAGGACAGATGGAATGTGTCGATGTTACCCTCTATTTCCGAAGGGAATCCCTGCTCCACGTGCTTCCAGGATTGCCCCGCATCCTGACTCCGGTATAGATAACCCGTGGCATCACCGTGGGGTCCCGTGCTTACGGAAGCCAGAAGACAGTCTGGATCCTCGGGATCAACGGCGATAGATCTGCCATACAATACCGGCAGATCTTTCGAGCGATGAACCCATGAATTACCACGGTCTTCGCTTAGATAAACACCTCTTGCAGTGTTCGCATAGAGACGATCCTGAAGCAGGGGTGTAGTGGCTACCTGATGGACATCTTCGTGCAGCTCCGGGACGACTGGCTCCCAACAGTTTCCGTTGTCCCGGGATCTCATGATGCTACCGACATGAATGTCGGCATAGATCCATCCGTCCTTAGTAGTCGCAAAGCTTCGCAAAGACGCTGGCCCGCCCCACGGCGTGTACCATGAAGCGCGTTCTTCGAGCAGGTCGAAGCTCTCAATGGGCCGGCAGGTGTCGGCTGTGGCATCAAATATGTGCGGCCCTTCAGTTCCTACCAGAAATCGGAGCGGGCGCTCTTCGAGGATCTGGAGGCATTCGATTGGACGCTCGATATTCAAAGAGACTTGCTCTACACCGGCAACAGAAACAATTTCGCAGATCCCGGTTTTCCGGATCACAACGCAGCAGGATTCCCCCTCTGCCACGCAGGCTACAGATTCACTACCCAGTTCAATCAGTGGCTCGATTTCGTCTCCAAATTTCTTTTGCTCAAATACCTGGTTCGACGTGGCGATGAGCATTTCGGCACTCCTGTTCTGGACTGGATCGGTTTGAGAAACCCTCTTTAGCTGGCAGCTCAATTTAACCGTACGCACGGTCGATGTAAACACAAAACAAGTCAAAATTGTCCGGACGGCTTTGGAACGTCTTGACACGTCGAATCCCAGGAATTATATAACCAGCAGTCCGTTGTGTCGCTGACAGCAAACGGAAGGGATTTTTTTGCGACCTCTGCCGTTTGTTGTCAGCGCTTCAACCTCAAGACATTTACAGGTGGGCGTTTCAAAAGGACGGAATCCGAAATGAAGCTTTACTTTCTGGGCGGTGCAGATGAGGTAGGCGCATCGTGCACACTCGTTGAAATGGAAGGTCGCAGGATTCTTGTGGACGCCGGAATCCGAATGGGTGCGGCTGCGGGGGCGCAGCTGCCCAACTTTTCGGTACTGGATGAGACAGGTCCTCCTGAGGAGGTACTTGTAACTCATGCGCACACGGACCATACGGGAGCTCTGCCGGTCCTGATGAGTAATCTTCCTGCAGAGGTCAAGATCAGATGCACACCGGCAACACACGCGATCACGCGAATCTTGTTGAGCGACGCGGTGAAGATCATGTCGCATAGAGGGGAACAGGACGGGGAGCTGCCACTTTATCCACCCGAGGCAGCAGACGTATGTATCGGAAGGATGGCTCACGTGCCCTTCCTGTCATCCGTGCCGATCTGCGGCGGTGATCTGAAGGCGACATGGATTCCATCCGGACATATCCTCGGTGCTGCCAGCATATATATCGAGGGCAGCCGTGAAAGTCTGCTGCTGACAGGTGACGTTTCTGTGGCCAATCAGCAAACCATTCCGGGGATGGTGGTTCCACAGTGCCGGCCCGATGTGATGGTCATGGAATCCACCTATGGCAACAGGCAACACGCCGATCGTGCCCAGCAGGAGCGTGCGCTCGCACACCGGGTCGCAGAAGTCATCGAGGCGGGTGGGAAAGTACTGATTCCGGCGTTCGCGGTGGGACGCGCGCAAGAGGTGATACTGATTCTCTCTCAGGCGATGAGAAAGAAAGAGATCCCCAAATTCAAAGTCTTTGTAGACGGGATGGTTAGATCCGTCAATACAGCGTATGCCGAATTTCCGGATGATCTTGCACCTGCTGTCCGCAGGCGAGTTCTGAAGGGCGAAGATCCGTTTTATTCCGATGAGGTGCTGCCCGTTTCCGTTCCTGCGGACCGTGACCGGGTGCTGCAAGGAGATGCATGCTGTATTGTGGCGAGTTCAGGCATGCTGATCGGTGGCGCATCGAGTTACTACGCTCAGCAAATGGTTTCGGATTCGAAGAACCTTATCGCAATTACGGGGTATCAGGATGAAGAGGCGCCGGGGCGTGCACTGCTGGATCTAGCCAGGTCCTCGGAACAGGCGGATCGTGTTCTGATGCTGAACGGGAAGCAGGTGCAGGTCGACTGCAGGGTCGAAACGTATTCACTCTCTGCCCACGCTGACGCCGGTGAACTGATTTCGCTTGTGAGAAGGCTGAGGCCAAGTTCTGTTCATCTCGTCCACGGCGATGAGGAGGCACGTTCAGCCCTTTCCCGGGAGCTGGATGTTCACCTCGAGGGGGGTGTTCATCTGCCTGTAAACGGTACTGTGCAAATGATCGAAACTGAAGCCAAATTGACCAGAGGATACGGTCGACTGGTGCAGGTTTCGGGTATCTCGGGGGGTCGGATTCCGAATGGGGATGCGATGGTCGAAATTCGTGCACACATCGAGCGTTTGGGTCTGAAAGGACCGCTTCGAGTTCAGGAACTCGCGGAGATCTGGTATGGCACAGAATCCTGTGGACACGCTGATCTGGAGACGTTCAGGAAGCACGTTATGGACTCCGGTTCCTTCGAGGCCGACCGCAGAAGGCCCTATCTGTATCATCCGGTTGACGAGAACGATGCAGAAGCGCCGGGTATCATGGAGGTGAATGCCGCGCGATCCTTGATCCTGGATTCCTTTCTCACGGATGCAGGTTTGTTCAGATGCAGCGCTCATGTGGCAGACCAGGCATTTGAACTTGCGTTTTATTTTCCTGATGTGATCCCCGACAAATATGCGCAGGTCCTGGAATATTTGACAGAACAGACGGGATGGACTATTCGTCTTCGGTCGACACCGCATCAGGCTCGATTGGCCGAAGTGGCGCTCGAGATTTTGCCTGATGGGATCCAGGCTACAAAGTCTCCCGCGCTCCGACTCGAGAAGCGTGAGATTTCTGTTGAAGTGAAAGGTGAAGCGGAATCGAAAGGATGGGAGAAAGGAACCATTGCAAGATTTTTGGAACTCACCGGGTTCAGCCTGGTATTGACCGGGCCCGCTTCAGTGAAGCAACCGGTGACGGTCTCCCGACCAGAATGCTGGGAAATCAACCGTTCCTATGAGGAGATCCGTCGAGCTCTGAATGAGGAACAGCATATGCCCCACAGGATCGGAAATAAAGTTGACGGGACAGAAAACTATATCGAAGTTGCATACATCTCCCCAGGGGTGGGTGAGCGGTTCAGGAAGCACCTGGATGAGATCTCTGACAGGATCGGGTGGCCCATCCGGATCAGAAACTCGGCAAATCAGGAGATGATCGCCCGGGAGGCCCGGCGGCTCACGCCGGACGGCTGCCAAATACGAGGGGCGCCCAGATTTCATCTTGCAGAACGGCGTGTAGTTGTACCCGTTGAGATCGCACCGGAAAGCGATCAGGCAGGTCGCCTGGAAACAGAGTTCACGGACCTGACCGGATTCAAAATCGCCTGGGAACTCCCCAGATCCCGATAGTACCCCATGCAGACACAGGAGACATGTGGATATGGATCCCATCCTTATTGCAGCGGTGATTCTTGTGCTGGGCGCGTTGTTGCGGCCAACATCTGCAGCAGCAGAACAGAAGTATTACACAAAAAAAAGACGGGACACGATAAACACCAATCTCCGGAAATATGATTGGGCACGGGAACAACGGGATGAGATCATTTCCAGTGCGGAGAAATGGGCCGGCTATGAGGATGAGAAGCTGAGAACGCTGGTCAGTCCCCCACAGGTTCCCAGAGGGTACCAGGTCCACAATGAAGGATGTCCCGTACACGGCATAAAAGTACACGAACAGGGTCTGTACAAGTGGGTTATCGACTTCGATAACCCGTACAAGGTCACTTGCCCCGTGGGCGGGGAGGTGTATCCATCGAACGACTTTGGAGCGTTCCTGGAATCCGGGATGCAGGATCATTCTCTGCTAACCGGTCCTTACGCCGATGACGGCTGGGGATGGCACCGTCCGGAAGACAAAGAGCCGGCGAACTACTGGTTTGTGGCCTACTACGCACATTGGAGTATGATGCGGTTCCTGATGGAGGCGATCGAAAATCTCGGAAAAGCCACGATCCTTGCGAAGGATCAACGGGATTCGAAACGCTATGCACACAAGGCAGGACTGCTGCTGTGGCAACTGGCTGAGTACTATCCGAACTACGCATATGACAAACAGTCGCGCGAGACGAAAGAGCACAATCCTCAGTATACCGGAAAGCTATTCAATATGATTTGGGCAACCAGGCCGCCTGTGGTGTGTGCTATAGCTTACGATGCGGTTCGACCCTATCTGGCAGAAGATGACAAACTGCAAGACCTTGCGGGTGTATCGTCCGCCGCAATCGACCGGGCAATACGGGAAAGACTTCTGAGGGAGGCGGCCCAATGCACCATGGATGGATCGGGCAGAATTCGCGGAAACTACGGGATGCATCAGAAGACATTGCTTACCCTGTCACAGGTGCTTGACGATTCCGACACGTCTCCTACCAGTCGTGACATGATCGATTATGTGCTGGCCAATCCGAACCTGATCCGTGATACCGATATGGGATTGCGTGACGCTATCGAAAATCTGGTTTACAGGGACGGCATGCCTCACGAGTCTATCGGGTATAACGGGATCTGGGTAAAGGACCTGACGGAACTGGCGGAGCTGCTTGTTGACCAGGGTACGAACATTTTCAATCTGCCCAGATACAAGAAGCTTGTAACCTGGGCATTCGATGTATGCATTGCGGGGAAATTCACACCATCGACCGGAGATACAGGCAATATGTTCGCCCACGGAGGGGTCTGGCAACCCGATGTCTGCCAGATCGCATTGCCCTATCTGGATGACCCCAGACTGGCGTGGGCACTACGGGCGGGCTCGGGCGCCAGGCAGGACCTCTTCAATCTGCCCACCGATGAGCTGGTTTCGGATACTCCCGAAAGCAAGTCTGTGGAAGTGGGGCTCAAGTCGTATCACTTTCCCGCGTACGGGATGGCCAATCTTCAATGTGGGGGGGATGTGAATCGGTCTGCCGTTTCATTTTTCTATGGTGACCACCCTGCTCACAGGCATTATGATCAGCTCAATATCCTCCTAGTTTCATATGATAACGTGCTCCTGACGGATATTGGCTATCCTGAACAGACGGATTCCTTCAATCATCGACTGTACGGGTTTTTTACGAATACAGTCGCACACAATACAGTTGTGGTGGATGCGGTAAGACAGAAACGGGGACCCGGAAGACTTCACGCGCTGACGCTCGATGGATTCACCCAGGCGGTTGACGCCTCGTGCGAAGGTGCGTATCCCGATCAGGTTTCCGTGTATCGCCGTGCAAACATGCTTGTCGAGGCTACGCCCGAGCATCACTATTTGTTCGATGTGTTCGACGTTCAGGGCGGCTCCCAGCACGATTATATGGTTCATGGGAACCAGGCGGACCTCAAGTGCGAGCCGGAACTGGGCCCGGTAAGAGACGGTACGCTGGCAGGGGAAGATGTGCCCTATGAACAGTTTTATGACGATGAGGACCTGAAGGACAAACGATTGTCGAGTGTGCCATATACCGGCTATAGCGGGAGTGGGTTCCAATTTCTGTACAATGTTCAGGAAGGGGTACTGGACGGAGAGGCTGTGGCCGATTGGCGGATGACGGAACCCTTAGCGGGACAGCCTGAGCGCCCCTGGGAGGGTATCGGGCTTAGAGCACATATGGTGGGTCAGGAAGAAACCCTGTTCGCCTGCGACGGACCGGTTCAAAAATATCATTTCTTGCCAAAGCGCGTGAAGTTTCTGGCACGGCGCAGGCAGGGTGAAGGCCTCACCAGCCGCTACCTGACAATTTATGAACCCTACAAAGGAAGCACCTGGATAGACCGCGTTTCCAGACTGAATGGTGCAGGTGCGGACGGAAAGGCGGATGCGGTCCGGGTGGATCTGGCCAATGGCGAAACCCACTATCTATTCCAATCAACGGATTACAATGCGACCTACAGGTTTGAGAATGGACTTGTCGTATCGGGTCAGTTGGCCGTTCTCGTGCTGAATGAGGAGGGTATTGTCCGGCGGGCGATGCTGATGAACGGAACCCGCCTGAGTCTTGGCGACTGGTCGTTGACCGGTCGTGGGCAGCGCAGCAGCACCATTGCATCGGTGGATTACCGGAATGGCATTGTGGAACTCCAGGAATCGGTGCTCGACGATGTCCTGGTCTCCGGGCAGGCCATGCCCCTGATTTCAGCTGGGTTTACCGATCGTGTGACCCTTCAGGAGGTGGTGGACGAGCGCAGATTCTCAATAGGCGACGAAGACTTGAGGGTTGCAGGTGGGCCCGTAAATTCAGTCGACGGTGACAAACTCTTCTCGACTGCAGCGAATCCACACGCAGTTGTGGGGATGTCCCTGCTCAACAGCGAGTACTGCTTTGTCGGGAGGCTGGTAGAAAAGATAGAAGGCGGCTGGCGGCTGGACCGCAAGGATCTCAGAATGGCAGATTTTCCAGTCGCTGAAGGGGACCCGTGCCCGCGTTATGTGATCGTGATGGCAGGGGCTGGAGACGAGATACTCATTCCAGATGTGGTCAGGTTCGATGCGTCCGAGTGAGGGAATCTTAGAGGTTCAAGGGCAGGTGTGAACCCCTTTCCGATCAGGAATAACCGGAGGATCAGGATGAAGTTGAGTTGTTGTGTGTGGGCACTCTCTGGAGACGATGAGGCAGTGATAAGCAGTCTGGCCGATCTCGGGTTTAAATACCTGGATGTTCGACCTTCTGATTTCGAATCGGATGCCACAAAGATTCTGCTTCGCGAAAAAGGTTTGGGCGTTTCATGCGTAGGGACCTCCTTCGGTTTGGGAGAAAATGCAAAAATGGACGCCGTGGCTCAGGCGGATGCGGATCGCTCGTTGGACCACCTTTGCCGCGCACTGGATCATGGGCACGTTCTGGGTGCTGGAGTGGCCTATGTGGTCCCCGAGGTAGATGGGAAAAGGGATGCACTCGACAGGTATGCCCGTGTTCTTACTGCTGCCGCTGATCGGGCCGAGTCTCTGGGTATGAAACTATGCGTGGAGCATTTTCCTGGCAAGGCGCTGCCGACTGCGAAGGGCACGCTCGAATACGTTCGTGCCCTCGATCATCCGAATCTCTACCTGCTGCTGGACACCGGGCACCTGCAAATTACCGGTGAAGATCCCTCGGATACGATCGAGAACGCCGGTCCATTGCTCGGATATGTCCACCTGGATGACAATGACGGGATTGGAGATCTCCATCTGGCGCTTCTGGATGGTGTTCTGGACAGGCGAACACTTGCACGGACGTTGCGCACGCTGGAAGATACCGGTTACGACGGTCCGGTGAGCCTGGAGTTGAACCCGGCGCTTCCTGACCCGCTGGATGCACTTAGAAGGAGTCGGGAAACCGTGCTTCAGTCGAGCGGCAGTTGAAGGTCGTTTCTGCTCGCCGGTTCCACTGGCCGGTTCGCGATTTCAATCATCGATGGGAGGATTTGGTTTGAACCTGATCTGTTGCCAAACCTTTTCAGCGGAAGACGAGACGGCTCGAGCCCTTCTTCAGAAGGTGCCACCATGCCTCTGGAACTGATCGCTGAGCGCCCGGGCGTGGCGGCTATGCAACAGTACGAAGAGGTCCCACTTCAGCCGGGTGAGATTCGACTGGGGAGCGTGTTCAGTTCAGTCAAGCACGGCACTGAATTCAGGATCTTCAAGGGTGATTCTGCGGACATGTCCAACCGGTGGGATCCGGATTTGCGGTTGCACACACGGGGCGAGATGGCTGCGGACACGTTTCCCAAATCCCTCGGGAATATGTGTCTGGCCAGGGTTTTGGAATTGGGCGAGAAAGTCACCTCTCTAAAGTTGGGAGATCTGGTTTTTGGTCATTTTCCGGTCAGAGAAACCCATACCACAAGGCCTGAAAAGGTTCTGGTGAAACCCGCGGGGATTTCAGGGACCAGTCTGATGTACTGGGACCCTGCAGACTTCGCGGTAGGAGGAATTCGGGATGGCAATGTGCGACTCGGCGATCGTGTGGCTGTTTTTGGACTGGGCGCAATTGGTCAGATGCTGATCCAGGCCGCAAGGATTGCCGGGGCCAGATGGGTAGCCGGTGTGGATCCCATCGAGAAACGCAGGGCGCTGGCTGCAGGTCATGGGGCGGATCTTGTCCTGGATCCTCAAAATATAGATGCAGGACAAAAGATCAAAACCCTGACAGAAAATACAGGAGTGGATGTATCTGTGGAAGCAAGCGGGTCTTCACACGCCCTGTATGACGCCCTGCGCGCCACCCGCTATCAGGGTACCGTTGTGTCCACTGCCTACTATTCGAAACCGATGGAAGGTTTGCTGCTTTCGGGCGAGTGGCACCGAAACCGGATCCGGATGGTTTCGAGTCGAGCGTGTAGCGAACCGCAGATCGATTTCGGCTGGGATTTCGCACGGATCAGATCCGAGTCACTGGCGCTGCTGACCGAAGGCCGGCTCGAGGCTGATGATCTGGTGGACCCGATCGTGCCATTCGAGGACTGCGCCCAGGCATATATGGAGACGGTCGCTCATCCTGAACGAGCCCTGAAATTGGGGATCCGACACTGAAGTTTTTCCTGTAGATAATGGAGATACATATGCGATTGGATGGAGACAAGGTTTACTATTTCGGAACCCAGATCGATGAGGCAGAGGCACCCCTCGAGGACTACCACAGTCTTGCGTCCAAAGCTCTCGGAAACGTCGACCTCGAGTTACCATCGGAAGGAAAAATCCTGCTGAAACCCAATGCCACAGTTCTTTATCCTGCAGAAAAACGGATCATCACGCATCCCGGATTTCTGGCCGGCATTCTGGATTCACTAAATGAGCGTCAGGTGTCTTTTGACCGCATGGTCGTGGCGGACGGTCAATCCGGAGAAAGACCGGATGAGGGGTTCACTTGGGAGGCCGCTGGATACAAAGAGGTGACAGATGCAAGAGGCGTGTCTCTCAAGTGCCTGAACGATGAGCCCAGTCGGTCAGTGGATGTTCCCGGCGGTGTGGTTTTCGATGCCTATCCGATATATCGGGAAGTTACGGACTGCAGTTTCCTTTTCAATGTCCCCCTAGCAAAATGTCACAACCTGGGGTGTACCACACTGGCCATTAAGAATCTGATGGGTATCCTTGCAAGGCCGGAACGTCATCTCTGCAATATTCAGGAGATCGACAAGTCGCTGGAAGAGGGGATCTGGCGATTGACGGACAGCGGACTCAGTCTGTTCGAAGACCGGTTCTACCACAAGCTTTGCGATCTGGTGTCGGCGCTTCGTTCGCTGAAGATTCCGCAGGTATGTATGGTGGACGGGCTGATTGGCCGAGACGGCACCGCGTTCAATGAGGGAGAAAATTCACCCCTGGGCTGGACCTTGCTGGGCACGAACGAGGTACACGTAGATGCGGTGGCAACGTACCTTATGGGACTGGATCCGCTGGAGACCCCTTATCTTAAATTTGCAGCCCAACGGGGACTTGGCACCAACGATGTTGGCGAAATCGAAGTCATAGACCTGCAAAGCGGCCACCCGATGGATACACCACAACTCGAAACATTGAAATCAGCACGGGTTCTGATGCCGATTTCCAGGTATGAAGACGGATACTATGATCGTTTTCGTGCCGATGGTTCGGTGGTACCCTGGCGGATCGACGATGTGAACAATCAGCGGCGTGAAGACGGCCTGGAACCGATTCCGGTCGAGTAACCCACCCGCCGGCTGTAAGTCCTGTCCGGTGACCGAGGGGAGTAGTTAATGTCAAAGGATGAATCGTCTGCAGGCTATCGTTTGCCGCCTGATGATATCGTTGCACTTGTGGATGCGACACCCACCCCGGTGATCGGTCTGGACCCGAAGCAGATCTGGATGGTTGTCCTGAGTCAGCCGAGTCTGCCGCCAATCGCCGAACTTGCCCGTCCTGAGATCCGGATTGCCGGACTTCGGATAGACCCCGGGACTAAGGGTCCCAGCCGTACGGGTCACTATGCAGCCATGCATTTGAAACGGATGGCAGATGGCGAGGACAAGGAGATTACAGGGCTTCCAGCCAATATTCGGGCGGGCAATGTAAGATGGGCGCCCGATGGATCCGCCTTTGCATTTACGCTGACGGGCGAGGCGTCGGTGTCTTTGTGGATCGCAGATGTTTCAACCGGTGAAGCCCGAGAAGTTGGAAATGGAAGGGTCAATGGCGTATTCGGGACACCCTACTTCTGGCTACCCGACGGCTCGGGTATCATTTACAGGTCGGTGGTGGATGGCACGGGGGCTCCTCCCAAAACGCCGGCGGTTCCAACGGGGCCGATCGTCCAGGAGAATTCAGGAAAAGTTGCCCCTTCACGGACATACCAGGATCTTCTAAAAAACAGCCACGATGAGACTTTATTCGAGTACTATGCCACCGCGCAGGTCAGGAAGGCCGATGTAACCGGGGCAGATGTAGCCCTGGGCGAGCAGGGGTGTATCTGTTATGCAGAGCCTTCTCCAAATGGCCATTTCGTTCTGGTCGAGATTATCCACCGACCCTTTTCCTACCTGGTGCCTTATTATCGATTCCCTGTATGTGTAGAGATCTGGGATACGGAAGGGAACCGGGTCTGTGAATTGGCCGACCTGCCGTTGGCTGAGGATGTACCCACTGCTTTCGACGCGGTGCCCAGGGGGCCCAGGTCCTACGGATGGCGTGCAGACGCACCAGCAACCGTGTGCTGGGTAGAGGCCCAGGACGACGGGGATCCGTCGAACGCGGCCGATATTCGGGATCGTGTGTATACGCTTCGCGAGCCTTTCGAGGGCAAACCTGAGGTTCTTCAGGATCTGCCGTTTCGATTTTCCGGAATCCACTGGGGAACGGGACAACTGGCCCTTGTTACTGAACGGTGGTGGAAGCAGCGGCATACGAGGACCTGGCGGATTCGGCCCGATGTGGAAGGCGTGAAGCCACACCTGGTTTTCGATCGCTCCTGGGAAGACCGATACAATGACCCCGGGTCGCCTTTTCTAAAACCCAATGATCGAGGCAAATCCGTTCTTATAACTGATGGAGAAGAACAATCCATTTATCTTGCTGGAAATGGCGCGTCGCCCGAAGGGGATTTTCCGTTCGTTGACCGGCTGGATCTCGAGACGGGAAAGGCCGAACGTTTGTGGCAATGCCGTGCCCCTTACTACGAACGCCCCATCAAGCTTCTGGATATCCAAAATGGTAAATTGCTGACCTACCGTGAATCCAGTTCGGACCCACCGAACGTGTTTGTCAGCGAGATCGGATCCGGTGAGCAGAAACAGATCACGTCCTTTCCTCATCCTTCTCCGCAATTTTCAGAGATCCAAAAGGAACTGATCCGGTACCCCCGAAGCGATGGTGTGCAGCTAACCGCTACGCTTTACCTGCCCGCCGGATACAAATCTGATCACGGTCCCTTGCCTACTTTGCTGTGGGCATATCCCCGTGAATTCAAGAGCTCGGACGCGGCAGGCCAGGTAAAGGATTCTCCCCACCGGTTCATCAGGATCACGAGCGGCTCCCCGCTGTTCTGGCTCACTCAGGGATTCGCCATTCTGGACGGCCCAACGATGCCGATCATTGGCGAAGGGGACAAAGAAGCCAATGACAATTATGTTGAACAGCTCGTCGCGAGCGCCGAGGCCGCCGTCGAGGAACTTGTAAGGCGCGGGGTGTCGGACAGGGATCGGATTGCGGTTGGCGGACACTCCTACGGGGGATTTATGACCGCGAATCTGCTCGCCCACACGGATTTATTCTGTGCGGGTATCGCCAGAAGCGGGGCGTATAACCGGACGCTGACACCGTTCGGTTTCCAGGCCGAAGAACGCACGCTCTGGGAGGCACCCGAGGTCTATTTCGAGATGTCCGCGTTCATGCACGCGGACAAGATCAAGGCGCCGCTGCTGCTGATTCACGGGGAGGCCGATAACAATTCCGGCACATTCCCCATGCAGAGCGAGCGCTTCTACAATGCCCTCAAGGGGCAAGGGGCAGTAACGCGACTCGTATTGCTTCCTCATGAGAGTCACGGCTACAGGGGCAGGGAATCGGTCTTGCATACCCTATGGGAAATGACAGAATGGCTGGACAGGTATGTGAGGAAGTCTGGAAGGGCAGGATGAGGTAAAATGGAACCGAGTGCAGGAGAGCAAGGCGCGCTCCGGATTAAGTTCTGATGGAGCATTTATGACCGAACATTCAAAGTTGGAATAAAAATTCTTGACAATGGAATAAAATAGACATATATTGGAATATATTCGATTTGGATGGTATGTTCAGTACAGGGGTTTGGATGAGTGAGAAGGCGATACGTCACGAAAAAATTTTGGCCTTGATCGGGCAGAAAGCCATTGGAACGCAGGAGGATCTTGCGGAACAATTGCGACTGGCCGGAATCCGGACCACCCAGTCGACCCTGTCCAAGGATATCAAAGCACTCAGAATCGCGAAGATACCTACCGGTGGTGGCGGGTTCCAATACAGGCTTCCAGAGGCGAGAGCTGAGCTTTCCGGCGCAGGGCTGCTGGCGCGGGAGTTGACAGATTTCGTAATTGGAATCGACGGCGCCGAAAACATGCTCGTGCTCAAGACGATAACCGGGCACGCGCAAGGTGTCTGCGAGGCGATCGACCAGGCAAAATGGCCTGAGACTGTAGGCACGTTAGCGGGTGAAAACACGATCTTCGTATTGTGTCGTTCGGCGGAACAAAGAGCTTCATTGGAAAACAGGATAAAGGGAATTGCGGGGACGATATGAGTCAGCTGCGCAAGGTAGGGATCATCGGCGATACCGGAATGGTCGGGCAGGAACTGGACCGAATTCTTTCTCTCCATTCGTCGGTGGAAGTCGAATACAGACAGAACTCGCGTCGCAAGGAGGGTAACTCCGGTGACTGCGAGGTTATTTTTCTGGCGACAAAGGATCCGGAGTCGATGGCATTCGCCCCCGGCTTGCTAGCCGAAGGCTCTCGGGTGATCGACATGAGCGGCGCGTTCAGACTTCCGAGAGATCTGTTCGAGGCGGGGTATGCTCTGGAGCACACTGCCCCGGAGCTGCTGAAAGCGGCGATCTACGGCATGCCGGCCCTGTATGCCAAAGAGATCGCTCAGGCGCAACTGGTGGCCAACCCCGGATGTTATCCTACAAGTGTGATCCTCGCGCTTCGGCCATTGAAGGACCTGCTTCAGGGAGAAGCTACGGTTGTGGCCACCTCCGGCAATTCAGGGGCCAGACAAGAGGTGGAGGAGGCCCCGAACGAGTTGACCTACAGCTACGGAAAACGGCACAAGCACGTTCCCGAGATGGCGCTGTATTCCGGATTTCCCGTGAACTTCACGCCCATTGTCCTTCGGTCTGTTTTTGCGGGAATAAACGCGAATATTCGTGTGGAATTGGTAGATGAACTGAAGCAGGTAAACAGCAAGGAGGCCGAAGCACAGATCCGGCACGCATTGTCTTCAGCGTATGGACCCGATGACCTTGTTCAGGTAGTCGAAGATACGCCGGATGAGCAGTGGGGCACTCGCGACGTTGTGGGTACTCACAAGCTCTTGATCAAAGTGGGTGTTGACGAAGGCTTTGTCTACCTCTGTTCTCTGGAAGACAATCTTGGCAAAGGTGCGGCAAGCCAGGCCGTGGAGAATATGAATATCATGCTTGGTTTTTCTCGTCTGGAAGGCATTGGCGAGGTTTACGGTATCGCGTGATAAGCGGGTCTGTTTCGAACGGCCCGCGACGCAGAATTCGCGGGTTGTTTCTTTTGAGGCTTTCGGATGGAAGATCTGAACGGTGTGAGACAAATCGAGGAGCGCACATTGAATGCGTGGCCGGCTTTACAGGAGATCCTGTATGACGGATGGGTCCTGCGATTTGCCGACGGCTACACACGCCGTTCGAACTCGGTCAACCCGATATATGAGGGCTCGCAGGGTGTATTCGAGAAAACCCTCACGTGTGAGGACATTTACAAGAGCAGAAATTTGAGCCCTGTTTTCAAAATCTCGCCTCTGGTATATCCCCGGGATCTCGACGAAATTCTGGAGGCGAGGGGGTATGAAAAAGAAGCGACAACATCCGTGCAATCTCTTAACTTAGAACTTCTGCCTGAATCCGACATGCCAGAGACCCTGATTTCGTGCATTCCTGGTGATGGTTGGCATGGTGAATATGCCGAACTGCAGGGAATGGGGGACCGTGAACATCACTGTTTCCGGAAAATTCTCGCCCAGACTGCGGCGACGATTTTCTACCTGTCGGTCAAGGCGAATGGCAAAATGGTCGCAGGCTGGCTGGCGATCCTCGAGGGGGTCTACGTTGGTCTGTTCGGGCTGATCACGGAGCCGGAGAAGCGAGGCAACGGGTTTGGGCGGCGAATGGTCGTGGATGCCCTCGGCCACGCGAGAAAGCAAGGGGCTCATCTGGCCTATCTTCATGTTTTGATGAGAAACGATCCGGCATTGCGATTGTATGCGAAACTCGGCTTTCGGGAATCCTATCATTATTGGTACAGAACCAGGGCATCTGGTTCGTGAAACGCGGACATCCAATTGTTGCAAGTAGATCTGACCTGAGTTACACAAACGGTCGAGGAGGAGCGCATGGCCGGGTTCAATGGCCTGGGTTTGCATCTGGGAAATCTGGCAAGGCTTTCATCTGCGAAGACCCGATCTATCAGTCCCGAAAATTTCACGGGTGAAAAGGGTCGTGGCGCCATCGCAACAGAAGGCACCGGTGCGGATCGGGCAGTCGATCTTGGAAAAGGGTGGAAGATTTCACCCTCGATTCGAATTCAGCCTGGCGAAACTTATGAACTGGCTGAAATAGACGGACCAGGGGCCATTCAGCAGATCTGGATGACCCCTACAGGTCACTGGCGGTACAGCATTTTACGAATTTACTGGGACGATTCGAAGACACCGGCGGTCGAATGTCCAGTGGGAGATTTTTTCGCCTGCGGATGGGGAAGGTATGCCCAGGTGACTTCTCTTCCCATTTGTGTGAATCCAGGCAGCGCGTTCAATTGCTACTGGGAGATGCCGTTTCAGCGCAAGTGCAGGATGACCATGACCAATATCGCAGATGAAGCGATGACCCTCTATTATCAAATCAACTACACACTGACAGATGTACCCGATGATTGCGCCTACTTCCATGCCCAGTTCAGGCGTACGAACCCCCTGCCATACAAAGAGGTGTTTACGATCCTGGATGGTGTCACGGGCCGTGGACAGTTTGTGGGGACCTACATGGCGTGGGGGGGCAACAACACGGGATGGTGGGGTGAGGGTGAAATCAAGTTCTATCTGGACGGCGATGGTGAATATCCCACGATCTGCGGAACCGGCACCGAGGACTATTTCTGTGGTTCCTACAATTTCGATGTGGGTAAGGAAAATGGCGGCTACCGAGAATTCACCACTCCGTATGCAGGGTTGCCCCAGGTCATTCGACCGGATGGACTGTACGTTTCGCAAACCAGATTCGGCATGTATAGATGGCATATCATGGATCCGGTTCGTTTCGAGCAGGATCTGAGGGTCACCATTCAGGCCCTGGGCTGGCGAAGCGGTAGACGCTATCTGCCGCTTCAGGATGATATCGCCTCGGTGGCATACTGGTATCAGACGCTTCCGGCAGCGCCATTTCCGGAACTGCCCGACAGGGACGCCCTGGAGGTGATCTGAACGCGAGGTGTTCTCACCAGTTGCTTGACTGGATCTGTCGTTTCTTGCAAGTTCACCCGTTTTTGCCTCAACACTGAAAACAGAGGAATAGCAGTTTGGAAAAAATCATTGAAAAGGCCGCCACACTGGTGGAGGCATTTCCCTATATCCGTTCCTTTCGGGACAAGGTAGTTGTCGTCAAATACGGTGGCAGCACGCTGCCCGAAGAAGGCGGATCCGATACCGTTCTTGCGGATCTCGTGTTCATGGAAACCGTGGGCATGCGCCCGGTTGTGGTCCATGGCGGAGGAAAGGAGATCAGCCGTCGTCTGGAAGCAGCGGGGGTAGAATCCAAATGGGTGAACGGTCTGCGCGTGACCTCTGAGCAGGCCATGGATGTGGTGGAGGATACGCTTTTCGGAGTGGTCAACCGAAGAATCGTAGAAGGAATCGAGGCACTCGATGGCAGCGCACGAGGGATGTCTGCCAAAGACGCCGGCATTTTGCACGTGACCAAACACTTCGCTCAGGTGGTGGATGGAGACAAGACGGAGCAGGTGGACATCGGCTTTGTGGGCGATGTGGAACGCGTAGATCCGAATCCGATCCGGACTGCGTGTGAAGAAGAGGCGATACCGGTGATCACGCCTGTAGGTATTGGGCCGGATGGGAAGAGCTACAACGTGAATGCCGATACGGCGGCCGGTGAAATCGCCCGGTCGCTTCAAGCGGAGAAGCTGGTTTTCTTAACGGACGTTCACGGGATTATGCGCGATGGTGGTGATTCCGATTCCTTGATTTCGACCCTGCACATCAAGGATGCGGACGCCCTGGTGCAGCAGGGTACGATCCAGGGAGGTATGATCCCCAAGCTTCAGGCGTGTGTTCGATCCGTGAAGGGGGGCGTTCACAAAACCCATATTATCGACGGCAGGGTGCCGCACGCGTTGCTTCTGGAAATTTTCACCCGGGAAGGGATCGGAACCCAAATCGTACAATAGACCGGTTCTGACCAAAACCGTAGCTATCGCCGCGCCCGCATGAACCAAACTGGAGGAAACAATGGACACACAGAAAATTATCGATCTGGAACAGAAATACATTCTGCAGACCTATGTGCGACCGGAATTCGTTCTGGAAAAAGGCGAAGGCGTGACCCTTACGGATACGGATGGAAAACAGTATCTGGATTTCGTGAGTGGTCTGTCGGTCAATGCGTTGGGATACGGAGACAAAGGCGTGCTGGATGCTATGTCCAGCCAGGCGAGCAAGCTCATCCACGTCTCCAATTTGTATCACACCGTTCCTGCCCCCCAACTTGCCCAGTTGTTGTGTGAACACTCCTTTGCAGACCGTGTCTTTTTCTGCAACAGCGGAACGGAATCCTGGGAGGCCGCGATGAAGTTCGCCCGAAAATGGGGTTACAAGAATTTCCAGGACAGTCCGAAGAACAAACTGATCGCCTTGAACAATTCCTTTCACGGCAGGACATTCGGATCGATCTCCTCTACCGGACAGCCCAAGTATCACAAGGGTTTCGGGCCGATGCTGCCCGGCATTTCCTTCGCAGATCTGAACGACCTTGAGTCCGTGGAAAAGCTGGTGGACGCCCAGACCGCTGCGGTGATGGTGGAGCCGCTGCAAGCCGAAGGCGGGATTCATCTTTGTGATCCCGAGTTCCTGATTGGCCTGAGACAGCTCTGCGACGAGATGAAGATCTTGCTGGTCTTCGATGAGATCCAGTGCGGGCTGGGTAGAACAGGAAGTCTGTTCTGCTATGAGCATTTTGGTGTCACGCCGGATATCATGACCCTGGCAAAACCACTTGCCGGCGGCCTGCCAATTGGCGCGACCCTGATGACCCAGGCGGTCGCAGATGCGGTGGAACCGGGCGACCACGCCGCCACATTCGGTGCGCATCCGGTTTCCTGTGCGGTTGGGATCGAAGTATTCAAGCGATTGTCGGATCCGTCTTTTCTTGCCGGTGTCAAGGCAGCGGGCGACCACCTGCATAAACGGCTGGAGGGTCTGAAAGAGAACTCCAGCGGCAAGATCCTCGAGCTCAGGGGCAAGGGGTTGATTGCCGGTGCGGTGATGAATGGCATCGCCTCCGGAGATCTGGTAGGTGCTTTCCGGGAGAAGGGCATTCTGGTGTGTGTGGCCGGGCCTGAAGTGGTGCGCTTCCTCCCACCGCTTGTCGTCGAGACGGCACAGATCGATCAGGTGATGGATGTGTTCGAGGAAATTCTTTCGACACTGTGAGCACGCGCAGGAACGCAATGGGATCGTTTGCCATTAACGCTGCAAGGAGTGATGTAGATGACAGTTCATGAACTGAAGGGGAAACGGATCGCCCTTGCAGCATCGGGCGGTCTGGACAGCTGTACGGTTACACGATGGCTTTGTGATCAGGGCGTGGAAGTGGTCAGTGTAACCGCCGATATCGGTCAGCCGGACGAGCTCGATATCGATGACATTCGAAAGCGGATGCTGGCCTGTGGCGCTGTAGAGGCCGTGATGGTCGATCTGAAAGCTGATCTGGCAGAAGATGCCCTTGTGATGTTGACGGCGAACGCCACATACGAGGGCGGATACTGGAACACAACGGGTATTGCCCGGCACGTGACCACGCGCGGCATACTGAAAGTAATGGCCGAAAAGAACTTGCAGGTAATGGTTCACGGGGCCACCGGGAGGGGCAACGACCAGGTGCGGTTCCAACTGGTGGCAAATATGCTAGGACCCGAATATCAGGTGTACGCTCCCTGGCGTGACGATGCCTTTCTCGAGAATTTCGGAGGCCGGCGCGAGATGATCGCTTACTGCGAAGCACGTGAACTGCCCATTACCGCCACACAGGACAAGCCGTACTCAACTGATGCAAATCTGCTCGGGTTGACTCACGAAGCCGGGAAGCTGGAATACCTGGATGTGGCGGCCGATTTCATCGACCCTGGCATGGGGGTTTTCCCAAAGGATGCACCTGATCAACCGGAGGCGTTTCAGCTCGAGTTGAAGATGGGTCGACCCTCGCGAATCAATGGCGAGTCTGTAGATCCGGTGGAGGCGATTCTGAAGGCTAATGAAATTGCCGGGAGAAATGGCGTGGGGATCGGGATCCACACGGTAGAAAACCGGTTTGTGGGGATTAAGTCCCGTGGCGTGTATGAATCTCCCGGAATGAGTCTGCTGGGAGCATGCTACGAACTGTTACTGCAGCAAATCCTGGACAGGCGCGCCCGCAGGTTTTACGATGCCCTTTCTCCACTCCTCTCTGAGCAGATCTATCAGGGCTATTATTACGACCTGGCGTCACAAATGATACGCAGCGCGCTCAAGCCAGTGCAGGATGTGCTGACGGGGACCATCAAGGTCTCGTTATATAAAGGTAATGTGACCTTCCAGTCATCAGAAGATGTGACACATACCCTGTACTCTTCCGAGTTGTCTTCGATGGAAGCCATTGGGGATTACGATCATCGAGATTCAGAGGGCCTCCTGAATGTGCTGGGCGTCGGCGCAAAATCGCTGAACGTTTCGGGGCAGATGGAAAAGGATTTGCTGAATGGAATTTGACCAGGCAAGCGCCTGCATTTTAAGACGGGCGAATTTCAATGAATGAATCCGATGCAAAACTCTGGGCGGGCCGATTCTCCAAACCTACCGCCTCGACTATGGAACGGTTCAATGCGTCCATCGGTTTCGACCGCCGGTTGTTCGCGGTTGACATCAGGGGAAGTCGCGCCCAGGCCAGGGCGTTGCACCGCATCGATGTATTGACCGAAGATGAACTGGATCGGATTCTGTCGGGACTGGATCAGGTTGAGCAAGAAATTTCCGAAGGTCGGCTTCCTCTGACGGATGATCTGGAAGACATCCACATGGCGGTGGAGAAGCGGCTGACGGAGATCACGGGGGACCTCGGCGGCAAGATCCATACGGGAAGAAGCAGAAATGATCAGGTGGCTCTGGACGAACGCCTCTATCTCCGGGAGGTCATCTCAGGAACGCTGGTTCGAATGGACCGCCTGCAGGCCACGCTACTCACATTTTCAGATCGAAATCTCGACGTGATCATGCCCGGATATACCCATATGCAGCAGGCGCAGCCCGTCCGGCTCTCGCACTATGCGATGGCCCTTTTCTGGATGCTAGAGCGCGATCGGGGACGCTTCGAGGACTGTTATTCACGTTCAGATCGGATGCCGCTTGGGTCCGGCTCTTTTGCGGGCAGCGCCTATGAAGTGGACCGGAACTATCTTGCACAGGAACTGGGTTTTTCGGCGCCCACAGAGAACAGTATCGACGCCGTGAGCGACCGGGATTATCTTCTGGAGTATTTGTCCGCGTCCGCCATTATGATGGGGCACCTCAGCCGGTTTTGCGAGGACCTCATCGTCTGGTCCAGTTCAGAATTCGGATTTGTAGAGCTGGACGACGCCTACAGTACAGGGTCCAGTATGATGCCGCAGAAGAAGAATCCGGATTCTCTGGAACTGGTTCGCGGTAAAACTGGAAGGGTTTATGGAAATCTCATGTCCTTGTTGACCGTGATGAAAGGGGTACCCCTTACCTACTCCAAGGATATGCAGGAGGACAAGGAGGCCTTCTTCGACACCGTGGACACCGTTTGGATCAGCCTCGAAGTGTTTACAGGCGCATGGTCGTCCATGAAAGTGAATTCGGAACGCATGAAGGCCTCGCTGGACGGGATGATTCTGGCCACCGATCTGGCAGACTATTTGGCCAGAAAGGGCCTGCCATTCAGGACGTGTCACCACGTGGTTGGCCGTCTTGTGAAACGTGCTGGTGAAACGGGAAAAACGCTGGTGGATCTGGATCTGGAGACCCTTCGGGCCGAGTCCGAGGTCTTTGAGGAAGATGTGGCCGAAATCTTGACAGCAGAAAACAGTACGTCGATGCGAAACATCCAGGGTGGCACGGGCCGAAATGCTGTTATGGCGCAAACTGCAAAAGGTTGGAATTTACTGGCAGAACGGATCAAAGAGACAGAATTATGAAACTGTTTAGTGAGCGGGATGTTCGCCGCCAGTTTGAAATGCTGCAGCACGATCCGGAATTTGGGCTGACAGAATTGAAAGCGGTGGATGGGGATCATGTCATTGGCATCGGGCTGTTCGACAATGTGGATGACTTTTCCTCCGAGTGTCTCCGCTACAATGAACTGGGCACCCTGTATGTGGGTGTGAATCCACGTTCACTTTCCCTGCTGGACGACTACGGTGGCTTAAAGAACAGGATGCGAACGCTCTTTTCTGACGTGGTCGAGGAGAAGGATGTCCCCTTTGTAACCGGACTTGCGATGAACAGCTCTGAGGGATTGTCGGAATCAGCCCGCGCCCTGCTGCCCGATGTTTCCATTCTGGGAAACGGTGATCTCTTCTGGCCGATGGATGAGCCTATTCCTGTTGAACAGGATGGAGAAATGGATGTTCGGAAGGCTATTGCGGCGTGGTTTTATGGCGATCCGGGACGGCCAATGGATATTTCACAATTCACCCGGGTGATGGGCACGGCCATTCCCGGAGGGAGCTGGCTCAATCGTCGAACAAGATTCAAAAAATTTCGACCTTTTATTCTGGAGGGGATTGCCTCCCGGATTATTGGGGAATAGCCTGGAACTTTGCTGCTTTCCGGGCGTCCATAAGCCAGGATAATGGAAAAAGGATAAGCCGCGAATGGTGTGCCGGGTGGGTCCCTCTCGACCCACCCTTTTGTATGGTTTTCCCAAGGTGACACATCCCAAAGTGGTCTCTTGACGATCCAATTTTTCCAGCTTACATTCAGGTTCGCGCCGGGCAGTAAACATCTTCTGAGGGGGTAGTTCCATGCTTCACAAATTCATGGCTGTTTTCATGTCCGCGTGTATGCTCTGGACCAGTCTGGCCGGTGCCGGCGAGGTGTTCGCCGCAGAGACAGAAAGTCCGGATGAGTCTGTAGCAAAGGAATCAGAAAAGGAATCGAAAAAGAAAGCAACAGAGGATGAGGAGAAGGAGGAGAAGCGACCCCCAGCCAATCGCACCATAGAGGGGATGAATGACGGTGATAGCTGGCGTATTGTAGATGTGAGAACCGTAAAAGGCAAGCTGGTTGTGATCAGTCCTGAGGTAGGCAGGGAGATAGATCTGGAAGAGAGTAATCGATATTCTCTTTTTCAGGGTCGAACGGTATTCAACGAACGGATCAAGATGCGGATTTTCGATATGGCCGTGCCGGGTCTGCAATCCGCAGTTTTCCTCACCCGAGGCAAGGACCGCTATATGGTTCGGGTCAAATACAGATCAGGTCAGGAAATTTCCAGCCGATCGACCCCTCTGGGTGACGCCGATGAACTTCGGAAAATCCGAGAGTATATCGAAAATTTCGATGCCATCAGTAAAAAGACATACAAACTGGAAACAGAGTCAAAGATTGCAGAAGATGCAGAATTTCCACAATTTACGGAGGAGGAGATCTCCTTTGAGGAGCGCCGGCCTCGATTCGGGCTGTCCAGGCGCATACCAGGTGGGGTGGTCCTGAAAGGCGGGGAAAAAGTGGAAGGGGAGCTTGTTCCCTCTTACGATGAAGGCAAGATCCTGATACAGACCAACATCGACACGCGCCGCGTTTCCGTGGACGACATTGAAAAGGTATTTATCAAGGGCGCAAGGAGTTCGGCCGCCGTGGGTACAGCGGTACAAGGTGGTATTGGTGGTGCGACCACTGGTGCACTCGTAGGTGCTTTGGCAGCGTGGCAATCCGGAGGTAACGCGAAAGAGACTGCGATCTTTGCTGGCCTGCTGTTCGGAGCGATTGGGTTTGTGAGCGGGCTGTTTCGTGGGGCAAGCCGCGGCAGGGGAAACAGGGAGTTCGTGCTGGGTCCAGTTGAGCGGCGGGGCGGTGGTGGAGATTCCGAGGAGGGTGAGGATCGGCGCAGAAGGGGGAGATAATGGAAGCAGGGGCCTATTTGACAATATGTATTCTCATGTGGGGTATGGCCATATTTACGATGAAACTCGCCGGCCAGGGTCTGGATCCAATGACCCTGGCCGTGTTCAATGCTGCGGGCCAACTGATCATTGGGATATTGCTTTTCTCTCGTGCGAACATCGGGATTGGCAAATACCATTTGATGGGGATTGCAGTCGGCGTGTTATTCGTTCTGGGTAACATGGCCTTTTACAAGCTGTCTCAGACCTCCCAGGTGAGCACTCTGGCGCCCATGACCGCGCTTCACATCGCGGTCCCGATCGTTCTGGGCATCGTTCTGCTCGGTGAGCCGGTTTCGGTTCGCAAGGGGATTGGTGTGCTTTTCGCTCTGGTTGCCCTCTATCTGCTATCGAATTCTGACAGTTAGGTTAACACCTCATTCCCGGGAAGGACTCAAATGCATCTCCAGACTTTCGATGGTCTTCACCCCGAGATCGATGCCTCCGCGTTTCTGGCGGAAGGTACATTTCTGATTGGGGACGTGAAGATCGAGCAGAATGCCAGCATCTGGTACAATGCTGTGCTTCGTGGGGATAACGAACCGATTCGGATCGGTCAGGGATCCAATATCCAGGACGGCGCCGTGCTTCACACAGATCCGGGTTGTCCGTGCCTCGTAGCGTCGCATGTGACGGTTGGCCACAATGCGATCCTGCACGGGTGTATCGTTGAGGATGGCGCTACCATAGGAATGGGCGCCACGGTGCTCAACAAGGCGCAAGTGGGTAAAGAGTCGCTGGTTGCGGCCAATGCCCTGGTCCTGGAGGGCATGGTGATTCCTCCGCGAACCCTGGTGGCCGGCGTTCCAGCGAAGGTGCGAAGAGAACTTACAGATGAAGAAGTGGAGACTTTCAGAAAGAACACCACGGGATACGTGACTCGGAGTCGGACGTATATGTCGCAGAGAAACGAGGCGTAGCGTGCCGGGAACCAGAAAAATGGGTGGACAAATTCGAGTGGGTCTCGTGGGTGCGGGATGGTTCGCCACAAGAAGGCACCTGCCTGACCTGAAGGCCCACTCCGATGTGCATCTGGCGGCGATTTGCCGGAGAGATGAGGCAAAACTGAACCATATCGCCGATCACTTCGGGGTCTCCGGGAGATATCAGGCATTCGAGAGGATGCTCAGCTCGGAAGATCTGGATGCCGTCGTGATAGCCACCCCCCATTCACTCCACTACGCTCAAGCTGAATTGGCACTGCAGAAAAGCTTGCACGTTTTGCTGGAAAAGCCAATGACCTTGAGGGCCAGTGAGGCCGATGCACTCGTGACGCTAGCGACAAGGAAAGGATGTGTAGTCTCCGTTGCTCTTAACCCGCCCCACTGGCGGCATACGCACCATGCCAGAAGCATCATCCGGGATGGCACAATCGGTGATCTGGAGGCCATTTCCCAGCATTGGGTGGGGAATTCCGAGTCGGTCTTCGGTCTGTCTCCCCTGCCCGAAAAGATGCCCGGTCTGGTCAAGCCCTCACTATATCGGGGGGACCACTCCTTAAGTGGTGGTGGTCACCTGATGGACACCGGGTCACATTTGATTTCCGAGCTGATCTGGCTGACAGGTATGACGGCCGAGACCGTTTTTGCGCAGATGGACGACACGAAACTGGATATGCGTTCTGTGGTGCAGGTGAGTTTCGAGGGTGGGGTGCCCGCTAATATCATCTGCATTGGCAACAGCACATTCGACCACAGGAGAATCAAGAATGTCTACTACGGGAGCAAGGGTACGCTCACGATAGAGGGCATGCCCTTCTCGGTGGTGCTGGACCTGCCAGGAGAGCAGATCCTCACTGTATCGGAAGCGGAAATGGCGGACTTGCCTGGACCGGTGGCCGACTTCATTCAAGCAATCCAGGGCGGGCACGAGTCTGCGTCCACCGGACGCCACGGCGCGAGGGTTGTACGAATTATGGAAGCGGCATATCGGTCTGCCGAGTGTGGCAAGCGTATCGAGATCGGAAGCTTGTGACTCGTGGCTTCCTCTGTGGAGACCTTGCGGATGTCTGATTTTGGTGAACGCGAAATCCGGCTTGGACTTGAAAAAGGAATCCGGGAGTTCAATGAATCGGACTTTTTTCAAGCTCACGACACCCTGGAAGACGTGTGGATGGATGTTCGTGGACAAGAGCGCCTGTTTTTCCAGGGTCTGATCCAGGTTTCCGTAGGCTTTTACCACCTGACGTGTGGAAATTTTGCGGGAGCCGAACACCTCCTGACACGTGGTGTTCGGAAGCTGGAGGAATTTTTGCCAGCCCACCGCGGACTCGATGTTGGTGATCTTGTTGCCAGATCGTCCGCGATTCTGCTGCAGGTGGTTGCGGCAAGGGAAGGTCACGGCGAGGCGCCCGATCTGGGGACGATACCCGGGATCCATTCTGCAAATGACCTGAAAGCAGGATCTCAGGTGGCGGATCAGGGCGGGTTGACAGGGTAATGACGTAGGAGTATATTGGCGATTAATTCCGAAATGGCAGAGTCGCTCAATGGTCTCATTCGGGTCGAGTTGATCAGCAAGATCGAAAAAAAGGCGCGTGCTCAGGATTTCCGTGTGGAAGGATGCATAGGATGGATCATACCAGGGTAGAGATCGTCAGTTGTGGTGAAACGCAATCGGACACGGATCTCAAGACGCTGTTCGACGCCTGTGCCGACCAGGCGGGGGACCTCTCCGCTCCAGATCTGGAGGCCATTGCATCGTGGCGCAATGTGGACGGCGGGCAAGAAGGTGTTATTTTCCTTGCAGTGCTCAATCAGGTGAAGGCCGGTATTTGCGCAGCTATAGTACCTCCCGATCGGGATCATGTCAGTTTGAAGTTTCTGGGCGTCCGGGGCGATGCCCGGAGGCAGGGGCTGGGTGCCCGACTGGAAACCCACCTTTCGGATTTCTCACGGAGGCGGGGAAGCAGCGACATTCGTACCGCATTTTCCCTCGATGGCAAGCACCAGGCAGGAGGACGTTTCCTGAACAAACAGGGTTGGACCAGAAATACGGATGCCGGTCTTCGGATGTGGCGGGATCTGAATGATTTGCCTGATCTGGATATCCCGGGGGGATATTCAATCAGATGCTATCGGCCTGGCGACGAAGCTGCATTCGTAAGAATCAAGAACGCCGCATTCGCAGGTGAACAGGCTGGAGGACGAGATTGGACAGATGCAGATTTTGAAAAGGAATATCTGGCCTCACCGCATTTCAAGGTAGATCGCGTGCTCTTCGCCGAGTTTGAAGGGCAACTGGTAGGCACCACGACCGCGTGGACATCTGAATATGAAGGCAGAGAAATCGGTCTGATCCACTGGGTTGCCGTGGTTCCGGAGCACCGGGGCAAAGGCTTGGGATGGATGCTGAATGTGGCTGCAGTGCACAAACTGAAGCAGTTGGCATACGATGATTGCGTGCTGAGCACCAATGAGTCTCTGTCATCGGCGGTCCGGCTGTACAAGAGACTGGGATTCCAGGTGGTTTCTCAGAGATCGACTTATACAAAGGTTCTTGACTGATGGGATCGAATACTCAAAAGCTGATGTTGGCGGCCCGTAGAAGGCTGTTGTCCATTTGGGTGTTGATGCTTGTATTCGGGATTGCAGGATGTGGATCTTCGGATCCCGACGATCAGGGACCGGCAGTGGGGCCAGGGCTGATGGTTTCCGTGTCCATACCCGATATCAATAATTATCTGGCGGATGTGCGGAGAACTTATGCGACCATTAGTCTGATGACATCCGAGTTCGGTACCATATCGGAGGGGTGGTCTGTTGGTTTTTATCCCAATTACTGGACCCGTCAGTTTCTGAACAACCTTCGTTTGAGACTCGAGATCCTCAAGGTCCAGGTCGAGGGCATCCGACCCGCTGATTTCCAATTGCTGAGTATTCACGCCGATTACGAGAAAGCACTTGTGAATTTCGATCAGGCGTTCCGTGCTTTCGATTCCCAAATCGACATCAGCTCCGGTGAGGGTCTGGAGCAGGTGAACCTGCTGCTTCTTGCCGGCAATCTGGATCTGGACAGATTTCAACTCAGGCTGAGAAATCTTTCAGGCCTGGATATTCAATTGTAGAATTGGTGACTTCCAAATGAGTGAATTTTATACGATACTGGTTGTGGATGACGATGCCTCTGTGTTGATGGCCATGGAGCACGCCCTCAAGCGGGAGGGATATGCCGTTCACACGGCGGGAGATGGACACCAGGCACTTGAAATTGCAGAAGAGACACCTCCCGATCTCATTCTGTGTGATTACATGATGCCGCAAATGAATGGTGTTGAGGTTTTTCAGGCGATGTCCCGGATCTGCCCGGATGCTGTCAGAATTCTTGTAACCGGTCATGCAGATCTGGAAGTTGCTATGTCGGCGATCAATGACGGAGGCGTCTACAAATTCGTGATGAAGCCATGGAACACCAAGGATTTGGGTGTTCTGCTACGCAGGGCCCTGGAACATTACCAGTTGATCCAGGAAGGCAAGGCGCTTATGGAAATGCTCGACATGGCGCTGCGCCAGCAGGAGGTCAAGTCCAGAGGGCTTCAGGATCAGGTGGATCGATACCGGCGCATGCTTGGAATGGATTGAAGAGGATTGGCGTAATGGCCGGGGTAATGCCCTGGCTATTTTATTCAACATGATATTAGATAAAGTAATACAATGTTCGATATGTGTCATCGTTGTCTAATATTTCGGGTCCGGAAAGATTTATTGATCTTGACCATATGGAAAATGTTGCCGATATATACTCATGAGGATTGATACTGTTTATTAGGGACCGTTAAGTACCATTCGGGAGGTACACACAAGACAACAGATCAGGAGGGTGAATATGAAGAGTTTCCCCTATCAGATTCTGGGTACCGACGAGCGGGAAGATTCCCTTTTTTTCATGCTGGACTCACTTCTCCGGTCGCGGATCGAGACCGGTGAAGAAACTATAGATGACGAGGATGTCAATATCTACCTCGCCGGCTTGCTCCACTCTTTTCTGGATCAGAGCTTTTACCGGAAATACGGAGATGCCATTACCCGATGCAATATAGAGATTTATGATCTAGCGGAGATTCCTGACGATCCTGCTGTCCGATTCCGGGTCTATAAAGGCAACGCGGATCACGCCCTGATGACGAGCGGTGTATTTGATGGCGAAAAGGATCCTGAGGGCGAGGCGGAGCGTGGAAAGCGATTCTACGGGATCGCATCTACCTGCCACACCCGAATCTGCCGGAAGAAAACAGGCGTGGCTACGGTTCTGGAAAAGCTTTCGGAGCGATTCGATACCTATCGGATGATCCTCGTTCACATGCGAAGCGAGTATCTCAACCTGATGAAGCGGTTTACGAAGGGCGAAATGTTTCACCTGGAGCGGGATGTCCACGCAGGCGCCATGATCGGATTCGTACTAGATGTGCGCGATCACTTCCTGGATGCCTATTCGGACTGGATGAAGACGGGTTCGGAGGCCCATCGGGATCGTGTAAACCTGCTTGGACAAGCGCTGAGCGTGGCCGATCCGGAATTCGAATTTGCGGGCATCTAAACTGCTCAAAGCTACTACACAAAGAAAAAAGGGCCGAAGCGATCGCTTCAGCCCTTTTTCCTTGTCCAAGTCGAGGCATCAATTCAATGCTTTGATTTCTCCGCCTACCAATCTGACCAGGTCCTTCTGTCCGTCCACCAAAACTGTAGCACCTGCCCGTCCCGTGTTTCTGGCGAGTACACGGCCGGTCTCCGATGCCGTGATTTCCAGACTGCCTGTCGAGGAGATGTTCAATATAGCCGATCGCAACTGGGTTTCTCCGGGCGCGAGCATTCGGTGATAGGAGACTTCCTTTCGGGAGTGGTTTGCGGAGCCCTCGAAGACAGGAACAGAGGGCAGTCCGGATGTGTCTACCGAGAAGGAGATTTGTCTGGATCTGGTTCCAAAGTTTGCGACGGCGAGGTGTCCGTCTGCCAGCAGGCCCACTGCGTTTGCGGGACACTTCAAAGAAACAAGACGCAACGTGTGCATGGCACTATGCTTGCAGTCAGGCGCAACCAGCGCCGTAAGTGCAGCGATTTCCTCTCCTTTTTTCGCCCTGAAGGGTCGGGCGATTCTGCTGAGTGTGACGTCGTCTGCCACGGCCCGCCAAACATCGTAGTATCGTCGATTGTGATAAACCGCTTTACCCGATCCTGAAAACAGGATGCCGAGGCGATTGTCGATATTGATCCAGGCGGGCTGATCCAGGACCTGCACCACATCATCGGCCGGGTCGGTGCTGACCGAGCTTTCAAAACGATGTTGGTTCTTCTCTGTATAGAGCATTCGGTACCCGTTGCAATTTCCCCGAAGCGCGGGGAAATGCTCGTTGATGATGCGCAGAAAACCCTGGTTCACGCTCGATACCGTTACCGATTCCTGCGCACGAAGCCGTTCACAGGAAAGTGAAATGCCCGAAGGCAATGCCGCATACAGCACTTCCTGCCGAACCGAGCGCTGCGCCCGATCCATAACCAGGGCCGCCGAGAAACTGTTCTGGTGCTCATCTACGCGGATAGATACGAGATCCTGGCTGTCGGGGCGATTCTTGACGCTGATGTGGGCGAGGAATGAATCGGTTGCCGGTGCAACCGTATAAATGCCATCCTTGTTCAGCGGCAATGCCATGATCGAGTTGCGCCAGGAGAAGGATGTCTGGCCTTTGGGATGTCTCTGGAAGGCGAATCCCGAGTGCGGGTAAATTTTGACGCCGCGAAGCTTTCTTTCAACCTTTGTCCGCGTTGTGGGCCGGGGCCCATCCCCCAGGAGACGGTGAAACAGGTAGGTGTGCGCGGGTCTGGAAATTCCGGTTTCACGAATGATGAGCGGATCTTGAGGGCCATGGACAACTTCGGCGATATTCTGGTCGTGCATGCGCCCCCCGGTACCTGCCACCCGTGCTTCCATGGTTTCGAGGGCGAGTCTCTCCAGACAGGCACCGTCCGGATCTCTGAGCATGACCGAGGCCGCAGCGTGCGTCAGCGTTCCTGGATCCGGTGAGAGATAGGGCCAGTCCATCCCCTGGACGGGATGCAATGATCCTGACCGATCCGTTGTTCGCTTGAGCTGGTCATAAATCTTCTGGCGGTTGAAAAAGGCGTGCTCGGGAACGCTGACTCCGTATGCGCCATACACGATGCCGAGTCGACCGGTGAAATTCAACGAGGAGGCCGTATAGCTGGGATGCACCATCCCGTGATTTTCGGCCATATAATCCGGGAGTGTTGTAAAAGTCTGTCCCGTGTATTGACGAACTGTCCGACCGTCGGAAAGTTCGAGATGGTTCTTCGTGTCTTGCTGCGCCGTGGCCGTTGAAAACATCCACTGCCTTGCCGTTTCCGCCCAGGTTCGTGACTGTGGCGAGTTGCTCAGCACACATTCCACGGAGGCCAGGCCGGTTGAGGTCCATCCATTTTCTTCCATCTGCGTATTGGTGAAGACGCCACTTTTGGGTGCCATGGTGCCGAATCTGTCGGCGTAGTCGACGTGCATCCGTGCAAGCATGGTCCAGGTTTCGTCATCCACGATATTGCCCAGGAGGAGTGCGGCGATGGCGAGGTCTGCCATATTGGGTCCACACTGACTTTCCGGGAAGAACCCGCGACCCTTTTCGCCCCACTTGGTGCCCCACGTCCTGCGATTCCCCAGACTTTTCCCTGGTCGGATACAATCCGCCGGACCTGAATCGTGCGTGAAACAAAGATAGCGAATCCCCTTCAAGGCAATTTCCCTGAGTTCTTTCTTCGAGCAACCCGTTTTCTCCCGGTCATATTCCGGTGAACTGGCAAGGGCCGCAAAGGCGAATAACGGCCCTGCCGTATCCGATCCGTACCAATGGCATCCACCGAAAAAGTGACCACAATTGGGTCGTTGCGGCCATTCCTCGAAATACTGGAGCCCGATGGGCACCCACTGTTCCAGTATGGACCGGTATCTGCGGCTCAATGGTGTTTCTCTGGCGGGGACTTTGCCCTTGCGTAAACGGGTCAGTGATTTCGGGGTCATCGGGGTTCTCCCTGGTGGGTAAATGAATTACAACGGCAGCTGCACCGCGGCGCCAGTACGTGAGGACTCGTAAGCCGCGAGGCAGATCTCCACGGCGGCTCGGCCATCCTCTCCGGTTACAGGTGGTGTCGTGTCATCCACGATACACTGGACGAAATCACGCACTTCGTCCGAAAATGCCTTCTGACGAGGATCTTCAACCTGTGCTTTGTCATAGACCACTTCCCATTTACCGGATCCCTCGCGGGCAATTTTGACCTGATTGTAGGGGTCCACGTCCATCAAGCCCTTCTCACCTATCAATTCTGCGCCACAAGTATGGCCCTTCCACCCAGGTGGTGGCAGGGCTTCAGAATAGATCAGGTGAGCGCTGCCCCCATTGCGGAACGAGACCATGACCATATTGGATGTGGTGTCTCCGGGAACATCGGACCGCAGATCGTAAGAGCGGGCGAATACCCAATCGACGTCGCTCTGAAACCACCATCGGAGCCGATCGGTATTGTGGACCCCCCACGCAATGAGGCCGCCACGTCCATAGAGCGCCGGATCGGTGATCCAGCTTCTATCGGGATTGGGCTTGCGATAGCCTGGACCTGCCAACGTATCACGGCACATCAGCAGTTTCCCAATAGCGCCCTCGTTGAGGAGCTGCATGGCGACTGCGCCACCCTCCCAATAGCGGTGGCTGTGGGCGACCATGAGTTTGACGTTCGCCTCATCCGCAGCCTGGATAACCGCATCGCACTTCTCGAGGGTGAGGTCCAGCGGTTTTTCGACCAGGACGTGCTTCCCGGCACGAATGGCTGCAAGGGCGTGTTCTGCGTGCAGTGCATGCGGCGTGGTGACGATGACTGCATCGATGTCGTCCCGGTTGACAAGGACCTCAAGGTTGGGTTCCAGGTGCAATCCGTATTCGTCTGCCAGGTTCTGCCCGACACCGGGAATGTTTGCAGGATCGGCCAGTGCCACGGCCTCGCCAAGGGATACGTCTTTGAGCGCATCGATGTGGGTTCTTCCCATTTTACCCACACCGATGATACCGATTCTTACGCGGTCCATAGGGTTCCTCACAGTTGACAATTCATCAAGTTCGGGCGTCAGGCGTATATGATTACATCAGCCGCTTGCGTTTGGCAAGATAATTGAAGAGGGCAGTATGGAAGGATTCTGCGGTGTCGAGGAGGACGTAATCGATGAGGCTGTTGTGGCACTCACGGCGGAAATGATTTACGAGATCATCCATATGAGATTTGTAGGCAGGCGCTATGTGCCAGGGTTCCGTGGTGACGGTTGCCCCCGACTCCAGATCTACGAACCGGGTTTCCCGGTTGAATTCCAGATCGCGTTCCCGGGGATCCAGGATGTGGAAGACGATCACCTCATGTTTTCGATGCCGGAAATGCTTGAGACCCGAAAGCAGGGCCTGAGGATCATCCATCAGATCGGAAAAGACCACGATGAGCCCTCGCCTCACAATCCGTTCTGCCAGTTCGTGAAACGTTTTGGCGAGATCGGTGTCTTCACCAGACGGCTCCGTGGTCTGCAGGGTTTTGAGAATGGTGTGAAGGTGGCTGATGACCGACCGAGGCGGAATATAGCTGGAGATGCCGCTGTCGAAGGCAACGAGACCCACAGCGTCGCGCTGATGCAGCATCAGGTGGGACAACGCGGCGCAGATATACGCACTGTATGAATATTTGGTGAGCGCACCAGAGCCATAGTTCATAGAGCCGCTTGCATCCAGCAGAAGATAGGCCTTCAGGTTTGTTTCTTCTTCGTACTGCTTAACGAAGAGTCTGTCTGTTTTCCCGAAGACCTTCCAGTCGATATCCCGCAGGGGATCACCCTGTATATACTGGCGGTACTCAGAGAATTCCACCGAGAACCCATGATACGGACTCTGGTGCAGCCCAGTGAGAAAGCCCTCGACCACCAGGCGGGCAACCAGATCCAGTCTGGACAGCTGGGCGGCGATTTCAGGATCGAGGTATTGCTGAATGGCATTCATGGCTGCTCAGGATTCCATTAGTCGCTGGATGAGATCTACCGCGGTCGTGCCTTCAGCTTCTGCAGAGAAACTGGTGACGATGCGGTGGCGCAAGACTGGAACCGCTACGAAATTCACGTCGTCTATGGAAGCTGCGTATCTGCCCTCCAGGACCGCCCGTGCCTTTGCACCCAAAATGAGGAATTGAGACGCACGGGGGCCGGCGCCCCAACTCACGAATTCGGATATAAAGCCGGGCGCTCCGTCGCCTGCCGGGCGCGTTTTGCGCGCGAGACCCACTGCATAGTCGATGACGTGATCTGAGACCGGGACCTTGCGGATCAACTGCTGGAGTTCAACGATTTGGCCGGCGTCCAGAACCGGGGAGACCTCAGCTGAGTAGGTGCTGGTGGTGTTTCTTACGATTTCCTTTTCTTCTTCTTCGGAGGGGTAGTCGATCCAGAGGTTGAAAATGAATCTGTCGAGCTGGGCCTCGGGCAATGGATAGGTGCCTTCCTGCTCGATCGGGTTCTGTGTAGCCAGCACGAAAAAAGGTTCTTCAAGACGATAGGTCTCGCCGCCTGCAGTGACTTCGTGCTCCTGCATGGCCTGGAGCAGGGCGGCCTGCGTCTTGGGTGGCGTCCGGTTGATTTCATCGGCCAGGATGATGTTCGCAAAAATGGGCCCTTTCAAAAATCGAAAGGCCTTGTGCCCGGTGGCATGGTCTTCTTCCATCACTTCCGTGCCTGTGATATCGGAGGGCATCAGATCGGGAGTGAACTGGATTCTGCTGAAGGAGAGATTCAAGGCACGGGCAAGTGTGCTGATCAATAGGGTTTTGGCCAGTCCGGGAACTCCGACAAGAAGTCCGTGACCGCCGCACAGAAGTGCGATGAGCAGCTGGTCGATGATCTCTTTCTGGCCGACGATGACCTTGCCGATTTCTCCGGTGATCCGGGTGTGGGCGTCTCTGAGTTTCTCAACAGCCTGGAGGTCGTCCGTTTGCTCTGCACTCATATGCGTAGTTCCTCGTAGATTTGTTCCAGAAGGTCACGTGACAGACGTAATCCGGATACTTCAGGTCTTCCGTTTCTGTTTCTTGGCCGCGGGAAAAAGGATATTGTTCAAAATGAGCCGGTATCCCGGTGAGTTTTTCCGGAGGGCAAGCTGAGTGGGAGGATCCCCAACAAAGTGCTGGTAGTCTTCGGGATCGTGCCCGGCATAGAAGGTAAAGGTACCCTTTCCAAGATTCCCGTGAATGTATTTCACCTGATCGGTTCCGGATACCTGACCCATTATGGTAATCGATTTCTTTATCAGGCTTTTTCTGAAAGCCGTTGTCTGCCCGAGGAAACCGCGAATGACCGGCACATGGTTCTGTGTGAGCATAGTGGGTACAGGATCATATTTCGCGGAGAATTCGAACAGTGTGAATGCGTCCACCTCGGCACCGCGGGCCTGTCCGGTTCCAACAGGAGAGATGTCGATGTTGGAGAACTCGTATTCCAGGGGATCCTTGACCAGCCTGAAATTTTCGAATGCGAGGGTACGGGAAAAATCGAGTTTTTCATGTGCCTGTGGATCGGCCGGGGTTCCGTCGTAGATCGTATCTACGATATCGACGCCGGCAGCGGCGAGGGCGATGTCGAATGTGTCGGTGGCGGAGCACATTGCAAAGGTGAATCCACCTTCCGAGATATACGTCAAGATGGCACGGGCTACGGCCCCCTTTTCCTGGGCGACTCTCGGATATCCCAAGCGTGAGGCAAGGGATTCGAATTGGGCCTGCTGCTGCCGATACCACAGCCTGTTGCCGTGACTGCGGTAGAACTTGCCATACTGGCCCGTGAAGTCTTCGTGATGGAGGTGAAGCCAGTCGTATTCGGCAAGTCCTCCTTCCAGGACCTCTTCATCCCACAGGGTGTCGTAGGGAATTTCCGCATATGTGAGGGCCAGGGTTACCGCGTCATCCCAGGGTTGCTTGTTGGGTGGTGTGTAAACGGCAATTCTGGGCGCCTGTTCCAGGCGAACACGGTCCATGTTTCCCTCTTCCATCTGAGCATAAATCCTGGCGGCCTGGGCGCTGGAGATGCGGCGGAAGGACACGTCCCTCAATCTGGATTCCCGGGCTATGGAGTCCGAGTAATCCATAAGGAATGCCCCGCCCTGAAAATTCAGTAGCCATTCCACATCGACGGACTGTTGAAGCGCCCAATAGGCGATTCCATAAGCCTTGAGATGATCGGACTGTTCCAGGTCCATACGTATGAGCAACTTCTCCGCGCCTATGCCTCCAGGGAAGGCCATCAAGCTGATCCACGCCACAACCAGAACTGTTTTGATTTTTTTCAAATCTTAACCCGTTTCCTTAATCTGTTCGATTCGTTTCTGGAGTATCCGGACACGGTCTCTTGCAAGATCGGCCTCGAGACTGCCGGGATATTTGAACAACAGGGTTTCGAACGTTCGCAGGGCATCGTGGTACTGACCCAAACGCTCCTGGTGGATTCTGCCCAGTGTCATCAGGGACCAGGCGCAAAGCGGACTTTCCGGCAGATCCAGTGAAAAGCGTCTGCAGGCCTGGATCGTTTCCGTGTATCTCTCCATTTTTTCCAGCAGTTCGATCCTGGCCGCCAGGGCTCTGTCCTTGAGCGCCGACCCGGGATGCTTTTTCAAGAACGCCTCAAGAGTCGCCAGGGCGTCCTGCGTTCTGGTCTGGCGCATCAGTCGGGAGGCATCCGCAAAGTGCAGGAGCACCTCCTCACCTTCCTTGTTCCCCTTCTCCAACAGCAGGGAGAGATCCATTGCGTCGTTCAAGGCATACCCCGAAGGTGTGCCCTCAAGAATCGCGTCGAGGAGAACAGCTGCTGAATCAAACCGATGCGTATAGAAATGAGATTCGGCGAGTTCGAATTTGGCCTGGTCGGCATTTTCGTGACCTGTTTGTTCCTCAATAACCTGCAAGAATGCCGTTTTGGCCAGATGCATCTGGTCCTGCCGGATTCGTATTTGGGCGAGGTGGAACAGCGCTTTGTATCTCCAGACAGACTTACGCTTCGAATCCAGGAGGGCCTCGAGTGTTGCAATTGCCGCATCCGTATCCTGATAGGCGCCCAGCTGCAAAGTGGCAAGGTGAAAACGCGCCTCGTCGACTTCTGCCCGCCCGGGATAGCGCTCAGCGAGGTCCACGTAGAGGTATCGCGACTGGTCATTTTCCCCCAGGCCCTGGTGGGCTCTGGCCATACCCAGCAAGGCCCGTGGTGTTAGATTCGATTTCTTTGGACTGGAAAGGATGGCGCGGTAGGCCTCACGTGAGACTTCATACTCGCCCGATTCCAGCGCGAAGGATGCGATCCGGAAGAGCCGGCTCTTCTGGCTGGGTGTCTGAATGCGCTGGTCAAGCAAGACCTTAAGCGCCGGTCCAACCCTTCCTGATCCGATGGCGAACTCTGTGAACAATCTCAGCCGTTTGTTCTCTCCGGGATCCCCGGCAACCTCACTTTCCAGCCGTGCATAGACCTGCTCGGTCTTGTCGCCTTCCCTTGCGATGCCACGAAGTCTGGACTCGACCAGCGCGAGATACTGGGGCTTTTGATCGAGGAAGATCAGGTATTCGGATATGGCATCCGGATATCTGGCGAGTCTCTCGTACAGTTCCGCAATTTCCCTGGGAAAGAGACGTGGATTGTTCAGTGTCTTTCTACCCAACAGGTAAATCTCCAGGGCTTTCTGGTGCAAGTTGTGTCTGCCGTAGCGATCTGCCGCAAGCGCAAACGGACCTTCGTGACGTGCACCCTCAAGGACGCGATCCCAGTGCTGAAAGGCCGCTTCCTGCTTGCCCTCTTCAAACAGGGCATCACCCAGCCTGAAATGGGCAGTTATGTTCTGCGGATTGCGGGAAAGGTGCCTGCTCAGAAGGGTGATTGCCTCCTGGCGCTGCCCGGTCTTCGACAACAGACCCTCCAGGCGATACAGAATGTCCACGCGCCCCGGATGCTTCTGGTAAAGCATGCGATAGAGATCCAGGGACGCTTTGAGACGGCCTGCCGATTCAAGGTCCCTGGCACGTTTCAGGGTCTGGTTCAACCCTTCACCTGCTGCAGGATTCGAAAAAGCAAGCAAGGCAACCAGAAGCCACGTCACCCTTATGATCACTTTTGATCTCCCGTTCCAGCCAGTGCATCCAGTATGAGTCGTTCGAAATACTGTCGAATAAGCGGTTCGAACTCCGCAGGATACCCTTCTCCGATGGCGGCTTTGAGTCTGGCACGCAACGGATTGTCCACCTCGCCCAGATCACCCGGGAGGGAGCCGGGACCCCGGTAAGCGAAATCCTTTCCCTTCCTGGCCTGGCGCTGTTTGCTCCAGCCCCGTTCTCTTACCGAACGCTGTGCATCAAGCATTCTCGAGAGAATCTGTCGCTGTCTGTCCATAGTATTCCGATCCAGATTGCCTCTGGAGAGTTGTTTGGAGACGTCATCCATTTCTTTCAGGAGATCTCCCATATCGCCCAGCAGCTTTTCGCGCTGTGCCCCCATTTGCCCACGCAGCTGCTCCATGGCCTGCCGAATGGCCTGCTGACGCGCGGCCATTTGTGCAAGCCCGGGACTTTGCCCGGGAGAGAATCCGGGCTGGCCAAAGAGGTCCTGGGAGCTGGCATTCAATCCACCTTGCTGTTCTGCAAGCTGCTGCATCCGTTCGAGCATTTCATCGAAGCCGATGGCTGATGCCGCGGAAGCAAGTTCAGACATTGCCCTGCGTACCGACAGGGCCGTGCTGTTGAGCGCGCCCATGGCCTCTTTTGCAGACTGGGCTGCCCGCGATCCCCGGCCTCCCTGGAGCAGTCCGCCTGTCTGGTCCATTTTCTGCAGGGCCTTTCCCAGGGCAGCAGCGGTCTGGGGCGTTACGAAGAATGTCTTCTTAGAGACCTCCATCAGACGTTCCGCCAACCGGCTTGTTCCCGACAGGATCCTGGCCTGTTCAACAGCAAGCGGCGCAGGGTCTGCGTCTCTGGATGCATCCCGGGCATTTCTGGCGGAATTTTCCTGAGCGCGGGACAATTTCAGTAGGTCGTGGAGAATGCCGTCGAGTTCCTTTGCAATCCGGTCCTTCTGCGCGTCTACGAAAGCCTTTCTCGCATGCCTTAGCTGCCTGGCAAGGTGCTCCAGATCCTCCGAGATCTCCTTTCCCAACCCTCCTGCAGCCTCCGGATCGCCCGCAGCGAGATCCTGCTGCATCTGATTCATCCTTGGGGGAATCTGCTTCTCATCTACTTGCTCTGATATCCTGTTCAGTTCCTGTCCCGTTTCTCCCTGGATCTGTTCGGCCACCTGGTTCATCTCGTCGCGCAGCCGCTCTGCATCCCGCTGCAGCAGCCGTTCGCGCTGCTCCAGAACACTGGTCTGGTGCTCTTTTTCCAGCTCGCCAACCACCTCCTGCTGCTCGGACGAGAGGTCTTCCATGGCTTTCACGAGCGCATCGAGGTTCCGCTGGTTCTGCACCCTCTTGAGCAGAGAAATGGTTCGCTCGAGATTCTGCTGAAACGCCTCCTGATGTTCACGGAATGAATCAAGCGCCTCCTGGACGGCCTCCGGATTCACGTTTTCCAGGGCCTGCTGAAGCTTCTGCATCGCCTTTTTCAGATCGGGTGTTTCGAGCTGCGACAGGAGCTGCTGTACCTCCTCCAGTTTCTGCAAGGTTTCATCCTCGATCAGCCCGCTCTGCTCAAGACGCTGGATGGATTGCTCCAGTTTCTCAAGCGTCTTCTCAAGGTTCTTTCCTGCTTCCTTTTGCTGATCCAGAGTGGTCTCAAGTTCTTTCTTCTGCTGCCAGTCCAATTCGTTTTCCTTCAGCAACTCGTGGGCTATTTTCTTGAGCCGTTCACCCAGTTCGCTGCTGGTCTCCTCGAGACGTTCCATTTCGCTGAGGCTTTCCTCCTGCGCCCGTTGCGCTTCCTGGTGGATTTCGAACAGGGAGGGAAAACGCAGTGTGAACGCCAGGGATTCGCCGACGCCGGGACCTGAGAGCGTGTTCGTATCGAAGACCCTGATTCGATAAATAATTTGATCGCCGGGGAGTAAATCCAGTGCAGAGAGGTCCCACCGGTAGGTCCGGGTCAGCTCGCTTGCGTTGGCCTCGTGGAGCGGGATCTGGAGGGTCTGTTCGGCGCCGCCGCCCTCGATCGCGTAGACGATTTCTGCACTGGCGATACCAAAGTCGTCCCGGGCTTCGGCCACGAGCAACACCTTCATCTCTTCGCCCAGTTCACTGTCGTGACCCGGTAGCAGCAGGCGGACTTCGGGCGGGCGGTCCTGCAATGCAATGACCCGGTACTCTACTGGATTCCGGTTGGAAATGTCCTGTTTGTTCCTGAGCCCGATGGTGTATCGCTTGTTCCTGTCTATCGTGATGTCGGCGGTGGCAACGTCGTTCTGCGTTCGGGCAGGGACACTCGTGCTGTCCTTGTTGATCCAGGCCGATTCAAGCACCTGACTTGCCTGAATCACAATGCGGGCCCTGGATCCCGCCGGCGCCACAAGGTCTCCACCGGAGACGCCTACTCTTTTTTCCAGACCTGTGTATTCCGGATAGTGAATGGTGTGGCTTACGCCGGTAACCAGAGGTCTTGCCTGAACGTGGAGCGTGCAGGCAGGAGTCTGTGCGGACCCGGCCTGCAGGTAGTAGGAAAAGGAACGGGTAAGCGATTTTATGATGTGTCTTGCCTGATTCCGTCGTATCGGGAGTTCCAGGGGCGTCCAGTTGGCTTCCCTGCTTTGCCGAATAAAGAGCAAAGCCTGGACGGGCACAACACCTGTAATATCGGCAGTGATTTCGAGCGGATCACCCGCTACCCTTTTCGCATCTCCGGGGGATATTGAAATCCACGTTTCCGGAGGTCTGGAATAGGCCGTGTCAGGGTGGCTCAATCTGCCGGCAGCGCCCGAGAGTGCCTGAGGCCACATCAGGAATGACGCTGAGGCACACAGGATGGTTAGTGTGAAAAGCGCAGCCATACGCAGGGTGGGCCCATGGTCGACAAGTTCGTTCAGATTCAGGTCCGTGGTTTTTCGGTTGGCCTGCACAACCGCGGCTTCGATCATGCTTGAGGAGTAGGGATGATTGCCTTCCGACCGCTGCTGCCAGAGCTGAAGTGCGCTGATCAGGGCCTGCTGCATACCCTCGGTTCTGGACTCCACGACCAGGGCGAGTTTCTCGAGCGTTGGGATACCCAGAATAGGCCAAAAACAATATCTTCCCAGGAGGAACACGGATACAAGGGCACTGAGGAGAATGAGCACCAGCTTTGTCTGAGGCGGCAGATAAAACAGGATCTCGAGGATGAGCACGAGCAGGCCGAGGTCGCCCAGAACCGTCAGTGACAGCAGCAGCCCGAACAGGACCCGGGAGCCCACATAGTGTATCCTGAACGCTTTGAGCCTATCGGCGAGATTTTCGTATGCGTTGACGGCAGTTTGCGAATTCATAACATCCATTGTAAACCGGCCAGGATCACCGGACCGTCTGAATCTCCGGGAATCAGTGCGTTAACACCCAGTAGACGACATTCGTTCCGAATTTCAAGGCGGCCTCCCGTTTTGCGGGAGGATCCTTGTGGACCTCGGGATCGTCCCACCCATCTCCTATGTCACTTTCATGATTGTAGAAGAGGACGAGTCGACCTTCGTGGAATACCCCGAAGGCCTGGGGGCGACCTCCATCGTGCTCGTGAATTTTGGGAAGCCCTCCAGGAAACTGAAACGGGGATTGATACACACCGAATGACGGCGGCAGCTCAACCATTTGCTTGTCCGGAAAGAGTCTGTCGAACTCCCGTCGAAACGGCTTGTCCAGCCCGTAGTCGTCGTTCACGAACAAGAACCCGCCGCTTTCGAGATAGATTCGGAGCCGACGGATCTCCTCGTCTGAGAACCTGATGTTCCCGTGCCCGGTAAGGTAGAGCATTGGATAGGCAAAAAGGGTCTCGTCCATCACCTCCACCTGCGCTTCTTCCGTGGCCGTGGAAATGCTAGTGTTGCGACTTACGAATTTGAGAAGGTTCGGGATCTCGGTAGGCCCGTTATACCAGTCCCCTCCACCCCCATATTTCAGACGGGCGATGGTGAATGCTGCGGGAGGGTCCTTGAGCTGGGCAAAGGCGGGAACTGAGAGACAGAAGATCAGGAGCAGTAAGGAGGATAAACGCATGGAGATATGGGGCGACCTGAAAGAGATGGGGAGATGCACGCCCCGACTTAAACGGCGACATCAGCCTGGATTTTTGGATGATGCTTGTAATCACTCAGCTTGATGTGTGACCATTTTGCCGCAAGAAGGCCTGACAAGCCCTTGCCCCTGAGGTTTTCATCCAGGGTCAAACGCGGTCTGAGAAACGGGTTTCTGGCCAGTTGTATGCGCGCCTGGTCGAGGTGGTTTTTGTAGAGATGAAGGTCACCAAATGTGTGAATGAATTCGCCGGGTGTGAGATCACATACGTGGGCCACCAGGCGAGTAAGCAAGGCATAGCTTGCGATGTTGAAGGGAACACCCAGAAAGGCGTCTGCGCTGCGCTGATAAAGCTGACAATGGAGCACCTGGCCGCGTTCCACCTTGAAATGGAACAGGGTATGGCAGGGGGGAAGATCCACCTCCTGGCAACTGCCCGGATCCCATCCTGACACGATCAGTCTTCGGGAGTTGGGATTGTCTCCGATCTCCTCGATGAGCCGGGCGATCTGGTCGACGCCATTTTTCTCCGGATAGTCTCCGCCGAAAGAACGCCACAGATATCCGTATACCGGGCCCAGATCCCCTTCTTTTCTTCCAAATCTACGGGTGTGCGCCTCGTCTGCCCATTCCTTCCAAATGTCCACGCCCCGGTCTCTCAGATCCTGCTCGCTGCTGCTGCCCGAGAGAAACCAGAAAAGTTCCTCGGCGATCCACCGGAGCGGGAGTCGCTTGGTGGTGAGCAGAGGGAATCCCTCTCGAAGATCGAAGCGGGTTTGATATCCGAAGACACTCAGGGTGCCAACGCCGGTCCGATCTTCGTGCTCGACGCCGTTCTCAAGCACGTGATTCAGGATGTCCAAATAGGATTTCATGGCACTCCCTTCAAATTAGACGTTGTACCGGGTGAGGGAGTTCCCCAATTCAGTCGGAATCGATCTGAAGCAGGGGGATGCTGGAGGGGCTTTCAACGACGGCTTCTTCCGCAAAGCTGTAGGTGCAGTCAAAATCCACATCGGCGAGGCAGCTTTCGTCGATGGGGAAGGCGCCGCACTGCCCGGGGCGATCCTCATAGATGCTGCAAATCGACCCTTCGGGCTGTTTGATCAGGAACGGGCATTTCAGCAGGATATCGCAACAATTTCCACACTGGTTGCATTCCCCAACTCTGAGCGATTCTTGCCGGGCCACATAAGATTTTCTGAAATGAACGAATGCAAATCTACGTATTTTCCCAAATGCCTGCCTGAATCTGCTTCCACCAGCCCTTGCCATAGTCACTCCAGGATCAAAACTCATTTGTGAGAGGTGTTGAAAAAAGACTTCAGGTGCGTCCATTCCCGATGATCAAAGAATCGCCATCCCCAGAGGATCAGTGGGAAGACCATCAGAATGATAAGACGCGCAACTACCCCTTGAACCGTAGATACATCGAGATAGCTGGAGACACCCAGGTGTACCACAAGGGCAGCAACCGCGATCTTGAGGAGACGGCGGAACTCGTACTCCACAGGGTAGAACCGACGGGTGTAAAGAAACAAGAGCAGGGACATCAGCGCGTATGCAACCAAAGTGCTCCAGGCCGCGCCCACCAGCCCGAGCTTTGGAATAAGGAGCAAATTGAGCCCGAAATTGATTGCCGCGCCACTGCCTACCACCAAGGGCAAAGCCCTGGACCGACCCTCGACGTAGACGCCGGCCGTGAGGATAATGTAGATACCCGAGAAAAGAAATGCAAGCGTGATGAGGGGTATGATCGGCCTGGCCGGGAGGTAGTGGTGGGCCTCAGCTCCTGCAATGAGCAGGATGAATTCTCGGCCGAAGGTGGAAACGAGCAAAAACAGGAAGGCCCCACACATTACAAAGTATGTTGTGACGCGCCGCACGACTTCCAGAGACTCGGACCTGTCTTCAATGGCCAGAATGGCGGGCGCCCAGGCTGCCCGGAACACGCGAACGATAAGCAGCATAGGCAGACAGATCTTGTATACAACCGTAAATGCTCCTACGGATTCGAGGCCCAGGAAGAATTTGAGTAGAAACCGGTCCGAAAGATTGATCACAAGCAGCGCGAATGAAGAAGGAACGAAGGGGAGGCCGAATGCGAGCATCTCCCTGAGACGCGAGCCCTCGAAAATGAATCGAAGCTGCTGAACACCCGAGGGCAGGAGGATCAGCAGTGCAAAGGCCGAACTGACCACGTTTGTCCAGAATATGGCACGGACGCCATAATCGAGACTCGCGATCAGATAGATGGTCAGACCCAGCTGCAAGGTGTGCTGGGTGAATCTCACCACCGCGTAACGTCCCGAACGCTGGCGGGCCCTGCAGAGTGTGAACAGCGGCTCACTCAAGGTGTCCAGGAACACGATGACCGCGATCAACCGGAATATGTCTGTATAGGCCTCGGCCTCGGAATTGAGAAACAGCTCTGCGAGCTGTCCCGAGCACAGCCAGATGCCCGTGGACAGGACCGACCCGAGAAGCAGAAGTGTCCAGTAAGCGGTGCTGAATCTGGACTGACGATCTGCTTCCTCCCCGTCGCCCGAGAGAAACCGGATCAGCGCAGGGTTGATGCCGAGGGAGTAAACCACCGCACTGAAACCGATGAAGGCGAACGCGAGAGACATCACACCGTTTTCGGAAGGCGTCAGCAACCGGGCGTAGAGCGGGATCAGGACGACCCCGATGCCCTTTCCCAGGATATCTCCCATCCCGTAGACGGCGGTATGTCTGGCAAGTGCCTTGATTCGTTCGAAGATCATAGCATATGGACCTGGCTCGGCGAAGAGCAGCCGCAGTTAAAGCATCGAAACGGGGTCGATGTCTATATCGAGTGCGACCGACCCGCGTTTCCGGCCAAAATGATTTCTCGCCAGGCGTGCCCCATCATTCAGGAGCCGCGGCGACACCGATTTCAGGATTACCTGCCACCTGAAGCTGTTCCGAATTCTTGCAAGGGGCGCCTGGGCAGGTCCCATGACCTCCAGACCCTCGGGGGCGCCGCTGCGCAGCAGCTCCGCACATTTACCCGCATTCATGGCGACTTCATTCTCATCTGCGCCTTTGAACAGAAGCAGGGCCATTCGGCCGTAAGGTGGGTATTCGAGCATGCTTCTGCCCTCCAGTTCTAATTCTGCGAATCTCAAGAAATCGTGTTCACGTGCGCATTGAACGGCATCGCAGTCGGGGAGAAAGGTTTGCACCACGACCTCTCCGGGGCTTTTTCCCCGCCCGGCCCTTCCGCTGACCTGAGTGAGTAATTGAAAGGTTCGCTCGCTTGCCCGAAAGTCAGGCAGGTGGATACTGGTATCCGCCGAAATGACGCCCACCAGGGTGACCCCCGGAAAGTCCAGGCCTTTGGCTACCATTTGCGTGCCGAGGAGAATGTCTGCCTCGCCCTTGCGGAAGCTCTCCAGGATGAGGTCGTGCGCGCCTTTTTTTCTTGTGGTGTCGACATCCATTCGCAATACCCGGCAGCCGGTGAACTGGGCCTCCAGGGCTTCCTCGACGCGCTGTGTGCCCACACCAAACAACTGAAGATTGCCGCCACCGCAGGCCTCGCACCGCAAAGGGGCCGGGAGATTGTCTGCGCAGTAGTGGCAGATGATTCTGCGGTCTTTGGCGTGGTAGGTATACGTGACCTGGCAGTTTGGACACTGGAGGGACTCGCCGCAGTCCGTGCATTGCACGAAAGGGGCATACCCCCGCCGGTTCTGGAGGATGATGATCCGCTCGTCCTTCTTGAGCCGATCTTTCATCTTTTCGCGGAGCGGTTTTGAGAAAATGCCACCCCCCTCTTCTTTCATGTTCACCAGGGTGACCTCCGGGAGCGACCTGGCGTCGACCCTTTCGGGCAGGGAGAGAAGCTGGTATTTTTTCAAGCTGGCATTGTGAAAGGACTCGAGCGAAGGGGTGGCGGAGCCCAGGATCACGGGGAAGGAGCCCATCTTTGCCCTTACGAGCGCCACGTCTCTGGCATTGTATCTCGGGGCTGGATCGGCCTGTTTGTAAGAACTGTCGTGTTCTTCATCTACCACGATCAGTCCAAGGTTCTTGATGGGCGCGAAAATAGCCGAACGTGCCCCGATCACGATGTTGCGCAGACCCTCCCGGACATCTCGCCAGGCATCGAACCTTTCTCCGCTGGACAGCGCGCTGTGCAGCACGGCCACCCGATCTCCAAAATGGGCCTTGAAACGGCGTACCGTCTGCGGAGTCAGGGAGATTTCGGGGACCAGGATCAAGGAGCCCCTGTTGGCCTGCAGGGCGTGTTCCACGGCCTTGATGTAGACCAGGGTCTTTCCGCTTCCTGTTACCCCGTGCAGCAGGTGAGACTGAAACCGCCCGGTGTCGAGACTTTCGCAGATTGCACCGAGGGCAGCTTCCTGGTGGCAGGTGAGATCGAGTTTTTCGGGTGTATCGAACACCGTATCGGCGTAGGGATCCCGACGGATCTCGAGGGTGTTGAACCTTACCAGCTTCCGATTTTCCAGGGCACGCACAACGCCTGCCTGAATGCCTTTGCTGGTCAGTTCCGCTGCTCTGAGTTTGCCGCCGGACTCCCAGAGGTGTCTGATGCAGGCGCCCTGTTTGGGAGCCCGCTTTTCCAGGTCCGGGAGTTCCGTGTTCAGCCAGCGGCTATCAGGAAGCAGTTCGACTTCCCGCTCGGTCTTCGGTCTCACCCTGGGTTCGATCATTTCCTGGATGGTTGTGACCGTCCCTTTCCGCACCAGACCGAAAACTGTTGATCGTGTTCCTTTGCCTCCCAGACGACGCTCCAACTGTCGGAGAGAAAGGCTGCCTCCCTCGGCCAGCTGGTCAATTATTTTCTGCTGGGTGGGGGACGGTGCGCTCCCGCCATTTTGATGTGCCAGGACAAATTTCTGCCCGCTGTCGGTGTGCATCCCGGCAGGGAGGGCGCACTTAAGAACTTCGGAAAAGGAACATACATAGTAATTCGCAATCCAGCGGCCCAGCTCAAGAAGTTCCTTCGACAGAACCGGTTCTTCGTCCAGCAGAATGCCTACGGATCTGACCTTTTCGAGATCGGTTTCGTCCTGAAATCCCGCCACGATTCCGGTGGTCCACCGTGGACCAAGGGGAATGAGTACCCGGCTGCCCAACCCGATGGTTTCCTGAAGGTCCTCTGGGACGGCGTAGGTCATCTCCCTGTCGACGGGTGTGCCCAGGGGAACGATCTGTGCGTACTGATTCATGGAAGGTTTGGATTTCGAGAGGGGACTGGGCTGCTTCAACGCGCTGCTGCAGGGTTGGCGGGTTCGATCTCCTCGACCCAGATGCTGGCTCTGGAGATGAAGAGGCGGAGCTTTCTGCCCGGCTTCCCGAGCGGCTTGAGCGGATGGCCCTGAAGGGAGAGCACCACCGCACCGGATTTTTCGATCTCCACCCGGATCCGGGTTCTGGCTTCCCAGGTTCGCTGGCTGCCTACGGTCAGGAGGCCTTCGAAAACGGACTCCTCATCGGCTCTGATAGAAACACCCGTGGCCGCGGTTGCTACGGCAGAAAGTATCAGGATGCTGTCTTGCCGGCTGATTGGAAAACCCAGAGAGAGCGAATATGCCGAAACCACACGATCTGCCGTGGAAGGCTTGTGTGTGACTTCAATTTTCTCATCCTGTGGCAGATCTTCCGAATCCGGCGCAGGTTTTGCAGTGACCCCTTCAGCTGCTTCTACTATTTCAGTCTGTTTTGCAGCGGGTGGGACGGTCCGTTTGGGTTTCGGGGTAAACGCGCGGTCCGGCTGAACCGGTTCCGGTGTATCCTGGTCACCCATCAACGCCACTCCGGCGACGAGGACTACGGCCAAAACACCCATGGCCGCAAGGATAGAAACTTTAGAGGATAACTCGCGCCTCTGCGGTTCTGTCGAGATTTCGCGGGCCTTCGGCTGACTGCAAAGTTCATACTGCTTCAGCGTTTCTTCAGCGTTCAGCCCCACCTCCTGTGCGTATTTTTTCAGGAACAGGCGCACATACACTTTGGGCAATATGTCGAAGCTGCCCACCTCGATTGCTTCCAGGAACTCGATGTTGATGCGCGTGCGCTGGAACAGTTCCTCGAGGGTCAGACCAGCTGCCACCCTTTGCGATTTGAGTGCTGAGGCAAAAGCTTCCATCGTTGACTCCAAATCAGGATCCCCGAGGGGTAACCAGATCGCCATCCCCGCCTGAGAACATTGAGACAGGGGGCGCACCCAGAACCCGGGTCATCAACTCCCACAATACGACAAGCGGGAGTCCCACTACATTATAAAAGCATCCGGAGACCGACTCGACAAAGACGGCCGCTCTTCCCTGGGCGGCATACGCGCCCGCCTTGTCCATTGGCTCGTCTGTCTTCACGTAACCTGCAATTTCTTCGGGGCTGATCTGGCGCATGGTAACCTGGGTTGCTGCAACATCCGAGTGAACGGTACCTGTTGAGGTGTCGATCAGAACGAGTCCGGTGTAGACCTGATGTGTAGTTCCCGACAAACGAGCGAGCATGTTGGCCGCATCTTCCCTGTCCACGGGTTTTTCCAGAATGGCATCGTCCAGCGAAACGACCGTGTCTGCGCCCAGAACCATTTCCTTTTGATATCCCGCCGCAACGGCCTTTGCTTTTCGTGCGGCGATTTTCAAGACGTGGGATGCAGGATCGAGCGCCACGTCGAGATCCTCGGACACATTGGAGGGTTGGATGGTGAACGGAATCCCCAACATGCGGAGCAGGTCGGCGCGACGAGGCGATGCAGAAGCAAGGATCAACATAGGGCGTTCAAAGTCCGTGACTGCGTGTGAAGAAGGGGTGGCGAAAAACGGGAAAGCTGGCTGCCAAGATCTGCAGGCATTCTCCCGGGCGACTCGGATCGACCAGGACACATCCCGGTGAAACTTATGGCCGGGACTCCACCATCAGGGTTACAGGTCCGTTGTTGTGGATCTCGACACGCATATGCTCACCGAATCTGCCAGTTTGGACGGGAATGCCTTTCTGCTGAATCACTTCCACAAACCGTCCGTAGAGTCTTTCTGCGTCATCGGGGAGGGCAGCATCTGAAAAGCCCGGCCTGCGGCCTTTCCTGGTGTCTCCGTAGAGGGTGAACTGAGATATGATCAGGGCTTCACCCCCGATGTCCAGAAGTGATCGATTCATTTTGCCCTGGTCGTCTTCAAAAATACGCAGATTAACGCACTTGTCGGCAACATAATCGACGTCTTCCGGTGTGTCCTGTTTGCCCACACCCAGAAGGATACACAGGCCGATCCCTATGGATGCATCCGGCAGATTTTCCAGACGTACGGTCGACCTGCTGACACGTTGCAGAAGCGCCCTCAAATCAACTCCTGGAGAAGTTCTGCACAACCTGAATCGGCAGTACACTGGGGAAGGGAAGCGAGGAAGAAAAGGCTTTCGATTCGGAATAATTTAGTCTGTTTGGCGGGGGTATGCAAGGCAAAAGGGTTCTCATGGCGGCGGCGTGTGATGACCTCAAAATCCATATCCCCCCTTCCTGTGTTCAAATTTGATTTGTTGTATCTCCTTGATATTTATCTTGAAATAGAAGCCACGATTGAATCCCGTAGGATACCACACGAATCGCGCTTCCCAGCAATGCAGACTTCTGTAAATCGTGAGGTTCTGGGCGGCGAGGCGGGTATTTACGAGATCGTAGTTGGCGGAATAGGCGACCCGCCAAACCGGCGTGGGATTGAGCCCAAGATCCCCCTTGATCCAGGACTCTCTGGTGTTGGAAGCCCCTGCGAAGGAGGCCTTCCGGTAATTAAAATGGTGGCTGAGGCTGAATCTCCAGGGCTGCGAGATGTCCTCGTGTTCGCTGTGGAGATCTCGCTCGATATTAAAATCGGTCCCGGAAGATTGAAGTGGATTCAGACCCTCGTACGTGTCATCCGGCAGGACGCTGCGACCCTGAAATCTGAAATTCGAGGTGACTCTGATGGATTCCAGCCTGGGTCTGAGCATGGAACGTTGGTCAAGCTCGTTGTAAAAGGAGTGGTTCATAGAGAGACGCACATCTACCCGACGGTCCGGCTTTACCGAGCCAGATGTGGAAAGGGACCGCCATTTCCTGGGGGCAGTCGTGTCGAAGTCGTAGCCTGTCCGAAAGTTCAGTGAGGCGAAGGTGGAGCGTCTCTGCTTTCCTTCAACCTCCGTCTTGATTTCCAGGGCGTTGTTCAAACTGAAATTGACCACCCTGCGAGGGTCCGCCCAATCCCGTATGCCTCCGAAACCAAACGTGCCTCCGTCGATCTGTGCATTCTGGTTGTACTGGAAATCGACGCGGGGCTGCAGCCGGTGTCGCATCCCTCGCAGACGACCGATTCGTGGCAGAAATATGCCATAAAGTGTGGTGCCGGAGGAAATGGCGGCCGAGTAGGTCTCCCTTCTTGTGGGTCGGTTCTGATTGTTCCTGGAAGAGGTCTGCGTGAGTGTAAGGCGCGGTGTGATGTTCAACCATCCCAATGGGCGGTGCTGGCTGTTGACTCCCAGTCGGGAGTTCATGGTAAGATCCTGTGTATCATTGGCGGCATCCGGGTTGCGTGTGAAGTCGTTTCGAAGCCCTGCAGTAAAGTCATAATAGAATGCCCGGTACCACGGCTGCTCGTGCGACGGACGCTTTTCGGAGTCGCCGAAGATGCGCCTTCGCCCCTGCCGAAAGGATAGCCGCGGAAATCCCTGAAATCGATTCTGATTGCGTTCGAGGTCACGGTAATAGCTGAGGCCTGCATCGAGACTCCGATTGGATTCAGACCAGCGTTTGTCCAGTGAAAAGCTCGATCTGAGCTGACGGTTGAGGAACTGGTACAGATCGTCCGAGTTTCGTTGATCGAAACTGGCGCTGCTGGTGAAGTTGCCGCTCCCCCTGATGTTCATAGACCTGCTCAGCGTTTGCCTGTGCTGGAAGTTCAGTCTCCACGACCTAAGCGTGCCGCCGGTGGAGGTGTGCCCGTTTTCAAAGGAGAATTCTGCGCTGCCGTCGATCCGTTTTTGCACCCTGTAGCGATACTGACTATCCACCCGAAATCCATTTCGTTCGCGGATCGCCGAACTAACCGTGGCATCCCAGTATTCGCTGGGCGCCCAGTAGTAGCCCAGATTGCTCACCGCAAAACCATCTCTGCTGTTATTGCCCAGACTTGGTGTAAGGATTCCGGACCGCCGGCCCTGCTGGAGCGGAAACACATAGAAAGGGAGCCAGAACAATGGCACAGGCCCGATGCGAAATGTGACGGATCTGGCGATCGCCTTGTCATTCTCGAGCACCTTGAGGGTGCTGCAGAGGAAGTCGTAGTGCACGTGGTTGCGATTGCAAGTGGACACGGAAATCGTTCTGGCGTGGAGTTCTTTCTGACTATCCACCAGAATCTGTTCCCCTCGGAAATACTTGCTTTGATGAACTGCTCTTCCCCCTTTCACGCTTCCTCTGCCAGTTTCCAGATTATAATGAATCCAGGCACCGCTGAAATCCTCCCGGCCCCTCGTGAACCGGGGTATGCCAATCGTCAGGGCACCCGTAGAATCCGGAAGCGGTTCGGCCTGCAGCTGCCTTTTTTTGCGAAGGAAATGGATGCGACCCGCCTTGAGTTCTATATCTCGATACCGAACCACCACATTCCCAGTAAAGATGACCTCACCTTTCTGGAAGTCTTCCTCGACGGTGTCGGCCTCATATTCATAAATATCTGAATCGGCAACACTGCGGTTAGAAGTGGCCGGGAAAGATTCGGAACGTGACTGTGCTACAGCAGGGTGATGCGCACCGCACAGGATGGCAGTCAGAATCATACAAAGACCCCATGATCCGGCCAACTGTGCGATACTAAATGCTTGTTTTTTATTCACAAGTTGCATATCTTAAGGAAATTTCCCACTTGCTGTGAGGATCAATTTCCCGGCCGTTTTTACGGCCAGGGAGGTGTTGATGGCACGACTCGAAGAAAAGCTCAAAACGGCCCTGTTCGAAGGTCTTACCGACGATGACGTAGATCGCTTTTTCGATTTGACGAGCCTGCAGACCTTCAAGGATGAGGCAGTGATCATCGAAGAAGGAGATGTGGGCGACCGTATGTTCGTTGTGGCCTCGGGCGAAGTTCGGGTGGAGAAAGCCACCATTGACATGAAGCAGGAAGTACTGGCCATTTTGGGGCCAGGTGAATGCTTTGGTGAACTCTCCCTGGTGGACCGGATGCCCAGAAGCGCTACCGTTCGGGCAAAAGGCGAAACCAGCGTATATGTGTTCAGCCAAAGCGATCTGGACGCGTTTTTCGACGTCAATCCGGACATTCACAGAAAAGTGCTGCAGAATCTCGCGAAGATCACTTCGCAGCGCCTGCGCTGGCTGGACGACACGCTGGTTCAGAGTGTTTACGACAGCATCATTCTGGTGGACACGTCTTGCATTATTATTCAGTGGAAACGGATCACGGAAGACCGCCGATCCCTGGAAGGGCAAATCCAACCGGAGCACGCACCCGGCAACGACCTTTTTAAGGTGGTACCTCATCTCGGGGAGGGGATCCGGAAGAAGATCATGCAGGTCATTTCGTCGGGGGAGATCGCAATTCTCCAGCTCGATTACGAACTTTCTCCCGGACGCCCGGTTTATTTCGAAGTGACGGTAGCGCCCTATATGAATGGAGAGGTGGCTGCAGGGGCCATTCTTGCACTGAGAGATATTACCGAGACGAAGGCCCTGGAAGCTCAGCTCATACAGGCCGAAAAGTTGGCGATGGCCGGTCAGATGTCTGCGGAAATCGGTCACGAACTAAATAATTATCTAGCTGTTATTTCTGGACATACAGACTTGCTTTTGGACAATAAAGACCTCCAGGGGTTTGCTCGTGCAAACAAAAGCCTGCAGGCCATTTCGGACCAGATTCGCAAGGTCGAACGATTCACAGCAGGGCTGATGGATCTGGGGATGCTCAGGTCCAAACACGAGAAAACCGATCTGAACCAGCTTGTAGAAAAGCTCGTCCAGGTCATTCAGGGCCAGAGCCGCTTCAGACAGACTGAATTCGTTTTGAAAGCGGATCCGGATTTGCCTGATCTTGAAATAGATCCTGGTCAGATCCAGCAAGTACTTTTGAATTTGTATGCCAATGCCTCGGATGCGATGGGGAAAGGCAGAATTATTACCCGGACACGTTTCGTCGAAGACGGACAGCGGGTGACCCTGACGGTTGAGGACAACGGCCCGGGTATGCCCGATGAAGTCAAGGAACGGATCTTCGACACGGGGTTCACCACCAAATCGACCGGACACGGGTTTGGTCTTGCCGTGTGCTCCAGAATTATCGAAAATCATCAGGGCAGGATCGAAGTTGAAAGTCACCCCGGCAAAGGCACGTTGTTTACTTTGACCTTCAAGCTCGACTAAGGGTTCCTGTGATTCCGTGCTTATCCGCCCAAACTTTGAGGTTTTCATGTTAAGGTAAGCCCGGTCCGCGCAGGAGGTCAACACCTATGCCGTAGATCGGAAATTAATTCCAGCATCTTCAGAAAGGATCGACATAAATGTCGGTCCTTTTTCTTGTTTGTATCCCAACACATGTCGCGAATCCAGCTGGAATATTTGAATAAGACATTGTAATAATAGAATTTATGAACACAAAGAAAATTCGACGAATAAAATGTGGCACGGCGCTTGCGAATACGGGGAAGTAAGACGTAACCCCGCGATGAGCCTTCCACCAACTACCTCTCTCTAAAAGGCGACACATGTGGGGGCGAAGGCCGGGGATTCTCGAATCCCCGTGCCTTTCGCATTAGACTTCGGGAGTACTGCCTATATGGGAAATACACCACTGCTGATTGTCGAAATCGCTCTGGGACTGGGCTTTCTGGTAAATATCACGCTTGCGATCGTGGATCTGCTGGATGCGAATCGATTAAACGCTAAAGGAAAATTAAAAGGTGCCGATATTTCTCACTAAGACACCGACTGAAGAAACTTCCAAGAGGAATAACCCAATGAGCGTTCAAGACCGAGAGCTGGCAGTCCTTTACTGGAAATTGCAAAAACGGGTGCATACCGATCCGAAAGTTCGGTCGTATCTGCACGAGGTCACCCGAATTCTCCAAAAGCGGGATATTCGTCCTACAGCCTTGAATCGGGTGGGTCTCGAACTGGCCCACGAAGGTCAGATTTAGATTACCAAATTCTCGAATCAGACAAAAGCGCCGGTCGGAAACGACCGGCGCTTTTCTGTGCCTGGAAAGGGCCAGAGGCCCGTTTTTCAACCCATGTTTTCGCTTGCAAATTGTAGAGTGGTGGGTTTACTTTACTGCATCAGGACATAGGAAAAGGAGGACCGGGAGTTGCGGAAGTGGTGGAATTGGTAGATACGTCAGATTTAGGATCTGGTGGGTAATACCCGTGGGGGTTCGAGTCCCCCCTTCCGCACCAAAAGCTCAACGAACCAACGGCTTCCCCCGGGGAGCCGTTGGTTCGTTTTTGCAGGGCTCAGGCGATCGATCCTTCCTCAATTCGTGTCTCTCTCAAGGTCGGTGAGGTCAGGACGCTTCAGGATCCGCTTCGGGTTGCGCTGATCCCTCTTCCTGGTCTGAAAGAAGTTTGCCAAGGTGTGTAATTTCCTGGTTCGCGGCGATGAGACGTTCTGAAAGTGTGCGAATCAGATTTCTGGAGATCACCAGTTCAACACCAGGATTACGCCTGAGGAGATGGTCCAGGTGGGGTTTGCCGAGGACGAACATGGTAGAGGGTTCGGAGGTCTTAACCGTAGCCGACCTGGTTTCGCCGGTAAACATCCCCATTTCTCCAACAGGAGCCACAGGTTCTATGAACGCAACACGGACGCCGGCTGGAGAATACACTGAGAGCTTTCCGGACAGCAGGATGAACATTTTCTCACTCTGATCACCGACCTTACATACGGTCTGATTCACAGCAACTGACAGGGTTTCGCAGGATTTCAGGAGCACCATCGCCTGCTCCGGGGTTAGCCCGCGAAACAGGGGAATCCGTTTGATCGCCGCCACGAAGGGCGTTAGATCCCGTCCCATAGCGTTTCCTCCGTGTAATGGGCCACTTGCAAGGAATAATCTCCCAAATATTCTTTCTTTTGATCGTCTGTGTCAAGCTATAAACATGAATTCTAAATTGCATACCAATGTAAAGGAGTGGTAATGGAGGAGATGGGTTTTTTAGACACGGAACGGGTTCTGGCCATCAAAGAAGAATTCGGTACTCCGGTATTCGTATATGACCAGAACACACTCGAAGACCAGGCTCGCAAGGTCCTAGATTTCCCCAATGCGTTCGGGCTAACGGCAAGGTATGCTATGAAGGCGCTTCCCGCGGCGGCCGTGGTACGAATTCTGAACCGGGCAGGTCTGCACATTGACGCCAGCAGCGGATTCGAGGCAGAGCGGGCCATGATGGCAGGGGTTCCGCCCGGGCAGATTCAGTTGACTGCGCAGGAGTTGCCGGGAAATCTGGAGGATCTCGTGAAACAGGGTGTGATCTTCAATGCGTGCTCACTGGAGCAACTCAGGAGCTTCGGGGGCTTGTTCCCCGGCCATCCAGTCTCGGTAAGAATCAACCCGGGGCTGGGCTCTGGGCACAGCAAACGCACCAATGTGGGCGGTCCTTCGGCCAGCTTCGGCATCTGGTGGGAATATCTGGATGAAGTTCTGAAGATTCAGGAAATGTATGACTTAAAAATCACCACGATGCACACACACATCGGGTCCGGCAGCGATCCGGAAGTGTGGGAGCGATGCGCCCTGATGTCCCTGGGTATTGCCGCGCGACTCCCGGACGCGAAGACACTGAGCCTTGGCGGAGGCTTCAAGGTGGGGCGAATGCCTGGAGAATTTTCGACCGAGCTGCAACAGATCGGCGTGCACATTGTGGAGGCGTTCCAGGCGTTCAGCGGGGAGCACGGGCGGGAGCTGCGGCTGGAGGTGGAGCCCGGCACATTCCTGGTGGCCAATGCCGGCGCGCTGATCTGCTCTGTGACGGATGTGGTGGATACCGGCAAGGGCGGAAACAATTTTATCAAGGTGGACGGAGGAATGACGGAACTGCTGCGGATCAGTCTTTACGGGGCACAACACCCGATTGCCACGGTTCCGGCGGATGGGCAGGAACGCCCTCGAATGGACTATCTTGTGGCCGGGCATTGCTGCGAAAGCGGCGATGTGCTAACCCCGGAGCCGGATAACCCTGAAGGCCTGAAGGTCAGGTCGCTGATGACCGCGCAAATCGGTGACGCCCTGGTCGTAGGCGGATCGGGTGCGTACTGTTCCGGTATGGCGTCCAAAAATTACAACTCGTTTCCGGAGGCCGCCGAGGTCCTGATGGGCACGGACGGACGATTTCACCTGATCAGAAAGCGTCAGAGCCTGGAACAGATTGTGGTGAATGAAGTGATGCCCCAATGTCTATCAATCGGTTAGAGATTTTCCCCAATCCCCTCAGGGGCGATTCCCTGCATGGACCGCTATGACCCAACGGTATGATGCCATTGTAATCGGTGCCGGGATCAATGGGTGTGGAATTGCCCGGGAACTGACGAACAGGGGAAAACGCGTCCTGATTCTGGAAAAAGACCGAACAGGAAGCGGCACTTCATCGAAGTCTTCCCGCTTGATTCACGGCGGTCTCAGGTATCTGGAGTCCGGGCGGATCGGGCTGGTGTATGAAGCGCTGAATGACCGCCGTGAGCTGCTGGAGACCTATCCGGATCTGGTGAAATTGCACCCTTTTTATATCCCGGTCTACCGGTCCGGCTCCCGGCCGGTCTGGATGATCTGGATGGGCATCAAACTCTACGGGATGCTTGCGGGATCCGGCGATGGAAACGCGTGCGGCAGGGTACCGATTTCCACGTTCACCCAGACCTTCCCGGCGCTGCGCCGGGATGATCTGAAAGCCGTATTCGTCTATTACGATGGCAAGACGAATGACCTTGCCCTGACGGAGCGCGTTGCCGATGAGGCGAGGGCAAATGGATGCATCATTCTTGAGCATTCGTCTGTGTCGAAGGTGCGGTGGCTGGATTCAGCGTTCGAGGTGGTGTCGAATGGCGAAACCTTCGAGGCGCCTGTTCTGATCAATGCCACCGGCCCCTGGATCGATGAAGTGGTAACCCGACTGAATCTGCCCGCTCGTTTTAACGTGAGGAAGGTGAGCGGTATCCATCTCTTTCTGGATGGGGTTCTGGTTGATGAACCCTTGTTCATGCAGACCCGTGAAAGGCGTATTTTTTTCATTATTCCGGAGCCCGAGAATAATCAGACGCTGGTGGGCACTACGGAACGGGAGGAACATTTGCCCGTGGACAAGGTGGATGTCACCGAGGAAGATGTCATTTATCTTTTGAATGAGCTGAATGGATATTTGAAGGATACCCATCAGATCGATCGAAAAGACGTCCAGGCCGTATCGCTCGGCATTCGACCCCTGGTTGCCCAGAAAGGGGATCCCACAGATCTGTCGAGGGAATATGAGCTGGACCTGCATCGGAAGGGAAAGACGCATCTGCTGAACGTTTTCGGAGGTAAACTCACTACCTATCTTTCGCTTGCAAGAAAAGCAGCAAAGATCCTGAACGTTTCGTGATCCGTTGCAACCGTTGAGCAAAAGACACGCAATCATAAATGGGGGAAGGTATTCATGGCTGGCGTGTTCGAACCGTTGGAGGCGTTCAAAACAGAAGACCTGCCTGAACGGAAGTTGCCGTTCTGGAAGATGGCAGGCCCCGGGGCGGTGCTGGTGGGTCTGTCGATTGGCGCCGGCGAGATCATTGTGTGGCCAAGGATTGTGGCGGAATATGGCGCCAGTATGGTCTGGGCAGCGGGACTTGGCATTTTTCTCCAGTTTTGGATTAACATGGAAGTGGGCAGATGGACGATCGCTACCGGTGAGACGGTATACACAGGATACAGCCGGGTCTGGCGGGGATTCGCCCCGGTTTTCATTCTTTTGACTGTGTTCAGCTGGATCGCGCCCGGCTGGGGAAGGGCTTCCGGTCTGGCTCTGAAGGCATTGACGGTGGGTCCCGGAGGCTGGGGGTCGGACACTGCGTGGACAGTGATCACCTTTGCCGGTGTGGCGCTGATCCTGTTCGGTCCCAAACTGATCTATCAGTCTGTAGAACGCACGGTTGAGCTGATGGTCGTGATCGTTACCGTGGGCCTGGTCATTGTGGCCGCCGCCGTAGGATCGGTAGAAACCTGGCAGGCGCTCGGAAAGGGTATGGTCAACGTCGGTTACATCGATCCGGGGATGAGTATCAAGACGATGTTCATTGCGCTGGTGTTCGCAGGCGCAGGCGGTACTGCGAATCTGTTTTACACATTCTATCTCCGGGACAAGCACATTGGTATGGGCGGACGGCTACCTACCGCGTTGAATCCGTTGCGGGGGCGATCGGAAGCGATTCCTTCTACTGGATTCCGGTTCGAGGAAACCGAAGAGAACAAACGCCGTTTCCGAGGCTGGATGGACTATGTGAGAAAAGACCAGATCGCGTTTTTCTGGATCCTTAACACGGTCACTATTCTGCTGTTCATCCTGGGTGCGCTCGCTGTTCTGCATCCCAAAGGAATCGTTCCGGCGACGGGTACCCTCATCTGGGATGAGGCCCAGGTGCTCGCAGAGGTGTGGGGCGAGCCCGGGCGATACATTTTTCTCCTGGTGGGTCTGGCCACGCTGTTCGGCACGCAACTGGCCCTGGTGGACGGCGTTTCCCGGTCCATAGCCGATATGGTTTACACGAATTTCAAGGGCGCACGGAAACGGGACCAGAGCTGGTGGTATCTTCTGGTGGCGGCGGTCTGGATCGTGGCGGGCTGCCTGATCACCTTTGTGATGGAACAACGCGGTGTAAGCGAACTGGGATTTCTGTTTAATGCGGCCTACATTGGCGGCTTTGCGATGGCCCTGTATGTGCCGCTGACGCTTTACATCAACCACCGTCATCTGCCACGGTCTGCACGGCCGGGGGTTGTTTCTACGATTATGATGGCGGCGGCTTCCCTGATTTATATCGTTTTTGCAGTAGCCTGCCTGCTCTGGGAGTTCGGCCTGTTGTAATCCGGCGATCTGTGAGCGGCTGCGGATTTCTCTATCAAAACAAGGAGTGCTACTATGCCCAGGGAGCGTGATCCCTCGTGGGAAGACGGGATGCGAAGTCTTCACAGAGATGAGATGGAAGGTCTGGTTGCGTTAACAAGCGCTGTGTTCCATCCTTCTCTGGTGAAAGATTTTCCACACTTCTTCATCCCTGAGAATGCAAGCAATCTTAGGGTGGTGGTGGAAAATGGTAGAGTGGTTTCTCATATCGGTACCCTTCGGCGGGATGCTTCGCTGATGGGGTGTACGGTCAAGACTGCCGCGCTGGGTGGTGTGGCGACCTATGAGGAACATCGGGGCAAGGGTCACGCGACCGCTCTGCTCGAGGATACGATGCAGGTTTGCAGGCAGGACGGTGTGGATTTCATGCTGGTTTCGGGGTATCGGAAGATGTATCACCGGTTCGGGTGTCGATTCGTAGGGCGAGACTGGCGATTCAAGATCGAAGCGGCGCAGGCGGGGGACTTCGATGACGGTGTGGAGATCAGCCTGGCGACCGAGGCGGATTTGCCGGTTCTGAGCGATCTCTACCGGAGAGAGCCGGTGAGGTGGATCAGGCCGCCTTCAGATTTCAGGAATGCGCTTGGCGGGAAGGTGCTGAACCGGCCGTCTGTTATTCACGTGCTCAAAGTCAATGGCATTGCGAGTGCGTATGTGATTGTTCGGGACGAGAAGAAGGAGGAGGCAGATGAGGGGCAGGTGCTCGAGATGGCGGGGGACCGTGGTGTGCTGGCCGGCTCGTTCGGGAAGCTGATCGGGATGTATGGATCGACTTCGCTGTCCCTGCACGTGATGGGAAGTGATGGATTGTTGCAGGGGATTCTTAAGGAAAGAGGCGCGGCCTCGACACCGACTGCGGCTTCGGGGACGGTGACGCTGATCCACTTTGAACAGTTCATGGATCGTATGCGGCCGTACTTTACCGAGGTGGTCGGGGAAGATATTGCGAGGGGGTTGGTATTCGAACAGGTTGGGGATCAGCGCGTGTTCCGGTTGGGTAGAGATGTGGTGGTGGCGGACAATCAGGGTCAGGCTGTGGAGTTGATTTTTGGGACGCACGAGGGAGTTGAGGAGCGGTTGCTGGGGGGAGGAGGGAAGGCGGGTGAGGTGCTAAGGGAGGTGTTTCCGATTCCGGCGTTGTGGTATGGGTTGAATTTTGTTTGATCTGGAGTGCAGTATGCGATTTTGAGGGAGTGTCAGATTTTAATCTCCCCGCCCCTGTTTCGGCGACCCCGTGTCGCCGTGACACTTTTGGCCCAACCACCTTCCACTCGCTTACTCCCGGAACCCCGCCGCTGCTCCAAAAGTGCCCAAAAGATCGCTCGCTCAGACGGCGCGAGGGCCTTGCTGGAACACTGATCGACGGTGATGTAAAGAGCCAATAGGCTGCAATAGGATCCACCCTGCCCATTAGCCCACGTAGCCTCCCCGCCCCCCTTCGGCGGCTTTCAGCCGCCCCTTCCACTCACCCCAACCGCACCCTCGGCCACGTGAACGGCCCCAACCCCTTAGAGGTGGGAATGGCGTTGGAGGAGGGTGTCGTCGTTCCAGAACTGGTAAGAATCATTAATAGAGGCTCCGCCCATCCGCAGCGTGGGTGTGGTGCTCTTTCTCGTTGTATTAACTGACCCAAATTCACCCTGAACACCTTGTCTATACGGCTCTCCCACTGCATTGGCAATTCCAGGAAAATTGGACTGGTTCCATCGGACCTCGGGCCTTCTTCAAGGCATGCCTGTAAGACGTCTTGAGATTTCCACATATATCTTTACCAATCTCGTGGCCAAGTTGGTGCCTTGTAGTAAAGGCCCAGGTACGATTTCAGGACATTTCCAGTCGTAAGGACGTTTCAATTGGCGGAAACGAACACTTTGCGCGACGTTGTCATCCGGGCGCAGACCGGCGATCACGACGCGTTTTCCGAGCTTGTCCGCAGGTTTCAGGACATGGTGGTCGGATATGCTTATTCGGTTATCGGTGACTTTCATCTGGCCGAAGATGCGGCGCAGGAGGCCTTTGCCGCGGCATGGATAGAGCTCCCCAGACTTCGGGAGCCGGAAGCATTCGCCGGTTGGATCCGTCGGTTGGTGTTCACGCGATCGACCCGTTTTACACGAAAAATGCGCAGCGACCAGGTGACTCTGGAATCTGTGGGCGAATTGGAGGCACCGCTGGAAGTAACCGACGGAAATGAGGAAGTCTACCGTGCACTGAGTGAACTTCCGGATGATGAACGGATCGCAACTACGCTGTTCTATTTCGGCAGCCATTCTCACGACCGTATCGCAGACTTTCTGGACCTGACGCCCGCAACCGTAAACAACCGACTGAGATCCGCACGAAAACGCATGAAGCAAGGACTAATCGAGATGGCCGAAGAGACTTTCAAACGCGAGACACCGTCCCGGAACGAAGCATTCGAGGCGCGCGTCAAGAAGCTGACCCAGCCCAGAGAGATGGAGACGGACCACTATGTTTATGGAGTTGAACAATTGAATGGACACGATGCCTGGGCGCTGTTCTGTGCTGCGGCGGCAGGAGATCTGGTGAGAGTCAGGGCACTCCTGGGCCGCGATCCTCGACTTGTTAACGCCCAGCATTGGTATCAATTCCCGATTCATATGGCCGTCCGTGAAGGCCATGCCGATGTCGTTTAGGTTCTTTTGGAGAGTGGAGCTGATCCAGGACAGTCGAGATTCCAATACAACTCGTGGGACAAAATGCTGGCTGTGGCGGAGGAGCGAGGGTATCGCTCGGTAAAGAAGTTGCTTGAGTCCGCGATGGCTGAACGTTTCAGCTACAGTTCTGAATTCACCCCACTGCGAGATGCAATTAAGGGACGCGACGTCGAGGCAGTCGACCGTCTGCTGAAGGCTTCACCCGATCTGGCGAAGGCATCCGACGCGCTCGGCAATGGGTGCATTCACTGGGCGGTGTTGACGCGGCAGCTCAACCTGATCGACAGATTTCTGGAACTCGGGGCGGACATCGACGCCCGCAGGGCGGATGGTCAGACGCCTCTGCTGGTTTCGATCAACGGGGACTACTGGTATCGCTGGTATCGCGATCTGCCCGAGGATGCGATGAAGAATACCTGGGTGGTGTCCGGATTCTTGCTGGGTAAAGGAGCGACATACGATTTTTGTACAGCGTGCAGTTTGGGAGATGGCGAACACGTGCGAAAAGTACTGAAGCAGGATCCTGCTGCAGCGAATCGACTGAATGAGCACAATCAGAGTCCGCTTTATTATGCGGCTCGATACGGACGTGTCCAAGTTTGTGAGATGCTTCTGGCCCACGGCGCAAATCCGAATCAACCGGAGGATGGTGCCACGAGAGGACACGCATTGTTCGAGGCGTCTGCCCTCAATCATTTGCCGACGGCCGAGCTGCTTCTCAAGGCGGACGCCGACCCCAACGGACACGTCGACTCCAGCGGGAATTGCATCACTATTGTCGAGGACAGGCATCCGGAAACGTGCGGTCCGATGCAGGAGCTGCTTCGGAAACACGGTGCCTACACACCTGTGTGGAACTTGACCGTGGAGGAGCTTAAGGAAAAGTTGCGAGGCGAATCGGAGGCTCTGTCTGACGACTTCTTCCATCATGTCCTCGCACAGGACGATCCCGAGATTTTCGATCTGTTTGTCGAATATTGCGGAGACCGGCTGCCCACGCTCGCCCCAACTGATGTATACGGCGGGAACGTACCACCACCTGACCAGATGCAGAAGCTGATCAATCACGGGATCGATCCGAACAGACCAAACTGGATCGGACGTACGTTCCTTCACAGCTGCGCACGCAAGGGGGCAATCGATTCGGCAAGCGTGCTGCTGGAAAACGGTGCGGAAATCGATTCGGTCGATTTGGAGTTCGGGAGTACACCGCTTGCGGAAGCCGTCAGGGAAGGGCAGACGGAGATGGTGAAGTTTCTACGAGAACAGGGAGCGGATCCAGACGCACCGGAGAAATCGACCTGGGGTACGGCGAGGGCGGTGGCGAAGCGGAAGGGAGATGAGGAGATGGCTCGGCTACTGGCGTGATTGCACGCTATGCCGATCAGAGGACAAATGAGAAGGGCCCGGTGGACTACCGGGCCCTTCTTCTAGTTGTGCTGGAGGTCGGGGCCTTTTAGGCCGGTTTGGGGTGGGACAGGCCAGTGGCTGCCGCGCTGGCCAGAGAGGCCGCGGTTGGGTTTTGGACCGGAGGGTCTGTTGGGAAGACCTACGAGTTCGCCGTTTTTTACCCAGTCTTCGTCTCCGCCATAGAGTTCTGCGATGAGACGATTCGTGAGGTCCTTGCGGATGTTGGCGTGATTTGAAGATAAGGAGAGGTCCGTTAACTCGCGTGGATCCTCATCGAGGTCGAAGAGCTGGACCCTGTTGCCCGTTGCGTAATAGATGAGTTTGTGGCGGCCATTGTGGATCATGCGCGTGGCTCCCGCGCCTTCGGTGCATTCTCCATAGAGCGCCTCGCGGGATTCGTTGCCCACCATGGAAATCCCTTCCACCGATTCCGGAATCTCGAGCCCTGCGAGATCGAGAAGGGTAGGCATGACGTCTTGCCACCCGATCAGGCGGTCGTCAACCCTGTTGAGCCCCAGGCGCTCGTCCCCTGCGACACCGGATACCAGCATCGGTACACACGCCGAGTTCTCGTAGAAGAGCCGCTTTGCCCACTGTCCGTGATTTCCCAGCATATCGCCGTGGTCGGATGTGAACAGGATGATCGTGTTGTCGAGTAGTCGCTCCTCGCGGAGGGTGCCAATGACCACACGGATTTGATGATCGATGTGGGTACAGAGGGCGTAGAATGCGCGTTTGGCCGAGCGAATCTGTTCTGGGGTGAGGTGCGACCACTCGGTGCGCGTTCTGAGGGCAAAGGGCAGGGCCTCCACATCTTTTGACCAGGATCCTGTGTAAGGTTCCTCCGGTTCCACATCCCTGTACATATCCAGGTAGCACTGCAGCGGCGCCAGGGGTGGATGGGGGTGACAGTATGAGAGGAACCAGAATCCCGGTTTAAACGGGTTGCGACGCTGGATGGTCCTCGCCATTTCCCGCGTGGTCCAGTTTGTGATGTGGCAATGCTCGGGCAGATGCCAGGGTCTGTTGAGATAGTCGTTGTTGCACATGCCGTGCATGAAGTTCTGGCCTGCATACCCCTGGTCACCCAGGAAGAGTTCGTAGTCATCCACAGAACCGAATTGCATCCGCCCTTCCTCGCCGAGAATCACGTCATCGAAACCAATGCGATCCCGTTGGGGATATACATGAAGCTTCCCCACGGCGTTGGCCTGATAGCCCGCGTCCCTGAAGGTTTGCGCAACGGTTGGCACATCGGGCATGCGAAGCGTTTCCTTGAACACACGGTCTCCGTGCGTTCTGGGTGAAACACCGGTCATCAGTGTTCTGCGCGCCGGAATGCATACCGGACACTCGCTGTATGCACGTGTGAAGCGGGTTCCATTTCGCGCGATTTGATCCAGCGTTGGGGTTTGGACGTCGGGGTGTCCGGCCTCTCCGAGAAGGGTGCCAAACCAGTGATCGGTGGTGATGAGCAGGACGTTGGGCTGTTCAGGCATGGTGTGAACTCGCTTTCATTTCCGTTATTATGGATTCAGGGTCTGAAGTAATGTACGGGCTTCCTGGTTTTGGGGATCGAGGTCAAGCACACGCTGCAGCGCGGCTCTGGCCGTTTTCAATTTTCCTGTTTTCATCAGGATGACACCGAGGTAGAGCTGAATCTGGCTGTCCTCCGGCGCAAGGGCCGCTGCCTGCTGGATCCATTTCTCTGCCTGGGGAAGCCGGTTTTCTCCCAGTTCCAGAACACCCAGATTGAGATAGGCTTCAGTAAGTGTGGAATCCAGTTCGATGGCCTTGAGATAGACCGCACTGGCCTCGAGGACGCTGCCCTTGTTGTACAGCTGCGTACCGAGATTCATCAGGTTGACGTGATATGCGGGATCCACAGGGTTCAGCTCGATCGCCTTGTCGAGTGCATACCAGGACTTGCCGAGTTCCCCGGTATGCTCATAGGACTTGGCAAGCAAGAACCAGGTATCGGCGGGCGCATCCCAGAAGTCGGTAGCGCGTTGGAGGGCACCCACGGCCGCGGTCCAACGCTCCTCGTTCACGAGACGCGTGCCAATATTGGCGTAGGTGGCCATGAATCTGGAATGGTGACCCGACTTACGATCCATCTGACTCGTATACCCCAGGAATTCCATCTCTTCGTCTTCAAGTTCCATTCTGTTGAGTGTTGCCAAAGCCTGGATCAGCTTGTTCGTAGGGTACGAGGCGGCGGCGAGCCACTGACGCTGGGCCTCGTCCTCTCGATTCAGTTTCAGGCAGGCCGCGCGCAGCATCACATTTCCAAGCACGAAATCGGGTTTTATCTGAAGTGACCGATCGAACTGTTCGTATGCCGCCTCAAAGTTTCCTTCCCGATAGGCTTCAACACCGGCAAGCAGATAGAAGTCGGGCAGACCGGGGTCCGATTCCACCGCTATTTTCCAGGCGGAAAGAGATGCGGTCAGATCCCCATCAGCACGTCGTTTGTAGATGGTGATATGCGGATGGTCGAATGCACTGAATGTAGGTTCGGCCGACTGCTCATCGTAGGAGAGTCCTGCGAACTGAGGATGACTCTTGAAATTGGCGACGGTTTCGAATCCGAGCGATCCATCGTCGAGATGTTTATAGTAGGCATATGCCACTGGAAAAATGTCTGACACCGCCTGGAACTGCCGAAGCCGGTTTTCTCGAATGATGACGATCCAATCGATTCCTTCCAACCGCTTTTCCAAAAATTCGATCTTTCTGGAATAGAGAACGCCGCCGTCGGCTGTGATGAAGAATGAGGCATCGTCCAGTCTGCGTGCATATCTGTCCGGAGAGACCATCCAGGAAGTAGAATACCCCCCCCGCTCAGTGAGTACTCCAGCGCCCTCGTCGATGTGCTCGGCAATCCACCTTTGCGCCTGAAACCGGCCGTCTTCCCGGTGATAGATGCTGGTAAACGCCAGACCATAGAGACCCGTAGGCAAACCAACGGCCAGGATTGGGAGGCAGCAAACCCAGACCGGCAACTTTCGAGATCGGAGCAGTTCGACCATCTGGATGCAGACCCAGGCGCCCAGCACGACAAACACAGGGATCAGGGGAACCATATACCGAAAGGGCTTGGAATGCAGCCGGCCGATGAAGAGAAAATATACGAGCAGCCAGGAGAGGATAATCACGCCCGCTGAAGGGCGCCTGAGGATGACAAGGACCACTCCGAGGATGGACACTATGGTAAGCACGGCACCGAATGCCAGCGGCATCAGGTTGGTGATATGGAAGAGATAGGGAGTGGTGGCGAAATCGGACAGGGTCCAGACGTAGAGGCTTTCTCCAGTGACTACCTTGATGCTTCCCATCAGCTGCAAGATATCGGATTCTCCAAAGAACTTCGCGGGATCCAGAATGAGAAATGGCTCGCAAGCTACGGTGACCAGGAATGCGGCCAGAAGGAAATAGCCCACAGCGGGCGTTGCCAATTGTACGATTCTTTGGCGGACCACTCCCGGTTCCAGAAGATGAGCGACGATGAAGGGGATACCCAACCACACCCCTGCAAGTCTGGTGCCTGCCGCCAGGCCGCTGGTGATTCCGCAGGCGACATAGATGGCGTTGCGGCCGTTCGGCATCTTCAACATGAGATACAGGGAGAGTGTGACCCAGAATGTGAATGTGATTTCAACTGTGTAGTGGTGGGATTGCTGGATGTGTCCCGCGCTGAAGGCGAGGAAGAAGGCAGAGAGCAAACCTGTCCACGTTCCGCCCAGCCGCTCTCCGATCCGGAATACCAGCCAGACGGTGAGGAGACCCAGGACCGCTGTTATGAATCTGGCAAGTCGATAGGTGAAACGTGCGGTGGTGTTGTTGGCCAGATCGAACGTGTCCGTGCCGGTCAATGTTCCGACAGATCCGGCGATCACCCACAGTGCATACATTGGGGCCTTACCGTACGGTGCGACGATTTCCGCAAGGTCTGTGCCGACCCATCTTGTGTTGTCAATGATCGTGGTTTCATCGGGATGAAAGGCGTGAAAGGTTCCTGTTCGGTGATCGGTTCCCCAATCGAGCCCCGTGAAGCGGAGACCGGCCGCAAACAGCAGGATGACGAGGATGAGTATTCGCGCTGTTGTGTCTTCTGGTTTGAGCATTGTTCTCCAGATTATTTCAAACGTGGATGATGTGAGGTTGTTGTCGGTTCGGGCCTTAAGATAAGACAGTTGATTCCATCGGTCGAGGGTTGCGTCACGCCCGGTTCTACCTGCCCAGTTTCTCTTCCAGTGATGAAAGCGAATTTCTGATTTCCGTATTCCCCGGGTCGATCTGCAATGCGCGAGTCAGTGCGCTTACGGCTTCCAGAGTTTTTCCAGCCGCCATATATGTATATCCGAGCGCGCGATGAGATCTGAGATGATCTGGAAACAGTTGGGTGGACGCCCTGAAGTGAAAAATCGCCTCCTCGGGTTGCTGAAGGGTATAGTGCGCCACACCAATGTTGTAGTGGAGGTTCTCCAGCGGTCGTCCTTCGCTGAGGACCTGCTTGTAGAGTTGGAGTGCTTTTTCTGTTTCCCCTCTGTTCATGATTTCGGTGGCGAGGTCCATTTTTGTGGTCCGATAGGTGCCGGACTCGGGATTCAGCTGGATCGCTTTGTTCGAGGCGTCGATCGCTTCGTTGATCTGATGGTTTCTTACATATGCGTGTGCCAGCAAATGCCAGGCTTCGTGTCTGGAGGGGTCCAGCGCAACGAGCTTTTTCAGCGTTTCCACGTCTTCGGCCGGGCGTTCGAGGCGAATCAGGAGCTTGCTCAACTTCTGGTAGGCGTCTACGAGCGCAACGTGGTCGTCCGTTATGGTTTCTGTGAATCGCGTGAGAAATTCCGCGGCTTCCTCGTCTAAACCGGTGTGGCTGAGTCCTACCGCACTTGAAATGAGACCGGAATTCCCCATGGCCCACAGCTGTCTCCAGACCGCCTCGGCTTCGGAATTCCTGTTCATTCGAAGGTAGGCCATTCGCTGCGAAGCCAAACTCAAAATGTGATCGTTTTGCACGTCTATGGCTTTGGTGAATGCCGCCAGCGACTTTTCCCATTCACCCCCGGCGTAATGGTCCAACCCTGCAAGGATATGCCGGTCAGGAAGTGTCGGGTCCGCATCCAGTTCTTGAGACCAGAGGTCGAGCAGGCCTTCGGGGTTGGCGTCTTCGCGACGCTTGTAGACCATCACACGCGGGTGGTCGAAGGCGGTGATGGTGGTCTCGGCATTCTTCTGTGACCTGGTCCATCCCGGAATACCCGGATTGACCTTGAATTCCTTCACCAGATCGAATCCCAATTCTCCCGAGTCCAGTTTTTTGTAAATGGCATAGGGGATCGGATATTTGAATGGAACGGTCAGGAACTGCCGCATTCGGTTCTCTTCAATGATGAGGATCCAGTCTGCTCCTTCGATCTTTCGACGAAAATTCGAAATCTGACCCCGCATCAGAATGCCGCCGGCCGAACGAATGAAGTAACTGGCGCCGTCGACCTTTCGATTGTAGCGGTCCGGGGGAACCAGCCAGGTGGTGGGGTATCCTCCCCTTTCAGTAAGTACGGTGGCTCCTGGCGGGATATTGTGATGAACCCATCGCGAGGCAGTGATCCGACTGTCCTCTTCCATGTAAATGCGTGTGATGCCCACCCCCCAGGCAACTGCTGGTACGATCACAATGAGCGCCGGTAGATAGAAAAGTCGCGAGTGTTTCCGAAGCCAGTCGATGGATTGCCAGGTTGCCCACGCCCCGACGATGGCCAGACTGGGGAGCATAGGTACGATGTATCGGATCGGCTTGGAGTGCAGCCGGCCAATAATCAAAAAATAAAAGAGACACCAGGAGAGAATCAGGATGGCGGTTTTCTGGCGTCGCCGGATCAAGAGCACCAGACCGACCAGAGATGCCACTTCCAGAGGAAGCCCCAGCGCGAACGGGAGCAGATCCGTGAGATGAAACAGGTAGGGTGTGGTGGCGAAGTCTGACAGGGTCCAGATGTGAATGCTCTCTCCTGTGGCGATACGAATACTGGAGGATATTTGCAGTACGGTATCCGTTTTGAAATAATGCGCAGGGTCCAGCAGCAGAAATGGTTCGCAGATCGATGTGACCAGGAAGGCGGCCAGCAGATAGCAGGCGACAGCAGGTGTTGCAAGATTCTTCAGTTTGTTCCGTATCCCCTGGCCTTCCCAGAGATGCGCAATGATGAATGGCACACCCAGCCATACGCCCGCCAGTCTGGTGCCCGCCGCCAGCCCACATACAACGCCACAGACGATGTAGATCCTCTTGCTCGCACCCGGCATGCTCAGCATCAGATACAATGCGAGGGTGACCCAGAAGGTGAAGGCGATCTCTACCGTATAGTAATGAGACTGCTGAATGTGTCCGGCGCTGAATGCAAGAAAGAAGGCGGAGAGCAATCCGACCCAGGTTCCACCCAGGCGATCGCCGATCTTGTATACGACCCAGACCGTGAGGAGACCCAGGAGCGCCGAGAGCGATCGTGCGAGGGTATAGGTAAAACGGGCGGTCGTGTTGTTGGTGAGGTCGAACGGATCGGTCGAGGTGAGGGTTCCAACTGTATTTGCGACTGCCCAGAGGATATACATTGGGGCTTTGCCGTAGGGCGCAACGATTTTCCGGAGATCTGTACCTACCCACCTGGAATTGCTGATGATGGTGGTCTCATCGGGATGGAAGGCGTGGAATTGTCCAGTGAGGTTGTCTGTACCCCAATCCAGGCCGTAAAATCGAAGCAATGCCGCTGCGAACATCACACAGATGAGTAGTACTCGCGCTCTGTTTTCCGTGAATGCGCTTATCTTTGCGATCAAAATCTGCCCTTCCTTCTTCCTGCCTGCCTTCGGCGCGACTGGCGCGCTCGTATCACATTCGTCTTCATTTCCACCAGACGGAAAAAAGACCTTGTGATTGGGACAGGGGTCCACAAGCGCTGTGTTTCACAGATTGGATTGGTGCGTGATGCAAGCAGGAATGCCTGACGGTGATCACGGCATAATCCAGGTGTGTGCCACTGGGTGGCGTCTGATAGACAACGGGTTCAGCTCGTTCAGGTGGTTTACAAGGTTGGTCGGTTGGTTCTGTAGGGCGGCTCCAGGATCGCCCTCTGCTTGGGCGTGAATTCGTGGAGGACATTCTCTACACCCGCAGGGACATATGCTTTTGAGTAAGTCAGCGGTCCAGGGGAATATTTGTACAGGATCGAACGGCGATCGTGCACTGCCTTCCAGGGCAGGGTGCCGTGGGTCAACGCCTCTGTGAAGATGATGGCGGAACCGGCCTTGGCCTCCACCTGGGCGACCACACCGATGTCCTTGTCGAGAAGGATGACATCGCGGGGGGCGGGGTAGTTGGCTTTGTGGCTGCCCGGGATGCAGGCGAATCCGCCGTCACCAGGACCGCAATCGGTGAGCGCCCAGGCGACCACCGTGAGCCCGCATCGCATTCGCCCGTTGTGATACTGATAGAAATGGGTGAGGTCATCGGCGGTTCCTCCACCGTGGAGGACGTGACCTTCAGTACCCGCTCGCATAATGATGCCGTAGAGATGGTCCAGCCGAAATCCATCGCGCAGCAACTCAGTTAGATAAGGGAGGATGACGGGATGAGCCAGGAGGTGGCGAAAGGGATCGCACCAGGGTTTGGGCCAGGTGAGCATCTGGCCGAGATCGCCCCGGCCCTGCTGTCCCTTCAAGGTATTTGACTCGCCCGAAAGGGATTGCTCCGACGGGCGCTCCCGCATCCGGTCCTGATTGCTGTCTATCGCATCATTGCATTGCGCGATTTCATCGGCGGTCAAAGCATCTGGAACAACCAGATATCCGTTCAGGTCAAAAAAGTATTTCTCGTATTGATCCATCGATGGTCTCCTTGCGGCGCTACCGAAACTGAAGGTTTCCGAGTGTGCCTCTTGGCACATGGTATTTTAGCAAAAGTTCCCAATGCCTGCAAGACGAAACAGCGTGCGGATGCGAACGAAAGAAGGGGTTGCGTGTGACCGCAACCCCCGGAAGATGATTCCGACAGCGGGCGTCAGCCCGCCATTACCTTTTTGCTTTCTCGCAAGATCTGGCGATTGGTTTCGAGCTGCAGCCGATTCTGAAGGATCTGCTGCTCGATCATTTCCTTCTTCAGGTTATCGCCTTGTTCCTCGAGGGCGGCGATGGCTTCTCGCATCTGCGTCAGCCGGGTGCGAGACGCATCGTGGACCACAGATTCGGATTTTCGTTCTGAAACAAGCGATTCGGCGAGTTCCTCGAGTCTGGTGATTTTTGGCAGGGTCTCACTTTGACATTCAAAAAAATCCATCACGATTTTTGCAGAATAGATTACTGAACCCAGCAGCAGCGCCAACAGGACCCAATCCATTTAGACTCCTGAGAATTATGGGGACGAAAGAGGGAGATTCCAGTTCGATGCCGCGCGTCAGGGACCGCGTGCGAATTAAGCGGTCGAATCCGAGAAGCGCCGAGTATAGCAATCCGGTTCTACAAAAGGGGAATGGTGTCTGCCGTGCCCTGACGACAGGGGATGTCGAGGGAGTTCGGGCAACGGAAACAACCATTGAATTGATTATGGTAAATATAGGACGAATGAAACGGAAAGGCCACTTTTGAAAGATGATCGATTCGTAAGTAACTGTAATTTCTGTAATTGATAATGTGCTGTCGTCTGCCACACGAGCTGTCACCCGGAAGTGAGGGCCAAAAGCGATCGCCGGCGAATCAATTCGCACGTTTGTGCGGTCAAAGATCAGAAAGGCGGAATTGTTCTACATCTCGATGCTGGACGACCGCTTTGAATTTGAGTATCTTTGTTTAGTTAACCCGTCCGGTTGCGCCGGGCAACGGGGTGTGCCCACCGGGCCAGATCATCAAGTTCTTCAGCCAGAGGTGCCCAATGATCCTTCGTCTAGTCGCAGGGCTGCTGACAGCAGGCGTTGTGACGTTTTTCTATTTACCGGGCTAGATTGCGGCTTACAAGACCCGGCAGGTAGAAAAAAAGAAAAAGTGACCGGCCAGCGGGTTTTGGTATTCATAATTTCCACAGTGCCCATCATCCCATAAGGGAAATATACGCTTCGTCTGGATGTTCCGGATCGGGTGGGCCGGGTTGGATTCTGCGCCTTTCAGTCCTCCGCACCATAGTTGTCCCTTCACGGATGCCCACTGATGTTCTTTCCGCAACGCTTCGCACATCCCTGTATATTTGTTTCGCAGTGGCCATTTTTTCATATTCTGATTGTGGGCCGTCAGGCGGAGCACTGTGCAGACCGGCTCTGCAAGAATGATCACTTGCTTTTCGACGAGCGCTCAGCGGCCTCAAAGCAAACGCGGGAGAAATGATTTGGTGGCACCCGCCGGAATCGAACCAGCGACACATGGATTTTCAGTCCACTGCTCTACCAACTGAGCTAGGGTGCCACACTCGCATAATTCTTATTGTGGGACACGACTTGTTGGATTTTGTTGCACATTCGCTTCAGAAACTGGTGGTGGCCCGGTCAGATCGCGCGCCGGGCCTTGTATCGTACCCCTGCACTGTCCAATCATGAGCCATCCGGTGAAGGTGGCTCTGGAACATGGGTGAACACCTTTTCCCCAGCTCCACTTTGTTCCCTCACAGGTCGGGCACGGGTAGAAAAATGGCCTGAAGGTGCGGGCACACCATCAGGCCACGACGTTAAACCACCAACGATAAATATCGCGGGAGGCGTAAGAAATATAGTGTTTTTTTCTCGGTACAAGCAAGTGGAGTTTTGAATTGGGTGATGTTCGAAAGGCCTGAGTTGGTGCAGGGTGTTGGTTCCGCGAGCGGTGGAAGCGGCGATCTTTGACACGTCTGTTTCCGGCACCGACTGCGGCATCCCATCACTTCAATAGAATTGTTTATATTGAGAAATAGTCAGGAAATGAAGTGGTCTGGAGACCCTGTTGACCGGAGCGGAATGATGATCGATGGAATCTGGGTAGCAATCCAGAAAGAGGTGAGGAGACTTTCGGAACTGATTAAGGACCAGAAAATGCCGGAGGGAGCATTTACCCGATCTCTGGGCAGGTGGCAGGTGCAGATGGGCAACTATCTGTCTGTCCTGATCTACGGGACACTGGTTCTGGCTGTGATCTGGCAGCTGGTCGGTTGGCCGGCGCCACTTGCAGAATCCGGGATCGTGAAGGACGGGGCGATTGTAGAGATGCCGGCGGAGCCCGATCAGCGTCCTCTTGGCAAGTATCTGGTTGAGGGAAGGGGACCGCATATTATTGCTATTGTGCTGCTCATCGGTCTTGCCGGACTTTTTACCATTCGGATTCTGGTGAGGATTGCTCAATTGCTGAAGGCCTTGCACCTGTTCGCATTCTACGGGATTTTCAAACTGCTGATGTGGTGGACTCAATTTACGCCGGGATTGTATGAGGCAAAGGATTTCAACGAACTCGGCCAGCGGTTTGCCGAAGGGGTCTGGAAGTCAGTGGGCGGATGAAGGCGTGTGTGAAGGATGACAGGGACTCCGGAACGTGTGAGAACAGGAAGGCCAGTATAGAAACCATTCGAGGTACAGAATGTCGGTGATGCAGAAAATAGAACAGCTCAGAAAAGAATTGTCCAGTCGATATCAGCTCGGGTACGAACGTCACAATCTTTGCGGTCGCCAGATTTCGGTGGTGTGCGCCGAGGACGGAGAGGCGTTGATTTCCAAGCGAATCACCAGAGATGATCTCGACAGGCTGGAGACCAACCTGCCCTACTGGGTGTGCGTGTGGTCGTCGTCTCTGGCGCTTGCCCGGGTGGTGATGACAGGCGATCACCTCAGCGCGGGCACACCGGTGCTGGAGATCGGGTGCGGACTGGGCCTGGTGTCCGCCGCGGCTTGTTTGAAACACGCCAGGGTGACGGCTTCGGACTGCCAACCGGACGCTCTGCTGTTCGCGAAGATGAATTGCTTGCAGATCGCCGGGGCCGACCCCGAGGTGAGGGTGATCGATTGGGAGGACCCGCCCACCGATCAAAAGTACAGGACCCTGCTCTGTTCGGACGTGGTGTATGATCCGTTGTCCTATGAGCCGCTGATCGCGTGTTTCGAAACGCTGCTGGAGCCCGGTGGGCGTATACTTTTCAGCGAACCTAATCGCGAGCTGAGCCGTCTGTTTTTTGATGAGTTGGAGGACGCAGGCTGGGTGCTGGACGTGATTTCGGAAACAGGAGAGGTAACCGTGTACAGCTTCGAGAGATCTTACAGAGGGTAATCGAGGCGCATCGCAATCGTCAATTCGTTGGCCAGGTTAGCAACTTGAAAGGAAATCCGATGGTTGAACAGCATACCGGTTCATTCTCAAAAAAGTGGATGTTCGCCAGTATGGGTATTTTTATCGGGGTGGAGCTGTTTCTGGGCGGATTGATCGGGGATGTCGTGGTTGGGCGGTTTATGTCGATCCAGCTGAGGTTTCTGATTCAGGGTGCACTTAATCTTGTGAGCTTTTTTATCGGAGGTTTCCTGATCGGACTGATTTCTCCAGGTGTTCGGACATTCGAGCCTGCCGCGGGAGCCTTCCTGTCTGTAGCGCTGATGTTATGCCTGGCATTTTTTACCCCTTACGGTTTTATCCGATTCAGTATGACGAAAATGCTGATCGGTGGGGCAATCGCGTTCCTCCTGGCCCTGGCAGGCGCGAGAATGGGGGAGCGAGTGACAGGAAACCGGGTTTAGCCAGTTCCCTTTGTTAAAAATACAATTACCGATTATACCACTTGGCATCAAGTGGTATTTTTTTGATAAGTCAATTCATAAAATATGTATATAACTATATGTTGATAAATTGTTTATTGATAATATGATAATATGAAAATATGGGAATTTTACGAAATGAATTGTCCAGGCGAATGGACAATATTTGAACTATTCAAGAGACGGCCAGAAAATCTTTGTCCGAATGGAGTGCGCTAAGCTGTATATTGCTATAAGGTGTTGATAGCAATATATTTGGGCAAAAAAAAGGACCCCCGAATCCTATCGGGGGTCCCTTTTGAATATTTCTGATTGGCGAGCTAACCTGTCACTTCAGTTCGGCCAATTCCTTCCTCAGCTTCCCGGTTTGTTTTTCCAGGGCCTTTTTCTTCCGCTGAAGGGTGTTGATTCCGCGTCCCGCCGTACCCGTCTCCGATTCAGCGGCTTTGGCCCTTCCCCGGGCCTTTCTGGACTCGGTTTCCGCTTCGAGGGATTTTTTGCGCCAGTTCTGAATCTGAACACCTGTCAAATATTTGGCTGCAATGACTGCAAATAACGCTATAACTGCTGCCACGCCCCAGAGCATTGGTATCCTCCTGATGATTACGGTGACTTTGGTACGCTTGTATTAGGACTGATCGGGTGCAGGAATTACTCGTCCTGGAAGGTCTGTATTTCCTTGTTGGTGTAAACACGCATCCGGTAGGGGGCAGCCCTCAGTATGTTTACGGCTTCCTCGTCCCCTCCCCTTGCTCTGTCTACCAATGCCCTCGTTTTGGCACCTTCTTCGGCCTGCTTCTCAGTCCACGATTTAGGCTTGTTCATTAGATCTCCAGGGAATAGGATCTTAGATTCTCTGCCTGCTTTCGTCTATGACCAACAGATAATATAGAAGAAATTGGACCTGAATGCAAGGCCCACGGACTCCGGTCGTCTACAGGAATAGCGTCACTCAGACGTGGTTTCTGAGCATCAATTCTTTCGGGTAGGGATTCAAATAGGTCTGTCGACGTGCCCAATCTGGTGCTTTGTGGCGATTCAGGTGGTGTTTGAGCAAGGTCAGAGGGACGATGAGCGGTACCAGTCCCTGGCGATGCTGAGTGACCAAATCCAGAAGCTCATCCTTGTCGGCGCCCGTCAGACTGTCCTTGAGAAACCCCATCAGGTGTTGAATCACGTTGCTGTGCTTTCCAGGCGTGCTCAGAACGGTCAACCCTTCCATCATTTTGCTGCTGTAGGCTTCCACCAGCGACTTCCATTCGAGGGATCCGGCATCGGCCACAATACGGCCCAACTCCCTGTAATGACGCGGGCTATGCGAAAGGAGGGTCATCTTGTGATCCGTGTGAAAGGCGACCACTCCGGCCGGCGTGGGATCGGTTTCGATCATTTTCAACCAGCGCTGGTAGATGAATATTCGCTCGATGAAATTCTCACGCAGCGGCGGATCATTCAACCGACCTTCTTCTTCGACGGGTAGTGCGGGAAACCGGCTTGCCAGGACGCTCGCGAACAAGCCCTGTCCATCCCGGCTTGGAACATCAGTATGTTCTTTGTAGACCCTTACCCGGAAGAGACCACAACTCGGCGAGTCCTTTTTCAGTATGTATCCGTGCAGGTTGAGATCTGCCAACTGATCCACGCGGAGCTTCGCCCAGGAGATCATCCGGTCCGTGTAATCGGTGCCGGAGGCGGGTCCCACCAGTCTGGGCGAATCGGATGCACCCACCAGCCGAATGGTTTCTCTCGGGGTTCCCATTCCGACTTCGACCTCGGGGCAAACCGGGACCCAGGTGATGTATTGATCCAGGGTATTCACAAGAAACGTGTTCCGCTTGTGCCCGCCGTCATACCGGACTTCCTCACCTAATAGACACGAGCTAACGCCCAGGCGGATTTCCGGGCCCTGATCCCGATCTGCATTCAATTCTGACCATCCTTTCGATATGATTCGTTGGCTGCACCCGCAAGGTGTTCCGCACGCTGACCGATCCGGCGGATCATTCCTGAAAAGATTAGCGCGTGTGCCGGGTACAGCAGATACCAGTACAGGATTCCAGCGAGACCCTTGGGGGCGAAAAAGGCGGTTTGAGACAGAAGTGACTTACCGGTTTGGCCGGGCTGAACCTCGAATTGCAGCCACGCCCTCCCTGGGACTTTCATTTCCGCTCTGAGTCTTATGAGGCGTCCGGGCTCTACGGCCTCCACACGCCAGAAGTCCAGGGCGTCACCTGCACGCACTTCGCGAGGATGTCTTCGTCCGCGGCGCATGCCCACCCCGCCAACCAGCCGGTCGAGCAGTCCTCTAATGTTCCAGGCCCAGCTGGCGTATAACCATCCCTGCTCGCCCCCCATTCCTGAAAAGACTTTGTACGCCATTTCCGGATCGGTGTTGATTTCTAGGTGACGGCGTTCGGAGATCATTCCGTCCTGTGTGGTCATCACGATCGCCGGGACATCACCCTGGCTGCTGGCGAGGGCATCGCTCCAGGCGGTTTCGATTTCAGCGTGGTGCAGCCGGTCAAGTGCGCGCGTGACGGCAGTGGCGTATTCCATCGGTTCGATTTCCGGGAAGATCACGCGCGCGTTGACGTCTCTGACAATGACCTCGTTGCGCAGTCCTTCGATGAGGGGGGCAGCGATTTCAGCCGGGATCGGGGTGATCATATGGACCCACCGGGAGGAGAGCGCCGGGGTGAGCGCCGGGACCGGTATGAGGAGTCGGCGGAGGCCACGCACCTTTGCATACCCGGTCATCATTTCACCATAGGTGAGGATGTCTGCCCCGCCTATTTCAATGATCTGCCCGGCGCTTTCCTCATTTTCCAGAGAGGCGACCAGGTATTCCAGGACATTTCGAATTCCTATGGGCTGCACCTTGTTGTAAACCCACTTTGGACAAACCATCACCGGCAGTCGTTCGGTGAGATACCGGATCATTTCGAAGGAAACACTGCCGGATCCGACGATTACAGCCGCTCTGAATTCAGAGACCGGCACACCTGCTTCCGCCAGGGCGGCGCCCGTGTCCTGTCGGGACCGGAGGTGTGCAGAGAGATCTGCATCGGGATCACCCAGGCCGCCCAGATAGATGAGTCTGGAAACCCCTGATTCGTGAGCGGCTTTTCCAAAGCTGCGTGCGGCCTGGAGATCGCGCTCGTGAAAGTCGTCGGAGTCGCGCATTCCGTGGATCAGATAGTAGGCGGAACCGACCCTTTCCATTGCCGGCGGGAGTGTTTCGGGGCGAAGCACATCGCCCTCGAGTACTTCCACGCGATCGGTCCAGAGGCGACCTCTGAGTCGTGAAGCATCTCTGACGAGGCAGCGGACGTGGTAACCCGCTTCAAGGAGACGGGGCACCAGTCGGCCACCGACATAACCGGTTGCACCGGTAACAAGGATTATTTTTGAGTGATCAGCCATTCCTGGATTCCGTGTTCAGCGGCTTCGAGGCGGCCCTGGTGACCAAAGCCTCCAGCCGCGGTGTTCTGTCAAGAGTGCGCTTTGATCTGCTGGACGTAGGACTCGATGTCGAATTTCCGCTTGAGACCATTGGCATTCATATAACGCACGGTGCCGAATACCGGCCGTTCCTTCCAGGGGCGATCGTGCTTTCCGAAGCACCAGGCGACGCCGGCGAACGAGTTGGCATCTCTCCCGTCCAGCTCGTACTTGTTGTTCAGAAACAAAGTGGTTTCGAAGGCCGTTCGGGGTGTGTCGCTCCATTCCAGGATCTTTTTCCCCCAATACATTCGCATATAGTTGTGCATTTTTCCTGTGAGGACCATTTCCTCTTGCGCTGCATTCCAGTAAGGGTCGTGTGTTTGAGCAGCCTCGAAGGTGTCCAGGTCATAGAGATACTCCCTGGGGTCGTCCTCGTGTTTGCCCAGCGTTTTCCTCGCCCACTCCGGTAGCGCTTCGTATTGATCATACAGGGGATTTCGGTGGACAAAGTTGATGCTAAGTTCGCGTCTTACGATCAGTTCTTCGAGGTAGACTTCCTGGCCGATCTGCTGGCCAGCGTCCTGGACCTCGAGGGCGATCTCGAGGGGAGATATCTGTCCGAAGTGCAGGTAGGGACTCATGTTCGACACGGTTTTTAGTGAGGGGTCATTTCGATCTTCGGCATATCGGTGTAAACGATTGTCTATGAATCCAGCAAGATGTTTCCGAGCCTCCGTTTCACCTCCCAGACAGGAATCGACGCTTCGAACACTACGATCAATACGTAACCCGCGCAATATCAATTCCACGTTCCTGCTGTAAAGGCCAGCGAATTCCAGGTCGAGAGACCGGTGCTTTACAGGCGTTGATTCCAAAGGCAGCAGATAGTCGTCCAGTCGTGCGTGGACCTTCGGTCTGATGGTGCGGGCGGCGTACTCCTCTTTTTGAGAAACCTGATCCACGGGGATGACGACATCTGTTTCCACCTGGTGAACGGCGCATGACACTTTTTCTGCGATGGCTGTACGCCACTCTTTTTGTATCCGCAAGTATCCCCGGTCGGTTACGAGCAGGGCAGCTTCCCTGGCAAGGGCTGGAACGACTGTGGTTGGCGCTCCCTTTTTGAGAACAAAGTTGATACCGCGGTGTTCCAGGGCTTCGCCGACCTCGCGGATGCCCTCGAGCATAAACGCGTAGTGCCGTTCGTTCGCCTCAGGGTAATCGTCGGTGAGCGCGAAAATTACGACTACAGGGAGGTCCAGATCGTTCGCCCGGCGGATCGCATACTCCAGGGCGTGGTTGCCGGAGACGCGCTGCGCCTGCTGCATCCAGTAGAGGACGTAGCGTCCGCGGGAGTGGGGTTTGTGGGTCAGTATGTGAATTCTTTCCGGGTGTATCATTGAAGCGTGTCCTGTTGAAGCGACCTTGAGAAGGGATGTGCGCCGGCCTTCCCGGCATCATCAGAGGAAGATGAAAGGTCATCTCGATTCTCGAGTATTTCGATCCCGAGGATGGAAATGTCGTCTTCGTAAGATGACTTCTGGATTCTTGCCTTTGACTGTTCGACAAGCATTCTCAATCTGGTTTGCAGAGGCACCCCTGCTTCTCCGGACAGTCTCCCGAGCAATCGGTCCATTCCGAATAGGTTGTGCCCGATGCCAATCCACCCAGCAGGATCTGGTGGCTCTTGGCCAGCTGAGGGAGAACGCGCACGACCGGGTCCAGCGTCGGAGCGCCCACCGGGGTGGCGGTTGCTTCCGTGGAACTGGCCTCGTTCGTGCCCCATTCGACCGTAATGCCGTCGAATCTGAGATCAGAGACCACGGGTTGCGAGGTGAGGGCCGGTGCGAGAATATCTGGAGCGTCCAGCGTGTTGAACGTGTAGACATCGCTGGTGTCCGAATTTCCGGCGCCGTCGATGCTGACGAGCTGGTACTGGTAAGTCGTAGCCGCCGCAAGTCCGCCAAGTCGATGTGAATGCGCCTGAGAGGGTGCCGTGGACTGAAGTGTTCTGTCTGATCCAATTGTGGGGGCCACACTGTCGTAGATGACACGAGAGAATGCCGCCTCATCCGTTCTCCAGGCAATGGTGGCCTGCTGCTGTGAGAGTCCCTGGGAGGTCGGACCTTCCACAACCTGGGGAGCAGCAACGTCCGGCTCCGCAAGCGTGCTGAAGGTGAGCACCGGGCTGGCCAGAATGTTTCCGCCCTGGTCCTCGGATTCGACTTTGTAGAAGTAATCCGTATCCGGTTCCAGATCCAGGAGATCAACCGTGGTGAAGAGTCCGGCTACGTCGGCTGCTACGGTATTCAGCAAATTGCCTTCCTGCAGACCGTAGAGCACCCGGCTGTCCGACGGTTCATCCACTTCCCAGGAGATGGCAGCTGCGATATGCGTCACAGATACCTGTGGGAGCTGGAGGAATACGGGCGCCTTGGTGTCTGGCGCAGACTTGGTGGTGAATGGGATCGCGTCACTGGATGTTTCGTTTCCAGCGCCATCCGAGATAGACACGGTTACTGTGTAGGCTGTTGCGGGATCGAGCCCGCTGAGGAACACGAGATGTTCCAGCGCCAACGTGGTGGAGGAATCGGTACCCACGCTTGTCACGGTCACCGCGCCATCTACGAGTTCGGTTGCTTCCCATCGGACAGCGGCCGAGTTGTCGGCGATGCTTTCAACCAGAGGCCCGAGTACAAAACCGGGTGCCTGAGTATCCGGCGCACTGAGGGTGTTGAAGCTTTGGATTCTACTCTTGCCCTCATTGCCCGCTGCGTTTTCGGATGAGGCTTGATAGTAATATGTGGTGCCTGCGGTAAGACCCGTGAGCGCCACAGCGTGATTGAGTACGGGGTCCGTAGATGCTGGACCAGCTGTCGAATCGGAAAGGTCCGCCGCCAGACCATAGATCACACGCGATCCTGCGGCTTTGTTCGTGCTCCACGTGATGGTTGCGGCTACGTCACTGATGTCTACAGCATCTACCTTGGAGAGAACCGGCGGGCTTGTGTCATCCTGGATCGTGAATTGTCGAACCCCGCTCAGAACGGTATGGACGCCGTCCGATACCTCCATCTGCCAGAAGATCGTCTCGAGGAATTCGCCCTGTAAAGTGTAGGAGCCGTCCTCCAGGCCCTGTGCCACTTCAACGAGAGAGCCTGCTGAATCTCCCACGAATACTTTGTATGTCAACGAGTCCGCGTCGGCATCTGTGGCTGGACCCAGCAGCGTTAGGGTGCGCGCAACGCCGGTGGCATTGTCTGCAGGAAATATGTCAGCAGCGGTGAAGACTGGCGGATCCGGGACGTCCGGTTGGGGTGCGAATACGGGTCCGTTGAATACGCCGACACCAATGTCGGTCGGAACGGCAATACCTTCCACCTTTCGTACTCGATACCCGCCGTTCTCTGCGATATACACATTCCCCTGGCTGTCCAATGAAACATCGATCGGGTTCCAGAGGGTCGTTTCTGTTGCAGGGCCTCCATCACCCGCCCAATGCTGTCTCGTACTACCGCCCGCGACTGTGGTTATTGTTCCCGTGGTCCCATCGACCTTTCGGATTCTATGGCTGTTGAAATCCGCTATGAATATGTTGCCGCCATCGTCTACGGCCACACCCCACGGGTTGTTGATTCGTGCATCGGTGGCAGGTCCGTCATCGCCGTCCGCCCCACCCGAACCGTTTCCGGCTACGGTGGTAATGATACCCGTGTTGGCGTCGACCTTCCGGATCCGGTGGTTGGTCTGATCGGCAAGGTAGAGATGTCCGTCCTTGTCGATGAAGATACGCCGAATCGCTCCTATCTGGGCCTCTAAAGCAGGCCCGTCGTCACCCGAGTAGCCCCTTTCGCCGGTTCCTGCAACCGTACCAATCATACCGGTCGACATATCGACCTTTCGGACCCGGGCGTCCTCTGCAATATAAATGTTGTCCGCACCGTCTATGAAGATGTCCCACGCGAAGACTGCGGCATCCAGAGCTGGACCACCATCTCCCCTGAAATCGAGATCTTCTGCAGGTGGCGTGGCGCCCGCCAGGGTACTGATCGTCCCGTCCCCTGCATCGACCTTTCTAACGATCCCATCGTCGGAAAACAGAATGTCGCCCGTGTCAGTTACCCAACTCCACCTTGGGGCTATCACGCCAGCAGCTGTGGCCAGTGTTCCGTCAGGAGATCGAGCTAGAGTGCCATCTGGATTGATCGCGTATTCTCCCGTCCCAACTACGCTGGTGATAATCCCCGTTGCAGAATCGATCTTTCGAACCTCATTGTTCTGCCGATCTGAAATGTAGACGTCGCCGTTATCCGTAACGAATACGTCATTGGGAGTCCAAAGCGCTGCATCGGTAGCCAACCCGCCGTCTCCGACGAAGTCACCCAGGACTGTAGTAATGATGCCTGCCGTGTCCACCTTTCGGATCCGCTTGTTGCTTCGATCGGCAATATAAACATTTCCCGAATTGTCTACGGCAACACCAGTCGTCGCACTCAACCGGGCATCGGTTGCCGGGCCGCCATCAGCAAGGAACGGGACCAGCGTACCGCGCTCTCCAGCCGAATTGCCCCCGGCAAATGTGGTGATAATGCCTGACGTATCTATCTTTCGGATTCTGGAGTTGGAAAATTCCGCCACATAAATATTTCCTGCTGGATCGAGGTCCACACCACGAGGTCTGTTGAGGCTCGCGTCCGTTGCGGGGCCACCATCGCCAGAGAAACCCGATTGGTAATCGCCTGCAATCGTATTGATTATTCCTGTGGAAATGTCAATCTTACGAATCACGTGGTCACTCTGATCAGCGAAGTAGATGTTTCCGCCGGAATCCACTGACATATACACCAAGACGTTAAACTGTGCATCAGTTGCAGGACCTCCGTCTCCATTCCCAGCGAGCTCCTTCTCTCCGAGGAGCGTGGTAATGATGCCGGTCGCGACGTCGACTTTTCTGATCCTCTGATTGTCGTTATCAGTAAATATGATATTCCCCGCTGCGTCCACGACAATACTGCCGGTCCACGGGGCGTTGATGCTCGCGTCTGTTGCCGGACCTCCGTCTCCAGAAAACCCCTGAGCACCATTACCTACGACCGTGCTGATGGTCCCAGTTCCGACATCGATCTTTCGGATCCTGTAGTTCTGTGCATCCAGGACATAAAGGTTGCCGGAGGCGTCTATCTCGACTACCCTCGGCTGATTGAATGTGGCATCTGTGGCTGGACTGCCATCACCTGAGAAGCCCTCGGCTCCTGTTCCGGCAACAGTTGTAATAATTCCAGTGGTCAGGTCCACCTTCCTGATCTTTCGATCTCCTGAGTCCGCAATGTAGAGGTCGTTGCCCAGTATCTTGACTGAGGACGGCCAGCCAAGCCTGTTGGTTGTTGCCAGCCCTCCATCTCCAGTCTCTCCGATGACGGTGGAGATATTCCCAGACGCTGAATCTACTCGTCTCAAGACCCTGTTGTCGTGATCTGACACATAGATATTGCCCGATGCGTCCACGGCGAGTCCTGCTCTAAAACTGGCATTGAAGCTGGCATCCGTGGCGGCTCAGCCATCCCCAGTGAAGCCTGGGTTGCCATTCCCTACAACGGTGGTGATGATACCAGTGGCTGCATCAACTTTTCTCGCACGATGATTTGCCGAATCCCATATATAGATATCGCCCGAGGCGGTGACGTGAATTCTGCTGGCCTCACTGATCGTGGCATCAGTGGCGAGACCGCCATCGCCGGAGAAGCCGCTTTCACCTGTGCCGGCAACGGTGACCAGATTTCCCGAGCCATCGATCTTTCGGACCCGCTTTGATACCCCGGCAGCCTCGCCAATGAATACCGTGCCTGCATCATCAATAAATACATCCGTCGGCTGACTTAGTTCGACTTCCAGGGCGAGGGTGTCCGCTTGGCTGGTTCCCCCGCCGGCGATGGTGGAAATAACGCCAGTCGCGACAGCTACCTTGCGGATCCGCGAGTTGCCTTGATCCGCGATGAAAATGTCACCGGATGCATTCAGATCCACCGCCCAAGGGTTATTGATCGCGGCGGACGTTGCAGGACCATCATCACCGGAGAACCCTTGTGTATTGTTTCCTGCAACCGTAGTGATTATGCCCGAGGAATCCACTCTTCTGATAACCTGGTTCCCCTGATCGACGATAAAGATCTCTCCGGTCGAACTGACTGCCACGTCAGCAGGGCCATTGATTCCTGCATCCGTTGCGGGGCCCCCATCTCCTGAATAGTCGTTGTTGCTGTTGCCCGCAACGACACTGACATTTCCCGACGCGTCAATCTTCAAAATTCGATTGTTGTATGTGTCTGCGAGGAACACATTTCCCGCACCGTCAATGTAAAGGCCCTGAGGACCACTCAGCCTCTGAGGGCCACCCGCTATTGTGGTGATAATCCCTGATGCTACGTCCAGCTTGCGAATCCTGCCATTGAACGTATCAGCGATATACAGATTGCCAGTGTCATCGACTTCAAGATACACCTCGGCACCCAGCATGGCGTCAGTTCCCTGGCCACCATCCCCACCCATATATGTTTCTCCACCCGTCTCCCAGGGCGGAATTGTCTGAGTGCCATTCCCGACGACTGTGGAAATGATCCCGGTAGTGCCGTCCACGCGTCGAATTCTGGCGTTATCTATATCTGCTATGTAAACATTCCCATTGGCATCCACCGTAGTTGACATTGCCCGATTGAGACTGGCCAGTATTGCGGTGCCCCCATCCCCTGCAAATTGCCCGTCCCCGTTGTCCCCAACTCTTGCCCCATCGCCTGCGAAAAGCGTTACTGATCCCGAAGGCGTAATCTTGAATGCTTGATGTTGCCATTGGTTAACAAAGTACAAATTCCCTGCTGCGTCTGTTGACAATCCATTGGGGCCGCTCAACGGTTGCGAGCCAACGATAAAAGATTTAACCCCGGTGGCTGCATCTATTTTCTGGACGGTGCCCCCATCTCTATAGTAGAAATTATCGTTATCATCCACAGCCATCGGAGTAGTGCCGTTTGTCACGAATGTGACATTTCCAGAAGGGTCTGCTTTGTGTATTCCCCCCTGGAACCTGAAATAGACATTCCCCTGACTGTCCGCTGCGTTATAAGCCGGCCCACTGATTGTGAGTTGATCTGCCGGCAAGCCTGCACCGGCATCGCCGATGACCCGGCCGCTCAGCCCGTTTCCCACGATGGTGTTCATGATTCCTGTCGCAGCATCGATCTTCTGAATCCGGCTCCCACCCCAGTCGGAGATGTAAATGTTGCCCGAACTGTCGAGAAAGACGCTCCAGGGCCAGAGAGTCCCGGCATTTGAAGCAGGAGCACCCTCATTGATTCCACCACCCGCGACCGTTGAGATATCACCGGTCGCTGCAAGGACCGAGGATGGGGACGCAGTGACGAGACCAAACGTCAGGAAAGCTACTGCGATTGCGAAAATCACGTTGCGTTGAGACATGCGAATGCTCCTCCCGGTAAGGTGATGAATCCTGTGTTGCTTCCTGCTCATTTGGAATGCCCGTAAAATGGCCACGGCTATATCCTTTTTCTTTCAGGTGAGGTTGACCGATTCGACGCCCTGCAGTATAATTATGGATAGGTGTGTGGGTTATGCACCTGATGCTCCAGCCGTTCGCCGTGGCCCGCCAAAGTCTCAGCGAACGGCTGATTTTTTTGCCTACAAACCGTGAAGGAAATCATCTCGAGAACAAGAAGCTTGAGATTTTCATGAATTAGGTGGTCTGATAGAGCGCAATATAAGTTCTAAAACTATAGGGTCAAGCGCTATCGACCTTGCTTGGTGCTTGTGGCAATTGGCGCTAATGAATCAGGCGAAACATGCATCACAATGTATTGCAACAAGCGTACCAAACATCCCAGTGTCCGGTATGTTGTTGTTTTTAAGGAAAGTAAAAAGATTGGTTTTGTCCTTCATTGAAGGGTATTGTGCGTTTTCGCACAATTATGTGCGGTACTACACAAAAATGTGCGATTTCTAAGTATGGGATTTCAGCATTTAATGAGGAGCGATTTCCATAGCCTGATATATAGCCACGATCCGCAGTTATGATGCTAAGATTAAGTAAGGAAATTTCGAGGTGGGTTAGTCTCCCAACAGGTCTTTTCCTGACAAAAAGTGACCGAAATGGTTTTTGAGGACACTCAATTCTTGCGGTTCTTTGGTTGCCCCTATATCTTTCAGGTTGCGACGGTGTGTGGCCAGAGAGAGATCAGATATCATCGACGGTAATCGCTGCGCGATCCGGACACGAGGATGATCCGTAACGGATCGCGAACGTGCGGCAAAAGTCGGAAACAGGATATTAGGGTTGGGACAATGTATCAGGGGATAATCAATGGGTAAGCTGGACACCAATTGCTATTATGTGACTCCAGGCAAAAAATTCGATCTGTCAACAATCGATCCGGGAGATACGCAGGGCCTGAATGACGATGAAGCCATCAAAGAGCTTGTAAAAGAGAATCGCAAACGAATTGGACGGATGCAAAAGCAGCTCCTTGCAGCTGAGCAGAACGCGGTGTTGTTGATGATCCAGGCGATGGATGCAGGGGGAAAAGACAGCACCATTCGAAGGACGTTGACAGGCCTGAATCCTCACGGAATCCAGGTGACCAGTTTCAAGTCGCCAACCTCGGAAGAACTCCGGCACGATTTTCTCTGGCGCATTCACGCTGCAGCACCTGAAAAGGGGATGATCGCGGTTCACAATCGCTCGCACTACGAAGATGTGCTCATTGCGAGTGTGGATCATCTGGCGCCAAAGCCATTGATCAAGAAGCGATTCCGCCACATTAACGATTTCGAGCAGATGTTACACGACCACGGTACCCATATTCTCAAAGTATTTTTGCATATTTCCCAGGACCACCAGCTTGGCCGCTTCCGGAACCGCCTCGAAAACCCTGAAAAACGGTGGAAGTTCGAGCCAGCCGATCTGCAGGCGCGCGGCAGTTGGGACGCATATATGAAGGCGTATGAGGATGTCTTCTATCAATGCTCTGCGGACCATGCCCCCTGGTATGTGGTCCCTGCGAATAACAAATGGTTCCGCTCACTCGTGGTGGGGGAACTCCTCGCACAGACTTTGGAGAAGATAGATCCTCAATATCCTGAGCCGAAATTTGATCCGGCGGACTATCCGTTGAAAGATTTAAAGTGACGTAAAACCAGAATATGTTGTGGAAAAACGAAGAGCCGACTCATTTGAGTCGGCTCTTTTCTCTTGGGGAGTGCTGGAGTTGACTTATATGCTTACACCGAGAGATATTCCCCAGTATTGGAGATCATATTGCCGGAGTTGGCCGTGCGGGTGTACTCCTTTATAGTAATTCAGAAGCAACATAATCGCCTTCTTTCCCGATACTTTCTTTCTGAATTTATTTGCCCCGGATGGATGCTGTCTCAGATTCAGGAGCGCGATGCGGCGCTTCAAGCGGTAAATGATGACCTGGAAGACCGTGTGGCACGAAGAACCCGGGATCTGGAGCAACTGAATGCGTTGCTGCGAGAAGAAGTCGCAGAACGAAAAAGGGCACAGGAGGCACTCATCGAGCGCGATGAGCAATTGCGACAATCTCAGAAGCTCGAGGCGGTCGGGCGTCTGGCCGGAGGCGTTGCCCATGATTTCAACAATCAGCTGGCCATCATCCGTGGCTATGTAGATATGGTTCTGGATGAAATGGATGAGGACTCGCGAGAATATCAGCATCTCGGTCAGATCGGCAAGGCGGTAGAACGGTCGGCGAGTTTGACTGAGCAGTTGTTGATGTTCAGCAGCAAACAGCCCGTGAATATGAAGCCTCTGGATGTGAATCACCACGTTGGAGATCTCCAGAAGATGCTGGATCGCATTTTGGGTGAAAATATCGAGGTGGATCTGGATCTTGAAGATGAGATCTGGACGGTGAGCGCGGATTCGGGAAACATCGACCATGTGATCACCAATCTCTCGTTAAATGCCAGAGATGCGATGCCCGAGGGAGGTCGGCTTACGGTTCAGACGCGCAATGCGAAGATCGACGACGCTTACTGTTTGCTTGTGCCCGATGCCCGGCCGGGAAATTTTGCATGTCTTACCGTTTCCGATACGGGTACCGGGATGAGTGATGAGGTACTTTCTCGCCTATTCGAACCGTTCTTTACTACCAAAGAGGCCGGGAAGGGAACAGGTCTGGGGCTTTCGGTGGTCTATGGAATCGTTCAGTCACACGGTGGATGGGTAACCGTGGAAAGCGAGACGCAGAAGGGAAGCCGACTCTCTATTTTTCTTCCAGCAGTGGAGGATGAGGCACTGCGCAAAGAAGAAGAGCCGGTGATATCCCTCGATCAATTCCGCGGAAGCGGACAGCAGGTGCTGCTTATCGAGGATGAACCTGCACTGCGGGCAATGACGGCTCAGGCCCTTACCGACAAAGGGTATCGGGTGAGGGCCTGCGGTTCGGCGGGTGAAGCGACTCACGCGTTTGGGCAGACCGCATTCGATCTTGTCCTGAGTGACGTTGGTTTGCCCGATGGGCGAGGTACCGATGTGGTTTTCGGGTTCCTGGATGAACAGCCGGATCTTCATGCCATTCTTGTTACCGGATACACAGACGAACGGAGCGAATGGCAGCGGGTTCAGGACGCCGGGCTGCTGATTCTTCAGAAACCAGTTGCCATGAGTGACCTTCTCAAGTGTGTTCACGAGGCACTCCACACGGGTGGCGCTTGACGAAATCCATTGACAACAGCTTGGCCTTTATGATACGTTTTGGCTGCCTGAAGTGAGGAGCGTCTCCACAAGTTGCACCGGAGGATTGTGTTGGCACGAATTCTGGTCATCGAAGATGACGATCTCGAGCGGGACATGTTCCGCGAGATCCTGGAGAAGGCCGGATACGAAGTGGACGTCGCTTCCAATGGAAGGGAGGGACTCTCGATCTTTCGGGATGAACCGGCAGATGTCGTGGTTACTGACATTATGATGCCGGAGAAGGATGGGATTGAACTGATCCGGGAACTCAGGCAGGAGTATCCGGAGACCCGAATTATTGCAATCACCGGAGTAAGAGGCCAGTATAACAGGCTGCCGGCTGCGAGCAACCTGGGTGCGAATCATACGCTGATGAAGCCTTTTCGAACACAGGAGCTTTTTGAAAAAGTGGGCGAATTGCTGAACAATTGAGGTGGGCATGGAAGAGGTTCTGGAGGTAGAAGTAGAGGGACTCAGTGTAAGAATCGATCGATCGAAATGCGCAGCATTCAAGGATTGTCTTGGCATTGCCCCCGATATATTCGAGCTTGGCGATGACGGCATTGTGAAACTGGTGGGCAAAGTCGGTATTCAGAGAGATGATTTTCTGGAAGCCTGTAGTGTCTGTCCGGTCGACGTGTTCGTGGTACGGGATGAGCAGGGAAACCAGCTGATCCCCAGATAGCCGTAAAGAACCGATATGTATGAAGGGCGTGCACATTCCAGATGTGCACGCCCTTTTTCATGTGGATCTGGTTTGAATCATTACATCAGGTCATGGGCGAAAAGGATGTTGGCGCAAGGGTATGCGAAATCACCTCTGCCACAATAGGGCCGTTGGCTTCGGTGGTGGCCCTTGCCTCAACCCATTTCGGATCCGCCCGGAATGCTTCCCAAGCCGCCTCCATTGCCTCTTCGCTGGCGAATCGACAAAGATATACCAGTTCGTTTGCATCTGTTCTCGTCCAGAAACCCGCCACATCGATCTTGTGTTTTTCGAATAGTCCGAAGGTTATGGACTCGAACCGGTCGAGAATGTCCGGCATGCGGCCTTCCGGTATGACATAGGTACGAAGTTCGTAGATCATAGATCGTGTCCTCAGGCTGTTGGTTTGGGGCGACTCAGCTCTCGTCGTGCGGTTGGTGTTCCGGGAAATGGGTTTTGCGTACTTCCTCTACATGTTCAGGAGGTACGGGTTTCGAGAGGCCAAGATAAAACGCCAGATACCACATCACGAAGATACCAAAGACGAGCATCAGAAGCTGCCAGACCCAAAGTGACGGCAGGCCGAACGGTCCCCAGGTGGCAGGCTGTGAGGGATCGCCGAACAGTGTATTTCCCACCACAGCGAATGGGCCGAATCCTACGAGAAACCATGTTAGCGTCAGTGCCCATGCCCAGGGGATATGGCTGCGCCTGTCTTCAGCGATTCCCGAAACAGCCTGAACGAAACGGTGATGTTTGACTTTGTCCTCTTCCTTCGATGCTTCATCGGGCCAGATCCGGGACACCACGAGGGCCACCAGGAGATTGAAGAAAATGCCCCAGCCGGCGCTGTGGATGGTCAGCGGGTAAGCTCCCCAGGGGGAATCGCCCACAGAGGCCGCCAGTCGATCCGGGAGAAAGAGCTTGAATATCCACATCAGGCCTGGAAGGATCTCGGCAATGGTTCGGTCCGTAAGGGTAACAGCGACCAGTCCGGCCACAAGACCCCATACGATCCCCTTCCGTGTGAAGAAGCGGAAGTAGCAGATTCCCATCAGGGCAGGATACATCTGAAATCCATAAGCAACGGCCAACCCACCCAACATCACAATAGCCTGAGTAGATTTCGCAGCGACGATGAGTGCAGCCAATGTTACGATGACTACAAAGAACCTTCCGAAGAATTTCTGTTTCCCATCTGTGGCATCAGGTGCGACATAGCGACGATAGAGGTCGCGCGTGACCATACCGCTGAAGGTTGACATGTAGGCTGCACCCGTGCTCTGCATAGCGGCCAAGGCACACACCGCCAGGATCCCAACGACCCAGGGGTAAGAATCCTTGAGCAGGTCGATCAGTTTGGGGACGAGGTCCGAGCGCGTGACTTCCTTGAATACCCCTTTGGCCAGCAGTACGTTACCGCCCAGGCCCTGAAATATCGTGAAAGTGAAGAGGATAATACCGATGACAACCGATGAGGCCACGACCTGTTGCCAGCGGAATGCGCTGCAGGTTCTGTTGGCGAATGCCCACATGGTAAATGCCGGCGAGGACTGTATGCCCATCAGCGCGAACATATAGGTCATGCACATCAAACCTGTCCATACGCCGCCTACCGATTTGGAACCGGCTGATACGAATTGCATCGAGCCGGGAATCGCTATGAAATGGGAGTGCCCGGCCGGCGTGAGGATCTTGTCCTTTGTGACCAGATCCGCTATACCGGATGTGAAGGAGGTCCATCCACCCGCGAAGTCGATGGTGATAATGCCCAAAGCCACAATACCCAGGGCAAGCAGAATACACTGTGCGCAGTCCACATAAGCCACCGATCTCAGGCCACCAGCCGCTACGTAGACCATGACGACGGCCGAGAGTGCGAACATGCCCACTTCCACACTGAGCATGCCGTCAGACAGCACGTTGAATAGTACGCCCGATGCTCGAAGTTGAACACCCAGATAGGGGACACTGAATAAAAATGCCACCAGTACCGTGAGCAAGCGCATCGTGTCACCGCCGTAATACCGCGAATACATCTCACCGGGAGTAACATGCTGAAATGCCCTTCCCAAGACCCACTGGCGTCGCAGGAATAACACGCCGGTAAAGGGAATTGTAAGGGCGTAAAACGAGGCGAAAGCGTAGGGTAAACCATCCTGAAGGATCAGTCCGGGGTGACCCACGAAGGTCCACCCTGAAAAGCTTGTGGCGGTAGCTGCCAATACAAATACCCAGACGCCGATTGATCTGCCTGCTACAAAATAGTCCGCAGAACTTTTGGCTCTCAGGGCACCCTTGAATCCCCAGAACAGACAATAGGCCCAGTAGATACCCACAAATACCAACAACCAGACAATTTTGGCTTCCAATTTATATCTCCTCCCGTTGGCGTGCGAGAAGCTGGAACAATGATTTTAGTATCCGAATTCAAGACTCGTGCGATGCGAAATCGAATCCGTGGTGGTTCGAAGTATGAGGTGTCCGGGATGCGATGTCCAGAGAGCTACCACGCTGTCATCGCTTCTCTGAACAGGATGGCAAGATCCGCTTCATCCGCAGGACGAGGGGACAATTTGGTGACCCGATGCTGGGGCAATGTGCCTTCCACCAGTGCCGGTATATCCGCTTCTGTGAACCCTATTGCCGAAAGTCCGTTCGGCATCTCCAGTTGTTTCATCAGATTCACGATGCGTTCAGCCAGAATATCACCCGCTTCCGCCTCCGGATTTCCTACCTGGGAGATATCCGCTCCCAGGAGTTCGGCTGCTCGGAGGTGTCGTTCCGGGCTGGCAGGCCCCGTGAACCGGAATACGGGAGGGGCATTCAGAAAAACGGACATGCCGTGAGGTACGATGGCGTGATCTGTGTTGAACCCGTCGGGACGGTAATCTCGAACCATTCCCGACACGGGGTAGGACATCCCGTGTGGGAGGTGAACACCCGCGTTTCCGAATCCCATTCCTGCCATGCTCGATGCGAGGATCATGTGGCTTCTGGCTTCCTCGTCTTCAGGGTCTGCGGCTGCCCTGACAATATATTTCGCAACAAGTTCGATGGCTTTGAGAGACCAGATGTCGCTGATCGGGTTGGTGCCCTGGTAGGCCGGACGCAGGATGGGTCTTTCCGGCAAAGGCCTCTGGTTGTAAGGGATGGCCGTATACGACTCCAGTGCGTGACAGAGTACATCGAGACCGGTGGAAGCCGCAACGATAGGAGGCATCGATCTGGTATTGTCGGAATCCACAATCGCAAGGGTAGGCTTGAGTCGTCTGTGAGCGATTCCTGTTTTGAGGTGTCGGGCAGATATGTCAAATATTGCCACGCCAGTGGTTTCGCTTCCCGTTCCCGCGGTAGTCGGGATGGCAATCAGGGGTTTCAAAGGTCCTGGAACAGGTTTGCCCTGGCCAATGGGTGCATTGATGTAGGCGTAGAAATCGTCCGGGTAGGTCGAATACAGATTTGCCGCCTTGGCCGTATCGATCGTAGATCCGCCACCCACAGCCACAAACGCATCGAAATTTCCGTCCGTGGCAACTGCTATGGCGGCCTGAAAGGAGAGGTCTGTGGGTTCCACACGCACATCACTGTATAGCTGGTAGTTCACACCTTCTGATTCCAGGGATCGTATAGCCGTTTGCACAGGTGGCAGGTCCTTCAGGTTTGGATCAACCATCAGAAGCACGTTTTTGGCTCCCATGTCGGCGAGATCCATGCCAACTTCGCGAGTCGATCCTGGACCGAACCTCAGGTTGGATGTTCCCATCTCGAACGCGTAATCGGTAGACATTCCGTTCTCCTGAATTTACAGAGTTGCTCTTTCGTATTCGGGTGTCGAAGATAGCATGCCGACGGCACTCAGGCAAGCTGGAAACTACAAAATTCCGGGCTGGAGAGCGGGTCAGGCGAGGCATGTCAATAGCAGGTTAATAGGTGGGAAGGGCGTGGATCCTACCCCGGGTTCGAAGCAGGGCGCTTCGAAGTTTGCAGTACCCAGAGCAGAAGAAATATGATCGCTCCGGCGATATGGGATCGCCAGTCGGGCCAGAACAGTAGCAGCATCGATGCCACGAAGGACATTCTGAAGACCGTGTGCAGGGTCCTCAGATGGAACCCTTCGAATGCAATTGCAAAAGCGAGCAAACCCAGGGTGGCTGCGGCAATGGTTTCGGCTGTGTGCCACATCGGGCCTTCGAACAGGATAGGTGTGTAACAGAACAGGAGCGGAATAAGATAAAGACCCTTGGCAATTTTCCAGGATTCCAATCCTGTCTTAAGCGGATCACTGCCTGCGATTGCGGCCGCCGAGTAAGCGGCGAGGCAGACAGGAGGGGTAACGTTGGCGTCCTGCGAATACCAGAAAATGAGCAGATGCGCCGCCAGCACGCTTACCCCAAGTCCTGTCAAGGCTGGAGCAGCCAGCACGGCAAGAACGATGTAGGAGGCGGTGACGGGCAGGCCCATACCAAGGATCAGAGAAGCCAGTGCGATGAGGCAGATGGTCAGCAGGAGGCTCCCGCCGGCGAGGACCGATATAAGCAGTGAAAATTTGATGCCGATTCCCACCAAAAGAACGACACCCACCACGATTCCGGAACACAGCAGGATCACACCTGTGGTCACCATATTGCTTGCCCCAAGAGCCAGCGCGTCCAGTATATCCGTAATTCCCATCCGTGTGGATCGACGCCACCAGCTGGCCAGGACAATTCCCAGGATGCCATACGCGGCGGCGTAGGTGGGTGTGAAACCGTACATCAGGAGGCCAACCAGGACGGCCAGCGGGATGAAGAAGTGCCAGCCTTCTTTCAGGACTGCGGCGGTCGAAGGGATCTCTTCTCGATTCAGAGGTCTGATCCCCATCTTTCTGGCCCGGAGGTGAATGAAAAAGATCACGCTCAGGAAGTACATCGCTGCGGGGAGAAAGGATACCGCGACGATGGTGAGGTAGGGGATCTGTGTCCACTGGCTCATAATAAAGGCGCCGGCGCCCATAATGGGAGGCATCAGCTGCCCTCCTGTAGAAGCCGCAGCCTCCACCGCCGCCGAAAAGGTAGGTGAAAAGCCCACACGTTTCATCATGGGTATCGTAAGGGATCCCGATCCTACAGTATTGGCCACCGCACTTCCAGAAATGGAGCCGAGCATCCCGCTTGCGACCGCGGCCATCTTGGCAGGACCGCCAGTGGTTCTTCCCAGGATGGACAGGGAGAGTTTGATCATGAATTCACCGGCGCCGGATTTGAGCAGAAAGGCGCCGAAGAGTACGAACAGGTAAACAAATGTGGAGGAGATGGTGGCGATCGTTCCGAATATCCCATCCGGAGCGAAATACATCCGATACAACATCCGGGGAACCGAAACTCCGGGAAAATTCCAGAGTCCGCCAAGATATTTCCCCCAAAAGAGTGCGTATGTCAGGAAGAAAATGGCGAGTCCGGGAATAAAAAGACCGGATGTTCGGCGGGTAAGTTCCAGCAGGATGACGAGGGCAAGGCCGGCAAAAATCAGATCGGCAGCATTGGGCACCTGATTGCGCGCGTGCAAGGCTTCTTCGAAAAACAGGAGGTAGAGGGCGGTCGTTGCGGCGAGGACCGACAGGAAGATATCGAATCTGAATCCGGAGTTGATCCGCGACTTCAAAGCAGGGTACAGAATGAACCCCATTACCAGGATAAACCCGTAGTGGATCGCGTTTCGATGGATTTCGGGAAGAACTGCGATTCCGTTCGCCCACAGATGAAACAGTGAGGCGACAACACCAATCCAGTAGACTGTGGTTTTTGACCGGAAAGAGAGATCTCGGTGTGGGGTGATCACTTCACCCTGGAGCGAACCGTCCACGAATGGACTATTGGCGGAGAGACCTGTGGGTTTGACGGCCATTAAGGGAGCGGAATGCCCATCTCTTTGTAATACCTGCTGGCGCCCGGATGCAGAGGTACCGTGAGGCCGTCGATGGCTTTGTGCAGGGCCATGGCCTTGGTGGCCTGGTGAATATTCTGGAGGAAGGAGAGGTTTTCGTAAATTGTTTTGGTAATCTGATATACGACTTCCTCAGGCAGATCGGCTCTGCACGCGAGGAAGTTTGGCTGGGCAATAGTCTTGATCTCCTCGTTCTGGTTAGGGTAGGTCCCTGGGCTTATGATATACCGATTCCAGACCGGATACACCTTCTGGATGGCAGCAACCTGGTCGTCCGAAAACTGGAGCACTGAAAGTCCGTCGTTGCCCAATTGGGCAAACGCCTGCGTTACCGCCGCAACCGGTGGACCGGCTGGAATGGTCGCACCTGCGATTCTTCCGTCCATCATGGCCTGGGCGGAAGCCGAATAGCCAAGATATTCAGGATGGGATGGTGTGATTCCCATGACCTCGAATATGGCAAGCGTGGAGCCCTCGGTTCCACTTCCACGTTTCCCCACGGAGAATTTTGCATCCAGTTCCTTCAGGTCCAAAATATTTCCCGATCCTACGTGTCGACGCAGCAGCAGGAAGTGCTCTACATTTTGCCAGAGCATGGTGATCGATCGGATTTTCTCAACGGGATTGCCTTCGTATGGGCCCTTACCCTGATGCGCCAATTCACCAAATAATCCCTGTAGAATGGCGAGGTCGGCCTCGTCGTTCGAAAGCATCTGGATGTTTTCACCGGATCCGGCAGAATTGATCGCCGAGGCCGTGATCCGTGGCTGCAACTTCGTACTGATGAGCGTCCCTACGGCTACGCCTACTGGATAGTAAGTGCCGCCCGAGGTTGCGGTTGCAATGATGAGTGACTGCGTGTTTTTGCCCCCGCCACAGGCCAGGATAAAGCACGACAGCATTGAAATCAGGATTTTGGTTGTCGGTTGCATCATGGTTCCTTTCAATTCCCGGTCCGCGTTTCAGTCGCCAAACACTACTACGGATGCCACACGAACGTCAAGAGAAATTTGCCACTGGCGAACCCCAAAATTCAGGGCAACAGGCACCTGGCGGGGCGTTCGGACTTTGAGTCTTGACATCTCCTGGGGGGATCTCTATACTATTCTTTGATGACATTCAGAAGACATAAAGGTATGAAATTCTGGCGGTTTGCGGCTGTTGTACTTCTCCTGACGGGCTGTTCCCAACAGGTGGCGTATCAGCAACTATGGTCGGCAATTGAGCACGAGCAACACCGCCGGGAAGATGAAGCCCTGGGGGCCTTCAGGGATGCGGTTGAATGTGTGCCGTATGACCCCTATGTCCGCCGTCAGCTGGGGCTGGCCTACCTGCGGAGAGGTATGTTCGATGAGGCTCAGGCCGAATTCGAGCAGGTCATGGTCCAGGAGCCTGATTATGTAGACACCTTCAGAGACATGGCAGACCTTTTTCGTGCAAGAAACATGCCGGAGGCAGCATTGGCGTGGCTCGAAAAGGCTGCGTCCTCAGTTCCGGACTATCGTCCTCTCTACGAAGATCAGGCGGATCTGCTCCTCCTGTCCGATCGACCCGATGAAGCGATGAGACTGCTGTGGACCGTTGTGGAGCGGTGGCCCGAAACCAGCTGGGCGCATTACAGGCTGGGCCGTCTTCACCACCAGTTGAAGGATTTCGCACAGGCGGAGATTGCGTTCAGAATGGCTCTCGCACTCCAACCGGATGTTCCGCATGCACACGCATTTCTGGGTAATGTTCTGTTCGAGCAGGGGAAATATCTGGAAGCCATAGAGGCGTATCGGGATGCGGTCGCGCTCGATCCGGGTGATCACCGAAGCATCAACAATCTCGCCTGGGTATATGCCGTATTGGGTGAACGGCTCGATGAAGGAATTCGGCTGTCTCGCCGGTCCCTGAGAATGGATCCGGAATCCCCAACCTATCTGGACACGTTAGCTGAATTGTATTTCAAGAATTCGCAGTTTACAAAGGCTGTGGACATAATCCGTTACGCAATTTCGCTGGGTTCCGAAGACCCAAATCTTCGAGAGCACCTGGCCAATCAACTCAAGAGATTCATGGCAGCAGAACGGGGAAAAGTGTAGGGGTCAGGAGGCCATATGGCTGAAGAAGAAGCGCAAGACCCAATCCCGGAACCTAAGCCGTCGGCGCAGCCCGGACGATATCTGATCTTTATCCTGTTCATTCTGATTGCAGAAGCAGGTCTGGGTTATGTTCTGCTCGATCGCGCTATTCCTGCGCCTGAAGAATTACCTCAGGAGGAGGAATAGGTAGAGATGGAGGTGGAGAAGAAAGACCCGATCTATTACACCAAAATGGTGAATATGATTGTCAATCCAATTTCGGCTACCGGCAGCCACCTGGTGAGGTTCAGCTTTGCTCTGGAAGTCAGCTCGGTAGCAACACTTGAAGAAGTCGGAATTCGGCACGACATACTCTGGGATATCGTGCTTAGAAATCTGGAGGCGATGACCATAGAACAGTTGCGAGATCCCGAGAAAAAATATCTGAAGTCGCACATTAGAAAGACTCTGAATGCAGAACTCAAGAATGGCGATATAGTCGATATATACGTTACCGACATTGTTGTGCAGTAACGCAATACCATTTCGCGAATCTGACTTTTACAGTGCGGCGGCATATGAATATGACCCAGGTTGAAATTGATATACCTGCAAGAGAAGACCCGGAATGGCATCCGGGGATCGGTCGCAGAAAGGAGAGCCGGGAGGTCCTGGTCGATGTCCTTGGTGATCTTCCGATTTTCGATATGCTTACCTGGAGAGAATTGAAGGATCTTGCCAGGATTGTACATAAGAGACACTTCGTGGCAGGTGAGGAGGTACTCCGGCCCTGGGTTCCCCGCTCCGGCATGTTCGTGATACAGACAGGAAGCGTAGATGTTGTGCGCCCATGTGAAGACGGGACCTCCCTGGTTGTTGGCAATCTTGGACCGGGAGAGCTCGTAGGCGAGTTCTCCCTTGTGGACGATTCACCCCGGTCCACCGCTATCGTAGCAGCGGAGGGAAGCGACCTCGTCGGATTCTTCAGACCGGATCTGATGGATCTGGTTGAGACCCATCCACGTTTGGGGTTCAAGATTCTGTTTCGGGTTTCGCAGATTCTGACTGCTCACATGCGTGAAGACATCGACCGGTTGAGACGGGTTAGAGCGGCATTGCGGGGTGCCTGAAGTGGCTCAGGAAGAGGAGGAATCTCCTCGCTACGATTATGCAATGTTTCTATATTTGCCCTGCAGCGGAGAGGCGAATTTTGTCCTGTCCAGTATAGAAAATGACAGTTATCGAGTTTCGATCTAACTTGTAGGAGGCAGGGCGGATATGGTTCAAATTTCATCGCTAAAAGCACGTGAAATTCTAGATTCCAGAGGGAATCCAACCATCGAAGTGGATGTGGTGCTCAGTTCCGGAGTTACGGGACGCGCAGCTGTTCCCTCCGGCGCCTCCACAGGGGAGCACGAGGCGATGGAATTACGCGACGGTGTAGCCAGAAGGTATCTGGGTAAAGGCGTTACCAAGGCAGCCAATAATGTAAATACCAAGATCGCACCCGCTGTGATTGGTATGGATCCATCAGACCAGAATGCAATCGACCGGAGAATGCTAGATCTGGATGGCACACCCAACAAGGGAAAGTTGGGAGCCAACGCTATCCTGGGTGTTTCTCTTGCTGCCGCCCGGGCGGCGGCCGCAGCCTACGGCATGCCCCTCTACCGATATATTGGAGGTGCTTCAGCATGCCGCCTGCCTGTCCCTATGATGAATATTCTCAACGGTGGCGCACACGCTGACAGCAGTGTGGATCTACAGGAATTCATGGTTATGCCGGTTGGGGCGGCCAGTTTCAGAGAAGGTTTGCGGGCAGGCGCGGAGATCTTTCACGCCCTGCGGTCCGTCCTGAAGGCCGCGGGTTACAGCACAGGTGTGGGTGACGAAGGAGGTTTTGCACCGAGTCTGGGCTCCAATGAGGAGGCGCTGGAAGTGATCGCTGCGGCTGTCAAGAAGGCGGGCTACCGTCTCGGTAACGATATCCTGCTGGCTCTCGACCCGGCATCCAGCGAGTTCTATTCCGGTAGGAAGTATGTGTTCAAAAAGTCAGATGGATCCAAAAGAACCTCCGGTGAAATGGTCTCATTCTGGGAGGATTGGACAAAGAGATATCCCATTGTTTCGATCGAAGATGGATTGGCCGAAGATGACTGGAAGGGATGGGCGGAACTCACCGCCAGGCTGGGCGACAGGGTACAGTTGGTGGGCGACGATCTGTTCGTCACGAATACTGAGCGGCTTGAGAAAGGAATTGAAGGAAAAGTCGGAAATTCAATCCTGGTGAAGGTCAATCAGATCGGAACCCTCACCGAAACACTGGATGCTATCGAAATGGCCAAGCGTGCAGGCTATACCGTTGTGATCTCGCACAGATCGGGAGAGACGGAAGATACGACGATTTCTGATATTGCAGTAGGCACTAACGCTGGTCAGATCAAGACGGGATCTGCATCGCGATCCGACAGGGTTGCAAAGTACAATCAGCTGCTCCGTATAGAAGAGGAACTTGGGGACTCAGCGGTGTACCCAGGGCGAGATGCCTTTTATCAAATCAATTTACCTGCGCCACGCGGAGCCAGACGTTGAAGGATGATTTGCTCCAGATCGCTCCGGCGTCTGAGAGGAGCCTCTCGGACACATATCGCGAGCGACTCGAAGATATCTACAGCAAAGTGCCCGCGGTATCCTGCCATTGCGACCGACTGGGTCAGTGCTGTGAACTTACCGAGGCCGAAATGGTCGCGGAGTTCGCTACCATGTATCCACTGTACGCAGTGGAATACTGGAACATCGCCGACTATGTGAAGGCGAACTTTCCGGAAGACCGGCAGGAGGAGCTTCTGAGTGTCACAGAGGAGCGCCCGGAACGCTGCCCCTTCCTGACGACTGAAGGTGGGTGCTCGATCCATCCGGTTCGGCCGCTGGTGTGTCGGACATTCGGAGTGTTGAGGAGAGAGCAGGTCGAAACGACCGCTTCCGAGCTTCGGGACGAGTTTCCTTCGGCCTGGGTGACCTCCTTTCTCTATGCTGAAAGACAGACGGTTTGCCCCCACACCAGGGTGCTGGAACCGGAGAAGATTGCAGATCATGCCCTTCGATCCATTTCCTTTCAGTATCAACGCGAGTTGACTGAAATGGGTCAGGAGGCTGTAGAGATGGCCGATGACCGCCGGGGCGTTTTAGAAGCGACATCCGGTCGCTCCCGTGTGAAACTCTGGACGTGGGGTGGGTTCAACGTTTTGATGAGATCACCCCTGACCTGGATGCAGGACCACTTCAAGACTTACTGGAACAATGCCACGCTTGCGGAATAGTTGCCTGGTAAACCAGGTGTCGATTTTTGAGAGTCTGGATTTATGCGACTGATCATTGTAGAAGAGGCCAAACCCGGCGATGAAGTGGCGGAGCCGGTCAAGAATGAACGTGGAATAGTAATTCTTCCCAGTGGGGCGATATTGACACCATCCCTTATTCTCCGGTTGCAGAAGATGGGTGTCAGGGAGCTGCTGGTCCAGGGAGACGATCCGAATGCGCCCCCGCCAAAGACGGTTGAAGAATTGATGGAAGAACTGGACATAAGATTCGAAGGGTTTGAAAACAACGGCATGATGATGGGGATCAAACGGATTGCTCAGCAGCACTTGAGGGACCGTGAGTCGACCTGAGGGGGCAATGGAAAGAAGCGAGATGAGGCGGCAGGTTGAAAAAATTACATCCCTCCCGACATTGCCGGGCAGCGTGACACGGATTACTACGATGCTGGATAATCCGGAGACGACGGCCGTTGAGGTAGGCAAGGAGATTTCGAAGGACCAGGTTCTATCGGCCAAGGTGCTGAAACTTGTGAACTCAGGTTTCTATGGCTTTTCCCAGCCGATCTCTACCATTCCCCATGCGATGGTGTTGCTGGGGTTCAATGTGGTAAAGACACTCGTGCTGTCTACCTCTGTCCTGGATATGATGGCCCAATCCATGGCGGGTCTCTGGCAGCACTCCCTGGCCTGCGCCCGTACCTGCAGCATCATTGCCCGATATCTGGAACTGGAAGATCCGGAGGAGATCAGTGTTACGGGTCTGCTGCACGATCTGGGAAAAGTAGTGATTGAAGAGCATATGAAAGAGGTGTTTGAGAAGACGCTTGCGCTTGTCGAGGGAGAAAATATGCTTTTCTACCTGGCTGAAGAGGAGGTTATGGAGGTGACCCACGCAAATGTGGGCGGCTGGTTGCTCGACAAGTGGCAGTTGCCGAGTCAGCTGGTTGAACCCATTATGTATCACCATAGTTTCCATCCTTCCCGTCAACATGCCGACCGAACTGCCGTAATCCACCTGGCTGATATTCTGGTGAGGGCTGAAGGATTTGGTTCGGGGGGAGACAACAGAATTCCTGAGCTTTCGATGGAAGCGATGGATACGTTGAAGCTCAAGGTGGAGGACCTCCAGGAGATCATGGATCAGATGGTGGAGGAGATGCGAGACGTCGCCAGGTAAAATTGGCCAGTGGGCGACCAGAATGGTGAGGATGAATTGAATATCGATTTGAGAACTCTGACTTACGCCCCTTGTGCACTCCTGGTTTTGGATGGGGAGTTGAAACCTCTTTCAGGCAGTCGAAAGGGGTTTTTCGTTTTTGGTGTGCGTCTGACCTCGGGAGAATTCGAGCAGAGTCTTTCTGAATTGGGAGAATTGATGTCCGGGGAAAAGGATTTCGCAGGGCTGTTGACGGAGGCTGCTGGCAAGGTCCGCCGGCCAGGCAATGAAGTTCAGTTCCAGTGGGAACGGAGAGAACGGGTATTCGATGTCACGGTTGGATCTATTGAAGCCCGCCCGGATCCGGGCTATATGGTGTTGTTCAGTGATGTGACTGAATCCAACCGTCTCGAGGATATTCGGGAAACCACCAGAAGGTATCTGGAAGACATCCTCAACAATATTCAACTGGGTGTCGTGGTCTTGAACCAGGAGATGCGTGTTACAAATATGAACAGGGCTCAGGAGAGATTTCTGCAGAGACTGGGCACATGGATCAGTTGGATCGATGCCATAGGGATGCCGGTATCCGAATTGTCAGAACAAGACGTTGGTCTGGATTGGAAGGCAATCACCCAGCAGGTTCTTGTTAAAGGCGAAACTTATTCCGATGCCCAGCGGATTTATCAAACGCTCGAAGGAAATCTGGTGTTATCAGTGGAGATTTCACCATTGAAGGACGGTAGGGGGCAAACGATCGGCGCCATACAGGTTTCGGAGGATGTAACGGAAAAGGTTTTGCTGGAACAGGAGTTAAGACGAGCGGAAATTGTGACGGAGCGACTGGGCGCTGTCCGTGAGACGGCTATTGCGGTCAATCACGAAGTGAACAATCCGCTAACCACCATCCTGGCCACGGCCCAGATGCTGATGCTTTCCGAAAAGGATTTTAGTGAGGACATGAGGGAGAAATTGAAACAGGTCGAAGTGGATGCCAAACGAATTGCAAATGTGACCAAACGATTGCGCTTGGTAGAAGAGGTGAAAACGAAGGATTATATTTCAGAGGGGCCCAAAATGTTGGATCTGGGCATGGAGGGGGAATAGGCAGATTCGTAGCGATCGATTGGGCGCGTGTTCGGATTCGAGCACGCGCCCTTTCTGTTTTTGTTACGGAAAGACTCCGAAGTTGCTCGCGAAGATGAGGAAGTCCGCAAGGTCGATCCGGTTCCCGCCATTCAGATCCATGCTCGAGTCAAATCCTGCCTGACCTGAAGATTTGCCGAATTTGGATGCAAACAGGAGAAAGTCAGAAAGATCTACCAGACCGCTAGCGTCGAAGTCGCAGGCCGCCGGATCGGAGCCGGAAATGGGCTGGGCCGAGAGTGAGTAAGAATCCGACTGGCTGGACGTTCTCGTAAATGCCAGAACGTTTCTCCCGGTTCCGTAGGAGCCAATGCGCCGAACCGACCCTCCGGGGATCGGGATCGTTGATTGGGAGGCACCACTTTCGTTTTCTGTGATGATGACTGCAAGCAGATCGCTCTGGCTGGATATATCTGCAGATATCCCCTGCCCATCCATCCCTTCCATCACAAAGTAGTCCACACCCCAAAGCTGTATTTTTAGGGAAAAAGGCTCTAATGGCACGTTCAGTGTGTCGCGCCTGACCTCGCCGATGTCCAGTTGGCGAAAACCAAGTTCGCCATCCTGATCGAGATGTACGGACGCCATCCAGTTCCCCCAGAAGTCCCAGAATCTCTTTTCAATTCCCAGTAATTCGAGTGTATTGTCCACCCCGGTCATACCATTCTCAGGCTCAGCTACCAGCCTGGCAACAGCCTGATGTCCGAATTGTTCCGCAAAATAAGTCACCAGAAGGAAGGACTGGTCGAAGAGGATGGGGAGATAAAATCCGTTGCTTCCCCAGCTGCTTTCATCGGAGATACCGGTGGTGGAGGAGATCAGAAAAGATGGGTCCGAGCCCCGCAGCAGATTGGGCACCTGCAGATAGCTGGAAGCCGAAGAGGAGGAGGAGTCTTTGTAGCCGCAGGCCAATTCTGCATATTCGGAACAACCCTCGTCCACCCACTTGTTCTCATCCGGGTCTGCGGCCCAGTGAAGTACATGCTGGAATTCGTGAGCAAGTGTGGCGCGTGCGAGATCGCTGTCCAGGTCCACGGGGTTGCTGTCGATGTAGACAATTTCTCTTGAGACGGGTGGCATCTGATTTTCCGTATCGTAATATCCGGAAAAGGTTCCACTGAGGGCGCTGTCGATGATGTCGAGGACAACGATAATAATGCGTGGATCTCCATCGACATCAGGTGGCGTGCCGAAGATCCGGGTTGTGATATCGAAGATCCCCTCTTCCGACGCAACAGAGGTTTGGCGATCGAAGGCCAGGGCAAGTGCGGAAATTCCATCTTCGGTGATTCGGGGCGTTCCCCACACGTCGTCTTCGACGAAGATGTAACAATGCTCGCCTACCAGACGGCAGGTGGTTGTGGTCTGGTATCTCAACCCATCCCTGAAGCTAAAGGCGGGCACGGTGAGTGGGTCTCCTACTAGAAATGGAGATGATTGCTGGAAGGGTACGGATTTATGAGCGGACCGTGAGTCCGGAAGCCTGTGGGTGCCGCAGTCGGTTGGCAGGTCTGCATCGGAACCAGAATGTAACAAACAGAGGAAGGATATCGTGAGGGTGCAGAGCAATCTGCATCTGGCTAAAAGGAAGTTTGTATCCACGTGTTCAGTCCACCACCTGGGGGTGCGAAAACGCCAAAACGCAACGCGCCGGGGTGGCGAGAACCTCGGGCGATACTTGCGGCGTTCAGGGCGCTCACAAACCGGTTGAATACCAGTGCGCCAATAAATAGAAATGACTTCTGCTCCGCTGAAACGGCCTTGCTCCTGAGATCTTGGAAATTCAATCGCGATTCTTCTGAATCCCATTCCCAGCGCTCTGCGGCGGTCTCGGGTCGCAAATCAGCCAGGTCTCCTGCAAGAAATGTCTCCCGCGCGTTCCTAGCGTAGATGCTCTGGAATCGAAAGACTTCCTCAATATAGGACTCGGGTCTGCCGCTCAACTGAACACCGGCGTGTGCCGCAGCATAGGACCTGTAACTGTCGACTCTTGTCGACTCCAGAAACCGAAATGTAAGCAGGCCCGTCCAGAATGCTCCTTCCATGAACAGGAAGAACCGTCCTGACCGGCGACCACCGGCGTAAAGCTCTCCCGTACCGGGCAGCATGATAGAAAGCAGTGCAGCTTTGCCAGGTGATTTAGCTGGCTGAGCAGATACGAATCCTGGAAGGGATAAGAAGATACTGACCAGGGTTATGCCTGTGGTCAATCGCAAAAACATGCCTTTGGCCTTCTGGATACGGTGGTTCAGATGGTGTCCCTAGAATTTTCTGCTGAGATAAAGCGTTGGTTCTGCCCGCCCGGATTGGTTGAACGTGGACATGGCGATTGAGTAGCGACTCGCCCGGTTCGATGCGTGGACCGCACTGACGACTCGGTTTGCCACGGCGATCCCGATGATGAATGACGCCCTTTTTAGATTCCTGTTGCTGTCGTTTCTCCGGTTTTCGTAGTCCTCACGCAGATTGGAGGTCACTTCATTGTTGATGACACTAAATCCCACGTCGCCTACGTCACTCCAGCCAAACACGAACTGGTCGTATTTCCCAATCATCTCATAATACTGCTGTGTATCGACTTTCTCGCAGTCACCTGTGTCGTGCTTGCAGGGGAGCGTTTCCGTCTCGTTGTATGGACGGCCATGGGCCGCGTTGTATTCCTGCCAGCTTCTGTACTTGGCCTCGTTCCAGTGTTGATCCGCATATTTGCGAAAATCACCCTTCAAATCATTCCCTTTGCCCCGCCACCTGGCATAGTTAATCCAGGTCAAGGCTTCTATTCCCATAAAGGCAACTCCCCGTTTGGCATACCCGGTATAGAACTCCCCGAGGCCTGGCAGAACCAAAGACATGATGAAGGCCAACTTGGGTGACTTTTTTCCAGATGATGCAGGTTCGTCACGTTGGGGAAGAGGGTTGGTTTGAGCCGTCACGGGTGGGCAGGAAGACACTGCTATTAGCACAAATAAGGACAGGATGGTCAGGAACCGCATGGTGTGTCTCCAGAAATAGTTCGAAAGGGTTCGAAGGATCTATCTTCCATGCCCTACACTTTGAAGATATCCGAACAACAGCGTAAAATAGAATCTGAGACCGCTCTTTTGCAATGGATCTCCCGGGTTCACCTTGGGCAGACTGTCCAAGCCATAGGCCACATCGAAACTGATGCGGGTGGGAAAAATGTAAAAGGATGTTCCATCGTATCGGATCTGGGCACCCAGGTCCCGCTTCCAGGTCCTGTTCAGTATCTTGTCATCGGCATTGCCGTCCCAAGCTCTGCCAATGCCCGCATAAATCGCACCATAAAGCTGGTCGGAGTATATCGGACCAGTCTGTCGGTCGATACGGGTCCAAAGTGGGAAACGATAAGCAGCCCTCAGCATCGCAGCCTTCCGGCCCTCGAGACTGTAAAAGGTATATCCTTTCATAAAAGGTAAGCCGCCCAGAAAGAAGTCGAAGTAGTCATCGACATCCTTGTCGATGAAACCTCCATACGCTCGCAGGCCCAGCGCGCTCCGTCCCGGACCTATTGGCAGATACTCGTTCCAGTCCAGAGTGAACTGATTATAGAAGTAATGCTCGAAGGTTTCAATTAAAATTGACGTATTTTCCTTGAATCCACTGATAAAGAAATTGAAATACCGATCATAGCGGAAGGTTATTTCTCTTCCCGCTCTGGGATTGACTGCCGCATCCTTCGCACGCAGGATACTGCGCAGTTTATAGGTGAACGCGAGGTCGAACCCATTCAACGTGGTGGCGGAAATACTCGCCTCGTTCAGCCCATTGTATTGTGCAACGTCCTGGGACGTGCCCGACCGGTTGTAAATAAAACGCAGGTCCATCAGTCCGCCACTGCTGAGTTGATGGGCCGCCCCGATCTCAACCCCTGTTATCGTGAATGTCTGGCTGAATATTCGATAGTTTTCATCTCGATTCAGAATGTCATCTGCTTCGTGGCGAACCGCCCTGTAGGCTTCCATGAAGATGGTAGGCCTCCATCGGCGATACTCGTAAAGCGCGAATAGGTCCATGTCCAGATCGCGAGCGAACATCCCTCCAACGAAGAGACTCTGCTTTCCCAGTACGTCATTGGATCCCGCGAAGAGGCCTACCTTGGGTTTTCCGGCATCCAGCGCAAGCCGTGGAAATACAGACAGCGTGGAGAATTCGTTGGTATAGGATCGTTCCGCCAGTGTCGCAAGGGTGTCTACAGCAGGCCGGATACCGATTTCCGGATCTGCCTCACGCCTGAATGTATCCTGTGGTACCTGTTCCCATCGACCTTTTGCATCTACGGTCCGGATTTCATACCCCTTCGCGCCGTAGCTTGAGTATGCGATCTGTTCGTCTGAAGGATCCAGATCGGGCTGAAGTGCTCCGCCTTTTACGCGGGTGATTCGATGAACTGCACCATCGATTGTGTTGAGGTGATAAAGGTCGAAGATTCCGTCCTGATCGGATGAGAATATCAGCCCGGTTCCGTCGGAGGTCCAGCAGGGATCCCGATCCGTTCCTGTAGAGGCTAAGATTGGACGCCACTCGCCTCCGGTGGCAGGGATAAGCGCGATATTTCTTGAACCTCCGTTTTTGAACACAGAAACCGCTATTTGTGACCCATCCGGGGACCAGGCAGGGGTATAAAACTGGGTTCCGTCATCCAGTTCTGTGAGATACGCGATTTCACCGCTGCCGACGTCCATCACCCCGAGATTGGTTGTGCCACCCCCATTTTTGACAAATGCAATCCGGGTCCCGTCGTCGGAATATGCCGGGTGGATTACCCTCAAATCCCGGGTCAGTCTCTTTTCGTTATCCGGCAACTTAGCAGAGATACCCAGGGTTGCTTTGGTTTTCTGGTAAACGCCTTTCCGGTTTTCTCTGGAAGGGTCAACTGTGTAGATATCCCATAGCCTGGAGGCATACTTGTTGGGAGCGCTCCTGCGAGAGAAAAGCAGATGGGAGCCATCCGGCGACCAATCGAAGGCTGTTGTTGCACCGGCGGCGGCCAGTTCCTCAGTGCTGTCAGCCAGGGTGTGAAGCCAGAGAGACGTGCGACCGTAGTCGCTACCCTTGTTGGAAATGTAGGCCAGTTGTTTCCCATCTGGCGACCAGGCAGGGTGAAAGTTGAAATACCCATCGTCGGTGAGCAGGTCCCCTTCCTCCAGGATGGGTTCGAGTTCTCTTTCTTTTCCCTGGTAACGTTCTTCCAAGGCCGAGACCCATCTCCTGTGTAATTCCCGTCCGGATATGCCAAGCGCGCTTTTGATCGCCCCACCGAAATCAGTTCGCCATATGGTTGTCATGTGCCGGTAGATCTCGGAAAGTTTCTCTTCTCCAAAGTTGTTGACAATGAACAAAACAAGTGAATATCCGTGATCGTATACCTTTTCGAATCCGATCCCGGTTTTGGCTCCGAAAACGCCCATCTCGTCATAGGTCAGCAGGTCTTTGTTCAGCGCGGCCATTCGAAGTACCATGTCCCGGTGAGAATCCCATCTGTCGTGGTGGGCTCCTGGCGCCATATACTGTGCCGTCCCCTCTGCGAACCAGGGCGGAACAATGGTGAGTGGAACCGCATAGGTTGTGAAGATGTCCGGATACCCGATGAGGATATCGTCTCTCCTGTCCTCGCTTTGATACCCGAGGTAGTGGAAGTAAATGGCCGGGAGCCTGCGCGAAGACTTGCGGGCGGTTTGCAACGACACGATGTGAGTGAATTCGTGCGCAATTACATTCTGCAGCCAATCGGTCGTTCCTCGAAGTTCGAAATCCAGATTCGTGACCCAGATTTCAATGGTGTTGTGGTAGTAATATGCTGCTCCGTTGGCGTAGTCGTCCGTATCCTTCAGGATTAACCGGATCTTTTCGTCGGGTTCAAAGTTGTAGAATGCAGTTACGGGACCATATACAGATTCGGCAGCCTCTGCGGAGCGCTGTGCGAAACTGGCAAGTCCCTGGTGGTAATAAATTTTGAAGTGGTCGGTTTCCAGTACATCCCATTTCAATTCGGGATGATTCGCCTGACCCAGAAATTGAGCGGGACACGAGGATGGCGCCTGAAGCAGGAGCAGCGTCAGGATCAGTAAGAGCTTTGAGAGTGAACACTTCATGTGGGAGAAATTACCTGATGACGGCCGCTTTTATAAAACGGACTTCCGTTTGATTAGGTGACCGGGCTTCGACACGACAGATATATAGACCGCTTGAATAAGTTGTAGTATCCCAGGTCAATTCATTGTCTACCCGTGGGGTGGGATTCTCCAGGGACATGCGATCCACAATTTCTCCAAGCGCATTAAGTACTGTAACGTGGATGCTTGCATTTCCACCGAGAAAGAAACGAATTTTGGCCAGGGGGCTCCGGATCGGATTCGGGTAGCAGTATACCAGATGTGAGGGCAACAAAGCCCCTGTGGTGTCCTGGGCTACACCCTCAGTACGCATACTGAGCCGACCCGTATTGGCCGCGCCGCCGCCTTCCTGTCCCCAGATAATCGATGATCCGGAAATTTGCGGGTTGATGGATTCCAGGCGCCAGAGATGTGAAGACCCGTTTGCCTCGAACGCCACCAGCTCGAGGGATCCGTCTCCATCCAGGTCATCCAGCAAGGGGGTGGAAGAAATCGGGCCGTTCGTGTTGAGGGGGAACCCTTCAAGATTTTCACCAGTCCTGTCGAGGGCGTAGATCAGACCACCCTTTGTTGAGACCAGGATCTCAAGTGATCCATCCAGGTCGAGATCCGCCATAAGCGGTGGGGATTCGATCAAGCCCGGTTGATCTTTCAAAGGCAGGGCAAGCGGCGTATCGCTCTGGATTATGCCATTGAATTGTACCACCCATACACGGTCCATGCCACCGAACAGGATGTCTATGAACCCGTCCAGGTTGAAGTCACCCAGAACGGGACCCGAACCTGCGCCTCCTTGCACCGGAGCGCTTTCAACTGCCAGGCCACTGGATCGAAAGATGGAAAGTGAACCGTCGGAGGAGAGAATCACCGCCTCGTCCGAACCGTCAGCATCGAGGTCCGCTGCAACCGGCGACCCCACGGTTCGTCCCTGGACTGTGCCTAGTTGCCGGAAGGTTTCAGGACCGTCCACAACATAAACGTGGCCTGCCTCGTCCAGGACAACGAGTTCAATGTCTGTGTCTCCATCTAAATCCGCGACCGCTATTCCTTTGATGGCAGTGTTTCCCAGTGCGGCGCTTCCAGCTTGTCCTCCATATTGTGCTGAAAAACTTCCCCAGACGATCTCGCCGTGGGACCAGCCCCAAATATCATTTTGTTTATCGAACGGAAAGGACGCCAGCACCGGTGGGGCAGAAATCACCGGTGGCGGGAACACGGTCCAATCGGCGCCCGCAGTTGTCGGTACACCTTCCAGGCCCATCGTAAGTGTTTCGCCTCCCCCGAAGATCCATTCTTCCCCGTTCTGATCTGATTCATCAACCAGGTTGCCAATCGAAGGCGTGAATCCGCCGGACAATCCGACATTGAATTCCCGGGTTGAACCGTCGATCGCAATGGCCGTAAAGACCGATGGATTGCTCGAATGTCTGAGGATTTCCTTGATACCGTCGCCGTCGAGATCGATTGCGCGTGGCGAGATTTTGCCATTTGATGGCCTGCCGGATACAGGCCAACCCGGGGGCTGCACGCTGAACCTGATGGCCACAGACATGGTGTCCCCGGGTGGACTCAGTGTTTCGATGGTTATGCCCGTTCGATATCTGAGATTGCTGTTGGAATTCGGCATTGTTTCCGGTCCGAATAGCGTGGTGCCTCCAAGGTAATAGGGGTCTTCCGATCCCCCCTCGATATCGTCGAGAGAAATGATACCCGCCTGGACTACCCTGTCAGCCGAAAGATTTCCAATGTCCTCGAGGCCGTCGGCTTCTTCGAGGGATACGCCGCGTCGGTACTGTCCTGAGGAAATCCGGTATTTCGAATTGCTGTTTATCGGATTGTCCGGATCGCTGTCCTGAATAACTGTGTCATCTATGTGCCAGATGAGAATGCCCGATCCCGGGATAAACGAATCGTAGTCGTCTGTAGAGACCCAGACACCGTTCGAGATTTCGATTTGTGGTTTGCGACCATGGACCTTGAGGCGGGACAGCCGGTTCTCGATCAGAAAATATTCCGTGGCACTTAACGGCACTTTGACTGCCTGAGGTAAATCTGAGTCGATGTGTGGGGCAATGATCTGTACTGTGTCGGAACGCGTGACCACAAGCGGGTCCAGCCACCCGAGTTGTATCCGGGTCCAGGCCAGCATGCGGCTTGGGATGAATCCTATGAGAATGGAGTCTGCCGGATCTCCTGTGAGCGCCTGAAGACCCAATCGGGCGGCGGAGGAGAAATTACTCGGTCCGCCGGTGTCCATTGGACTCCAGTCACCTACCGCAGGCAAATCGTCTTCGAAGTTGGAAAGGGCCGGAACGCCCAGCTGGTTGGCAAAAAAACGGACAAGGGTACCGTTCAATCCACCTCTCCCATCGGTACTGATCGCCTCGGGGAGCAGCATACCCGAAGACACGCGAGTGGTGCCATTGTTCGTCAATATGGGACCACTTGCGAATGTGTTCAGATCGTCGAGGTTGATGAAGGCGGAAGGAATATCGTTGGGGGCCTGCTGCCCTGCCTCTGCACCCAGACCTGCATGAAATACGGCGAATGCGTCATACGCACCAAAATCCAGATTGCCATCTTCTGCGAGGTCGGCCGCTTTTATGCCGTCTTCGAAGAGTTTGGTGATCCGCTCAGCGACTTCCTGGCGGGTCCTGCCATTTCCATATGCTTTCAAAGGCTCTGTAAGCTGATAGCTTACCAGTGGGTCGCGGGGAAATACTGAAAAAGTTATCTCAAGTTCGCCGCCTGAGACGTCTCGGTAATAATTCGAGAGAGACTGGAGATGGGCCTCGAAGTAAGACCTGTTGTGCGGGGGGATGCCATATGGAAAGGTATAGTTTTCGGATACCTCATCGAACGGCCTGAGGTCGAAGGTGCCATTCCCACTGGTGGTTTCGTCGTCCGGGTCTTCAAGGGGGAAAGAGACACGAACGGCCAGTATGCGCCAGGTTTCCGCGGCATCGGATGGCGGGACAAAGTAACAGAATACAAAGAGGAAAAAGCAAAAGGGCATCGAGGTTAACCAGTGCCCCCTTACTCTTTCCTCATCACGAATCCACACTATAATTTCCGTTCAACAAGAGTTTTTAGAAGGAGAATCCACCTGTAAACCGGAAGGAATTGCGCCTTGCGGCACTGTTGTCTGCGAAATAGGAGAGGTCGAAGGACGCCCAATTATACTTCAGTCCAAGTCCGAATGTGGGACTTTTCCGTTTGCCATCTTCGTCGTGGGAATAGCCGGCCCTTAACGCGAATGCGGAGTCTTCAGAAAGGTTGTAATTCCACTCCGCTCCTGTGTGATAGTCGATGTCCTTGAACTCTTCTGCTTGCGGACTATCGGACCATCCGGTTACGAACGAGAAGAATCCTTCATCTGCAAGGGGCTTGTAAACATCGGTAGTGAACAGAACCGACGAGTTTCCTGACTCGAGAATTTTGTAGGCGAAACCAACCGTTAGATTCTGTGGCAATGGGTCTGCCTGATCCGCGTCAATGAAGGTGATGTTCGGACCCACATTCCGGAGGACCCACGCTACGGTGAGTTTGTCGGTGGTCTTCCACATGAACCCAACGTCGCCCGCGAATGAGGTACCTGCGCCTTTACCTTTTTCGATACCGGCACCCTGGCTGGCAAGCTTTTCGTGTACCAGCTTCATGGTAACACCCAGGGAGACCGACTTGGTCACGTAGGTGCCGTAGGATACGCCCAGAGCCAGACCGAAACTGGTAAATTCGCCAAGGTCCTGCCCTTGCTGGTCTGTTCTGTGCTGTGTGCCGAGCGACGTATAGGTGAGACTGAATCCCATATTTCCAACGCCACCGAACGGCTGCGTATAGGCGGCGAAGGAAGTAAAGATGTCGCTTGCGAGAGAAGGTACAGGTTTGTAAAAGGTTGTGCTCATGTGCCGCGTTTTGTCATCCGCAAGCGCCGCAGGGTTGTAGTATGTGGCGTTTGCATCATCTGCGATGGCGACAAACGCTTCACCCATTCCCGCGGAACGGGCACTTGGCTGGAACAGGAGAAAAGGCGCTGCCGCCCGACTCTCAGGCGTAGCCTGTGAAATACTGACATCCAACAAGCAAGTGGCGAGAATAAAGGCGGTTATCAGAAACTGCTTCATCTTTTGAACTCCTCTAATGTTTTGACGTTCTTGAAAGTAAAAAAAATCGGGTTCGGAATCAATTCAGATGATGTCCGAATACCCGGTTGACCTTTGTTCCGATTTCTCATGCTGATCCTCACTCGCATAAATTCTGGCATTTGGTTCAACCACTCCGCCCGTGAATGAAGGTAGTCCTATTCACCACGAAACTGGACAGGCGGTAATTCATTCCTAACGGGCAGTGATTGAAACCTTGGGAAAAAGCTGCGATACGGCCAAACGCTTTAGCGAGTGATTATAGGCGCTCCTTGTTTAGCCTTCTGCAATCTCGGCATGAAGGAAAAAATGCTTGTTCGGCCAAGTTTAGTTGTGTATTTTCTTCTGAAACAACAGGTTTTCCAAATATGTGTCTCGAAAGGGCATTTGACATGATCGATAAGGAACTGCTTGATATTTTGGCCTGCCCGGAGAACAAAACACCTGTGAAACTTGCCGACCAGGCCGTTATCGACGAGCTCAACGGTCGGATAGAAAAGGGCGAATTGAAGAACCGGGGCGGGCAGCAAGTTGAGAAGAAAATTGACGGAGGTCTGGTGCGCGAAGATGGGGCCTACCTGTATCCCATCGACGACGATATTCCCATCATGTTGATTGATGAAGCCATACCCCTTTGAGAATCCGGTCCAGCCGTCACGCTTACTACCTACTAATCATCGGCAATCCTGAAAACTTCTCAAGCAAAGAAATTTAGGACTTTTTGAGATTTTCTGTCAAGTTTTTTCCTGTTTTTCCATCATTTACAACGTATAAACGCATCGAGCCTCTTTTGGGTTCCCAGTTTTGTAATTCGGCCGTCGGATTTTCTGGGCACTGTTGATCGCCATTAAGAAAATTCAGGTGGCTATTTCTGTATATGTTTGATAATTAATGGATTATATTTAAGTCTAGACGCAAGATCGGTTGTGGAACTCAGAACCCATGCAGATCAAGATCTGGTTATCCGCCCTCCTGCTCGGCGTTTTCATAGTATCAGGCTGCACGAAAGAGGAGACGCCTCATCCGGAACCACTCCCTTTGGCTCCTTCAAAGCCCTCGGGCCTGGTAAAGTGGTCCTCCTGGGCAGGTCGTGATTCCGCGAAGGTCGGAGAGCTACCTTTCCTGCTTTATCTGTACTCGCGCAGATCCCACTGGTCGCACCAAATGGCCCGGGAGTGTTTTTCTGATTCGCTGCTGGCGCGGGAAATCGAGAGAGGGACGGTTCCGGTCGCTATCGACGTGGATCGCAGACCGGATCTTGCTGAGCGATACGGAATGGGCAGCTGGCCGTCCGTTTTTTTCCTAACACCTGATGGGCTTCCCATTACGGGAGCCGGCTATATGGAGTCTGACGATTTTACCAGGCTGCTCCGAAGGGTAAGGGTATTTTTCGATGACCATAAGAGAAAACAGGACCTTGACAGGGAACGAGGTTACCTGCAGTCGAGGTTGAATGACCAGGATAAAAGAAGGAAGAACCTGAATTGGGATAGTTCTGTATTCCTCCAAGTTGCGTTGGACAGCGTTCGGTCGGCAGCAGTAAGGAATGGCTATCCGGGAGCAGAAGGATTGATCCTTCTGATGGAATTTGGCACCGGAGACGACCCACGGGATCTGACACAGTTGTCGTCCCGAATGCTGAATCGTCAGATCCAAAGGCCGCCGGACGAGAACGGTCTGGGGTATTTTCTTACCGCGTTGACACGCGACGGAGTGATCCAGGACCGAGAACGAAATCTGGCGGTCAACGCTCAGGTTTTAAGTGTTCTTTCACGGCTCTCCGTGCGTTTGCCCACCGATGAGTTCGCGGAGAAGGCAAAGCATCTTGCGGAGGAGTTGGTCGTAGGATACCTGGACACAACGGATTCTCTGCTTGTGGCCGGCTATGTTGGTTCACCAGATCAACAGATCCCGGCTGCGCTCGACCCAACATTTATTGCGTCGTGGAACGCCCTCGGCGTGTCCGGATTCCTGGAACTCCATCGGGTCCTCAAGGACGACAGATATCTCGCACTTGCACGTTCCCTGATGCGATCCATTTTAAAGAAATTGCGGGACAAAGAGGGAGCGATCCTGCATATTCCGAAACAGGCGCCGGAGGTTCCAAGATTTCTGGAAGATCAGGCGCTGGTCGCTCGGGCCGCGCTCGATCTGTATGACGCGACGGGGGAGCCGGAATATCTCAGGCTGGCTGCTGAACTGGCTGACTTGATGGTTGAGCGGTTCCAGACCGGGTCCGGTGCATTACGAGACCGGTCTCCTGAATCTGGTGCTGCGCGTTATCCTGTTGTGGACCGGTTGGTACCCTCGGGCATTGGTGTTACAATTCAGGTTTTCGCCAGGCTGGAAGGGTATAGAGCTGGAAGGGGTTATGCGGAGCAGGCGGAGTCCGTGCTCAATGACCTCCCCATGCCTGAGCGCCTGGGTTTCTGTGGGGCACTGATAAGGGGAGTAGCCCTGCTTGCCAGGAAACCGGCCGCCGAAACGGAAGTGACAAACTGACGGAACCAAAAGGTGTGCGTGCTTTCTGGGGAACTTGTTGAATACTTCAAAAAACAGAGTGTTGATTGTTGGTGCCTCGGGATTTCTAGGTAGAGCCCTGGTAAAAACGGCCATTCAGGGGGGAATCGATCACGTGTCCTCTATGCGTCAGGTGAACGGAGATTCAAGCGATTCCGTTCGGCTTGATCTTGCGGATCCTGACCAGGTGATGGCCGCAATTGATCAGTCCCGACCGACTTGGGTGGTCAATGCCGCCGCTGAGACGGGTGTGGACAGGTGCGAGGCCGATCCAGAGCGAACCCGGCAGATCCATGTGGAAGGAACCAGGTATCTTGCCCGAGCGTGTGAAGAAACGGGTGCAGGACTGGTGTCGATATCAACGAACTATGTGTTTGACGGCGAAAATGGCCCCTATTCTGAGGATGATTCAACCAACCCGTTGAACATGTATGGGCGAACAAAACTGGAGTCGGAAACAGTAACACTTGAAGCAGCGTGCCAGTCGGTTGTTGTTCGAACAGCGGTACTCTACGGTTACCACGAGGGGAGTCGACCCAATTTCGTAACTTGGGCTGTAGAGTCGCTTTCGCAGGGGCAACCTATTCGTGTAGTGACGGATGAATGCACCAATCCTACGCAAGTAGATGAACTGGCTTCTTTTCTTCTTGGTCTCTGTAGCGGAGGGTTTGAGGGACTCATCCATTTTGCCGGGTTGGACTTCCTATCGCGGTATGCAATGGTTGAGCGTATTTGCCGCGTATTTGACCTGGATCCAGGGCTCGTGACGCCGGTTGAATCGACAGCACTTGGGCAGGCTGCTCGCAGACCGCTTCAAGCGGGACTGCAGATCGAGAGGCTGAAGCAAGTTTTTGGACCGAACTTAAAATCCTTTGACGCGCATCTGGAATGTTTGGCGGCAACTTTGAAAAAATAGTCCTGGCGCTGGCGCCAGGTGTTACCAATTCCTTGATTCACCCATCCTTCTTTCGATTTTCGCGGATAAAAAATGAGTAACCTGCCGATCAAAATTTCGCTGATCACACCAACATACAATGAGCGAGAAAATATTACCCTGCTTGCCCAGGAGGTCTTTTCGGTAATTGAACGTATCCCGGAGATAGATCTGGAATTGATTGTTGTGGACGACAACTCGCCCGATGGTACCGGAGAGGTCGCAGAGAAACTGTGTGAATCCTATCCTGTCCAGGTTCTTCATCGGTCAGGTAAACTTGGCTTGGGTTCTGCCGTAATGGAAGGCTTTCAACACTCCACGAGGGACTACCTTGGAGTGATCGACGCAGATTTGAGCCACGATCCAATCGTGCTCCCTGAACTGATCCTGGGGCTCAGAACATACGATTTGACCATTGGCAGCAGATATAATGTCGAAAGCAGGGTTGAGAAATGGCCGTGGTATCGCAAACTGATTTCACAAATGGGTGTTTTTCTGGCCCAGAAGCTGACAGGGGTTCAGGATCCTCTTGCCGGGTACTTCTTCCTTCACCGGAACGTACTGGGAAATATGGAGCTGACTTCCCCAGGGTACAAGATCCTCCTGGAGATATTGGTAAAAGGGAGTTACAGAAACTTTCTGGAGATCCCCTTTGTTTTCAGAAACCGACAATTCAGCAGCAGCAAATTGAACATCAAAGAATATTATTTATTCACAAAACAGCTTCTGTTGTTTTCCTTGAAAAAGCTGGGGCGAAAGGACAGTTGATTTTCGCCTCTATCGAGATGCTTGAAGATTCGCATAAACATATATAGAATAACGGCTTATATTTTCTGGATTCCGCCTGGCTCATGGGCTGTTTCTACTTGACAAGCCTGCCAGGTGACCTTAAGTTAGGTGCTGTTTCCCAACAATTTTCGATTTTCTCCCCGGGGCACGAGATGCGACCGATCAATCGTACAATGGCGTTACTACTCATTTTAATAATGTGTACTGCCCCCGGACAATCACGTGCACAAAAGGCGAGAAAACCGACCATCGGTGCGCAGGCCCACACCCTGGGACAACTGGCAGAACTGGTCCGCAGACAGTATTACGAGCAGACCGATCCGATTGAGCTATACCACGGCGCCATCGAAGGGTATCTTTCCAGGCTGGACCCCCATTCGACTTACATTACACCTGAAGATCTTCAGCAGACTCAGGAAAGGCTGCGAGGTTCCTTCGAGGGTATAGGAATTTACTTTGATATCATTGGCAACTACCTAACTGTTCTGTCTCCTATCGAAGGTTCTCCTGCCTACAAAGTCGGGCTCCTGCCGGGCGATAAAATCGTTAAAATCGACGGGCGTTCCTCTCTTGGAATCAAGAAGGCTTCAGAGGTGACACGCAGACTGAAGGGACCCAAGGGAAGCAGAGTCCAGGTATCCGTTCTACGAAGCGGCGAGGAAGACTTGATCGAGTTTGGAATCGTCCGGGACAAGATTGAGGTACCCAGTGTACCCTATGCCTTTCAGGTTGAGCCCGGAGTTGGTTATGTAAAAATCAACAGATTCTCCAGTCGTACATCAAAAGATCTACGTTCCTCCTTGGAAAATCTCAAGGCAGAAGGGATTCGAAAACTCATTCTGGACCTGCGTGGGAATGGCGGCGGGTATTTGGAACAGGCGGTGGAGGTGGCAAATCAGTTCGTGGAGAGAGAACTGCTGGTGGTGTATACCGAAGGCCGTAACAAGAATTCGAGAGAAGACCATTTTGCGGCCAAGGAGCCGGTGATCGGGGACAAGGTCCCGATACTGGTGTTGGTTAACAGTTACAGCGCCAGTGCTTCGGAAATCGTCGCAGGAGCGATTCAGGACTACGATCGTGGCATGGTCGTTGGGAGAACGACCTTTGGCAAGGGGCTTGTCCAGAAGCAGTATCCCTTGAAGAATGGCGGCGCGGTGCTGCTGACGGTCGCTCGCTATTTTACGCCTTCAGAACGCCCCATTCAGCGCCCCTTCTCGAAGGACAGAATGTCTTACTTGAATGCCGCGCACGATGGGTATGATCCGAACCAGGATCCAGACAGCCTGAGTCAAAAACCGATCTACTATACAAAGATATTGCATAGAAAAGTTTACGGGAGTGGCGGCATTACTCCGGATATAACTTTGGAGGCCGACAGTCTGAACGCTTTCGAGCGTAAGTTGAGCAGAAGATTCTTTTTCGAGTTTGCCAATCTTCACGCAACCGATTTTACTCGCAATTACTCCGCGTTTGAACCATATTTGAGGCGCTATACTCCCGGCCGCAAGGCACTCTCCTGGTTCAAGGACTATCTTGAGGAAAAGGGTCTGGAGTTTACCGATCGGGACTTCAAATCGGGGACGGAACTCATCCGCAACCAGTTGAAGCGGCATTTCGCGCAAATCAAATGGGGAAGTCGTGAAGCAGGGCAAGTTCAGGTAAGCCAGGATCCGGAAGTGCTAAGTTCGCTCGCTGTTTTCTCGCAGGCAGAGAAACTGCTAGCGGACAGAACCTACTTATACAACAGGGGACAGACACATATCCCCAACCCGGCAGGGCAGCTTCGGTAAACAATCAGATTTACCATTTGGGGAGGAACCTATGACACAGCAGCAATCGCCGCCGGTACGCAAGGAAATCGGTACGCAGGTAAATTTGCCGTTGTCCAAGGCGGTGGAGATCAGCTTCAACAGTGTCAAGATCCGATTTGGGCGGTCTTTGATAACGGTAAGTGGGATCGTATTGGCCATCGCTTTCCTGATGTCCATTTGGACGAGCAGTATCATCGTGGGTGGTCTCAAGGTGGCGAACGACCCCAAGATGAATCTGAAGCTCCAGCAGAAGGGAATTGACATCGATCCAGACAGCGCAGCCAACCGTCAGGAGGAGTCCAAAAATACCTGGCTCGTGGTGCTTTCCCTGCTGGTGTGTCTTGTTGGAATTACGAACGCGATGTTGATGTCGGTTACCGAACGATTCCGTGAAATCGGTACCATGAAATGTATGGGCGCATTGGACGGTTTTATCATCAAGCTGTTTCTGCTCGAGTCCTCATTTATGGGAACAGCCGGGACGATTATTGGCGCTGTGGTTGGTTTCAGTCTCGCGCTCCTGATTGCGTTGACGAGTTACGGTTCGGGTCTGTTAGCCTACGTGGATTGGAGCGAAATCCTGCAGCGTGCAGTTCTGGCCATTGTTGTAGGGTCGTTCCTTTCGCTGATGGGGGGTATTATACCCGCTTACAGGGCTGCCAAAATGGAACCGGTGGACGCGATGGCCCTCGAAGTATAGGCATCAAAAATGATGGAAGTCGGAAAATTGCAGCATTGACTCTTCTCGGAGGCACCCATGGCAGTTGTACGAACACAGGACGTCAAAAAAGCTTATGTGATGGGAGATCTCACCGTCCATGCCTTGAAGGGCGTCGACATCGAGATCGAACAGGGAGAATATCTTTCGATCATGGGGCCTTCGGGGTCCGGCAAGACGACCTTGTTCAACATGGTTGGTGGACTGGACAAGCCTACTAGCGGAAAAGTCTATATAGACGATGTGGACGTTGCTCAGCTCGATGCCTATGAGCTGGCCTGGCTCAGATGCAGAAAGATCGGATATATCTTTCAGTCCTTCAATCTGATTCCTGTGATGACCGCCCTGGAAAACGTGACGCTTCCGATGGTTTTCGCAGGATTGACAAGTGACGAGGCCCGGGACAAGGGCGTGCATCTTCTTGAAAAGGTCGGCCTGGGAGAGCGAGTGTCCCATAAACCCTTCGAGCTGTCGGGCGGTCAGCAGCAGCGGGTGGCCGTTGCCAGGGCCTTTGCGAATGACCCGGCGATTATCCTGGCGGATGAACCTACAGGAAACCTCGACCTGGTGACCGGTACCGAAATTATCGACCTCCTGAGGGAAATGAATCAGGAATCTGGTGTAACCGTGATTTCCGCCACACATGATCACAAGATGCTCAGCGTATCCGACCGGGTGGTGTGGGTTCGAGACGGCAAGGTAGACCGGATTGTGAATCGTGAAGACTTGAAGATCGAAGTGGGTACGATCGACGGTGAAGCCCCTTAGATTGGGCGGATGACCAGCCGCATTCTAGTGTCATTAATGTTGAATTCGGGAATATCGCTTGACTAGTCAAACGTCTTTTGTTAATCTTAATTTTCAAATTCGATCTAGATATTTCTGGAGATAATTTTTGATGAACTCAAGCAACCGGTACTGGCGTGGGTATTTTAATCGCTCTTTCCGATATTATGGGGAGATGCTTCAGAACACAGTTTGCCCACCAGGTTAGGTTAATTTATACGTTGTGATAAGGCCCTGGGCATTCGCTCGAGGGCCTTTTTTCATGTTCACGAATTGATCTTGACAAGCTCTATTGAATCTGCTTATTTATTTGGCGTATCTTAATAGAATTCTTAGGGTTATTACAGAATCCAGGGGCTTCCAGGCGGCATTCCGGGCCCGAACTTCCAACCAAATCCGTTCAGGACTTTCAGAAGAGAAAGTTTTGCCGATACCCGATCTGAACACATTAACCAGGCTGGCAGATGGAAAGGGCCTGATTCCGGTATCCAGAGAGATTCTGGGTGATACGGAATCCCCCGTTTCTGCCTATCTGAAAATTCGCGAAAAGGCATCGTATTCCTTCCTTTTCGAAAGCGTTGAGGGTGGGGAAAAGATCGGCAGATACTCGTTTCTGGGTGTTGACCCATTTCTCATTTTTAAGTCCCGGGGAGATGCGATCGAGATTCATAACCTCAAAAATAATGAGCGGCGGAGTTTCAAGGCGGACCCGAAAGCAGAGATCCGAGGACTCCTTGATACATACCGATCCGCTCGGCTCGAGGGTCTTCCACGATTCACCGGGGGTGCGGTCGGGTATGTGGGGTATGACGCGATCAGGCTGATGGAGGATATCCCGGATTCGACTCTCGACGATCTGGGAATGGATGACATACTACTTCTGTTCTACGATACACTACTTGCGTTCGACAATATCCAGCACAAGATACACCTGATCTCGAATGTTCATACCCAGGGAGATCTGGAAGCGAATCTCAATGTCGCCGTGGACCGTATTTCTGATTTGGAAAATTTGCTTCAGAAACCCATAGATCACCGTCTTGCGCCGGGAGGCGGGGAATGCAGGATCTCATCGAATACATCCATGGATGATTATCTTTCAAAGGTCGAAAAATGCAGGGAGTATATCGTTGCAGGAGACATCTTTCAGGTCGTATTCTCCCAGCGGTTCGAGACCGAAATAACTGTCGGGTCCCTGGACATTTATCGTTGTTTACGGACAGTTAACCCGTCTCCATACATGTTCCATCTGGATATGGGGGATTTCCAACTGGTGGGTGCGTCCCCTGAGCTGTTGGTACGGGTTGAAGAAGGAGTCGTTCAGGTGCGTCCGATTGCAGGTACACGCAGGAGGGGCTCTACTGAGGAGGAAGATTCGGCGCTTGCAGAAGAACTGCTCACCGACGCCAAGGAATGTGCCGAGCACATTATGCTGGTGGATCTGGGAAGGAACGATGTGGGACGCGTTTCGGAATTTGATACGGTTCGTGTTACCGAACAGATGGTGATCGAGCGTTACTCTCACGTGATGCACATTGTATCGAATGTGAGAGGTAAACTCCGGGAGGATGTAGACGCACTGGATGCGCTGTTCGCGTGTTACCCGGCGGGAACGGTTTCAGGCGCTCCCAAGATCCGCGCAATGGAGATTATTGACGAACTGGAAAACACGCGCAGGGGAGTCTACGCTGGAGCTGTGGGCTATATCGATTTTTCCGGGGATATGGATACCTGTATTGCGATCCGGACGATGGTGATCAAGGATGGGAAGGCCTATGTTCAGGCGGGAGGCGGAATCGTGTTCGACTCTGTACCGGATCGCGAGTACGACGAAACGGTGAATAAGGCGAGGGCCCTCTTCCGGGCTGTGGAAGTTGCGGAGCGCGGTGAACTCGCTTAACGTGCGAAATCAGATATGATTCTTATTATCGACAATTACGATTCTTTCACATACAATCTGGTTCAGTATCTGGGTGAACTGGGTGCAGTGCTGGATGTACACCGTAATGACAGGATATCGCTCAATGAAATCCGGAGCCTGGCTCCTCAGAAAATCGTGGTGTCTCCAGGTCCTTGTACGCCAAATGAGGCCGGCATTTCGCTGGAACTTATACGTGAGTTTGCGGGTGAGATTCCCATTCTGGGTGTATGTCTTGGACACCAGTCCATCGGGCAGGCGTTCGGCGGCGTGGTCACCGGTGCGCCCACTATTATGCACGGAAAGGTTTCGGATATTCATCACGATGGGAAGACGCTTTTCGCCGGGTTGCCGCAACCTTTTGCGGCAACAAGATATCATTCGTTACTGGTAGAACGGGAGACACTGCCTGAATGCCTCGAGATCTCCGCAGAAACGGAGGACGGGATCATTATGGGAGTGAGGCATCGCGAGTTCCAGGTGGAAGGCGTACAGTTTCATCCCGAGTCTATCTTGACCGCTCAGGGCAAGCCGCTTCTGGAAAATTTTCTAAGACTTTGATTGTGGCGGTATCGGGAAAGCATCCGATCATCTCGATCTGGAGACCAGTACAATGACGATTCAAGACGCAATAGCTGGACTGATAGAGGGTAGTGCGCTTTCGAAAAATGAGATGGTTTCCGTTATGGATCAGATCATGTCTGGCACCGCATCTGATGCCCAGATCGGCGGTTTCCTGGTGGCGTTGCGCTTGAACGGCGAATCTGTTGACGAGATTTCAGGCGCGGTTGAAGTGATGCGAGAGAAGGCTACTTCCATTCATACCAGACACGACGTTGTTGTGGATACGTGCGGAACCGGCGGTGATCATTCCGGCACATTCAATATATCCACAGCCGCCGCCTTTGCCGTTTCCGGTGCAGGACTCTGCGTTGCCAAGCACGGGAATCGAGCTGCGTCCAGCCTTTGTGGCAGCGCCGATGTGCTTCGTGCCCTGGGTGTGAATGTGGAGGCATCACCTGAAACTGTGTCAAAATGTCTGGACGAAGTCGGCCTCGGGTTTCTATTTGCACCTGCCCTGCACGGAGCAATGAAATACGCCATTGGACCAAGGAGAGAGTTGGGCATCAGGACGATATTCAATGCGCTTGGGCCACTCACCAATCCAGCCAGGGCGAGGCATCAGGTGATCGGTGTTTACAGCGGCGACCTGACGGTCACACTTGCGGAAGTCCTGAACAGTTTGGGGTCCGAGCGAGCCTTTGTGGTACACGGTTCCGATGGCCTGGACGAATTGACGACAACTGGCCCGACAAGGGTAAGTGAACTCTCCAGGGGATCGGTAAAGACTTATGAGGTAAAACCGGAAGACTTCGGTCTGGAATCGGTGAGTGCCGATGTGCTGAAAGGTGGAGATGAGCAGCAAAATGCCGCAATCATCCTCGAGGTATTGGAGGGCAAGCCCGGTCCCAGGCAGGACATTGTGGCCCTGAACGCAGGTGCCGCGATTGCCGCGGGCGGATTGGCTGAGGATATTGGCGCCGGTGTAGAACTGGCTCGTGCCTCGATTCTATCCGGAAAGGCCATGGAAAAACTCGAGGGTCTCAAGCGTGTGAGCAATGGTTGATCACATTGGACAGGATACCTGAATGAGTACCATACTGGATGAGATCGTAGCCTATAAAAAGACGTTTGTGGAAACGTGTCGTGCCCGCAGGCCGCTGGAATCGCTTAAGGAAGCTTGTGTAACTTTGGGCGATCCTCCATCGTTTTTCGAGGCCCTGATCGAGGGAGACGATATCGCTGTTATCGCGGAGGTCAAGAAGGCGTCGCCCTCCAAAGGGATCATTCGGGATGATTTCGATCCCGTCGATATCGCAAGGACATACGAACGGAACGGCGCGTCCGCGATTTCTGTTCTGACTGACGAGAAATATTTCCAGGGTTCGGATGCTTACCTTACGGATGTGAGCAGGGCCATTGGGATTCCCGTTCTGCGCAAAGATTTTGTGATTGATCCCTACCAGATCTATGAGGCGAAGTGCATTGGGGCGTCGGCAGTGCTACTGATCGTCTCTGCACTATCCCCTGAGGTGTTGGGGAGGCTGTTTGAGATTTCGAAGGAATTGATGCTGGACGTACTTGTGGAGGTGCATACCCAGGAGGAATTGTTTCTCGCGCTCGATATCGGTGCAGATATTGTCGGCGTGAACAATAGAGATCTCAGGACCTTCGAGACCGATCTTCAGACGACTTTCGGTCTTCTGGAGTCTGTTCCTGACGATCGTGTTATTGTCAGTGAGAGCGGTATCAGCAATCGCGATGAAATTGTGCGACTGAGAGATGCCGGAGTAGATGCCGTTCTTGTTGGGGAGCGTTTGATGCGGGAAATCGACATTGGTCGAAGTCTTCGCAAACTTCTTGGGAGGTGAACAGATGGAAACGAAAGTGATTCTCGAAGACAGTGAAATTCCAAGACAGTGGTACAATATTCAGGCAGACATGCCGCATCCTGTACAACCCCCTCTTCATCTGGGGACCAGGCAGCCTGTAGGTCCGGACGATCTCGCGCCTATTTTTCCGATGAACCTGGTGGAGCAGGAGATGAGCACGGAGCGGTGGATCGATATTCCGGAAGGAATTCTCGAAAAGCTTCTTCTCTGGCGCCCCAGCCCACTTTACCGCGCCCGTGCGTTTGAGAAAGCTCTGGATACACCGGCTAAAATCTACTACAAGAATGAAGGGGTCTCACCGGCAGGCAGTCACAAGCCGAATACGGCAATCGCCCAGGCGTATTATAACAAGGAATTTGGGGTCAAACGTCTCACCACAGAGACCGGGGCCGGGCAGTGGGGCAGTGCCCTCGCCTTTGCTTGCAGTCAATATGGTCTGGAATGCAAGGTCTACATGGTCCGGATCAGTTTTGAGCAAAAGCCCTTCCGAAAGATGATGATGGCTGTTTGGGGCGCCGAATGTCTGCCGAGTCCCAGTAACGAGACGGAATGTGGAAGAAAAATACTAGCAGAAATGCCGGATACGCCTGGAAGTCTGGGAATCGCCATCAGTGAGGCTGTGGAAGATGCCTTATCTCGCGAAGATACCCGGTACTCGCTGGGCAGTGTTCTCAATCACGTGTTGATGCATCAGACAATCATAGGCCTGGAAGCTCAGAAACAAATGGCGAAAATCGGAGCCGAACCGGATGTAGTGATTGGTTGTGTTGGCGGTGGGTCCAATTTCGCCGGCCTGGCGTTTCCCTATCTGCGCGACAAGATCCATGGCAAAGAGCTAACAGTAATTGCCACCGAGCCCAAGGCCTGCCCGACACTTACCCGAGCTGATTTCGCGTACGACTTTGGAGATACCGCAGGGATGACTCCTCTGATGCCGATGCATTCCCTCGGTCATACCTTTGTTCCTGCTCCCATCCATGCAGGCGGATTGAGATACCACGGAGTCGCTCCCCTGATCAGTCAACTGGTTGTGGACAATCTGATCGAGGCGCGGTCCTATCACCAATTGGAGAGTTACGAGGCAAGTGTGCTTTGGGCGCGGACGGAAGGGTTTATTTCTGCACCTGAGACTTCGCATGCTCTGGCCTCGGTGGTCGAACAGGCAAAGAAAGCGCGCGAGGAAGGAAAAGAGAAAGTGATTCTTTTCAATTGGTCTGGACATGGATTGATGGACCTCTTGGGATATGACAAGTACTTCGGGGGTGAGCTTGTAGATTACGAGTTGCCCGAGTCCGATCTCGAAAAATTCAAGGCATCCATGGCGGAATTTCCTGTGCCGCAGGGGGCCTGATGGTGTATGAATTATGAGGGTGCGTATGAAGATATGCGGCATCACACTGTCCGAGGATGCACAATTGGCGGCAGAACAAGGTGCCGATGCCGTGGGATTCATATTCTATTCACCGAGCCCTCGATATATTCACCCGGATGAGGCCGCGGAAATCGTATCCGATCTTCCACCCTTTGTGACTCCAGTGGGGGTGTTCGTCAACACGGATCGTGCCGAGATCGATGCTACCGTGAAGGGTGTGGGGCTCAGAGCGGTTCAGCTTCACGGAGACGAGTCACCGGCGGACTGCGAAGGCTTCTCGGTCCCGGTAATTCGAGCACTTAGGGTAGGTGAAAAATTTGATCCCTGTTCTCTGGATGCCTTCCCTGTGGACACCTTCCTGCTGGACACAGCAAGAACCGGGCTGTATGGCGGCACGGGCCAGACCTTCGACTGGAAGGTGGCGCAGGAGGTGTCTCGAGATCGACGTATCATCCTGTCGGGAGGAATCAACCCGAAAAACGTAGCTGAGGCTGTAAGAACGGTTGTCCCGTACGGAGTGGACTGCGGCAGTGGTGTTGAGGCGAAGCCCGGCATCAAGGATCATGATAAAATCCGGGCATTCTTCAGCGCATTGAAAGGTCAGGAGCAGAAATGAAGAAGTCGGTTGACGAGCAGCTGGCGATTCTGATGCGTGGCGTGGACTACGGGGACGAATTGCTGAAGGAGCGGATGGGTGAGGAGCTAAGGGATCGCCTGGCGTCAGGCCGTCCCCTGAAGGTTTATTGCGGGTATGATCCTACGGCGCCCGATATTCACCTTGGTCACACGGTGACCATGCGAAAGCTTCGGCAGTTTCAGGACTTCGGCCATGAGGTCACCTTCCTGATCGGAAATTTCACCGGTCTGGTCGGCGATCCTTCGGATAAAGACAGCGCCCGCCCACAGCAGACGCTGGATCAGGTTGCTGAGTTTGCCAGGACCTATGCAGACCAAGCCTTTAAGATCCTGGACAAAGATCGTACCCAGGTAAGATACAACGCGGACTGGCTTCAGAAACTCACCTTCGAGGAAGTGATCAAGCTGGCAGCCAATTTCACCGTTCAGCAGTTCCTCAGCCGTGACAATTTCCGAAAGCGGTGGGATGACGGGGACCCGGTCTGGATGCACGAATTCTTTTACTCGCTGATGCAAGGTTACGACGCAGTGGTCCTGGAAGCGGATGTTCAGCTTGGGGCTACGGAACAGTTGTTCAATCTTATGGCGGGCAGGAAATTGCAAGAATCTTTCGGACAGAAACCGCAGGTGTGTCTCACCGTCCCGATTCTGGTTGGGACCGACGGGCATATGCGGATGAGCAAGTCCACCGGCAATTACATCGGAGTTGATGAGCCACCTGAAGAGCAATACGGGAAGGCGATGAGTTTGCCGGATGAGGCCATGCCCAACTATTTCGACCTGGTGACTCGATGGTCGCTGGATGAGATTGCGAAGGTGAAGTCGGATCTTGAGAAGGGCGCGATCCATCCAATGGAGGCTAAGCACAAACTCGCCTGGGAGATTGTTGATATCTTTCATGGTAAGGGAGGCGCGGACCAGGGAGAGGCTCATTTCCGACGCGTTCATCAAAAGGGCGATTTGCCAAAAGACATTCCGACCTTTCAGATCGATGAACCTGTAGGCCTGCTAGACCTGATGGTGAATGCAGGGCTCACGCCAAGTAAGAGCGAAGGTCGCCGGCTGATTCAGCAGGGCGGTGTACAGATCGATGGACGCAGGATAGAAGATCAGAAGGAGGTTGTTTCTCCGGATGCAGAGGCAATTCTTCAGGTGGGAAAACGAAAGTTCTTGCATTTGAATGGATAGCGTCTATCCATTGAACAGAGAGGAAATTGTATGGCGTCAGAGCATTTGGCCAATGAGGTTTTGCCAGATTCCGGTGGACATTTTGGCCCCTATGGCGGTAGATACGTACCCGAGACATTGATGGCCCTCCTGCAGGATCTGGAGGCCGCATACACCGAAGCTAAGGCGGATCCAGAGTTCCAGGCGGAGCTGGATCTATATCTTCGAGATTTCGTGGGTAGACCTACGCCCCTGTATTTTGCTGAGCGGCTCACGAAACAGTTGGGCGGCGCAAAGATTTTTCTGAAGAGAGAAGATCTTGCCCATACCGGTGCACACAAGATCAACCATGCTATGGGCCAGATCCTCCTGGCCAAGCGAATGGGCAAGACCCGGATAATCGCCGAGACCGGTGCAGGTCAGCACGGTGTGGCCACGGCAACCGTTGCGTCGATGTTCGGTTTGGAGTGTGAGATTTACATGGGCACGGAGGATATGGAACGCCAGGCCTTGAATGTATTCCGGATGCGGCTTCTGGGTGCAACAGTTACAGGTGTCGATTCTGGAAGCCGAACACTCAAGGATGCGATCAATGAGGCGATTCGGGATTGGACCGCTCGTGTGGACGACACATTCTATATCTTCGGATCCGTGCTGGGACCTCATCCTTATCCGATGATTGTGCGAGATTTTCAACGAGTGATCGGGGTGGAGGCCAGGGCCCAGATTCTCGAGAAGGAAGGCAAGCTGCCGCAATGTCTTGTGGCGTGTGTTGGCGGGGGTAGCAATTCGATGGGGCTTTTTCATGCGTTCCTCGGTGACGCTAATGTGAGGATGCTGGGCGTCGAAGCCGGAGGCCGTGGGATCCATTCTGGTGAACACGCCGCCAGATTCAACGGCGGAAGACTGGGGGTTCTGCACGGTTCAAGAATTTACTTGCTGCAAGACGATGATGGTCAGATTGCGCTTACACATTCTGTATCGGCAGGGTTGGACTATTCTGGCGTCGGCCCTGAGCACTGCTATTTCAGGGATCGGGAGAGAACGGAATACACCTTTGCCACTGACGATGAAGCAATTGAAGGATTTCAAAGGCTGAGCCAAACGGAAGGTATCATTCCGGCACTGGAGAGCGCTCACGCCATTGCGGAGGTCTGCAAGCTGGCACCACAGATGGGCAAAGACGAGCTGGTTTTGGTTAACCTCTCCGGCCGGGGTGATAAAGACGTGCAGCAGGCGGCGCAGTTCATCGAGGGTATTCTATAACAACACGGCGAAGCAGGAGATTATGTCAAGAATAGCCAGCAAATTTACGGAACTGAAGGATGGTTGTAGGACCGGGTTTATTGCCTATGTTACCGCAGGCGATCCGGATCTCGATACAACGGAACAGTTGGTGCCGGCACTGGAAGAAGCAGGTGTGGACATCATCGAGCTTGGCGTACCCTTTTCGGACCCCCTTGCAGACGGGCCCGAGATCCAGAAGGCTTCCCAGAGGGCGCTGAGGCACAGGGTTTCTCTCGGGGATGTTCTGGATCTGGTGGAGAGGCTTCGGACAAAGACTGAAATTCCCGTTGTGCTATTTACCTACTTCAACCCGGTTCACAATTACGGCCTGGAAAAATTGGTAGATAGAGCTTCAGAAGTAGGCGTGGATGGCATTCTGGTACTTGATCTTCCACCAGAAGAGGCTGGTGAGTACAAGTCCAGTATGGATGCTAAACAACTGGATACCATATTCTTGATTGCCCCCACAAGCCGTAAGGATCGAATCGCGCTAATCACATCTCAAACTACTGGATTCGTGTACTATGTATCCCGAGTTGGAGTGACCGGAGAAAGAGAAGACCTGGCCGCAAGTATCCAGGACATGGTCAGAGAGATTCGCGTCCATACCGACCAACCCGTTGCCGTTGGGTTCGGGGTTTCAACACCCGAACAGGCGGGCAAGCTGGCCGGTTATGCCGATGCCGTTGTAGTAGGGAGCGCAATCGTTCGCAGAATTGGTGAGCACGAGGGAGATCCCGAACTCGTTTCGAAAGTATGTGCGTTCGTCGAGACCCTAACTCGCCCGTTAAAGGGGGAATCCTGATGGACATCGAGCATTGGCGAAATCAGATCGATGAACTCAATCAGAATCTGTTGAAGCTTCTGAATGAGCGTGCCAGTTGTGCCCTCGAGATTGGCAAGATCAAGCATGCCACAGGGAAACCCATCTATGCGCCCGACAGGGAGACGAAAATTCTCAATCGTATTAAAGAATTGAATCAGGGTCCGCTGAGTCATGAAGCCGCCCAACGCATCTTTCGCCAGATTATAGACGAGTCCCGCCGGCTGGAACAGGACCTTGGAGACCACGAAGATTGAACCCGCCGTCATAATCAGTCATACCAGGGAGTAAATTCTAAAATGAGTTTTAACCGAATTCAGCAAATACCGACACCTGCCGAAACACAAGATAAGATGCCCCTATCCGCCGAACTGAAACAGTGTAAGGCAGAGCGGGATCGCGAGATTATAGACATCTTCGAGCGTAAGAGTGATCGCATTCTGGTTGTGATTGGCCCCTGCTCCGCCGACCAGGAGGATGCCGTATGTGAGTATGTTTCCAGACTGGCACGGGTACAGGAGGAAGTGAAAGAGCGGCTGCTGCTGGTACCCCGCATCTATACGAATAAACCAAGGACCACCGGTGCCGGATACAAAGGTATGGGGCACCAGCCGGACCCGCAGAAGGCTCCGAACATAGCCGAAGGCATCTATGCGATCCGACAGATGCATATTCGTTCCATTCGAGAGTCTCACCTGACTGCCGCCGACGAGATGTTGTATCCTGGAAACTTTCCTTATCTGGAGGACATTCTCAGCTACGTGGCGGTAGGCGCCAGATCCGTTGAAAACCAACAGCATCGCCTCACAATCAGCGGTTTGGACGTACCCGCAGGGATGAAAAACCCTACCGGTGGCGATCTGTCGGTGATGTTCAATGCGATCGAGGCTGCCCAGATGCCGCACATATTTATTTACAATGGTTGGGAAGTTAGCACTGATGGAAATCCATTAACACATGCCGTGCTCAGAGGATCCGTTGATATTTCCGGAAGAAGCATACCGAACTATCATTACGAAGATCTTGTTCATGTGGCAGCTTTGTACGAGGAACGGTCATTGGCTCATCCTAACATGATTGTGGATACCAATCATAACAATTCAGGCAAGCAGTTCGATGCGCAACCACGAATCGGCGCCGAGGTCATGAGAAGCCGCAAGAACTCACCTGTGCTGCGTGATATGATCAGGGGACTGATGGTCGAAAGCTATCTGGAGGAAGGTTCTCAGGGAGTATGGGAGGGCGTTTACGGAAAATCAATAACCGACCCCTGTTTGGGCTGGGAAGCCACGGAAGTCTTTCTCAAAGAGCTCGCGGATCTGTCCGCATAGGGTGCAAGCATGTCGAATCGACCTCCATTTCATGACAGCAATGTGGTGATCGTTGGTGTTGGGCTCATTGGCGGTTCTCTTGGTCTGGCATTCAAACGATTGGGCATCGGTGGGCAGATTGTTGGGATCAGCAGAACGGAGACTCTCGACGAAGCCGTTTCGATTGGAGCCATCGACAAGGGATATCCCTACGAGAAACTCGAGGAGGGTGTTGCCGGAGGGAATCTGATTATCCTCTGCACACCGATTTTCAGAATCCTCGAATTGCTGCCGCAAGTGTTGCGTGCGGCTCCTGATGGAAGTATCGTGACCGACGTAGGAAGCACCAAGCGGGAGATCGTAGCGTGCGCATCTGCCGCCGGTCGGAAGGATGTCCATTTCATCGGCGGGCACCCGATGGCCGGGTCCGAACGCAGCGGCGTTTCCGCAGCAGACCCATTTCTGTTTCAGAATGCTATTTATGTGGTGACACCCGAACGGGGTGTTTCACAGGAATCTTGCGAGATGCTGGTGGATCTGCTCAGGCGGGTAGGGGCGAGACCTATGCAGATGGATCCGGCCGTCCACGATCGGGTTGCGGCGGCGGTCAGTCACCTTCCTCAGATGATGGCTACGACCCTGGTCGGTATGATTGGTAAACTGAGTGAGGAAGAGGGACTGCCCTTGCAGATGGCTGCTGGAGGGTTCAGAGATCTTACGAGGATCGCGTCCAGTCCTTTTGACATGTGGCGTGACATCTGCCAGACGAATGCAAGAGAAATCCGGGGGATGATCGACTTATTCGTTGGTGAGATTGGGGCTGTAAGTGAGGCTACCGACAGGGAAGAACTGGGTGAACGTTTCGATTATGCTAATGAAGTAAGAGGGAGGATTCCTAAAGATTCCAAGGGATTCTTGCATCCCCTGCACGAGATCTTGCTTGTGGTTGAAGACCAGCCAGGTGTAATTGCCCGAGTTTCGAACATTCTAGCGGAAAAGGACATCAATATCGATGATATCGAAGTCCTGAAGGTGCGTGAGGGAGAAGGTGGAACGATTCGGATGGGGTTCGATTCCAAGGAAATAGCGATAGACGCGGTCGGTCTTCTGGAAGCTGCTGGCGTCAAGGCAAGGCTTCGGTAGGCCAGACTTCCGAATATCTTCATATGCAATGGGAGGATTGGTGGGACGGGGAAGTGATATAGAAGAGAAAGTCAAATCTGCGAAAGGCCTCACAGGTGTGTGCGACTTGCCAGGGAGTGTGGAGATATCCCTGATGGCCCTGGCTTCCGGATCGGCAAGTAAAGGTGTTTCGACGATCCAAAGATGCTCGGCGGCACCTGTTATTTTGGAATTTGAGGCGGTGCTGAACGAAATTGGAATTCATTCCAGCAGAACGGGTGAGACGGTGGAAGTCACCGGAGGAGCCCTCGAAGAACCGAAACACAGTCTTTCCGCGGGCAGCCATCCCATCTATTTTTCCTGTCTGGCCGGACTGCTGGCGGGTGCCCCGTTCCAGACGGAGCTCATTTCAGGACATTCTGAGAATCTCGCAAGAGGGACAATTAAGGCATTGCAATCTCTGGGTGCTGCGTTCTCCCTCCCTGTAGAGGGCACATTTCCTCTGAAGCTGGGGGGGGGGAAACTGACCACAGGCAGGCACGTCATCCAATCACCAGATTCTGGAATAAAGTCCGCCCTGTTCCTCGCCGGTCTGGGTGTGGAGGGTGTCGTTGAACTGGTTCAGGACACATCCGGCGAAGATGACCTCGAAGTTCTGTTCAGGCGCTCGAAATGCAGAATCGAAAAGGGACGTGTAGAGGATGGGGAGGGACATCAGCTAAGCATTTCGGGGCCGCTTGAACTGAAAGCGGCCGAGCATGAACTGCCCGGGGAGGCGGGGGCCGCGATAGTTCTGCTTTTGACAGCTGCTGTTCTGGGCAGGTCTGATCTCACCGTTAAACACGTAGGTGTCGATCTCAAGAGCCGACGAATGATGGATCTGCTTCGAAGAATGAATGTGAAATTCGAGCTGAAACGCACACAGACCGAATCGAAGTTTCATACACGCCAGATTCAGGTCAAGGGTTCCGAGCTTCGTTCTGTAAAGATCTCCAATGAGTACTCCAGGCTGTTTCTGAATGAATTGCCTCTTCTGGCTGTGATCGGAGCTTCGTCTCCTGGTGAAACCATTATCCGAGATGCAGCGCTTTTGCGGGAAGGACCTGTCGATTGCATTTCGGTGCTGGTGGAGAACTTGCGAGAAATGGGAATTCAGGTGGGTGAAATGCCGGATGGATTGGTGATCAAAGGTGGACGGTTGCAGGGTACCACCGTGGATGCGAAAGGGGATGCCCGTATCGGACTCGCCATGATTTCAGGTGGATTTGCAGCCGATGGAGAAACAACGGTCGTCAATCCGGGACCGGTTCGGGAGCATTACCCGGGCGTCCTGGAAAGACTCGGTAGTTTGGAAAGAGTTTAAGGCGACGATTGCTTGATATACAAACGAGGGAGTGGCCATGAAACTGATTGTCCGTTTAATGATGCTTGCGCTCGTGATTTTCCTGGGCGGTGTGGTCTTTATCAGATACACCTACGGCTGCTCGTGGAAAGAGAGCTTTGAGATTGCCGATCAGTTCGTTGCCGACTTGATCGGCTGAGGCGCGTTTTGAATATCACTTCAAAATCCAGGATTCTGGGCGTAATCGGGGATCCTGTTGCACACTCGTTTTCCCCTCTCATGCACAATGCCGCTATAGCTGCCATCGGTGAGGATTATGCCTATGTGGCATTCCATGTGTTGCCAGAAAATGTCGGTCAGGCTGTAAACGGAATGCGGGCCCTGGGGATCAGAGGTCTGAATGTGACCATTCCCCATAAACAGACCGTGATGGAGTATCTGGATAGAATCTCTGAAGAGGCACTGGCGGTCGGGGCTGTCAATACGATCTCCCTGGAAGACGGTGACCTGGTGGGATACAACACCGATGTCTACGGTCTTTCCACGGCTCTGGAGAGGGTTGCCGGCCTGCAGCAGTTTCCAGAATGTTGTGTCGTACTGGGAGCGGGTGGGGCTGCGCGTGCTGCGGTATACGCACTGGGGACAAGGCAGGAAGTGAGAACAGTAACCGTGCTCAATCGGACATTGGCCAGAGCTGAGTCCCTCGTACGAGATATGGAAAAAATCACGGGCAAGCCTATGACTGCCGCAGTTCTGGAAGAGGAGACACCCCTGGCACACTTCGCTGATGCCGGATTGGTTGTAAATGCAACATCCCTGGGTATGTACCCGCACATTGAGGGATCTCCGCTGTCGAGTGAGAAAGCCCTCCATTCGGGCACGGTCCTTTATGATACGGTTTTCAATCCACTCCAGACAAGATTGATGTCGCAATTCCAAAGTGTTGGTGCCAGCGCCTATGGCGGACTGGACATGCTGGTATATCAGGGCGCCAGATCCTTCCAGATCTGGACGGGCATAGAACCATCCAGTGATGTGATGAAACAGGCCATTGTGGGTCGGTTTCAATCCTAACGGTGGATGAAAACGTCCATATACGGCCCGAAGCCAAGCGGGTTTTTGTACGCAAGATGTTCGATGGTATTGCCGGCACATACGATCTTCTGAATCATCTCCTCAGTGTCGGAATTGACATCGTTTGGAGAAAGCGTACGGTCGAGGGGTTGGGGATTCAACCGGGCTGGCTTGTGCTGGATCTGGCTACGGGAACTGGCGACCTCGGATTCGAGACTGCAGCGAGGCATCCTGGTACGCGAATTATTGGTGCAGATCTGTCGGTTCCAATGATGCAGGTTGGAAGGCAAAAGGCCTTACGTGGCAATGGAGGGGTATGTTTTGTTTGCGGAGACGCTGAGCGACTGCCCTTCAATGACCAGACTTTCGATGCGATTTGTATCGGATTTGGAGTTCGAAATTTCGCGAGACTGAATGTCGGCCTTGGAGAAATGTGCCGGGTACTGAGGCCGGAGGGAAAGCTCGCGGTTCTGGAATTTTCGAAACCCCGAGCAGTTGTGCTACGTACGCTGTATCTGTTCTATTTCAAGAATGTGTTGCCCCTGATAGGTCGTATCGTGTCAAAGGATCCAGGAGCATATCAATATCTTTACGAATCGGTCATGCTGTTTCCCGAAGGGGAGGAATTTGAGGACCGGTTGGAAAAGTCCGGATTTCGAAACCCGAGAACGATCCGCCTTTCCCTGGGGATCGCCAATTTGTATTTGGCTGAACGGGCCTGAATTTCCTTTGTAGTTTAGTCAGGCTTCCTTTTCTACGCCTGTTAATCTGGAGTATATTTACTTGTCGATTTCATTTTCAGAGGAGATTGCGGGCATGCTGGCTGAGCCGGCGAATCTTTCCGCGGCCGATCTACTTCCACTCATCGAAGTTCCGCCTGAGCCTGAAATGGGTGACTATGCATTGCCCTGTTTCACATTGGCAAAGACATTTCGCAAGTCTCCTAACCAGATCGCCGAAAATCTTGCGTCGAGCGTAACGCCCACGGAGCGTATTAAGGAAGTGCGCGCTACAGGACCCTATCTGAACTTCTTCATAGACCCGATTGCTCTCGTACGGGAGACTATGGGGGCCATATTTTTGAAAGGGCAAGAATTCGGTACCGGCACCGACGGATCTAGAAAGACGGTCGTCATTGACTTTTCTTCGCCGAATATTTCCAAACCCTTCACCATCGGACATTTGCGAACAACGGCCATTGGTCACTCACTTGGCCGGATATACGCTGCGCTTGGCTGGAATGTTGTGGGCATAAATCACCTTGGAGACTGGGGTGCACCCCACGGGATGAACATTGCGGCTTACAAACTATGGGGAGACGAAGAGGCTCTGCGAAAAAACCCTCCCTATGAACTTTTTAATCTTTACGTAAAATTCAACGCAGAATTGGAGAAAGATCCATCCCTTATCGAGGCAGTGCGGTCCTGGACTCGAAAACTGGAGCAGGGAGACGAGGAAGCCCTTTCGCTCTGGCAGTGGTTTCGTGACGAAACGATCAAGGATTTCCAAAAGATGTATGACCGAATGGGAATCACCTTCACGGAAACCATAGGGGAGAGTTTCTTCCACGAAAAGGTGGATGCTGTGGTGGAGGAATTAAGGGAGAAAGAGCTTGCAGAGGAGAGCGAGGGGGCTCTGGTGGTAAAGCTGGATGACTTCGATATGCCTCCCTGTATTTTGCAGACCGGGCATGGAACAAGTCTGTATCATGGTCGGGATCTTGCGGCCGCGATGTATCGCAAGGAGAAATACAATTTCGACCGGATGATTTACACCACCGATGCAGGTCAGTCTCTCCATTTCAAACAGTTCTTCAAAGTGCTGGAATTGGCAGGATACGAATGGGCTGAAGATTGCGTTCACGTACCGTTCGGTGTGATCACTTTCAAGGATGGCCGGATGTCGACCCGGCGAGGGAATGTTATTTTTCTTGAAGACGCGCTGAACCGTGCGGTGGAACTCACAAAACAGATCATTGAAGCTAAGAATCCTGACTTGCCTGACAAGGAGCAGATCGCAGAGGATGTAGGGGTAGGCGCTGTGATTTATGCAGACCTGGATTCGAGGCGGACCAGGGATGTCGTTTTCGATTGGGACGAGATTCTGAATTTCAATGGCGAGACCGGTCCGTATATCCAGTACACCCACGCGAGGTACTGCAGTGTTCTGCGCAAATATGGGGCAAAAGTAGATGGCTCCGATTTGGACCACACGTTGCTCCAGGAACCCGAGACCCTTGCTGTGGTCAAGTGCCTTGGACAGTTTCCCGGACGCATTCGCGCTGCGGCGGACACCAACGAACCTTCTGCAATAGCCACGTATTTGATCGAAGTGTGTGCGGTTGCCAATCGTTTCTACAATGCCCACCGGGTAGTCTCTGAGAATGAAGAGCTTACGAACGCACGTGTTTCCCTTGTATATGCCATCACGCTTGTACTTGCTCGAGGACTTTATCTGCTGGGCATAAAAGCCCCGGTTCGAATGTAGAGGGTGTATTCACAGTTGGATTGGACCAGTAAACTCTGGTCTCATTGGGGGAATCTGATATGGGGGAAGACCGAAAGAAATTTCACTGCGACACCTGTGGTAGGGAGACGGCGCATCTTCATCGGGATGTGCTGGACAGTGACTACAACGCCCTGATGAAGCCTGCGCTCTGGAATTGCCAGGAATGCTATGAAAAGAAGAGGGCTCAGCGGTTGACGAAGCAACAGCAGCCATGAAGCTTCTCGAGCGTAGACACATTTTCCTTATGGGATTTATGGCGACGGGGAAGAGCAAAATCGGGCCGATTCTGGCTGAAAGGCTTGGCCGAAAGTTTATCGATACGGACGACCTTATCGTACAGGCGGCAGGGAAGACCATTCCCGATCTCTTCGACCAGGATGGAGAGGCCGCCTTTCGTGTTTTTGAACACGAGTGTGTTGCCAAGGCGGCTACCGGCGAGGATGCCGTGATTGCACTGGGTGGTGGCGCGGTTACCCAGGAGGACAATTGGGTTACGATTCGGGAGACTGGCCTGTGTGTCTGCTTGCAAGCTTCGGCGGAGACCATTTTTGAGAGAGTAAGTCGGAACGCAGAAAGACCCCTGCTGGTGGGACTGACCGACGAGGAACGGATGGGTAAGATTCGCTCGATGCTCGAAGAACGTGGGAAGTATTACAGACGCGCGGATGTTTTCATTACCTCATCAGAATCCGCGACACCTGAGGAAACCGCTGACCTCGCGCTCCAGAAGTTTGAAGCCTTTTCCAGGAAAGAATCGATGTGACCATCCCCCGAGTAGATACCCACATACATGCTACCTCGTACCGGGCGGATCGACCTTCCAAGGAGGTCACTGTTGCGGCTTGCTTTGAGAGATGTTTGGAGGAAAACATTGCCTCCGTCGGTATCCTCGAACACCTCGGTGGGTGGCGACATCCGATAGCATGTCACCACGACCTGAAGGCGGAATTTCTCCAGCTGGAACCGGGGATACCTGTCGCCCTCGGCATGGAGGTGAACATCCATGGGCCCGATGGAACCATGGATGGCACGGAGGCTGATCGCAACGAGCTGGGACTGGATTTTGTTCTGGCTGAATCCAGTTCAACGCCGGCAGATTTGAGTTCTGTTCAAGACCTCGTGGAATTCGATCACAAATGTCAAATGGCAGCCACCCAGACCTCATGGGTAGATGTGATCGTACATCCATGGTCGATTGTTCAGAAACGACTGGACAGCGCGGGATTGGAGGAGACATGGCATTTCTCGGATGTTCCGTTCATTTATCTTGAGGAATGGGCGGACGCGCTTGCTGACTGTAACACCGCCTGTGAGATCAATACCAAAAATATCAAATTCTTTGAGGATCCATTGTATATAGAGTTCATTGGTATCCTAGTGAAGCGCGGTGCCCGCATAGCGATAGGTTCAGATGCTCACAAGCTCGAGCGCATCGGGTCAACAGAGCCTATTTATCAGTTTCTGGAAGCGCAAGGATTTCCCGCTGAACTCATCTGGTTTCCCCACCTATGAAGCAGAGCAACATCCGATCACCCAGGTGGTGTCAGCCCCAGTTCGTAGAACCGCCAGGTCCAGTAGCCGTTGTCATAGACGATTGTTTTGGCGAGGATGTGGCGTTTTTTTTGCGTGACGGGAAGCAGTTGTTCGAACTTGAGGTACTGGAAACCCAATCGAGTCAGAGTAAAGGTATAAGGCGGTTTTGCTGCAGGGCGCCCATCGGCATGAGGGATGGATTGAAGGACCTGGTCGTCCGGTCTGAAACGGCAGAACAAATCAGCCTCAGATCTGTTGTGCTTCGGCGCGGACCGATCCACTCGGTAAATATGGTGTTCACGAGCGACTGGCATTTGTTACTTGTTGGACAAGATGGCCAGCTTGAAGACCAGTCGGAGAGATGCTTCAATCTTGTTCAGGAATTGAATGCTATGCAGCCGGATTTGGTGATCCACACCGGGGACCTGATCACTCGGTATCAGGGTTCTGGACTTCCACCTTTACCAGAAGCCGACATTCGAGGGCAGTTTACCAGAGCCCGAGAGATATTCGATCAGCTAAAGATACCGATGTTTCTTCTCCCTGGGAATCATGACCTAGGTTTCGAAGTCTGCCGCAGGCACTGGTGGAATCTGGTTGGAAAGCCCTGGCGGGGAGCAACTGATGATGTGTCTGTTCTGCTTGGACCGGTTCATTTCCTAATGGTGGATGGGTTTATGCACTATGATCCCGATACGTATCACATGATTGGCAGGAGTATGACCGGGGGGCAATTGGCCTGGCTGGAATCCTCTCTGGCGGAGACCCCGGCATCGCGTCGGGTGATTGCCATCCACTATGATTATTCAGACCAGCTGATGCCTCGGTTGAGGGAACTTTCGATAGATGCCATATTCTACGGGCATGGGAAGGCCAAGGATCAGGCGATATTTGACAGCGCAGGCACACTGAACGGGCATTTACCCGGGGATATGGCCTACAGGCAGGCCACGATTTCGGCCGAGCATTTCGACATGGGACCGCCGGTAAGCTTTGAGGCGTTGGGAACAACGACTGAGAAAGGGACGTGATGCCCAGCGATATGCCAGACCCCGTCGTGTTGACTGCGGCCCTCTTGTTCGACAGCGTAAGTGGAACGACATTGGCTGACCAGGGACTCTTGATCGAAGCGGGACGGATCTCACGTGTGGGGCCGGGTGAAGAGGTTCTTAAAGGCGCTTCAGTTGGTACACATCATATCGACTTTGGGGACAGATGCATTTCTCCAGGGATGATCGATAGCCACACCCACTTGAGCCTTGCTGGGGATGGCCGCGTTTACGCTGAGATGTTTACAGATACGGACGAGATGATGGTGCTTACTGGCGCGATGAATATGAAGCGTCATCTCGATGCGGGCATAACGACCATTCGGGAACATGGGGCGAGAAACAGAGTGGGTTTTACGCTCAAGGAAGGGCTCGCCAGGGGCTACATTCCCGGGCCCAGAATGCAGGTCAGCGGCAGACCGATCACCTGTACCGGAGGCCATTTCCATTTCTGCAATGAAGTAGCGGATGGGGAAGGAGAGATCCGAAGGTCGGTGCGTCGCCTGGTTCACGAAGGTGCGGACTATATCAAGGTAATGGCTTCGGGAGGTGGCACTGCCGGCACCATACCCGGCGCTGCAACATACACGACAGATGAGCTTCACGCTGCCGTGCACGAAGCGCATCACTTTCACAGATTGACAGCGGCTCATTGTCGTGCGAAGGAATCCATGGTTCGCGCGGTCGAGGCAGGTATCGATCTCATGGAACATGCGGAATTTCTGGAGCCCGACGGCGAGATGCGATTCGATCCGAAGATCGCCGAGATGATGGCCGAATCGGGAATCTGGGTCAGTCCGACCCTGCAAACGTGGACTCAGTATCCCCGCATAGTAGAGTTGAGAGAAAAGCGGGAGTCCGGAATTTCCAGGGCGGAGGAAGAAGAACTGCAGCGTCTCGAAGACCGGGCAGAGATTCGGCTCGATATCATGCGAAAGATGCTGGAATATGATATGCAGGACAGGGTCGTGCCGGGTACGGATTCAGGTGTAAACAGTATTGCATTCGGCCACCTCGACTACGATTTGAGGCTGCTTGTGGAGGTGGGCTTTACACCGGCGGAGGCGCTCGTCTCAGCCACAAGGATTTCAGCAGAAGCGATGGGAATCGAGGCGGAGATCGGCACTCTGGAGCAGGGAAAGATCGCGGACCTTGTGATATTCGAAGGAGATCCCTCGGTCGACATTATGGCATGCAGCAAGGTGGCAGCGATTTTCCAGGCGGGAAATAGAATAACGTAATTGCACTGAGAACCCAGCGGGATTGGCAGATAGGACGTCAATTCCGCGCTGAGCCCAATTGAGCGTGTCCATGGCCCTGAGAGTTGGCATAGATACAGGTGGTACCTTTACAGATCTTGTCGCCTACGACAGCCAGAGTGGAACTCTGTTGTCAAGCAAGAGTCACTCGACTCCAGAGGCGCCCATGGAGGCTTTCCGGCTGGTATTCGATCTTGCGGGTATCCGTGCTTCCGAGATTAACGAGCTGATCCACGGGACGACAATTGCCACCAACGCCCTTATCGAGCGCAAAGGCGCACGAGTGGCTTTTGTCACAACCGCCGGATTCGAGGATATGCCGTATATCCAGCGGATTAATCGAAGGGAACTATATAATCTTTCCTGGCAAAAAAGCGTACCTCTGGTGGACAGTCGACACAGTTGCTTCGGGTTGAACGAGCGAATATTGTCCGACGGTGAAGTCCTCACGCCTCTGGATGAAGGGGAGGTCAAATCACTGTGCGCCAGAATTGTCAGCGAAGGATTCGAGGCCGCCGCAGTATGTCTGTTGTTCTCTTTTCTGAATCCGATTCATGAACAACAGGTAAGGTCCGCTTTTGAGCACAATCTGCAGGGAATACCTTTCTCGATAAGCCACCAGGTGGCCCCCATCTGGCGAGAATATGAGCGATCGAGCACCACGATTGCCGATGCGTATATCAAACCTCTCGTAGAGAACTATATAGCTGAATTGAGTTCCGGTCTTGAGGATGCTGGCGCTCAGGTACCGTGGTCTGTGATGAAGAGCAATGGGGGGATCGTTTCGGCATCGGCAGCAGCAGACAATCCGATTCAGATGGCCATGAGTGGACCCGCTGGAGGTATGATCGCGTCTCAGGCGATTGCTAGAGAATTGAAGCATGACCAGGTCGTCACACTAGATATGGGGGGCACAAGCTGTGATGTCGGGCTGCTGATAAACGGCGAGCAGCGGCTGACCACCGAGTATGAAATCGAATTTGGGCTACCTGCCAGTATCCCTCTGATAGATGTGAAAACCATAGGTGCTGGCGGGGGATCTGTTGCCTGGGTCGATGCCGGGGGATTCCTTCAAGTTGGGCCTCAGTCTGCAGGTGCACTCCCCGGGCCATCCTGTTATGGACTTGGGGGAGATATCCCCACAGTCACCGACGCAAACCTGCACCTTGGTCGTCTGGATCCAGACTACTTTCTGGAAGGGCGGATGGCGCTTTCAAAAGAATTGGCGAAGTCGTCGTTGGCAAGTCTGAGGAATGATGTCGACCTGGACGAACTGGAGTTGGCATCCTCGATTATACAGATTGCCGAAAACAACATGGCCAACGCGATCCGGATGGTGTCCATAGCTCAGGGATTCGATCCCAGAGATTTTACGCTTATCGCCTTCGGAGGAGCCGGACCCCTGCACGCATCAGCCATTGCCCGGAGTCTGGATATGCCCCGAGTGGCGGTCCCGGTCGTCCCGGGCAATGCATCAGCTTTCGGATTTCTCCTTGCAGATGCAAGAGTGGACAAGGTGTGGACGCAGGCCTATCGGAGCGATACTGTTCAGGAGGAAGACGTTGAGAGCCAGTTCAACGTGATGCGTTCGGAAGTTCTGAAGGAATTGGTTGAGGGAGGTTTCTCGGGTGAGCCGCTGGTTCTGTATACGATTCATATGAGGTATCTTGGGCAGAATTACGAACAGGAAGTCCCGGTCGCCTCGCTGAAGATCACCAGGAAGGTCATTGTAGATGCGGTGGAATCGTTTCACGAGATGCATCGATCTCTATACGGGTACGCCTTCGAGGCGTCTGTCGTGGAGCTGATCAGCTTTCAGGTAACCGCAATCGGGAGTACGGATAAGCCGAATCTGTCGGCCCTTCGTCCACCCACGCAGGATACGCAAACTCAGTATCGAGAAGTTTTCTTTCCAGGTAAGGGTTGGGAACGCACCTCCGTTTTTCAGCGATCCGGACTCGAGGTTGGCAAAGAAATCACCGGTCCAGCAATAATCCAGGAGGCGGGTTCCACGACCGTGCTGGAACCAGGGGATGATATGATTGTGGACAACCGGGGCATTTTGCTAATCGATGTTAGGCCAGAAACTTCGGACTGATGAGGGAACGTGTGGATCAGGTAACACTAACCGTTATACACAACTATTTAACGAGCACGTGCAGAGAAATGGGTCTGGCCATGATGCGCACGGCCTACTCTCCGATATTCAATGAGTCTCTGGATTTCTCCTGCGTGATCTTCAATCGGGCCGGCAGGCTGATCGGTCAGGCCGAGTTCTGTCCATCGCAGATCGGCACGATCAAGGGAACCGTTGAAATTCTGCTCGAAGAGTTGGGGATGGATGCATTCAGTCCCGGTGATGTTCTGCTTACGAATGACCCATACCGTGGGTGCGGGCATGTTCCGGAGTTTACTGTATTGAAAGGCGTTTTCGATTCAGAGGGCAATCTTCTCTTCTATGTCGCGAATTGTGCGCATATGGCTGAACCGGGTGCGAAGTCTCCAGGCGGTCTGGCCGGGGACGCCACCGATATCTATCAGGAGGGGTTGATTCTGCCTCCCGTATGGCTCCAGAGAGAAGGCAAAGATGTGCAGGATATATGGGAGATCATTTTTGCGAACCATCGTACACCGGAAGTAACCAATGGAGATCTGCACGCGATGGTCGGGTCGCTGGATATTGCGGAGAGAAGGCTGAACGAATTGCTTACACGATACGGGTCCGATCAGGTTGACCTGGCCAGCGATGAGCTGCTTGCCATTTCTGAGCGGCGCATGCGGGCTGAGATACAAGCTATTCCCGACGGAGTATATACGTTCGAAGATGTGATCGAAGATGACGGAATCGAGGAACGACCGCTTCCTATTCGAGTGACAGTTACGGTTTCCGGAGAGGATTTCAAGGCGGACTTCACCGGGAGTGCACCACAAGCCAGAGGCCCGATGAACGCGAACTACTCCGTTACCGCCTCGGCAGTCTACAATGCATTGCTCCATTTGACGGATTCGACGATCCCTAGAAATGATGGGTGCTATCGCCCGATCCAGATTGTCGCTCCCGAGGGCACCCTTCTCAACTGCAGGCATCCTGCGGCCCTCGTTGGTGGCAACACAGAGATCAGCCCACGGATTACAGACATCATATTCGGCGCGCTTTCGGAGGCCCTGCCAGACCGAGTACCGGCCTCTCTCGGAGGCACGTCCTGCTGTTTCCTGTTTGGCGGGCAGCATCCCGGTGGAGAACCCTACGCGCATTTCCATTTCGAAGGGGTGGGGTGGGGCGCCAGGAATGAACAGGATGGGAATAACACGGTGGTTGTGATCAATGGCAACTGCCGGAACACACCGGTAGAGATTTTCGAAACGCGTTACCCCTTCATTACCGAGTGCTACAGGTTGTTAACGGATTCAGGAGGACCGGGTAAATGGCGAGGGGGATTGGGCGGCGAGCGCATATTGACGGTGACGGCACACCGAATTACGGTCAGCGCCCTGTTCAATCGGATGACGATTTCGCCATTTGGTTTGTTTGGCGGGAAGGAGGGCGCCCGTTCCGGGATTTACGTCAAGCCGGCCGGTAGTGAAAACTTTCGAACATTTCAGGATGTTTTTGGTACGCTGTCTCCATCCAAATTCAGCGGGGTGGAACTGAAAAAAGGAGATCAGGTCAGGATCGTATTCCCGGGTGGCGGTGGATATGGCAACCCTTCCGAGAGGAGTCGTGACGCGGTAGCATCTGATGTTCGGGTTGGCTTCGTCTCGGAGGATCAGGCGGAACGTGCTTACGCACCCAAGCCCTAGTGTTAATGTGAATCCTCTTCGTAGCCACACCAGGCCAGCACGGTCAGCGCAATCGCTTTTGTGGCATCCAGCATATCTGATACTGGAACAAACTCGTCCGGGCTATGGGCGTTTGCAATATCACCTGGACCGAATATGATGCCCGGGATCCCCTTCTCAGCATACCAGGCCAGATCAGCCGCCGCGGTAAACCCCTTGATCTGGGGCGCGTGACCCAGATACCCCAGAAAGTCTTCGAGGTATTTAACCCCTGGATGTGATGGATCAGTATTGACGGGTGGAAAAGAGATGTTTCGTAAATTCCACGTGAATTTCGGCGGATTGTCCTTAAGCCACGGATCGTGTTTGGCCACAGCCATTACACATGCCTCCACATCACGTTTTATATCTTCGAAACTTTCGTGCGGATAATACCAGATGTTATATTCTATTGAGCAGTAGTTGGGCGTTGTCCCGGGGTTGGAGTGGATCTTGAGCCTGCCATCCTCACCTCCTCCCGGACCGCCGATGAAAATTCCGGGCAAAAGTGTGTTGAATCCTGGAGGTAGAAGCGGATGGCTTTTTGAGATGGACCAGTTTCGCTCCAGTTCCTGCAATGCCTGCACGATCTTCAGCCCTTTTTCAACCGCATTGGCACCGTGACCGGGCTCCGCGCCTGTTGGGTAGATGGATGAGAATCGTCTGCCGGCGTGTTCTTCACGTCCCGTGATTTCAATCCGCATGTGTTCCAGCCCGCCTTCAACGGGCAGGATATCGAGGCGGGTTGGTTCAGTTACAATGAGGAAATCTGGACGCTCTGCCTTGTCTGCGCATTCGCGGCTCCCAAAACCGACGACTTCTTCGTCCGAAACGATGTGTACGAATACGTCGCCCTTCAGGCGAATCCCACAGTCTCTCAGGATCTTGACAGCAAACATCATCGATGTCACGCCGCCTTTCATATCGCAGGTTCCTCGGCCCCAGACCTTGTTGTCTTCGATATCCGCCGACCAGGGGTCGTGATTCCAGGCCGACGTATCTCCGGTTGGCGTAACGTCAACGTGTCCATTAAGAGCGATGGAGGGGCCACCTCCACTGCCTCTGAGTGTTCCAACAAGAACGGGATGTTCGTCGAAACTCATGGGGGGTGCCAGCCACGATTCGAGGCTGAAGGATTGCGATTCCAGAAATTTCCCGATGTAAGTGTGGATGCTCTGGATCTCTTCTGGAAAATGCCGGTCTTCAGGATCCTGGCTCGGAGTTTTATATCGGACAAGGTCTTGCAGAAAGCTGATAATTTCGGTTTCCGATTTTTCGACCTGTCGGGTCACACGATCTAGAATGGGTTGAGGCAACAATTTGTTCTCAGACATGCTGATAACTCCATGTGTGGTAAGGTATCGACGATAATGGTAAAGGGAAAAATAGGTCCGGTCCGCAAGGTTCACAATAGTTTTCCGGCAGGCGGGTTAAGAGGTGCAAATGGAACAAGTTGAAGTTCGGCTGGGTGACCGGAGTTACGGGATCAAAATCGGATACGGGATTCTGAATGATTTCGGCCAGGCGTATTCCGACATGGGATTTGCTATCTCGGTTGTGATTGTAACGAATCCCACAGTTGCGGAACTCTATCTGAAGCCGGTCCGGCAGGGTTTGGAGGCCGCCGGCTGCCGCGTGACCGTGCTGACAATGCCGGATGGCGAGGAGCATAAGACCCTCGAGACGGCAAGAGAGCTATATGGGGGTCTCATTCAGGCTGGTATCGATAGATCTTCGATGCTGGTTGCGCTTGGGGGAGGTGTTGTCGGAGATACTGCTGGTTTTGTAGCGGCAACATACCTTCGAGGAATAGATTTCGTTCAGGTTCCTACAACACTGGAAGCACAGGTGGACGCGAGTGTGGGCGGAAAAACGGCGGTGGATCATCCCCTTGGGAAAAACATGGTCGGGGCCTTTCACCAACCCCGAATGGTCTATATAGATACGGAAACCTTGATGAGTTTGCCAAGACGTGAAGTGGCCGCCGGAACATCCGAGGTGATCAAGCACGGTATTATCAGAGATCCTGAACTCTTTGGGTTTCTGGAGAACAACCTGGAAGCCATGGTTGATCTGGAATTGGCACCGGAAGATCTGATTTGGGTCATTGCTCGAAATTGCCAAATCAAGGCTGGCGTGGTGTCCTCGGATGAAACGGAGAAGGGGTTGAGGGAGATCCTGAACTATGGCCATACCGTTGGTCATGCCATTGAAGTGGTCACAGAGTATCAGGAATTCAAACATGGGGAGGCCGTCAGCCTCGGCATGATCGCGGCAGGAAAGATTGCCCTGGACAAAGGTCTGTGGCATCCGGACGATTTCGACAGGCAAACCGAGTTACTGCGCAGATTGGGAATCCAAAAAGGTGTCAATCATCTGGACCCTCTGGCGCTTCTGGATCGTATGGAAAGCGACAAGAAGGTGCGCGATGGAGTCATTCGATTTGTGCTTCCGGAATCCATCGGGCAGGCGTCAACCTGCGATACCGTAACACGCGATGAAATGCTGAATGGCATAGCGTTCATGATGAAAATCCATTAGGATGAATCCTGTTCGGATATCAATTCCGGCGGCGGCCACTGACGTAGATCAGCTGATCTCTCAGACTCTGTCCGAACCCTCACTGGTATTTGACAATTGGTTGGCGGACTCCTCGAACGCACCACGATGGAAACCTGACTACGATGCATCAGGTGGGGTCCGCTTAACCCGAGCTTTGAATCGCACCTTTATTTTGAATACTGGAATCGAATATGGCAGGTGAGTCGGCATTTACACTTCATGGTACAATCCTGGTAGCAGATGATGCACCGGATTACCTTCTCCTGATGGTTCAGGCGCTTCAGAATGAAGGCCACCGTGTATTTGAGGCCACAGGCGGAGCGGCTGCACTGGAGATCCTGAATCGTGAATCGATAGACGCTGTGGTTACCGATCTGCAAATGCCCACTGTGGATGGTTTCGAGGTGCTCAGGACCGCGAGCGCCAAGATGCCCCCCGTTCCTGTGGTAGTTGTGACGGGGTTCGGGACCGTGGAAAGTGCAGTGGAGGCGATGAAACTCGGTGCGCTCGACTTTATCGCGAAACCGCTAGATGTTACCGACCTGGGGACGTGCGTCCTGAAAGCTCTGGAGCATCGGAGGATGTTGATTGGTGCAGGGAGTGACGCTTCTGCGGAGGATTCAGGTCTTGGCGAGCTGTTTGGGATATCTCCACCCATGCAGGACGTGTTCGAACAGATCCGGCGGGTTGCCCCGTTCAAGCCAACGGTCTTGATTACAGGGGAAAGTGGTACAGGGAAGGAACTGGTAGCCCGGGCGGTACACGCCCTCAGCGCTTACAGATCTGGACCCTTCGTGGCCCTGAACTGCTCGGCTCTTCCCAGAGAGTTGGCCGAGAGCCAGTTGTTCGGTCATGAAAAGGGGGCATTCACAGGTGCAGTGACATCCAGCCAGGGACATTTTGAGGCTGCGGACGGCGGCACACTCTTTCTGGACGAAATTGGCGATCTGCCTCTGGAGATGCAGGCCAAGTTGCTCCGTGTAATTGAGGAGAGACAGGTTGTTCGTGTTGGCAATACTCAACCGGTATCCGTGGATGTTCGACTTCTTGCTGCCACAAATGTAGATTTGAAAAAAGCGATAGAGACTTCAAAATTCAGAGAGGATCTCTATCATCGCCTAAACGTGCTGAAGATAATCCTGCCTTCGCTACGTGAGAGACGGGACGATATCGCATTGCTTGTCAGGATTTTCCTGGATCGCTTTACAGCAGAGCACAATCTTGAACACAGGGAGATGCCTCCGGATGTACTTAGTCGCTTAACGGGGTATAATTGGCCAGGCAATGTAAGGGAACTTAAGAATATCATCGAGCGTGTCGCAATAACCTCCCATGGCAGAGAGATCCAAATCTCCGATCTTCCTCCAGAAATTCTGGAGAAGGAATCGACCGTTCCGTCGGCCGGAATTGGCAGCTTGCCTATACCCGGGACGTCCCTGGAAGAAATCGAGCAGAACGTAATTCTTCATACACTGAAGCACACGAAGGGAAATCGCACCAAGTCCGCAAAGATTCTGGGTATCAGTGTGCGAACGCTGCAGCGAAAGCTGAACCAGTACAACCTCTCATAGACACCCGTCTACTGCGTCATCCTGTCACACCCACAACCTCACTTCCCGGACATCCTGTCCCAGGAAAAACATCTTCAGAGCATACCAGAACTCCCCAAAGTCGCGTTAAACTATTGTTATTACACACCTAATCCCGACCTGCTTTTTGGTTTCGGCAGTATGGCACGCATGTTGTTAAGTAAAACTGTATCTAACGTGCCACAAGCTGAACTCAGCAAGTATCCCAGGAAGAGGGTGTGAGGTGGATTCGATCCAAGAGATGGCAGACTCAGAGGAAAAATTTGATGTGCAGATTGCGCTTCGTCGATACAATGGAGACTGGGAGGCTCTGAGGAGGAAACTGAAGGACTTTTTGGCAGATAGTCCGGGACTCCTCAATGACGTCAGGGAGGCTGTGTTTTATGGTTACAGGAAAAGGTTGGAGAGATCAGCCTATAGATTGGGCTGGGCGCTGAGCACACTGAGCGCGAAGGGTGCATTCGAGGCGGCGTTACAGCTGGAGGATATGGCAAGAAAGGGGAATCTGTCTCAGGCGGACAGGGTGTATTTGAGACTCAAACGTGAGCTGGATGAATTGGAGACCATACTGTGGAGAGTTGGCCGGGATACCGAGACTACTCTTGCATAGGAAGGAAGTCGTGTCGCTTTACGGAAGGAGTAAAAGTGAAAAAGATACTGGTGGTCGATGACACGCTTGAAATTCGCAATTTGTATCGGATGCTGTTCGAGTATCCTGGGCTTGGTGTCCTGGAGGCTTCGGATGGCGTCGAGGCTCTTGAAGTTCTCGCAGATACAGATGCGGATCTGATTATCACCGATTGCACTATGCCGAGAATGTCGGGTCCGGAGATGATTTCAGAAGTGAAACGCCTTCACCCGTCGCTGCCTTTCGTCGTGGTTTCCTCCACAGCACGGAAGCAAGATTTCAGTCGATTCAATCCTGAGGCCATGATCTCAAAACCATTCTATCTGAAAGAGCTAGTGGATACGGTGGAAGAGTTATTGGGCATGAAGATAACGCCGGACAATCAGGTGTGAACCTTCCGCCGAGCGGCGTTCGTTGAGTACGTACAGCCCCTTCCATTTCCAGGGGCTATTTTCTTTTAGGAATATAAAGGTCGGTTGCGCTTCCCATGTGTATCTCTGCCGCGACTCCAATGGATTCCGAAAGTGATGGATGCGGATGAATGCACTGCGCAAGATCCTCCGCCACGGAAGCCATTTCGATAGCAACGACCCCTTCCGAAATGAGTTCACCGGCACTCGGCCCCACGATTCCTACTCCGAGGATTCGGTCTGTTTCGGGATCGATGACGAGTTTCGTAAGGCCCTCCTGGTCGCCCAGTGTAGCTGCTCTGCCGGAAGCCGCCCACGGAAAACGAGTCACCTCCACTGCACGACCTTCCTTCTCCGCCTGTGTCTCAGTAAGCCCGCACCAAGCCACCTCAGGGTCTGTATAAACCACCGAGGGAATGATTCCGTCGAATGCGGCGGGCTGTCCGGCAATCACCTCTGCCGCAACCTTTCCTTCGTGGGAAGCTTTGTGCGCGAGGCCGGGACCCTCCACTACGTCGCCAATGGCGAAAATATTCTGTTCCCTTGTTCTCATCTGATTATCCACTCGGATGTGGCCACGTTCCGTCAGCTCCACACCTAAATTATCGAGTCCAATATCTTCGGTGTTGGGGCGCCTGCCAACCGACAACAATATCTTGTCGAATTCCTGACTCTTGTGTTCAATCGATCCCTCGAACTTTACACTCAAACCCTTCTCTTGCTGGGTGACGGCGGTTACGCTGGTGTTGAGGTGCAGGGAATCCACTCTTGATTCAATGCGTTTTTGCAGCGGTCGAATGAGGTCACGGTCGGCGCCAGGCACAAGTCCGTCGGTAACCTCAATCAGGGTGACCTTGCTGCCGAGTTCTGCATATACCGTACTCAGTTCAAGGCCAATGATTCCGCCGCCAACTGCCAGCAGTCGTTCGGGAATCTCCTCAAGTGCGAGGGCGGTGGTTGAATCAAGTATGTTAGGGCTGTCGATGTCGAATACAGGCAAGGTGCTGGGTCGAGAACCGGTGGCTACAATGGCGTGACCGAACTGTATCTCTTCCACATTCCCTTCGCCTTCGACGATGACGGTCCGGGTGTCTTTGAATTTGGCCCGGCCGGTTATGACCTCCACTTTCCGTTTCCCGGAAAGGCCGGATAGCCCTTTAGAAAACTGAGCCACAATCCCTTCCTTCCAGGACCTCATTTTTTCGAGATCGATCACCGGTTCCTGGAACTTTAAACCCCATGCTTCGGCTTTACGCGACTCCGAAAGGAGCTGCGCCACATGCAAGAGGGCCTTGGAGGGGATGCATCCTCTCAGCAGGCACGTGCCTCCAAGCCTGACGTCTGCCTCGACGAGTATGACACTCATACCGAGGTCCGAACCTCGGAAGGCAGCTGCGTACCCACCGGGTCCGCCCCCAATGACCAGAAGGTCCGTATTTTTGGAACTGTTCGACATAGATCCTCATTGATGAATACTGACAGGAGAAACCACAGATCTGCCCTGTTAGCCGCCCAGCAGCATCTTCTCCGGGTTCTCCAGAGATGCAATCAGCTGGCGGGTGAATCTGGCGCCGTCGGCGCCATCGATGACACGATGGTCGTAAGACAGGCAGATGGGCATTACGAGCCGGGGCTCGATTCTATCGTTGCGCACAACAGGTTCCTGTCGACTTTTTGCGATACCCAGAATTGCGACTTCGGGGTAATTGACAATCGGAGTGAACGCAGTTCCGCTGATACTTCCCAGATTGGTAATGGTAAAAGTTCCGCCCTGTAGCTCATCCAGTGTCGCTTTTCCTTCACGCGTCCTATCGGCCATTTGAGAGAGTTCGGCGGCCAACTGGAAGATGTCTTTCCGATCTACGTCTTTAATAACCGGCACCAAGAGTCCGCGATCCGTGTCTACAGCGATCCCGATGTTGATGTACTTTTTCAGGATCAGTTCTTGCGTGTCCGCATCGAGGCTGGCATTGAACTGCGGAAATGTCTTGAGCGCTGTTACAACAGCCTTGATCAGAAGTACGGTCGGTGTCAGTTTACCCCCATGGGATTCAGCTTCTGCTTTGTGGCGCTGTCTGAACGCTTCTAGATCGGTGACATCCGCCTGATCGAACTGCGTCACGTGTGGGATGGTATTCCAGGCCAGGCTGAGATTCTCAGCGATCTTTTGTCTGATTTTAGGCTGGGGTTGCCGTTCTACTTCGCCCCATTTCGTGAAGTCCGGCAGCGCTCGTCCGGCGGTCTGAACGGATACCTGTTTCGGCTCGCGCAGGGTACTTTGAACGTGGGACTTGACGTCCTCCCGGGTAATTCGCCCATTGGCGCCTGTGCCGGAGACTTTTCTCAAATCGACACCGAGTTCTCTGGCAAAGCGTCGAACCGACGGGGCGGCGGGAACGGTGGCCTCCGGGGACACTGCAGGGCGAGGTGATGATGCGACTGCCGGCTGGGAAGGTTCAGCAGGTCCAGGCGTTTCTGCTTCCTGGGAAGAAACCTCTTCAATTCTTACCTCCAGTGCGGGTTCCTTATCAGGTGATGGTGGCTGTTCCTCTGCGGAGATGTCACTTTCTTCCACCGTGATCAGGGAGGTCCCGGAAGGTACACGATCTCCTTCCTTCACATGGATAGAAAGAACCTTTCCCGCCACCGTAGAAGGTACCTCGACGAGGGCCTTATCTGTCTCTAATTCGACGACGCCCTGGTCCACTGCAATCGTGTCTCCTTCGGCGACCAGGATTTTTACAATATCTCCTGCCTCGATGCCTTCGCCCAGGTCGGGCAGTTCGAACTCCTTAGCCACTTTGCCTCCTTGATTTATCCCGTTTCCACTATTTAGCCAGATAGGGATCGCTGCGATTACTTTTTATCGGAATCTGTTTTGCTATAGGTGGTTGCCGGACCACAGGAAACGGGATCTGCCTTGTCCGGATCGATCTCCAGGATTCGGATCGCCTTTTCCACGTCATCGTTTTTCAATTTCCCTTGACCCGAAAGGGCATGGAGGGCGGCGACTGCAATAGATTCAGCATCTACTTCGAAATGACGCCGGAGTGCTTCTCTGGTATCGCTCCTTCCGAATCCGTCCGTTCCCAGCGATACGAGTGGCTGACAAGCCCACGGACGAATCATATCAGGAAGGATCTTCATATAATCGGAAGCCGCCACAACGGGACCTTGCACGCCCTCAAGTATGGTACCGATGTAGGATTTTTTCGGCGCAACGGTGGGATGCAGCATGTTCCATCTGTCCACTTCCAACGCTTCTCTCCGGAGTTCCTTGTAACTGGTTACACTCCAGACATCCGCGGAGACTCCGAATTTTTCAGCCAGAATAGTCTGTGCCCTTTGCGCTTCCCTGAGGATCGAACCACTGCCGAACAGCTGAACCTTCAACCCCTTGTCAAGCGCGGCTCCCTCATTTATTCTGTAGATTCCCTTGAGGATGCCTTCCTCCACGCCCTCCGGCATGTCGGGCATCGGATAGCCCTCGTTGCCGAGCGTCAGATAGTAGAAAATATCTTCCTGATCCTCATACATGCGACGCATCCCGTCCTGCACGATTACCGTTAATTCGTATGCGTAGGCGGGATCGTAGGTGAGGATGTTGGGGACGGTGCTCGCCAGAACGTGACTGTGTCCGTCCTCGTGCTGCAAGCCCTCTCCACTCAGTGTGGTTCTTCCGGCCGTACCTCCGAGCAGGAACCCCTTGCATCGCATATCGGCAGCCGCCCAAATGAGGTCACCTATCCGCTGGAATCCAAACATAGAGTAGAAGATGAAGAACGGAATGGTATTGACTCCGTGGGAAGCGTATGCAGTTCCCGCCGCGATAAAGGAGGCCATGGCCCCGGCTTCATTGATGCCCTCCTCGAGGATCTGACCGTTCTTTATTTCTCTGTAGTACAGCAGGGTGTCCCTGTCTACGGGTTCGTAGAGCTGGCCAACATGCGAATAGATACCGCATTGCCGGAAGAGCGGCTCCATGCCAAAGGTCCTGGCCTCATCCGGGATGATGGGCACGATCAACTGACCGATTTTTGGGTCCCGCAGAAGTTTTCCGAACATCCTGGCAAATGCCATCGTAGTGGAAACTTCCCTCTTGTCGGTGCCTTTCAGAAATTCCGATAGCTCCTGCAAGGTGGGTGTAGTCAGGGGGGCGGCACGCATTTCCCGATTGGGGAGATATCCTCCAAGTTCTTCGCGCCGCTTCTTCATGTACTGGATTTCTGCACTGTCCTCCGGGGGTCTGTAGAAGGGTGCCTGGGCTACCTCATCGTCCGATATTGGGATTCCAAAGCGCGTTCTGAATTCACGAAGCTCGTCTTCGTTGAGCTTTTTCTGCTGGTGAGAAACATTCCGACCTTCTCCTGCTTCACCCATCCCGTAACCCTTTACGGTTTTGGCCAGAATAACAGTGGGGGCTCCCTTGTGTTCAACTGCGGCTTTGTAGGCCGCATAGACCTTCACCGGGTCGTGCCCTCCCCTTCGAATTTTGTGAAGGTAGTCGTCGGAAAGCTTTTCCACCATCTTGAGAAGTTTGGGGTCTGTTCCGAAGAAATTCTTACGAATATAATCACCTGATGATACGGTGTATTTCTGGTATTGACCATCTACGACTTCACCCATTCTCTGCACCAGAATGCCCTCGTGATCCTCTTCGAGGAGCGGATCCCATTCGTTTCCCCAGATCACCTTCAAGACGTTCCAGCCTGCGCCTCTGAACGCCGCCTCCAACTCCTGGATGATCTTTCCATTCCCGCGTACGGGTCCGTCCAGGCGCTGCATGTTGCAGTTGATTACGAAGATCAGGTTGTCGAGCTTTTCCCTGGAGGCCAACGTGATTGCCCCAAGAGACTCCGGTTCATCGGTCTCGCCGTCTCCCATGAAGACCCATACGTGCGAACCCGAGGTGTTCTGGATCCCCCGGTCTTCGAGATATCGGTTGAATCTCGCACGGTAGATACCCATGATCGGGGCAAGTCCCATCGAGACCGTCGGGTATTCCCAAAAATCGGGCATCAGCCAGGGATGGGGGTAGGACGAAAGGCCGCCGGGTTCCCGTAGTTCCCTTCGAAAATTTTCCAGGTGGGCTTCGTCCAGGCGCCCTTCCAAAAACGCCCTGGCATAAATTCCGGGAGAGGCGTGTCCCTGAAAATAGACCTGGTCGCCAGAGAAATCATCGCCCTTTCCCCTGAAGAAGTGGTCGAATCCGACTTCTATTAGTGTGGCGGCCGACGCATATGTCGAAATATGGCCCCCAATCCCGTCGTATTCTCGGTTTGCGCGTACAACCATGGCCATGGCATTCCAACGAATAATACTTTTTATCCTTCGTTCCAGCTCCCTGTCCCCCGGATAGGGTGGCTGCTGGTCCGCCGGAATACTGTTTACGTAGGCAGTGTTGGCGCTGAATGGAACATCGACTCCAGCTGTCTGCGTCCACTCTTCCAGCTTTTTCAGGAGGAATCTGACCCTGTCCGGCCCATAGTTTTCTAGTGCATAATCCAGGGATTCCAGCCAATCCAGAGTTTCTTCAGGATCCACGTCACGAGAGGGTGTTCGAATACCTTTGTCTGACATCGACATTCCCTTCAAAAAGATAAAATCGCCACGTTACCGGAATCCCCTGCCGAAGGAATGAGATCGGATCTACGCGACGGTAGGATTACGATATGTATTTGTTACGGTTCAATTTACAAGTAGAGTGACAAAATGTCAACTGTGGCACTTCGATGCCTACAGGTGCGGAGAATCGTATCGTTCGCTATACAAAAGTTCGAAAATATCACCCCTGTCATCTCCTGCAGCTTGCGCCAGTTCTCAAGTCTGTCTTCTTTGATGGAAAACTCCGGGCATCCTCTTACGCTATGGGTATACAGGACCTCTGTCATCAGGGCCAGACCCTGTCTGGATGTGAGGTTGGTTAGGTCGACCATTGGCTAACGCAAAACCTTCAGCAGCCGATACTGAATTGTTCTCGGATTCGATGAAAATCAGTGTGTCGCCGCAGAGGTGTTGCACTCCCTCAAACACAACCGCACTGAAAGAAAAGATGAATACGTTGTGGGATAGCCACAAACTGCCTGGCTGAACAACCAATCGCTATTAGATTCCCAAATTCAGCCAAGCTAATATTTGATGTAATGAAAATTAAAGTAAAAAATTAGCAATGGTAAAATCTGTCGGTAGCAGTTTGGTGCTGCAAGTGACCTGCCATGTGGTAGGGTTCCAGGCAATCCACATGGCAGAGAACCCGTGTTCACCGCGGTTCAAACAGTTTGATCTTGCATCTGGATATGGGCTCACCCATATTGAATGAGAACTAAACGGGGGGGCTGGCATTGAAGAAATACACTATGTGGGTTGGGATGCGTCGGATGCCCTCGTTTTTTTTCAGAGACCACTCGCCGGGACGTGCCGGCATTGAGACGTGTGATCGTGGGACCCGAAAGGGCAATAATCCAGGACATTTATGGTGAGGTTATGTAGCTTGGTGGGATGATCTTCGGAAGCCCGGAATTGGAGGCCTTGCGGACACAGGCAGGGGCCTCTTTCAATCCGGCTACTCTGCACGATCCACCAGGCAAAATTTCCGGGACCAAGGAATTTCAGATTACCAAATAGGATTCCCGGGGACAAGATCGCGTGATGTGAGACTCAGGAGAGTGGTTGTTCCAGTTTCTTGAGCTGATCCTGGGCCGGGAATCCAACAATCCGGTTTTCCAGCACACCCAGTGATCCGAAGGACATTCGAACACGATCCCCTTCCTGAAGGCCATCGTGTAGGTCTTCAGCCGCAAAGACGATGGGTGTTCCCCAGTACAAGATTTGTATGGTGTTTCTCTGGAGGGGTAAACGATTAAACAGGGATCTTTCGAGGTGCAGCAATCCATCCGGCATGTTCAAATTCGATTGCCCTGTATCGCCTTTTTTGAACGCCACACGAACTCCATTCCGGACAACTTCACAGGAGAGCGGGACTTCGCGGTCATCGAATTCGTCGGAGGTTATCATGATGGGTCCGAGGCTTGCGCATCCGCCGAACCAGTTCTTAGCTTGTGGCAAATTAAGTGGATTGGCGGCTTCGATGCCATTGTCCGTAAAGTCATTCCCACCCGTATATCCGAGTCGCTCCACCTGGCCTTCTCGATCGAGACCATACACCGAGACCAACTCCGTTTCTGGAACGAGGCGGATTGTGTCTGGTGGACGAGAAATGGCCCCACCATGCGGAACCAGATTCGAGTCGGATTTTGAAAAGAGTTCCGGAATTCCTCCCTGGGCACATTCTCGATATTTCAGATCGTAGACGTTTACACTGTCTCCGGTAACTTGTTTTGCTTCGATTTCCCTTAGTTTTGCGCTATTCGCATGGGTTACGCCGGCCAGCCAAACCCGAAGATCCTGAGGTCTGTCCATCGGGGCGGTGACCGGGGCAAGCAGGTGCGGTTGTTCAGGATGCGCGAAGTTTTCGAGCATGGCGTTCAATTTAATCCGTGGCGCTTGTTTCTTGTTCAGACTTCCGACGATCGAAACCAGCCCTTCATGATTTCCGCCGTGTCTGTAGTAGAGGTCGTAGATCGATGTTGGATGGGGAGGACAGGAGGTCAAATCGATGATTTCGTGGTGCTCGAGGAGCCCAACTCTGTGGCGCTCGTCCGCCGGTTGATCAGGATCGGCGTATTGTAAGAGCTTCATTGAATCCTCTCTGGAAATTGGATGTGTAGGAACTGGACATACTTTAAGGAGATCAATATGGCTTGTAAAGTAAAATCAGGATGCGAAAGGAGTTTCTCGGCATGCTGAGGCAGAGTGAAGTTTCAGGGTTGGGACGGAGACTGTTGGCCCTCATCATCGACCTGTTCATGCTCAAACTGGCGGATATTCCCATCTCTCGCACGCTGAGAGAAATAACTCCGTCACCTATGGTGGTCCTCGTTCTGGAGTTCTGTATTCTCCTGACTTATTCAACCATTTTCATCAGTCGACGCGGTCAGACACCGGGAAAGATTATGGCATCGTTGCGGGTGATTGGCAGCGAGGGTGGCGCCGTAAACCAGCGGCAGGCGTTTGTGAGGGCTGTCGTAAAGTGGACACCGATTTTTGGGGTCATAATCTTATTGAGTGTGATCAGCCCATTTCCGACAGACCCGAGCCAGATGGCCCTGGACCCGAAAATGCTGGTGCTACCGGATGGGACTACTCCTGAAACTGGAACCCTGGGAGACATCATCCTGTACGGCGGTTTGCTGCTTTGGTTCATTCTGATCGCCATTGTCAGGAAAGACCCTGACAGGAGGGCACTGCACGACAGAATCGCAGGTACGCTGGTCATGCGTGTGTGATCGTATTGAAGCAGAAAGAAACCAGATCATAGGCAAATGCCCGCACCGATGGATTTTCTCGGTGCGGGCATTTGCCAGTCATACGGCTTGCGGGAGGCTACTTGCTTCTGGATCCTGAGATTCTGAATATGCTGTCCCTGGTAATGGTCTGGTCTGCGTTCAGATCATTTACGACCATGCGGAGTGTATACCTTCCCGGTTCGGTATTACCGAGGTCCAGTTCAACAAAATCTGAAACGCCGGTCTCCGTTCCCACCTGCTCATATCGCACTTCAATGGTTTCGCCATCCTTGCGAATGCTGGGAAAAAAGGTGCGAGGCGTGGAATCATTCACGGACTTTGATGTGACTTCATAGGCTACTTCGTATCTTGTATTTCCGAAGGTGTCTCTGACGAGGTTGTAAATCTCGAAATACACATAAACGGGGGTGCCCGAATTGAAGGAGCGAGACGGCGCAGGCAGGATGTCCCACTTGCCCCTGACGAATTTCGAGTTCGACCCTTCTTGTGCCTCAACGATTTTTTGAGCGATTTGAATATCGCTCATCATGAGTCCAGGTCCATGATAATTCGGAAGTTCTATGGTCTGCTGATAGACCTGCAGCATGTCAGTATGCTTACGCCAGGCTTCAACAGCCAACTGGTAGGTGCCTGGGGAAATGTGCATATCCGATTTGTCCATTGCAAGCAGACTCCTCCCAAGGTTGTGATCCGAGATCGGCACGGCAAGGGCGTGTTTTTGTTTGTGCATTTTCCCCATTCTGCTGTCCATCACCGCGATTCTTCTCTCTACAATTACTGTAGTATCAACATCTTCGGGGCGAGCGACCTTGTCTATCGGCAAGGCCACGTTGATCTGCAAATCGATTTTCCCGTCTTCCCCTTTAAATGACAGGGCCTCGTAATAGAAATCGAGGGGCTCCAGCATCGTGTAGCTGTAACGTTCCGGTTCCTTACTTGCGATCCGACTGATCCTGGCGGCAGGGGAGTGAACATTGATCTGGTTCAGGAGGGTTCGCATGGGACCCTGGCGCTGCATATTCACTTCTGCGATATCACTTGGGCTTGGCGTTGGAATTGGCGCGAAGTCGTATACGCCGGAACCGAATTCATCGGTAAATGCGATTTCGATTCCTGCATCAATATCTGCATAAATCCAGACTTCCCACGGAACGGATGACCAATCGGCCCCCGAAGTGATGGGTTTATATCTTTCCAATCCTATAGCTGTTTCGTCTATCGTGGACAAGGGCTGAGAAGACGTGCCTGCATCGGTGTTCTGGAGAGAGGTTTCTGAGACTTGCATGGATCGAATCGGGTAAACTGGTCCCACAAAAGTCATTGGCAGAGAGGAGTTGCCATATAACTGATAAGCCATTTTTTCCTGGATGCGCTGAACATTCAGGGGCATTTGCGCATTCAATTCCATCCAGTTGGAGCGGTAGTCAGGTTCACCATATCTGATGTAGACGTCACCTCGCCGGTCAAAAGGGCTTTTCTTTTCTCCGTAAAAGGCCCGCGCGTGCCAAATCCTTCGATAGTGTTCCACCCTGCGCATTGCGCCACCTGATGTTTTGAAAGGGTCCTTCGCCAGCCAAAAATTTCTCAGGAACCGCTCCCGGGTATCCGGTGTGGTAGATTTGTAGGCCCTGACCTCTCGAGGTAAACCAACTAGAGAGATGTCCTCATATAGCGCCTGCTCCTCGGCAGGCAGGCCGCCTATATAGCTGTGAAAAGCCATCAGGGCGCCTTCGTAGTCTCTGTCCTGAATAAGCGCCTGTGCAAGAATGGGAAGACCACTTGTTCCGCCCAACCTGACCGCCAACTCCTCCGCCTCTTTGTATTTCTTCTGTTTTATCAACTCAACCGCAAATTCATAGGCCGCAGTTTGGTCATCCGGATTCTGATCGAGGTAATGCTTGTAGAAGGCGTGTGCTGCTTCCACTTTGCGCTCGCGCTGGTAGAGCTTTGCCAGGAACAGGTATGGTGGAGCATACTTGGGGTTATGCTGGATTGCCTCATCGGCGGACTTTCGTGCCTTCGTTGTTTTTGTTGTGCGAAGGTAAGCTCTTGCCAACGCAAAATGTGCTTCCGCATTTGTAGAGTCCGCCAGGATAGCAGACTGCAAATGGGATATGGAGGCTCTGGGACGGTTTCTGACATCCATCTGGACCAGACCGAGCCCAAGGTGGCCATCGGCAATGGTGGAATTTTTTTCAACAAGCCTGCTGAACACGGCGTTCGCACTGTCTGCCTTGTGCAGGTGGATATATAGGTGTCCGATTCTCGTAAGCAGGCGCGTGTTCTGTGTTGCGTCCCCGAGTTCTAAGGACAATTGCGGGATTGCGGATTCAGCGACTGCTTTTTCAGATGAGGACTTAGCCTTGTTGTAAATCTCGTCGATGTCCTCAGTGGACATTGCCGTTGCACTGTCACAAAGGATGAGCGATATGACCAGCATTATACACAATTGAAAAAATGTAGACATACGTCTTATTTGTTCGCCATGCGGCATATTGTTCGCCTTTCTGATTATGACAGATCTATTACATAGAGAGAAACGGCCTGCATCTCATGATTGCACGCCGCTGTTTGAAATTCGTTTCAAAATTCCAAAGCGCCGGAGCAAAGGTAGTGGTTTTCTATACCAGGTGCACAAAATTCTCACTACCTGGCAGTTTATAGGCAACTTCATCAAGTCTCCTGTAGCAGGCCGGTTTCAATGTTTATCTCCGTTGCCAGGGCCAAAGGTTGAGTGGGTGGGTCTGAGTGGAGATGCCTGGACCAGTATCCCAGTGGATTGCGACCGTAAGTGGTAAGATTCTGGCCATTGAATTTTTACCTATCTCACTGTTTTATCTCCTTTTTCCTTGACTTCAATAACGGTACATTTTATTATTCGATACGCATCAGGTTTAATGAAATTTCGGGTTGCAGGCAACCTTTTTGCACGATCTCAGGTGGGGTGAAAGAGGCGGAGGGTCGAATGACGTTGATGGAGATTTTGTCCGGTAGTTCCGTGATCGTTGGACTCAAGGGACAAGACAAGCACGAGATCCTTGAAGAGATCGTGGATGCGGTGGACGAGCAGAAGATCACCGATCGTCAAAAGGTCCTCGAGGCTGTCCGACAACGTGAAGAAATCATGAGTACGGGGATCGGTCACGGTATCGCAATTCCCCATGGTAAGTCGGAATTCGTCAAGGAGTTAGGCGGTGTTCTGGGGATCAAGCGGGAAGGTGTAGATTTCGACTCGCTGGATGGTAAATCTACCTTTATTTTTTTCTTGTTGGTTTCGCCCCTTGATGTTTCGGGTCCCCATATCAAAGCCCTTGCCCGCATCTCAAGACTATTGAAGGGAGAGGACTTTAGAAAGCGGCTGATCGATGCTGCCGACAAAGAAGAGGCGATGGCATTCATTGAAGAAGAGGAAAAGCAGTACGCCTGAATTACGTGCCAGACTCACTGAATAGACCTGCCTGCCTTAGATTGAGCGGGTTTTTTTTTGTTCGGAACTCTAGGAGGGTCTGGGGAGTTCAGCATAATCCGACCCTTAACGATCGACTGTTTTTACAGGATGGACCATGTTTGGCCTTTCGTTTACAAATCCAGCATTGCTGCACGGTCTGTGGTTGGGGTTGCTCCCGCTGCTTATCCATTTACTTAACCGACGCAGAACCGTTTCGGTGGCATTCAGCAATGTAGCCCTGCTGCAATCGCTTCAGCACGATCGGATGAAAAGGGTAAAGTTGAAGCAGATTCTGCTCCTGATCCTCCGGTCACTTATTCTTCTGCTAATCGTTTTTGCCTTCTCGGGACCAACAACCAAGGGAACCGTTGCAGAAGGGATTGGTAGCGCACGAACTGCAGCGGTGATTCTCGTAGACCGGTCGTTGAGCATGCGCCATGGTTTAAGCGGCGCGACGCTTTTCGATCGTGCAAAAACGCGGGCTCGTGAAATCCTGAATTTATTCGATTCGCGAGACGAGGTCAGTCTTCACCTCTTTGACGAGCGGTCCGAAATATACGATTCGAGATCTGTCGAATATTTGCAGTCGCGACTCGAGGTTGCACGGCCAACATATCGTGCCACAGATCTGGGGCCTGCTCTGGTACAGGCGATGGAACAATTAAAGGAGTCGGACCTGGCCAACCGAGAGCTATACATCATATCTGACATGGCCAGACATGGATGGCAGTCGGTCCCAGACTCTCTGCCCTCCTGGCCGGGCCTTTCCGTCTTTGCGGTGCCTCTACCTACGAAAGGGATCAATAACCAGGGTCTTATTGCAGCCTCACCTGTGGGCCACCTTCTTGCTGCTGGTCGAAAGGCGACACTGGAGGTGGAACTGCAAAACTATGGTGAGGAAACGCGCTTCGAACTCCCGCTTGAGGTCTATGTGGATGGCCGCCGCATCGCCCAGGAATTGCTCCATTTGAATCCTGAGTCGCGAACGAAGCGGCACATCGAGTTCACTCCCGAACGAGGAGGGCAGGTAACCGTTCAGGTGGAAATAGGCGAGGATGATTTTGGGACCGACAATGTGCTTAGTTCGGTTTTAACGATACCCGAGCTGATTCGTGTGTTGTTAATTGGTGAGCGAACAGAAGACACTTATTTTGTTGAGCAGGCTCTTTCTGCTGCACTCGATCATGGTGAGCAGATCCAGGTGCATCGTGCATTGGTTTCGGAATTGACCCCGTATCATTTCGCAGAGTCAGATGTGATTGTAATGAGCAATGTTTCGAGACTCAGTCGGGGAATGATCGACCGGCTAAAGAATAGAATCGCAAAAGGTGCAGGGTTGTTGATCACCCTCGGCAGGAACGTAGACGTTCGTCATTACAACGGTGAACTGTTGCCCTCTCTCTTGCCATCAAAGCTGGTTTCAGTTGTTGGCAAGCCGAGTCAGGTTCAGACATATCACAGCTTTGAGCAGCCGCTCCCATCGCATACGCTTTTCCAGAATGTGAAACCTTCTGGCGGGTTCAGAATACCCCCCCGATTCTATGCTTTTTACAAGGTTCAACCCAACGAATCTACTGAAGCCATTGTCGCATACAATTCCGGGCCTCCGGCCGTTATTGAGGGCAACATAGAATCTGGCATTACCTTGCTGCTTTCAACCAGCCTCGAGCAGGACCTGTCGTGGACGGACCTGCCTGTTTCAGGCCTTTTCATCCCTTTCCTGCACCAAGCCGTCAGATATCTGGCAGTGGGTTCGTTCGGGCAGTCCAACTATGAAGTGGGGCAACCTGTGTATCGTGAAATTCGTGGAATTCAGGCACGGGAGGCCCACTTGCAGCCGCCCACTGGAGAGGCAAGGACAATATGGCCTGAACAGCGTGGTGCCCGACCGGTTTGGCCTGTTGGGGAAGTGGACGAACCGGGTCTCTGGGAGATTTATGCAAATGAACGATTGGCCGACAGATTTGCGTCCCATGTTGACCGGGTGGAAGCGGACCTGGCCCCCGTACGCGAGATTGAAGGCTATTTCGGAAGCGCAAGCATACAGGTTGTTGCCGAAGGTGAGGATATTATTCAAACGGTACTGTCATCGCGTCTGGGAACGGAACTTTGGCGGCCAGTGCTTGTCATGGTGCTCCTTCTGATGGGTGCAGAGATGCTTGCCGCAAGGTCTACCAGAACCACTAGCGGTGCAATGTAAAATCACTTCCAACATTTATTTTCCGTATAAATGATTATTAATCATATAGTTTAAGGCAATTCGCCTTGACTTTTTATTAGCCTGCTCTTATTTTTGTCCCAACAGAGACGGGTGAGAACCAGTCGGTTGAATTTCGCCGCCTGCGGTCTCCCGGAACCGCCCGCCGTGGCTATTTCGGATGCGTATTTGTTTACAGTGGGGCCTGAAGGCCAACTTGCTGACTTGACAGGGAGATGATATGCCTAATGCACTTGTGGTGGTTGAATCGCCTGCAAAGGCCAAAACCATCAACAAGATTCTTGGGAAAGATTATGTTGTAATGGCCAGTATGGGCCACGTGCGGGACCTTCCGCAGAAGGATCTCGGGATCGATATAGATGGCGGATTTCAACCCAAATATCAGACGATTAGGGGGCGCGGGAAGCTCCTGCAGAAGTTGAAATCGGCTGCAAAATCGGCTGGCAAGTTGATATTGGCTACTGACCCTGATCGTGAGGGCGAAGCCATTGCCTGGCACGTGGTACAGGCCCTGAAGCACGGTGGAGAAATTGAGCGTGTGATGTTCAACGAAATTACCGAACGGGCTGTAACTGAGGCGGTTGCTAACCCGAGTGAAATCGACTTGCGAAAAGTCGACGCGCAGCAGGCACGCAGGGTGCTGGATCGTCTGGTAGGTTACAAGGTGAGCCCTCTTCTTTGGAAAACGGTTCATGGGGGACTGAGCGCCGGGCGCGTTCAGTCTGTTGCTTTGCGGATGATCTGCGAACGCGAAGCCGAAATTGACATTTTCCTACCTCAGGAATACTGGACCGTTGATGCAATGGTCAAAGCCGACGATACCGATACCTTCAAGTCCCGTCTGGTGGGTTATAATGGTGGTAAACCGCAGATTGAGAATCAGGAACTGGCAGACCAGATCGTAGCAGATCTGAAAGCGGCAGCAAGTTCGGAAGCCGGCTACCAGATTGGGAAGATCACGAAGAAAGCACAGAGGCGGAATCCGGCGCCGCCCTTTATTACAAGTACCCTCCAGCAGGAGGCCTCGAGGCGTCTCAGGTTTACCGCACGCAAGACCATGATGGTGGCTCAGCAGTTATATGAGGGTATTGAAATTGGTGGGGAAACCACCGGTCTGATTACCTATATGCGTACGGACTCCACCCGTTTGGCGGCAGAGGCGGTTGCGGCGGCCAGGTCGTATATTTCAACAAGATTTGGCGAGGAGTATCTTCCCAAGAGCCCCCGCGTTTATCGGAAAGGGAAAGGTGCTCAGGATGCTCATGAAGCTGTGAGGCCAACCGGTATCGAACACCCTCCGGATTCGTTGCGTTCCTATCTCACACCCGACCAGGCGAAACTTTACAAATTGGTCTGGGACCGGTTCATCGCCTGCCAGATGGCGCCCGCTGTTTTCGATCGGACGTCGGTTGATATTACCGCAGGGAACTGTGAGTTGAGAGCAACAGGATCCGTATTGAAATTTCCCGGGTTTACGGCGCTTTATACAGAAGGAACGGATGACGATCAGGAAGAGGCCGAGGGTCTGCTTCCGGCCACACTTGTCGAGGGTGAACGCATTACTCTGGTGGAGCTCCTGCCCGAGCAGCATTTCACCAAGCCGCCTCCGCGTTTCTCTGAGCCAACGCTGGTGAAGGAACTTGAATCGCTAGCGATCGGCAGGCCAAGTACGTATGCTCAGATTATCAGTACCTTGCAGGACAAGGATTATGTCAGTCGTGATCGTGGGCGGTTTTCTCCAACGGAACTGGGAAAAACGGTGAGTGGAATTCTTGTGAAGGCGTTTCCGGATGTGTTCAATGTGGACTTCACGGCCAGGATGGAAGGTGAACTGGACCAAATCGAGAACGGAAGCTCCGAATGGGTGAAGGTTGTGGAGGACTTTTACGTACCCTTTTCAAAGGACCTCGACAAGGCGGAGAGTTCGCGTAAGGAGTTGAAGGCATCGCTTCAGGAAATCACGGACAAGGCGTGTGAAAAATGCGGCGAGATGATGGTTATAAAATGGGGGCGGAATGGGAGATTCATGGCATGTGCAGGTTTTCCGGAATGCAGGAATACACTGCCTTTAGGAGAGCCAGATACTCCAGAAGTAACAGGCGAAAAATGTGAGAAGTGCGACTCAGACATGATCATTCGAACGGGACGCAGCGGACGTTTCCTGGCCTGCTCTGGATATCCGGATTGTAAGAATACGCGACCTATTTCACTTGGGATTCAATGCGTACGTGATGGCTGTGACGGACACCTGGTGGAACGCAGCAGCAGAAGGGGAAAGACCTTTTACGGGTGCAGCAAGTATCCTCAGTGCGAATTCGCAGCCTGGGATCGACCCCTGAATCAGGAATGTCCGATGTGTGAAGGACCATTTCTGGCTGAACATACCGGCCGGAAAGGTGATGATTCCGTCCGTTGTCTGAAATGTAAACACAAGGTTGAACGGGACACATCCGAAGAAGAAGAAACAGACACCTAAGACCAGTCGAACACACGACAGATTCGGGCGGGTAATCCATGCGGGAACTAGCCCAAGAGTTTCTGGTTCACCTCGAACAGGAACGCCGGCTTTCCACTCACACGTGCCTGGCCTACGCCACCGATCTCAAGGCGTTTTTGAGTTTCATCGAATCAGAAGGACAAGATAAGCCGACGGATCCGGCCAATTTGTCACGAGATGGTATAAGGGCCTATCTGAGCCATCTGAATGCCGCCGGTTTCAGCCGTCGTTCCATTGCACGTAAACTGGCTTCACTCAGGACATTTTTGACCTATCTCTGCCGGATCGGAAAGCTCGGCAAGAATCCAGCCCTCCAGGTAACCCCCCCGAAGCAGGACAAGACTCTCCCCGTGCATCTGGATGTCGTTGAGGCCCAGGGCGCCCTGGAGGCTCCTCCGGCAGATACGGTCCTTGGCCTCCGGGACAGGGCTATTCTGGAGTTGCTCTACAGCTCGGGTATTCGGCTTCGAGAACTGGTGGGCCTTACAGAGGATGCCGTGGATCTCGCGAAGGGTCTTGTACGCGTACTTGGGAAAGGTGGGAAGGAACGGATCGTCCCGATCGGCCGACACGCGGTTGATGCAATCAAGCGGTATCTCGACCGAAGATCCGAGTTGGGAGTCTGCGCTCCAGATGGCGAAGGCCGCAGCAACGTATTCCTGAGCAGGACAGGAAGCCCTCTGAGTCCGAGCGGGGTGCAGCACAGAGTGGTCAGATATTTGTCTGAAGCCACTGGCGGACGAAGGCTCACACCCCACACCCTGAGGCATAGTTTTGCCACCCACATGCTGGATGCCGGAGCCGATCTGAACGCAGTAAGGGAAATGTTGGGCCACGCCAGCCTCTCTACGACCCAGGTATATACCCACGTTAGCGTGGAGAGACTAAAAAAGGCCTATGAGCAGGCACACCCGAGGGCATAACCATAAGGGCAGGATCAGGATCTGAGATGGGGACAATTGAAATAGGCAAGAGGATCTCAGGCGCGGTTTTGACCGCGCTGATTCTGTTTACGGGCTGTGCGCGACCCCTGCCGCCTCCGGGAGGTCCAGCAGATCAATTGCCACCTATCGTGGAGTGGACCTCTCCCGCTCCAGACTCTGTAGGTGTGGATCTCAGGTCGGAGATCCGGGTTCGGTTCAGTGAGGCAATGGATCGTCAAACGGTGGAAAGGGCAATCTTCATTTCGCCGGCATTTCCTGTACAGCCGAAATTGAGATGGAAAGGCAGGGAACTGAAGATTCAGGTGCCGGATTCTCTACGCAGGAACAGAACCTATATCGTCACAATAGGATCGGAGGGCGCGGACGTCTCTCGAAATCGAATGCGCTCGTCCTATAGTTTCGCGTTTTCTACAGGAGACCAGCTCAGTCAGGGTGAGATTCGGGGCTATTTGCAGCCGACAGGAAATCTACAGCCCTACATCTGGGTCTACGACCTGCAAGAGAGGGCCTCACCAAACCCCGGTGAGGATTCGCCAGATTATGTTACACAGCCGGGACAGGGTGGCCGATTCGAGATTCGTCGTATCAGCGCTGGAAAATACAGGGTTTTTGGTTTCCTGGATCAGAACCGGGACAAGACGTTTACTCCTGATCGGGACTTGCTGGCTGTGCCGGCAGGTGATTTGACCTTGTCGGATGATCACGATGTCGTGAAACTCGCTTCACTGAGACCGGTACTCAGAGACACGATAGGGCCCAGATTCCTTTCTGTGCGGACAACAGACTTCAGACATATGCTTGTGAGGTTCGATGAACCGGTGAGTTCCGATGCGACTGTTCGGGCGGGAAAACTGGAGGTCCTCGCGGTACACCTCGATACCGAGGATTCGAGCAGAGTCTGGGTTCTGACCTCCCCTCAAGTTGCGGGCGAGATGTACGGGATCGATTTGAGAGGTATACGGGACCGCGCGGGTAATCCCCTCGGATCAAGCCCGGACGTGGAAGTCAAGGGAGATGCAGAGCCGGACCGGCGCAAACCGGAAATCGTTTCCACTGACCCGGTGTCGGGGAGTGAGTATGTGGCCCCAGATGTTAGTCTGAAGATTACATTCAGCGAAGCCATGAGCCCCTCCGCCGGCGAAGATCTCTGGGTCGCTTCGGATACCACATCCGCCCCGGCAGGCCAGGTCAGGTGGACGGCCCCCAATCAGGTTGTATTCAGTCCAACCGAAGCTTTAAAATCAGGTGAGACCCATCGGTTCCAGGTGAACCCGGGCTACTTCGCCGATGCCACAGGAAACCTGCTTGGGAAGCCGGCGAAGTTGCATTTTCAGGTCTCCTCACCACAGGATCTTGGCAAAATCGATGGCAGGGTGGAACCTTCCCCGAACCGGATTGTGCTTAGCGCGGTCAGGCTCGAGTCTCCATACCGTGAATATGAGGCAACAATTGCACCGGGGGACTCCCTTTACCACTTCCCCGGGATGATCCCGGGAAGCTATCGAATATCAGGATTTCTCGACAGGAATAACGATGGGCTCTGGGAGCAGGGTTCTGCTGTTCCCTTTGTGCCTTCCGAGCCTCTGGCGGAATTTCCCGATACACTTGAAGTTCGGGCGCGGTGGGCAACTGTTGCGGAGCGCCCCTTTGCGACACCCGCGCCATTCAAGCCACTACTCAAGGAGGAGTGAGTTTGCCACAAGAGCAAGAAAACCGCATCGCATTGCGACAATTTGTGCTACCCGGTCTGCTCTTGCTGATTTTGTGTACACTTGTCGCTTACAGATTTACATCCACCTCGCCGGCAGACGAGGAACGTGCAAGAGCACGTGTACTTCTCCAGACCATCCATCGCCTCGAGACGTCCGAATACAAGAAATATGGAAGATACATTCCCATTAACGAGATCAGCAATGCCCAGATTCTTAAATTGAATCATGTGCCAGGAAAGTTCAGCTATCGGGTCGACGTAACCGACAGTTCTTTCCTTGCCACCGCCCGGGCGGACCTGAATGGCGACGGAGAGATCGAGACCTGGCAGGTGGACCATCGCAGTTCCGAGCCAGTATTGGCCAGTGAGGATTGATCTTTGATTCGGATTATTCCTTCCTTGTTTTTACTCATGCTTATGACCGGATCAACCGGATCGTATGTCCCGCAGCTAGACCGGAACAGTCAAGGCAGTATCGTATGGGTGAAATGGCCTGCTGATACCGTGAGGAACGGGATCGACTTTTGGGTAGATGCCAACAGCTTCCCATACGCAAGGTCTGACGTAGACCGGGTGATCATCGACAGTTTTTCCGCCTGGGAAGAAGTGATTACTTCGTTGGTGGCCTTCCGGAACAGAGGGACGGGAAATTTCACCGTATCCGAGTCCGACAATCGGAATGTGGTGACATTCGACAACGTAGGTACTCATTTTGACAGCCCTAGAGAAGCCGGCGTAATTGCATTTACGAGGATCAATTGGAACGATTCTGGTGAGATGACCGATACCGATATCGTGTTCAATGGAAGGGACTTCAGATTCTCTATAGATGGCGCGAATTCGGAAGGCGGCACACTCGATCTTCAGGGCGTCCTGACGCATGAGATCGGTCACTTGCTGGGCCTGGACCATTCCGCTTTGTCGGGTGATGCGGGACTCCGACCGACCATGTATCCCTATTATTTCGGTGGCGAGACTACACTTGAAGCGGATGACATTTCAGGGATATCGACCCTTTACCCTTCAGCGGAAGCACTGAATACCGGTACGATTTCCGGAGCGGTAATGCAGCGGGACGGTAATGGGGCCTTCGGGGTTCACGTGGTTGCCTACAAAGCAGATACCGACACTTTTGTAGCTGGGGTCCTGTCGGGAACTTCAGGCAGTCGGCTCGGTAGGGGAGGAGATGGCGAGTACGAGATCCGGGGTTTGCCACCTGGTGACTACAATGTGGCAATTGGCCCTGTGGATGGCGCAGTGACTTCCGAAAATTTCGGGGGTATTTTTGATCGATTCGAAGCCGGTTTTCCTGCAGAGTTTTATGATAACACATCCGTTCGGTCTGCTGCAGTTTCGATCCGATTGAGAACGGGTGGTGCGGTAGGCGGCGTAGACTTCGTACTGGGAACGGCCTTACCGGGCTTCCCCTATATCGAGAATCTCGTGTGGCCCAGCAATACGCCCGATGTCGAGGGTCCCTATCGAGTAGAGGCAAGGATTTCAGATGATTCGGGGGCGGTCGCAGGGGAATTGGTCTACCGTGTAAATGGAGGATCCTTTTTTACCGTCCCTCTTCAACAGCGTGTGCTTGGCGTGTATTCCGCAGAAATCCCAGGACAGGAGAGGGGAACAGTCGTTGAATACCGGATCCGTGCTCGTGATGGAGAGGGAAATGAGACGACATTGCCTTCGGATGACCTTCCAGCCGGTCATTTCGAGGTGCTCGAGCTTTCGGGGCAGCCGGTACTCTATGTGGTATTGAGGAGATCTCGCCAACTGGCTGTTTTCGATACTGGATTCGCAAAGGAGGTGGCCCGCATTCCCACCGGGGTCAGCCCGCTGAGCGTGGTACTTACCCGGGAAGAGAACTATCTCTTTGTGGCTAACAACGGGATCGCAGAGGATGGGAGTGACAACAATCTTCAGGTGATCGACACTGCAACACACCGGACCGAACGGACGATCAAGGTGGGGAGTGAGCCGCTAGATCTCGCAGTTTCGAAGGATGGCAAAAGGGTCTATGTGACCAACTCGAATGGACAAAGTGTTTCGGTAGTCGATGTTCAAAATCAGAGGGAAGTGCAGCGACTCTCGGTGCCGATGGCATCGGACAGTCAGCGGGGACCATTCGGAATTGCGGTGAGCCCGGACGACAAGCTCTTGTATGTGACAGATATAGATGGTGATCAAGTTGTGATTTTGGACCTGGCGACAGGCGGGATTCTTAGCAGAATTACGGTGGTCGAATCTCCTCGATCTGTTGCACTGTCACCTTCGGGCAACCGCCTCTACGTGGCCGGGTTCGACGGCGGAATCTCGATCGTGGATACGGAGTCCAACCAGGTTCTTGGAAGGATCGATACGGGCACTGCCAGTGTCTTTCGACTGGTAGTTTCGCGGGACGGAAAGAGGCTTTTTGCTACCGATCGCGCAAATTCAGCCCTCATGTTGATAGATCTTGCCAATAACCAGGTGATCTCGAATGTTCCAACTTCCGGCCGAGAGACCAGGGACATCGTTCTGTCGGACGACGGAACGATCCTTTATGTGACGAATCAGGATTCCGACGATCTGATACAGGTCAATGCAAAAACAGGTCAAGTCATCAATTCTTTCCGAATAGGGGAAGGGCCAAGAGGCATGGCACTGAGGCGGAGTGCCGTTTATGCCACGCCCCCACTTTCCGACCGGGGTCTTGCAGATTTCGATGGGAATGGAGGCGTCGACTTCGCCGACTTCGTCATGTTTGTCAAAGGGTACGGCACCACTGCTGGCGAAGCCGCCTTCCTGCAGGTTCTCGATTTGAATGGCGATGGACGGGTCAGTTTTCCTGATTTTGTGCTATTTGCCGGAAGCTATGGGTGGGTCCCCGGAAAATGAATCCGGTAAATGGGTGCAGTTCGACCGGTCAAGATGGTCTTTGTGTGATGCGCGTCACAATTCAGACGGAACCTGTAGAACACGCGAATTGAAATCCATTATTTCGCAAGTCATTTATTATGAACAGTTTGAATGAAGATCAGAAGAGAGGGATCCATGGAAAATGCAATATTGGCAAGACACGTACCAGATTCAGTCGTTCAGACTAATGATTGTTAAATTCCTGGAATATTCGTATTTTATTGCTGCAAGTTGCTTTCGGAGTTTGGATCGATTACTGATTACTTGAGATCTGCCTTATGTCAATGATTTTAGGATTCTCAGCGCTCGGGTTCCTGGTCATGCTGCTGCTCGGCAGGATGTTCACAGTAATGGAACTCAGATCCCTCGAGAGAGATTACCGTCAGAACCAGAGCCGGTTTTCAGACCTTGAAGAGGACCTGGAGACGTCGAGAAGAAAATATCTGATTGCACTCAAGTCCGAAGGCGTTGGGAAGCATAAGGTGAGTCAATTGAGGACCCGGTGTGCTTCTTTGAAGCAGCACCTTGAGCAGCTTGAAATTACGGCAGCTCAGCAGGAATCCAAGAAGGCGGAAAACCTCCAGGGCAAGCTCGAGGGACTGGTGATGAAAGCGCTTGGCGGGGCAACGGTTCGGAGGGACAGCCAGTTCAAGCGGGTGATGAAGGTGATCAACCAGTTGGTGGACCTGGAGAACAAGGAAAACGGCGAGGAACTCGTTGCAGCCATTCAGAAGAAGATTGCAGGACTTGGCAGAGAAGGTTTGTTAAGGGTGGCTGACCGGGGAGTAGTAGCCAAGCCGGAGGAGGCCAATGCTGAAACGAAACCTGAGTCCGGGGAAGGAAAGCCCGAACCCGAACAGATGGAAAGCGGACAGGCTTCGGCAGAGGAAGAGCACGCTACCGGCAGACGCGACAAGGTTTCGGAGGCGCTCCATGATCATACCGCCCCTCAGCCTGTGTCACCGGCGCGGCAGACTGAAAGCCAGGCGCGGAAAGATCTCGTTCGAGACGCCATTGTTAAGAAGAATCGCTGAAAGATCCTGAGCAAAACATGGATGCGCCACCCCGGTAAAAATGGTTTGCCGGGGTTTTTTCATATCCGGATATAGTTCTTTTAAACACTACTGGTTTGGCATATATTTGGCGATCGTTGCATCTGGAGGTCGATTTTCCGGATTTTCAGGAATCGCCTTCCCGACCTGGAACCATTAACAACATCGTGTATTGCCATGAGGAAAAACCCTGATTAGGAAGGAGTGGCGGTGATGAAGAGCGGCGTTTCTTTTGGGGATATTACCCCTGAACCAGGACCGATTCTGCAGGGACATTGGAGCACCAATGCTTCTCATTCCGTGCTGTACCCGCTCGAGGTGCGGGCTATCGCTTTTGAGGCGGGAGGGGTGAGAACCGCCATTGCAACTGTGGATGTAATCGGCGTTACAAAGGAAACTACGGATCGAATTCGGAGTCGGGCGGAGCAGGACTGCGGTATACCAGGAGATGGTGTGATGATCGCCTGCAGCCACACACACTGTGCTCCTGCCTCGCTGCCTTGTCTTGGCATGATTCCGCCTGAGGGTTGGCTGGAAAGAATCGAAAATGAGGTGGTGGCTTCCATTTCGAGGGCGGTGGAAAATCTAAAACCCGTTAAACTCGGAGTTGGATGTGGGTCTGTGAATTTCAATATCAGCAGACGCCCTCTACCCGGAGCGTCGCATATGATTTTGAACTATGGCGGAATAGTCGATCGAAGAGCCCGGGTTGTTCGGATCGAGGAAGAGGATGGGTCGCTTCAGGCGGTGCTCTTCCATTATTCGTGCCACACAACGACCAAGAGTGGGTCGGAAGGGTTCATTTCTCCAGATTATGCGGGTATCGCCAGGCGTGTCATCGAGGAAAGACTTGGATGTAAGGCGCTGTTTCTCGCGGGATGTTTCGGTAATATCCGACCTGCCACCCCCGGTTTTGCTTCCGCCAACAAGGAACAACTGGATGCCTGCGGAGAAGAACTTGGTAGTGAGGTGTGCCGTGTCGCAGAGAGTTTGAAGGTAAATCGCTCTTCTCAACTGAAGTCTCTGAGAACGGACATCGAAATTCCGTTTGGGGAACCCATGCCGGTAGAAAAACTCAAGGAAATGGCGGGGGACGAGAGCGACAGAGGGAGATTGCTAACCGGACCATGGGCAAAAAAGGTTCTGGAGCTGATCGAGAGTAACCGCATGCCAGAGGGCAGGGCTACGGAGATGCAGTTGATGTCGGTTGGGCCGTTGACCATGGTAACCCTTCCTGGAGAACCGGTTCAAGAGATTGGGCATGCCATAGAAAAACGGCTCAAGGGCAAGCTGGATGCCCACGACATCTGGCCGGTTGGATACGCCAACGACGAGATTGGCTATCTCTGTACAGACCTTCACTATGATGAGGGAGGCTATGAGCCACAGGCCTATCCCTACTATGGTGAGCCGGCCCGGTTCCAGGGTGAAGAGGGACTGCTTGTGGAAACGGCGGAGCGCCTGGCCAAAGGCTGATATGATGATCACTCTGGCCGAACGTATTTTGACCTATGGGCGGATGATCAAGTTTTCCCATAGCATATTCGCTTTGCCGTTCGCATTGAGTGGGGCAGCACTCGCCACGCTCCATTCTGAGGTGGGGCCGATGAGAATCTTCTGGATCGCCATGGCGATGGTAGGCGCACGAAGTGCGGCCATGGGGTTCAACCGCCTGGTAGATCGGAAGATCGACGCAGCGAATCCGAGGACGGCGATCCGGGAGTTACCCAAAGGCGCGATCACCCCGGGTTCGGTCCGAGGGTTCATCTTCATCTCATCAGCCGTTCTGGTATGCTCTGCCTACCAACTAAATCCGCTCTGTTTTGCTCTTTCGCCAGTGGCATTGTTGATCGTGTTCTTCTATTCTTATACCAAACGATTCACCTGGGCTACACAGTTCTTTCTGGGGCTTTCGCTTTCCGTCGCCCCAATCGGCGCATGGATCGCGGTTACCGGAAGTTTGAGTTTGGAGATTCTTCTGCTCGGGGCCGCGGTATGTACTTGGGTGGCAGGCTTCGACATTATCTATTCGTGTCAGGACGCGAGCTTTGATTCCGATTACGGGATCTATTCGATTCCGCAGCGATTTGGTGTGAAGAAGGCCCTTGGGATCGCGCGTTTGCTGCACGCGATATCCTTTTTGCTGATGCTGTCGGTTGGTTTCAGCTTTGGGCTGGGTAATATTTACTGGGCAGGTCTGGTGGTTGTTGGTTTGTTGATCGTGTATGAACATCGTTTGGTGAAACCGGACGATCTCAGCCGGCTTGGCATCGCCTTTATGAATGTCAACGCGGCCATCAGCGCGGTCTATTTCGCTTTTACTGCGGGAGATGTGCTCCTCCGATGAATCATGTGACTGTGGCCATAACCGGAGCCAGTGGCGCGCTGTACGCACTCCGGACATTACGTGCACTGATGATGTGCGGGCTCCATATCGATCTTATCGTCTCGGAGTTCGGATGGATGCTTTTGAGAGAGGAAGGCGATTTCGAGGGAAAACAGACAGATTTTTCTGAATTTCTGCTGGAAACTTATGGGGACGAGTTGGGTAATGGGACTGTAACCATACACGCGGCGGGAAACATGGCTGCCACGATCGCGAGTGGTTCCGTAAGATCCAGGGGCATGGCTGTGGTCCCTTGTTCCATGAAGTATGTTTCGAGCATTGCGAACGGTTCTTCTACAAATCTGATTGAAAGGGCCGCGGATGTGACCCTGAAAGAGAACCGACCGCTTGTGCTTGTGCCGCGTGAGACACCGCTCAACCTGATCCATTTACGCAATTTAACCGCAGCAGCAGAGGCGGGAGCGTCCATCCTCCCAGCCATGCCCGCATTTTATCAGAAGCCCGAAACCTTCGATGATCTCGCAGATTTTTTGGCAGGCCGTGTGCTGAACCTGCTCGGAATCGATCACGACCTTTTTCCGCCCTGGCAAGGAACGTGATCGTCAGTCATCAAAAACGGCAGCCCCTAAGGAGGGGCTGCCGTTTTTTCATGTGGTCACCGAATTCCCTCTCAGGCGCCCCTCTGTTCTTTTAGCAACCGCACTGCGGTTTCGATCATGAACTCTCCTGCTTCATCCGTACCTCTGCCTACATGGCTCGCTTCATATCCACCCCTGGCTTTCTCTCCCGGCAATCCAACATATCCTGCGCCTCGTCCGTTGGTGTATCCAATGACCAGAGTATGCGGGAATGGCGATCGTTCCTGTATCGCTGCGGCAAGTCCGTTAAGGGGCTCGCCGGGGAGTGTGACAAGGGCGAAATCTCCAATTGCGATCACCTGTATCTCAACCGGCCTGATGTCGGAGCCGGCATCTTTGCGGGCCTCAGGTGTCAGGGGAAGACCGACTACACCCGAAGTTATTCCCATGGGGCCGGAAGAAATGGGATATGAAACTTTCACTGCCGAGATGGTTCGATCGGCGAAGTAACGTGCCATTTCCGCTCTTGCTTCTTCCCCCCTGCGACCCGGTACGATATCTCCCGCACAGCCCTGGAGGAACAGGGTCTCCCCGCCAAGGTCCTTTGAGATGTGCTCGCAGGCGAATCCGGGCCAGTCTGCGGAAATCCCTCTGTGAAACGGATAGATTGAAACGGAATGGCAGGGTACGCTGAACAGAGTTGCTACCGTGGCGCCCTCCGTATCCCTGAATGTAAGTGTGGTAAGTACGGGATCCAGTTTGCCGAATCTCAATCCATCGGGCAAACACTTGGGGTTTACAGGGTGGAGTGTGGAGATGACCATCCCGGTGGGATCGATCGGCCGTCGATTAAAAAGCCACTCTCCGGCGTCTGCTCTCCCTATTTTGGGGGTCACTCCCACCAAATTACCTTGCGCATTGCGGGCTACATCGGCACAAGCGCCGGGCAGAAAGTCCACCCATTCCTGAAAGACCGGGTCTTCGAGTATGGGACTGACCCGTTCGGCTCGCTGAGGGGATAGCGAAGCTCTGGTGAAAGGGGAGCGCGGCCCGGAATGCGTGTGAGAGGCCGACACCAGAATGTGCGACTCCGGTACTTCTGTGCTTTCGTGAACAGCTCTTCTGATCAACACCAGGGCTTCTTCCGTGATATCGATCATATCCACACAAATCAGAAGCGCCTGGGTCTGTTCATCATTCAGACAAAGTGCCCGTACATGCAAGGGGTCCAGTACACCATCGTAAGATTTCTGATCCACCCAGTTGATCATTGCCGGATCGGGTGTGATGTCTGCACGGGCCGCACCGGCAGACAATCGTTTGGGTGATGCGGAGACTTTTTTGGGGATCAGCACAAGGCAGGCTAGACCGATTGCCATTGCAAACAGTGCGATCATAAGCGATTTTCCTCACAAAAAAAATGACCTGAATGGATACGAAATATTGGGACATCGCCGCCAGATCTGCCACGCTGGAGACCATGTCAGTCGGTTTCCAGTTTCGTTCGAAAGACCTTCGCCACCTCCACGCTGTCGCCCACACCATATTGCCAAATGGAAAGAATACTTCCGCCAAATGCTGCTTCCAGGTCGTTAGCCGAGGTCGGGTTGTGAAGAAATATCCGGTTTTCTCCTCCGCCCTCGGAACGGGTTGAAGTCTGCACAGCCCCCCTGAGGAGGTGTACGGACTCCCCTTCCCCGAGCCAGGCACCCGCGAACGCATTGGGGCCTGATGCCAACTCTCCCTCATCCGTCAGTTTGCCCGAGGTGGCATAGGTGAGGTGTGCATCAAGGCTCAGCCAACCCTCTCCGAATGATTCGACCGGCCCTCTCGCGACAAGAGGGGATGCGTCGAGGGTGATCCAGATTTCGCTCAAGGATCTGTCGACATCAACGATCTGAAAAAGTGCGGTTCGACCCATGTTGTAAATCCGAATGGCCATTCCCGGTTCAATATCGCCATCTCCTCCGAGTTCACGGACGGCAATTTTCTTCGAATGGTAATCCACTGCGGTTATGGTTCCCACGGCATATCCCGAGGCTTCATCGGTCGTGCACTTCCCGATGCGAGTATCCTGCACGTGTTCCAGGGTGGATTGCACACGAATACCCAATGGACGGTTGGCGGTGCCCCGACTGGGTGTGACGGGAATATTCAGATCGATGAGGTCTACGCCATCATTTCGAGTAATCTCGAGTCTTATGGGGTCTTCCTTCAGGAGACGAACGCGATTCACAACCGGTTTTCCCTGAAATCCGTCAAGGACGGAAAGAAAGCAGGAAGGGCTGCCGTCCGTATTGTTCCGTCTGGCGATGATGTAATCCAGCGCCCATTCTTCTTCTCGCACCGGTGAACGACCCTGGCCAGCGAGGACTTCCATTGGTCCGTGAACCGGGATCAGGTGTATGTTCAAGCCGTCCTCTTCGGGGAGCCCTGATTTCCAGGTCCACTTCGCCGGGCTTTCCAGGCGAGTTCTTCGGATATTCGTGAGGAAGGAAGGGAAGTCTTCACGATCCCTGTTCCAGCGGTCTTTCCACTTTCCAAACTGTTCGACATTTTCGCCGGCCAGCGTTCCACCTTCTTGAATCTGCCAGTCCAGTTCGGGATGGGTTACCCCCTCCAGAAGCCCGTGCCAGCTCTGGTCGTGTTGTTCCCCGCCATTCACGGCAAAGAGGTCTACGATGTAGAATTCTTCAGGTCCTACGTCTACAAGAAGGACCGTGCGTTCATACAGGTCTGTCTGAGGTGCGTGCGGGTTTGCTGGCTTGTATTTCCCGGCGGGATAAGGATCGTGGCTTGCTGAAATGACATGAACACTTCCGGTGCTGGCAAAGAGGCGAGCCTGCCCACCGATATGCTGAGCAGGTTGAGTTTCATCCACGGTTACGGTATTGTGTGCAAGAGAATTCGAATCCCACTGCCAGCGATAGTCCCAGGATGCAGGATATCCCAGGTCGGGCAGGAGGTTGAGGCCTCTTGCGTAGAGCTCAAGGGAAAGATTGTCACACTGCCTGTGTCCCAGGAGGGAAGTATAGTTGAGCATCACGGCTCGACGATTATCGTCCTTGCCGGACTCGAGCACCGCAAGGCCATAGCCGTCCAGAATCCGGGATTCCCGCTTGATTATTGACGCAGCGTCCTCCAGCGTATTACGCATCGAGTCGACATCGGGATAGAATTCGAAGAGATCCCCACTGGACACCGTATGCTTGACATTGTCTCCCTGTTGGGTCGGCGCGGTAGAGCTTACTTCGGTAGCGGCACGTGCGTAACGCGGGTCCCCATATTTGTGATGTGCGAAGATGTTCTCTTCCCTGAGCAGAGAATATAACCCTGGTGCATTTCGAGAGACCGGCCCGATTCCGCCGACATCCCCAATTGTGGGTATGAATGTATCCATCATGGTGATGTCGATAAAATAGTCGAACAGCCTGCGCGCCTTGTCGGACGCGAACAGGTCTGGATATTCGTCGATGTTGAAGCGTTCAGGTTGCCGCAACCGGATCTCTTCCATTGCTCTTGCGACACGGATAAAGTCCAGCTTGATCCGATTGTAGCCGGGACTTTCGTGTCCACCGCCATCTCTTGAGAGCCCGTTGACGAGCATATAGGCTGCATTGCCACTTCCGTGGAATGCGTCCCGGACGAGGTCCAGAGAATTGGGGGAGCCGCCTTCATAATCATCCAGAACAAGCGCACAGGCAAGAGCGGATGCCTGATGGTGACCTTCGTTGCCGTGGATGTCACCATTCAGCAGGCCGACCATCCCTGCTCGAAGGATGTAATTTTCAATATATTTCCGTAGGTCCTGACCGCTCTGCACGGGCATGCCTTTGCTCTGGAGGAATTCCAGCATGGCCTCGTCCTGGTCCAGATATGAAAACAGTCCGTCGTACGCATACACCGCACCCTCCAGACAGAATGTCTCCCAGATGAGATCTGAAATCATGCCACCTGTTTTCCAGGCATACTGCGGGCTGCGACCGCCGTATTTGGCGAAGTATAATCTGTCTGCCCGGTCTTCATGATTGGGGTATTCGGAGGCGAGTCTGGCAAGCAGGACAGCACCCTTCCTGCCGTATCTTGCGTCGCCCGTGATCATGTAAGCCTGGGAGAGTGACCGGAGTGCCGGGATTACGGTTGACCCATACACCATGTGCGCATATTCACGGAGGAAGTAGTAGGTCTGGCCATTGTGCACACACCCGTTGCCATCATCGGCAAATTCTCCCGAGGTCATGTCACCGGCTGCGTAATCATTGCTGGGATACCATTCGCCGCCCATCATACACTGAATTTTGTATGGCTTGTTGATTGGATCTATCCTGTAAGGACAGAACGGACTGATCGACCGGACGGCCGTGCCGTGGACGGGACAATTTGCTACCGCTTCAGGGGGAAGGACGCGGCCGATTCGGGTGGTGGGTTGCAGCATCCACATAAAGTCATCGTCACATTCGGCATAGGTCCTTGCCGGTCCGAATTTTGGACCAATGTAGTACCGTATCTCGTCCCCATTCAAAACCCGCTCGAAGTGCTTCTTCGCCCAATCGTACTTCTCGATGTTGTCCAGGGCAACCGCTACTCGTTCGGGCGTGTAGTAAGTAGGCTCCGATTTTTTGCTCGTGAATACTTTCGAAGGCATATGCTATTCTCCGGTCACTTTGTCCAAATCCAGTGAATTGGCGATCATTGGGGGAGACTGTCGCCGCCATCAGCAACGACATTTCCGTTCTGGTGTGTGATGATCGCGTTCTCCAGGACGTTTCCACCTAGATGTATGGGTCTGTCAGTGCCAGTTTCGTCGTTAATAATGATGTTTACATTCTTCAGGTGATTCCCTGTCATTGTCGTTCCCGACCCGGTCAACCAAAGGGGTAGGCGTTCTCCCTGGTCCGGGCCACGAACCACGTTCCCGGTAATGGCCGTGTCGAATCCTCTGACGTCCATGGCGAGGCCCAGCTTTCCACCTGGATCTACAACGGTCACATTGTTCGAGATGACGTGCCTTTGAGAGTTTGCCCAGGATCTGAATGCAATGTCCAGGTCGCCACCCTCGCGTACGTGTACAATATTGTTGGACATGATGATCGAATTTGCGGCATCGGATCCGATGGCGACATGGGTGCGGTCGGTAATATCGAGATAGTTCCCTGTGATGAATCCGGGACCACCCAGCAGTTCCACCGAGTCTGACATAGCATTGCCCAGTCGGTTGTTTACCACGTGAAGGTTTCGTCCCTGGAGCATTATTCCCAATCTCCGGGCGTTCAGCACGGTACAATTTTCGATCCGGATGTTGTGGCATTCCTCGGGGTTGTTCTTTCCGGGTTCGGCGCAGAATGCTTTTATACCGCAGTATTCGAACCGACCGTGGGAAATCTTGACGAATTCCGCCCCATCATATTTGTTCTGATCCCTGTTCTGGTCCACCCAGAGATCCCGGATGGTAATTTCGCCTACACCGTTTCCGATGATTCTAATCACATTCGTACCCTGATCAGGCGCAAGAATCAATTTTGTTGCACTGCCCTGTCCGGCCAGGGTGACATCGCTGCGGTCGATGGTGATGCCTCCCAGCGTGCCTTCAACCTTCCGGATATCGTAGGTTCCTTCCATAAGCGTCACGGTCCCGCCTGAGGGAGGTAGGGCTTGTATCGCCGCGTGGATCTCCTCCTGGTCACCGTGTCCATCGCCTACCAGGTCCGCCATCGATCTGGATCTTTCTGAGGAATCCTTTGTGGCAACTATCATGGTATAATCCCCTTGTGAATAGACGCGTATGGGTTTACTCGATAGTTCTCATTCTGCGAATTACTCTCATTCTGATTCATCTTCTCCTGGCGCCTCGGTACCGGTTATGGAACCCATACGCCTTAAACCAGGCACACCCATGGCGGTAAGCAGGACTACGATGATTGTCCCGATTCCCCCACTTACGACCGATACGACAGGACCAAAACCGTGGGCGACGATTCCAGATTCAAGTCCACCCAACTCATTGGAGGCGCTAACAAAAACGTAGTTAACCGCGGAAACGCGCCCCCTCATTTCGTCCGGTGTGAGGAGCTGTATATAGGTGTGGCGCACCACCATACTCACATTGTCGAAGACTCCCGTTAGAAAGAGCATTGTAAAAGAAAGCCAGAAGTTCTGTGAAAATCCAAAGACGACGGTGGCGGCCCCAAAACCAGCAATGGCCAGAAGGAGATTGCGCCCAGCGCGTTTCATTGGAGGGAGGTGGGCCATGGTGATGGCCGCGCAAAACGCACCTGCGGCTGGGGCGGCATTCAGGTAACCGAACCCGGTGGGGCCGACCTTGAGAATCTCCTCTGCGAAGATGGGCAGCAGGTAGACAGCCCCGCCGAGCAACACAGCAAACATATCCAGAGACATCAAACTGAGTATCAGTCTGGATTTTCTGAGAAATTTCAAGCCGCCCAGGAGCACCTCAAGGGATGCCCGGTCAACCTGTTCGGAGGGTGTGACTGTATGGACTCGCGTGAGCAGAAGGATGAATACCAGAGAGGTGGTGGCGCAGATCACATAGGCTGCAGGAACCGAGAACGCAATGATAAATCCACCGATGGCTGGGCCAATGACCCATGCCATTTGCATCATACTGGTGTTCCAAGTTACGGCATTCGGAAAGACTTCTCGGGGAACGATCTGAGGGAGCAAAGCTGTGCGGGCAGGTCGCCCCAGCATGGCTGCTGAAGCGTCAATGAAGAGAACCGTGTACATCAGGGAGATCGCTCCACCGGAATGCGAAAGTATTGCCAGCCCAAGTGACGTTAACGTCATTCCAATCAGGCTGAGTGTGACGACCCGACGACGGTTGAAGGTATCTGCCAGGTGACCCGCGGGGAGTGCGAGAAGGATGGTTGGGACGGCCTGTACCAATCCGACAATACCCAGAGCAAGGGCCTCGCCTGTTCGTTGATAGATCTCCCATCCGATGGCCACACCCTGAATTCTTGTTCCGACAAGGGTGAAGAACCAGCCAAACACATAATTTCTGTAATTTCTGATCTTGAATACGGCGTAAGGGTTGTGTCTCTCAGACATGCAAGATCATCACTTGGGTCGACATTGATTCTCGCAGTGGTTTCCCGATTTACTTGCCGTGGAGATTACGGATTTCTTCTTCTCCGAGCACACGTCCATGAATTCGCACGTCGCGAATTTTGCCTTTGAAACCATCGATGGATCCGGATCCGATTTTCAAAGGAGAAGTATTCGAAATCTCGATATGTTCATTGTTCAGAGAATCGGATTCCGAGATACGATTTCCGTCTACATACAGGACCAATTGGTTTCCAGATCTAACAATACTGAGATGATGCCAGCCCGGTGAGAGTTCGTTGTCGTAAGACACGTTCGTGCCTGCCTCCAGGGCGTAAACATGCCCCGACGGCAAGGTGCCTGCGAAGAGTTTGCCTTGAAAAACGGCCATGGACCATACCCTCCGGTATTTCACATCAACAGACTTATCGAGCTGTCCGGTGTTCGTCCACTTGTCTCCGCCGTCGTACCTGTGGACTTCCCCAAGCGGCAGCGTGCCTGCATAGAGTTTCCCATTGTATACCGCCATCGCCATCACTTCTAATTCTTCCCCCAATTGTCCAACACACGTCCAGGGATCTACTCCGTCATCTCGGAAGACCTTACCCTCGGGCCAGGTGCCAACATATAATTTCCCGAGGTGGGATGCGAAGGAATACACCTGTGTCACTGCTTCCTGACCGCCTGCACAAGCCCATTCCGTACCTCCTACATACCGGAACACGCCACCAGTTTCCTTACCTTCGTTTCCAGCACCGTAGAGCGAGCCGTTGAATACTGCAAGCGACATCAGTCGTCTGCCCGGTGTGCCGACGGAGGCCCAGGTCGTGTTTCCATCGTATTGAAATACGCCCTGGCTGTACAGAGGGATCGCGTAGAGCTGGTCCTTGTATACCGCCATCCCGGCACAGGAATCTGCACCTTCGAGGCGACCCACCGGAGTCCAGATATCTTTGCCTTCATAGCGATATATATTCCCACCTGGATTCAAATTTTCAGAATCCGGAAGTCCAGAACCGCCAGGTTTATACCTTGAAGTCCCGGCGTACAGCGCCCCCTGAAAGACACACAGGGAGGCAACCGTATTACACGTGTCCGGGCTGCCACAATCCACCCAAGCGTCTTCACCATTGTAGCGATATACGCGACCGGTCTCGGTGGCACCCGTCTCAAACGTACCTGCATAGAGATCACCCTCGAATACACACAGAGAGTAGACCCGCAGATTGTTCCCAGGCCGACCCCTGTCGATCCATCCTGAGTCGATTCCGGCATCCATTCCGAAGTGGAGATGCTTGAAATTCGATTGTGCGGCGGTAACGCCTGAGTTGCTCAACAGGCTGAAATTGAACCCGTTGCGCGTATCGAGGTCGTACTTGCAGAGGATATCTCCTGGCAGATCGTCCAGACTCTCATCTGTGTGGACAGACGCAGATATGGTGAAGTCGCCGCCGCCCAGATCCAGCGAGGGATGATGGGCTACCTCTATAACCGCATCCTCGCCATTGAACAGGGCACCGTCTTCCCCTAGTTCTACACCCTTGTTCTCACCGTGCAGGTTGTTACCGGAGTGGTCTTGAGCGTCGCCTCTCAATTTCCAGAATCCTATCAGGTCTGCATCACTCATTTGGGTCTCCAATAGTCGTTTACGGACCTTCGGTACTCTGGACGGTGTGTCTCGTGAAGGCCCAATCGGGAAGTTGTCATTTTATGTATTTGAGCGTCAGACAGGGTAAGTCTGACGGGGGGTGAAGTCAATCATAATCAAACAGGGGCAGGTCTCAGACCTGCCCCTGTGCGGGACGTAGAGCATATGTGTGAATCGAGCTATTGGACGAGGAAATGCGCTTTAGAATGCCTGAGGTCCACACCTGAAAACTTCAGTTCGATTCGATCCCCGGCGGCGAGTTCCTGAACAGGGTGTATCACAGTCTTTAATGAAAACTCAAGGAGTTGAACCAGCGTGCCTCTCCTCCCGATATGGAGGACGACTGCAGAATATGTCCTGTCGCTATCCAGGTCCGTAAGGTGTTTCAAAGTCAGATAACGTTCTCTGCTATGGCGTAGAGCTGTAAGCAGGGTGAGTTCTTCTGTTGCCCTGTAACGAATGACATCGAGTTCCGCTTTGGTGTAAAGTTCAGACCCATACGCCAGGTGGTGCGTGATCTGGCGCTGGACAATTAGATCGGTGTACCGGGTGAAGGGGGAAAGGATCGAGACCGGACCTGGTGTTCCAGAGGATGTCTGATCCAAGGGTTCGGACACCAGCAAGGGTGCGGGTGTCTGTCGTTCGAGCTCGTGGGTTCGAACGACAGGATCAGAAATGCGTTGTAGATCATCCAGGTTTTCCGGGGTATCCTGTTGGATGTAAACAGCAGGAAGGTGCTTTCCGTGACACCAAATCGCGGCTTCATTGGACGCAAACAGGAAGAGTTCACGGAGCATGGCCTGAGTGGCGGGTTCCGTCGCGAATGTTTCGAATCGACCCTCTGTTACACGGACGGTTGAAGCGTCCATCCAGTGATCAAAGGATCCACCATTTCCTTTGCGAGTTACCTCAAGAAATTGGGCAAATTCATTCAGGCGCTGTACCTGCCCGGCTTGTTCATGATCGGCACCTTTGAGGATACGGCATACATCTGCTGAGCTGATCGAGTTTCGCGCACGAACCACCGTCCTTTTGATGCTGAAGGATCTGGTGTTCAGTTTCTTGCCCAGTCGCCAGGTTAAACTCAGTGAAGGGCGCTGTTCATTGACCCTAAAGCTCATCCATTTTGCAGGAAGCGGCAAAAGGGGCAGCGACCGATCCGGCAGCTCCAGACTCCCCATTCGTTCTGCGGCCGCATCATCCAGGGAAGAGTCCCTGGAGATCCAGGCGGAAATGTCAATAAGGTGCACAGCCAGATCGAATCCACCGAGCCATCTCTTTCGCATCGAAAATGCGAGATGCGATATGGGATAACAAGGGTCCTGAATTACTACAGCATTCTTTATTACTTTTCCGGACCTTCCCCTTAGTGCACTCTTGAAATCGATCGTATGTAATTCGGACATCGCGTCGATAGAGAATTCCGTTGGAAAACCGGATCTGATCAATTCCAGATTTTCGTGTCTGTTCCACACCCCTTTTTTACCAGGATGTCAACGGCAGTATGCTGAACATGGCTTCGAGAGTCCTGCATGGAACTTAAAATTTTCTTCGACTGATTTGCGGCTTCCGTTTCAGATCCCCACAAGGCGTATTGGATGATTTGTTGGAGCCAGGCTTGCTGCTTGCCGGTCAGGGTGGAAGGATTGTATGGCTCCTCGCTTTCAAGCCAGGATACGAATTCCACCAATTCACGGTTCCTTGATTCCTCCCCCGTCATCCACGACTTGCGGATCTCGACATCGGCCTGGTCAATTGCCTTATAAGTCTTGTGGTCAGTGGTAATGAAGTAGGGACAATTCTCATCAATGTGGATATACAGGGCAAGCCATCTGGAAGGGTCCACGTCACCTTCCCAGTAGAGGGTCGCCAGATCCGAAATGCTGAGCGATTTTCTCTCGGAATGGAAGAGCTGCCAGATTTCCTGCAGGTCGATATGTCCGGCGAGCCCCCTGACAGATGACGCGTAGGTGGCAAGTACTCCGGCGTTATTTCCTACAGAAACTCCGGTGAGATAGATGATCGAACTTGCCCGCAACACCACCTGCCTGCGATCTTCCGTGACAACCGAATACTTGCCTCGGCGTATGACCCCTTCAAAACATACGAGCAGGAGCCGTTTACGATAGACACAGAGTATGATTTCGCCGTTCTCCGGTACGTTCTTCCATCCATCGCGTCCTGAGCGTTCGGGGTCCTGCGGGTCTCCCTGTCGGTGAAACAGTGGGAGTCTGAGGGACGGACGCTTGCGCCTGGCTCGTCCCTTTACTTGGCCAATCTTTTCGCTTATTCGCCCGAAGTAATGCTCTTCAGGTATGTTCTGCCCGTCCCTTCGAACAACATAGCCAAAGATCTTGTCGACGAAATTCGCGTAATAGAAGATGAATTTGTTGGCAACGGTTATTTCTTTGTTCAGAATTTTCATCGAGAAGTACCCCGTTATGTGATTTAAAGTAGGGAATCTCGGTAGATAGGCATTTCAGATTTGACTTGAACAGCGGGGATTTTGTTGCGGGTGTCCGAGTCAGCGCGCGTCCTGCAGCTGTTTCTTGAGGAGAATAAGGTATTCCTGCTGGAGTTCGAGGTTTTTTTTCGCTGCAACAAGGACCGTTTTTTGCATTTCGAGGCGGGCGTTCTCCGTGGATTTTGCGATGTGGGGTTTCATCCCGAGGTCAATACTGTTGGTGATGTTGATCTGCAGGCTATCCCGCAATTCTTCGAGCCTCGAGGATGCCTCCCTGAACACCTGTTCGGCATCCAGGGCTTTCGCGGCCTGTTTTGTGACTTCCTTTTCCAATCCCAAGTTCTCGGAGGAACAGGAAACCAGCAAAAGCATGGCGAACAGAAGTACGCGGCAAACGAAACCGGATTTCATTTTCGGGTATGAATGAACGGGCTGAATCATTATTCGGGACTCGCTTCGTCTGATTTGGATATTCTGGCCAGGTGGCGTCGAATGAGTCTTCTGGCTCGATAGGTCTTTACGTAACGGAGCCAGTTTCGTTTGGGATATTGATCTGGCGATGTTTCTACTTCAACAGCGTCTCCCCAATTGAGTACTGAAAATAGAGAGGCTGGTCGACCATTGATGCGGCCGCCCGTGCATCGCAGACCCAGATCTGTATGAACCGCGAACGCGAAATCTACCAGTGTTGCTCCTTCAGGCAAAACAATGGGGTGTCCCTTGGGAGTAAATACCGCCATTTCCTGAATGAAAAGGATCCGTTTAACCTCGTCGAGGAACCTTTCCGAGGGCCCCGCGTGCTCGTGCCATTCCGAAAGTTCCTGCAGCCATCGCATCCGACGTTCTTCCTGCCGTGCGTTTCCTCTAAGTGTCGCCAAACCCAGCTCGCCCATTCGATGCATAGATGGCGTCTGGATGTGCACTTCGAAGCGCATGCCTTTGTCAATTACCGTGGTGTGGAGTGCACGGTATCCGTTGCGTTTCGGGAGGGCGATAAAATCCTTGAGCTTCTCCATCATGGGGGGGAATCTTCCATGGACCACACCCAGGGACCGGTAGCAGGAGTCCCTGTTGGACACCATGACTTGCACAATATATCGGTCGTAAATGTTGGCCAGGGTAAGCTGTGATAGTCTCCCCCTGGGTGATTTTCGGTATATGCTTCTCAAACTCTTCACATGCAACCTCAACCTTGCGCGTATGCCTTGTTCGGCCATTGCCTGTGACACGCTCTCGAGAAATGCAGGGAAGTGATCGGGAGGTCCCTCGTCCAACAGGTTATGGAGTTGACGGTGGACTTTTGGGTCCAGGCACCCGAAACTGCGATCCTCTAATTCGCGCTTGATCCGGTCCATGCCGAGCAGGTGCGATAATGGCGCATATACGTCGATGGTTTCCTGGGCAATGCGGTGGCGGCGTTTCTCGTCCCGGATACCGTCGATACTCCGCATGTTGTGCATGCGGTCTGCGAGCTTGAGGATCAATACACGCGGGTCGTCATGTGCGGCAGTAAAAAGCCTTTGAAGCGTTGCGCTTCGTCTTGCCGATCTGCGAGTGCTGGACCCGTCCACTTTTGTAACGCCTTGTACCAATCCTCCCACCACAGGGCCGAATGTCGGCAAGATATCTTCCATCGTAAGTGCGGAATCTTCAACGGCATCGTGCAGCAATGCCGCCGTAATCATTTCTGCATCCCGGGAAAACCCCAGTTCTGATGCAAGAATGAGCGTGACAGCAATAGGATGTGTGATAAATGGCTGGCCTGCATCACGGCTTTGTCCTTCGTGGCTAGCACTGGCCAGATGGTAGGCCTGACCCAGGGTGGGGTGGTTCGCCTGAGGCACATGTGCAAGCAGCCTTTGCAAGGGCTCTTTGATGGATGTGGTGCCGATTGGATCCAAAGGATGATCTCGCTTTGGTATGAAGGAACGTTGCACCAACAAATTCGCCGCAGAACCATCGATCAGGCGATGGGACCACGGCATGGGTCCGAAAGTTGCGGTTACTGGGTTGACCAGCAGGTTCGACCAGCCATTACTAAATATTGCAAAAATTCAGCCATGAAGCACGTAATAATTCAGACGGAACTACCCACGCTCTGCAACGCGTCTGCCTTTTCGGGTTCGTCAGCGAACCAGGACCCGATTTTTTCGATCATGTCGTCGTGATTCTTGAAGGATGTGTGGGCCACGGGCAGCGCTTCCAAAAATGCGCGACCGTATCGCGTAGTAAGAACCCGGCTGTCCATAACCACCACCACGCCCCGGTCTGTTTTCTTTCTGATCAAACGGCCGAAGCCCTGTCTGAATTTGAGGATCGCCTCAGGAACTGAGTAGTGCAAGAATGGATTTTTCCCCTGTTTCTCAAGTTCTTCCATATGGGCGGCTACGATAGGGTCGGAGGGTACGGCAAAAGGGAGGCGAACGATCCCGAGGATTTGCAGGGCCTCACCCGGGACATCGATCCCTTCCCAGAAGCTGTCTGTTCCGAGAAGCATGGCCTCGTTGTTTTCCTTGAACCTGTCCGTAATGTTCGTCCTAGATCCATCGATTCCCTGACCCAATAGCAGAATTCCCTCGGATTGCAGTGCGGACCTGATCGCGTTATAGGTGCGATTCAGCATGCCGTAAGAAGTGAAAAGTGCAAGTGTGCCGCGGCGGGCGCTTAGGGCAAGCCCCTGGAGCGTTTTGTTGACGGCTTCCTGGAATTAGGAAGATTTGGGCGAAGGCAGGAACTCGGGTATACAGACAAGCGCCTGCCGCTCGTAGTCGAATGGTGACCCCAGGCATAGTGAGCGTATCTTATCTTCTGGCAATGTGTCCAGGCCCATGCGCCGAAGGAAATAGGTCAGCTTACCTCTGATTCCAAGTGTGGCGGACGTGAAGCATATCGTGTCCATCCCCTCATAGAGTGTTTCACGCAGCAGTTCTGAAACGTTGAGGGGGACCGAAAGCAGTCGGGTATCCACGCTGCTGTCCCTGGCCGGGAGCTCCATCCAGTATACAGTGGATTCGTCCTGCGCGGAGGTCAAGACTTTAAGGTCGTCCAGGATGCCGCGGCATTCTTCTATTCTGCCCTCGAGTTCACCCCTCAATTCATCCTGGTTGGGAAAGCTGTCTTCAGACAACTGCCTCAGCCAATCTGACAGGGCCTCTAATCGACCCTTCATGTCCGATATGGCATCTGTAAATGAATTCAGGACGGTTTCGAGCCCCTCGAAGACCGGTTCACCGGATCGGTATCTGATCTTTTCCGTATATGTATTTCCGGAATTGCCGGCCTTTGCCGCCATTGCTTCAGTGAGCGCCTGGAAGAAGGTTTGTGCCTCCAGCCAGAGCGACTCCGCAGCGTCTTTTGCGGTGCCGATGCCCACATCGAATGCCTTCATTGTGGCGGTGTCCAGTTTAGCGACAGCCATCCAGTGCTGAAGCGCCGGCAGTGTCCCTGTTCCCGTAAAACCGGGGCTCCTGAGCTGGTCTGTGAGATTTTTTATCCGCCAGATGCTTAACTCCCTGCCAAGGTAATGTGCGGCGATCTTCTCAACATTGTGCGCCTCATCCAGGACGAGATGCTGATAGTCGCCAAGTATGGCATTTTCGGATGCCAGATCGGAAAACAGCAAGGAGTGATTTACCACTACCACGTGCGAGCGGTGGGCAGATTTTCTGATATTGTTTGCGAAACATCTCCCATTGTTGCGACATTTCTGGTTTCTGCAAAAGCCGGAATCCGAACAGATCTTTGCCCAGACTCCTCCGTTTCTTCCCCTGTCGAAAGCAGAATTCTCGTTGATATCTCCGGTCTGCGTCTTTTCCGCCCAGATCACCAAAGGGAGCGCAGCGATTCGTTCTTCTTCGCTAAACAAGGCCTCGACATTGGAGAGGGCCGCACCCCAGCGATTCAGACAGATGTAATTGCTCCTTCCCTTGAGGAGTGCGTATCGGAAGGGAACGTCCAGGATTTCGGCCAGAGCAGGCAAATCTTTAAAAAATAGCTGCTCCTGCAGGTTCTTTGTGTTTGTGGAGACGATTACCCTGGCACTGTTCATTACTGCGTGCATGATCGAAGGTGTGAGATAGCCAATAGACTTTCCGACCCCGGTACCAGCCTCAACGGCAAGAAATTGACCTTTATTTATGGATTCAGATACCGCACGGACCATTTCAACCTGTTCCTGACGAAATTCGTAGTCAGGGATACGTTTGTCGAAGAGCCCTTCCGGTTCGAACAAAGCGGCGATTGCTTCGACATCCAGAGGTCTTTTGTCCATTGCCGGAATGGAATCGACTTCCTCTCCTCCGAGGTTACCTGCCACAGGCAAGGTTGGGAGCTGGCCACCAGGGATTCTGGAAAGGAACTCGGTCTTGATTGCTTCATTTGCAAGGTCTATCAGAATCGGGATGAGATCGCATCTGGTGCCCTGAACCAGCTGCAGCAATTGCTGCTTGATGCCCAAAGAAACTCCACGCAGGTGGTCCACAACCGATGCGTAGACACCCGCAAGAACCTCAGCGTCCCCAAGCGCCTTCTGGGAATGGTTGGACTCGATACCGAAATGAGCGGCCAACGACTCCAACTTGTGGTCAAGCAATCCCGGAAGCGCGGTTCGGGCGAGATCTCGCGCACTGTGGAGGGTATTGTGGAAAGTGACGGAGGCCTGTGCTGAAAGGAAACGCTCTACGAATCGGCCATGGTGTGCAATTACAGGTGTATTTCCCATGAATTCCAATAGCTTATCCAGAACGATGTCAGCAGCAGGCGCATCTGCCACAGTAGATTCGGTGATTCCGGTCAGGCTGATGATCTCTTCAGGTATGCCCGCTTTCGGCTTCACATAAGACTGGAATGTGTCCTTGATCTCGCCATGATCCATTCGAACGGCACCTATTTCAAGGATTTCAGCATCGTTCGGATCCAGACCCGTAGTTTCCAGATCAATTGTGATAAACGTATGTAAAATGGACATTTTCGGGCCTCGGAGCAGGTCAGAACGGCTGGAAGGTCAGCAGGGATAAGGGGGCCTGTTTGCCTGGCAATCCGGGATTGACAACCCTCTGGAGATACCCTATCATATCTCTACCTAAATGGCAACATCAGGCCTGATCGGAGGATAATCGAATATGCAGGACAAGCACAAATACGAGGTGTATCTAAGCAAACACCAGATGTTGTTTCTTGAGGAGATGGCCAAAAAGTTTGGGCTGGAAGACGGCTCGAAGGCGATGCGCTGTTTGGTGAACTTCGCGATTGACGAACCGGCAGAACATGCCCGGATTTTCGACGAGGTGCGCTGCCTGGATTGTGGTTGAAAAACAATAGGATACGGCTTCAACCGGTCGGTGTACGACACCGGCCGGTTGTCATTTGGATTATACACTATACGCTTGAGGTTTTCAAGAGCAAATCCGCTTGCACAGGTGTCCCACGGTTGTCAGATCCACGCTGCAAAAATAAATCCACTATGCATACAAGAATCCACAACATCTTACAATTCTGTGTGACCGTGTGGCTTTTAAGCGCGACCTCCGCACATTGCGTCACCCCATACTCCCCCGCGCTCGCCGATCCGGCCCTGGAGCCGTGGCGGTGGCGGACCTTTCCCGAACTGAATGGTATGGGGTTAAGGTGTATGGCTGAAGGTGTAGACGGATCCATGTGGTTTGGCACCGAAGAGGGTGTGATCAGGTATGATGGGTTGGAGTGGAAGACATTTACCGTTTCAAGTGGTTTACACGGAGAACCCATTAATGCATTATGTAGTACAGGCGATGGCAGGATCTACGCCGCCAGTGACATGGGCATCGTACAGTTTTCGGAGGGCTTGTGGCATCGTGTTTTTCCTCGTCAGGTCGGACTGCCCTGGCCGGTAGATCGGATGATCGAGGCCTCGGACGGGAGTATCTGGGCGGCCACAGCATGGGGTGCGTTGCGCCTGAACTGCATATCAACCTGGTTCCAGCGCGTGTTATTACCGGACATCCGTGGTCTGCTCCGCTAACGGCACCTTCGAAGGTGCCGACCGATTTTGGAATCGGAGTTGCCCTGGCCGAAGGGGGATGGCTGGGCCTACGCCGGGGACGAAGCCCCCTGGTGATCTGGTCGGTGGCGCCAGGAGGAACGGGAGAGGATGCAGGGCTCGGTGCCGGAGATCGGATTACGAGTATCGAAGGTGAACGTGAATTGTCGCAACAAGGGCTGAACGGATCGATGGGCTCGGCGGTCAATCTCCAGGTTGAGCGGGACGGAAATAGACGAAGCGTTGTCGTTAAGCGTGGCCCGACGGCTGGGAAGCTAAAAGGCTTTCATGTGTTCGACCTCATCGAAGACCGGTCCGGTGCAATCTGGATGGGTCTTTGGGATGGAACCATTGTGGTGTTGGATAGAAAAGAAGGTTCCAGAAATATCTGGACGAAGTATGATGCAAACAATGGTGTAGACGTTTCTTACGGTCCCACCCTTTCCCAGATTCAAAACGGCGAAATCTGGATCACAACGAATGGCCCTGGAGCGGTCAGTCGATTTGATGGCAATCGGTGGTACCGTCTGGATCTGGCGGCGTTTGGGGGTGGAAATTCCAACACGTCACTGCTCCAGACGCGGGACGGAACGGTTTGGATCGGCGGGTTCAGTCTCCATGCCATGAAAGAAGGAAACTGGGTTGTCCATTCGCCGAGGAGCCTGTCTATTCCGAACCATCGCCTCCGGCTTCTGGAAACCAGGGAAGGTGCTTTATGGGTGGCCGGACTTGGACAGCGGGCAATGTGGCTGGATGCAGACACGCCGAGATGGCGGATATACAAGCAGCTGCATTTTTATGCAGAAGGGAGCGATGGAACCCAATGGTTCAGTTCGCTGGACGGCAGGCTGGTTTCGCACAAGGCCGGTGTCTGGCTGAGGTATGGCGTGGAAGATGGGCTCATGGACCAGGCAACTGCCGTTGTCGTGTCCGACGAAGGAACGGTCTGGGCTTCCGGAAGTCATGAAGGATCCGCGGCAACCGCCTGGTTCGATGGTTCTGTCTGGACTCGGGATGTCCATCCGGCCCTGGCTACGGGAATCAATCCCGGGTCAATTTTTGGAGCTGAAGGTGGTACTGTCTGGTTCGGCGCTTCAAGAAGAGTCGACACCCAAGCGGGACAACTGGGCGGGGTGCTTCAGGTCTATCCTGGCAAAATCGGTCTGGTGTGGAGGCACCATAAGCCAACAGCCGGAGCACCCACTGCACCCTACGCGGTTGGGCAGGCCGGCACAGGAGAAATCTGGAGCGGTCAGCAAGGGTTGCGTGTGGAAAGGAATGGGGAATGGTCCAGCGTTCTGGAACCGGATGGGCTAACAGACTGGATTCAGAGTATCCACGGGACCCCGGGCAGTCTTTGGGAGGGAACTCGCACGAATGGCGTGTTCCGATATCACGAAAATAAATGGGCTCAATTTACGGTCCGAAACGGCCTTGCTGACAATTATGTCCGGTCGATTCTGGCGATGGAGAATGGCAGTGTGTGGGTGTCGACGCCCACCGGAATCAGTCGCTTTGATGGGCAGGCCTGGACCTCTCTCGCGTTGCCGAAGGAAGTTCGGGGAAGACTCCGGGGGGCGCGTGATGGCAGCATATGGATCAACGCATCCGAAGGCCGCACGATTCGGTACCAACCCGATCAGATTCCACCGGAAACGGAGATCCTTTCTGGTCTGGAGGAAGTTTCTCAGCCGGGTAACACGGCCATTTCCTGGAAGGGTGCGGATCCGTGGCGGGCGACTCCGGATGATGAAATCCAGTATTCGTACAGGATGGACGATGGCGCCTGGACGCCATTTAATACCAGGACCAGTAACGTATTTCTTGCCCTGAAGACCAGAACTTACCGGTTCGAGGTTCGGAGCAGGGACCGAGATTTCAATATCGACCCGACGCCGGCAGTAGCGGCCTTCACCGTACTTCCACCGATCTGGCAGACCCCCTGGCTGATCGGGCTGGTTGCCGTGTTCATCGGGATTGCAGGCACTCAGACCGTTCGGATTCTTGTCGGCAATAATCGGCTCAGAGGAGCCAACACTAAGCTCGCGGAACAGACAATTGCTCTGGAACAGGAAGTCTCCGGGCACGAACGGACTGAGAGCGCCTTGCGAAGGAGTCAGGCGGACCTTACACAACTTGTGGTCCACCAGGGCGTGTCATTGAGGATCAGCAGGTCTGTTCAGGAAATGAGACAGCCGTCGGACCTGGAAAACGTATTGGCGGTATGTTATGAGGGGTTGAAGGGTCTTGGGCTGGATCTGGATGTTATGGGAATCCACAGAGTGATCGACCCGGATGCCCGAATTGTGGAAACCTTTCGATTTGGTCCAGATGGGCCTATTTCGGTTTCGGAACGCAGAAGGAGCAGTACGCTGGTCAGAAGCTGGCAGGAAAACGAGATTCTGCACTGGCGTGATGTAGAGAAGGAATTGCCCGGCGAAGTGGAAAGATTCATGGACAAATTTTCAGGACATCGGCTCAGAAGTATGCTGGATGTGCCGTTCCCACGTGGCGTTTTTTCCGTTGCCAGTGAAAATCTGGATGCCTTTTCTGAAGGGGATGTACAGTTGCTGGAGCAGCTCACACAGATCTTTTCACTCGGGATATCCCGAGTGGAGGATCTGGAACGGCTTGAGAGTCGAAATTTGGAATTGCAGAAGGCAAAGGAAGTTGCTGAAGAGGCCAGCAAGGCAAAAAGTGAATTTCTGGCCAATATGAGTCACGAGATTCGTACTCCCATGAACGGGGTGCTCGGGATGACGGACCTTGTACTTGACACTGACCTCGACGCTGAGCAGAAGGAGTATCTCGAACTGGTTAAAATGTCAGCGGATTCGTTGCTCAATATAATCAATGATATTCTGGATTTTTCCAAGATCGAGGCTGGTAAGTTCGCACTGGACCTCGAGCCGTTCAATCCCAAAGAGGAGATCGAAAAGACCGTTCGGATGTACACCCCCAGGGCGAATCAGAAAGGCCTGGAATTCAGATCGGAGATCCAGGGGAATCTGCCGGAGTGGGTCGTGGGGGATTCGGGACGGTTCCAGCAGATACTGGTCAATCTCATAGGAAACGCACTGAAGTTCACATCCGAGGGTCACATCGAAGTCAAAGCGCGGATAGCCACTCAACGGGAGCAGGACATCGAACTGCAGGTCTCGGTGCTTGATACCGGAATCGGTATCCCTGAAGGCAAGCAGCAGATGATTTCCGAATCCTTCGCACAGGCGGATGGTTCCACAACAAGAAGATACGGTGGAACGGGGCTGGGTCTTGCGATCGTTTCTCAACTGGTCGATATGATGGGTGGAAGTGTTCGGGTTGAAAGTGTAGAGGGTCAGGGAAGTACCTTTCATTTTTCGGCAAAATTCCAAATCACAGATGGTGAGTCTGTAAGTTCCAGGCAAGAAAATAGAGACATCAGGCGCACAGGAAAGAAGCTGAATATACTGATTGCGGAGGACAACGCCATCGGCCAGCTGATGCTCGCCCGCCTGCTGGAGAAAGAAGGCCACCGTGTCACGATTGTCTCCGACGGGGGGGCTGTGATGGAAGCCCTGTCAACCAGCGGTTTTGAGCTTATATTGATGGATATCCAGATGCCGGAATTAGACGGTCTGCAGGTGACCCGTAAAGTGCGAGCCATGGAAAAGGAAAGTGGAAGGCACGTGCCCATCGTGGCGATGACGGCGCACGCAACAGAAGCGGACAAGCAAAGATGCAGAGAAGCAGGGATGGACGATTTCGTTTCGAAACCGATAGATGTGAGGGACCTGTTGCAGGTTGTAGCGCAGGTGAGTTGAATACGGAACCCATAAATAAAAAGGAGTAGACCATGCATGCAGTCGTCAAAACAGAGAAGGGTGTAGGATTCCTGGAATTGCAGGATGTTCCGGAACCCACGATAACAGAAGATGAGGTGCTGATAGAGATCAAGGCGGCAGGGATTTGCGGGACGGATGTCCACGTTAAACACGACACATTCCCATACTGGCCTCCGGTGATTCTGGGGCATGAATTCTCCGGCGAAATCGTAGAGACTGGTAAGAATGTATCTGACTACAAGATCGGTGACAGGGTAGTGGGAGAGCCGCATACGCTTCACTGCGGCAAGTGTTTCCTATGCAGAAAAGGGCACATCCAGAACTGTCTCGAGAAACGGTCTCCGGGTTGGGGGATAGATGGTGCATTTACAAAATATCTGAAGTACCCGACCAACCTGCTTCATCGCATTCCGGACCATATGACTTTCGAACAGGCCGCTCTTGTGGAACCGGCTGCGAATACGGTAACCGATATCATAGACCGCCAGGCAATAGAGGTCGGAGATTTCGTGGTTGTGCTGGGGCCAGGGCCCATTGGCCTGCTCGCAGCCCAGGTGGCCCGCGTCGCGGGTGCTCGAGAAGTGATGATCGTGGGCGCACCAGCCGACGAGGAGCTTCGCCTGGCGACTGCCCGCAAGCTGGGTATCGACCACGTTGTGAATTTTGCCGAGACCAATCCTGTTGAAAAATGTATGGAGCTCACAGGTGGGAAGGGTGCCGATCTGGTGATCGAATGTTCGGGAGCCCCACCTGCCATTGCCCAGGCCATCGATCTGGTCTGCAAATGGGGAAGAATTTGTGCAATTGGCCTGACCGGCAAGCGCCCGGTTGAGCTGGACTGGGACGCGGCGATGACAAAGGTGGTTACCCTGTTCTTCAATATGTCCACCGAATATGCAAGCTGGGACAAGACCATCTGGATGATTGCCGATGGCAAGATCGATGTGGACCCGATTATCACGCACCGTTTGCCACTCTCCGAATGGGAAAAAGGATTCTCGGCGGCGGAAAACATGGAGGCGCTGAAGGTCGTCTTCACTCCATAAGAGGTGCAGCCAATGGGTGTTCTGGATCTGTTCCGACTGGACGGCAAGGTGGCTCTGGTAACCGGTTGCCGCAGGGGTATTGGCCGTGGATTCGCTCGTGCACTTGCGGAGGCCGGTGCAGACATCATCGGTGTGAGCGCGTCAATGGAATCCTCGGGAAGCGAGGTCCAGGGTGATGTGGAATCGGCAGGGCGTACATTCAAAAGATATCCCTGTGAGTTTTCGGATCGGGGATCCGTCTATAAATTTCTGGATCGCCTGCAAAATGACGGCCCACCCATCGATATCCTCGTGAACAACGCGGGGACCATCGAGCGGGAGCCGGCGGAGGCTCACAGCGACGCATCCTGGGATCGGGTAATCGAGGTGAATCTGAATACCCAGTTCGTCCTCTCCAGGGAAATCGGGCGGAATATGCTGGAACGTGGGGGCGGGAAAATTATTTTCACCGCCTCCCTTCTGTCCTATCAAGGCGGGATCACTGTTCCCGGGTACGCCGCGAGCAAGGGCGGAATCGCCCAACTGACGATGGCGCTCTCCAATGAATGGGCAAGTAAAGGTGTAAATGTAAATGCGATTGCGCCTGGATATGTGGCTACCGACAACAATGCTCAGATCCGGAGCGATTCGAGTCGGTATCAGGCGATTCTGGAACGGATTCCTGCGGGAAGATGGGGTGAACCCGAGGATCTGATGGGCGCTGTTGTTTTTCTGGCATCCAGGGCTTCGGATTACGTTCATGGCCAACTTCTGCTGGTGGACGGAGGCTGGATGGGCAGGTGAGGCGCGATTCGCCAAATTCTTGACCCTTCCCAAGTAATTGTTTAAATTTCAGTGCTTTGGACGGGGAAAAGATGCCGCAATTCTCAGGTCTCGGGAAGTTGTTGACCGTAATCCTGAATGTAATCTCACGAAAATGACGACTTGAACAGGCCTCTTCAGGTCGTTTTCCGCAGCAGGCCGCCGGACACCTGAGTGACTCTTACCGATTACGATTACGACCTTCCCGAAGATCGAATCGCGCAGTATCCAGCCGAAACGCGTGATGCCTCCCGCCTGATGGTGCTGAACAGGAAGGATCGCAGCGTTGCGCACAAAGTGTTTAAGGATCTGCCAGAATTTCTGGAAGCTGGCGATTGTCTGGTAGTCAATGAGACACGGGTATTTCCAGCCAGATTGAATGGCAAACGCGTGGGAACGGGAGGTGCGGTCCAACTGCTGCTGATCCGGCAAGATGGCGAACGGTGGGAAGTGCTTGCACGTCCCGGCAGGCGGCTCAAGCCCGGATCGGAAGTGGAGTTCCCGGGAGAGGATTTACGGGCCGTGGTTGAAGAGGTCACGCCCTCAGGGCGCCGGATGGTTACCTTTGAAGGGAATACACCGCTGTCCGAGGTGCTTGACCGCGTGGGGCGGATTCCGTTGCCGCCATATATCAAGCGTGAGGATGAACCGGGGGATCGGGACCGATACCAGCCGGTATATGCCAAAACACCAGGCGCGGTCGCAGCGCCTACGGCTGGGCTCCATTTTACTCCGGAGTTGATGAATGAACTTGGCGACATGGGTGTGGCAATTGCCCCTGTTCTGCTTCACGTGGGGCCGGGAACATTTAAGCCGGTAGATGTGGAAGATGTGAGTAATCACGTAATGGATCGTGAGTATTTCGAGGTTGGCGAGGAAACATCGGAGAAAGTAAATGCATGCAAAAGGGCCGGTGGAAGGGTGGTTGCCGTGGGTACCACGGTTACCCGGACGCTGGAGTCGGCTGCATTCCACCAGGGTGAGGACTGGGTACTCAAACCAGATACTGGATGGACACGCCTTTTCATTCATCCTCCCTATTCCTTCAAGCTGCCGGATGTTCTGATCACAAATTTCCATTTGCCAAAGTCCACATTGCTCATGCTGGTTTCCGCATTCGCCGACCGAGAATTCGTTCTGGGCGCCTACGAAACAGCAATAAGAGAGGGTTACCGGTTCTACAGCTACGGTGATGCTATGGTTATTCTTTAGTAGCAACAGGGGCGATTCTCAAAAGGAAGTCAACAGATGGTAGATTTTCCAATTGTCGATACGCATGTACATTTGTGGGATCCCACCCGAATCCGGTATCCCTGGCTGGAAGACATACCCCAGCTGAACAAGCCGTTTCTGCTCGAGGACTTCAGTCGTCATTGCGGACCTGTTCAAGTCGACAAAATCGTGTTTCTGCAGTGCGACTGTGTACCGGAAGCATCCCTTCAGGAGGCACAGTGGATCGCTTCGCTTGCGGAGATGGATCCACGAATACGAGGGATGGTTCCCTGGGCGCCTGTGGAGTCCGGGGAGATGGTCCGTTCTTCTCTGGATGCTTTGAAGGCAATCCCGCTTGTTCGCGGCATTCGCCGGCTGATCCAGTCGGAAGATGTAGACTTCTGTATCCAGCCCGGTTTCGTTAAGGGCGTCCAAATACTTGCGGAATACGATTTCAGTTTCGACATCTGTATCTATCACAGGCATCTCGCAAATACCATTCGGCTGGTAGAACAGTGTCCGGACGTGCGATTCATACTGGACCATATCGGGAAACCTGATATCCAGAACGGTACGAAAGAACCATGGCAGAAAGAGCTAAAGACACTCGCCGGATTCCAGAATGTGACCTGCAAGGTCTCCGGGATGGTCACCGAGGCAGATCACGAAAAATGGACACGAGATGACTTGAAGCCCTATATCGATCACGTGGCCGAATGCTTTGGACCAGACCGCATGGTCTTTGGTGGCGACTGGCCGGTGGCGACCCTGGCGTGTGCTTATCCTGATTGGGTTGAGGCGCTGGGCTGGGCATTGTCTGGTTGGTCGGGAGATGAGTTAAGAAGGGTGTTTCGTGAGAATGCTACCGATTTCTACAGGTTAGGATAGAAGGTCTGTATGGTCGCGCATGGGATTGTTCTCGCCGCTGGATCCGGACGCCGCATGGGATCGGAAGAGCCCAAGCAGTTCATGAGTCTGTGCGGAAGGCCCGTTGTCATTTATTCCCTGGAGGCGTTCGAGGCGTCTGAGGCGGTGACACAAGTGGTGCTGGTTGTTCCGAAGGGAGATGAGGCTCTCTGTCGAAAGGAGTTACTGGAACCAAATGATTTGAAAAAGGTTGTGACGGTTGTCGCCGGAGGCGATGAGCGTCAGAATTCGGTTAGAGCGGGTCTGGAGGCACTGACCGGTGACCCGGACGTAGTGGCCATTCACGATGGTGCACGACCCCTGGTTTTACCTGAGCAGATCGACCTGGTGGTGCGCCGTGCGGATCAGACCGGCGCTGCCGTGCTCGGAACGAGAATCACAGATACGGTCAAGGTGGTTCAGGACGAAGTTGTTAAGAAGACGCTGGATCGTTCGTCATTGTGGAGCGTTCAAACACCACAGGCGTTTCGCGTTCCTTTGATTCTGGAAGGACACCGACAGGCTGACGCAACCGGACAATTAGGAACCGATGATACTTCGCTGGTGGAGCGTTTAGGTGCATCGGTATCGGTTGTGGAAGGCAGGTCGGACAACATCAAGATCACAGCCCCTGAGGATCTGGAGCACGCGGAGCGTATCCTGGAGAGTCGATTGGGCAGACAGTCCCATCAAAGGGTAGGGAACGGATACGATGTTCACAGACTGGTTGAAGGGCGACCCCTTATTCTTGGTGGGATCGAGGTGCCGCACGAGCGAGGTCTGGACGGGCATTCGGATGCGGATGTATTGACTCACGCAGTTGCCGATGCGATTTTAGGTGCAATTTGTCAGGGTGATATTGGGAGACAGTTTCCAGATACGGATCCTGCTTACAAGGGAATATCCAGTCTGGTGCTCTTGAGACAGGTATCGCTTCTGGTATCCGACGCAGGTGCTGAAGTCGTGAACGTGGATGCTACCGTGATGGCGCAGCGACCCAAGCTTGCCAGTTACATTCCAGAGATGGAGCGGAAACTCGCCGAGGCGCTTTCAATCCAGGAGTCCAGGGTATCCGTGAAGGCCACGACCACAGAAGGTTTAGGATTTGTGGGCAAAGAGGAAGGTATGGCAGCTCAAGCAATCGTCCTGATTACCACAATGTCAGGGTTCGGAACAGATGCAGTCTCGCGATGAGGAAGGGTCTTGGATTACATAGGCGACATTGAATTTCTTGGCAGGTCCTGGGAGCAGTTCCTGCTTTATCTCAATGCGGCACCGCCGTGGACGATTTACCTCTTTCTTTTCTTCGGCGCACTCATGGAGAATATCGTGCCCCCGATTCCCGGGGATACCCTGATCGTATTCGGTGCCTATCTGGCGGGAGTTGGAATTATTCGTGTCGTTCCGGCCTATTTGGCCATGTGGATCGGGAGTGCCGCAGGATGTATGATGGTATATGCCATCGCATACTGGAAGGGGCGAGCGTTTTTCCTGAGCCTGAACGCCAAACTTTTTTCAGCGCAGAATCTCGATTTGGCGGAAAACTGGTTTATCCGGTATGGCGATCGCATCGTCATCTTCAACCGGTTTCTGCCGACAGTGCGTGCATTTGTTGGCATTGTTGCGGGAATCAGCAGGCTCCATCCGGTCCGGATGACCATTTATGTGTTAATTGGTACCCTTCTGTGGAATTCGCTGCTGGTGTATTTTGGACTCAAAGTTGGTGAAAACTGGCGACTTGTTATTGATGTTCTCCATACGTACAATCAGGTCTTCCTTGGACTGATGGCTGTTGGAGTACTGGGATTCTTGCTCTGGCGATGGAGAAGGAAGGCACCCGGAGATGAAGGCGATTCATCGGGGGACCCGGATCGAGTGGATCGGCAGGCCTGAGCAGGAATAATTCGTTCTAAAGGTGAGTATATGTCGAGAAAGACCCGAGTGGGTGTGCTGTGTGGTGGGAGGTCCGCAGAGCATGAGGTCTCACTCAAATCAGCCAGCAACATTGTGGAGGCGATTGACAAGGAGAAGTACGAGGTCGTGCTTGTAGCTATTGACAAGCAGGGCCAATGGTTCTTGAATGATGCTGCCAGGTTATTTCTGGAGGCGTCGGATTCAGAGATGCCCGCCATAGCCAAAGGCGAGGCTTCCGACGGTGTAAGTCTGGTGACACAGGGTACTGATGCAGGACAACTGGTCAGGACCACGGATCATCAGCTCGTTGGACCTGTGGATGTGATGTTTCCCGTACTTCACGGTACATATGGTGAAGATGGAACGGTTCAAGGTCTGCTGAAGCTCGCGAATATTCCCTTTGTAGGTGCAGGGGTTCTGGGATCCGCTGTGGGCATGGACAAAGATGTGATGAAGAGGCTGCTACGCGATGCCGGTATTCCGGGGCCGGATTTTCTCTCCTTTCACAGGAACAGAGAGGTTCCCTATTCGGACGTCGTCAGCAAGCTTGGTACTCCATTTTTCGTCAAGCCCGCCAATCTTGGGTCCTCAGTGGGCGTGAGCCGGGTGAAGGATGAGAAGGAATATGTAGATGCATTGGCCGAAGCCTTCCGGTATGACCACAAGGTGATCATTGAAGAGAATATTGAGGGAAGGGAAGTGGAGTGCTCCGTTCTTGGAAATGAGGACCCTGTTGCTTCTACGATTGGAGAAGTGATCCTTCAGCAAGACTTTTATTCTTATCAGGAGAAGTATCTGGATGACTCTGGAGCGATTCTGGAGATTCCGGCGAAGCTGCCTACGAAAACCGTCAAGAAGGTACAGGATCTGGCCATCAAGGCATTTCAGGTGCTTTGCTGCGAGGGTATGGCGCGAGCTGATTTTTTCATACGAGGCGAGGACGAGGTACTGGTCAACGAAATCAATACGATACCGGGATTTACAAAGATCAGCATGTATCCCAAGCTGTGGGAGGCAAGTGGACTTTCTTATGGTGATCTGATCGACAAGTTGATTCAGCTGGCATTGGAACGACACAGGTCAGAGCAAAAACTCGAAACGTCACTCAAATAGGACAGAAATGTCGGGGTAGGTGAATGGGCATTCAGTTTTACAACACATTATCGAGAACGAAGGAACCCTTCAAGGAGATCGACGAAGGGAAGGTGACCTTCTACAGTTGCGGACCGACGGTTCATGACTACGCCCACATAGGAAATTTCAAAACGTTTATCGTGTATGACCTGATCAAGCGATACCTGATCTATCGCGAATACCAGGTGAGTCACGTTATGAATATTACCGATGTGGAGGACAAGATCATCCGCAAGCTTTCCGAACAAGGACAGGACCTGGCGGCGTTCACGTCACGGTATTCGGAGATCTTCTTCCAAGAGATGGCATTGTTGAATATTCTGCCTGCGGACCAATACCCCAAGGCGACCGATCACGTTTCCGAGATGGTGGAAATGATTCACCGGATGGTCGAGGATGGATTTGCGTACAAAAGAGATGGGTCTGTCTATTTCTCGATCAGCAAGTTCCCTTCGTACGGCGAACTTGCGCGACTCGATTTTGCGGGCATGCAGGAAGGTGCAAGCGGGACAGATCTGGACGAGTATGAAAAGGAGGACGCCAGGGACTTCGTGCTATGGAAGGCGTGGAAGGAGGAGGATGGCGAAGTATTCTGGGAGTCTGATTTCGGGAAAGGTAGACCCGGTTGGCACATGGAGTGCTCCTGCATGGCCATGAAGTATCTGGGTGAAACGGTGGACATCCACGCGGGGGCCGTGGACCTGATCTTTCCACATCACCAGAATGAGATTGCTCAGAGCGAAGCATTGACCGGAAAAAAATTCGTAAACTACTGGCTGCACGGTGCTCACATTAATGTGGACGACACAAAGATGTCCAAGAGTCTTGGGAATTTCCTGACCATTAGCGATGTCGCAAAGACCCCGGATGATGCCAGAGCGTTTCGGTATCTCGTGATTTCATCTCATTACAGAACGGCCTTTAATTTCTCAAAAGAGGCGCTGGATGGTGCGAGAAATACGATGCGCCACCTCAACAATTTCAAGAGGAGATTGAGCGAGGTCGAAGTGAAGGATGGAGGTGCGGATCTTGGGGCCCTTGTGACCGCTGCCCGGGATGGGTTCGTGACTCACATGGATGACGATCTGAACAGCCCCCGCGCGATGGCGAGTGTTTTTGATATGGTGAGTGCGGTGGAGGGTCTGCTGGGCGAACACAACGTAGACCGGGCCGGGGCAGAACAGGTGGAAGACTTCCTGAACGAGATCGACCAGGTTCTCGGCATTTTTTATGGGGTTCCCGGGGAAGAAGAGGCCTCCTCGCTGACAGATGAACTGCAGGCACTTGTGGAGGAACGACAGACCGCCCGGAAGGAGAAGAACTGGGCAAGGGCGGATGAGATTCGAGATTTGTTCCTGGAGCGCGGATTCGTTTTGGAGGACACCCCGGATGGAACGGTCTGGAAACCGGCGTAGGTAGAGGGTTTTTGCTTTTTTGTTTGCGCCCAAAAGGACTCTTTGGTATTATTCTCAATCGCTAAATTAACCATCCGTTAGACAAAAAGTTAGATTGACACGCCGCCTTAGCTCAGCTGGTAGAGCAACGGATTTGTAATCCGTAGGTCGGGGGTTCAAGTCCCCTGGGCGGCTCCACATATATTTGACGTATTATCAACAACTTGCAATGGCCCCCTCTGGGGGCCATTGCTATTGCATAGAGCAATTCTCCGTATTCTCTCCATCGAATTTCGCCCGTAATCACGAATGAGAAATAACAGACCCCGCATCAGAGTATTTCCAGAGCCCCCCCTTGGTCCTCCACGCGAAGGGATGAGTTGTGCCAGACAACCAAGCAAGAGTCTTCGCAGACCGGATAGCCAGACACCTGGTTGGCCCTTCGCAGGAGCAGGAAAAAGAGTTTCGAATCCTCACCGGACTTTCTTTCGATGAGGTCGTGGATATCCAGGTGGCGATCCAACACGCCACGGAACACGCGAAAGTATTCTTGCTGATTGGCGAGCAGGTGCAGAAGACACTCGATAAACTCGACAGCGTGCTCAAGAAGGCGTATCACCTTTCAGATCCCGAGGCCACGGTGGGGAGTTTTGTTGAGGAATATAGTGGGCCGGATGTTCGAGCAGAGCAGAGCATGGCACAGATGGTATCCGAAATCATAGGGTTAAGGGCACCCGCGGGGTCACCGGCAGCGGTCAGGGGGAAGGTCTTCAGCTTGCTGCACCAGGAGGTAGCCAAAGCTGTCAGGGCCCTCGAGGCTGCGCGATGGGCTTGGGCTGAAAGGTGTTCAGGAATCAGGCCACGAAAAACGAAGAGGTTATTGAGAGCCGATGAAAAGTCGCAACAGGTGGA